>Ga0307376_10000008_pt1 | contig 445235 bp, 374 predicted proteins | sample TR2MG_FD_202536 | JGI IMG/M metagenome (GOLD analysis project Ga0307376, IMG submission 202536) | Soil microbial communities from Risofladan, Vaasa, Finland - TR-2 | ecosystem: Environmental > Terrestrial > Soil > Coastal area > Acid sulfate soil | place: Finland: Risofladan, Vaasa...
CAGCAACATCAACAACAAAAACCTTAAGTGAAGACTTCTATTACTGGCGTGTTAAGGCTTACGACCTTGCAGGCAATCAGGGTCCCTATGCAAATCCTGACAGTTTTGGTGTTGACACAACACCACCCGCAATGGTCAATCTTGTTTCACCTGCTGATAGCAGTTATCTGAATAACAGCACAGTCAACTTTGTCTGGAATAAGGCAACAGATAATGTTAGCGGAGTTGACCATTATGTTTTGCAGTATGCATTTGACAATGGATTCACTCAGGGGTTAATTGAGACCACCACAGTTGATACAGCGTTTACTATTGCTCTTGCTGATACCATTTATTACTGGCATGTAAAGGCAGTAGATGCTGCAACAAACGAGGGTGCTTTCTCTACCACCTGGCAGTTTGAGGTGGATACACAATCACCTAATGCACCAATACTTACATCACCAGTTGGTGGTATCTGGCTGAATAATACCTCTGTAGATTTTCAATGGTCAGCAGTTACATTTGGTGATGGTAACAAACTCAGTGCAAATGGAGATGGCATTTCACTTTCACTCATTCGTTATATCCTTGAGGTAGATACCACGACTGGATTTATATCCCCGCTCGTTGTTGACACACTCGCAGCAACATCAACAACAAAAACCTTAAGTGAAGACTTCTATTACTGGCGTGTTAAGGCTTACGACCTTGCAGGCAATCAGGGTCCCTATGCAAATCCTGACAGTTTTGGTGTTGACACAACACCACCTTCAATTGAATCCACAACGGTCTGGAGTGATACGAGTTTTGCAGGACCTTTCTCTGTTTATACAAAAGTGACAGACAGTCTTTCTGGTATGGATTCTGTAATTCTGTATTACAAGAGAATAGAGGATCCCATTTGGATAGGTTTATCTATGTCAGATTCAGGCAGTGGCTGGTATTACAATGAAATACCACAGGTGTATGTAACGAATGACACAATAAGGTATTACATTTATGCTATAGATATAGTACATAACGTATCCACTGACCCAGCAGGTGCACCTACAAATTTCTATTCATTTATTGCAAATATGACTGGTATAGAGGAATCATCGGCAGAACTTACGAAGTTTAAGTTTAATGTTAAAACACCTGCGAAGGGAAAGGTAATATTCAAATTCAATATACCTGAGATATGTAGGGTTGACCTGAAGATTTACGATATAATGGGTAGGCTCGTATCCATTCCTGCATCTGGCAAATATTCAGAAGGTTCGCATAAAGCTTCATTTACCCCCAAGGCAAACGGTATATACTTCTACAGGCTAAACTCAAAATTTGGTAACAGGAAAGGAAAAATAGTACTCTTTTAAGAGAACTTTTAGGGGCGTTCATCCCGTAAAGGTGCTTCGCATCAACGGGACAGGCTTGAACGCCCCTATATTAATTTGGTTCCTGTAGGAGGGACTTCCCAGTCCCAATTGTTTTGCCTGTTTCTATTAAGTGGTGTTCGATTCCAATGCGAAGCATTAACTTCCAGCGAACGCAGTGAGCTAACTTCCATTCACGAAGTGAATAACTCCTATCCGAAATGCCTTTATTGCTCCGTTTCATCTTTTTCCCGTCCCGCAGGGACTCACACCGTCATGAAAGCACCAATCTCCACTCATCGCAGATGAATCCATACCGTTTTGCACAGCAACCATCTTTCTCTATGCTCTCTGCCCTATGCTACTTTTGCTTCTGCCTATTGTCTTCAATTGTTAACTGTCAACTGTTAATTGTTTTCTTCCTACTCTATACTCCTCACGCTCTACATTTTTTTCTCTTGATTGATGGATAAAAATCTGTTATACTGCACAGATGCTAAATGAGTCAGGAAACCTGAATAAAAAACAGAGCCTATTTCAAAAACTTTCAAATCCACCCGACATATTAAAAGGAACAATCTGGAAGGCTGTAGTACACCTTTCTTTGCCCATTATCATAGCAAATCTTTTCCAGACACTATACAATCTGGTAGACGCATTCTGGCTGGGAAAACTCGGTAAAACCGCTCTTGCGGCACCAACAATCACATTTAATGTCATATTCTTTATCATTTCTATTGCAAGTGGTCTTGCCATTGGTGGCTCCACCCTTTTAGCACAGTATAAGGGCGCAGGAGAAATCAAGAAGGTCAACGAAATAGCGGGCAATACTTTCATCCTCATAGGTTTAATTTCAGTAATATTGAGTACTCTCGGATACATCTTCACTCCACAGATTCTGCATATCCTTCAAACACCGCAAGATGCATTCCCTGAAACGCTTGCCTATATGCGCATTATCTTCATAGGCATACCTTTCATTTTTGGTTTCTTTATATATCGTGCCATTATGCAGGGTTACGGAGATACGATAACACCATTGAAGTTGAGTGCTATGTCAGTTGGTTTGAATCTTATTCTCGACCCTTTTATTATCTTCGGTTGGGGTCCATTTCCGAGACTCGGTGTCGTTGGAGCAGGGCTTGCCACAATATTCACACAATTTCTATCCTCGGTAATTGGCATAATTTTCCTGATATCCGGTAGGTATGGCATAAAAATAAAGTTCAATGGATTCAGGTTTAACTTTGGAATTGTTAAATCTATATTGAGGATAGGTGCACCCATTGCATTCAGTCAATCAGGTGCATCTCTCGGATTTATGCTTCTTATGGGGATTGTCAACACATTCGGCACAAGTGTTATTGGTGCTTTTGGAGTTGCGAATAGGATTATATCATTGCTTGTAATGCCTGCAATGGGACTATCACAGGGTTCCAGTACAATTGTTGCACAGAACATTGGTGCAAACCAGATAGTGCGGGCGGAGCGGTCAGTCTGGACAAGCGTCGGTATAATCACTTTTTTCACCTTCATATTTACCACTCTGCTTTTCTTCTTTGGAGGTTATGTTGTTAAATTCTTTATTAACGACCCCGAGGTTATTGCAATCGGTATGCGTATGTTTAAAATTACATCTTACTCGGTTTTATTTTTTGCCATAATGATGGTATTTACCGGGGCATTTCAGGGTTCAGGACATACAATTCCCGTATTCATAATGCAGATGATCAGGCTGTGGGGACTAAGAATACCTTTTGTCATACTGCTTGCCAAAGTTTTGCATTATGGACCCGATGGCATCTTCTGGGGAATGACAATTAGCAACCTTGTAATAGCAATTATTGCTTTTTTCTGGTTCAAAAAAGGCTCATGGAAGATAAAAGTGATAAAATGATGGAATTTTTTATCTGCACATTTGTAAATAAGTCAGAATCTAACCACAGACCTGCCGGCGCACAAGGCTTTGGCAGGCGGGTAACACAGAGAAATCAACCTGTGGTTAAAACCTTGCAAAACCAAAAAACACGAAAGGAGATAAAATGAAACCAGGAAATGCTTACCCGAGCTTTTTGATGAGAACATTAACATCTCTTGCACTCGCTTTCAGTTCCATTTTCTTATTCTCAGCCGACACATATTCAAAAAAGCCAGAAGGAGAAGGAATTAAGAAAAATCCGCTTATCTTAATAATCAATTATCCCTACCAGATATGGTCAAACGACCCGACAAAGATACACCTTACTCTTTTAAAGCCAGACTTCAAACCTGCAATTGGAGCAGTCGTCAAAGTCGACGAAAAGAAGGTGGGAAAAACAGACAAGAACGGTGTCTTGATATTCGATTACAAACCAGGGGGTAATGAAAGCCATATTCTCTTCGCAACCCTGAGGCAAGAGGAAAAAACATACGAGGTTATCAAGAATTTCTCGAGTAATTCTCGAACGGTCTCGTTCAAAGCCGACAGAGTATATGTTTACACAGACAGGGGTGTTTATAACCCGGGTCAGAATATTCTAATCAGAATCATCGCATGGCAATTAAAGGGTGAATACACACCCGTTCCAAATGCAAACATTCAACTTCTCTTGCAGGATAGAAACGGAAAGGTATTTTCAGGGGAATATGTGAAAACAAATGAATTTGGAATAGGCGAAACAAAACTTACTTTGCCTAAAAATATGCCTGAAGGTGATTACGAACTTATTGTGCTATATGAAAAAGTGAGGGAATCTTCGTCCATCCGAGTTGAAAGGTTCGTACCACCTGTAATCAGTATCAAACACAATCTTAGACGCTACTTAACTGATACTCAAAACAAACTTGAAGCAAAGGTTGAGTTAGGATACTTTGCTGGAGGAAAAATCAAATCATCAAAACTCGCTCTTTTATTCCTGACACCTGATAAAAAGGAATTATTCAGCATGGACTATACTTCTCACAAACCTATCTATACAATAACATTAGACACTGAGACATTGAATACAGTAAGAAACAAAATGACACTTGAAGGGGATTACAAGATAAAACTTAAAGCAACGGATAGTTACGGACAGAGTAACGAAATTATATGGGATTTCACCTATACAGCCCGCCCATATACAGCTGTACTTGAAATAGACAAGGATGCATATCCTGAAGGAGAGAAAGTCCAGATACTTGCGAAGGTTGTTGACATTGACAAACAACCTGCAAAAGGCATTTCCTTAATTCTCGAAATTCCTGAAATAAAGGTAAAGAAAGAAACAAAAACGGATGATAAAGGTGTAGCCGTACTTGAATTCATAATGCCAGAAAACTCTGTAACAGCATATGTAAAGAGCCCAATTATGAAAGATGTGCTTGCCCAGAGAACAATTCCATATCAGGCTCAAAAACCAATGATTTCAAAAGCAAGCGAACCACCAAAAGGTGCAGGAACAAAGACCACCATAAAAGTTAATTTTGACCCTGATTACATCCCCGTAGAAAAAATAGTCCATATAGATATGACTGATGTATCGGGAGCACTGGTTGTTTCCACTACGATTCCAATTAACAAAAAGGGCAACAGGTATATTGCTACAGGTAAGGTTACCGCACCAACCTGGGGTTCGATGCTCGTTAACCTCTACTGCTGTGCTGTCGAAAAGAAAAACAAGGCAAAACCTCTCACTCCGAATACCGTTGGATTCATTACAGAAGGACAGCATATAACTTTTTATCCTGATAAGGAATTGGAAATCACTGTAAGCAATTTCAAACCAACTGCAGCGCCAGGAGAGAAGGTTTCTTTCAAGGTTAAAGTAAAAGGTGGCAAAGGAGAAAAATGTCTCGGAATATCCATTGTGGATGATGCCGTCATATCCCTTCTTGACCCGTTCATAAAAAACCCTATACAGCATTTTTACAATCCGCAGGTGAAGGTTATTTCTACAGGCGGCGCTGGGGTTCTTACCTGGCCTGTTGTTGACCGAAATTGGGGCTCTCCCTGGCGCGACATCGCTTATTGCAATTGGGGTTGGAAAGCACCGGGAGGAGTTATTTCAGATGCATACGGAGGAGGAGCAGCGGTTGCTCAGGAAGCAGTACCGGGTGATGGTGAACTGACAGAATCCGAATATCTTGAAGCCCCTGAGGCTGGAGCTTCGTATGACAAGACAGTAGCGTTACCTGCATCAAAAGCCGCTCTCAAAAAGGCTGAAATGGATGGAAAAAGCAGAAGAGATGGAGATGACGAGTCTGAAACCCCCAAGAAAAAAATAATCATAAGAACACATTTCCCAGAGACCTGCCTTTGGGAACCTCTTCTTGTTACAAAGAATGGAAACTTAGAATTTACCGTAAAAATGCCTGATGAGATTACAAGACAGAAGTTGTCAATTGTTGCAACGGATAAACAGGGTTATATAGGTTTTTTAAGAAAAGATATAAATGTAACTCAACCCATCTTTGTAAGGGCTGCTTTCCCTGCAACAATGACGCTTGGAGATGAAATTAAGGTGCATGCACTCATCAGAAACCTTACGAACAAAAAAATCAAATGCACCGCATATCTATCAGGGGATGAACTTGATGTAAAATTTGGGAAAAACATTTCACTCATAATTCCGAAAAATGAAATGGTTATGGCAGAATGGATTATAAAAGCCACTCATTGCGGAGTAAATAATTTCAAAGTCTCCTGCGAAACCGCTGACTTCATTGATTCGGAAATAAAAAGCATATATGTCCTTCCGTCAGGATTCCCGCAGAAACAACTTGTTAAAGGAAGCATTAAAGGTGGTAAAACATGGGAAGCAGTATTCACAGCAGATAAAGATGCAACATATAGAATCGTCAACCTGAATGTTACGATGCCAAATGTATTTCCTGCTATTCAAGCCTGGTGGGCATTCGATGTATTTCCGGGTTACTCACCATGGGAAAGCTCTGCATCGGCAGTGATGAATGCAGCAATGCTTGATTATGCAAAGCAGAGCGGAGGTAACAAGAAATATGTAGAATTGATTAAGCAAAAACTTAACGAAGCTACGGCACAACTGACATACCAGCAGTTCCCTTCAGGTGCGTGGGGATGGTATTTCCTTGCAGACGCCACTGCTCCCAATTCAGTTCCTATAGTTGGTGGTGAAAATCTGTATTACACCATCTACTGTTTACATGCACTTGCCGAAATAAAGAAAGCAGGTTTGTCTGTTGATGATAATGTAATCTCTAAGGCAGTTGATTACATTCTCAAAAACCGGAACAAAGATGGATTATGGTCAAGCCAGAGGGCATATTTCTGGGAGATATTCAATGACCAGACAGATAACGCAATGAGTGCAGAGGCTTTCGAAGTGCTTATGCTTACGGCTTCTGTTTTTCCTGCAGCAGGTAACTATGATAAAGACTTCTTGAATCTAAAAGATATAATAGTAGCATTACTGAAGTCACATCCACAGGAGCCAATGACCGTTGCCGCCGCAGTTCAGGGGCTTTTTTACTGGTCTAAATACAAAAAAGACACATCGGTCGATAAATTGTTGAAGCAAAATGTTGATTACCTCATCACTCTAAAACGCAGAGGCTACTGGGAACCACATTGGTATCATGCTTATGGTGGTATGGTAGAACTGAATGCACGCATTCTCGAACTCCTTGCAGATTTCGATGCTGAAAAATACGCTGCGTATCTCCGGGAAGGAATGACTTATCTATTGTCAACCAGAGAAGCCTGGGGTGCCTGGCACAACGAAATCGGTACTGCAACCGCAATCCGTGCGCTCCTGAAAACAGGAGCATTTGCAAAAGAAAAGAAAAGTGAAATAGCATTGATTGTAAATGGGAAACAGATAGAGAAGGTAACAATTGACCCGAAAGACCCGTTCCTTTCCGCAGCAAAACTCCGCTACTTCGAGATAACTCCATGGGTTAAATCCGGCAAAAATAATGTGCAGGTCAGCTACAATGGAAATCTGACTGCTTCCATAGGGCTCGAAATCAAAGAATGGGGTATTAAACAACCTGAAACAAAAGATATCGTTACACTAAAAAGAATTGCACCTGAGAAGGCTGAAGTAGGAGAACCCGTGACCGTTAAACTCGAACTAAATGCAAAAAAGACAGTGCCTCTAATGACAATAGAAGAAGATATTCCTGCCAACTGCGATGTTGACATCTCAAGCTTAGAAAAGCTCAAAAAAGCACAAAAAATCACAGGCTACACTCTTGATAGTGGAAAACTTTACCTGGTTCTGGTTGAAGTCAAAGGAAAACTGAATATTGAATACAAATTAAAAACAATAACAGAAGGCACAGGTTTACATGCCGGAACATCAGTAATCGATGCAACCAGCGGTAAACTTCTCGCATCGATAATATCACATCCTCTGACAGTCGATTAGTGTGCGTGATTTTCGGAGTAGCAGAGCTTGCTCTGCATATTAATTGTAGGGGCAGACCTGTGTGTCTGCCCTTATGTTTTCTGGAGTGCAATATCTCCTGATATTGCGATATTTTTTATGTATTGGGGAATATTCTAATGTTTATAATAACTCAAGAAAGGTATTCAGACTTATCTTCGCTTGTTTCAAAATATGAGATAGTGTTGACCTTTTTATAGGTTTATGTGCAGGGATGGTCAATTTTAGCAATTCTCCTTTTTTTCTTTTCTGCATTCTAATATGGCTGCCTTTTTGCCTGACAACTGTCCAACCATCTCTTTGTAACGCTTTAATTACTTTAATATACGAAAGGGAAGGTACCTTACTCATACTGTCAATTCTTCTACAATTACTTTATCATCTATTATCGCATCATCTTCAACTTCTTCAAGATAAAGAGCAATTGCTTCTTTTATATTTTCTTTAGCCTCTTCTTCAGTATCTCCTTCACTTATACAACCAGGTAGCGAAGGGACATACACTGTAAAACCACCTTCTTCACTTGGTTCTAAAATAATCTTTAATTTCATTCTGTCTACCTCCTACATTTAACCTCGTTATTAGTTTTTATAGCAGAAAAAAAACAAAAAGTCAAGATTATAAAGACAAAATTTGAAGCTAAATCGATTTCATTATTGATTCAGGCTCTCTGTGTTTGACATGATGGATGGACAACGAGATGCTGAAACGAGCCTGCCCTGACCAAGCTCGAAAGGTTCAGCAATGGCAGTCACAGGTTTTGGGCTGTGAAGTATGTCATTCTGAGCGGAGCGAAGAATCTCGCCACCGCAAAAACCACACGAATATGAAATCCCGCCAATAGGCCCACAAAAAACTCTTGACAAATGAACACAAATTGTATACAATTGAACATAAACTATGTTCAAACTTTCAGCCGATTAATGGACAAAATGGCTCAAAAAACAGAAGCACGAAAACGAATAGAATTATTGGCTGCTCGATTTACCGAAAATATTTCCCAATACAAAAGAACAGATTATGATGAGGCAAATACCCGTGTAGATTTCATTGACCCATTTTTTGATGCGCTCGGATGGGATGTTGCGAACAAAGAAGGTTATGCCGAGCAGTATCGCGAAGTTGTTAGAGAAGCAAAGGTTATTATTGTAGGAAAACACAAAGCACCGGATTATTCATTCCGCATCGGCGGAATAAGAAAGTTCTTTGTGGAAGCTAAAAAACCTTCCGTTGACCTGAAGAAAGAGGTCTCCCCCGCTTTCCAGTTGAGAAGATATGCATATACCGCAAAACTACCACTCTCCATTCTTACGGATTTCGAGGAAATGTCTGTTTATGACACAAGAATAAAACCTTCGGTAAAAGACTTGGCATCTGTTGCCCGCATATTTTACTGCTCCTACAAAGATTATCTCAAGAACCTTGATTTTCTGTATGATACATTTTCCAAAGATGCAATCCTCAAAGGCAGCTTTGACAGATATGTAGAAACCACAAAGAATAAAAGAGGAACATCAGAGGTTGATAAGGAGTTCCTGAAACTCATTGACCAATGGAGGGAAAAACTTGCAAAGAACATTGCCATAAGAAACAAACAACTATCGTTATACGAACTTAACTTTGCCGTTCAGAAAATAATAGATAGAATTATTTTCCTCCGCATAGCGGAAGACAGACAAATCGAAGATTACGGTAAACTTCAAATCCTTACAAATGGAGCAAATGTATATGAAAGGCTGAGACAAATCTTTTACCATTCCGATACTAGATACAACAGCGGACTTTTTGATTTCAAAAAAGACCGTATTACACCGAGTTTAAGCATAGATGATAAAGTAATAAAGGAAATTATCAAATCCGTTTACTATCCTGATTCCCCTTATGAATTCTCTGTTCTCGGTGTGGAAATTTTAGGTAACATATATGAGCAGTTTCTTGGTAAAACAATTCGGCTTACGCCAGCCCATCAGGTAAAGGTTGAAGAAAAACCAGAGGTAAAAAAGGCAGGTGGTGTATATTACACTCCCAAGTATATCGTTGATTACATTGTCCAAAATACTGTGGGAGAAATCATAAAAAAGAAAACACCGAAACAGATTGAGAAACTTAAAATACTCGACCCTGCCTGCGGCTCAGGGAGTTTCCTTTTAGGAGCGTATAAGTCTCTTCTTGATGAGCATTTGAACTGGTATTCTAAAGAAGGACAGAAAAAGAGGGCATTAAAACAGGGAAAAATCATCCAGTTTGGTAAGAACAATTATCAGTTAAGCGTTTCGGAAAAACAAAGAATCCTCACAAACAATATCTTTGGAGTGGACATAGACAGACAGGCAGTAGAGGTATCAAAACTCTCCCTGCTTCTAAAACTCTTGGAAGGAGAAACAGAAGAATCCACAGGAAGACTTTTCAGATACACACAACTCAAACTCCTCCCCGACCTATCAAACAATATCAAATGCGGAAATTCTCTCATTGGAACGGATTATTTTGAAGGAAGAATAACCGGAACCATAGACGAAGATGACTTAAGAAAAATCAACCCCTTCGACTGGCAAAAAGAATTCCCGGATGTCTTCGCCAATGGCGGCTTCGACGCCGTAATCGGCAATCCACCATATTTTAATATTAATACAATTGACAAATCTTCTTATTACTATCTTGGTGTAAGATATAGTGAAATCCATACAGGTTATAATGATATAATGTATTACTTTCTTTACAGAGCTATCGAGCTATTAAACAAAGATGGAGTTTCTGGATTTATAACATCAAATTATTATCTGGGGAATGATTACGCAAAACCATTAAGAAGATATTTAAAACATTATATTACCAAAATAATTAATTTCAAAAATTATAAGGTCTTTAAAAATGCCAATGTTCATACAAGTATAATAATCTCACAAAAGAAACCGAAATCTAAGGATATAAAGTTCTATGAAAAAAAGGATGTAAATACAGTTAATTTAATTGATTTGAAAACTAGTTACAATTTTCTTATTTTAGACCGAATTCATTTGGGTGAAGATTGGTTGATTGCTGAAAAAGAAAGTATAAACTTAATTAAAAAGATACAAAAAAGAAGCGAATTGTTAGGTAATATTGCTATTATCGAAAAAGGGGCAACTTCAGGTAAAAACAAAATTTTTACAATTTCATATGGTTTTGCTCAAAAAAATAATTTTGAAAATGAAATCTTAAGAAAGAATGTTAAAAACGCGGATATTCACAGTTATTATTTTAAAGAAAGAGGCAATTACCTAATTTATGTTGATAGTGAGACACAGATAAAGAAATATCCGAATATCTATAAATACTTGCTTTCACACAAAAAAGAACTCTCTCAAAGAAATGAAGTAAGGCAGAGAAGGTACGAGTGGTATAGGCTTGAAAGACCAAGAAGAAAATTTGTGTTCGATTCAAAGGAAAAGATAATTGTTCCTTATAGAGCTGAAATTAATAAATTTGCTTATGATAACAAACAGTTCTTCAACGATGGCGGGGATATCAGAGCAATTGTATTGAATGCGAATACTGATCTCAACATAAGGTATATTTTAGCATTGCTTAATTCTAAACTATTAGACTGGTTTTTCGGCTTTATTGGAAAACCAAAAGGAAAATCGCGCGAGTATTTTAACAAACCAATGTCCCTATTTCCGATTCATTCAATTGACATCTCCAACCCTAAGGAAAAGAAAATGCATGACGACCTTGTGGCAATGGTGGATAAGATGCTGAAGTTGCAGGAAAAATATCACTCTGTTCGATTGGAGCAAGACAAGAAATTATACAAAACCCAGATTGACCTCCTCGACAATCAGATCGACACCCTCGTCTACAAACTCTACAACCTGACAGAAAAAGAGATAAAGGTGGTGGAGGGTAAGTGAAAAAGTCCAAGTCACTCTATGAAGCTATAAAAGTAATTCGTGAATTAATAAATAAAGCTATAAAGCAGCATTTCTTAATACAAGATAAACCTAAATGGAATCAATTTCTTAGCTCACTATATGTAATTGAAGATTCAGATTTAGCTATCAGAGCGTACGAAAGTTTAACGGAAGTTTCAGAAGTCGGCATAAAATATCTAACACTATATGGCTTGCTTCAAGCACTATTTTTACAGCAAAATGCGGTTGAGCATTTATGCGAGGCTTTAGGTGTTAATGCTTCTTACAAAAACTATCCAAAACTCAAGGAGGTTAGAAAAACTAGAAATGTATCTACTGGACATCCTACCAAGAAAGAAAGTAAAGGTAAGAAGTCATTTCATTTTATTTCTCGCGATTCGTTAGCAAAAACTGGTTTTGACTTACTATCTTTTAGTGAAAAGGAAGATGGAAAGCATAGTGAGATTTCGATTCCCAATCTAATCGCAGAACAAAGAAAATTTCTGCCAGAAATTTTAGATAAGGTTACCAAAGAATTGTACAAAGAGGAAAACGAATTTAAAAAGAAATATGAAAATGATAAACTTTCATCAACAATGCCAGAAATGCTGCATTATTATATAACCAAATTATATGAACTTACACTTGGGACACCACAGCCCATAATTATAATTGAAAAGGAATTTAATCGGATTCAAAATGCTTTTGCAAAACTGAAAGAAAAATTGGCTGATCGCGGATTATCAATTGATACATATGGTTCAATAAGTGAAATTTACAGTTCTGTAGAGCATCCATTGAAAACTTTGAAAATCTTCTTAGCGTGCAAAAAACAAGACAAAAAGTTGAATATTGATGATCAAACTGCCTATATCTTTGTATATTTCCTTGATAACAAAATCAAGGAACTAAGAGAAACTCTCAAAGAAATAGATCAAGAAATGAATGATGAGAAAAAATAAAAGAGAAAATATGCGGTGCAGAAGTGTCGTAATTTTCTTAACAAACGCGAATAGAATGATTAAAATAATGAAGTCAAATATTTGAACCACAACTTATTGGATATAATAAAAAGGTCAATTTAGTTTGAAATATTTGAGAACAATTGGAAGGGGTATTAGATGACCAAGAAAGACTTTGATGATATAATAGCGAAACTTGCAATAAAGATAAGCAAATCAGACGGCCTCGCCGTTTTTGCAAGTGAAAGAGCTAAATTTGAAGGGTGGCTTAAACTCGAATTAGTGGGCCTATTAAAGAAATATTGTGATACTGTGAAAGTTGAAGTATCTACGCCAGACAAGAAAAGGAAAATAGATATTGTTTGTGATGAATGGGCTTTTGAGCTTAAAACTGTCAATACAAGTTACACGACTAACAATGTTCCTCGCAAAACACGACCAGTTCCTCAAAATGTCACAGGAGTTATTGAAGATATAAGGAAATTGAGAAAGCAATGCAAAAAAAAGTATAAAAGGGTGATAGCCGTGATTTTTCCACTGGACGACGAAAATAAATATTGGAAAAAACATGAAGGCAGAATTGAAGATAAAGGGAAGCCAAATAAGATAAAAGGTTACAATATTAAATTCAAGAATAAGGTTCCGGGTAAAATTCTTATTATTGAGGTATGAAAGTTTAAGTGAAACGAGGTACAGCAACCATTTTTGGAAGATACCTTTAAAATACAGGAGCAATAATGGAAAAATGTGAAAGGAGGGATGATGCCAGAGTATAAAGTCTTAAAAGACAGGAAAGAATTCAAGGCCCCCAATATTGAAGTTTTGAAAAGATGGGTTAGTGAAGGGAGAATAAAACCCAATGATAAAGTATACCATCCAACCTCAAAAAAATGGGTTTATGTAAAAGATATGGAAGAATTAGAGGGAGTTACAGTAAAAAAAATAATATTAAGCACAGGGGATATTAAGAAGGATTATGAAGTTGTGGAAATAATCCATGTTGCTCAGGTAATAAGGAGCTGGTGGATAACAACAGGGGGAAGGGAAATTCTTGGCTTTTATCCAGAAATAGATAAGAAACTTAGAGATACAGCAAGAACAAAAGGTTGTGATGCGGTTATATGGATTGATTATGATGTTACAAGAGAACAGATGAAAGGAATGGCAGGAACGAGAACAACTGCCATTATAACCGCTTATGGGACTGGAGTAAAATTCAAGTAGGATTTTAATAGCAGATTTCTTAATGATAGCTACAATACCACTATTGAAGGTTTTTTAATGAATGAAAATGAAAAATGGGAACGGGAATAAACTTATAAACTCCGCATTCACACAATTAATTTCTCCAACCAAGAAGAAAAGAGAATGCACGATAACCTTGTGGCAATGGTGGATAAAATGTTGGAGTTGCAAAAGAAATACCACTCTGTTCGATTGGAGCAGGACAAAAAATTATACAAAACCCAAATAGACCTCCTCGACCATCAAATCGACACCCTTGTTTATAAACTTTATGGCTTGACAGAAAAAGAGATAAAGGTGGTGGAGGACTCTTAAAAAAAGGATTAAAGTTTACGAACAAATACCCTAATTGGCGGAATATTAAACGTGCGGAGGAAAAAAATAAAGGAAAATTCCAACGGATTTCATCCTTGACAAGCGCAAGATAAAATGATAAAAATAATGGAGTGAAGTGTTTAAGCTACAAGTTATTTGAGATGTCGAAAAGTCCAACTAAGCACCAAATTTTTTCGACATTGTTAAATATTAATGTTGAAATAGACCAATTAAGAGCAGAAAACTAATAAAGTATGAGTAAGAGAAATACATTGCCGGATCAAAATCATATAGAGCAAATAAGAAAACGCCTTTGGTGTGATCGTGAATTTGGGCAAGCAGCAATTATGGTAGGAGCAGGATTTAGTCGCAATGCTAAAAAAATATCCGAGAAGACTGACCGGTTTCCGCTGTGGCCAGAGCTAGCAGAATTTATGTTTAATACTTTATACCCTCAAGAATCTCTTTTAGAACGAGATCGCCAAATATTAAAACAAAAGGTGACCTCTGGAAGAGGTGCTATAAGATTGGCAAGTGAGTATGAAGCAGTTTTCCGTCGTCAGGCACTAAATAATTTCTTAATAAAATCTATTCCAGATAACAAATATCAGCCAGATAAATTGCATGAATTACTCCTCTCTTTGCCATGGTCAGATGTTTTCACAACAAATTATGATACTTTATTAGAGCGAACATTACCAGCTATTCACGAAAGAAAATATGATTTGGTTCTCACTATTTCTGACATACCGGAACGAATGAAACCAAGGATTGTAAAATTACATGGCAGTTTTCCATCTCACCGTCCATTTATTATAACTGAGGAAGATTACCGTACATATCCCACAAAGTTTGCCCCATTTGTCAATATGGTTCAACAGTCTATTATGGAAAACATCTTTTGTCTGATTGGTTTCACCGGGGATGATCCCAATTTTTTATGTTGGTCTGGATGGGTACGTGACAATTTAGGGCTATCTACCCCACCAATTTATCTTTGTGGGCTTCTAGATCTTTATCAACCACAAAGACGGTTACTTGAAAATAGGAACATAATTCCTATAGACCTATCACCCTTGTTCCCAGAATCTGATTGGCCTGATCGAGATCTTCGTTACAAGAAAGCATTGGAATGGTTCCTATTAAACTTAATGAATGGTTCCCCACCTAACCCTATGTATTGGCCAATCCCTCAAAGCGGTGGTGGCTGGAAAAAAAGCGATGGTCTGCCACAAATTCCACCAGGTCCTCAACCAGTCTCTGACCCGGGGAGGTTAAATCCTAGTGCTCAATCATTAAAAGTAGAAGACCTTAGAAACCTGCTCGTAACTTGGCGTAAAAAAAGACAAGAATACCCTGGCTGGGTTATTGCTCCTCAAGATAATAGGGAAAAGGTTTGGGCATATACTGAATACTGGCTTTCCCCAGTCCTTGACTCAATTGGCAAACTTCCACCACCTGAAAATATATTATTACTTTATGAACTAAATTGGCGTTTAGAAATCACTCAAATGCCATTATTTATGGATTGGGTTGAAAAAATTACACCAATTATCGATAGTTTTAATCCTTATCCAGAGATCGTTACGATGAAGGAGGTTCCAATAAGACCTGATAATGAAAAATATAATGAGTTAACCTGGGATACTATTGGGAAATGTTGGATTGAGCTCATTTTTGCTCTCGCAAGAGAAGCTAGAGAGGATCAAGATGAAAAAAGATTTAGATTATGGATGGAACGTATAAAAAATGTAGTCGAACAAAACCCTGAATGGCATGAACATTGGTTCTTCGAGGAATGCTTATTCAATCTTTTCCAATTAAACGAAGAGAAAGTTAGAAAAACACTAAAACAGTGGAAAGAGCTAAACTCTTCACCTTTTGGGAAGGCTAAGTATGCCTCATTACTTGCAGAACTAGGTGACCTGAAAGAAGCTGAAAAAATAGCAGAAGAAGCCCTCGCTGAGATCCGGACCCGTATTCAACCCTATTCTCCTGATTATACCCTTTTATCACAGGAAGGATGGGTAATGGTTCTTTTAAGAGCTATTAAACATAACAAGTATGGAGATGAAAAAGAAATTGAAGTAGAATATAGAAATCGTTGGGAGAAATTGAGAATTTACCGATGCGACCCTTGGCAAGATATTAAATTGTTGATATCAATTCTAAAGGGTCCTATTCCTATTTCTGCTCCAGAGAAAGAAATTAAAAAGCAGTTCTTCCCAGGGAAAGTGACAGTCACACATCATTCATCGTCAGGTTTAAATATTAGTGATGTTCGTCCCGCTTTTGCTTTCCTTCGAATGTTCGAGGGGGGAGCTTTGTCGATGAAATGTGGGGTAGTTGATATGTTCTCTGATGCTGCAGTGAACTCAGCAAAATGGATTGAACCTTTTGCTCCTTTTTGGGCACTTAGTTCAATGGTTAGGACTGCCCAAGATAAAAAAGTAAAAGAATGGTTTAATAATGTACGTATGGCAACATTAACCAAAAATGAAATAAACTACCTAAAACATATCTTCAATAATTCTCTTATACAATCAATACAATATTTAGGTGGTAATCCACAACAAATAAGTCCATCAAGACCCAGCTTTGCACAACGCCAAGCCACGCTTATCTCAGAATTGTTATCATATCTTTGTTCACGCTTTTCTGTTGAGCAACTTGATGAATTATTCAATTTAACTATGGAGATGTATAAGTTACCTCTTTTCCGTCAGTTCGATCTTTTGCTATATCGTTGCATAGATATACTTTTCAAAGGACTTTTTTACGCTATGCCTCAATCAAAAATCATAGAGATACTCCCTGAGTTACTTTCATTACCTATCCCTTCTAAAAATGGATTTAATGTAACAGAACCCTCAGTATGGATAGAACCTACAATTTATATTGAATGGATAGAAAACACCAAATTAGATTCAGACTTTGATCGTTCAGCTTGGTCTGCTCCTATAACAAATCTCATTAGGATTGCTAGAACAGGAAACCCAAATGCAAGAAAACGAGTAGTTTTAAGATTAGTGAAAATAAATGAAATTAATGGATTAACCATTGAAGAAAAAAAGGCTTTTGGGGAAACTCTTTGGTCAAGAATTGATGCTAAAAAGGATCTTCCGTCTGATACAGGCTTATATGATGCTGCATTTCTAACTCTTCCTGAAATTAAAACAGGTAATGCTAAAAAACATTTCTGCAAATACTATCTTTCTACAAATTTTCCCCGTGTTGTGAATTATGTGAATTCACCTAATGGAAAAAAATCTAAATCTGTCTCTATCCATGGTGGAACACAAGTTAGACATTACATTGATGAATTGCTTCGTAGCACTGTTCCTCTATTCCCTAAAGATGAGAAAGAAAAAGAAAAACTTATTGAATGGTCACCAAATGAAGCTACTCAGTTACTTAAGAAAGCAGCTGCTTGGTGGGACGATGAAAAAGTAGAATTAAAAACTACAAACGCTTTTGGGTTATTCAATATTCCCGACATTCTGAGAGAACAATTCTCATATCTTATCCAATTAATGTCCAATGTTATTTTGCCAAGCTTAATAGATGTCGAAGAGGAAACAAAGGCCCTTGTTCAGAGACTAATATCTGAGATGGAACAGTCTGGTTTGTGCATTTTGTCCATTCTTCCTTTCACTTTATTTCTTTATCCAAATCTTAGCAATAAGATTACTGAGAAACTCCGAAGTGGTTTAAATTCAGTGAAGTATGAGGAAGTCCGTGATTCTATCATAGGTCTTTTCTATTGGCTTATCCATAGTGAAAGACAAAGCATACCTTTTCCTCCAGATGATCTGCTAAATGAGTGGGTCAATAAGGTAGTTACTCGTAGACAACCCGGGTTGAATTCAGCAATAGGCCAACTTGCAGTTCTTATTAGAAGACTGCCAGATGTATTACATGATAAACAAATGGATTCCTTATGCATTGCGCTTGAGTACCTTCTTAAAGAAACTGAGTTACCTGATAGGCAAGAACAAAGAAGAATAAGCGATCTTTCCATATTAGTCTCTATTCCAATTGATGACCGACCAAATTATCGGAAATTATCAGCAGAGCTTGCTTATTGGATTTTAATTGAGTTTACAAAAAAGAAGAAAGAAATTCCTGATATACTCAGTAAATGGAAAGAAGTTTGTTTGAAAGATCCTTTTCCTGAAGTCAGAAAAGTATGGCATCAATATTATGAATAAGGTTATTATTATTCTTCGGATTTAATAACCTTATTTTCTCCGAGATTAACTACTAATAATAACCAACGGGGTCGGGCTGGAAATTGGAATTTAACCAGTTAAACAAAGATTACTCTTCTTTTTCTAATTGCTTTTCTCCAAACTTAACGAAAAGAAAATGCATGATGACCTTGCGGCAATGGTTGATAAGATGCTGAATTTGCAGAAGAAATATCATTCCGCACGACTGGAGCAGGACAAAAAACTTTATCTGTCAATTACTTTAGAAGAAGGAATTTATAAACTTGAAGTCGCAAAATGCGACTTCAAGTTGGGGAGGAACGAGAAAACTGCCTTATGCTTTTACTGAGCAGGGTGTGGCTATGCTATCAAGTGGGAACCTTGCGGGGTCAGGCTGGAAACTGAAAATTGACTTGTAAGGCAAAAGCGACTTTGTATTCCCACCCTCTCTTCTATTCTCTCCCGTTCAATCAAATCCCCCTTTCTCCCCCTTTTCTAAAGGGGGAAATGAGATACTGAAATAATGAGATTCTTCCTGAGTTAATATGGAAAACATTGCTCAGAATGACACTTCTTCCGCCAAATTCTTACTGACTACACTGGATTCCTGCTGTTGCAGGAATGACATGCCTCGCAACCTAAAGGTTGCGGCTACCATAGAAGAGACCACAATGCCTCGCAACCTAAAGGTTGCGGCTACCATAGAAGAGACCACAATATCAGGAGATATTGCACTCCAGAAAACATAACATAAGGGCAACCGCAATAGGGAAAAAGGGCAAATGAGGGGAAATAGACCTCGCGGGGTCAGGCTGGAAACTGAAAATTGGTTTGTGGAATGTAATATTGGTCTGGGTTTTCACTATCGCACAATCGAAACACTATGATACTACACTACAATACTACACACCCCTAAATCCCCTTTTAATAGAGGGGATTTGTTAATGACACACCTCGCAGGCTAAAGCCTGCGCCTACCCTAAAATTCCGAAATTACGAAAATAGAAATTAGAAAATCAGAAAAACTAATGACCAAAAGACGGGATTGTTTTAAATATTTTGGATTCCTGCTGTTGCAGGAATGACAGGGTGGGCTCAGTTCAGAAAACGCAATTCTAAAATAATACTCAGCTTAAGATTTCACATCGGGACAGCAGACGACACGGACGATTTATCTTGACAGATGTTGCAAGAAATGATAGAATTCAAGAATCAAAAGACAGGAGGAGGTGAGACATTAATATCTTTTCAAACTTAGCAAGAGGAGGTAATGGTGGCAAATAAAGAGGTATTTGTTAGGGCATTGATGTCCGGAGTTTTAGTCATTCTTATCCTCAACGTAGTATTGATGGGTGATCAGGCAATTATCGCACCTTCTGAAGATGCCTATGTTGTTACTTTCGGAGGAGGTGAAGGATGTAATCCATTCTTGAAGTATGACATAACTTCCGTTCCATTAAGTGCTGTGATTGATTCTGTATTCTTGCAGGTATATGTCTGGGAAATTAATTCAGGTTGGGATGGTGATGTAAACTATTGGAATGTCAATAACCAGACCTGGACGGAAAGTGATTCCGCAAAACTATTATGGGATTCCCCAACCTCTGATTCAACTTATCAACTGGCAGATTTTGGAACTCTTGTGGGTTGGACACAATCTGTAGACATCAAGGACATATTCTTAACCGATTATAATGTTAGCAATACATACTTGAGTGTTAAAATGAAGGACCCTGACGATCCCACCTTTGTGCCACAGCCTGGAAGTTACCCATTTGACTATGATGATACATTAGCCTTAGGGAATCGGGCATTTGACGAACACATAATTTTCTATCCTCACGAATATCCTAATGCTCCACCCTGGTTAGTGGTATACTATCATGCAGTAGGCATTTATGAGGCTTTTTTACCTGAAACAGAATCCAATAGTAAAAAATTGCATGTATACCCCAATCCATTTTTCTTAGTTCTAAATATTGGTGAGCTTAAAACAGATATGGAACTTTACAATTCAGCGGGAAGATTCTTGGCTGTAGTCACATCACGTACCATTGGACAAAATCTAAAACCTGGTACTTACTTTCTAAAGGCAAAGGGATACTTACCAACTAAGATAGTAAAATTGCAATAGCTTTTAACAAAAAAAGGAAACATTGAAGGGAACAGGGAGTTTATCCAAAAACACCCTTTTTGTCATTGCGAGCTACCATCGGGAGCGTGGCAATCCCTTTATTTACAAGAGAAATTATGAGATTGTTTCGTCGCTCTGCTCCTCGCAATGACCTTTTTGGACAAGCAGCCTGTCCCCTTCTTATTACTCAGACACCGTCCTGTCTACACTACGCCCCAAGTTTCACTTTCAGTTTTTCGAGCATATCCTTGACCATTGCATCAAGGTCATATTCAGGTGTCCAACCCCATTCTTCTCTTGCTGCAGTGTCATCCATATGATTGGGCCAGGAGTCTGCAATTGCCTGTCTTACAGCGTCAACTTCATAAGACATCTCAAATTCCGGTATATGCTTCTTTATTTTCTCTGCAATTTCTTTAGGAGTGAAGTTGAATGCTGTAAGGTTGAAAGCATTCCTATGTTTTAGTTTCGATACATCTGCCTCCATCAGGTCATAAGCTGCTTTCAATGCATCCGCCATATACATCATATCAAGCATTGTATCTTCCTTCAAGAAACAGGTATATTTCCTGTTTTTGATGGCTTCATAAAATATCTCGACTGCATAATCAGTTGTTCCTCCACCTGGAAGAGTCTCATAAGATATTATTCCAGGGTATCTAACACCTCTTGTATCAACTCCAAATCTTTTGAAATAATAGTCAGCGAGCAATTCACCTGCAACCTTTGTAACTCCATACATCGATGTCGGCCTTTGAATTGTATCCTGCGGTGTATTATCAATCGGCGTATCAGGTCCAAATGCCGCAATGGAACTGGGAACAAAAACAGCACACTTATGTTCTCTTGCAACCTCAAGAACATTATACAGACCATTCATATTTACATCCCAGCAAATTTGTGGTTTGCTCTCCCCCACTGCTGATAGTACAGCAGCAAGATGATGGATTGTGCCTATATCATATTTCTTCACAATTGCTTCAACATCTTCCATTATACTGACATTAATAAATTCAAATGGCCCTGAGTTTTTCAGTTTTTCAGAAGGTTTTGTTCTATGACCGGCAGCAACGACATTATCTGCTCCATATTTCCCCCTAAGGAACGTTGCAAGTTCCGAACCAATTTGTCCTACTGCTCCAGTTACTAAAATCCTTCTCATACCTGCTCCTTTCTTTTTTCTAAACACCAACCACCAAGAACACAGAGGATTCCCCTTGTTTTTGATCACAGATACATACAGATAATTGCAGAGTGCACCACACACAACTATTATTCTTCATTACCATTCTTATAGTCTATTTTGAAAAAATTGTCAAGTCAAATTGAAAACTTACTCACAGATGAAATACGAATTTGAGAAATCGACCGGGACATTTTTGCCACGGTTTTTAAGATAATGGGTTTCCTGAAAAAATGTAAGTCAAGCATAACTTGCTATATCTTCACACTTATATGAACTGCACAAATACTGGCACGAAAAATGCATAACAATATATAAAATGGCTGATTCGAGTAGTAGTGCTTTTAAAAAACACATTGAAAACGTAACAAAAGAAATTTTCTTGAATGCCATGGTCTGTCCAAAGTTGGGCTGGCTAATACGTTCTGAAAAAATACCGATTTTTCCATCACTTGGTGATACATTCAGGACAATCCAGGGAAACGAAATAGAAAAAAGAGCACGACTTCTTTATCCTGAAGGATTACTAATAAAAGAAAGAGATACTCTGCTTGCCTCAAATAAGACAAGAGATGTCATAAATAATACAAAGATGCCTGTAATCTTTCAGGCGACCTTTTCAAAAAACCATTATGTAGCAAGAGCTGATATGTTAAAAAGAAATGGCAACCAGTGGGCACTTATTGAGGTTAAATCTGCTATAAAAGACAAAAAGGAATTTATAGATGATATGGCTTATACACTGATGGTAATTGAAGAATGCGGACTCAGAATTTCAACTATAACACTCCTGTTAGTATCAAAGAATTATCGACTTGGCATGGACAGTGAGAAATTTTTCGAATCTGTCGACCATACAAATGAAGTAAGAAACAGAAAAGAAAATTTCAAGCAATTCTGGACCATAATTGAAAATATCACAAAAAGACCCATTCGACCCGAAGGCAATCCATTGTTCGAGTGCAAAAAATGCAAACTCTTGAAAGAATGTCTGGAAAAAAAAATCGAAGGAACTATTTTTCAGCTTCCAAGATTAACAAAGCCAAAATTTGAAAAACTCACAAAGTTAGGTGTAGTGAACATAGAAGATATTCCTAACGATTTTCCCCTAACAGGGTATCAGGAAATCGTAAAAATATGTCACAAAACTGGGAAGCCTTATGTTAGTGATAAACTAAAACAAGAGCTGACTACAATCCGATGGCCTGCCTTCTATCTTGATTTTGAGACAATTATGACTGCCGTACCTCTATACAGTAATGTTGCACCTTACACTAAAATTCCAACACAGTATTCTATACACAAGTGCAGCAAACCTGGAGAAGTGCTCTTCCATAGGGAGTTCATTTCAGAGCCAAAACAAGATTCAAGAAAGAAACTTACGGAGCATCTTGTTCAAGATCTCGAGCAAGAGGGCAGTATTATAGTATACTCAGATTTTGAACAGACCATAATACATAACCTGTCAAAAACATTCCCTGAATACAGCAATTACCTTGAAGAATTGGCAGGGCGGCTTGTCGACCTTGAAAAAATAATACGCTATAATTTTTATCACCCTGAGTTTCATGGAAGCACTTCCATCAAAAAAACACTCCCCGCATTAGTGCCTGGAATGTCGTATGATAGTTTGAAAATAGCAGATGGTGATACAGCAATGGCGACATATGGTTTCATGGCACTCGGTTCTTACGAAGGCAATGATGTTAAAACACTGCAAGAGAAGCTCTTAAAATACTGCGAGATGGATACATTAGCTACTGTCAAACTGCATCAAGAATTATTAAAATATGCACAAGCACAATAGATTTCAAGGGCTTATGGTAAATTTCATTTACTATCCGTTCTAATTCATAGACTTCCCCAAGACTCATCCGGAATGATTCATATTTCACTTGACATCTTTATAATACTCTACTATGATAATTCAGTATTGAAATGATTATGGAATAAATATAGAACTATGAAGAAATTCCTTATGGAGAAAAGAATTTTTGTCGCATCATTAATTCTGCTGTTTCTTGTCACTTTCGGCTTGATTTTTTCATTTGCTTTCCACAAATCAATCTTCAGTTTGATATTTTTCCTCGGTGTTTCAGGACTGGTAGGCTTCAGTACAAACTGGTTGGCTATTAAGATGATACTGAACAATATTTACCTACGGCTTGGTTTTATAACAATAAAACTCCCCGGCTCTGGAATTCTTCCAAATAATCTTGAAAAAACAATGAGCGCTATCAGTGACTTTGCTTCAAGAGAACTCTTGTCTTCAGAGGCAATTAGAAAAGAGTTGAAAGAACAGGGAACTATTAAGAAAATAACAGACATAATTTTTAGAAACCTTGAGAATGAAAAAATAATATTTCTATTAACCAGCGTTATCGTTAGTATATTAGAGAAAAAAGAAACACATAACATAGTTAAGAACACACTCGAGAAAATTATAGGTGAAAAGTTTCTCTTCAAGACAGCGAAATTTCTTCATCTTATCGATGGAAACGAAATCACCTGGGCAGTTATCGACAAACTGAAAATGCAGGTCTGGGAACTATCCAAAAATCACGAAAAGTGCGATGAACTTATTCGCATGATTGACTCTTTTAGGGATGATTTCGATGAAAATGAAATAAGTGAACTAATGATTGACAATATAGATACACTCCTTAAAACCTTCGACTTTAAAACAACAGTCAAACATAGACTGGGAAATTACTCATTTGAGCAGATTCAACAACTAGCTTTAGGTTTTGGTAAGCCCTACTTTGACTGGATTGTTATATGGGGTGGAATATTGGGCGCAATTGTCGGAGTGATCATCTGGGTATTAGACTTCGTATTGATTTCACATTAATGCTGTGCTGGAAGCGGTGAGAACTCTTTTTCATTTTATTTCAAATGACCGTGGCATTTTTGTCCTAGCTAAGTGCGGACATTTAATAACTTAGAAGGTTATCCAAAAACCGTCCCATTTTTGCCACATTTAAGTCTATATCAGTCCGTAATTTACAAACTCTTTAAAAACGTGTTTTACTTCATTTAGAGTAGAACACAAAGTCTTTCTGAAGAGAAGCAAATTACCGCTTAAAAAAACTTGACAATCATTCAGGTTTTTGATATGATATTTAGGATGAATAAAATGTTTTCTTTTATTCTCATTATTGTTTTTCTTCCTCTTACAATTTCAGCTTCAATGAGTGAGAGAATTGCTGTGCTCTCATCAACACCTTATGAAACCATTCTTGAAATAAAATTCCCATTAGTACAGGAAAAGGATATTAACTCTAACTCTTTTCGAATGGGTTCCCTCGAAACAGTCATAAGAAAGGATTATCCTCCTGTCCCCTATGTTGCTGGTATCATAGCTGTATCAGATAGGGGTGGTTACACAGGAGAAATTCTAAAAACAGATGAATACTCCGTTAAATTGGATAATCCGATTAATCTTGCAGAAAAAACATATCCGGAACAACAACTAGCACTTGATACTCCACAAATTCTTCGTGACTTTAGAATCCTGAGGTTTACATTCTTTCCCCTTAGATACAACTCAGAAACAAATGAACTGTCCGTAGCCAAAAGAGCTATAATAAGCATACGAAGAACACGGGCAAAAGGAGAGAATGAGAAACTACCCGCGAGAAACACCATTTCACGAAGTTTTTATCCTGTTTACAAAAGCAGCATCCTCAACTTCAAATTTCTCAAGCGCCCAGTATCAAGTGATATCCTCCTTCTTTTGATAACACCTGATTATTATTATGACTATATGCTTCCATTTGTGGAATGGAAAGAAAAAACCGGTATGATGACAAAGATGGTCAAATTCTCAGAAATAGGTTCAAACCCCACAGCGGATGATATTAGAGCTTACATACTAAATGCTTATATAAGCTGGCCACATCCTCCAGATTATTTTCTCGCTGTTGGTGATGCAGGCATTTTCCCAACAAAATATACAGTTGATTATGCTTCGTACGGGACATATGTGAATGATAACTACTTTGTTGCCCTCGATGGACCAAATGATATTTTTCCAGACATCCTCGGAGCAAGGCTGCCCCAGCAAAACAGCTTTGAATTACAAACAATGATAAACAAAATAATAAACTATGAAAGTTCACCATATATGGCTGAGACCACCTGGTATAACAGAGCTGTAATGATTGCTTCCGATGAATATCCTTCCCAACCCGCAACAAAACGCTGGGTTGGAGATAGATTTTTAGATTACGGATATGAACATATTGATTCTATCTACGCAAGAAATTACACAAACGCATATTCAATGAGAGTTCATATTACGACTGCAATCAACGAAGGAAGAGGATTCCTGAACTACAGAGGGCCTGGCTGGGATTCAGGCTGGGCTGCAAATTTCGGGTGGTTTTTCACCATATCAAATGTGCAAACCCTGAACAATGGACGAAAATTACCAGTGGTCACAAGTATCGGCTGTGGAGTTGCAAAGTTTGACGAGTATAATTGCTTTGCCGAGCAGTGGCTTAGAAATGGAACACCAACATCAGAAAAGGGTGCTGTAAGTTTTTTTGGACCAACATGGATAACTCATACAAGACACAACAACAAAATGGATAGAGGAATTTACAAGGGTATACTTCAAGAGAACCTAATATCTCTCGGAGAAGTTGCCCTGCGAGGAAAACTCAATATGTATGAAATCTGCGGGATGAACGACACAACAGTTACTGAAATGAATGAGTATCTCGTTCTTGGTGACCCAACATTACTTTTGAAAACGCGTGTCCCTGAATCCATATTTGTGTCGCATCCTTCTTTTGTTCCTCTTTGCCAAAGCATACCCTTCAGGGTAACCGTAAATGATGCGAAAGGTCCTGTTCCTGGAGCATTTGTTTGTGCAAAAATGGATACGGTTTTCCATACTTCGGGGATTACAGATTCTTCAGGAATACTTACTCTCACAATCTTTCCAACTCAGGTCGACACAATCTTTGTATCGGTCGTTGCCCAGAACCATTTCTTTTATCAGGGTTTTTGCCTGGTGAAGACATCTGGTCCATGGCTTGAGTATTGTAAGCACTTTATTGACGATGATACAGTCGGAACAAGCAATGGAAACGCTGATTCCATTCCTAATCCCGGAGAACATATAGAACTCCCGCTTTTTATAAAAAACTACGGTGATGAACAAGCGACTTCTGTCTATTCTCTTTTAACCTCAAACGATACCAATATTGTAATTACAGATAGCCTTCAAACTTTTGGCAACATTAATTCCGGTGACAGTGCATTATGTCAGGCCAATTACGATATCACAATCTCAACTTCCACACCCGATAATCATTCAATCTTTTTCGAACTTAGAACAGGCGATGTGAATGATTCAATCTGGACTTCGCATTTCAGGTTAACTGTTTCAGCACCGAAAATTGCATTTCTTAAATATACCATAAATGACTCGGGGCAAACAAATCCCAATGGAATTATCGACCCTGGCGAAGATGCGGAACTGATATGCAGATTAAAAAATGCTGGCTCTGCTGAAGCAAAAAACCTGACCGCAATACTTCACTCCATGAATTCATTTGTGCACATAACAGATTCTTCCTCAACCTACGGAAATATTCTGCCCAACCAACAAAAGGAAGGGACACCTTTCAGGATACATGCAGATTCATTGACACCAAACGGTTCCATTGCTGAGATGAAGTTAACCTTCACCACGCCTTCTGGATACCGTGACAGTTCGACATTCAACATAATTGTCGGAATGCAGACCGACTTCTTGATTTGGGACCCAGATTTGAATCATTCAAGTGGTCCAGCAATAGAGACTGCACTTGAGTCAAATGGGTATCAAGGAGAGTATACACTCAGCATCAATGATTTTCTTGGAATGTTGAATAGTTTCAAAGCAATCTTTATCTGCCTTGGCATAAACCCAAACAACTATATCCTTGCGGATGGGCAACTAGTTGATTCACTCTGTTCGTTTCTTGGCGAAGGTGGACGCTTATATATGGAAGGCGGAGAGACATGGTCATTTGATGTTCCAACAATACTTCACCCCTACTTCAAAATACCCGAGTTATATGATGGTTTTGATGATACATATTCAATTTCGGGTAGATCCGGAACATTCACAAACCAGATGAATTTTACCTATAGCGGAGAGAACAACTTTATGGACCGACTTGATATAACAGGTGGTAGTTTTATAATATTTAGGAACCTCTCACCTTACTATAATAATGGTGTTGCATACGATGCAGGTTATTACAAAACCGTTGGAATGTCTTTTGAATTCGGAGGACTTCAAGACGGAACACCACCTTCCACGAAAAAAGCTCTTGCGGACTCAATTATGCATTTCTTCGGAATAACGGGAATCGATGAGAATAGCAAAAAACAAAAATATCCAGAACTTTTCTCTCTCTCGAAAAATCATCCAAATCCTTTCCTGGACAGAACAGTTTTTGACTACACTGTTCCCTTTCAAGAACACAATAAAAGTCTAAAGACAAACCGAATCAAGTTATTTATTTTTGATGTGACAGGAAGAAAGATAAGGACGATTTTTGATGAAAAGAAATCACCAGGTTTCTATACTGCTCTATGGGATGGAAAAGATGATACTGGCAATAAAGTGTGTCAGGGAATCTACTTTGTGAGATTAACTCTTGTAGAACAAAGACTTCATAAAACCAGGAAAATAATTCTTTTAAAGTAACAAAACCCCTCTCTGGAACAAATTCAAGCGTTTAAAACTTCATAACATTTCACTACTGCCTGAACATGCGTTATATAAAAAATCATTAGTTAGATTTCAAATAACCAAGATGATTTCTTTCCTGAAATCCTCTCCTTTATTCCCCACTCAAAGTAGATTATCCTCTTATCTTTCAAGGTTTTTAATCTTGCCGAGGATACCAGGTTTGCTCCAGTTTTCACTCCCGTGTCTTTCGTCATTTCAGCAGGAAATATTATCACTTCACGAGGCATCACAAAACAGAAATACGGAACAAACTTCCATATTTTTGCAGCAGTTCTAAGCCTGCTGTAAGCCTTCCTTAAATCCAGACACAATGAACCTTTCTGCCTCGTTTTCACACTGATGCCAATCAACCTATCCTTTTCGAACAGGAATCCATTTGCATCATTAACGAGCAAATCAAAGCCTTCGGATTTTGCGACTATTACATGCACCTTCCTCTTCACCAGATAATATGACACGAGTAACTCTCCAAAATCCCCGGAGACCAATTCATCCACTCCACTGATGTACGGAACAGTTAGTACCTTTAATTGTTGTCTTTTTGGCATTTTTCCCTCCATATCTTATATCGTAACAACATACCATAAAACCATCTCAAAGTCAAGATTAAACTCGATGCTTACTTAATTTAAAACCTTGACTTTTATAGATAAAAAACATATAGTTTTATATGAGAATTTTATCTTGGAATGTAAACGGACTGAGAGCAATTCATAAAAAGGGATTCTTGAATTGGATTAGAAAAGACAATCCCGACATTCTATGTATTCAAGAAACCAAATTGCAGGAAACTCAAGTACCTGAGGATGTTGTCAATTTCAAAGGCTTCCATTCCTACTTTAGTTCGGCAGAGCGAAAAGGATACAGTGGTGTCGCGCTATTTAGCAAGGAAAAACCAAAAACCATTCTCAATGGTTTTGGTATCGAGAAATACGACATTGAAGGTCGAATAATTATTGCTGACTTTGCAGATTTTACACTTTTCAACATATACTTTCCGAATGGAAAACAATCAAGGGAACGACTCCAATACAAGATGAGTTTCTACGACACCTTTTTGCGATATGCAGATAAATTGAAAAAGCAAGGCAAAAAACTGATCATCTGCGGAGATGTGAACACCGCTCACAAAGAGATTGACCTTGCAAGACCAAAACAAAATTCAAAATTCTCAGGGTTCCTACCAGAAGAAAGAGCATGGATAGATAAACTCCTAACACATGGGTATGTTGACACTTTCCGCATATTCAATCAAGAGCCGGAAAATTATTCCTGGTGGGATTATAAATCGCATGCTCGGGAAAGAAATGTTGGATGGAGAATAGATTACTTTTTCGTGACAGAAAATATGAGCAGGAGTTTAAAAAATGCTTTCATAGAGTCAGATGTATTAGGTTCAGACCATTGTCCAGTAGGCATAGAGCTTGTCTTTTGAGTAATAAATTTGCTATGAAACTTAAACTTTTTAACCGTAAAACAAATCAAGCGTTTTTGCATAAAAACAAATTAAAAGTATGAAAGGGGAAAGGGATGCGACCAATTTTGAGATTCCTAAATGACCAATTAATACAACAAATTCTATCGGAAGCAAGGGATATTTTATGTAAATTAGGCGTAGAGATTAATAACAAACAGCTTCTCGATAAGTTAGGAGAATATGGAGCTAACATAGATTTGCAGAAGAATCATGCTATTCTCACACAGAACATTATTGATAAGGCGTTAGAAAAAGTGCCCCATTCTTTTAAACTCTATGATGTTCTTGGTAATCAAACACACGACTTTACAAACTATAATATATACTTTACCCCTGGTTCGGCTGCAATCAATATATTAGATTACGAAACCAAAAAAATTCGTAAACCAACAACGGATGATTATATAAAATATACGAAGCTTGTTAGCGGACTTGACAGTATGGCATCCCAGAGCACCGCATTTATACCTGCTGATGTTAACGAAAAAATACAGGACAGCTATAGACTCTATCTCAGCCTTTTATTTGGTGAAAAACCTGTTGTTACCGGTGCTTTTACAATTGAAGCATTCAATATTATGAAAGAACTGCAACTTGCAATCCGTGGAACAGAAAGCGAACTTGCTAATAAACCACTTACTATTTTTTCTTGTTGCCCTACATCACCCATAAAATGGAGCGATGTAACTTCTCAGAATGTTGTTGACTGTGCCAAATACTCAATACCTATTGAATTCATATCAATGCCTCTTTCCGGATTTATAGCACCAGTTACACTCGTCGGGACATTGGTCCAACACACAGCCGAAACACTCAGTGGAATTGTGATAAGCCAGTTAACTAACCCGGGAACACCCGTGCTTTACGGTGGTTCACCTGCTATATTCGACATAAGATACGAAACAACACCAATGGGTGCAATAGAAACCCAGATGATAGATTGCGCTTATAATGAAATCGGGCACTATTTAAGAATACCAACTCAGGCATACATTGCGCTGAGTGATGCAAAGCAGCTTGACGCTCAAGCTGGTTTAGAATCCTCAATGGGTGCAACACTTGCAGCACTTTCCGGAATTAATAATATTGCCGGTCCAGGAATGCTTGATTTTGAAAGCTGTCAGAGCCTTGAAAAACTGGTAGTTGATAATGAAATTTCCGCCATGGTGCTGCATATGGTCAATGGTATCGAACCAAAAGAAGATTTCCCTGCAATTGGCATATTCGAGGAATTACTCAAGGATAAGCAGTTGCTCATCTCAGCACATACACGCAAATACCTCAAAGACCAAATTCACTTTCCATCAAATGTAATTGACAGGGCAAACAGAAAAAGATGGGAAGAAGAAGGAGAATTAACGCTTTTAGAAAGAGCACACAGTGAAGTGGAAAAACTTGTAGAAAGATATGAACCCTCAAAATTGCCTGATAACATAAAGAATGACTTGAAGGAACTTATGGAAAAAGAAGCAAACAAATATGGGATAGATAGACTTCCGTCACTTCAAGCAAACAGGTGAACCATCCTGGCTCACATACCAAGGCAGGATGCCTCTTCTGTTACAGTAGTGGAAGGAAAATTATGGGAGAAATTGTTGAAATCAATAAGAATGATATAATACCAAAAAGAGATGAAGTCTTTGAAACTCAAGGTATTCCTCAGGGGAAAACCGTACCGAAAAAGATTTTATCTATTCTTGATGAAGCAATAGGAATCTTTTTGTCCTCATCACATCCCGCAGCCATCATTGCCGAAGTATCTGTCCCTGAGTTTGATACTACCTATAAAGGTGAAGGTATGAATGAAAAAGAAACTCCACTTGATGCAGTTTTTAGAAAAGCAGACAACCTCGCCCTTTTCGCTGCTACAATTGGCGAAGAAGTGAGCCACAAGATTAACCAACTATTTGACGTAAATGAATTTGCCCTTGCGAGTATGCTTGATTCCGTTGCATCGGCAAGTGCGGACAAAACAGGAGATGTTCTCGAAAAACACTTCTATGACATACTTAAGAGCAAATCGAAGATTTCATCTTCCACAGGCATATTACGATACAGCCCAGGTTACTGCGGCTGGCATATTAGTGGTCAGAAAAAACTATTTGAACTTCTGCACCCGGAGGAAATAGGCATACAGCTTCTTTCAAGCTATCTAATGAAACCCTTAAAATCGGTAACCGGAGTGATAGTCTCCGGTGACAAAAAAATCCATATATTCAAAGATTCTTACCCCTTTTGTGCACATTGTAAATCCCATTCCTGCAGAGATAGAATAAGAAATTTAATGCATAGCAAAAAATCAAATATCTAAAAGGTGGTAGAGGATGGATATACTGAATGACATAGCAAAAAAACTGGAGCAAGGAAATTGCGAGATGGTTTCGCAGCTTACAAAGGATGCAGTCAGCCAAAAAATACCACCAAAAACAATCCTTGATGAAGGACTAATAACTGGTATGAATGTCGTTGGACAGAAATACAAAGCCCACGAAATCTTTCTTCCGGATGTCTTGTTTGCTGCTAAGGCAATGTATGCAGGAATGGATATTCTCAAACCGTTATTCCTTGAAAACAAGGTGCCAACAAGGGGAAAGATTGTAATAGGCACTGTTATGGGCGACCTGCATGATATAGGAAAAAATTTGGTGACAATTATGCTCAAAGGTGCAGGCTTTGAAATAATTGACCTTGGAAATAATGTGTCTCCTGAACAATTTGTTGAGGTTGCAAAAAAAGAGAATGCATCTGTAATAGGTTTGTCAACACTTCTTACTACAACAATGCCTGTTATGAAAAAAGTAGTCGATATTGTAAAAGACAGCGAATTGGCTGGCAAAATAAAAATCATTATTGGTGGTGCTCCTGTTTCAGACGAGTTTGCGAATCAAATTGGAGCATATGCATACTGCTATGACAGCACAAGTGCTGTGGAAACAGTTAAAAAAATAATGGTAAAAAACGGTAAAATGTAATGAAAGATTTACTTGAAAGAATCAGAAATGGGGAAATTCTTGTTGGTGATGGTGCAATGGGCACAATGTTGTTTAACAGGGGTCTCCAACCGGGACAACCTCCTGAAATCTTCAATATCGAAGGGACCAAAGTTCTGCAGGAGATTGCACAATCCTATCTCGATGCTGGTGCAGATATCCTGGAGACAAATACATTTGGAGGAACACCCATAAAACTTTCACTATTTTCGCTTGATGAAAGGGCAGATGAGATAAACAGAAACGCTGTTTTAGCCGTAAAGAACATCGCAAAAGAAAAAGCATACGTCTCTGGTTCCTGTGGTCCAACAGGAAGATTGCTGAAACCCTATGGTGATACCGAGCCGGAAGAGGTTTACAACTCTTTCCTAAAACAAATAACAACACTTGTAAACGCAGGAGTTGACATTGTATGCATCGAAACAATGATTGACTTAAATGAAGCTACGCTTGCAGTCAAAGCTTCTAAATCCATATCTACATCAATTCCTGTTATTGCAACAATGACATTCGACCCGACACCTCGAGGCTTCTACACAATAATGGGTACGAGTATTGAAAATGCTGCAAAAGGACTTGAAAACGCTGGTGCAGATATAATAGGTTCAAACTGCGGAAATGGCATCGAGAATATGGTCAAAATTGGAAGAACATTCAAAGAAAACTCATCGCTTCCAATTATCATTCAGTCAAACGCAGGCTTACCCATAATGGAAGGAACAAAAACAGTCTATCCTGAAACCCCTGAATTTATGGCAGAAAAGGCAAGAGAATTAATCAACATCGGAGTGTCCATTATCGGCGGTTGCTGCGGCACAACACCGGAGCATATAAGAGCAATCAAAGGTATAGTAAATGCTATGCAACTGTAGTAACTCTATTACGAGACGCTTTTTAACAACTGAGCAATTTGTTCCTTATTATGATGTAAGATAATTATCTGAAGTGAAAATATGCAAAACACAATCGTTTAGACAAAAGTAAGACTACACAAATTGGCTCTTGACAACTTAACTTTAATAGTATAAGAACTAAAATTATGGGAGAAAACATGGACGTTGGAAAGATGGCTCTTGAATTGAAGGATAGACTCATTGAAATGAGGAGGTATCTCCACACCATTCCTGAAACTGCTTTCCAAGAGGTTGAAACATCAAAATTTATTGCAAAAACTCTATCGGAACTCGATGGAGTTGAAGTAAAGACAGGTATTGCAAAAACAGGCGTTGTAGGTCTCTTGAAAGGTAATGGTTCTAAGACGATTGCCCTGAGAGCAGATATGGACGCATTGCCTGTTACTGAGAAAAACGATGTTCAATATAAGTCACAGCATAAGGGAAAAATGCACGCCTGCGGTCACGATGGACATATGAGTATTCTTTTAGGCACTGCAATGATTCTTTCAAGAATGAGAGATGAACTTAAAGGAAATGTCAAGTTTATCTTTCAGCCGAGTGAGGAAAGTCTGCCTGGTGGAGCAAAACAAATGATTGAAGAGGGTGTTCTTGAAAATCCCAAGGTTGATGCTATTCTTGGACTTCACTCGGACCCCACAATCAAAACAGGAAGGGTTGGATACAAACCCGGTGAACTTATGGCATTCACATCAGAGTTTACCATTCTTTTGCATGGAAAGGGTGGACATGCAGCTGAACCACATAGGTCAGTCGACCCTATCGTTATGGCAAGCGATGTTATACAAGAAATACAGAAAATACCGTCGCGCTGGATAGGACCGCTGCAACCCGTTGTTGTAACCATAGGGGCAATACATGGCGGAACCACATTCAATATTATTCCAGATGAAGTTGAACTAAAAGGAACTGTACGACTTTTGAATATGCACCTGGTTGATCTTACCGAGAAAAAAATTCATGATATAGTTAAACAAATTACCAAGCTTTACGGCGGTAGTTTTGACTTCGATTTTGTAAGAGGATATCCTGTTCTTAAAAACGATAAGAAATTTACCCTATTTGCAAGCAAAGTCATTTCTGAACTCCTGGGAGAAAAAAATGCCATTGAACTGGAAAAACCATTAATGGGAGGCGAAGATTTCGCTTACTATCTACAAAAGGTACCAGGTACATTCCTTAGATTGGGAACAGGAAATGAGCAAAAAAATACAACCTTCCCCTGGCATCATTCTAAATTTAACATAGATGAAGATGCATTGCCTATTGGTGTATCGGTTTTTGTGCAATGTGCCATTGACTTTTTCAAGTATTATGCATAACTTTAAGATTAAACAACTAACATCTTTTATATACTTGAGATACTGTTTTCTTCTTTTGATTTTCTTACTTTCACTTTCTTTGCCTCTCAATGCAGGAAGATACAATCCCTTTGTCTGGACAACCTATAAAGAATTTACACACATCTACAGCATAGCAATCAATATGGACGAAGTTTATTTTGGTAGTGACGACGCTATTCTTAGATTCAATAGAATCGAAAAAAAATGGGACGAACCTATTACAAAAAGCAATGGATTCGATGACACTAAGGTAAGGATTGTCGCTATTGACAGAAACTTCAATAAATTATGGATTGTCTCTCTAAATTCAGTTTCCGTTTATATCCCACAAATTGCTTTCTGGGAGAGAAAAATTCCACTGGTCAGTATTTCTCTTACTTCAGTTGCCTCAATAGGTTTTAATCGTGACAAGATATTTCTCGTAGGGAAAGAGGGAATATTTGCTTCAAACAGAGGAGCATATTTGTGGCAGAGGTGGTCCGGAGCACTTCCTCAGGATGTAGAATGGTTTGGGGAAAAAGATAAGACGGATGTTCGGGATTATCCTTTTCTCGTTCCTTACTATGCTCAAGATAAGTATTTTCACAGATATGAATATACTTCAATTGCAGTAGATAATAAGGATATGTGGATAGGCAGTAATGGATATGGGGTTTACTACGATAATACATACACATGGAATGGAAATCATTACTCTACAGGAATTGCCAACAACCGTGTTGATGCGATATTTACAGATGGCAAATTTTTCTGGCTTGGTGGAAGAAATGGAACAGGCAAGGGAATCACTTTTATAAATTTCCATACCGGCGAAGGACAATATTACCGCTCGGAAGACATTTACGGAATGGACTCCGACAACATATATGCAATGACAGGTAACAGCAAAAACATCTGGTTTGGAACAGGCAGCGGATTATTAAAATACAATAAAGACAAAAAAACTTGGAAAACCTATAACCTCTTCGATGGACTTCCTGGTGAAATTGTAAAAGCTCTGATATTGAAGGAAGACACGCTTTTTATAGGAACAAATCAGGGGCTTGCTTACTTACCTCCTGAATCAAAAGACATTTTCACTTTTGATTTTTTTAATAATATATCAATCAACTCTCTAAGTGAATACGACACCCGATTACTGATAGGATGTGAGGATGGTGCATTCAGTAAACACGATAAATTATTCGATAAAATTTCTGATCCTGATGGTGATTTTGCTTTTGGCGTATCTGCTATTTTTGCGGATAACAATGCCGTGTGGTTTGGAACGACAAGACATGGTATTGATATATATTTTCCCGACAGCTCAAAATGGGAGGAATACCTCTTCCCCACTCCTATATGTGGTGAATGGGTTTTTGCCATCTCAGGTAACAAGGACTATGTATGGATAGGCACTGACAATGGCGTAACAAGATATAACAAGAAACTGAAAATGTGGAAAACCTTCAATGAGAGCGATGGTCTTGCAAATAATGAAGTGAGAACAATTTATCTTGACAAGGATTATGTATGGTTTGGTACAACGAATGGCTTGACAAGACTTAAATATAGAGACCCCTCCGTTCTACCGTAAATCTCAGTCTCTTCTTCTTTCATCAGTCATTAAGAATAAATGAATATGTTTAACCCTTTAAGCAAAACTTTAAATAGCATTATGATGAATGTTGAAACCTGATCCCAGTTTCATTCCCGAAAATACTTATTGACTACACTGTTCTTTTCTGATATATAGACGTAATTGTTTTTTGAATTAATAAGGAAACTGTTGCATTAGTTTAATTGGTCCAACAAATTTAAGGAGAAGTTGTTTTGCGATTAAGCAAATATTTCTTGCCAACACAGAAGGAATTTCCTAAAGAAGCAAAGGAAATTAGCCATAAACTTTTACTCAAGGCTGGATTGATAAAACCGCTAATGAGCGGCGTTTATGAATACTTACCTCTCGGGTGGCGTGTAATCAAAAAAATTCAGAAGCTAATACGCGAAGAGATGGATAGAATCGGTGGGCAAGAACTACTCTTACCAGTGCTTTCAAGTAGAGAACTGTGGGATGAAACAAACAGGTGGGATGAGTTTGGTGAAGAGATGTTTAAGTTCAAGGATAGAAACGATAGAGATATGTGCCTTGCACCAACTCACGAAGAAATAATTACAGACCTTGCAAGGAAGGAAATTCAATCTTACAGAGAACTTCCTCAAATATGGTATCAGATTCAAACCAAGTTCAGAGACGAACCAAGACCTAAGGGTGCTGTACTCAGAATAAGGCAATTCATTATGAAAGACTCTTACAGTCTGGATGTTGATATGGCTGGACTTAATCGCAGCTTTGCTCTTCACAAAGAAGCGTACAGTAGAATTTTTGCAAGATGTGGACTTGAAACAACTATTGTTGGTGCATCAAGTGGAGTAATGGGAGGTTCGAGCTCCAATGAGTTTATGCTTACATCAAATAGCGGTGAAGATACAATAGTAGTTTGCAACAAATGTGGTTATGCAGCAAATATTGAGGTTGCAACAACTTTACTTGAACCGGTAAAGACAGAAGCACATAACCTCGAAGAAATTCATACGCCCGTTTTAGGTACAGTTGATGCCGTTTCCAGTTTTCTAAAAAAGGATAAGAGATACTTCATAAAAAGCCTTCTTTACATCGTCAAAGATAAGCCTATCTTCCTTTTAGTAAGAGGTGACCATGAACTTAATGACAGCAAACTTTTGACTTTCTTTGGAAGCAACTTAAGAGCAGCTACTCCCCAAGAGGTCAAAAAACTCACAGGTGCTGATGTTGGTTATGTAAGCCCTGTAGGAATAAAGGACACTGAAGTATATGCAGATATTAGCCTCAAAGAGTCAACTGGGATGATTACAGGTGCTAACAAGAATGACTATCATATTAGGGGTGTAGACATCGAACGGGATATTAAAGTGAAAGAATATGTGGATGTTATTACGGTAAAAGATGGTGACTCCTGTCCTCAATGCAAAGATGGAATTCTAAAAATAGAAAAAGCAATAGAATTAGGACACATTTTTAAATTGGGAACCAAATATTCAAAATCCATGAAGTGTCTGTTCACAGACAAAGATGGAACTGAGAAACCTGTTGTGATGGGAAGTTACGGAATTGGTATTGAACGAATTATGGCTGCTGTGATAGACAAGTTTCATGATGAAAATGGAATAATCTGGCCAATGAATATTGCACCTTTCTTAATTCACATTATTCCTCTCGACATGTCAAATGAGAGTGTCCGAAAAACTGCAGACCAGTTCTATAAGAAACTTTTGGATTTGAAACTGGAACCAATAATAGATGACAGAGATGAAAGACCCGGATTCAAGTTTAAGGATGCAGACTTGATAGGAATACCAGTACAAATTGTTGTGGGAGCTAAATCACTCAAACAGAATTTTTGTGAAATCAAACTTAGAGAGGACGATGAAAGACAGCATATTCCCATAAACGATGTAATTCCTTTCGTTCACAAACTAATCACAAAAAAACAAGAAATTGGAAATCAAAATTAATAAAAGAAAATCCTTGAAAATTAAGATTATTTGTGTTATGTAATAGATATGAAAATAGAAAAGCAAGAAATGACAAAACAAATTGTTGCGATTATAAAACAAACAATACAGGAGCAGTTTGCAGATAACGAATTGGAACTTATAGACCTTGAAATAAAGGGAAATGAGAGGAAAAGATTATTAAGAATATTTCTCGACAAAAAAGGAGGAATAACACTTGATAATTGCAAACATTTTTCAAAAAGCCTCTCCGTAATTTTAGATGTAGTTGACCCAATGAAAGCGCCATATACTCTTGAAGTATCTTCCCCTGGAGGGAGACAAAAAAAACGTTTATAGGAGGTTAGTTGCCATCTATTGATCTATGGAATTTTTTCACTGATATTGCGAGAGAAAGAGGTGTTGAGAAGGGTTATGTAATAGAAACTTTCAAAACAAGTCTTGGCTCTGTTGTAAAAAAGAAATTTGGAAAAACGGCGGATGTTCATGTTGAAATAGTAGAAGCTACATCAGAGATAAAAATATCCCGAATAATGACGGTTGTTGATGAAATTGATGACAGCACCTTAGAGTTCACTCAAGAAGAGGCCCAAGAATATAAAGAAGATGCAAAGATTGGAGATAAGATAGAAATAGAATATCCTCTTGAAGAGTTTGGCAGAAATGCAATTATTCTCGTTAAACAGGTGCTATTTCAAGGAATCAGACAAAAGGAAAAACAAATTAACTACGAGAAATATGAGAAAAAAATCGGAGAAATCATAAATGGAACAGTTACACAAGTTACATCTCGTGGAGTTTATTTAAATCTGGGTAGAGTTGAGGCGTTCATCCCCAAGAGCGATGTTATTCCAGGTGAAAGACTATATCAGGGAATTAATACGCGGGCTCTCATAAAGAACATAGAGAATACTCCAAGGGGACCAAGAGTTCTTCTCTCAAGAGCACACCCAGACTTTCTCAAGCAGCTACTGAAGGCTGAAATACCAGAAGTGTATGACAAAATTGTTGATATTATTTCCGTTGCTCGCGATCCCGGAAACAGATCAAAAGTCGCAGTATATTCAAACGATGACAAAATAGATCCTGTCGGAGCATGTGTTGGGGTCAGAGGTTCACGCATTCAATCCATAGTTAGGGCATTGAATGGGGAGAATATTGATGTAATTCAATGGAGTGTTGACCCTGGTTTGTTTGTATCCAGAGCACTTTCACCTGCAAAAATATACAAAACAATCGTCATTGAAGAAGAAAAGAAGATGATTGTAGTAATACCTGAAGACCAGCTCTCACTTGCGATTGGTAAAAATGGTGTAAATACAAGACTTGCAAATAAACTCACGAGTTGGTCAATAGACATCATCAGTAAGGAAGAGTATCAGAAAGAGGTTGAAGAAACCAAACTTGCACAGATCACAATCAAGGATAGTAAAGAATTATCAAAAGGAGCGAAGGAAAAACTTCAAAGAGCTGGATATTTCACATTCCAGAATCTTGAGGAAGTCACTCGAGACGATTTACAGAAGATTCCAGGAATTGGCAAATCAGCAGCTCAAAAAATACTGAAAGCTTATGAAAAAATTACAAAAAACATCAAAGAAGAAAAGTCAGACTGAGAAAAAAGAATACGGTCAGATGAGGGTATATCAACTTTCCAAAGAGTTGAATCTATCCAGCAACGCAGTTATTTCACTTCTTAAAGAGATGAATTTTCCCGTAAAAAGTCATATGTCAACCCTCACAGACAAAATGATTGCAGCTGTAAAGGAAAAACTCGACAGCGATAGCAAACAACTAAAAGTTGAGGAAATTGAAAGAAAAAATAAAATAAAGAGCAAAAAGGAAGGGATTCCTCAAAAAGGAAAATTTACTGAATCCTCATGGAATGAAAAGAAACAAAAAAGAAAACATGAATTGAAAAAGAAGAAGGAAGAAATTAAACAAAAGGTTAGAGAAACGGTCAAGAAAATGGCTGGAATATCGAAACCCAAAAGAATAAAGAGAATAATCGAAACCGTAACTGCAGAACAAGAAGCAAAAAAGGATGTAATAAAGATTAGCGAATTTATGTCAGTTTCTGAACTCGCTAATATTCTGGGAGTTGACCCCACAAATATTATTAAGAAATGCCTTGAATTGGGTTTACTCGTTACAATAAACCAGAGAATGGATTTAGACACTATAACTATGATTGCAGATGAATATAATGTGAATGTTGAGCTCTTGCCTGAATATAGCGACCAGGTGCTGGAAAAAGAAGATGAAAAAGATGACAAAGAAAAAACCGAACCACGGCCCCCAATTGTCACTGTAATGGGACATGTGGATCATGGGAAAACCTTACTCCTGGATAAGATCAGAAACTCAAATATAATCGCTCAGGAAAAGGGGGGAATAACCCAACACATAGGAGCATATTCGGTACCATACAAAAAACATCTCATCACCTTTCTTGACACTCCAGGTCATCAGGCTTTCACTGCAATGAGGGCAAGAGGAGCACAAATAACGGATATAGTCGTTCTTGTTGTAGCAGCAGATGATGGTGTTATGCCACAGACTATCGAGGCAATTGACCACGCACGGGCTGCAAACATCCCAATAATAGTCGCAATAAACAAAACAGATTTAGATAGCGCAAACCCCGAATATGTAAAACAACAACTCAGCAAGAACAAGGTTTTACTGGAAGAATATGGTGGAAACACTTTGAGTGTCGAAGTTTCTGCAAAAACTGGAAAGGGTATCAAGGAACTGCTCGATGCAATTATTCTGCAGTCAGAGATTATGGAACTCAAAGCTCGCAAAGAAGGACATGCAAAAGGTGTTGTAATCGAAGCAACGATGGATAAAGGCAAAGGTGCAGTTGCTACAGTACTGGTTCAAAAAGGAACAGTTCATATAGGAGACCCTTTTGTAACTGGCTTATACAGTGGTAAAGTGAGAGGAATGACTGATGAGTTCGATGCAATAGTCTCGAAAGCAGAACCATCCAAACCTGTACAAATTATGGGTATTAACGGACTACCAGAAGTTGGCGACACTTTTGCTGTCTTCGAAAACGATCAAAAAGCACGTGAAGTCGCGAGAAAAAGGCAGTTCGCAAAGAGAGAACAAACTGAGAAGGGAAAACTGAGATACACTCTCGTTCAATTTCAGGAAGGACTGAAAGAAGGAGAAGCAAAAGAATTAAGAATAGTCCTTAAAGGAGATGTAGCCGGTTCTGTTGAAGCTTTGGCAGACGCCCTCGGAGACCTTTCCACAGATGAAGCAAAAATACTAATAATTCATAAAGGCGTAGGTGCTGTAAACGATTCCGATGTTCTTCTTGCTACAGCATCAAATGCAATAATAGTTGGGTTCCATGTGAAAGCAAATCCTAAAGTTAATGAAATGATCAAAAGAGAAGGTGTTGAAATAAGATTCTACAATATCATTTTTGAAGCCATTTCTGACATTAAAATGGCTCTTTCCGGACTCCTTGAGCCTGAATATCATGAAGAGATATTAGGTCTTGCTGAAGTAAAACAAGTTTTCAAGATTCCATCAATTGGATTCATTGCAGGTTCTTTCGTCGTCAAAGGAAAAATCGTTTCAGGTGAAGAAGCAAGAATCAAGAGAAATGATGAGATTATTTACGAAGCAAAAATAACCTCCTTAAAGAGATTTTCAGAAGATGTTAAGGAGGTTGAAATGGGTTTGGAATGCGGTATAGGTTTTAGCAGTGCCAAGGATGTTAAAGAAAACGACATCATTGAGTCTTATAGGATAGTTGAGACAAAAAGAGAACTATAGGAACTCCAATCTCTTAAGGAGTTTTACCCATGGGCTCAATTTTGCAGAAAATTAATATATGAGAATAGGTGACTGTATCTTACAGATATACATCCCTGATACTTTTTCTCTAAAAGATAAGAGAAGTGTTCTTACAGGACTCAAAAAACGAGTCAGAAATAAGTTTAATGTGTCTATATCCGAGATCGACCGAAATAATAATCATAGAATTTCTGTTCTCGCGGTTGCTACAGTTTCTAACGATAGGAAGTATGTGGATAAACTTCTTTCATCCGTTATCAAGTATATGGAAAAGCAACCACAATTTCAGGTTGTTGAATACACAACGGAGGTATTTTAATATCCTATCAGAAGCGAAGAATCGAAGAAACGATCAAAAAAGAAATCTGTAGTATCGTTACACGCGAACTAACAGACCCAAGACTGGGCTTGATTACCATCTCTAGAGTTACAATAGCAAGTGATCACCGCTTCGCAAAGGTTTTTTTCACAGTATTGGAGAATGAAAAGAGAGGCTCTTCTCTCATCATTCTCAATAATGCAAGAAAACATATCAGGTACATCCTCGCTAACAGAATAAGGATAAGAAGTGTCCCCGAACTCCAATTTCTGAAAAAGAGAACCTAAAAGATATGAAACTCAAACCAATGTAATCTTTATGCAAAAGATGCAAGAGACAAAATTAGATATTGCCAAAAAAATAGGATTATTTTTAGAATACCACGAAAACTTCCTCGTTGCATCACACATAGAACCTGATGGAGATGCCATTGGGTCTCAGCTTGCCATACTAATGCAATTAGAAAATCTCTCAAAAAGCGTATCATTGTATGATACCAATCCTGTTCCCCAAAAATATCGTTTCCTTCCAAGATGGCAAGAAATAGCAACCCAAATCCCTGATTCTACGGCCAACTATGACTCGGCTATATTTCTTGATGTAGGGAATCCGAGGCGCGCTCTGAAAATATTCGATTATGTTAAGTCCCACAATATTCCAATCCTTAACATTGACCACCACATCAGTAACTCATTCTATGGCAATATCAATTATGTTGACCCCACTGCTTCATCAACTTGTGAATGCTTGTTTGACATTTTTAAAATTTTAGAATTTAAGCTCACAAAACAAATATCCGAATGCATTACAACAGGTATTATAACGGACACGGGAAGATTCAGTTTTAAGAACACACGACTTAAGACTTTTCAGATTTGTGCAGAACTGGCAGGTTCTGGAGTTAATTTTCATTTTCTTTCTCAGCAAATTTACAATTCAAGAACAGTTCAGTCAATGCATTTACTGAGTTATGTCCTATCAACACTAAAAATAGTCGACAGCATTGCATTCATCAAATTAACCCAGCAGATGCTCGAAAACACTGAAACCAATGAAACAGATACAGAAGGTTTTGTAAACTATGCACTAATGATTAAAGATATTAGGGCAGCTGTTTTCCTTAGAGAAAGGAAAGATGGAAAAGTCAAAGGCAGCATTAGATCTCGCCACTCATCGATTGACGCAAACAAGATTGCTTCGCTATTTAATGGTGGAGGTCACAAAGAGGCTGCAGGTTTTCGCTCATCTAAAACTATCGAGGAGATCGAGATAGAATTAACTAAAGTTTTTCACAACACATAAGTTTATGGAAGACCTTAGAAAATACTTTTCCGAAGAGAAACATTTTGGAATCGACGAAATTATCTCCTATCTAACCGAACTTGAAAGAATTGTCAAACTTGGAAAATCTTCTTTGCGAGAACGACTTACAAAACTTGCAGGCATCGTCGACCAGAAAATACCTTACAGAGATGGTCATTCCATACGAGTCTCACAACTATCCAAAGAAGTCTCAAGGAAACTAAAATTATCAAAACAAGAAATATTCAACATTGAAATCTCAGCCCTTCTTCATGACTTTGGCAAAATAGCAATAGAAGAAAAAGTATTGCAGAAGAAGAAAAAACTGACTGAACGAGATTGGATAGAAATCAAAATGCATCCCGTTCGGGGTTACCTTATCGTTCAGGGATTTACATTTCTAAAAAGCACGCTTCCAGGCATACGATGGCACCATGAAAGAATGAATGGAAGCGGTTATCCTGATGGTTTAAGAGGAACATCAATACCACTTATGTCGCGAATAATAGCTGTCTCAGACACCTTTGATGCTATGATACAAAGCAGACCCTATAAAAAGAAGATAAGCATACTAAAAGCAAAGAATATCATTGAGGATATGAAACAGAAACTGCTCGATGAGGTAATTGTTGACACATTCCTTTCCATTCCTGATGAATTGCTTCTTTCAATCTTTTAAATTGCACCCGTTCAATTGAATCAATACCATTGGCAAATTAACAAGAATCTCCCATCTAAAAAAACAAATTCACTAATTTTTTGGTTGACAAACAGAATTTTCTATCCTATTATCACATAAAATAAGTCGAAAGTGGATAACTGCTTAAAAACATACACTAAAACCATTTCGAAGCATTAAAAAAAGGATCTATTATGATTTTTAATCTTCAAAACAGCCAAAAAATACTTGAAAGAGCAAGAAAACTTTACGGTGAAGGGAAAATTGACCGAGCAATAAAAACGATTGAGAATGGGCTCACTGGTAGTAAAGAGGATTTCCCACTTTATCTTGAAATTGGAAAGTATCTTTTCGAGCAAGCCAAGTATGTTGAATCTGCAACAAACCTCCTAAAAGCACACCATCTCGCTCCTGAAAGATCGCAAGATATCGTAGATGCAATCGAAGCAAGTCATTTTTCCGGTGGAACCCCTGTCGAAACGGGTGTTCTGCTTATCGAATTATATGTTGATAAGAGTATGTTTGAAGAAGCAAGAAAAATTATTGACGGCAGTTCGAAAGACCAAATCCAAAAAATGATAAAACACTATGAAAACATATACGAAAATGTTATATTAAAGAAGAACTTCGAAGACTATACAAAAAAAGATTTGTTAAACACATATTGTCTATCTCTGTTGAAACAAAAAATCAACCTAAAGGAAGGATTAGCGCTTTACGAAACGATTTTTAACAATTTCCCCTTAGAAAAGGAAAAATTGCTTGATGACCTGGAAAGAGTCTGTCAGTTGAATTATGCAAATCCATATCCCAAATTCCTAAAGGGAAAATTTTTCTTCCTTGAAAACAGATTCACTGAAGGTATCAAGTATATTCAAAAAGCAACTGAAGTAGACAAGGAGTACATTGGAGAGACAATAAAGATTGCAGAAAGAATAATAGAAAAGAACAAGGACCCCCAAGTGTTTGGTCTTCTTGCAAGATACAAACTGGCTATGGGAAAAACTGACGATGCAATATTCTATGCAAAACAATTGCAGAACCTCGAAGGAGTTTCGTTGACCACGGTCATCAAAATTTACACTCAAATCATTAGAAAGGATAGAAAAAATGCTGATATCCGTTTAGCATTGGCAGAATTGTACGCAAAGGAAGGACAATTCGAGCCCGTATTGAGTGAACTTTCGGCTGTAATTGAAACAAACCCTGACAAATACAACAATGTAACAAGAATCGCAGAACAGATTATTGAAAAGGATCCATACAATTCAAACCTACTTTATTTCCTTGCAGACTTGTATGCACAGAGAGGAGATACTCAAAACGCAATACTTTCTTATGAGAAGCTATATAAAGCGAACAAGGATTTCTCGGGTGAAATCATAGGAAAATTGAACAAAGTTCTCGAAGGAAATATAGAAAATCTAAGAGGATTAAATCTGCTCGCCGAAATTTATAGTTACAAGAAAAAATTCAATAAAGCTTTATTTCTATATGAATATTTGCTTGACTTAAAAGAAGGTTTTAAACTTGGTGAAACCGGTATCAGAAAGATTGTGTCAGAAAACCCCCAATTCATCAGAGCAAAAACCTCATTGGTTTTAGTTTCCTTCAAGATTGGGGATCATAAAGAAGCACTTAATACTATTAACTCCATACTTGAAGAAGACCCAGGAGCACTTTCACGACTTATTCCTCAACTTGATTCCATTGCAAGAACATCCCCTGGACTTGCCAAGAGCGTACTGCAGATTTATGAATCCATACCATTAGAGTCAATAGAACCCTTTATTCTCTATTTTGCCAAGGCAGAAACTTTTTGTCTTTCGGAAGATTATAAGAATGCTGTTATCTATTATAACAAATGTTTCTCAGAAAAACCGGAACTTGCCGATAAGATAATTGATGGTTTTCACAGAATCCTAGAAAAAAAGAGAGACCTTTCATATGTAAACTTTGCACTGGCTTCAATTTACCTGAAAATTGACAACATTAAGGGAGGGCTTCTACAATTAGCAAAGGCAAGTGCACTCAATCCAAAACTATCAAACAAAATTATTCACATCTTATACGAACTGCTCAAAAGATTTCCAAGCGAACCTGCCATAACTGAGGAACTTTTGAAAGCATTGATAATTAATGGTTCGTATGAACAGGTAATCATTGAGTGTGAAGATGCAATTGAAAGGGTGCCAAGAGAGGCGACAGGCTTCATTTATCTTATACATGGACAGGCAAGTCTCGAGAAGGGGCTTCTCAAACAAGCTGCCCTCTCGATAGTTCATGCACTCGATATCGACGAAACACTTGCCCCTCGAGCCTTGGAATTACTAAAAAAAGCCAACGAGTTGGACAGAAAAAACGCTATTGTAAGATACGGAATAGCAAAAGCATATATAGCTGCGAAAGAATACGGTGAAGCAGCATCACAATTCTATGAAATCACAAAATCCGACCCATCAAAAATCGGGAAGGCAGTAGAAGAGCTCAAAAAAATAATAGAAATTGACAGAGTAAATCCCGCTGTTCATTTCACTTTGGGCAGCTTATACTTGACAGAAAAACACACAAAAAATGCAATCGAGCAATTTAGATCCGCTTCAGAACTGGATGATTCCTATATCGATAAAGTTATTGGCAAATTACACTATATAGAGAAACACCATCCTGTTTCCGAAGTGGACATAAACCTTGGAGAATTATATACAAGAAAAAAACTTTTCTCAAAGGCAACACACCATCTAATGAAAGCTTACAGAAAAGATAAAAACCTGATGGATCAAGTTTCCACCTGTCTTAACAGGGTCAAGAAAGCAGACCCAAGAAACATTTTTGTTCTTTATGCTATTGCCGAAATTTCCGAGAAGGAAAATGACATTGTAAGTATCATTGATATTTACAAAACTATTATAGATATAATACCCGAAGAACTTGCCAAACTGAGGGATAAAGTGCAACATTTGCTCGAAAGGCACAACGAAAATATAGAACTCCGTTTCTTCTATGCAAAACTGCTATCGCTGAACAATCAATCTCCTGAAAGTATTGCAATATTGAAGTCCATTGCAGAAGAGCAGCCTGACAAAATTATGGCTGTTATATCCTTGCTTAAAGAAATGTCCGATAGTGAAGATAAAGAAGCTACCTTCTCCCTACTTGAATACCAGATTGCACAAAATAACTACGAGGACATTCTTCCCTTACTAAGTACATTACAACATGACTTCTCATTTCACAATCGAATAATTGATCTTCTCAAAAGTCACATTTCTCAGGAAACGGGACATATAGGAATTGTTCTTTATCTTGCAAATTTCTTGTTTTTAAGAGACGATTGGAAGGGTTTAAAGGAATTACTGTCACGGGCTACACCAGATGCTGACAAAGTAACTGAAATTCCTCTTCTGCTTCTCGACTTTCTTCTGCACGCTCACGAAGGGAACGAATCACGGCAAATCAAGAAAACACTTGTAAAAAATAACGGGCAAAAAGCATTTTACAAATCTCTAACAACTCTGGAAAATGAAAAACTCAAATTCCAGCTATCAAGGATTAGGTATGCAAGAAAGAAGTCCCCTGAAGTGCAATCACTTATGTTAGAAGAAGCAGAACTTCTCAATCTTTTAAGAAAACCGGACGAAGCGATAGAGCTATTGTCAAGGACTTTTACTTTGAGAAAAGATGCTTTGATGTCCAGGTTAATTTCGGCCAAATCTTTTTTGCTAAAAAACAACCCGGTTAGAGCAATTGAGATATTAAGAGGAATTTCTATTCCTTCCGATAAAGCTTTGGAAAAGAGTATTTTACTCTTGCTCTCCTCATCATATGAGAAAATGGGTGACTATAAAAGCGCACTTATAACACTAAAGAGGTGTAAAGCTGATCTGCAAATTGATAAGAGAATTAAGTATCTTGGGGAGATGGTGATTCTTTCCAATGTGAGAACAGGTTTTCCAATAATTTCAAGCTAAAAATGTTACATTAAAAGGAGAAACTATGAATGATAACAACAGACCAAATGACGAATTGAAAGACATTGTCAAGTCTTTTGAAAAAAGAACAAATCAAATAAGTGAGGAGCAAAGAGAAGCAAGAGAAAGATTCGTCGTTGCGCTGAGTGAACTGAGCAGGCAATACGATCTGCTAAGAGAATGGACAGAGAAAAGTAATGTCGAACTTAAGAACTTCTTAGAGAATCTTTCCGGAGAGGGAAAAGATGCAGAACTTTCATCCACTGCAAAAACAATTCTCGGAGAAATAAAAAAACTACCTGAGAAAATCATAAATCCACTTGAATCCATCGAGAAGCAGCTAAAAGAATTTTCTCTCAAACCAAATGAACCGAAACAAGATACGCAATTGCTTGAAGTAATTAACTCCATTAATCAAAATATAGAAAAAACAGGACTACAGTACACGGATGTCCTTAAATCAGCAAAGGTAGAGCTTCAGGGAACTCTCGAGAAACTTGGAGAAAAAAAAGAATTGGGTGATATACTGAGTAAAATGGATGTAATTTCCGAGAAGGTGGAACAAATCCCTCTGGAGGTAGCGAAAACTTCCAAATCGACTGAAGCCATTGATAATTCAATCAGACACTTGATAGAACAGATTGTTGAACTCTCACAAACATTGGGAGGGATAAAAACATCCATTGTTTCCTTGTCTTCGAACTTCAGAGAAGCAACGGAAGACGTGTCAAATGTGATAAATAACTTCCTCCAGGTTCTAACTAAGAGTGATAATGAAATTTCGGCAAATGTAATTTCGACAATCGATTCAGTTGGTTCACAATTGCTTGAAACGATGCAAAGTATAAAGAACGAATTTTCAGTCATTATTCAAAGAGTAGAAAAAACTTTTTCTGATGCACTCTTCCGACAGTCATCGATTCTTGAAAAGGTCAACTCCTCATTCTCTATGATAGCTGATTCAAACTCCAATATTCAAAGTAAATTAAATGAAATTACTGTAGCGTTGGATACTCTAAACAAAAAGCAAGATGTTGTCTCTGCTGTAGTCGATAGAAGAGGCGAAGGAATTGAGCAAACAATCATCTCCGTTCATGACAGCATAAAAACATTCGCCGATATTTCAAACAAAAACACCAATGAAATACAAAAAGCCCTCTTTAGTTTACCTGAAATCTTTAAAAATCAACTAACTTCTCTTGAAAAAACGATTGTCGAAAGCGATTCCAATAGAAAGAATGAAAGCCAAAAATTACTGGAAAAACTATCACTTATTCCAGATGAAATGGGAAAGTACTATGAATCAAACAAGAAATTATTTGGCGCAGTCGAAACCTCCCAGGTCAGTATGTCTAATATATCAACAAACATAGAGAACCTTATGAAAAACCTGATTGAAGGCGAAAAAAATAGAAAAAAGCAAAACCTACTTGACATGGCACAAAACCATTTAAGCAGAGGAGTTATTTTGTTCTATCGTGGTTCTCTTGGAGCAGCGGAAATGGAAATACGCAAGGCAATCGAATTAAGAGATAACTATGCTGAAGCATATCTCAATCTTGGAATGGTTCTTGGCGAATCTGGAAAAACTGAAAAAGCAATAGAGAACATTAAAAAGGCTCTCGAAATCGAGCCGGGACTGCAAGAGGCATATAACAATTTGGGTGTTATTCAGCTTAAAGGAGAAATGTATGAAGAAGCGCTTGAATCCTTTAATGAGTCCATCAAGTCCGGCTTCAATTATCCTCAATTGTATATAAACATGGCAAAAGCTCTTATCGGCCTCGATAGAATAGATGAAGCTGTGACAGCACTGGAAAAGGCAGTTGAGATCGACCCAACAAATGCAGATGCAAAAGAATTACTGTCAACCTACAAGAAAGACATCGATTACGGGAACACAGGTTTCTTAAAAAAATAATTTTGATTTTCTTTTAAAACTCGATAAAATCAGGAGGTTCTTTTGGATGATATAATTGATAAATTAAAAAAACTTAAAGGATATGGTGAAATGGACTCTTCACCCCTCAAAGAATTTTTTCCTAACGAAGAAGAAGAGAAAGCTGAAACAGAAAATGAAAGTAAGGAGAGTGATCTGGAAATCAAATCCCTCGGAAAAAATCATCAAGATACTGCACCTGTCCAGCAGAATAATCCTCCAACCGCTCAAAAGCCCAGCGATAACATCCCCAGCACAGGAATTCGAGAGTTTTCTTTTGATGATCTTGAGAAGAGTGCAGACATAGAAAATGAAAGTGAAAATAAAAATACACCCACACTCATAGAAACAAAATCATTAGAGCCAAAGAAAGTCAAACACATTAGGCTTATCGTTGCACTTCTTGATGCAGATCAATATGATACGGCTCACCAGGAAATAGATAAACTTAAAGACAGCACATAGTATTTTTAGAAAACTCATTGTTCGGTTAATGCTCTGAATAATTGTTAATATCCATTTTTAAAGGTTCATTATGATTGGTAAGAATACCATTAAGAAAATTGTAAACTTTGCAATCAAAAAAAGCAAAGCAGACGAACTACAGATAACAATTCAAAGTGAAGACTCCTTCTTAACACGATTTGCAAACTCAACAATACATCAAAATGTTATGGAAACTAATACAAGACTAACCGTCACATCTGGGCTTGGCAAGAAAACCGGATTCTCCACAACTGCAAGATGGAATAAAGCAAGTATTGAAATTACTACCTTTTATTATGTAAATGTTGTAGATCACAGAACTCTTGTGCTCACCGGTATGACAAGGAATGGAACATTTCCGATAGAGGATGGACAAAGGTCTTGTCCTGTAAACAATCTGCGCTTCAACCAAAATATTATAAATCTTTTCAAGAATATCATTGCAATTTCAGCTGAAAGACAGTTTGTAGATAGTGGAAATTCCTACTCCTCGCGATTTCCGATAGGCTCAATATTACCATATATCATTGTGGCCGATTTTAACTTCACAGGAACTACGGAGTTTTAGTGCGATGATTAAGCTCTTTCTCAAACAGATTGAAGCAATAACCGAAGAAAAAAGCAATTATATCTCCTTTCTTAACAATAAAATAGCCCAGCAGGACACTTTTTTTAAAGACCTACATCTTCTGAAACTGATTGCAAAAACTATCGAAATTCCAGAAGATGTTATTAACTTTTTCGCTCAGGAAAACAGTCAAATATTCTACGAATTTTCCATGAAGCAGCAAAAAAGTCACACTTCTTTCTTTAACAAATTATATCGTTTAGAACAGAAAGAACAACTTGAATCGCAACAAATGAACAAGTACAGAAATATGTTATTAGACACTTATGCAAATGCTCTCAGATGTGAACCACACGTTGCTTTCCTTCTCGAAATTGCTTATATCAACTTGGCATCGTCATTTGTTAACGGATGTCTGCAGAACGAGACTTCTAATAGACTCAAGAAAGAATTACTATTTATGAAAAAAGTTATTGATTTCATTGCGGACATACGAAAAGAATTATCAAAACGCTTCACACTACCCGTTCAATTCATAAAGTCTCTTGTTGACCAGGTTCCCTATGCTTGTACAGCACTGCATCCAATAAGTGATTTCGAGCCACTCTTCCTATCGGTTGGTTATCCCCTGCCTCTTTTCCTTGAAATTCATAGCATTCTCCTGAGTTATCTTTCACATCAGCAAGTAGACGACTTCTGCACCTCAATAAAGAAAGTCAATCTATTGACAAAAGAGGACCTGGCAAAATGTGGATTCTCAAGGTTTTCACTCCCTCCAGCAAATGAATTGGGTGTTTTGCTAAGAACACTTACAAAACAAGCTGAGAGAAGCGAAATAGAACTCATAAAAAGAGATAAGGAGCTTTCTTTAATTGACCACCGTGTTTCAGAACAGACAAAAAGAGCAGTTAAGGAAAAAGCACACCTGATTACAAATATTATCGATGAAAAGAACCGAAAACCAATACTTGAAGCAAGCTATAAGATTTCAGAAGCACTCTCTGATGTGGAAAAGATGTGTCTCGATTATATCTGGCATCTTAAGGATTTGATGAAGAAAACTTATAGTTTAAGTCAGGACATAGAGTCTAATCGCTCACTTCAAGCAATGGACAAGAACCATCTCGAGCAAGTTCTAAAACAGCACATTTATAAAGATAGAGACAAAATTTCCAGACTTGGAATTGAATTTCTTAAACTTAATCCACTCCTGAGTATTGCTCGCTCAAAGATTGAAAAAACCATAATCCAGAAGACAGCACTTCTCTTCAATAGGGTGGAAAAAGGAGAAGTCAATAACAGAGAGAAAACAAGAGAACTTCTGGTTAATTTTTCAGAACTTGGAGGCACAAAATTCCATCCAGATGTTAACAAAATTCTCTCTCTGTACAAGAAAACTGGAGAACAATTACTCCTACCTCTTCTTATGAACACACTTTTCCAGAAAAACATAAGACAGTGGCCACTTCCCACCAATGCTGCAACAGTTTCCCAATCAAGACTCCAGAATGAGACAAACTATTTCGGGATACTTGCAATACCTAAGGGAAAATTCTTCCATTTCTCTCAAAAGGCACAAATCAGAACCAAGGATTCTACCGTGTCAAAAGAAATTCAAGATAAACTAACGAAAATTGTAGAAAGAAAATTCAAGAAAGTTGTTACAGTACTCGTTTATGATATAAGGGGTTCAAGCTTTATGACGCTAAAACTTCACAATGCAGAAAGAGAACAGATGATCATTAAGTACTTTCATACAACAATGGCAAAAATTGCTAAAGAGTTTGGTGCTTTTCTTCTCAAAGATATAGGAGACGGTGGTATTATTTGGTTTGGCAACAATTCAAAAGAGCTTTACAGTTCAATTTATAGGGAATCAATGACAAAAAAATTCAAGAAACTTAGACATTCTCTATTGAGCGAAGAAGGACTGTTTCTGCAAAGTTCCCATGGCAGTTCAGAAAAGGCAATACAATGTGCAATCGCAATGGTCAAAGCAGCGGAGAAATTTATCAAGGACAACTATGTAAAGTATAGAGATTGGTTTTCAGGATTGCAAGAAAGAGAACTTCTTGTTGAAGGTACAACCTACGCTTTGCTTCCACCATTATTCCGTTCGCTTTTCAGACTTGGCATTGGAGTGTCCAGTGGACTTCCTTCTACAGATATTGCCATTGGACCAAATGCTTTTGGTGACCCGGACCTAAGAGGACTACTTGTAAATGAAGCGAAATTTCTGTCTGAGGGCAGAGATCCCGAGAATTCAGTTATTCTTGCAGACCATGACACCGTGATCAACTTGCTTCTGAATGCTTCAAGATTCACTCTTGGATCAGCTGATTTTTCTGTCTCTGACAGCGATGAAATGATAACAAAAGTTGCCCAAATTGTTAAAGAAAAACTCGAAGGTGGAACATTAAATTTCTACACCAAGCATTTCATTGCTCATCCCTACGAAATACTTTCTCTGGAAACCTTCAAGACCACAAAATACACACCTTTGCCATTGAATCTCGATGATGATGGCATTTTTTACAACGAAAAAGGTGAGCAAATAAAGATCGTTTACCAGATTCAGTTCACTTAACTTATGTCTATTAAAGGGAAGGTTTTACTTTGGTCAAAACAGGCGGATATTCCAGTATCACTTGAGAAACAAATAAGCGATGTAAGCTTTGTAAAGACTCTATATAAAGCAGAGCTGCTTGCCTTAGCCTCAGGTTCCGATATACTTCTAATTCTTGTTGAAATCAACCTGTCTACTCCTGATATTGGAATAAACATTATAGGAGATATCAGAGGAATTTGTAAAGATGTTCCGATAGTTGTCTTCTCTGGCTGTCTTTCCTCAGAGATAATTAACCGGATTATTCCATTGGATGTTTACGATTACATTATCACACCATTCACTCCAAGAGTAGTCGCTCGCATTCTCGGCGAATTAGAAAGCGGAGTCAAAGGTAGAGAAAACTATGCTCTGCTCTATAACTTATCCGAAAAATTCAAGCAGCTGTCAGTTGAAAATGAAATAATAAAACTTCTCAATACGACAACCGAATTAGAGACTGTTTTGAAAATAATCATGCAAAAAGCTATAACCTTGGTTAAAGTCGAAGCAGCTTCAATATTGCTGTTAAATGACGCAAAAAATAAACTTATCTTCAGTGCAACATTTGGAGAAAAATCAACAACGATAAAAGGAAAGGAACTTGACATTGGTCAGGGTATAGCCGGATGGGTAGCAAAACATAGTACCCCTGTTCTTATAAACGATGTTAAAAAAGATAGAAGATTTTACGATGCTATGGATAAGCTTAGCTCTTTCACTACTCGATCTATCCTCTGTGTTCCAATAAAAACTGAAGACAGAACTCACGGAGTCATAGAATTGATCAACAAGCTCGAAGGAGACTTTGTTGATACTGATCTTGAGAAGATGCTTATGCTGTCTTCCTTTGCTGCATTCGCTCTTTACAAATCAAACTTAATTAAGAGAGAAAAAAAACGTGTAGAAGAAATCACACTACTTTTTGAAATTGGAACTTACCTCTCAAGCATGCTTGACCTGGATGAACTTCTTCAGAGCAGTGTCCATTTGATACGAAGAAGCTTTGGATTTTACTACATTGGAATCGCTCTTGTAAATTCTGAAAAAGGCATTCTTGAACTAAAGAGTTTCGACAGCGAAGAGAAAGTAAATCCTAAGAGAAGAGAAGTCCCTTTGGATAAAGGACTTATGGGCTCAGTCGTTAGAAGCGGTTCTCCGCTAAGAATTGGAAATGTTGTAAATGATACGCGTTACCTAAAGGGAATTAACAGCGTCAAATCAGAAATGGTAATTCCTTTGAAAAGAAAAGATACGATTTTGGGGGTTATGGATATCGGGAGCAAGAAACTTAATGCATTTAATCACTCTGACCAAATCCTCACAGAACAAATCTCTAGATTTCTTTCCATAAGTATAGAAAACGCGATGCTTTACAAAAAAGTCGGCATGCTTGCTCTAACAGACGATTTGACCGGTTTATACAATGCTCGATATTGCCATATTACACTTGCGAAACTTAATATGAAAAGAGAACTCTCGTTTTCCATTATATTTTTGGACCTTGACTTTTTCAAACTTGTAAATGACCAGTTTGGTCATCAGACTGGCGGAATACTACTCAGAGAAGTCGGAGATATTTTGAAAAAATACCCGACAAAAGGTACAACAACAGTACGTTACGGTGGGGATGAATATGTTATTATCTTATCCGGGATAGAGAAAGAACAGGCAGTGGCAATTGCAAGGAAAATCTTGAAAACGCTAAATGTCACTGTGTTCTTGAAAGATGTCAATCTCCATTACCATATTACTGCAAGTCTTGGAATAGCCTCCTACCCAACTGATGCGACAAATGGCGAAGAAGTATTAAGATATGCTGACAGAGCGATGTACTGGGTAAAAAATCATGGTAGAAATGCTATTAGACCTTACGATCAGGATGTGAGTGACCTGACTGAATATTCTATATAGTTTCTGAAACTATTCCAGTCCTTGTGCTTCTTCACCTAATTTTACTTCAAAACAGAAAGAAACTTCAGAAACCAAAAATCCTAATTTCCTTGACTTTAGAAAGAAAAAGCATTATACTTTTGGAAAATAGGAGGTTTGAACCCGAAAGATATGAAAGAGAAATACAAGATACTCGATGTTATCGCAACAGGCGGAATGGCAACCATATATAAAGCAGAACAGAAAAGTCTCTCAAGATTCGTAATAATTAAAAAGCTTCACCCGCATCTTGCAGCAGACACCGAGTTGGTTAAGAGATTTGAGAGAGAAGCAAAAATTCTCGGAAAACTTAGTCACAAGAATATCGTTGAGATTATCGATTTTTTCAAATCAAAACGAGATTACTTCATTGTGTTAGAGTTCATAAACGGAAAATCATTAAAACAGCTCATTTCAGAAGTCGGGCCAATACCCATGCATATTGCCAACTACATATTAAAAGAAGTCACTTTGGGATTACAGGCTGCTCATATGAAAGGAATTCTTCACAGGGACATAAAGCCTGCAAACATTCTTATTGGCAAGGATGGAAATGTGAAGATTTCAGACTTTGGACTGGCTCTTGCCCTCGAGACAACTGAGATTACCGAGCCTGGAGCAACGATAGGAACTCCTGCATATTTGGCACCTGAACTTCTGAAGGGAAAACGCGCAACACCAAGAAGTGACATATACTCCCTCGGTCTCACATACTATGAAACACTAACAGGTAGAAATCCGTTTCAGGCAAAAAACAAGTTTGAGACGATAAATAACATCCTCTACAAAAAAGTCCCGGCTATAAAACTCGCAAAAGCTGAAGAAGATAAAACATTATCAAGAATAATTATGAAGATGGTTCAGCAAGAACCAAAAAATCGTTACCCAACGATTGACTCGGTGATCCTCGAACTTACTCCTTATGTCACAACCACCCAGAATCAGCTCGTTGATTTTCTTTCTAATCCGACTTTCAAGAAACCTATGAGGAAAGATGAAACAAACACTCAGAAGGGAATACTCATCTACTTTTCTCTCTTATTATTCACAATTCTTGTTATTCTTGCCATTTATGTCTCAAACAAAAGAATAAACACTATCAGTAATCAATTCACTCCCAATCAAGTAAAGAACTCCTACAACCTTCCTCACACTGAAACTTTATTAGTTGCGAACAATAGTTCACTTACCGAAATGGACACAACAAAGACGGGAGCTCAAAAACAGGATACGAATAATAACCTTACAATCAAACAGCATCGGAACAATCTAAAACCTGGTTCATACGGATTTCTTAAACCACTTATCAAGCCCTGGGCAAAAGTATTCGTAGACAGCATCCCCTATGGCAGCACTCCTTTGTCAACACCCATTAAGCTGACTTCAGGTGAACATCTATTGACATTAAAGCACCCAAACAGAGACGAACTCACAAAGATAATAACAGTTGTCGAGGGAGAAACACTGAATCTGTTTTTGACTCTGCAGGAAATTTATGGATACTTGCGAATTGTCGTTAATCCCTGGGCAGTTATCTATCTTGATGGAGAGAGAATAGGGATAACCCCGGTTGCAAAACCATTTTGCATTTCATCAGGAAAACATTTATTAGAACTTAAAAAGGATGGGTTAATACTTTGGCACGAAAAAGTAAACATACCTATTGGCGATACTCTAAGAAAAACCATAAACCTGGAAAAACAATACTAACACTTCTATTTCTGTTCGCAGTTTTGCAGCTCTTTGCGCAGGAAACAAAAACCGAATTATTAAACAAAGCAACACTCCTCTATGATGCTGGAGAATACGAAAAGGTGATTGAGATACTTAAGAGCGTAACTACTGATACTACTATTACCAGAGAGGAAGAGATCAACGCCCGCACATACCTTGCTTTTTCTTTTGTCGCAATGGACAAAAAAACGCAAGCAAAGAACCAATTCATTATAATCCTCAAAAAGGAAGCAGGATTCTCTCTTAACCCAGAATTTGTTTCTCCAAAGATAATGGAAGTTTTCAATGAAGCAGAGAAAATGATTAAGAAACCTCAGGCTAATAATATCATCAAAATCAAGAAACCTCCACCGGGAACTATGCACTGCCTTATTAAAAGCTCTCTCTTCCCTGGATGGGGACAGTTAACAAGAAGAGAGGAAAGAAAGGGAAAACTGCTTATGGGAAGTTTTGTAGTATCCATCACAGCATTAGCTCTCTCTCAACTTGCTTATCTTTCCGCAGAGAATAGTTACGAAAATGCCGTTACGAAGTCCGATATTGATTACCAATATTCAAGGTATAACTTTACATACAAAACCCGTTATATAATTAGTGAAATTACAGTCTTTCTATGGATATATTCTGTCACGGATATATTCATAGGAAAAGGGGAACATAATTCAAAATGAAAATTTGGCCAATAATTTCAGTTTTCCTTCTTCTTGAATGTGCGCCAGATGCTCCACATAAGCCGGTTCTTCCCGGTAGTATCAATGGAGAAGTATTGACTCTTTTTGGGTCAAAACCCTTAGATAGAGCCTATGCTCAACTGTTTCCAGATCAAAGGGTAGATTCCACCGATGAGCAAGGTCACTTTTCTTTTACTCTACTTAGCTCCGGAAGTTACCTGGTTACTGTTTCAAAGGATTTGTATACTGCAAAAAACGAGACGATATATATCGATCAAGGTGAGGATACAACGATAAGATTTGCGTTGAACGGTACACCTTTGATTCAAGATTGTTCGATTCATTCGATTCATTCTATGAGTAGCTTTGAACAGTATGAAATTGCCTTTGCACTTTCGCTTTTTGACCTCGATGCATTTATTGCTGATTCTGTCGTGGCTGAGTCGGAGAAAGAGAAATTCATACTCACCTATCAGTATGGAGACACATTAGGTTTTTACAGAAAAGCCCTGAGTTTCAATGGTCTTTCAACTATTGACACCATAATAGGAATAGCCTTTCATTTCTGGGTAAAAGATATGGGTGGAACTTTTAGTGATACTGCTTTCTCTGAACTGGTCCGCGTCATTGACAAAATTCCTCAAATTATATATCCCATCTCAGGCGATTCACTAAAAATAGGAGATACCCTTAAATGGACATCTCCATATCTTCCCTACGCCACTTTTGTCATGTTAAAAATATGGGAATTAGGGTCAAGCATAGAGAATCCTGTATGGATGAGCGATACCTTACAAATTACTGATTCAACCTATCTCTTTAACGAACAGATCAAAGACGGAACATACGAGTGGGCAGTTGAAATAATAGATAGACTGGGAAATTCTTCGAGAGCCATTTCCTGGTTCTACTTTTGACTATGACTAAAAAAACTCTGGAAAAACATATTCACAAAGACGCTTTCCTTACACTTTATAATGTAAGCAAAATACTCAACTCAATTTCTGACCTTAAAACTCTCCTTGGGAAAATTATGGACATTGCAATAAAAACAACTGGTGCCGAAAGAGGTTTTTTGATGCTAAAACAAGAGAACCAACTTAAAATATCTGTTGCAAGAAAAATGGATAAGAAAAATCTTAAAAAACCTTCAATGTTATCCAGAACAATAATAGACGAGGTACTCTCAAAGAAAAAACCCATTCTCACAAGCAATGCTGTTTCCGACCCAAGATTTTCGAAATCGGAAAGTGTAATTATGTTCAAAATACTCTCCATTCTATCCGTCCCCTTAATGAACAAAAACAACTGCATAGGACTCCTGTATGTTGATGCAAGAACACATAGAAATGTGTTTAGCAAGAGCAGCCTTGCCTATCTCACTGCTTTTGCCAATCTTGCAGGCATTGCAATAGAGAATGCAAGATTAAGAGAAAATCTTTCAACCGAAAACATTCGTTTAAAAATGCAGGTTAGGCTTTCAGGGGGATTCGAAGACATTATTGGAAACAGCCCGGAAATAAAAAAGGTTCTGCAACTCGTTCACAAAGTTACCGACAACAATGTGCCTGTTCTCATTCAGGGTGAAAGCGGTACGGGAAAAGAGTTGATTGCAAGAACAATCCACAAATTCGGGCCCAGGAGCAATAACAAATTCATCGCTCAATATTGTGGGGCACTCCCGGAAACACTTCTTGAATCAGAGCTCTTTGGTTATAAAAAGGGAGCTTTTACAGGAGCTCATTCTGACAAAAAGGGACTATTCGAGGAAGCAGATACCGGCACATTTTTCCTGGATGAAATTGGTGAAGTACCCCTGCCAACTCAAACAAAACTGCTTAGATTCCTTGAACAGGGCACAATAAGAAGCCTGGGAGATAATGTAGAAAGAAAACTTGATGTGAGAATAATCTCTGCCACAAACAAAAAACTTGAAGCCGAAGTGTCAAAAGGGAATTTCAGAGATGACCTTTACTACCGACTGAAGGTTGTGCAAATTTCCATTCCGCCTTTGAGAAAAAGAAAAAAAGACATTCCGCTTCTCATAAATTATTTTCTCAAGCAGTATACACCAGATAGAAAAATCATAATTGCTCATAATGCAATGAAGAAACTTTGCTCCTACTACTGGCCAGGTAATATAAGAGAACTTCAAAATGCCATTTCCTTTGCTGTAGTAATGTCCGCAGATAACAAGATTGGCATCGACCATCTTCCCCCTGAAATCGCATCAAAAACACAATTCCCTCAAATAAGATACGGAATGAGCATTGCTGAAATGGAGGAATCCTTGATTAAATTAACAATAGAAAGACTTGCAGGAAACCGAAAGGAAGCCGCAAGCATTCTTGGTATCAGCCGAAGAACACTGCAAAACAAGATCAAACAATACAAGATAAAAATTTGATTGCTAATCGACAAAAAAAGAAGGAGATTTTATGACAGAGCATAAAAAGCTGGACAATTTAACAAGAATCCTGTTCTTTTCACTGCTTTTACTGCTATCTCTCACAATCACAGTTGAAGCCAATGGATGGTTGACAACCTTGCGTAAGGAAGAAGGGAAACTCCAGAAACATGTCCGTGAACAGGAAATGAAAATATTCACCCGAGACGCCCTTGCAAAAAAATACATTTCTCAACCATCAAGAAGAAATATTATCGGTCATAAATTTGCTGAAAGGCTTAAGATAATGACACCAGACGCAGCCAGACAAATTCCTGAGACACTTCACGTTCTTGTGTTACGAATAAACTTCCTTACTGATTCTACAACCTTAACAACAGGAAATGGCAAGATGGTTTTGGAGCCGGACACTACTTACGGACCTGAATATGACAACAATAATGAAAGAAATCTTTACTATGAACCAGCACACGATTCATTGTATTTTCACTATCAACTTGAAGCACTCAGAAATTACTACTGGGATGATTCAAACCACAAACTATGGATCGAATGGAAAATTGTTCCCGAATCAAAGGATTCATCATATACAGTGCCCCATAAAATGACTTACTATGGCGACCCTTACAATTTCGTAAGTGGTCTTTTCAATCTTTTAAAAGATGGAATTGCACTGGCAGATACCGATACACAGGCAAACATAGATTTCTCAGACTTTGATTCATATATCATTCTTCACGCAGGAAGTATGTGGCAAACAGATTGGGGTGATAGTCCATACGACCTTGCCGCAGTCTATATTGGAGGTGCAGATTACTTTTTCGGTGAACCGATATTTGCAAACAACAGAACCGATACGATAACAGACGGAGTAGTTTACTGTGAAGTGGCAAAACAGGACGGAATTGCCGCATTCATACAGGGAGGATTAGCTCATGAATTCGGCCATCAAATTGGATTGCCTGACCTCTATGATACTTCAGGAAAGACAATGGGTGTTGGTGGCTGGGCACTTATGGGAACAGGCAACTGGAATCTGGATGGCCTCGTCCCTCCACATCATTCTGCCTGGAATTACATATTTGACTACAGTATTCACCCTCATACTGCACCGAGTGATAGACTGCAATTTACAACACCGCTGACAATTGACCATGACACAACTGGAGTTTCTGTCTCCTTTCTTGGAGCCACGGACACAACTGCAAATGAAGTAATCAAGGTTCCCATAAATGCAAATGAATACTACCTAATTACAAACAGATATACATATATGAACCCTGATACATCTCACTCCTTCCCACCGGATACAGCAAATGGAGTAGTTGTGGATTCCAATGGTTTCAGAGTATGGAAGGATGCAGTGCTTGTTAAAGTGGATGACTATGATATCTCCCTTCCTCCGGAAACAAACAGTGGTGGACTCGCTATCTGGCATATTGATGATACAAAGGTAAATTTCGGGTTCAATGATTCAACCAATGCCATTAATGCCGGAACACCAAAAGGTATTGATATGGAAGAGGCGGACGGCGTTCAGGATTTTGAGAAATCATTCTGGGATATCTATGATATAGACGCAGCTTTCTATGGAACACCTAATGATGTCTTCTTTGATGGAGGCGTCAATAATGAATTTACACCTTCGACATCTCCAAATACGGATGATAATTCTCTTTGCAAGACACATCTTAAAATCTACAATATATCCGAGCCTGGCAAAGAAATGACATTTGATGTTGCATATGAGTGGAGTGAATCAGGATTTCCGCTATTTCTCAAAGATGCTTTCGATGTAAATTCTCCAATCTGTTATGACATCGATAATGATGGAGAAAAGGAAATCATCATAGGGACAGTGGGATATCAAGATACAGTTGACACCATTGCAGGAAGATTACTCATCTTTAATAGAGATGGCTCATCGTATACGGGTGACCCTGAAGGTGTAGCAGCGGAATTTATCGGTGGCGGATACTGGTACTATACTTACTCAACGGTTGGCATTGGCGATGTCAATGGAGATGGACATACGAATATCGTAACTGCTGCAACAGATGGAAGGATATATGTATACCAACCAGATAGTATTCTTGGTAATCGCATCCGTCTTGTGGATACATACGCGACAGGTGAAGCCATAATTACAACACCTCTAATAGCTGACCTCGATAACGATGGAATAGATGACATTATCATAGGTTCAAATGATATGAGACTCTATGCCTTAAAATTCCAGAATGATTCACTTTCAGTAATCCCTGGATTTCCGGTTATATTGGGGCACTGGATATGGTCAACACCTGTATTGGTTAACCACTACCTTTATGTTCTTACAAACGACGGACTGCTGTACAAAATCAGTAATGCTGGAAAAATACTATGGAAAAAACTTGAAGAAAATCTTAGTTTCACAGCATCTTCCCCTGTTGCAGGGGACATGGATAGAGACGGGGTTTTCGAAGTCATTGTGTCTACCGGTGACGGTAATGTAACATCAATTGATGAGAATGGAGAAATAGAATGGAAAAGAACCTTAAAAGATACGACCTTCTTCTCCACACCTGCAATATCCGATATTGATGGAGATGGATATCTCGATGTAATACTGGCAGCTGGAAATACAATATTCGCATTTGACAGGAATGGTGCACTCGTGAACGGTTTTCCACTTTCAACCACCGATTCCCTTGATATCCAATCATCCATAACCATTGCTGACCTTGATGGAGATGAGCATCTTGACATACTCGTTGGTTCTCTTAACAACAGAATCTATGCATACAATTGCAGAGGAGAGAAGTTAGCAGGATTCCCTCTATCCTGTGGAGGAAAAGCATACTCAACACCAAGTATCGTTAACCTTGATGATGATGAACACATTGAAATCCTGGCATGCGCAGACTATTCCGGTTTATATGTATGGGAACTCCAGACAGACTACGACCCAAAAAATGTCACATGGCCTTACATAAGAAGAGATGCAAAACACAATGCAGTTTATCCTGATTCTCTTTTGCCTTCAGCCACACAAGACCTGCAGGAACCAATTAGTAAGAAAAGCTTCTATGTATATCCAAACCCAATTATTGGAAGCAAAGGAACTATCCGATACAGACTTGGAATCAACATAGACAATGTCACACTCAGGATTTTCAATATCAATGGAGATAAGCTCAAGGAATTTACTGGTAAAAAAGCTACCGGCTATAACGACAACGAAGTAAACCTATGGGATATTGCATCAGGCGTTTACATATGTCAGGTCTCAGTCAACAAAGGAACAGAAAAGATTGTGTATAACAAGAAGTTTGCCATTGTGAAATAATGACGATTTTAAACAAACTAATTGGACATAATCGATGAGGGAGATGATATGAAAAAAATACTAACCATATTCATACTTATTTTCTCCGTTGCGGCTCTTCTTTCAAAAGAGATAGAGGAACCAAATACATATCTGGGGAGCACCCTGTTTACGCAGAAGAAGAAATCGATTCCAAAAGCAATGATGTATTCTATTATGGTGCCCGGATGGGGAGACCTTTACGCAGGGAACAAAGGTACCGGGAAAGTACTCCTGGGAGCTGAAATTGCAATATGGCTTGGTTACTTTGGTTTGCAGTATTATGGCAACATTCAGAGAAATGATTACATCCAGTATGCTCACCAGAACGCCAGTTCAAATCTGTCGAGAACGGACGAAGATTATTATGATGCAATGGAAGTTTACAGAACAAGTGATGATTACAATACATACATAAGGGAAGAAGCTCGAAACCTTTATCCTGATAACCCCGTATTGCAGGATAAATATGTCGAAGAAAATGGTTTTTTTGGAAAAAACGAATGGTTTTGGAGCTATAATGATACATTTATGAAATATAGACATCTCAGGATTACAGCGAGAGAAACTTTCCAGAAGGCTGTTTTTATAACTGGTTTTGCCATACTTAACAGATTTTGTGCTGCAGTAACCTCATCAAGGAATGTGCACAATTATAACAAAAGGATAGAAGAGATGCGTTGGGGAATTGAATTTCAACCAAATAGTGTCAACATTGTATATCGATTTTAATTCAGATAACAGAAAACAGATAACAGGCTATAAGAATTATTCTTTTAAATTTGAGTTCTGTCCTCTGACTTCTGATTCCTAAAATGGAATTCTTTAACAAAATAGGTTACGCTGTCTGTCATCAATTACCGGAAAGAAGCATATTCATAGATGGGAAGCAATTACCCGTTTGCGCAAGGGATACGGGCATCTACATCGGCTCCCTCATTTCTCTTCTTTTTATTCTTTTCTCAAGGAACAGGAAGAGTAATGCAATTCCTCTTCCTTCAATATCTTTCCTGTTCGTCTTTTTTATGCTGCTTCTAACTGTTGATGGTGTTACATCATATCTTGGACTCAGAGAAACAACAAATGCAATTAGACTCGCCACTGGATTGCTTGTCGGCATTTCTCTACCTCTATTTCTCTATCCCCTGTTAAATGACAATCTAAGAGTAAGTAAAAAAGAGACGAGAATCATAAAATCCTGGATAGAGCTCTCCCCCATTCTTCTGCTCGTATTTTGCTCATACCTGTTGACACTATCCTTTAATTCTGGATTGCATTTTTCGATTTCAATTGCAATCATAGCAGGCATAGTCTTGCTCCACTATCTTACGATTACAACATTTCTGAGTCTTTTCTTTTACGACTTCTACCCAAAAATAAAATCAATAAAACCTCTAATAATTTTTTCATCTGGTTTTCTTATATTAGTCATTGAATTGATAACCCTGACAAAGCTACATAACCTTATAAATAGATAAGAAACTTAACAATGTTGTAATCTGTGTAATCTTTTTTAATCGGTGTAATCATTCTTTTTGAAAGGAGGTGAATTTAATGGGAGAAGAAGAAAAAAAGTATGTCGAACCAGCTCCTGAACCTACTCCACCAACTGGTAATGTATCAGGTGGACTTAAAGCGCTTTTTATCGTTCTTGCAATAATATTTCCAATAGTAGGTGTGATTCTGGGGATCATCTGGCTAACCAAAAAAACTTCTGAAGAAAAAGCCCTTGGAAAACTTACACTTATCATAGCAATTATAATGTTCGTTCTCGGATGTATCTGCTGGTTTGCATTCTTCAGCCTTGGAATAATTGGAAGCATGAAAGATTACAGTATGCTTCTTTTAAATCATATCACCACTTAGAAGTAATCAATGCAAAAGCAATTTGTTTATCGGTTTTAGCAGGGGTGTTTGAATTTTCACCCCTGCTGCAACATCAGATAAAAGTTCACAACTTGGATACTAAGCATCAAAAAAGCAGCCTGTCCCCCTTATTGGCCCCTTAATGAAAGCAATTTAAGCCTTCAACGATTCGACTATGTAAACGTTAACAGCCTCTTTTTTGCCCTTCACCTTTATTGCTGGAATTTCTCTTGCATTTACAATATTTGAGATATCTGCGTATGCTTTACTTGAAATGAGAATTTTAACACCCATAGAATTAGCAGCCGATTGAAGTCTGCTGGCAAGATTCACATTGTCTCCAATGACCGTGTAATCGAGTCTTCTCTCCTCTGAGCCAATATTCCCAACAACAGCTTCCCCGGTATTAATTCCGATACCTATTTCTACGGGTTTATACCCATCTGTCTTCCTTTTTCCATTCATTGTGTCAATATTCTTCTGAATTTCGATTGCCGTTCTTACAGCCATTTCCGTTGGATTCTTTATGAATAGCGGAGCACCATAAACAGCCATTACGCAATCTCCAATAAACTTGTCCAACGTTCCCTGATACTTAAAAACCGACTCAGTCATATAGGTTAGATATTTATTAAGTATCTTAACCACTTCTTCCGGTTCCATTGCTTCTGCCATTGGAGTAAAACCCTTGATATCTGCGAACAGGATTGCAACCCTCCTTCTTTCACCCTTCAGCGATAACATATATTTCTCAGGATTTTGGAAAATCTGGTCAGCAACTTGATGTGACACATATCTTCGGAATGCTTCCTTAATAAGTTTCTTTTCCTTAAGGCTTCTTGTCATCTCATTAAACGCTGTTGTCAAGAGACCTATCTCATCAGCCGAGCTCTTCTTCACATACACATTATAATCACCGGCTGCAACACTCTTTACACCTCTAACAAGATTCCCAACAGGTCGCGTTATAAGACCGGCAAAGAATACAGAACCAATGATGCCAATAATTAGGAAAAAACAGGAAATCGTAATAATTGTAATTTGTACCTTCCTTAGAGCATTTTGCAACGAAAATTTAGAGACACCAATATGAATCTCCCCTACTTTCTTCTTTCCAGCAAGAATAACCGGGAAACCAATATCAAGCATTGATTCACCATTATAAGTAATGGTTTTGCTTTCAGGCTCACTGCCCGAGAGACGGCTTACTCCTTCTGGAGGAACATATTTCTTGTTCCATAGGTCTGTGCTGTCTGCTGCTCTGATCAAACCATCATCTCCCACAATTACGGTGTATCTAACACCTTCATTCTTCATAGCATCTGTAACAAGTTGATTAAGATACAAATCATCACCAAGCACAAGAGGGTCTTCACTGTTTAAAGCGAGGTTCCGTGCAATAGCAAAACCTCTTAATTGTATTTCAACTCTTATAGATTTTCCAACTTCATTCTTGATAACATATCCTATGGAAAATGTAACAAGAATGAGCAATAGAACAGTAAAAGTGAGTATCTTAAGTCTAAGACTGATCTTCATACTTTGACATTTTCAATTTAAACACTAATTACGCTTTTCTTCTTACACACCCCTAAACCCTGTGAAATACAATTAACTTCTGTCCATTTTCCTATTTCACGGGGTAAATCCCCTCTTGTTAGAGGGGATTTTGTACATTTTGAACAATCAATATTTGTTAACTTTTAACTCTAAGAGTGTTTATTCTGTTTCTCCCAACTCAATCAATTTTTTCCTTGCCCTTTCAATATTCTTCTGGGCTCTTGTATATCCGGGGTCAACGGAAAGACATCTCTCCCAGTAAGAAATCGCAAGTTTGTATTGATTCTTTGTGTATGCATCAATTCCTTTTAAATACCACTTGTCAGCATCGCCTTTTGAACCACTTTTTTCAATCTTCTTCAAGTATGTTTTTGCTTCATTATTTGATGGGTCATATCTTAAAACAATTCTGAAATATTCCTCACTCGAGAACATATTTCCCTTCTTATAGTACTCCTTTGCTTTCTCAAAATTTAGGTTTATCAACTTTCTTATCTCTTCTTCCGCTTGTTTCTGGGTCCCAGCAGCATATTTATCATCAGGCTTTAGCGCAATGACCTGTTTCGCTGTAATGGTAACCTCCACCCAATCCTTGCTCTTCACCTTTGACTTCAACCTCTTTGTAAGAACCACAACCTTAGCGTTGATCTTCATGGTAGCTTTCTCAATATATACCACTGCATCCTCTCTTTTGGGGTCCACAGAAACCACCTTTTGCCATTTCGAAATTGCAGCCCTGTAGTTACCCTTAGAGTATTCTCTCACAGCAGACTTAAAGAGATTCTGCACATTCTCATTTTGTTCTGACTTTTTATGAGCAATGCTTAGTGATTCTTTCTCAAGATTCGCTTGTGCAGCTTTTTTTAACTCCGATGCATCCAAGTTATCTGGATTTACTGCAAGAACTCTATCGAAAAGACTTACCGCTTCAAGGAAATTGCTCGCATCAAATGCAGCCTTGCCCTGATTCAGAAAATCAATCTCTTCCTTCTTTTTTTGCAAATTCTTTGCCTTTTGGAGCATATCTTTTCCTTGCGCATTCGATGGATCCCACACAAGAGCAATATCCAGGTTATTAATTGCTTCGTCATAATTCTCTTCTGCAATCATAGCTTCACCTTTTTTTTGGTACATCGAACTCATCATCTTCTCTTTTTCCAGAAGCGATTTCCTCGCTTCATCCTCTGCAAGTTTTTGGATTTTTTTTCTTTCGGGAGCAGTCACACCTGGTGTGAAGGATAATCCAAACCTATGCGTCATACCGAGAAAATCGTAGTTTACAAACGCATAATCGACCTTGATGTCTCCAACTGCAAATCCAACACCTGTGCACAAACCTGAACTTGGTCCAACATCCACTCTGGTTTCGCCGTTAACTCCAAATCTTAAAAACAATGTTTTTAGTACAATTAGCTCACTCCCAATATTTACCGTTGTTTTATACTTCCCCATCTTCTCCATATCTGCAGACAGGAGAAGATTCCCTCCAAAGGTTCTATAACCAACCCCGGCTCTCAACGAGTTCGGAAGCTTAAACGTCTCGTTCTTGAACTGCATATCAGAACCCAGATTCTTGAGTGAAAAACCAAAGTTCAATCCATCTATCGGGGTTCTGTATGTAACTCCGAGATCAAGTGCAACACCGAATGTAGTTTCTTCGTCGATTTTTTCATAGATTCCTTTTAGCGAGAATCCAACGGGAAGGAAATAAAATAGCTGTCTTGAGTATGTTAGACCAAAATCTATGAAATAAGCGCCAAAAGCTCCTTCACTCAGAGGGGTATCAGCTATCCTTTTCTCAAGACCCGTTGTATAGAAACCTTTAACATTTATACCAAGAGCTCCCTTCTCCTCCAGACTGTGGGCAATAGCCAAATTTTCAAACCTCATACCGCTAAGCCACTCACAATGCGTCGAAGAAATGACATCGCTTTCTGCTAACACAAGACCGCTGGGATTAAAGAATAGAGCACTTATGTCCCCGGGAATCCCTGTAAAGGAACTTCCCATGGCAGCTGTTTTCGGAAACGGGTCAATGGTTAGAAAAGCAGCACCTGTATTGTCAAGCACACTCTCATCTGCGTGAACGCCAATTACAGCCAGCATAGAACAAAGTAATAAAAGACAGATGAATCTAAAGATACCCTTGAATTTTCTTCTTGCGTTCATTTCACAATTGCAAACCGTTTGACAACTGTCCCGCTTTCTCTACTATTTTGTGATGTGGCTTTCAGCCTAAATAAGTAAATATCGCTACCCACATTCTTTGTATCAAAAACCGTTTCACTTCTGATATCACCTCCGCGAGCTGTAGTAGTAATCGTTTTTATTTTCTTACCGGAAATGGTAAATATCTCAATTGTAATATCGGAATTTCTGCCCACATAATATCTTAAATGCACCAAATCCTGCGCAGGATTTGGCCAGGTATAAACCCTCTTTTTCGGAAGAAATTCTCCCGCGACTTCAACCATAAAATCAACCGAATCCTTTCCGGTCTTATCATTCAGGTCTCTGCCCACCGCATAGAGAGTAGCTAAGCCAGGTTCAAGACCTGACAGAATGACGCTTTTTGTGAATGAAGTTGAATCCGTGTCCAGTGAATCCCTGTCCATCTCAATAGAAATACTGTTACTGTGAGAGCCAACAATATAGCAAGTATCAATGCTTTTAAGAGTCTTGTTACAAGTCAATTGAACATAGAACTCTGAACCAAGTTTGACAGGGTCTGGTGAAATAGAGAGACTGATTTTTGGTGAATGTTTATCAACCCTCAATATCACTGTACTATTTTTGTGATAGTCGGTATATCCCCTTCCATCCATCAACCACACAAAAAGCGGCTCACCACCTTCAACCGTGTCCTTCACCGTAAAAGCAGAAGTATCCGTAGATGAAGTATCGTGAAATGTTGCTGTTGTATCAAAGTTACCAGTTGGAGGTGAACCTAACTTGAAAAGAATCCTATCTATATCAGATGGGTCATAGGGTTTTACAAATGTAACAATGAACTTCGTAGTAGTATCCCATGGACTGGGATTAGCTCCATTTGCAAGAAGATTCTGCGGCGCACCTGGTGGTTTTGCTGGAACACTTCTTGCAAACACTGTAATGCTTGTGTCTGCAAGATGCCACTCCCAGACCGCAAAAAAATGCAATGTATCTTTCACCGCAACCCTTGAAAGCGTATTATCAAATCCCCAGATTCCAATCCAATCTTCTGAAAAACTTGGATTTCCCTTTCTTGCCCTTGCAATATATGTCATACCGTAAATCTGACATTCTTCGCTCCTGTATGACACATAAAAATTCCCTAATTTGTCAATATCAATATTTGGCTGTTCCTGTGCAAATGTATCACTATCAACATAGGCATAGGAAAAAGTAGGTGTATTTGAAATCTCCGCAGATGCCATTTTAATGTCCCAGTTTCCAAGCCCGTCGTCAGTATAGGCAATAAAAGTTGAATCTTTAAACAAAGAAAGAGTAGGTGAAAAATGACTGGCAGGGAAAGGGTCCACAACAACAGGTATGGAGAAACTCACACCGGAATCAAGCGACACAGCATATTTCAACTGAATCTGGCCTGAAGAACGATCTTCCCAGGCAACAACAACCGTATCACCACTCTCGCTAATGTCAAATGAAAACAGATACTGTAGACTGTCAATATTTCCTCCAATATGTTGAGCTGACTGAAATGTAACTCCACCATCTGTCGAACGCGAAAGAAATAGTTTTATCGAATCCTGAGTGACTGTATCGCCATACAATGTAATCCATGCAACGAAAATTCGCTGCCCATTCATAGATACCTTAACCTGCGGACCAAAATTCAATGTATCCTGGTCGTAAACCAGTTTGCTCGGAAGAAAGCTTGCTCCACCATTTGCTGATTTAGCAAACCTGATATTTACGCTACCATTTCTATAATCGGACCAGGTAAGATATGGATTTCCAGCATCATCTGCATCCACGGTTGGAGATATTTTTGTAGCAAAACTGGGGTCTGGCTCCACCTTTGGAAGAAAACTCGCGCCATTATTTATAGACTTTACACAGAAAACCCGATTCTGCAATGCAGGAATGTATGCTTCCCAGGTTACAAAAATGGTTGAATCCTGACAGAAAACAATATCCGGATTTGCTTGCTTCATCGAGGTTGTATCAATAGGTTGTATTTCATATTCAGTAGCCTGACCAAAGAGAGAAACACCAAGAAACAAAACAAAACATGATAAGTAAAAGTGCAGACTTTTCATATATTTTTTATAGCATGGTTGCGATGTAATGTCAAGAATTTTTCTTTTCAACCGATTTCTCTAACGTGGTTTCAAAAAAAACTTGACTTACTGGCAAAAATGCTTTATAAGAATTATAAAAGTAGGTGAGAATTTTATAGAAAAAACGAAGGATTTTCAAAGAAAGGAGTATTTGTGAAAAACCGTATATTGTTTTTTTTCGGAATAGTCATGTTAGCAATTTCGCTTACATCATCATTAAATGCAACGGAAAGGGTTGTGGTTGCTGAAGAAGTGACTGCAACCTGGTGTACCTATTGCCCCGGAGCTCAAACGGGCATACACGAATTGAAGCATAGAACCTACGATTCCCTTGCTGTTATCGTTTACCACTCTTCAAGCAGTGACCCTTTCTACACATCAGAATCAGCACAGAGAATGAGTTATTATGGTATTTCCGGTTATCCTACAATGAAAATAGATGGTATCCTTACAGTAGTTGGTGGTGAACACTCGGGTAATATGTATCCATCATACCGACCCCTGTTTAAGACAAGGAGTTTGGTCAACAGTCCATTGGATATTGAATTGACACTAAACTATACACCTGATAGAGGAACAGGCACTGTTTATGCAAACATCAAGAATACCGGTTCAAGTAATGTAACAGGAACACTTCAATTCGTCCTGACTGAAACGGACATTCCGTATAACTGGCAGGGTCAGACAATTCTTTACGATGTTGTGAGGGATATGCTTCCCAATGCCAACGGTGAGAGCGTATCCATTGCACCTGGAGACAGCCTCCTTAAAAATCGGGACTTCACCGTCCAGAGTTCCTGGGTTGAAGAAAACTGCAACATCGTTGTTTTTGTTCAGGCTGCTTCAAAGGAAATATACCAGGGTGCTCAAATTGCAGTTGTACCAGAAACAGAACTCACATACTACGGTCTAACAGCAACAGAAACAGCTGGCAATGCAAATGGCATTCCGGAACCAGGTGAGAGTTTTGACCTTGATATTTCCCTCAAGAATGTTGGGAGCGAACAGGCAACAGGCATCAGTGGAACACTTTCAACATCCGATCCTTATATAACCGTATCTGCAGGAAGTTCTGCATTTCCGGATGTTGCAATTGGAGATATGTCTTCATCCTCAACACCATTTTCTATTGATATTGCAGCCGGCTGTCCGGACCCTCATCAGGTGGATTTTGTTCTTGATGTTTCATTCGGCGTTCCTGCTGCAATTTACGAGGAAAACAACAAGACAGAAACCAGTATCTCACTTAAAGCAAAACCAATATCCAATAATTTCAATATTTCACTTTCACTTCCAAGAACTTCCGATGTTCAACTTTCGATATATAATTCAGCGGGCAGAATTTTCACAACCCTGTATTCAGGAATCTTAGGTAAAGGTAATCACAAGTTCAACTGGAATAGAAACGATAAAAACACAAAATTGGTTTCAAGTGGAGTTTACTTTGTGAAGCTTTCAACCAGGAATACATCGATTACAAAGAAAATCATACTGATTCGGTGAATGAAACATTGGGGTCAGATTTTTAGAGATTATCTTATGTCGAAATCTGGCCCCTCTCTTCCAGCTTTAACATTATACAGGCTCCATAGACGGATTCAACCCCAACTTCTGTGCACTTCCTCAAAGTGTCATCATTGTATGTGCCAGGTTGAAGCCATAAAATCTTTATCCCACTCTCCTTGCATTCATCAATCAATTTGTTAGTTGCCTGAGGAGGAATCACTGAAACAGCAACATCTGGTTTCTCTGGTACATCTGCAATCGAAGGATAACACACCTTACCATCTATTTCTTCGTATCTTGGATTAACAGGAAATGCAATTTTGCCATAGTTAAGCAGAGTCAAATAAATCTGGTATCCAAATTTGTTCTTCCTCTGCGTTGCCCCCACAACAGCAAACTTCGCATATTTCTCTAAAACTTCTGTTGGATTCATTTTTCAAACTCCGCAATTAAATTATTGGGTAGTAATGTATCTGTTTCTTAAATTACATAGTTACTTAATTACATTTTACCAAAAGATAGGAGAGGAGCATAAGCCGGATTCTGTTTATATGGTCATCTATCTATGCGACCTACCCGAGAGTCAAACGAGCAGGACTACTCTTCTCTCCTATTCGGTCTTGCACCGGGTGGGGTTTACAAAGCACTTCATATCACTATGAAGTCTGGTGCGCTCTTACCACACCGTTTCACCATTGCCTGTATCTTAAATAAGACCATTGGCAGTTTACTCTCTGTTGCACTTTCCATCGCTTTGCAGCGCCTCCAGTAACGGAGCACCCTGTCCTGTGGTGTCCGGACTTTCCTCTCTGGCAAAAACCAGAGCGACCATTTGCTCCTCTCAATGTTGATACAATATAACCACAAATAAACTAATTGTCAACACAAAAGATAAGGGTTTTGGAGCCTTACCTATCTAATAGTAACAACCTTCTTTGTTGCGGTTTTCTTTCCTGCCTGTACTCTGACAAACCAAACACCGCTCTTAAGGTCTTCCACTGTCACATTATGATGTCCTCTGGGGCTGTATCTATACATATTCTTAATCTTTCTCCCAGCAGCATCATAAATTTCAATCTGCACATTCTCTGCTCTGGCAAGTACATAGGAAATAGAGATACTCTTAAAATTGCTGTTGATATCGAAATGGGTAAGATATGTTCTTTCTTTCTGGTGTGCAGTCCCAACATAAGAAACTATGGTTTTTGCAATATTGCTGTAGTTTCCCCATCCTCTTCCATTGTGTCCCATTACCCTGTAATAATGAACCCCTTCGGGAACACCCGATAATGTATAGAGAGTATCCGTAATGCTTGAAGCGATGGTTGTTATAGAACCAAAAACAGGCACAGGCGAAACATCATCCACATAAAAACCTTCATTCAGCGTATTGTCGTCCGTTACGGTTCGGAAACGGAAATAGATTGCGCTGCCTGCCCAGGCTTCCAGACTGTATTTCTTGCTCACCCAGTTTCCTGATGAACTTGTATACCTATCATCAAGTTGAATCCACTCATTCAAGTCAGTTGAAACTTCAACAACACTCACATCATAATTGTTCTCAAGGTTATACCAGCACCAGAAGGAAAGCGAATCTCCAGATTGCACCATATATGGGTATTTTGTCATTGCAGTGTTCGCGATATTATTGCCCGACCCTGAGAATAGACTGTGTGTGCCACTATAATGTCTTGTTGTATTCTGAGTAAATCCTGACAATGTCCAGTTTCCTGTTCCAGATTCGATATCATCAAGCGCATAGGAGTAGTTGTCCAGATGATCCAACTGCCAGTAGTCAGGATGCGTCCATTGAGGCAAAACAGGAGACCAATAAACCGTAAATGTATCCTGAAAGGCAGAGTCAGGCACTGAGAAAGGAGGAGATGGTACCTCAGGAAGCAGAAATTCTCTAATACTATCCGCTTTCTGTGCAAGATACAGTGCACCTTTCCAGTTTTCATGTGCAATGTAGTCAAGGTCACCTGTTGGTTGATAAAAAAATGTTCCTATTTCAATTGTAAAGGCGAGTGACGAAGAACCTTTTATATAGTGATGGTATCCATACACCCAGGTTCTTGTGGTTCCTGTATTGGGATAAAGGCTTCCCGTAGCCTGATAGTATCCACTACCCATTCTGTGAATTCTTGAAGCAATTCCCTGAGCAACCTGTTCATAAGCAGTACTATCAGGTGTTTTTGCGTGTGTAGTCGAAGCCGTATACGCCCAGGGCCATATCACTTCTTCCGCGTAACTATGGTAAGAAATATTCGCATTGATGTCATGTATTCTGTGAAACCGCATCATTCCATCAATTACATCAGCAAATCCAGAATATGCTCCACAGAATGTTTCAGCGCTCGGATAATTTGTAACCTGTCCACTTGGCGGGACAGAACACCAACTACCTTTTGGGTCTTCATTTAAGGCACCGTTGTAATTTCTATTGGCGTCTGTTCCTATCGCTCCACCGTATGGTTCCCTCGTTTTCCTCCAGGAGTGCTGTCCAGGATAATCATAAACATACCCATCAACATTTACGATGGGTATCAGCCATATTTCATTATTGTCAATAAGGTCCGTAAGAGTTGGGTCACTTCCATAACCCTTTGTTAATGTATCCGCATAGAAAAGAACTGCTTCTATGGTTGCCCATTCCCTTGAATGATGCAGAGCATCAAAAAGCACACCAGGTTCCGTCGAATCCTCAACCTGCGGTGAATCCGAAATCTTCAACGCATATACCCATCTACCTTCATAACTGGGTCCCAATGAATCGAGTTTGCATATTGAAGGATAAGAAGAAACATAATTACGCAAGATCTGTGTTACCTCGTTGTAATTATGATACTGTCCCCTGACTTCTTCTTTTAGTAATTCGAAATCGTTCGCCAATATTTCGGTATTCAGTCCACTTGCAAGCACATAGCTGTATTCTTCACCAGAGACGACCAAATCAAAATATTCCTGATACTTTCTACCTGCGATATCAAGTGATTTCAGCTGGATTCTACTGAGGTCCTGGTAATCATCAGTATAAACCCTGACAAGCATCTTGTCATCATTAGTGACATTAAGAAATAAAACCAGAGACAAAAGAATACTGCCAATCATAATACCTCCTTTTTGTTTATGTATTCAGATACTGTTCGCTTTAAGTATCGTTTGATCTCTTCAAGAGAATACTTCCGACCAATAAAATCTACTGTAAAATCTCCTAAATCGTCAAAGTAGACAAGCTGACCTAAAAAAAGTTTTGATGAAAAAACACCTTTGAATTTCTTTTCAGCATCTCCAATGATATTATCCAGATCAAACCCCTTTCTAATGATGGTAAAAATATCAACATAGTCACGATATTCCCCCCTTCTGCCTATAGCGTAAGCCTTATCAGATGCAATGTCCTTCCAATCCAGAACAGGTATAGAAAGGGTTTTAATGGGAGTATAAAGATGAGGAAAAGGAAAGTAAATAAAAGTCACTTTAACCTCTCGAGAGATTAATACACTTAATTCATCACCCGTATCAACCAATATCTCAATATTTTCACTGAATATTTTGATAACCCTGTTCAAAAGCGATTTCTCAATAGGAGTGCTAACCAATAAATCAAAGTCATAAGACCTTCTGTGGTTAATCTGCATGCAAAGAGCAGTCCCTCCTCCAAGAGTTACAATATTTGAAAACGATTTAAGTTGATTTAAAACCTGTTTTCTCCTATTGTCCAAAAAATCAGTGTAGAGTTGTGACATATTTACCTTCATCGAGTTTTATTTCCTTAAGGTCAAGGACGAAGTCTTTTATCAATCTAAAAACAGGTTTTGTATAAATCTTTTTTGGAGAGGAGACAAAAACAGTTTTGATAATATCCTCAGAGTAAACTTCGAAAAGCCACTTGATATCGGAAAAAGTCCCATACATTAAGATATTATGGATAATGTAATTCTTATCCATTTCAAAATCTAAATTCTTAACATCTGCCGACCATAATAATCCTTGAAGATGTTGAGGTACTTTTTTCTTCATAAAAAGATAATACCACAAATAAGAAAGATTTCAAGAGAAAAGTGACAGTATGGATGTCAAAAAAGAACCATTTTTTTCACAAAGATGTTAGATAAACTCTGAAATCTTAAAAAGTATACCCCGCTCCTCTTGAGCGATATGACAGTACTCCCATTTTTTCTAATATATTTCTTCCGCACACATCTTCCTGAAACATCATACATAGAAATTTGCCCGTCTGAACAAAATTCTTTTATGGTTACTGATTTTCTCCTAACCCTGAAAACAAAAGGAATGCTATTGCTATTGCAAGCATATTCTTCTTCTATGCCGCCAGGCAGAAGATTCACCTGCTTCATTGCTTCGATGCTGTCTCCGTATGTGTCTACGAGAAGACTGCGCAGTTCATAATACCCGGGTTGAAGCCCATCTGTATTCCAGAAACCTAATGTGCCATTGTAAACAGGTGAATGGTAAGTAGAATCGAAGGAAACCCATACTGATTCCCCAAATACCCTATAGAACAATGAATAATTGTCAAAACCTCCCGGCTGGAATGGTCCGCTCAGAACAGTTGCACTACCCGAAACAGGGACAGTTTCATATGTGCTTGCAGTAGACGGACCGGTTACTGCATCAATGAAAACAATAGAGGTATCAAGTGCCTGTGGAATATCTGGAATACCGGAATTGACAAGAACCATTATTGATGACCCTGTTGCCCATATGTTACCTAAAAGAACAGAAGAGTATCCTAAGAAAAGAATACTGTGCGATTTTGTGATTACATCACACATAAGGGAAGAAAGAAAAATTATACTAAACGAATTATCTGTTGTTTCTATATGACCGCCACTACCATCGCAGAACGCACTCTGAATCAGACAATATGCGTTTCCCATACTCAGAGATTCTCCGAAGATGCAACTGTGCACCTCAAGATAGGATGAATCTGCAGGATAGAAGCTCCATGTATTTACATAGGTATTTATTAGATGATATGTCCTATCCTGAAGCGGCAGCGTAAAATCACTATAAGTGAGTCCGTTTACTAAACCGGAGACATTGGAAGAATCCGAATTGAACATAAGTCCTGTTGTTCGAATCTCAGAATCGCTCAGTGTAATATCGCTTCCAGCAAGCGGTATCATACCCCACATAACACCGTGACAGTTATCAATTTCCGTATAATATGGAATTCCTGAAACATTACTCAAAGTAGAATCAAATATAAACCCATTCAGGGTATCGCCATCCGGAAATGTAAAATCAACAATGGATGAATCAGGGAAAAAGAACCATACAAGTAAAGTATCAGTATTCTTGAAAGAAGAGATACTCCTATCGGAAAGAAGCCATTCTCCTGCAATATTTACATTATCAAGGGAATCGATTGAATTTCCCATTGCAACAGCTGTAATCCAGTCCGTATTGTTAAGATTTTCAAAGTACAGGTGAGCATCGCCTATTGTGAGAAGATTAATGGGAAAATGATTAAATGTGGTTGAACTATTCTTAATAATGAAATTTGTACTGTCCTGAATGAACATTGTGAACTCGTATATGTAATCTTGCAAAAAATGAATCTGCGAGCTGTCACAGTCAAACTTCCCGTGATTAGTTAAAGTAATATTACCCTCTATAGACAGCTCAGCATTTCTCAGAAGCATTACACCATCATTGATTATGTAGATGTCCATTAGTATGGAATAAGTTCCGCTGACAAAAAGCGTTTCTCCCGGTGTATCCCCGATGACAAGAATGTCCTTTTCTCTCAGAGGTCTACTGAAAACCGAAGCAGGTCCCCCTATGGGGAAACCATTACTACAAGTTTTTTCTACTTTGAAAATTCGATTGCTATAATTTGAAGAAAATAAATCCATAGCTCTATCAAACTGCTTTTGATACGGTGCAGCTGATGTAAGCAACAAACAAACCATTATAAAGTTCATCATTTCTCCTTTCCTTTAAATCCTCTAACCCCCTATACCATACAGTATAGAGGGTTAGAGTTGCTTAACTTGTTCAAAAGGTAAATTAGGTTTTATGAGTCTATTGACCAAATACACCTATTTCTCTGAATCCTGTAATGCCAACATTATTGTCTTTTGCCTGCAATTTTACATACCGAGCCTTCTGTGAAAATCCTTGAATATAAAAGTAACCGTCTTTCTTGTCATTGGAAGCAATTGCATTTCCCCAGCTTGTTGTATCATTTGATGCGTAAACTTCATACCCAGTTGTTGTAGGATTTCCTGTTGCTGTCATTCCATACATTACTAAAGCATTGACCGTATGCGTTGTATCACCAATATCTACATAAACCCAGCTGACATTTGTTGCTGTAAGAACAACTGCATATGTGGGCCAGGGTCCCCATTTCCCATCGGTAGCCTTTGGAAAACTTTGAGCATACGCTTCGGCATAGCAGTTCTTTCCAAGAGACAGCAACTGATAGGGCACATCCGGGACAACCGTAGTATCAGGATCGCTAGCGTAAACAAATCCAAAATCGCTTTCACTGGGTGCAGCAATTTCTGCAACAGTTCTCCATTTTTTCACATAAACTTCTGGCAAAACATACGAAGGAATTGAAAAAGATGTATCACTGCCAACATCCTCCCTCCAGAGATTGTATCCAGGACCATCCTGAGTTGCTTTTACTTCAAAAGTATATTTATCAGGTTCACTGCTATGTGTTGCAGATAATTTATTCCAGGAGAATGTCACAAAGGTATCAACAATTGAAACAGACGGACTTCCACGCCACAATTTCATTGTCGGAATCTCTATATCTACTGAAAGTGGGAAAAATAGACAGGCTGCCTTTGGAGTTGTATCAGGCCAGTCTGTATCATAATTCATAACAATTACCTGAAAGGTTGCTCCACCAGCATCCATAAGGTCACTACCCATAAAGTTATCACTGAATTTTCCCGTATTATCTGTTTTGTCACTGCTTTCTGGGTCGAGTCCAAGGAAATTCGTAAAGAAACTCTCCGGACTGTTAATCCAGAATCCAATCCATCTATTTGCATAGTCTGAACCATCTTCATACTGATAAGTTCCATGGATTACTACTTCGTCATCAGGTTCAAAAGGTGCCTGAGGTCCACGTTTACAGCCAAATAGAACCATTAACGCCACAAACAAGAATAATAGCGTTTTTTTCACTGCTCCTCCTTTTTTCAACTACATCAAAAGTTCGCATAGTAAGCAAGTCCAACACCATCTCTCTTCAGTTTTAGATTGAATCCAGTTTCCTTTTTTACTCTCCTTATCATATCTCTATTATGAACATTCGCTTGATGATAGGCATCGAATATCTGCCAGATATGAATTGCCACAGCTCCAATGATAAGACTATTCCCAATCATCTTGTCCCTATCTGTCTTATCCGTAGTAATAGTCCTTTTACCCTTCAGATACACTGTGTCTCCTTCAGCTGAATCAATAACTGCATACGTAAAATCCTCCTCCTTTTCCCCTCGCAGTGTTATACCTCCTCCTATAAGTGCAATCTCCCCAATAAATATACCTGCAGCTCTCCAGTATTTCCCGCAGTAAACCTGTCCCAAACCCGGATACTGCACAGCAAGCAAGGCTGAAATGACAGGGTCCTTCGGAATAACAATAGTACGCTTCACTTCAACTATTTCTCTAATGCTACCAATCTCTTTTTCCCCCTGTGCATATAATAAGGAAGAGGAAAGAATTGCCAACACAATAATACAAATAAGTCTTTTTCTCATATTACCTCCTTTGCAGTCTCGAGAGAACTATATAGCATATTATTCCAAAATCAAGGGAAATCTTCAATACTTGCTCTGCTTCAATCAAACAACAAGTGAGGAATCCTGCATCGCTGCAGGAAACCTCTACCTCTAAAACATTAACACTCAAAATCTTGTTCATTTCTTCTATGGATGAACAAGATAGAAGAAAAGCCAACCGTTTGAATCGTAGGGATATTCATCTTTCCTCCTTTTTTTGAGGGGCGCTCATTCGAACGCCCCTTTGGTACTTTACCCAACATATATTCTAAACTTCTGTCCTGTTGGAACTATCGTAAGCCATCCCCATCCTGTCTTGTCAAAATCAATAGTTGCGATAAGAACACCATTGGCATCATCTACCCTTATCCATCCACTGCCACCGTGACCAGTCTGCTGGGCAACATCCCAGGATTCATAATCAAGGTGAACGAGGTAAACTTGATTCTCAGAGTCATCTTCAAGTTCAAACTCCATCCAGCTTGTATTATCATTCCAGTAATCTGGTGTGCCCCTATGGTCAAGTCCGAATCCCAATTCAAAATCCTGACCGCTCTCTGCGTCGTAGAATACGCCTTTCCCTGATTGTCTTCCTCCGACTTCATCAACCTTTTGAAGATAAATGTAAGCCGAATCTCCAAAGTTATGATGACCTTCCGTGATGTTCTTTCCAGTTGAAATGACCCTTCTATCAATATAAGGTACATGAATTTCAAACCAGATTCTATCCGTTATGCTGTCCGGAGCAGATGTGTTTGATGTATCCTCATTATCCTTGTGTATCTTTATCCCTCTAAATCCAAAAAGGTCATCCTCGATGTTGGGCCAGGGTGTCCCCCCGTCATCATAATAGTAGTAACCAATAAGATGTTCACCATGCTCATCGATTGTATCGACATATACACTCTCTGCGTAGCTCATTATATAAATTTTGGTCGATTCGGGGTCTCCCCCTTCTCCTACACCCTTTGTTGAGCCTCCATATGCAGATAGATAAGCGATGAGTTTTTGTATGAATGCATTACTCGGTCCTTCACTTGGTGAAACTGGACTCTTGCTGCAGCTAATCACGACTCCGACCAGCAGCACAATCAAACCCAAAACCAGCAAGATTCTTCCGTGTTTCATCCGACACCTCCTTTCGTTTTCTTTCTTTTTCATCTCACTCAAATATATAATCAATTTCCGTGCCAGGACAGTAAAAATAATTCTAAGTCAATATTTATTGGTAGGATACGATTTTTACAAAAGAACTTAACCTGTGTCAAATTCGATACGAATTTGGCATTATATTGTCAAAAATGATACAGTAAAGGAAATTGGAAAGAATGATGACAGACTAAAAAAGAGAATTCAAGGAGAATGGAGATTATTGTCTTCTAAAGATTGGAGTAAAAGAAAAAACGAACAGAACAAAAGAAACCGCTACTATGAGCCACGCAAACAGGTCTCCAAACCTCGTATAGAAAGAATAACCGTTCCTCAGAGGAATTTCTCCATCAACAATAGTTCTTTCAAAAATCTTGCTCTTCTTCAGCACCCTTCCATACGGGTCAATAAGCATACTGATTCCAGAATTTGCACATCTTGCAACACTTATTCGATTCTCGACCGCTCTGAAAATTGCCATCTCTGCATGCTGGTATGGACCTGCGGTTCTGCCGTACCAGGAATCTTCGGTAATATTCACCAGTAACTCAGCATTATTTCTTACAAACCTTCTCACAAGTCTGGGGAAAATAGCCTCGAAGCAAATCAAAACGGAGAATCGAAATGTTCCTTGATTAAGAACAGTAAAATTGTCTCCAGGTGAGAAATCTCCCTGTCCAAGATGTATCTTTGTCAAAAAAGGGAAAGTGTTATCAAAGGGTAGATGCTCACCAAAAGGGACAAGGTATATTTTTCGGTATTTTCCCTCAGTTTTACCCTCTCCGGATATTAGGAAAGCTGAGTTGTAGATGTGACTTTCACTCCTCTTTTTTCCTGGAACATACTCCGGTGCTCCTGCAATTACAGGGATTCCACCCTCCTCAACCAATTCCTTTATTTTATTGATACACTGAGAGCCTTCCCTGTAATAACAAGGGATAGAAGTTTCAGACCATACTATAAGGTCCGAACCACACTCTGAAGCTTTAAGTGTAAGCTCTTCAAGCGTAGAGATTCTTTCCTCCTCCTCATTGGCTCTCTTAATTTCTGGAAGAATATTAGCCTGTATGAGTGATACTCTTACTGTTTTTTGTTCATTGTTTTTCTTCATTACATAGTTTCCAATGCTTATGCTTAGCAAAAGAAGCAGAATAAAGCCTGATACTCCAATCATTCTTTTTTTCCAAGACTGCTGTCTTAGAGACCAATAAATCAAGCTATTACAGAGGAGAACAAAGAAACTGATGCCTGCAACTCCACTAATAGATGCAAGCTGAATCAAGGATGGAATGTTGGACAATGAATAGCCCACACTTCCCCAGGGAAAACCCACCTCTCTCGTGAGAGACCTGATAAACTCTAAAGAAACCCAGAAAAAAGGAAATGAGAAGATTGCCAGAGTTATTGAAAATTTCTTCAACCTTGAAGTGAGAACAGCAACCAATCCCCAATAGCAAGATAGATAAAAAATCATTAGCAAAACACCCAGGAAAACTAATATCCTGCTTACATCCTGAACATTTACAGCGGTTATCCACCAGAAGATACAAGCATTCGAAAGAAACCCAAAAATGAAACCTGAAAAAAATATCTTTTTCTTGACTCTTAGAATCGAATGGAGATATGGTAGAAAAGCAACAAAAATGAGAAATCTAAAAATCGGATGAGACGGAGCAAAGGAAAGAGCGAACAAAAGAGCAGTCAGAAAGGGAAACAAAATATTAGTCAATCTTAATCTCTTTTTTCTCTCTTGCCGATTTATAGATTGCATCGATAATTTTCGCCATTTCAAGACCCTCCTCCACTCTAAAAATTGGGTCTTTGCCTTTTCTTATGCATTCAACGAAATGTTCAGCCTGAAGATAGAACGAGAGTTTGAAGGCATTTTTCGAGGCTTCAACATTGGGGGTCACATTAACAATTTCCCCGTGCATTCGTTTATAGATCTTGAGTGGATTGAGCAATGCGCTGCCATTATCTCCAAAAACATTGAAATATGTGAAATCTTTTTCAAATAGCAGGGTCCAACTTACCTCGATAGTCAGTGTTATTTCATCCTCCATTTGCAGCAAAACTATGGCAGAATCCTCAACTTTCCTTTTCTTATTGAGAAAGTGGGCACTTCCAGCAACCCTCTTCACTTTTCGACATCCAAGTAGCCACAGCGCCTGGTCGAGCAGATGAACACCAAGATTGAGCAGTGCACCTCCACCTGATCTTTCAAGGATATTCTTCCACGAATCCTTATCAGGAATCCCTTCCCTCTGAAGCCAGCCTGTCTTGGCATAAAATATTTTGCCAATTTCAACATCAATAAATTTCTTCAGCATCTGCACATCGGGGCGGAATCTATTATTCAAACCAAGCATAAATTTGATATCCGAATTATTAACCAATTCGCAAATTTCAAGTGCTTCAGCAGAGCTCCTTGCAAGAGGTTTCTCACAAAGGATATGCTTTCGAGCACCGCATGCAGCCTTTATAATTGGTAAGTGAAGATTATTCGGTGTAGCAATAACAACCGCATCAACCTGTTTATCAGCAATCAGCTTCTCATAGTTTGTGTAGGTTCTAGAAATCCGATGTTTCTTGGCTAAAAATCTCAATTTCTCTTCATCCGTATCGCACAGTGCCACCAATTCAGCCTTGCTAATTGACTTGATTGCGGGTATGTGCCCTGTTTGCGTCACAGCACCCGAACCAATAATACCAATTCTTATCTTTGATTCATTCATGTAATGTCCTTTCCTGTTAATATCTTTACTCTTCTTCCTTCTATTTTCAATCTTCCTTCCGCAAAGAGCTGAATTGCCTTCGAATAAATTTCATGCTCATGCTTCAGAATTCTCATGCTCAAAGAATCAATGGTATCATTATCATGTACTATTACAGGCTCCTGGAGAATTATAGCCCCTCCATCAACACTTTCATCCACAAAATGAACGGTGCACCCGGAAACCTTCACACCATATTCTAAAGCCTGTTTTTGCGCTTCCAAACCTTTGAATGAAGGTAAAATTGCAGGATGAATATTCATAATTTTCCCTCTAAACGCTTGCAAAAACGGTTTTTTTAGTATCCGCATAAACCCTGCAAGCGCTACTAATTTTACATCCTTCTCCTTCAATGCTTTTATATATTGTTGTTCCGCTTCTCCCACGAGTGCTGTTTTTTTCTCTGTACAGGGAATAAAGCGTGCTTCCACTCCATAATCGGAAGCAATTTCCAGTGCTCGTGCACCTTCCTTATCACTTATAACAATAGCTACTTCGGCATCCAACTTATCCTCTTTGATATGCCTTAGAATTGCTTCTAAGTTACTTCCTCTTCCAGAAACAAGCACACCGACAGGAAAACTCATCAGTCAACTCCTTGTATTGTATTCACTCAGATAACCTGGTTACATCAATGCATAGACACATAGAAATGGACAACTCTACTTTTTTCTCTAATATCATAAACTAAATCCATTGTCAATATCAAACACTTGAACCTTACTGTAAAAAGTGCTGTTTTTTGTCGGCTGCTGAGAATTGTTAGATGTCATCTCATTAATTTCAATAATAAACATTTTTTATAATTTTCGAAATCTTTATCAGTAGTAAAGATAACAAGATTTTCCAAGTATGCCACTGCGCAAATCAAAAAATCAATAGTTGAACCCTGGATGCCTTTATGTCTACAGAGATTACTAAATTCTGCTGCTTTTTCAAAATGCTCGGTTTTTAGTGAAATGTCTTCAAACGAAGAAAGCAATTCTTTTAATTGACCGAATTGCCTTGTGTCTGATATGCCTGAAAGAAGTTCCTGTCGAATGGGACCGATTATTGTAACTCTGCCGTCTCTAATTAAATCCTTAAGTTTTTTTGTGAGTTCCGTGTCGGGACATTTGTGACGCAACGTTTTAGACCATACGCAGGTATCAACTAAAACTTTCATCGGTTTCTTGCTTTTTTATAGTCATAAATCCTGTCAAAATCAACTGACCCAAAAAGCTTGAGAATATTCAATTGCTTTTTATGAGCAATATATTCCTTCAAGGCCGCTGTCACAGTCTCTCTTTTGGTTTTATGGTGTCCAACCCTTAAGGCTTCCATAATTAATTTGTCATCTAATGCTAAGTTCGTTGCCATCTTACACCTCCATTTACACAGAATATAACACACTATTATGTGTAAGTCAAGGTCTTTTTTTAATTTTTTGTTCTCTATATTTTTTCATCTAACATAAGGTTATCAACAAAAAATAAAAATTGCACATCTCTCTCTACTCGAGATGTTCTTTAATAAAATTCCTGTATTCGGATTGTATCTTTACTGCTAAAATCCCAGGCTTGCCATTTGATATTACGTTTGCATCGATCTTTACAACAGGCATTACTTCAGAGACAGTGCTTGTAAGAAAAACCTCTAAAGCTTCAAGACACTCTTCAAGGTATACCTTTTTTTCCTTCACTAATATTCCTAAGGATTCCGCAATTTCTATAACAGCAGCACGTGTAGTTCCAGGCAGAATATTGTCGAGTTCTGGTGTATAAAGAACATCCTTCTTGACAACAAAAATAGAAGAACTCGTGCATTCTGTTAAATAGTCACCAACATTATCTTTCCTTGTGAGAAATGCCTCATAAGCACAAGCTCTCTTAGCTTTTTCTTTTGCCAGCACATTAGGCAGGAGATTGATTGATTTAAGATGGCAATATCCCCATCTGATGTCAGGTTGCGTAATAACTTTTACACCCTTGTCCCAGCATCCTTCTGGCATTTGCCTTAGAGGATTCAACACCATAAAGAAGTTAGGATTTGTATTCTTTGGGTAGGGATGATATCTCGGAGCTTCTCCCCTTGTAATTTCAATATAAAGCTCGCCGTTAGTTATTCCATTTTCTCCTGAAAGTTTCCTTGCAATATCAAGAAGTGTTTTTGTATCGTAAGTGAACTTTATTTCAAGAAACTCTGCACTCCCCTGCATCCTCTGGATATGCTTGGAAAATAAAAGGAACTTCCCGTCAATGCACCTAATTACTTCAAACAGACCATCACCAAAACACAATCCCCTGTCAAGAACACTTATAAGCCGTGACCTTTCAGGATAAAACTTACCATTAAAAAATATCAACTTTTCCATTGCACTGAAATCATAAACCACAAACAATGAAAATGCAAGTATTTTATGCAAAAAAAGAAGAGCTCGAGAAAACTATCCCGGCTCTTCTTCTATGTCAAATTTAATTTTCTTAACTATCTAATCAACACTACCTTTCGGGTTTTAGAAATGCTTTCCAATTTACCTTTTTCGTCAAATTTCAAGAAGTAGATGCCTGTTTTTCCCTTTAATCGTGCACCAATGATTAAAGAATATATGCCTTTTTCAAGGTATATGTTGTGCAAGGGATTACTTACAAGCCTTCCGCTAAGGTCGTACAGGGAAACATTAACCAAACCCGAGAAACTAACCGAGAAATCAACTTTTCTATTTGCTCTTAAAGGATTCGTTATACTAAAAATCTTGTCTGATGATATGTCTGCACTCAAAGGAGAATACCATGGATTTTTCTCTTCTCCTCCGAAAGATACTTTCGGCGGGTGACCGGTATATTTGTTAACTACAATATCATCACATCCGATATGGTCTCCGACCCATAATCCAAGAGTATATGGCTTCTGAAATGTATTATCGTGAAGCTCCAGAGCAACCTTTTTTCCATCAGGAGCTTCGAGAAAAAGATTGTATATCCCGTTACCCTTGAAATAAACTGTTATGTCAAGCCACTGATTTGGATACATACTATTCTGGATTGTTGAATCTGTAACAAGCTGCACGACATTCCCATTCGTAATCCTGCTTATCATTGTTCCACCCCTATTGATGCCTGCATATCCGAAGTAGTAACCGTTTTCACAATAAGTATCCTTTGAAAACATTATGTGCAACCCGCAAACAGGGTCTCCAGTAAAGTGATTTAGTTTTGTTCTTACAATGATTGGTCTATTAAAAGAAAAAGAGGAAAGTATTTTTCTTCGTATGGCATACTCACTTTGCTCAAGAAAAGCATTATTTGCAAACCACGTCCCCCATACAATACTCCAATCATCAATATTGCAGTCATCAAAATCATCGTAGAAGAGAAAGGTTTCTTCCCCACTACTCTTACTTGCAGCTTTCAGATTTCCATAGTACATATAGATTTCCGTGAAACTGTGAGCAGAAATGCAGGGAACCTTAACCCATACTGTCGCATAAATACCAGGAATAAAGTCCTCAATCCAATAATTCAATTCATCTTCTCCATTCGCAGTCGTAAATCTTAGGTCCGAAAAATCGGACTTGAACTGTTTGTTACCAGCTACGTCAAGTTTGACAGCATAATCTATCAGTGCGGTATCGTTCTCCAGATTACTAACTTCGACTGCTTTCCTGTTTCTCCATTCAGGAGATAACCACCCTGCATAACAGAAGCTCACAATGATAAGGTTTATCAAAGCAAATGCAATAAGAAATTGCCCAACTTTTTTCATAATTCCTCCTTTTTTTTCTCTCTATGATATAAATATAGTGTAATCTGAGTGTTTTGTCAAGAACTTTTTTGACTGCCTCTTAACTTTTTTCTTGACAACATTGCAAAAGCACTATATTATTTAGATAATCACAGCAAAGGAGCAAAGGTTGTTTCGCTATCTTCATCACCTCAGAACAAGTTAAAAGGAGGTATTATGAAAACCTTTAAGTTCTTCTTAAATGTTTGGTCTATTGTCAATTCCTTTATTTGCACCTGATAGCTCAATGGCAAATAGGGACATAAGTTTTGTTGATATTACAGACATCGCGGGTATAGGCGAAACATCTTTGAGCCCCAGTTGTGCAATGGCAGATTTCGACAATAATGGTTTATTAGATATTTACCTTTGTATAAAGAATCGACCCAACAAATTATACTGGAATAATGACGGAATACATTTTCTGGACGTTGCTCGACGGGCACATGTGGACGATTCATCTACATCGATGGATTGCGCGTTTGCAGACATTAACAGCGATGGATGGCTTGACCTCTTTGTTTCAAATGAATTCGACTCAAGTAGATTATTTTTGAATACAGGTAACGGAACTTACCTTGATATTACACCATCATGTGGCATTTACACGCAGGGTTACTCACACTCTCCAACTTTCGCTGACATCGAAAAGGATGGTGATCTTGATTTATTCTTAACGAATGCTGATGATTACAACTGGATGTTTATTAATAATGGTAATAACACATTCACAGACTCAACTGTCTGGAGTGGGATACAAGGACTCGGAAAATCTTTTGCCTGTTTTTTTGGAGATGTCAATAATGATATCATCCCGGATCTGTATATCGTTAGCGGAGGGTATCTCCGAAATATTATGTATATGGGACTTGGAAATGGTCAATTTGTAGACACAACACTCTGGTCGGGAACCCAATGTGATAACTCCGCAGGTCAATCCTCTGTATTATTTGACTACGACAATGATGGTGACCTTGACATATATGTTGCTAATGGTGGTTTGGATTCCGACTCTTTGTTTAGTAATGATGGAAACGGACATTTTACAAATGTTTCGCAGTATGCCCAGATCTCAGATACGGCCTATGGACGAAGTGCAAGCTGTGGGGATTTCAATAACGATGGATTTCAAGATGTAATCGTACTAAATTCATCGGGAAATATTACCATTTACCAAAACAATGGAGATGGAACTTTTTCTGATGTTACATCGACTGCTGGGCTAACATATCAAGAAGATCCAGCAGGATGTTCAGTCGGGGATATTGATAACGATGGAGACCTTGATCTTTACGTTACCAACATAACCGACAAGAATATTCTTTATCAAAATCAATGCAATAACCAGAACTATCTCAAGGTTAAACTTGTAGGTTCAGTAAGCAATCGTTTTGGAATAGGTGCAAAGATAATGCTAGCAAACCAGAATGATTCCCTTCTCGCTTACAGGGAAATGCAAGTTGGCAAAGCAAGGCTCTCTATGAATCCCCCAATAGCACATTTCGGACTTCAATACGGTAGTCTTTATAAATTAAGTGTTCTATTTCCAAGTGGAATACAGGTAGATTCGACGAATATTGAAGCAGCACAAACAATAACTATATATGAAACTCCTCCGGGTATAGCTACCAAACAGAAAGAGAAAACCAAAAACACGACGCTATACTGTGTCCATGACAACTTGACCCCTCCTTATGTTTTTAGGCTATGCTTGAAAGGTGGTCAGCAATTTAACAACGCATCTATCTATGATTTACAGGGAAGACAAATTAAGGTACTTTCTGTTGTAAACCACAATGATTCAGAAATTACTTTTTCATGGAATGGAAAAAATAATAATGGGATACGTAGTCATGAAGGAATATATTTCCTGAAAGTAAAATGCACCGATAGATTAGGGGAATCTGTCTATACAAGTAAAGTTACATTAATACAATAAATTAGTCAACAGCTTTCACGATTTGGAATTGCTATTATATTCTATTGCTTGCAAATACACGTCGTAGAACTGCTTTGCTGTTTCAAACCAGTTTAAAGAATTTTCAACCATCCTACGACTTTCTTTTCCCATCTTATTCCTTAGATCTTTTGACTGTAGTAATCTCAAAACTGCTTTTTCAATATCGTTAACATTTTTCTCTTCGACAAGTAATCCATTCCTGCCTTCCTTAACTGCTAAAGGAATACCAGCTATGTTGCTTGCCACTATTGGTTTCCCTGTAGCCATTGATTCAAGTATAACATTTGGCAACCCATCAACATTCCCTTGAGAATCATAAACCGAAGGCACAACAAAAACATCACATATCGAATGATACAAAGGCACATCCTTCCAAATAATATCCCCAGGGAACAGCACAAACTTACCAATTTTCAACTTCTTGCTCCGCAGTTTAAGCTCTTTCAAAACTGGTCCATTGCCTGCAAAAATGAATTTGCACCTTGGAACCGTACTCACTATTTCTGGAATCGCTTTCAGAAGATATTCAAATCCTTTTTTTTCAACCATCCTGCCTAACGCAAGAACTACCAAATCATCCTTAGCTATTCCAAGTTCTTCTCTTAAAGGTTCTGCTTTATTCTTATCCATTGTAAAAGTACTGAGGTCAACCCCATAGGGAATAACTTCTGATTTCTCAAGACTCGCTCCGAGCTCAACGGCTTCATCTCTTAGAACAGGACTGCATGCGGTTATCCCTTCTGAACTTCTAAAAACAAATGCAGCCAAAGCTCTGAAAATACGATTTTTCTTGCTTAAGTAAATTCCCGAACCATGCAGTGAAATAACCAACGGGACTTTTAACACTCGAGAAGCAAGAGCACCTATTATTCCATTTGGAATAACCCAGTGAGCATTCAGAATATCAAACCTGTACTTTTCATGCAACAAAAGCAACCTCAAGAAGCCACTGATTAAATAAAAAGGACCAAAAACTATTCCTCTTATGTTAAGTTTCTTGTCGCCCACCAAAGCATTTCCATATTGTATATGAAAACGAGACGGAAAAGCATACTTGAAAACAAAAATCTTCTCCACTCTCTGGAATGCTTTGTCGAATTTCTCATCATATGCAGCAAGAACTGTAACATCGTTGTTCAGCTTTCTAAGGTTATCTGTTATGTACTTTATGAATGGTGCAACATTATCACCCTCATATCTGATATAATTGTGTGTAATCATACAGATTTTCAATATATAGACCTCATCAACAAAAATAATAGCGAAATTGTTTCAACCCAGATAACCAAGGTTCTTCAATCTTTCTCTGATCTCCTTCTGGTCATCACCTGTCATATCATCGCCCTTATCAATAGCCTTAGCCTTCTCAAAAATAACATTGTTTTCCTTCAGGAATTTAGGTTTAAAAATGCCCTTCAATAGATTACCGTCAATATCATACGGAATTGGCAACCCCATAGTATACAACACTGTTGGAGCAATGTCATAAATTTTTGGGTTATCAACTTTTACCCCAGATTTTATCTCGTTACCATAAGCAACGAAAATCCCTTCCATGTTATGCCAACCAGATTGCTTCTTAAAATGTTCAGAAAAAATCTTTGGGCTCATAGCAAGAAGCGCAAAACTCTCATATTCATGTCCCTTTGTAAAAACAAAAAGGTCAGACATCTTGTCAAGATAAGGACCTCCATCTGTGTAGTATTCTTCCTTCTTTACAATCTTATTTATTACTCTCTGGTTCGTCTCAGGGTCTTCTAATTTCATGAGTTTCTCAATAATTTCATTGCGAACACTCTCATACTCCCCTCCCCTACTAACAATACCAAATTTTTCTCTTCCTCTTAAATTGATATAAATCTGACCTATGTGACCAAGCGAATACGCTTTTGTTCTACTCCAGTCAACAGCTGAAAAAGAAAGTATGGAGTTCAAAATCTTATTTCGAGCCTGCCTCGAGAATTTTGGAATAATATTCTGAATTCCAAGGCGTGATAGCACGTTGTACACATTCTGCGGTGTAAAACCAAACTTAAAAAGATTATATCTAATCCTAACTCGGGGAGTCTTCTTCAGTGCAAGAAAACCATTTTGTAGAAGCCAAATGTTAAGATTAATCATCTTTCTCAACCTACCATGACCATGGTCAGACATTAGAAAGACTGCTGTATCCTTTGGGACGATTTCAAGCAACTCTCCAATTGCACTATCAGTTTTTTCATAGATATCATCTATTGCACCACGAAATTTTCTATTGCTGGTCGGATACTTTGGATGTTCTTTATCCATATATTTTCTGAAATAATGTGGTATCAAATCAGTTCCCCTAAATACAACCATTGCAAAATCCCAATCTTGCTCTTTCAATAATCTTTTGGTCAGCTTGGTTCGTTTCACAAGCAGTTCTTCAAGGTCGTCTATCATCTCCTGCTCTTTGCCTTCCTTGTAAGATGTTCTTATGTCAACCCTGTAATCACCCAATTCCGCTTTTAACTCAGGAGGATAAGTAATCTCACCATTTTCAGGAGACAACATCCCTGTTATCATTATGCCGTTTATTTTCCAGGGTGGGTAAGTAACAGGCACATTGATTGCAATAACCTTTTTATTATGCCTTGAGAGCATATCAAATATTGTTTCACCGTCAATAGAGCGGGAATTTACCAAACTCACATCTTCTTTTATGCTTTGCTGAATAAAATCAAACACACCATGTTTTGCGGGGGTTTTACCAGTCATAAAAGAAGGCCAGGCTGAACCTGTTATTGGTGGAAATGTTGTTCTAAGATAACCCCAAACCCCATTTTTTATTAGTCTTTTGATATTCGGCAATTTCCCTTTTTGAATTAACGGGAAAATATAATCAAATGTTGCACCGTCAAGACCAATTGTTAATACTTTTTTACATTTCATATTTTCTATTTAACAGAAAAAATAACAGAAGTCAATAAAAAATCATAAGTGCGTAATTTTATTTTTAATTCACCACAGGTTCGTGCAAAAAAGTAAGGGCATATTAGGGTACTACAAGAAATGAACTAAATTAGGGTTAATTTTCTTTTAAAAAAGTACTTGACAATCAAACAAGAAATTAGTATAATGAATTATACGAAATATATAAACCTAAGCAGGAGGTTAGTATGAAAAAAAACAAGCCTTTTCTATTAATACTCATTATGTTATTGTTTCTTTTCCTATCTTATCACGTTTTTGGCTTAACCTGGGTGGAAACTACGCAGGAAGATTTTAGTGATGGAGTTTATGAAAGAAATCTGTATGCATCGCATTGCAAAGGTGGCTCGGTTGAATTCGCACACAGATTTGACCTGAATAACGATGGTTATATGGATGTGCTATCCTCTTGCTGGAATATCTCTCAATTGAGAGTTTTCTGGGGTGAAGAAAATGGCTTTGACCCTGGAAATTATCGTCAGTATCCCGTTTCCTCCATGCCAGGAAATTCCATCTTTTCCGACCTAAATTATGATGGATACCCTGAACTTATAATTAAAACCTCAAAATGTCTTCTTATCTATTGGGGACAATCCGGAGGTCCTGTTCCTGAAAACAGAGATTCCCTACATACTCCCTGGACTGTTGGCGAATCCTCTTATACTGCAGATTTAAACAAAGATGGATGGCTTGACATTATAGTCGATCGTTTTTCTAATTCCCATGCTGCAATATTTTGGGGTGGTCCTGCAGGATATTCTGTCTCAAACAGAACTGAGCTCCCCATGCTCCTTGGATGTCAGAACATAGAAGTTGGCGACTTCAACAAAGATAACTGGCTTGATATACTGTTTTGTGAGAGAGATTACACCTGGCAACATAATCGCATATTCTGGGGAAGTCCCTCTGGATACAGCGCTTCAAACCATCAGGCTCTTCCCACAACATACGGCGTTCATGGAACCACCGTAGCCGACCTTAACAGCGACGGCTATATTGACCTTGTCTTCACCCACTGGGATTCGCCCGTAACCTATATCTATTGGGGAAATTCATCGGGCTACAGTTCATCAAACAAACAGATATTGAATTCTGGTCCTGCTTATGGTGGAAGCGGCTGTGCGGATATTAATCAAGATGGATATCTTGATATTCTATTCTTTTCGGACTAATACTATTCCTATAATATACTGGGGAAGCGAAACAGGCTTTTCTAATGGTAATACAACCACTTTCGGTAACTGTGATAATTCAACAGGTGGCATGATAGCAGATTTTAACTATGATGGTCACCTTGATATCTTCTACTGCGGTTATTATTCATATAGTTATGTCTACTGGGGTCCAGACTTCACAGAATATGTTTCCCTACCTGTTTCCCTCGACCATCATGGAATGTTCTTTGAACCAGGTAATGTCTATACGAGAGAATATAAAGAAGAATACATCTCTTCTGTTTTTGATGGAGGTAATGCACAATTATGGCAGAAAAGCAGCTGGGATGACAGTATCCCATTGGGTACCGAAATTGATATGGCAGTGAAGACAGGAGATACACCTTCTCCTGATTCAACCTGGACCGAATGGGTCTCTATATCAAATGGCAACACTATTCCCCATTCACCGATATCAAGATATATTCAATACAAAGCGACATTCGCATATACAACACCTGCAATTCTGCCCAACCTCTGGGAAGTAAAAATTGAATATAAAGTCCTTGGACAATCTGTTGAGGAGAAATATCCAATATGTACCCCAACTATCAATCTTAAATCTTCTAATTTCACTTTCCCCATTAGTTTCCTTCTTGTCCTACCAAGAAACGCAAGGGTTTCCATCAACTTATTTGACCGCACAGGAAGAAAAATAACTTCTCTTGTTAACAATCAGGATTTTGTAAAGGGTAACCACAGCTTAATCTTTAAGAATGAAAATCACAATTACTCATCTGGCATTCTCTTCATCAAGGTAAGAGTTAATGAACCAGACGGCAATCAATATTATTTGAATAAGAAACTGACCATTGTCCGTTAGCAACTCCTCAGAACCACATAACTGAATCAAAAAATGTATATCTTGGTTCAGGAGAACTTAAAAGAGGAAAATAATTCTATGTGCTAACAAATAATTATCACATGAAATAAAAAAGGCGGGAATCTATTTTCCCGCCTTATGCATTCGTTTAAGATAAGACCACTTATTTTTTTCGTGTACTTTTCAGAGAGTCTTCTTTCTTATCCGTTTTCTTTGTCACTTTTTTTCCTATCACCTTTTCTTTTTTACTTTCGACTGTCTTCTTTTTTGTCTTTTTCTTCGGCTTGATTGCTTTTTCTTCCTTTTTCGGAGCAGCTTTTCTTCTCCCCAGTCTCGGTCGCTTTCTTTTAGCCTTTTCCTTTTTCTCTTCCTTTTTCGTCTTAAGAATGAATTCTATGAGACACATATCAGCCCCATCACCCTTTCTCTTTCCAGTCTTTATCAATCTAAGATTTCCGCCAGACTGTCCACCAAGCTCTGGCACAATCTCACTGAAAAAAGTTTTCACAACCTTTTTGTTTCCAATTGTGTCAAAAACCCTTCTATGAGAATTAGCATCATTCTTCTTTGCATAAGTTATCAATCTTTCAGCAAATCTTCCGGCTTCTTTTGCCTTTGCCGTTGTCGTTATTATTGACTTTTTCAATATAAGAGACCTAACCAAATTCCTAAGAAGAGCAAGCCTATGTGATTTTCCTCTACTTAACTTTTTAATCTTAACCCTATGCCGCATTTACTCCCCCATCATTTCTTTTTCCGTTTCTTTTCCGATATTTTTTTTTGCTATCCAGATCAGATTTATCCATATCCATATCGAAATCATCGTCATCAAGTTTTCCGTTTCTTTTGTACTTGCTTGTGTCCATTCCAAAGCTGAGCCCGTAATTGGAAAGAATGTTGTTCATCTCACCTAAGGATTTCTTTCCAAAATTCCTAAACTTCAACATTTCAGCTTCGGATTTTTGAACCAAATCTCCCAATGTTTTAATATGTGCCTGTTTCATTACATTACTGGACCTTACAGAAAGTTCAAGTTCACCCACTTTGATGTTTAACTTTTTTCTAATCTCTTCAGTGTCTTTATCAATCTCTTGTGTTTCAATCATCTCTGGTTCGTCTTCAAAACGAATTAAAATGCTCACATGGTCCTTAATTATCTTTGAAGCAAGAGCAAGAGCTTCTTCTGGCTTAATTGTCTTATCTGTCCATATCTCAAAACTCAATTGTTCGAAATCTATTCTTTGTCCTACCCTTGTTGTTTTCACTCTGTAATTGACCTTTGTTATTGGAGAAAAAACCGCATCAAGAAAAATTGTCCCCAGCGGAGCCTTATTCGATTTGAATGTTTCTGATGCAACAAATCCTCTGCCAATATCTGCTACCATATCGAATTTCAGTTTACCGCTCTTTTCTGTAATTGTTGCAATATGCTGTTCTGGGTTCATTACAACCAAATCATTCGTTATTTCGATCATTCCAGCATTCACATCGCCTTTTTTGCTAACATTAAGATAAAGATGTTTCTCTTCCCCATCCCTTATTTGAACTCGAACCTTTTTCAGGTTCAAGATTATCTCAGCCATATCTTCGAAAACACCTGGAATAACTGAAAATTCTTGCATAACACCTTCAGCCTTTACAGATATAATTGCTGCTCCTTGAATTGATGATAGAAGAACTCTTCGCAGATTATTAGCCAACGTAACACCAAAACCACGCTCAAGAGGTGTAAGCAAAAATCTTCCATAGTCAGCTTTTAACTCCTCTATTTTCAGTTCCTTAGGCATTTTGAGAGACAATAACTTCATCAGAAGGCCTCCTTATTTTGAATAAAATTCAACAATGAGTTGTTCGCTAACTGGTAGTTGAATATCGTTTCTTGCCGGGAGGTCTATCACCTCACCCTTAAACTGCTTTGCATCGAGGGATAACCATCTCGGAACATTGCCTTTTGATTTCATCTCTAACGCTTCATTCACTGCTTTGATAGACCTGCTCTTTTCCTTAACAGAAATCCTATCCCCTTTTTTTACAAGGAATGATGGAATATTCACTTTTTTCCCGTTGACCTCAAAATGCGAATATCGAACAAAATGTCTTGCCTCTGCTCTTGATCTTGCGAAGCCAAAAGTATAGACTACATTATCCAGTCTTCTTTCCAAGAGAGATAAAAGTATTTCACCTGTAATACCTTTCGTCTTCTCTGCCATCTTGAAATATCCTTTAAACTGTTTCTCTAAAATACCATAAAATCTTTTTGCTTTTTGCTTCTCCCTCAGTTGAACACTGTATGCAGACTGTTTCCTTGAAAACCGCTTGGGGAAGCCACCCGGAGGAGCAAACTTACGCTCAGGAGCAAGAGCACATTTTTCGCTATCACATCTTGAACCCTTCAGAAAAAGTTTCTGTTTTTCCCTTCTGCAAAGCTTACAAACTGAACCTAAATACCGTCCCATTAAATTTTCCTCCTAATCTCAAACTCTTCTTCTTTTTGGAGGTCGACATCCATTGTGTGGAATTGGAGTAACATCCTTGATTAGAGTAACTTTTAAGCCATTTGCCTGAAGAGAACGAATGGCGGCTTCTCTTCCCGAACCCGGACCTTTAATCCAAACCTCAATTCTCCGAACTCCAAGATGAAGCGCCTCTTTTGCCACCTGTGCAGCACTTAGTTGAGCAGCAAATGGTGTACTCTTTCTTGAGCCTTTGAATCCTACTTTTCCAGCACTTGACCAAGCAATTACATTGCCTTTCTTATCGGCAATAGTAACAATTGTGTTATTGAAAGAAGCAGTGATGTGTGCGATACCAGTTACTTCAACACCTTCTCTTTTCTTTTCCGGTGATTTCGTTACCTTAGGTTTTGGAGACATTCATAACCCTCCTTAATGAAGTTACTTCTTGGCTTTTGCCTTTACCTTCAGGGTAATAGAACCCTTTTTAGGTCCTTTTCTTGTTCTCGCATTTGTTCTTGTTCTTTGACCTCTTACAGGTAATCCCTTTTTGTGTTTTATTCCCCTGTTACTACCTATCTCTATAAGACGTTTAATATTGTTGGAAACCTCTGCTCTGAGCGCACCTTCAACCACATAATTATTTTCTATGACCTTTCTAATACTCTCTATCTCTTTTTCGTCAAGACTATTGACATTCTTTGAAGGATCAATATTTGTTTCTCCTATAATGTTTTGTGATGAAGTTCTTCCAATTCCGAAAATATAGGTCAGTGCAATTACTATACTTTTATTTCTGGGTAAGTCAACACCTGCAATTCTTGCCAAAAAAACCTCCTTACCTGATTATTTACTTACCCCTGTCTCTGCTTATGCTTGGGGTTTTTGCAAATAACTCTTATTCTTCCTTTTCTCTTAATTATCTTGCAGTGCGGGCATATTTTCTTTACCGATGCTTTGACTTTCATCTCAATATCCTCTATTTATATCTGTAAACAATTCTTCCCCTTGTCATATCATACGGTGAAAGTTCCAGAGTAACCCTGTCACCTGCGAGTATTCTTATGTAGTGCATTCGCATCTTTCCTGAAATATGTGCCAATAAGATATGACCCGAATCAAGTTTAACCCTGAACATAGCATTTGGCAAAGCCTCGACAACCATACCATCCACTTTTATACTCTTACTCTTCACAGCCCCTCTTTATCTTTGGGGTCCTGGTATCAGAGTATTTCAGTGCAGCTTTTACTCTTTCCCAAACTTTTTCTGGACTTTCCAGAGCATCAATGCTACTGAGTAAACCTTCTTTTCTATAGAAATCCACAAGATGTGCAGTCTCCTTTTCGAATACCTTGAGACGCGCTTCAACTACATCCTTATCGTCATCACTTCTTTTAACAAGTTGTGTTCCACACCTATCGCAACTGAGGTTAACCTCCGGCGGATTTGTTCTAAGATTATAAACAATGCCACATTTCGGACATATACGTCTATTGGTCAGTCTGTCGATAAGGGTAGGTAATGATGCACAAAAATAGAGAACCTGGCTGACTTTTCTGTTAGAAGCACTTAGAGATTTCTCCAGAACTTTTGCTTGATTTATGTTTCGAGGAAAACCATCCAAGACTATGTTCTTCGCCTTATTCCCGCGAGAAATCTCCTGTTGAACAATATCCACAACAATCTCGTCCGGAACAAGCTCCCCTCTTGTAAGATATTGCTTTACTTTTTTACCCAGATTATCATTTTTCATAATTGCTTCTCTTAATATGTCCCCAGTTGAAATTTTTAGGTATTCAAGATTCTTTGCCATTAACTCTGCTTGAGTGTCTTTTCCTGAACCAGGACCACCAAGCAGGACAACAATCTTTGCTATCTTCGCCTTCCTCTTATCTTTCCTTTCTTCAAGAAACCATCATAATGTCTCATCATTAACTGAGCTTCAATCTGCTGAACGGTATCAAGTAGAACCCCGACAACAATCAAAATCGAGGTTCCTCCAAAGTAAAAAGGAACCTTGAAATGAACAATTAAATACATAGGGAGGATTGCAATGATTGCAAAAAACAAGGAACCTGGAAGAGTTATCCTGGTTATTATCCTGTCTATATACTCGGATGTTTTGGCTCCAGGTCGTTTTCCTGGAATAAATCCGCCGTATTTCTTCATATTTTCAGCTAAGTCGGTAGGATTTATTACAATCGCAGTGTAAAAATAAGCAAATATTACTATTAGGATACCATATATGATATTATACAACCAGTAGCCTGGTTGCATAAGAGAATTTATATTTTCCATAAGTCCAGTTTTTGGAAAGAACTGCGCCATTGTTGTTGGGAGCATTATTACCGATTGAGCAAATATTATTGGAATGACACCTGCAGCATTAACATTAAGAGGTATAAATGTGTTTTGTCCTCCATATATTTTTCTCCCCACAACCCTCCGTGCATACTGAACCGGTATCCTTCTCTGCCCTTGTGTAATGAAAACAACCGCAGCAGTGATCAAGACCACAAAAACCACAAGAACTATATAGAAAAAAAGCCCATGAATACCTGATTCGAAAAGTCTCCAGGCATTTAAGGCATAGTTTGGGTATCTCGCAATTATTCCAATCATAATGATAAGTGAAATACCGTTTCCAATACCCTTCTCTGTTATCTGTTCACCAAGCCACATAATAAAAATCGTCCCTGCGGTCATTGTCAAAACGCTCAATAGTCTAAAACCCATTCCCGGATTTAAGACCACTCCGGGTCCAATATTTTCTAAGAAGATACTGATTCCAAATCCTTGAATAGCCGCTAAAATAACAGTTCCATACCTTGTGTGCTGTGTTATTTTTCTTCTTCCTTCTTCTCCCTCTTTCTGAAGTCTCTGGTAATAAGGAAGTACCGCACCGAGAAGTTGAAGTATAATGGATGCTGAAATGTATGGCATTATTCCGAGGGCAAATATCGTTGCTCTGCTCAGATTTCCCCCGCTGAAAATGTCATACAAACCTAATAGAGTTCCTTTCAAGTGCTCAAATTGCTGCAGCAGGGCAGCGGCATCAATACCCGGTAATGTAATGTGACCACCCAATCTGTAAACGACGAACATACCAAGCGTAAACAAAAGCTTTCTTCTGAGGTCTGGAATCTTAAATATATTTAGTAACTTTTCAAGCACTGGTTATCTCTACCTTTCCGCCTTTTGATGTTATCAACTCCACAGCCTTTTTACTGAAAGCGTTAGCCCTGATAGTGAGAATTCGTATCAATGTACCTTTGCCGAGAATTTTCACGGGAACATTTTTTTTCTTAATCAACCCTTCCCTTATTAGTATTCCCAAATCAACCACAGTACCGTCTTGAAACCTATTCAGCGTACCTGTATTGACAATCTGAAAAGTTCTTCTATGCGGAGGTTTCATTCCCCTCTTGGGGACTCTCCTTTGCAAAGGCATCTGACCACCTTCAAACCAGGCGTAATGTTTTGAACCTGACCTGCTTCTCTGCCCTTTTGAGCCTTTTCCACAAGTACCTCCATGTCCCGAAGCAGAACCAGTTCCTAATCTTTTTTTCCTCTTTTTTGCACCTTTTGGTGGTGAAAGTTCACTCAGTTTCATTGTTTTTCCTTATCCGACTTTTTCCTTCTTCCTTGTTTTTCGTACCTTTTTCGGTTTTTTTTGATACCTTTTCCTTTTCTTCAAATTCCTCAACGACAACCAGGTGACTTATCTTTCTAATCATACCCCTTATCTGAGGCACATCGTCCTTTATCACTGTCTGGTTCAATTTTCTTATGCCAAGTGCTTTTAAGGTTCCCTTTTGATCAAATTGCCTACCAATTGCACTTCGAACCTGGGTAATTCTTAGTTTCTTTGCCATAGCTTTCCCCCGGACTGTTCTTGGAAGCACAGGTAATTACTTCTCCTTGTTTGCTTCCTTTATTCCCTTCTTCTCTCCTCCCCTTTGCCTTAAAATCCAATCAGGATGCTTGAGTTTAAGCAAACCATCAAGCGTAGCGTAAACCAGGTTAATTGCCGTATTTGAACCGAGCGACTTTGTCAATATGTCCTTGATACCAGCATATTCAAGAATTGCTCTGATTTTGTTCGCTGCAATAATTCCCGTTCCTTTTGATGCAGGTTTCAACAATACTTTACTGGCATTACACTTACCAATTATTTCATACGGAATTGTCCCATTCACAACATTGATTTTTGTTATGTTTTTTCTTGCATTCTCCGAAGCCTTTCTGATTGCATCTGCAATCTCGAGTCCCTTCCCATGACCCACACCAACATGCTCTTTCATATCTCCAACAACAACGATCGAAGAAAATTTGAATCTTTTTCCACCCTTTACAACTTTTGATATTCTATTTATATCAACAACTGTCTCCTCTAAGTCCAGTTCCTGAACACTTACCCTTTTCCGTCTCTTAAGACCTACCATCTTTTCAAGATTCATTAAAACTTAAGACCTCCTTCCCTCGCTCCAAGAGCAAGTGCCTTCACTCTTCCATGATATTTGTATCCCGCTCTGTCAAAAACTACAGATTCGATTTTCGAATCCCTACATTTTTTTCCAAAAAGAACTCCAACAGTATGAGCAATTTGCGTTTTCGTTTCTCTTTCACTTTGTTCCTTAACTTCTTTCGAAAGTGTCGAGAGAGATGTGAGTATTCTTCCTGCTTCATCATCAACCACCTGTACATAAATATTGTTAAGGCTTCTTCTGACAACGAGTCTGGGCCTTTCTTCTGTTCCTCTAACTTTTTTCCTAATTCTTCTGTGTCTTCTTTTTCTTTGTATCTCTTTAGTTCCTCTGTTTTTCATAATTTCCCTTCGCTACATTAAGCCGCAATTTTACCAGCTTTTCTTCTTACTCTTTCATCCTTGTATCTTATTCCTTTACCCTTATAAGGTTCTGGTTTTCGGTACGCTCTTATTTCTGCAGCAATTTCTCCAACCTTCTCCTTGTCAATACCTTCCACCGTAATTTTATTATTCCCTTTCACACTGAAATTAATTCCCTCTGTTTTCTTGAAAAACACTGGATGCGAAAAACCAAGCATCAAGTTCAAATTCTCATCTTTAACTTCAGCTTTGTATCCCATTCCTACGATGAAAAGTTCCTTTATAAAACCTTTTGTAACACCAGTCACCATGTTCATAACAATTGACCTTATAGTTCCCTGTAATGATCTGTGGAATTTATCGTTGAACTTATCAATGACAAGGATTCTCTCGCTATTAATATCCAAAGATACATCAGGATGAATATCTTTTGTTATGCTGCCAAGTGGTCCTTTTACTGTAAGTCTATCATCCTGAAAATCTACATTCACACCTTCAACCAATAGAACAGGTTTCTTTCCTATTCTTGACATTAATACTCCTTTTTCTACCAGATATAACAAAGAATTTCACCACCAACTCCAAGTTTTCTTGCCTCTCTGTCAGACAATACCCCAGTCGAAGTACTGAGTATTGCAATACCATATTTCCTTAAGACAATCGGTATTTTCCTTTTTCCAACATACTTCCTCAACCCTGGTTTACTTATACGTTTCAGTCCCTGAATTAGTGGATCTTTATACTCATCATACTTTAGTTTGATCTCGATTTCTCCTTGCTTCGTATCTTCGGTAAATGCAAATTCCTCTATAAAACCTTCCTCTTTCAGTATCTTTGCTATTGCAAGTTTTAACTTCGAACCAGGAATCCTGACAGTAATCGCTTCTGCTTTTCCTGCATTTCTAATTCTTGTTAGCATATCACTTATAGGGTCAGTAACATTCATATTGCCTCCGAATTTCCTTTCACCAGCTTGCCTTCTTTACTCCTGGTATTACTCCCTTGAGTGCAAGTTCTCTAAAACATATTCTGCACAAACCGAATCTTCTCAAATACCCCCTTGGTCTTCCACATCTTGAGCAACGGCTATAAGCCTGCACTTTGAACTTCGGTTTTCTTTTTGTTTTCTCTATAAGAGACTTCTTCGCCATATTTCCTCCTACTGTCTCTTGAATGGGAAATTGAACTCTGTCAGAAAGATTCTCGCTTCTTCATCATTTCTGGCAATTGTAACCATTGCAAAGTCCATTCCAAAAACAGTCTTTATTTTGTCGTAATCAATTTCAGGGAAAATTGTCTGTTCTGTGATACCAAAATTATAATTTCCTTTACCATCGAAACCATCTGGAGATAACCCTCTAAAGTCTCTTATTCTTGGTATTGCTGTATTTATTAATCTGTCATAGAACTCATACATTCTCTTTCCACGAAGTGTAACTTTGCAACCAATAGGTGTTCCAAGTCTCAATTTAAAATTGGAGACAGACCTTCTTGCTCTTGTCTTTACCGCTCTTTGACCTGTAATAATAGAAAGGTCATCCATAACTGCATTCAGAAGTTTAGCATTTGTAATCGCCTCGCCAAATCCCACATTAACGACAATCTTTGTAAGCCTGGGAACCTCGTGGACATTCTTGAAACCCAATTTCTTCATTAGAGCAGGAATGACCCTTTCTTTGTAATCTTTTATGAGTCTTGGCTCAAATTTTTTCCTATCTTTGCTTTCCGTCTTTTCAGTCAATGAATTCTCCACATTTGTTACAAACCCTTACACTTTTTTTATTGTCAATCTGCGCTTTTTGAACTCTTGTAGGTTCTCCACATTTAGGGCAAATAATCTTCAAGTTCGAAATATGAATCGCCGCTTCTTTCTCTATGATCCCTCCCTTTTCTCCCTGTTTTCTTGGGCGAACATGTTTCTTTACGAAATTCACTCCTTCAACTATCACAGAATATTTTTTCCTGTCAATGCTTAATATTTTGCCCTTTTTGCCCTTATCGTTTCCGCAAGTCAGCATGACGACATCACCCTTCTTGAGTTTCAGTTTCACATTTCGCATCTACACCACCTCTGGAGCAAGAGATATGATTTTCATAAATTTCTTTTCTCTCAATTCTCTTGCGATAGGACCAAAAATTCTTGTTCCTTTTGGCTCCTTATTATTATCCACAATCACAACTGCATTATCATCAAACCTGATATAAGAACCATCTTTCCTTCTGAATTCTTTTTTTGTTCTCACAATTACCGCTTTCTGTACTGTACCTTTCGGTATCTGGCTTCCTGGTAATGAATTCTTCACGACAATCACAATAATATCACCCAGCCGAGCGTATCGCCTGTGTGAACCCCCAAGCACCTTAATGCACATTCCCTCTTTTGCACCTGAATTATCAGCAATTGTGAACCGTGTATTTTCTTGTATCATTCTGTTTCCTCAAAAATCCAATACATTACTCTTCTTTTCTTACAACCTTCCATCTTTTCCTACAACTCAAAGGTGCTATTTCCTCGATAGTGACCCTATCGCCAACTTGCGCTTTATTCTCTTCGTTGTGAGCCATAAACTTCTTTCTTCTTATGATTGTTTTCCCATATCGCGGGTGTCTAACCTTACGCAAGACTTCAACAAGCACAGTTTTGTCTCCACTTATGCTTAGGATTTTCCCCTTCTTGAGTTTCCTCTTTCCCTTTTTTTCACTTTCCTTCTTCAACTGCTATCCCCTTTCTTGAGTTTAGAACAGTCTTGATTCTTGCAATATCCTTTTTCACTTGCTTGAATCTTGCCGGGTTTGCCAAAGTTGCTGATATCTTCGAAATCCTCAAGTTAAAGAGTTCCTCATAAGAACTATGAAGCAACGTAAGTAGCTCATCAGTAGTTTTTTCTCTCAATTCTCTTCCCGTCATATATTCTCCCTGAAAACAAATCTCGTTTTTATAGGAAGCTTATAGGATGCTAAATCCATTGCTTTCTTGGCAGACTCCTTGTTTACACCGCTCACCTCGAACATTATTCTTCCAGGTTTTACAACACATACCCAGAATTCAGGATTCCCTTTTCCTTTTCCCATTCTGGTTTCAGGTGGTTTCTTTGTTGCCGGTTTATCAGGGAAAATCCTTATCCACAGTTTGCCCTTTCTTTTCAAGTGTCTTGTAATTGCAACTCTGGCTGCCTCTATCTGTCTGGCTGTGATCCAGGCAGGTTCAAGGGATTGAAGTCCAAAATCTCCGAAGTTGAGTTCTTTCCCCCTTTTCGCTTTTCCCTTCATCCTTCCCCGATGCACTTTTCTGTGTTTAACTTTTTTAGGCATTAACATAGTTTATTTTTCCCCCTTTTTCCCCGGCAAAATCTCACCTTTAAAAATCCAAACCTTCACACCAATAGTTCCGGATGTGGTAAAAGATGTAGAATTAGCGTAATCTATATCAGCCCGCAAAGTATGTAGTGGAACCCTGCCTTCTCTGTACCATTCTCTTCTTGCAATTTCAGCACCACCAAGCCTTCCCGCACAGGCAATCTTGATTCCTTTTGCTCCCATTCTCATAGCCGACGAAATAGCTCTCTTCATTGCCCTACGGTAGGAAACCCTTTGTCTAAGCTGTTTTGCAATATTATCCGCAACTAATCGCGCTTCGATCTCAGGTTTATCAACTTCATAGATATTTATCTCAAGGTCTTCCCTCTTGAGAAAAAACTTAAGCTCATCCCTAAGTTTATTAACCTCCGAACCTTTTCTGCCAATAACTATAGCCGGCCTTGCAGTCCTAATATTAATAGCCAACTTGTTTGTTTTCCTTTCAATTTCAACATCTGCAATAGCCGCATTCTTGAGTCTCAAATTCAAATATCTTCTTATTTCTAAATCCTCGTGTAGAAACTTAAGGTAACTTGCTTTGCTAAACCACTTCGATTTCCATTCCTTGGCAATTCCCAATCTAAATCCATACGGGTGAGTTTTCTGACCCAATGCTATTCCTCCATTTCTGTCTTATCGGATACAACCACAAATATATGCGATGTCCTGTGCTTTATTACATCCGCTCTGCCCATTGCTCTTGGTCTCAATCTCTTTAAGTACTTTGAAGAAGCTGCGTCAATTCTGACTGTCTTCAAGAAAAGGTTTTCCTCTTTTATCTTGAGTTCTCCTGCCTGACTTATCACATTACTAACAGCGCTTTTTATTGCCTTCCTCAGTGGAAGTGCAGCACGGTTTGGCATCTGCTCAAGAATAGCTATTGCATCCGTTGCATTCTGCCCTTTAATCAGATCTGCAAGCCTCCTACACTTCTGTGGTGACAACCTTACAAACTTTTTAATACATTTGCCTTCCATAATTACCCTATCTCGGTTTAACTGTCTTCTCGGCTTTCCTTCCACCATGTTTGTGGAAAATCTTTGAAGGAGCAAATTCTCCAAGCTTGTGTCCAACCATATTCTCAGTTATAAATACAGGAATAAACTTCTTCCCATTATGAACTGCAAAAGTGTGTCCTACAAAATCTGGTGAAATTGTAGAACTTCTTGCCCAGGTTTTTATTACTTCTTTTTTTCCACTATCTATAACCCTTTTTAGCTTTTTGAGAAGTTTTGCATCTATGTAAGGACCCTTCTTTATGCTGCGCGGCAAATTAACCTCCTCCTCTTCTCTTTCTTCTACGCTTAATTATGAATTTGCTGCCGGGTTTATTCTTCTTTCGCGTCTTGAATCCCTTTGCTAGTAATCCTTTAGAGCTGCACGGATGTCTTCCTCCTGACGATTTTCCTTCTCCGCCCCCCATAGGGTGGTCAACCGGATTTTTCGCTACTCCTCTTGAATAAGGTCTCCTACCAAGCCAACGAGTTCTACCAGCTTTTCCTGATGAAATACTGTTATGAGCGGCATTACTAATCGCTCCAATAGTTGCATAACAGTCAAGAAGGAAAAGTTTTACTTCACTCGAAGGAAGCCTAATATGAGCATATTTCCCTTCCTTCGCAAGGATTTGAGCAGAACAGCCTGCACTTCTAACAGCGCCACCATCCTTTCCAGGTAAATTTTGTATGTTATGTATTTCTGTTCCAAGAGGGATATTTCTCAATGGAAGAGCATTCCCGGCCCTAATACCAACATCTGGACCTGACATAACTCTATCACCAATTGAAAGTCCCCTTGGTGCTAAAATATACTTTTTTTCACCATCCGCATAGCATACTAACCCTATCCAGCTTGTTCTCGAAGGATCGTACTCGATGGACTTAACTGTAGCTTCAATTCCATGCTTCATCCTCTTAAAATCTACAATTCGATAATGTTGTCGTGCCCCACCACCTCTTGCACGAATAACCACTCTACCCTGTCTATTCCTCCCCCCATTTTTCCTTAGAGTTGAGGTAAGCTTCTTGAGTGGTTTCTTCTTTGAGAGTTCTTTGTTTACAAGACTTGTCTTAAATCTAAGAGACGGCAAAATTGGTTTATGTTTTTTCACTATCATATTTCTTACACTCCCTCAAATATATTGATTTTCTCGCCGTCCTTGAGTGTAACTATTGCCTTCTTCCAATCCGACCTTTTCCCATTTGTTCTTCCCCATCTTTTCCTTTTACCCTTCATTTTGATGGTATCACACTTAAGCACCTTAACCTTAAACAATTCTTCCGTCGCTTTTTTGATCTCTATTTTGTTTGCGTTGACTGCAACCTTAAAATAGTATTTGTTTTGACCGCTTGCAAGAATGTTTTCTGTCTTTTCAGTTCTAATCGGGGAAATAATTATCATTCTGGGATCCTTTTCCATAATCATTCTTTGCTCACTCCTTCTTCGCTCTTTTCTACTCTCTCCTCCCGCTGCAGTTCTTTTTTGCCACTCTTAACTTCGAATATTTCCTTGACTATTTCAACACTGTGTTCAGTGAGAACCAGTACTTCCGAATTTAGAATGTCATACGCATTTGCATCCTTTGCAAGAGAAACCTTGACAAGAGGTAGATTTCTTGCAGCAAGAAACACATTCAGAGAATATTTTTCAACAAGAAGAAGTACCTTCTTTTTACTCAAACCCCAATTACCGATAATTTCAAAAATTTTCTTTGTTTTCGGTTCATCAAGATCAAAATTCTCCACGACCTTGAGAGCATTCTCTTCTCTTTTAAGACTGAATGCAGAACGAATAGCCAAACGCTTTACCTTCTTTGGAACCTTAAAAGAATAATCTCTTGGTTTTGGTCCGAAAACAACTCCTCCACCTCTTCTGATAGGCGAACGAATACTGCCTGCTCTTGCTCTTCCTGTGTGCTTTTGTTTGAATGGCTTTCTCCCCCCACCTCTTACTTCACTTCGTCCTTTGGTTGAAGCTGTTCCCTGTCTTTTATTTGCGTTATACATTCGAATAACTTGATAGAGAACGCTGTCATTGGGTTTGATTGAAAATATTGAAGATGGCAGCGTCACTTTCTTTTTTTCTTCACCATTTATCGATAACACAGCGGTTTGTAATTCCATAGCGTTTGTTACTTCTTACCTTTCTTTTCAATTTTGCGGAGAAAAACAATACCATTCCTGCTTCCAGGAACGGCTCCGCTCACTGCAACAAGATTCTTCTCTTTGTAAATCTTAACGATTTTTAAGTTTTTCACAGTAACCCGATCACCACCCATCCTTCCAGGAAGCTTTTTACCCTTGACAACCCTTGAAGGAGTTGCAGATGCACCGGTCGAACCCGGAACACGACCTGCTGTCGAACCGTGTGTTTTGGGTCCTCCTGAAAATCCATGTCTTTTTACAACTCCCTGAAAACCTTTCCCTTTAGAAACCCCACTCACATACACAATTTCACCTTCGTCAAACATTGAAAGATTTATTTTCTGACCAACCTTATACTGCTTAACATCGTCGACCCTGAACTCAAAAAGAGCCTTACAGGATGCAATTCCGACTTTTTTCAAATGTCCCAAGAGCGATTTTTTCATGTTTTTCCTCGTCCCTACTGCCAGCTGAATTGCATAATATCCATCATTTTCCAAAGTCTTAACCTGAGTAATAACACAGGGAGGTGCTTCGACAATCGTAACAGGAATAACCATCCCTTTATCTGCAAAAATCTGTGTCATCTCTATTTTCTTACCTACAATACCAATCATAATTTATGTTTTTATTTCAACTTCGACACCTGCTGGAAGCTCAAGTTTAGTGAGTGCTTCCACCGTCTGAGGCGTTGTATTTATAATGTCAATCAACCTCTTGTGAATACTTATATCGAACTGTTCCCTTGACTTTTTATCAACATGTGGAGAGCGAAGTACCGTTATAAGTGATCTTTTTGTTGGTAGAGGAATAGGTCCGGAAACACTGGCACCCGTTCTCTTTGCTGTTTGAACTATTTCCCTTACTGACTGGTCCAACAGATTGTGGTCGTAAGCCTTTAACCGTATTCTTATCTTCTCTTTCAAGTTATTCTCCTACCTATTCGTTAATTTTGGTAACCACTCCAGCGCCTACTGTCCTTCCACCTTCCCTAATCGCAAATCTTAATTCCTTCTCCATCGCTATCTCGGCTATTAAATTTACATCCATATCCACATTGTCTCCAGGCATTACCATCTCTACATCCTTCGGTAATGTCACATCCCCTGTCACATCCGTCGTCCTAAAGTAAAATTGTGGCCTATATCCCTTGAAAAATGGCGTGTGCCTGCCACCCTCCTCCTTCTTTAATACATATACCTTACCATTGAACTTCCGATGAGGCGTTATCGTACCAGGTGCCGCTACTACCATACCACGCTTTAATTCATCCTTCTCTACTCCCCTCAATAATACTCCAACATTGTCACCCGCCTCCGCATAGTCCAATTCCTTCCTGAACATCTCTAAACTCGTCGCCACCGTCTTATGATGCATACCCAATCCCACTACCTCTACTGCATCACCACCCTTTATCCTGCCTCGCTCTACCCTGCCCGTTCCTACTGTCCCTCGACCCGTTATGCTGAATACATCCTCTACACTCATCAAAAATGGCTTGTCTACATCACGAACAGGCGTCGGTATGTAACTGTCTACTGCATCCATTAACTCCCTTATCGGCTTCCATGCCTCACACTCATCCTCACACTCTAATGCCTTTAATGCACTACCTCGTATTATCGGTATATCATCTCCCGGAAACTCATACTGCGTCAGTAATTCCCGCAACTCTAATTCCACTAAATCCAATAACTCAGCATCATCTACCATATCTACCTTGTTCATAAATACTACCATACACGGCACATTTACCTGACGCGCCAATAATATATGCTCCCTCGTCTGCGGCATAGGTCCATCAGGCGCACTCACTACCAATATCGCTCCGTCCATCTGCGCCGCTCCCGTTATCATATTCTTGATGTAATCCGCATGACCAGGACAATCTACATGCGCATAATGACGCAACTTCGTCTCATACTCTATGTGCGCTAACTGTATCGTTATTCCCCTCGCCTTCTCCTCCGGTGCCTTGTCTATATCATCAAATGGTACATATGTCGCTAATCCATCCTTCTCCAATACCTTCGTTATTGCACTCGTTAATGTACTCTTTCCATGATCTACATGACCTATCGTCCCCACATTTACATGAGGCTTCGTCCTCGCAAATTTCTGCTTAGCCATTTTTTTATACCTCCATTTTTTTTAATAACAAATATGTAAATCTCCATACAGTCTTTTCTTGATTTTTGAAATCCTTCCAAGACTGTCTAATCACAATACTGTCAATACCTTAACTACCAGACAGTACTATTTACAGAATTTTATATTATACACAAAAATCAAAAAATGTCAAGTGTTTTTATTATAATTTGCTAAAAAAAATGAAAATGAACATCGTAAGGGAAAAATTTAAGCACAGAGAACACTTCCCTGCGGTTTGATTTGGTCTTCTTAAATCCTTCATTCCTCACGATTGATTGTTTATTTTATACAACACTCACAAATTCCTGTCAAGAAAATTATTACAAATTTCACAAAAACAGTTGTTCCTAACTTATCTAAATTCCAATTTCGTGCCTGACCCCACTCAGCCTATGTCCATAGGCAATGATGTGACCTGTTGTTATTCCTGAATCGGGTGTAATTTGATGAATATCCATCCTGTAAAGTTTAGCTTCCTCTTCAGAATATTCCCATTCAAATTCTTGTGTTTTACCCGCATAATTATTCCTAACAAAAACCAATCCAACTAATCCAACCAATAAAACAAATAAAACTGTTGTGCTCTTTTTCATCTCTCTCCTCCTTTATTTCGTTTGTTTTGTCTATTCCGTTATTTGCTTCGCTGTATATTTGCTACGCGTGTATTTGCCTTCGGCGTTATTCATTGTATACATTCCTACCTTCAACTAATCAAACTAATTAAACTAATGTAACTAATCCAACTCTTTTCTTCCCCGACACTCCTATACTCCGACACGCTCATCACTCATCACTCTTCTCTCTTCCTGTTTCTCCGACTGCTTATCTATTTTATACAACATTTGTGCGTCTGTGTAAAGGAAATTTTTCCAAGCAAGATGCTGCAAACAAGTTCAGCATGACACTTCTTTGGAACAAGATTCTTCCTGGGTCAATATGGAAAAGATTACTCAGAATGACAGACAAAACAATACATAAGACCCGAGACCTGAGACCATAGACATTTAAAGGCGAAATTACGAAATTGAAAACCAAAAAGGAACGAGATTCTTCCAGAGACAATATGGAACGGATTACTCAGCAAAACAATCGGGACTGGGAAGTCCCTCCCACTTCTTATATCTTATATTATATCCAGAATGTTACTTAACTATCGTTTTAACCCACATTCTTTTTCCATCTGTCCTGAGTATAATTGCTCCATCCCTGTCTGTCCTGTAAATCCTGCTATGTAAGGAATCTAAAATAGCAATGTTTTTCCCTGCTGGATGACCGTAAATATTATTTTCACCAACAGATATAGTTGTGACTTCAGGATGAACATTGCTTAAGAACCTTCTTTCATTACCAAATTCCGCACCGTGATGTGGAAATTTCAAAACGGTGGAAGGTAGTAAATCTGAGGGAAGTTTCAGGATTCTATTCGAGAAATCTCCTGTAAACAGAAATGTTTTCTCACCATATCCAAACTTGAAAACTATAGAGCCCTCGTTAGAAGATAAGTCCAGACCCTTTAGAATTGGAGGATTGAGCACATACATAGGATACCCTCCAACCCAGAACACCTCTCCGCTATGAATATTATACACTGGAACACCATTATTTCTTGCAGTAGTAAGAAGTTTCCTGTATAAAAATGTAATCTTATCCGAGCCGTTTATCAAAAGCCTTTCTACATTGAATTTCCGAATGATGGTTATCAAACCTCCGTAATGGTCAGCATCCGGATGTGTGACGATGACAGTGTTGAGCCTTTCTATCCCTTTTGAGCGGAGAAATGGTATCAATACTTTCTCACCATAATCCACATATGCGCTTCTCCTTCCACCATCTACCAGACAGCAATCACCATCAGGAAATTCCAGGAAAGACGCATCTCCCTCAGAGACATCAAGGAAAGCAATACTTAGAAGAGGATGATAAGCTTGCCATACCTTTAAGAAAACAAAAAGATTGAGAATGATAAGCGATGCAAACACTATGAACTTCATCCTCTTAATGCCATTAAGAAAGAAAACCAGGAAAACACCCGGATAATAAGCCAGGAAAAAGAAAACCGACGGCTTTTTAACCCAAAAAAGAAGATGAGGAATGCTTGAGAAAAAATCGGACGCCCTAATTATAAGGTCAAGAAAAATCCAATTCGCACCCGTAAGCACTTTTGCTATGACAGGATGTATCACTCCACCAGCCATTGAAAGAAAACCTGTTGGAATAGCAAGCGACATTAGCGGAACAACAACTAAGTTTGCTATAGAGGCTGCCAATGGTAACCTGAAAAAATAGTAGGCAACAATTGGTGCCGTTCCGAGTTGTGCAGCAAATGAAACCGAGAATGGCAGCAAAACATAATTCCTCACTATCTTTTTTTCCCTTAGTCTCTCAGGAAAACAGTTATATATTTTTTGACTGAACAGGACAATGGAAAATGTGGCAGCATACGATAATTGAAACCCTGCATCGAAAAGGGCTTCCGGATTAAAGAGAAGAATGAGTATTGCAGAGGCTGCTATGAGGTTCTCAATAATTATTCTCCTCTGGCTTAAAAGACCAATCATTATGAAAACAAACATAATTGTTGACCTTACAACAGGAGCCCTTAAACCTGTCAGGAAGGCATAGAAAATAAGAAAAACACAGGAAATAATAACCGAAAAACCAAATGATATGCGTAATCCCCTGAGAAGAATAAAAAGGAAAAAGGAAATTATACCAACGTGCAAACCGCTTACAGCAAGTATGTGAACAACACCTGCATTGGAAAACATCTCTTTTACTTCTCGTGGTATCTCTTCGGGTAGTCCCAGAGTCAAACCTAAAAGCAGAGCACGATGGACACCACTCAAGTTATGGGAAATCGCCCTTTTACAGTATGTCTGCAATGGAAAAACAAGTTTTTCAAAAATAGGGTTTCTCCTAATGTGTCCTGAAGATATTAAATCGTTAGGTTTTACATACGAAACATAATCTATATCTTTTCTCTTCAGATAGGCAGCGTAATCGAGCCCCCCGGGATTTCGCAATCCTGCTGCCTTCCTGAGTTTTCCCGAGAAAAGAACAACATCTCCATATCTCAGATTTTTCCCACTTTCTTCCATTTGAATTCTCACAACTGTAGGCAGAAAATGTCTATCTTTCCTGCTCACAAGTTGAACCTTCAGCACATCATTCTTTCCTGTGCAAATTGGATTATTCAATAACATCCCTAAATAGCTATCATCCAAGCTATCAAATTCGTCAACAAAGGGAGTCGCATCCTTTATGGAAAACATCAATATTGCAGACAGGAAAAGGCACAATATCAAAGCAAAATCAACAAGAAACAGAAGATTCCTTTTCAGCGAAACATACAAAATGAATATAACAATCAGAACTGAAAGAAGAATGTATGCTATTGCGGTTATGGGAAAATGACCGAAACGGGCAAAAACAATCCCTGAGACAATTACTGCACAATAAAAAAGTGCAGGTATTCTTTTTATTGAGGTTCTAAACACAAAATAGTTTGAATCAAAAAATCAAAGCAGAGTTTTGGCAAATTCCTCAGTTACTTTTTTCAATGAAAGCCTGGCAATGCCCATATTCTGTGATTCTCCGCGCAGAACGATCATTACAAAATAACTCTTGCCAATAGTGTGCACAACGATTGTAGATGTATCAGTGGTAAGAATGATTTCTTTCAATTCACCTGCCTGCGTATCTTTTATCGCATTTCCTCCCATGGAAATAATACTTGCAATCTCAGCGTCAAAAATCGTCTGGTCATAAGACTCATCTTTACAGAAATCTGCAAGCGGAATCCCATCCATGCCAACTATGCTTGCTGCAAAAGCTCCAAGCACATTACTAACTGTTTTTTCAAGTATTGCTTTGTAATCAACAAAACCTTCGCCCATCTATCCTCCTTTTCTCATAAAGTGCGAGAATAAACCCTTTCCTTTTTTATTTTTTCCATTTATTTTCTCCAGTTCATTCTTCGCTCTCTTGTCATTCTCATTCCATGCAAGAGCCTCATTGAAACATTTAATTGCTTTTTCCGTTTCTCCAAGTATCCTGTAAACAATCCCGAGATTGACATGAAAATGTGAGTTATATAATTCCGTATCGATAGCCTCCTGGCAAAACTTCAATGCTTCATCATTTCGTCTTTTCTGCCTTGCAAGGGACAGACCGAAATAGCTCTTATATAGAGGTATATCAGGAGAAAGGGACATTGCAGATCTGAAATACTTTTCTGCTCTCCAAAAATCACCCTGTTTGTAAAACTCAAGACCATTCTTGAAAGCCATTTTTGCCTGGATATTTCTTGGCGTATCCTGAACTTTCTGCTTATATGATACACTTAACCTGGTTTTGTCATACTCTGATCTCTTTTTATCATCCAGAAGAACCTTATATGCCTGGACAATCTTTGCAAACTTCTCGTGCATTTGCAAAGCTTCACCTCCACCCATATGTTTATCAGGGTGATATTTTTTTGCCAGAGATAAATATGCTTTCCTTATCTCCACCGTTGTCGCATTGTTACTAACTCCTAAAATTGAGTAGTAATCCATGAATCTATATTAACAAATTTTTTATATTTGTCAAGTCTTTTTTGTGGACATAGATTAGAAAATGGTCTATATATACATTATGACTGTTGGTATAGATATTATTGAGGTTGGAAGAATTGAAAACGCCATAATGAAGTGGGGAGAAAGATTCACCAAAAGGATTTTTCTCCCTGACGAGATTGCAACCTGCGAGTCAAGAAAGAAACCCTATGAATGTTTTGCAGGTCACTTTGCAGCAAAAGAAGCATTTTCAAAGGCTATAGGAACGGGCATCCGCATATTCTGTTGGAAAGACATCCAGCTTGCAAATAACAAAATGGGCAAACCCTTTCTCATAATCAAAGGAAAATCAAAGAAACTTCTCGGAGGAAGAAAATTGGATGTTTCAATCTCAGATACTAAACATTCGGCAATTGCCATTGTGATTATAGAATAAAATGCTTAGCCTGATATCACTCACCAAGAGTTTTGCTGGAAAGGTTCTCTTTTCCGACCTAACCCTTCACATCAAGAACGGTGAAAGAGTTGGATTGATAGGTATCAATGGTTCCGGCAAGACAACGCTTCTGAAAATCATAAAAGGTCTAATGTCAGTAGAAAACGGAAAAGTACTTTATCCAAAGAACACAACAATCGGTTACCTTCCCCAAGACCTTGTTCAACAAAAGGGTTCTACGCTCATAGAGGAGACTTTGTCAGGCTTTCCTCAATTACAAAAGATAAGAAACGACCTTAAAGTTCTTGAAGCAAAAACAACTCAAACCACTGAGGAGGCTGAAAAATATGCAATAATTAACAATAACTACAACGAACTCGGTGGTTTCGCAAGAGAATATGAAGCAAAAGAAATTCTCAGAGGACTTGGGTTCAACGAGAATGACCTTGAAAGGTCAATAGAGGAATTTAGCGGCGGATGGCAGAGGCGCATAGTCTTGTCACACATTCTTCTTATGAAACCTGATATTATTCTTTTGGATGAACCGACAAATCAGCTCGATATGGAAACCCTCGATTGGCTCGAGAATTTCCTTTCACAGTTCAACGGTATTATACTTGCAGTCACCCATGATAGATATTTCTTGAATAGATTTACAAAAAGAATATGCGAACTTTCCTCCGGTAAGATAACAAATTACTATGGAACTTACGAAGATTTTTTGTTTGAAAAATCTCAAACAAAGGAAACAACGAGAAAAAAATACTTTGCGCAGAAAAAAAGGATTGCAGAAATACAGTACTTTATCGACAAGTTTAGAGCAAGAAAAGATATGAGAAAACAGGTGAGAACCAGAAAAACAATGCTTAAGAGAATGGATATGGTCAAACTGCCAAAAGAAACAAAAACAATGAACTTCAGTTTTCCACAACCAAAAAGAAGTGGAAAAGAAGTTATCAATCTTATAAATATTACCAAATCCTTTGATTCCAGTATACTTGTCGATAACATTGACCTTACAATCGAGAGAGGTGATAAAATCGGACTTGTTGGTCCAAACGGGATTGGTAAATCCACACTGTTGCGTATTATTGCAGGCATTGAAAGAGTTGATAGAGGTGAGGTAAAATACGGATACAATGTCTCATTTCAACTTTTTTCACAGGAAGATCTAACATTGGAAGCAGAAGGAGAAACTGTTCTTTCCGAAACTCGACTTACGGCACCAGAATTCGACATCTCAAACCTGAGAACCTATCTCGCTGCCTTTCTTTTTTCAGGAGATGCCGTAGAAAAAAGAATAGAAGTTCTATCTGGCGGAGAAAAAAACAGGTTAAAACTCGCCAAAATGCTTTTAAAACCCGCAAACTTCTTACTGCTTGATGAACCTTCAGGACACCTTGACATTCAAGGTAAAGAGATCCTTGAAGAAGCACTCTCTCAATTCTCCGGAACAATCGTTCTTATCTCTCATGACCGTTTTATGCTTAATAGAGTTTGTAACAAAACTATCACGATAGAAAACAAGAAACTACATCTGTACTTAGGTGACTATTCCTATTATCTTGAAAAGAAAAAATCCTCTGAAGATACAAAACCTGAAAGTAAAACTCAGAAGCCTAAGGAAGAACTGAAATATAGGAAAAGACTGCAGGCAGAAAAAAGACAGGAAATATACAGTAAGAAAATACATATAGAAAAACTCGAGGGTTCGATTATCGATAAGGAAAAAGAAGTGGAAGAAAAAGAGAAGTTGATGCTTATCCCTGAAACCTTCAAGGATGGTGCGGTAATCAAACAAACTCTTACGGAAATCGATGGATTAAGAAGTGAACTCGAAAAACTATACTTCGATGTCGGTGAAGCCTATAAAATTCTTGATTGGCTCAATCTCGAACTTTCAGGGTTAAAAAAATTGAAAAACGGTTTTGGGGATCAAAAACAGTAAGCCTAATTATTTCCAAAAGTAAACATATTCTCTGCAAAAAGCTTAAGACAGGTATCCACAACTTTAGTTTCATAAAGTACCCCTCTGTGTTCGAGCACTTCTCCCAGTGCTTTGTCAATACCCAGAGCAGGTCTGTATGGTCTATGTGACGACATTGCTTCCACTACATCGGCAACACCAAGAATCTTGGCTTCCAGAAAAATATCTTTTCTCTTAAGTCCACCAGGATATCCTGAACCATCCAGCCTTTCGTGATGTTGAAGGACAATCTTGGCTATAGGCCAGGGAAATTCAATGCCTTTCAGTATATCATAAGCTACTTGAGGGTGATCTTTAATAAAGGTGAATTCTGTTTTCGACAGTCTTCCTGGTCTCGACAGAATTTCAGATGGTACGGAAATCTTACCGATATCATGAAGCAGACCAGCGATGCGTATCTCCTCAATCTGATCTTCCGGTAGACCCATCTCCCTTGCAATGGCAGAAGCAAGATCAGCTACTCTTCTCTGATGACCGGCAGTATACGGATCCCTTGCTTCAACCACAATTGACATCGCATGGACAACCCCTTCTAATGTTTTCTGTAATCTTTCAAAACTCTGCTTAAGTTCCTCTTCCGTCTTCTTCCTCTCAATTATTTCTTTTTCCATCTGCTCATTAGTATGCGTTAGTTCAGTGGTTCTGTCATCAACCCTTATCGTAAGATCATCCTTAACTTTTAGAAGTTTTTCTTCTATCTGTTTTCTCTCAGTAACATCACTTACAATGCTTATCCAGGCAGGTTGACCATCATATTCAATCTCATCCGAAAGAATTTCCACAAAGATCCGCTGTCCATACTTTGTTATATGGCTATAAGTATAGGGTAAACTGCCGTCTTTTGCACCTCCACCTTTCTTTAATTTATCGAAATCATCAGGCGGATGAAGGTCAAAAGGTGTCATTGACTTCAACTCGTCACTGGTATAACCATAAACACCCAGAACTGCTTCATTGAAATCAAGGAAACGGTGCGTATCTTTATCGAAGATAAAAATGGGGTCAGCTATCTTGTTAAAGAGTCTTCTATATTTTTTTTCGCTATCTTTCAGTTCTTTCTCAGCCTTTATGTTGATCTCAAAAGATTCCTTTATGTCTCTGACCGTTTCCCTGAGTTCCTTGATCTCTTTTATTAATTCTTCCTTTGTCTTTTTATCGTCTTTTATCTTAGCACCTCCTTAAGCACTAATATTGCCAAACTTTGTGGACACTATTTTCATATTCTCTAATTATAGTAAAAAACACAAAAATGTCAAGTAATTTCTTACTCAAAAATATATATGTGCAAAATCTGTGCCAGAAACAGCAAAAAAACTAATCTCTTATCTCATAATAACTTAGCAAAATGAATTGCTCTTAGAATAAACAATAATGTTCAAAAATAATACACTGTGTTCTAAATCTCTCACATTTTTAATCCCTATTTTCCTAGTAAAAAGAAAGCCGACGCTATAAGCGTCGACTTTCATTAATACAAAACAGCTTAAGAAAGGTTTACTTGAGTTCTCTTATGACGGTAAACTCAACCCTTCTGTTCTGCTGATGTTCAGCCTCATTGCGTGCGTGCTTGATGACCAACATGTCCTCACCGTATCCCTTTGCAATAATCCTCATTGGATTGATGTGCCATTGTTGCAGGATATAGACTCTTGTTGAATTTGCCCTTCTCTGACTGAGTCTTCGGTTGTAACTCCCCGAACCTCTTGCATCGGTATGTCCGCTCAATTCGGCAACTATGGTCGGATTCTCAAGCATAATTTTGCCAAGACTATCAAGAACACGATAGGATTCAGGCCTCAATGTTGCCTTATCGAAGTCAAACAGAATGTTGTGGAATACAAATTTCATCTTCTTCTTAAGCAATGCGAAATCCTTGTTCACTGTCTCACCGGATGCGAGTGGGATTGTAGCCTCCTGATAAATGTATTCCTTCACTGAGGGAGTTACCTTAAGGAGATATGTTCCCTTTTTAAGAGCCACTCTATACGCACCCTTATCCGAAACAACAAGTGTTTTAATGGCTTTTCCTGTGTTCTTATCTACTATTGTCATACTCGAAACAACAGGTTCCTTTGTCTTCGCATCATATACAAGACCCTTGATTACGCCTCCAGCCTTGAGAAGTCTAAAAACCTTTTGAACCTCGGCTCCTCTCGGGACGGTGACTTTTCTTATCATAGGTGAATAATCAGGATAGGAAACATCGAACTTGTAATCACCGGCAAGAAGTCTAACCTTCGCAGTTCCCTTTTTATCCGCTGTAAATTCCTTATTCTCTTTTCCACCTGATACAACAATCTTTGCAGGTAAAGGTACACTCGTCACGCTATCCATCACAGTGCAAAGAACAGTTCCATACTTCGGAACAAGAAGGATATCCTGTCTGACAGTCTGACCGGACTCGACCAACTTTGTAATCTTTCTCTCATAGTAGTCTTCCTTGTTTGAAACTGTGTAAAGTTTTCCTGCAGGAACGCTAAAGGCATAGGTGCCATCTTCCTTTGATGTTAGTTTACCTTTCGTATCCCCTATACTGTAAGCAATATCCGCAATGAGCAGCTTCAAAGTAACCGAGTCTCTGACAGTTCCATGGACTTTAGCCTTGAGAGATGACTTTATGCCCACATCAAAAGCAAGCGACTGCCCCTTTGAGCCCATAAAAACGCCTTTATGTTGACCATATCCGAAATCCATATAGAACTGGTCAAATACAAAACCAAAACCTATCATCGTTGCAAAAGTTTCCGGACCTCCGAATGAGAATCCGCCTCTTAAAGGCATAACCTTCCAGGGATTGTATTCACCGGATAATGTGAGCTTAGGAGTCGTTGTCGTCAAAGCACCTTGTTTGAATCCCTGCTCATACTGGCCAAAGAGCTTCCATGTCTCGGATTTCTGGTAGGATAGTCCCACATTAAAAAGGATAGGAAGATGCACGCTGAATTCCTGCTCAGCACTCGATGTGTCTATGTCATAGAACTCTTCAAATGCATCATCCCATTTCTCACTATCGGCAGGCATAGGAAGATTATGATACACGGTAAGATACCTGATTACATTGATTGGGTCAAGATGCCCTGCGAAATAACCTGTTTGTAAATTATGTACCCATCCAACAGTGGAGAGCAAATTTCTAAACGAGACATCTATCAATGTATATTTATTCACATCCATGGCGAAACCTATGTTCGATGAAATGCCCTGATTCTTTCCCCAACCTGAAAATGAGTATTTGTATCGGAAGGTATCTATGTCTGCATCTATGAAAAGACTATCGGATGTAAATGTCCCGTTTATTCTTTCTGCTTCAGCATAGAAGATTCCCCTCACATATGAAAGCGAAATACCTGCATACAGTTTTTTGTCCTCACCAACCTTAAATGGTATGGAATATCCCACACCAAACTCGTTGTATGCCATTACTTCAGCTCTTGTTCCAGTAAAGTCATAAGTTCTCCCGAGTTCATTTCCATATAAACCGAGCTCTATGACATCTTTGGGAATGAACTGATTTGAGCCTGACACAATTCTGGGGCAGAATGCAAAGTTTCCAATTTTTACTCCAAGCATGCCCAGATCAGCCCCGATAGATGCAGCAAAGCCATCAGAAGGAATTAGGTCCATTAAGGTTGATTTATAGTTTACATCAAGTGTGTCTTTATCTACAAATTTATTCCAGTCTGAGATAGAAAAAGTATTATTAGTAAAGTCAAGACCCGCTCTCAAAAATTCTAAACTGAATCCAGGATTTTTTGGGTAGGAAAGCAATGCTGGATTGTAGAATACGGCATTGGGTCCATAGGTTGACGGAGTGGTTAGCCACTCGCAATCACTCTGGTACATAAAATGACCATATACCTGAACACTGCAAAGCAGGACTATAAATCCAAGAATTAGCATACCTTTCTTCATTCTCCACCCCCTAAAGAATCCGGGTTAATCCAGAGAATAATCGAAACATAACCATACATCCTGATCCAGTCTTCAGGTCTTAAGAAAACCTTTCCTAATGGTGGTATCGTCAAATCAGCCTTCCAATATAAGCTATCCTCATCTGTCATACCGACATATGCCGAGGTCAGTGTATCATCGATGGTCGTTATTGTCGGGTCGGCATCAAGATAGGTAAAACCTGTTGCCGTATCATGAGAAGCCGCATTAACTGTTGTTTGCCGAGATGTCCAGACGACCGAAGAATCCTTTGTTCCTATGCGAAAGTTTCCCGTAAATGCCGCAGCGGTTCTATTCATAAACACAAGATGAACTATTACCTTTTTTAGATATTTCTTATCCTTGTTCGACTGAAGTGATGAATCAACGCTTACAGCTTTAAGGAAGGTTACTATCGTATCTCCCCTCGCAAGAAAATCTATGGGCATTTTTGCATACCCCGATGCTGAATCCACATAAATGGAGCCTGAATCATGGTGCAGTGTTATTTGATCTCTGTAAGGTCCCAAAGGGAAGCTGTCTATCTTGAAGATAAGTGTCGTATCAAGATTCTGAGTTGCAGGAATGCTAATATCGAATGTATCGGTAAAAGGCACGAAATGCTGGAATGAATCAGGCGGAGTCAGGTAGAGCGAGACCCTGCCGTAGAATGTGGTATCACACCTTCCATGAACATAAATCCTCGTAATAAGTATCCTGGCAAGACTGTGAAAATGACTGCCAAGTGTATCGATATTGTCGCTGACCTTCTGCTTTACGGTCATAGTCACAACGGTATCTCCACTTTGACTGTAGTAACGTCCTTCTGCAGTGTCAGAATAATGAAAAACGGTCCACAGAGTATCATTGTATATTGGGTCAATTTCAATCGTGAGTTTATGGTTTATGGATGTGTCATTAACAATGTCCTGAGTAGTAACAACTGTATCACCAAGTGGAATATTTATCCTGATTTCCCATTCGGGTGCTTTGGATGGAATCTTATAGCACGAAAGCAATGCAGCAACCATAATAAATATTAGAAATTTGAATCTGCCCATAATTCCTCCTTTATTAATTTCAACTTCACATATACTCTACCGACAAAAATTCTCTATAACCACCTCCCTTCATAATTCAAAATACTTTTAAGCATTATCACATAGAAAAAAGGTTGTCAAGCACAAAAAATTCACTATGCTTTTTTCAAAATCTCAAGCATCTCTTCCAGTTCTTCTCTAATTTCCTTGAAGATACTTGATTTTCTCATCTCTTCAAATGTTTCCTCAAGGTTCAATTGCTCTTCCTTCTGCAACTCCTTAAGCCTTTTCTTTGCCCCCTCGATTGTGAAGTGCTCATCGTATAGGAGTCTCCTTATCAGGATGACTTTGGAAATATCTTCCTTCCGGTATCTTCTCCAACCCGATTTTGTCCTCTCAGGCCTTAAGAAGGAAAACTGTGTTTCCCAGTATCTGAGCACATAAGTTTCAATCCCAAGAGCCTTTGAAACCTCAAGAGGCGTATAGTATACCTTATCCTTCAATTCTTCCTCCTTTGCATACTCGTAATGCTTGATTTATCTGTGTAATCTGTTTTTGAAATCTGTGTAATCAAAGATGTTTTAAAAAAACATGTTACCAGTTTTCTCCCTTCAATTTTCTACTCATCAAGTCATAGACACCTTGTTTCGGTGATTTCCCTTCAAAAAGTACACTGTATACTTCATTTGTTATCGGCATATCAACTTTGAGCTTGTCTGCGAGTTTCTTTACCGAATGAGTGGTTCTAACCCCCTCTGCAACCATTACCATTCCTTCAAGTATCTCATCAAGACTCCTGCCTTTCCCGAGTTCTTCGCCAACGAAACGATTTCTGCTGTGTTTACTAAATGCAGTTGTCATCAAATCTCCAATCCCGGAAAGACCTGAAAAAGTAATTTCCTTCGCTCCATTGGCAACCCCGAACCTTTTTATCTCCGCCAGACCCCTTGTGAGAAGTGCAGATTTTGTATTTGCACCTAAACCCATACCATCACAGATTCCTGCAGCAATTACAATGACATTTTTGACTGTCCCACCCAACTCAACCCCAATCGTATCCTCGTTTGTGTAAACCCTGAAGAAGGAAGTGGAAAAAATCTTCTGAACTTCTCTACAGACGTGCAAATCTTTATTGGCAACAACAACTGTTGTTGGCATTTTCCTCACCACTTCATTCGCAATACTCGGTCCTGAGAGGGCTACAACATTTCCTCCAAATTTTTCCGGCAAACTTTGCTTAATAACCTCCGACATTCGCAAAAAAGTCTCATCCTCTATGCCTTTTACAACGCTGACCAGCAGAGGCTCCTCGATCTTACAGTCCTTAACGTGATGCAGAACGGACCGCAAAGTGTGCGAGGGAACAGCAAATACTAACATCTCCTTTTCCAGAACAGCATCGCAAAGTGATGAAGTACTCACAAGATTTGGAGGGAAGGTGAACCCTGGCAGAAACCTCTTATTCTCCCTATCCCTTCTCAACTCCTGTTCCCTGTCTTCATAGAATTCCCATAAAGTCACTTCAATGCCCTTTTCAGCAAGCAGCAATCCAAGAGTAGTTCCCCAATTTCCAGCACCCAATATTGCAATTCTCATCATTCACCTACCTCTTACATAGTTTACACAGTTTACATCATTCACACGGTTTGTGCACTTCAGTTGTTCTCTCACCATTCCTATTCTTATCTTCTCTGTCTTCTGTTTCCCCGTTTCTCCGTCTCACCGTTTCTCTCTTTACTCTTCTCTCTTACCGAAGCTAAATTTCCTCTCTTTACCAGCGAACAATCGCTTGATATTTTCTCTGTGCAATAAAATCACAAGCACACAAACAACAATCGTTAGCATTTCGAGATAAATATTGAATTCGTCCCTTATAAAAAACCTGCTGCATAAAATTAAAACAGGAAGAGCAAATGCTGCCACAATAGACCCTAACGAAATATATCTTGTTACTGCAACGACGATTAGCCATACAACAAAAGCAAACACTGCTGATAAAGGAGCCAGTCCGATAAACACTCCAAGTCCAGTAGCAACACCTTTACCCCCTTTGAGTTTCAGAAAAGGCGTAAACATATGCCCCAACATCGAAGCCACGCCTGCAATCAAACCGTAATTGTATCCGCAATAATTGGTAACAAAAAGAACAGGCAAAAGTCCCTTTGCAAAATCGAGAACAAGGACTATTATTCCTTCAGGTTTTCCCACTGTTCTGAAGACATTCGAGAAACCTATATTACCGCTTCCCTCTCTTCTTATATCAATACCTTTGATCTTAGAAACAATATACCCGTAAGGGATTGCACCAGAAAAAAAACCTATTAGAAAGGAAACTATGTAAATCATTTATGCCCCTTGAATCTCATTACAATCGGAATTCCCAATAAAGAAAAACTTTGTCTTATTTTCTTTTCAAGATACCTCTTATAATCTTTTGCAATGTCTTTAGAAAAATTCGTATAGAAAACTATGACAGGTGGATTATGTGAAACCTGTTTGCATCCATTTATGAAAACCCTTTTTTTACCAATTCTTTTGTGAGGAAAACTTGAAACTGCATCACGCAGGACCTCATTCAACATTTCGTTATCCATCTTTTGGCAGCTCCTTTTGTATCCATCTATAGCAATTCTTACCGCATCAAAAACAAAAAGACCTTCCTTTGCAGAAATAGGCAAAGTCAATAGATAAGGAATATACTGAAGTTCATCACGGAAATACTGAACAACCTTATCCCACATTACTTTTGGAACAAGGTCCATCTTGTTGAGCAGGATAAGAATGCATCCTGCAGCCTTCGAGGCAAGTGCAATAAGACGTTTATCCTGCCTTGTTATTTCCACAGAGCCATCAACCATAACAAGAGCAACATCACAATCAGTAAGAACATTTATTGCTCGCTTAATCGTATAGTATTCAACATCAGTTTTTATCCTTGGCTTTCTCCTGATACCTGCTGTGTCAATTATAGTAACTTTCTCTCCCTCGAATTCCAACTCTGTATCTATAGCATCCCTTGTGGTCCCGGGTTTTTCATCAACAATTACTCTGTCTTCTTCAATGACACTGTTGAAAAAAGACGATTTTCCAACATTCGGACGCCCGATAATTGCAAGTTTAATACCGGATTTCGTCTCCCTAACATTATCTTCGGGGAAAAATTTCACCACTGCATCCAGGAGTTCAGCAACACCCCTTCCGTGAACACTTGATACAGGAAAAATCTTGTCGAATCCAAGAGAAAGAAAATCACCGATGAGTGTCTCTCTTTTCGCATTATCTACCTTGTTGACCACAAGAAAAACCTCTTTCTCATTCTTCCTCAGGGAATTGGCAATTTCATTATCAAGAGGCGAAATGCCTTCGGCTACATTGACTGTGAAAAGGATAATATCTCCCTCAGCTATTGCAAGGGACACCTGCTGCGAAACAAGAGTTTCTATGCGACTTCTTTTGGAAGGCACATACCCTCCGGTATCTGTAAGATAGAAACTTCTTCCCTGCCATTCTACCCTCTCAAGCAATCGGTCTCTGGTCACACCGGAAAGTTCCTCGACTACCGCTTTCCTTCTTCCCACAATTCTGTTGAATAATGAGGATTTCCCCACATTTGGTCTTCCGACTATGATAACATTTTTCATTTATTTAACCCTTTCTTGATGAACTCAGGCAATAAGGCTATTGACGATGGAGACACAACAACCTTCTTATTAGATTGTCTCTCTATATCAGACACAGATAACTCGTCTAAAAAAACACCTTCATCATTGAGACAATTCGAAGGAATCATAAAAAAGTCCGCTTTTCTTTTGTAGTTTCTTATTGCTTCGAGGATATCGCAACCGGTGAGAAGTCCCGAAACGGTCACCTTATTCCCGAAAAACTTGTTATTCACGACAACCACATTACAGTTTAGCGAAGTTTCCAGAAGCAGTCTCTTCCTTAGTAAGTTTAACCATGGGAAAGGGAGACTGGCTGTAATAAAAACAATATCTCCCTCTATTTTTGAAATCACTTCTGTATCAATTTCCTCAATTTCATCCAGAAATATTCTGGATACCCCAACACCGTTTTCCAATTGAGGAAAACCATCGTAGAATTCCTTCATCGGGATGGCGAACTCCCCTTTGATGAAGATTTCATCCGATGGATAAACAAAAGATATGCCGAATTTCTTTCTATACTCTTCCTGCCACCTCAGCGTTTGCTCGATTATATCGAGACAGCCTTCCTGTGATATCTCTCTTACCGGAAAAAGATTTTCTCTGAACTTTGTCAAACCGACAGGAATAATGGCAATAGAACGAACAGATGGATAGAACTGCACAAGGTCATTAATAGTTCTCTTCAGCTCATCTCCATCGTTTATCCCAGGACAAACAACTATTTGCGAATGAACTTCAATCTTCGCTCTAACAAGTTTCGCAAGCGGTTCAGAAATATCCGCTCTTGAAATCTCCACTCCCAACATTTTCGCCCTTATCCGCGCATCTGTAGAATGAACCGAGACATACAATGGACTCAACCTTTGCTCTGCAATCCTTTCAAAATCCAATTCTGTCATATTTGTCAGCGTAATATAATTTCCATAGAGAAAAGATAACCGATAGTCATCATCCTTTTCATAAAGACTCTCCCTCAACCCCGCTGGCATCTGGTCATAGAAACAAAAAATACAACTATTTCCGCACCGTCTGAAAGTCAAAGATTCCAGCATAATTCCCAATTTTTCCTCAGGTAATTTCTTTATCTTGCTGTTTATGCTTGTGCCATTCCTCCTTATTCCAATATCCAGATTTGCATCGCTTTCATAGAATGCAAGGTCAATCTCATCGCTTATACGGTGGCCATTGATGAAAAGTATGAAATCATAAGCTTCAATTCCAGCCTTTTCTGCAATACTTCCTCTATCTACCTCTTTTATTTTAACCATCTTATCTTACCAAACATTAAGCAATACTTAAAATAACATACAAGTAAAAAAAATGCAAGACATTTTTTTCTTGACTTTCTTGGGACTGCAAAGTATAATTTCATAAGTACAAAATGAGTAAGGGTTTTAGTGAAAAAATGAAAAATAAGAAAATATCCCTCCTCCTCACCGCGATATTCTTATCTTTTAGCTCCCTTTTTTCAATGGAGAATTTGTCTGTCTCGCTTAGAACAGGGAAGGTGCTGGATGGTGTCATAAAGGATAACTATCTCTTCATAGCTTCTGAAAGAGGCGTCGATATCTATGATATAGCGAATCCGAACAATCCTGTAATTGCTTACTATCTCGATACTCCCGGTATATGCAGTGATGTATCGATTAAAGGAAACATTCTCTTTACCGCTGATGGCCCTTCGGGAGTTGAAATCTACGATATTTCAAACCCGGTAAACCCTATCTTCCTCACGAGCTTTGGCTCGCAAAAAACCTTGAGAGAAATTTTCACAAGAGATTCCATTTTCTCTACATCCACGGAACCCAGTGGCATTTCCATATTCAAATACTCTGCTTCAGGAAATATCACGGAGCTTTCAAACATTCAACTCAACTATGAAGTTAATGGCTTGTTTATCAGGGATTCCCTGCTTTTGGCTGGACTTTCAAACAACAGGGGATTTGTTATATATGATATTGCCAATCCAGCAAATCCACAGCAGCTTTCTCCTAACTATTCCAACCTACTTGCGAATGACATTGCTGGTAACGATACAGTTCTCTTTCTGGCTTCAGGCAATGATGGTGTCCGTATTTTCAACATTAAAGACCCAACTTCACCTGATTCAATTTGTGCATATGCTCTTAACGATTACATCCTTCACACATCTTTATTTGATTCTCTGCTTTTCCTCTGTGGGTTAACTGATACTGTATTTGTACTCAATATAATAAATCCATCAAATCCTATCCTCCTCGGTAAGATACATACGCTTGGTCCAGCTGCACACATCCTGACCTACGGTTCTGTTGTGTATATTCCTGAAATCAACACAGGAGAATTGTTTGCTCTCAATGGATTTACAAAACTTGCAACTCTTGATTCTCTCTATCCTGTTACAGATGGATTCGTAAACGATACACTTGCCTATGTTTCAAGAGAAGGTAATGGTCTTACCGTACTCAATACGAGCAATCCTCATCATCCTTTCATTGTCTCTACATTTGATTCTCTCAAGAATATTGAGGCTATCTATGTCAATGATACTATTGCATATCTTTCCTGCGGTGATGATGGTCTCTTCATTGTCGATGTAGCTCTCCCTACTAACATACATACGATTTCGAGCCTTAATACACCCGGAACACTGAAGAAAACGTTCAAAAGAGGTAATGTTCTTTTCCTTGCTGATGGCAGCGATGGTTTCGAAGCGGTTTCAATCGAAAATATAAAATATCCTGTAATGCTGGATTCACTGCATCTTCCTGGATATGTATACGACATTTGCCTGCAGGATACGATTGCATATCTATCTATAGGTATCAAAGGCATTGCTATCGTAAACATAAAAGACCCTCAAAACCTTGCCTTAATCGATACCATGTCTGCCTGTGGGTTCTCAAAATCCTTAGTTTCAAACCAGGCATTTCTCTATATTGGAACAGAAGACAATAAACTGAAGGTTTATGATATTTCTTCACCAGCGGCTCCTCAACTCATTTCAACCCTTTCTGTAGATGGTCCTGTAAGTGATGTTAAGTATGTGAATAACCTCATCTTTCTATCCTGCAACGAGAACGGCTTGAACATTGTTGATGTTTCAAATCCCTATTTGCCTTTCATCAAAGACAGTCTTAATACATCAGGTATTGCTTTCACAGTGCATCCGGGCTTTGGTGCTATCCCGGTTGCAGATTACTACAGTTTCAGGCTCGATTCTTTTCCAATGAGTGATACAGTACCTCCATCACCTGTTTCAAACCTCTCGATGGAGCCGCAAGATTCGCTTATCATTCTCAGATGGACTAACCCACAGGATGCAGATTATAAAGGGACACGGCTTCTTTTCAGAAACGATACTTTCCCGCAGAATGAAAATGACGGCATGCTCCTGCTTGACCATGAAATGGAGCCAAATTCACCTGACTCATTTTACCATACACAACTTCCTGGAGACTCTACGCATTTTTACTATGCGGTTTATGCTTACGATTATGCGGACAATTTTTCAACTCCATCTTTTGTATCAGGTATATCTGCTACAGACACCATACCGCCAGATGAAGTATTGATCGATTCATTGGACTTCTGGGCTGACACAATAGAGATTTTCTTTATGACTCCATCTAATGCGGATTTTAACGGTGTCAGAGCGTTATTTGATACAACACATATTCCTCTGAATATCTATGATGGAAATGTGTTCTTTGATACAACTCTTACATACAATTCCTACATTTCCAGAAAACTGGGCGGTGTCACACCAAACAAAACCTACTACTTTACCTTTTTCACAAAAGACTCTATACCAAACTTCTCAAACGGAGCAGGCGATTCCGTAAAAACATACGACGACACAATCCCACCTGATACTGTAAGAGAATTCTCTGCAACACAGATTATTCCAGACACAATTAGACTAAACTGGATAAATCCTCCAGACCCTGATTTCGAGAAAGTCACACTAAGATACTCTACAGAGTTCTATCCTCAATTTCCTCCATCTTCTGACTCAGGTAGAATTCTCTGGAATATTACTGCGGCTGCAAATGATACGATAGAAAAGTTCTGGGTTTCAAGCAATTTCCGTCCGGGCGTCCGTTACTACCTGAGCGCTTTTTCAATCGACAAAACAGGAAATGTTTCGGGAGGGGCACATACAAACTGTATTACTCCAGCGTTGACGAAAGTTGATAATGGTCACCCCCCTGAACCCTATGAAGGCACAACTGCGTCCTGGCTCGATTCTGTCGAAGTATCCTTCACATCACCGGTTCAAATCACGACGCTTTACTCGGGTGTTAGCATAGTTGGGAGAAAGCAATACTCTTTTTCCATACTAAGAGAAAGTGGCAACAGGTATATTTTGCTCCCTGCTGCATTTTCTGCTCTCGATACGATAACTGTAACTCTAAAGGGAATAATCAAGGATACTCTGGGAAATCCGTTCGATGGAAATGGAAATGGCATTCCGGACTCGGTAGACGAATATTCATGGTATTTCAACACCAACATCATCGGTGATTACACGATGGACAATGCGATAACTTCAGAGGATTTCGCAGTATTCAGAGAGGCTTACTATTCGCACGATGTTACAAAAGAGACGGGTCCTGTAAGTGGAACGATTCCATATTATACGCTGCAGCCGGATAGTACCATTGATTTTGAGGATTTTTCTGTTTTTATTATGATGTGGAACTGGTCACTTGACAACCGTGGAATCCCTGAAATATCAAATGTTGATACGGATTCGCTGCTTCGTATTGAAGCACACGGAAACAATCTCGTAATTTATGCAAAAAACAAAACAGACCTCATAGGGGGTGACATAATACTTGACGGTATCGATGATTCAGTTTCAATAGTGAAGGGAAATGGGTTAAAACAAACAGATGTTTTTCTTGCCAGAATTAAAACGGGCAAAGTTCTTTTGAGTTTTGGTGTTATGAGTAAGCAAATGGAGAATGATGAAATCGCTTCGCTATTGCTTCCTGAAGAAAAGCAAAAAATATCCTATGCCTATAGATTTTTGTTTAAGAACCGCATCGTTTCAGGAAAAGGTTCTTTCTCTTTCGACAATCTTGTTCCCGACAAAGCAGTGCTAAAGTTGATACAGCCGAACCCGGGAAAGAGAATCGGTATCACTTACGGTATACATGAGAAAACCAATGTTGAAATTTACCTTTATGATGCTTGCGGAAGAAAAATCCAAACCCTCAGGAATTGCCCAAGCAGTGCAGGCTACCATACGGTTTATTGGGATGGGAAAAAGGAAAATAGAAAATTTCCTGCCGGAGTTTACTTTGTGGTTCTCAAGGTCAATCAAAAAAGATTTGTGAAATCCTTAATTCTATTAAGATAATAAATGAGAAAATTACTGCTATACTGTGTTCCATTGTTCCTATCCTTTAGCAATCTCTGTGCAGAGTGGCTTGCTGATAGTATTATCAATGATAACAACAGACGATGCAGAACTGGTTACAATGTCTCAAGATGTCTTACCGCTCTTGGAAATAATGTTTATGCAGTGTGGACAGAAGAAGGCTACGATGTCTTCCTGAAGGCAAAACAAAATGGCACCTGGACTAATTCTGAAAGAGTTTCCGTTGGAAGCCCTGGCGGCATTTACGGTCTTTCAGCAAATCCTTCTATCTATGTTTCTGCTTCAACAATCAATGTCGTGTGGGAGGATTACAGAACAGGAGACTTCGAAATATTCTACAGAAAATTCTCATCCAGTGGCTGGGGAAATCCAATAAACTTATCAGGAGATGCTGCGAGCTCAAGAGTTCCGGTAATAACCGTCACGGATGCAGGAAAGATTTTCCTCATCTGGCAGGATGATAGAGACGGTAATTATGAAATATACTCCAGATTAAATATCGGAGGAACCTGGGGTAACACCGACCAACTTTCAAATACAACCTATTATGCAGGCTTTCCAACAATTGCACATCTTGGTGAGACCGTATATGCAGTATGGGAGCAACTGGAAAATTACGGTTATGAACTCTACTACTCTGAATATACGGGGAATTGGTCAAGTCCTCAAAGAATCACAGATACCGAGGGAATGAGCCAGAATCCTTCCATCGCAATAGATGCGGGTGGAATACTTCATCTTGTATGGACAGAGGATACGGAAGGAAACTTCGTTGTTTACTATTCAAAATATGAGAATTCAAGCTGGACTTCCCCTGTTGCAGTTACATCAAACCCGGGTGAAGCCCTCTACCCCCAGATTACATCCGACCCTTTCGGTGTTATTCACCTAGTATGGTCGGACAATAGAAACGGCAACTATGAGATATTGCACAGAACACTTGTAAATGGTTCATGGAGCCCTTCTCTGAACATCTCGGAGAAAGAAGGAGTTTCTTCTTCTCCCCATATTGTCTGTACAATCGATGGCGCGGTACACATAATCTGGTATGACTGGGCGGAAGATTCTGTCTATGCTTCACCACACATAGTTTATAGACGTTTCAATCCGACAACTGCAGCCCTGTCCCATTCAGTTAATGTAGAAATCCACAATGCACAAGTAAATATCAGTGCCTCAAGCAAGGAAGGCAAACTAACACTCTTCAGGATAGATACTCTTCACCCATTCGGTGTCAGTTGGAGTCAGACTAACGGAACCACATACAAATGGTCGAAATTGCTACCCCCTGGAGAATATTCATATATTATACAAAGTATAACCGGTATAGCAGTGCACTACTCAGAACCCATTGAAATAAGTATACCGGAAGAATGCTTGAAAATGAGTACATCTCCCAATCCTTTCAGCACAAAGACAGAAATCAGATGCCAGGTGCCAGGTCTCAGGGAAGGAACTAACACCTATAATCTAATACCTATCACCTTGCGCATCTATGATGCAAGTGGTCGTCTGGTTAAACGATTGACGATTGACGATTTACGATTGACGAACTTATCCTGGGATGGAAGGGATATGAAGGGGAGAAATGTTGTGCCAGGAATCTACTTTGTTCAACTGAAAAATAGCCAGAACTCAATCACAAAAAAACTTGTCAAGATCAAGTAAAATATGAAACATCTAGTAATCGTTTTTTTACTATCTCTGCCTCTGTCGCTGCATGCCAACTCAAGTAAAGATTACTCGGTGAATATGAAGACTATCTCACCTTTCAGATTTGATGTAACCTTCAAATTAAAGGATTACAAAATCTATGAAAACATTCAGAATGAATCAAGGTTTTCGAAAATAGTATTGGATGGTGCAGACTATACTGAGGACGAGGGAGAGCCTGAGCTTCCTTTCATCAACATAGTCTTCGGCATACCGAGTTCAGGGAAATTTGATGTAGTTGTAAAATCAGCAGAAGAGACACAAAAAAAAGTTCCAATTATCCAGCCATATGAATTAAAAGTTCTTGGCTTTGAAGCTGCAAGAGGTCTGAAAACAAATACATATTACAAGACGAATGCATACTTCCCCCAGATGATATACGAATCAGAAGAGCTTGGATTCTTTAGAAACCGCAGGATTGCCGTTCTGCGCATCTATCCATTCCGATATAATCCGCTCCAAAGAACCTTAAAAATAACAAGAAAAATAACCTTCGAGGTTACGATGCACCAGGGCAAAAATGAGCAAGGCATCATAATACCTGCCACAAAAAACAGCCCGCAAGAGTTGATGCTAAGAAGATTGCTAATAAATTATGATGAAAGCAGAATGTGGTTAAAACCCCATCCATCTCGTGGACCACAGAAACCCAAACAAAGAGGTGATATTTATAAAATAGCAACTACTGAGGAGGGTGTCTATCAAATCACATATACTGACCTCGTTGATGCAGGCATTGACCCAGCGGTTATCGACCCAAGAAAGATTCATATTTCCAATATGGGCTATGAAATACCTGTCTACATCAAAGGTGAAGATGATTCTGTTTTAAACAAGAATGATTACATAGATTTTTTTGCCGAAAGAATAAGAGGAACAAATACATTCTATAATCCTTACACCTTCTCTAATATTTACTGGTTCTACTGGGGAGATAGTCTTGGCAAGAGAATGGTAGAAGAAGACGGAACACCAAATGACTCACTTAATGCTCCGAACATACCGCCATTCAATGAAACTGCACATTTTGAAAAAGACAGTATATTCGTAAGACTTTCCAATATAGCGTCTGATTCAACGGATACCTGGTTCTGGAATAGACTTTATGGACCAGATTCCCTTGCACTAAACCTTAACATACCTTCCCCCGACACATTAACGAACTTCAATCTTTCAATTCTTATGCATGGATACACAACAGCGGGGATTCACAGGGTCAATGTTTACTGGAATGCAAACTTCCTTGGTCAATTCACCTGGTTTGGTCAAAAACCATACAAAATAGAACTTCCGGGTATTTCTGGAGCTGCACTGATTAATGGCGATAATGTTCTTAAACTTGAAGTCCCATCACCACCAGACTCTGTGGATGGAGTTTTCTTAAACTGGGTTGAAGTTAACTTCACACATCTACTTGAAGCAAATGATAATACTCTGACTTTCAGGACACCGGAAAATATTCTGGATACAACATACGAATTTAGTATTGACAACTTTGACTTTGCAGATGTGGATATTTATAAGAAGAATGTTTCGAAAATAATCAATCTCAAGAAAGAGACTTATAACGAAACAGGGAAAACAAAATACAGGTTCATTTTTCAGGATAGAGATTTGGCGTCTTCTATAAGTTTCACCGCACTTCCCGTCTGGGAAAAACTAAAACCTGTAAGCATCGAAAAGGTGGAATTAATAGATCTGCACTCGACCTCAAACACTGCGCAATATCTTATCATAACCAATAGCGCTCTCAAAAATAGTGCAGGGAGTTATGCACTCTGGAAGGAATCCCATGGATTTCATACAATGGTAGTTACAACCGAGGAAATATACAATGACTTCAATTATGGGATAGCAGCCCCGGAGGCTATCAGAGCATTCACTAAATATGCTTATGACTACTATGCTGAACCACCGGTTTACTGTCTTCTTTTTGGTGATGGAACCTATGATTACAAGGGTTTGACTGGCAATTATGGGAACTTTGTGCCCGTTCATCTCTCCTGGTACTGGGGACTCTGGGGACCTGTTGCAGATGATGAATACTATGCAAGAATAAGCGGTGAAGATTTTATACCCGATATTTTTATTGGACGATTCCCCATAAGAACCGAATACGAGTTCAACGCTATCTTTGAGAAGGCAAAAATGTATGCAGACTACGGAAATCTTGACGAATGGAAGAAAGATGTGATTTTCGTTGCCGACTCAGGAACCGCAGGTTACAATTCATATCCAGATATGGAGCAAATTATTACCGATTATCTTCCACCTGCCTTCGATGCAAGCAGAAGTTATCATCCAAGACAGGAAAGAGAGGACTTCTTGAGGGAAATGGATGAAGGTGCAGTTTTCGTGAATTTCCTCTCTCATGGCGGAGGTGATGTACTCTGTGGTGGAGATTTCTTGATATCCAAGGATATTTACAGGATAACGAACCTGGATAGACTTCCCTTCTGGACTGCTTTCAGCTGTGTAAACGGATTCTTTGCTGAGCCCAATGCGGACTCTATTTCTATTGGAGAAACGGTATTTCTTGCACCAAATGGCGGGGGAATAGGATATTACGGTCCCGGAAGTCTTACCTATGGCGGCAGTAACTACAATCTTTCCCGGAAAATCTTTGAAGGTATTTTCGATAAGGAACTACTATACTTCGGTCAATTCCTATCCTATGGAGAAATAGAATATTACGCAGGTTCACATAACAAGTACCAGCTAATGACATATAATTTTCTTGGCGACCCGGGACTTAGACTTGCTTTACCTGATACAACACAAATTGACATCTCAATTCCAACACCATCGATATCAACGGGAGACACGCTTTTCGTAAACGGCTTTGTGCACGGCTCACCTGATGGTGAAGCAATACTTACATTCTATGGAACAACGGATAGTGCATTCAAGAAAGTAAGCACTCAGGTTTCTCAAGGAAACTTCTCTGCTTCGGCAGTTACACCGAACACACTTTTACCAGGAGAAGGAATTATCAAGGTTTACTTCAGGGGAGCAGGAGAAGACGGGGTCGGTTATGAATACTACAACATCGAACAACCTAACATCTCAAATGTCAAGACAATTCCAAAATCCCCTACCCGTTATGACAGTGTAACAGTTACAGCCCGTATATACGACCCTGATGGAGTAGCCCAGGCAGGACTGCTGTGGAGCTTAAAAGGAAATCCAACCTGGAATGAGATTACAATGGTGAGAACCTCACTTGATACATTTAAAACCTCTTCACCTGTCCCTCCTCAATCATCGAACTCCACAATAGAGTTTACAATATATGCATTAGACTCTCTCGGCAATGCCGACACATCACATATTTATTCATACCACATACAGGCACTTGCCGAGCTTTCATTCTCAAACCAGAACATCTACTTCGATGGAGACTCCATCGTTACAGTCAACATAGATATCACAAACACAGGAGAAACATCTGTAGACTCATTTAGAGTGGGTTTCTTTACACTCAATAACCCGGACCTTTTTAAAAGAGGAACAGTCCTTCTTTCAGGCAAATTCAATCCCGACACGATAGGCTTTACATCCTTAAGCCTTGGTGCCGAAAGTGAGACAACAGCAAGAGTTGCGTTTAATCTCCAATTTGATAAATACAACATCTATGCCGTGGTAGACCCGGATAACTGGGTAGAAGAAGGTGATGAGACCAACAATTCAAGCATCAACAATCCTACTGCTCTCTGGGTTGACCATTTTCCCGTTACACCTGATAGCGGCACTCACGGTTATGTGCAATCCGCAGATTCCGTGCTCTACTGCTCTTTTCCACAGAATGCAGTGTCGCAGAAAACGGTACTTGTTTTGACACCCGATAGTGCAAAAACTCCCCTTCTTGAACCTGATATTGAACCTGTTCCAATTGGAGGAGACACACTCGCAGCTTATAACATATTTCTATCAAGAGATGTTCTCACAGATTCATTCACCCTGCGTTTTTCCTTAAAAGATTCTCTCGTAGGATATCCCTGGTTCTACCTGTGGCTTAATGATTACAACAAATGGGCAACTATTGGAAAACCTACTCAGGATTCGGCAGGTTATGAGAAAAACACTCGTAATCTCGGTCTCTATTCCATATTCTATAATCAGGACTCCATACCGCCATTCATCACATCGAGGGTGGAGAATTCTGACTACTTAAATGGTACAATCTATGATAGGAATGTGCGCATTTCATCCGTTCTAACGGATAAGAATGGAATAGATGTTGTCACAAGAAAGGTGAGCTTACAGCTGAATAGTGATACAGTAAGTTACAGCAACTATTCCTACTCGCTGCACCCGAAGGATTCAAGAGCAATACCTCTTAAATTCTCAAAAGAACTTGAGGATGGAATGTACACACTCATAATCTATGCCTATGATGTAAACGGAAATCTTGGTGCCGACACAATATCCTTTAATGTTTCAATCCCATTTGACATATCTGGCATAGGAAACTACCCAAATCCTGTTTACCTTGATTCAACGATATTTACATACAATCTGAGTAGAAATACAGATGAAGTAACGCTCAAAATCTTTACTGCAGGAGCCAGGCTTATAAAGCAATTCCACAGCAGTAATGTCTGCGAAGGATACCATGAAATTGTATGGCACGTTGATGATATGAAAAAGCAAACCGTAGCAAACGGCGTTTATTTTTACCGATTCATTGCAAAAAGAAAAGACGAAGAAAAAGTAAAAACATTCAAAATGGCAATCCTCCGCTAACCTCCATCCCAAAAACCTTTTTTAGCCACTGATTTACACAGATTGACACAGATACATCTTTCGCCACGGTTACTACACGGTCAAACATAATTCCAGGGTTTGACTAATTAAACCAATCAAACAAATTCAACCAATTAAACTAATTCTTAACCACAGATTGACACAGATTAATGCAGTGTTTTAAGCCTTGAACCAATAAAACCAATTCAACTCTCTTCCCTCAATGTTTGTCCTTTCGTGTCATTCTGAGCAATTTTTACCATATTGACCCCGTGTAATAGGAAAATGTCCTGTGCATAATGGTATTACACAGGGTTGACTGCGGAAGAATCTCGCTTTTTTGTACTGCAGAAATTCATCCAGTCAATCCTGTTAGAAATCCGACACATTTTATTATCAGCAGTTTCTTCTGGCAGTTTACTTGTAACGGAGTCGATCTGATGTTTTTATTTGCGCAAAAAATAATGCCCTGTATCACTGGGTGATTTTTTCCCTTTCGTGCCCCTTTGTAATCTAATCGCCAACCTAATCGCCAACCTAATCGCCAACCTATTGAAGAACATAGTGCAAACCTCTTCCTTTACCCTTTCTTTTAATAACCCCTAATCTTAGGAGCTTTTTGATTTCTTTAAGTGCGCCTTCATCTGAAAGTTTAAACATTTCTCTTACATTCTTATTCGATATTTTGCCATGCAAATTGATGTATTCTACAATCTTCATCTGCCTTTCGGTTAAGGCAATTTGACCTTTTTTTGTTTTTCTCAATCTTTCACTGCTCAGTCTTATCACTCTTTCTTTGACTACCTCTACACTTATATTTACTCCCTCTACAAAATATTCTAACCATCGGGTCAACTCAAGTGTATTCTGATTGACACTTCGTAGGGCTTTATAGTAATCAGGTCTATCTGAATCATAATAATCATCAAGACAAAAGAATTGTTTCGTATCAAAACCTCTATTGTAAAGAATCCAGGTCGCAAGAACCCTTGCGGTCCGACCATTACCATCAATAAATGGATGAATTCTAACAAACTCATAATGGGTTATACCTGCTTCAATTACAGGATCAAGCTCTTGTGCTTCTTTTGCGTCTATCCATTCAACCAGATTATTAACCAATGCTTGCACATCCTCATTCTTTGGTGGTCTGAAGAATATCTCACCGGTAATCGGATTGCCAACCACGACATAACGGTTTCTATAAACACCACAATCATCTGGATTATCCAGTGTATTTTTTGTCACCAGCCGATGAATTTTCAAGATGTCTTTATCACAAATAGAATTACTTTTTACCAACTTTGCAATACAATTCAGGACATTGAGATAATTCAAAACTTCCTGCTTATCCTTTTGTGTTGCAATAATTTTTCTTCCTCGAGCAAGTTTACTTACCTGCTCTAAGGTCAGCCTGTTACCCTCAATACTTGTAGATGAATGAGCACTTCTAATTATTGATTCACGACGAAGTGACACTTCCCATTTCGGAATTAATGGTGAATTAAGAATTATTTCTCTTCCTGCAGAAATTTTGGTAAGAAGACTGACTATTTTATGTGTGTATCGGAAATTTGGTTTAAACATTATTCACCATCGCCTTCACATTGTTAAAATACTTTTTACTGTGTAAATCCTCGCTGACCGAAGGAAGGAACTCTACAGAAAACCACTTTTAAATTTCCTTTTCTTTCTTATTCTCCTTAAAGCTTTGTCTTCAACTTCAAAATGACTTCATCTCCCTCTCTTTTCCTTTCAGGACTTCAAATCTCATTATATGTTTTGATTTAATATAGGATAGTTTATAAAGAATGTCAAGAAGTTTCCCTGCTTTCCTATTCCAATGACCTATTTGAAGCTAGGGAAAAATGAAAAAGGTCATTTAAATATTGGTTAATATCCGTTAGAATAATCTCAAAAAAGACTACCATCTTTCCGCCGAAAAATAGTCGCTGTCCCCAATTCATTATGCTATTTTTCAGTTTTCAGCCTGACCCCATGACTTTAGGATTTTGATCCGTAAGGTCTGCAATAACAACAAAGCTATTCAACAGCATATCTAAAATATCCTTAATGAATGACCCAGCTCGATCGACATCATCTGCACGCAATACTTCAATTCTGTATCCTGATTTCTCAACAGCAGGTTTTATTACGTAATCAAATACATTTCTAAACTTTTCATAAACTTCTGAACCTTCTTTTCCTATGGGAGAAATTACAAAGCACGTTTGTATTTTACTCAAATCAAAACCCTTTTTTAATATCCCTCGTGCTTCCATATGTTTCTTCTTTAGTTATTTAAAATAGCAGCTAACGGTTGAACTGTGCCGCCCGGCTTTTTGGATCGGCACCAGTGATTGGTTGTGCCCATTTCTATGTGTCTAAGTATGTTAATACCAGTTCTTCTATGAAGTCAATTGTGCCTTGAACATCATTCATATCGAATTCATCCCACTGAGCATGTGTTGCTTTAGTCTTCACGTGTGCGGCAGCTCGCGCTCTCTTAGCTTTTGCTTGAGAGATAATATCGTTTTTAGCCAAATAGCTTATAAGGTTCTCTATTTTTTCGTCTTTATCATCTTTCCCATTTTTACGGCAAACCCTTCTTAGGCTATCCTCAAATACAACTCCAGCTATTACACCAGCTTCATTCTTTAAATTTTCTTTTAAATATTCCTTTGCATGGTCGAGAAAATTATCAAATGTTTCTGCCCTCGCTCTGTCGGCAACAGATGCGAGCAAACCATTTTCAATATCTCGTTGTAGTTCTGTTAAAAGACATGCGAACTCTCCAACATCTCGGTTTATAGCCCAACCACTTTCCTTATTCGCTATTTTTTCAGCTCTTTTTCGGTATGCATTATCTGGGGTTGGGCAAACATGTTGAACAATGTTTAAGGCAGATGCTATCCAGCCTGAACACTCTTGAACTTGGCCAGCTAACCGTGCTTGGTTGTACTCTGAATCACCTACTTTGAGGTTTCGGGAGCGATCAATCAAACTGACGATTTGTTTTTTTATATTTTCTTCTACTGGCAAGGTTACATACCTCCATTATTTCAGGACACAACGATCAGCATGACCGTCGTTTTAAGCCTGGACGCGAAGCGGCGCGGTTTGAAACGTACGAGTCGATGCTCTTGTTAGCCAGGCTATCTTGGCTTGTGCCATTCATTGTAGGCCTTGAGCATGTACGTGTAGGGTGTCACCGGACCAGTGAACTTGTCCTCAAAGCTTTCGACGTAGTTGCGGATATCCCCGAAGTAGGACTTCTTGAACTCATCTTTCAGAATGAGATTTGAGTAGTACTTCTGGCAGCCATCCTCGTACGCGTTTATGACTTTCTCCAGGGAGCTTTCGTAGACCCCAAGAAGAGTCTGGTACTCCCTCTCTTCGTCTTCGGTACGCTGGCGCTTTGCTTTCAGTGGGGCAATGCGCTCAGTACGGTTTTCAAGTTGTGTCTTAGCGTCGTCAATGGATGTCTTGACCTGATGCAACAGCCCAGCTCTCGTGGACCGCTTGTTCGAGAAGTGCGAGATTGCACTCACGACCATTGAGATGGTAGCCACAAGCGCTGCGCCGCCAGAAATGCAGAGCGTCAATATCTCGTGCTTTGTCATTTGCGCTTTACCTCCCGACGGATCATTTTAACCATCTCAATGAACTTGGAGCTGTCCTCAGCCTCGACAATGAAGCCACCACCAGGGGCTTCGCGCTTGCGAGAAAGAAGATCCTCTGTTTGATCAACGATGGCATCAACATCGTTTTCGGTCAGTGGCTTGCCTGACTGGGTGTAAGTCAAGCCCCTGATCTTCCTCGCGATATCTTCGACCACGGTCGGTGACTTCGAGTGCTTCGCTAGGTACTCCGCATACTGGGCTGCAAACTCATTCAGTGATGGCACTTTTGTCTCCTTTCATCTCTGCCCAACATAAGATTAGGTGTACTAATAAAAACAGCAAATGTTGCTTTCCATGACTACCTAATGTTATGTGCCTATTATTGGTTAACTGCTTACTATTAAATACATTACACATTATTCCCTTCCTTTTAGTTTTTCACATTATCTGGATGTCTTTTATTTGTGTGCAACGAGTTTTTATATCCTAAATTGAGCAATTCTTTTGTCATTTATTTATTATAATAACATTTTTTAGTTTTGTCAACAAAATAAAATGCATTATTTTATCATTTTCTGATAAAAATCGCTGATTCTTATTTTTTTAATGGTATTTTTAGCACACCCCACCATAGAATGGATTTGCAACAATCGGACATTGACAGGTTTATACTTCCATCCAAAACAATGAAGGAGTTGGTAGGAGGTTGTGCGAGTGGTAACTCCAACACCTGCCCCTTTGTCTTTAAGGGAGAGAAATTGGACGGTATTTTACGCCACTGTTTTCAGAGGGGATTTTCCCTAAATGCTGAACTACTTAGAGAAAAGTATTAATAAAAAGAACTTGCAGCTGGTAGAAAAAATTGCAATGGTAAATATCCTAAATTCTAAATTCTGGCCTGACCCTACGGGGTCCCATATTCCCCTTAATTAACGTCAGTCTTTATTCCCGATATTGTCATTCCTGCGAAAGCAGGAATCCAGAAAGGTTATTCCCATCTCAGGTGTCATTTCCACGCAACTGGAAATGCACAGTGTCATTACATTTATTATGCTATTTTTCAGTTTCTAGCCCGACCCCACAGCCTTCCCCTGCTAAATCCGGCATGCGAGTCTCGCAAAAAATGCTATCTGATCCAGCAGATGTTTCAATGTTTCCGAAACGTGGCACAAAAATGTCGATAGTTTTTTTGACGAGGGTCACCTACCGCAATTGTTGGATTGAACGCCTGCCCCCTTTTCCCCTTCGCTTATAGACCCACGTTGTGTGGATTCTTATTGATTAAAAACCAATAAGAAAAAAGGCCTTTTTCAAGTTCCGCATAGTTTATGAAACGATTTGAAATGAGGTTCCAGAATCTTTCGTTGTGCCGCTTTTCGAGTAGGTGGGTGAGTTCGTGGTAGATTATGTATTCAATCAGATTTTCGGGTAGATATTTCATTAATGTATTTATGGTTAAGTTTTTCTTTGTGCTGCAGCTTGCCCATTTTGTCTGCATTTTTCGAAAAAAGACCTTTCCGACCTTAAGTCTTAGCCTCTTCGAATCCTTGTTAACAAGATTAAAAACAATATTTCTGAATTCCTCTTCAGTTCGCACAACAATTTTCTTTTTTTTCGCATCTTTTAGACATTTTTTTATGAAGTTTTCTTTCCTATCAATCCAGTTTTTGTGATTCTCAATGATGTCCATTGGATTTTCCTCATGAGGAAGTATGAGATGTAATGTTCCCGTCTTGAACTCAAGCCTTGGATATTTTATTTTTCTGTAATTTACTCTATATTCGACTTTTTTATGTGCCATAATTCTTTACACTTTCCATTAACTTGTTGTACAGCATATCAATATCCTCAAGAGAAAGTGAGTATTTGCTTTTGAATTTTCTCACAAACCTGCGGACTTTTCGCTCGATTCCTTTCCTTACGGTTACCTGCTTTATCCAGTTAGGGAACATCTGTTTCTTTATATCGTTATACAACTCTTCTATGTTTTCAACCAAATTCTTCTTCTTTCCTAATTTTTCCTCAAGATTTAAAAGCATCGCATATTCAAGATTACTTAGACCAAGCACCTTCTGACGCGTCTCCAGCTTACTCTTTTCATTTATTATTTCAACACCTTCTGCATAGATACGTTCATAATCTTTAGTCCTCTCACGCCACAGTTCGATCATCTTTTCAACACGCTCTGCTAAGGATTCGTAAATTGGGTTTTTGTACTTGTCCACAAGCATAAATCTCTGAAGAGTAAAAAGGATATTCGCGGCTTTCTCTTTCTTACTTTTTACCTTCTCCTCAAGTTGTTGTAAATAAGAATCATCGAATTCAATTGTTGGCAGTTCCTTCTCCAGTTTTTCAACTTCTGTTGTTTTGTAAACATATTTTACGCTTTTCTTAAAAAATTTCCGAACATATGCATCAACGCTCGTTCCATGCATCACGACTTTCATATAATAAGTATAAATTGCAGAAATCCATTTATACAGTTCGAAATACTCAAGTTTAATTTCATCTGGTCCCAGAAGTTCAAAGACCTTTCTCATAGTTCGATATTTCTCCACAAAAAGTTCTTCCTTCTCAACATATGTTGTCAATATTTCAACGGCTTTAAGCAGCGTATCGCGTTTATAGTTCAGAGTAAGCTCTCCAAATATCTCTTTTATTTCTTTGATTAAATCGATAAAATCCTGACGCACACTATCGTAATCATTTATGGCATATTCTTTATCTTGTTTACTATACATTTCAAGTGCACGCTTAAACTCTTTCAGAATTCCCACATAATCAATGATCACTCCAGCTTCTTTTACGCCTTTATATGGTCTGTTCGTACGAGCTATCGCCTGCAGTAGTCTATGCTCTTTTAGAGGTTTGTCCAGATACATCACCTGCAAAATTGGTGCATCGAATCCAGTAAGCAACATATCGGTCACTATAAGGATTTTGGGATTCTCATCGTGCTTGAATTTATCTATTATGCCTTTGAGTGTAGTTTTATAATCTTTCCATTCATACTTTTTCCGAGCCTCACGCACATAACCGTATATAATCTCATCATCACCTTGTCCCGATGTCATCACAACATCAAAATATGCTTCCGGTAAATGCTTCTTTAGTTCATTCTTGTAATAAATACACGCCTTTCTGCTTGCAGCAACAATCATTGCTTTAAATTTGCCTTCTATATTCTCCTTAAAGTGCCTCGCGATATCCTGAGCAATATTTGCAATTCTGGTTTGATTCTCGAGAAAAACATTTATTGGATTCAATTTCGCCTTTGCTTTTGCCTCGACCTCATTGCGAGCATACTCTGGAATTTCATCAAGTTCAACATCCAGAAAAACCTTTAGCATATCTTTTTTTAAATGAAGGTTTTCAAGTCTTGGTTGATACACGATTTTTACAGTAAACCTGTCTCTTATTGAATCAACGATAAAATATCTATCCAGATAAAGTTCCTGAGGTGGATAGGCAAATTCAAGGTAGGTATCCCTTCCATGCTTCGACTTTGAAATCGGTGTGCCAGTGAGAGCAAAGAAAAAGGCTTCTTTGAGAATACTCTTCATCTGTGCAGCAAGTATACCGTATTGAGTCCTGTGTCCTTCATCAATAAATGCAATGATATTTCTTCTTGTCATAATGGTTGAATTGCCCTTAGAAACCGTCTCAAGGGTTTTTTGCAATACAGTTAGTTCTTCCCTTCGGAATTTGTGAATAAGGGTAATGAATATCCCACGTTTTCCTCTATAATTGTCGTACTGCAGCACTTCTTGTAGCTCAGTTACCGAATGTATGATTTCTGGTTGTATAATATCAAGCGATAAAAATTCGGTGTAAAGCTGGTCTTCGAGTTCGAGTCTGTCCACAATAAAAAATATTGTGGGGTTTTCCAGCTCAGTATCATAATAGAGTTTGTGCGCCGCAAATATCATTGCAAGCGTTTTTCCACTTCCCTGCCAATGCCAGATTAATCCTCTATTTTTTGGTCTGCGAGTCATAGAGTCCTCAGACTCTATAGACTCGAAAGACTCTATTGACTCCAAAAACTCTTTGACCCTGTTATATATCTTGTTTGCTGCACGGTATTGCATATATCGTGTTATGACTTTAGTTGCATTACCCATTTCAATACGGGAAAAGAGAAAATTCTTAATAATATCGAGTATCCGTTCTGGTCTTAACATCTCAATCTGGTCATCTATTCCCCTCCCAATCGGTGGAACTGGATTAGAGCCTGCCGCATCCTTTTTAGGGGATTGAGGGTGAACCTCGCGCCATTCAGAGGTTCTTACAGAATCCTTATCCTGCCAGGATGCAATAGGAAAGTATTTTGCTTTTCTTTCTGCGGCAATACCAATCTGAACATACTTGTACAACTCAGGCACAGTGGTTTCATAATCTTTAATCTGTTTATACGCATCAAACCACGAACTGCCTGGTTTGGTAGGGTCTTTACATTCAATGTTGACCAATGGAATACCATTTGTGTAAAGCATAATGTCAGTGCGTATTTTTGCCTTCCCGCTATAAACAACTTGTCTTGTAACGATAAACTCATTATTCCCAATGTTCTTGAAGTCAAAAAGTTGAATGTACTTCACAACCCTTTCTTTCTCGAATTTTACGGGAATACCGAATTTGTAGAAATTTAAGATTCTTTTCGCCCCTTCCGGTCCGCTGACTATGAGCTTCAGTTCATTCAAAACCTTACTGACCTCTTCATCACCAAGATCAAGCTCTTTGTTTATACGCTGTATTGAATGTATAAAATTGGTAATAAGCAGCGGCTCTTCAAAACCCTCCCGCTTTAGTTCCTCAACAGGAACAAATTTCCAACCCCTCTCTTGGAGTTTTCTAACGATATAATCTTCAACCAGTGATTTTTCACTAAACTTCATTCATTTCCTCTGTTTCATTATCAGCACAAAATGAGCTCAGTTTCCTATACACAGTTTTGCATAATTTAGTTAGTTCCTGAAATGACTTGACAATTGTATTCCGTCGTGAATATTCTTTTATTGGATTCTTATTTTTAGAAGGATATCTTGTATTTTCAGCACATGTTGATGGAATTACCAAGGATAGGAAGCATAACAAAAATCCAATGTCAATTATTTCTAAGGCGAGATGCTTAAGATGGAAATTGAAGTCCTTATTTTGCAGTTTTAAAACATCATATTCTTTTTCCCCTATTGTTAGTTTCAAGATCCTCTCAAGTTGCATGAATGCATCATCAGGATTGACAGCCAAAATCTTCATGCGTTTTCTTTTCGATACTAAATCAGGTAGTGAACTTATTAATTCCGCTTTTGGAATACTTTCAATAAGCTTTCTATTTCCAAACAACTGTGCCACCTTTTCCACTTTTAGTGGGTATTCTTTATTGGCTTTTTCAATTAGAGATACATTTGTACTGCTTTGTTTAGAAGTGTGCCATTTCTTCATTTTTTTTAGAGTTTTCTTCATATTAATACTCAAAATTTTAAATGCAAAGTGACCAACTTTTTTCTTTAATTCATCAAGTGTCATGCCTTGCAGAATGCCGAAAGATTTGTAAGTTTTTTCAATACTTTGTTGAAGATAAAAAACCGCTTGAGGATAGAGTTTGTGTTTATATAAACAGTTTGCAGCTTTTAGATCTTTCTTTGCTATTTCTAAAAAGATTTTTGCGCCGTTCACATTCTTACTCTCCTCTTCCCTGTCAACAAATCATTCATCAATCCTCTCTTGACCTTCTCAAATTTCTTTTTTCGCTCTCGCAGAAGTTCCAGCCTCTTATCAACAGAAGAAAGAATTTTTGCGATTTTTTTCTGTTCGGTGACAGAAGGAAGAGGAAGATTGATTTTTTCAAATAGTGATTTCTTAATGATAGGCACTGCAGAAATGCCAGAATATGATTTTAATAAACTTGTTTTTAAAGAAACCGAGTAATATATATAGTGCGAATCAACACTATTTTTGCAAATTAGTGCGTTGATTTGTTGGTTTGTTATACTGTTCGTATGTGTCAAAGCAGTTTTACCAATGGTGGAACCTATACACACAGTCAATATCGCATCCTTTGGTAAGACTCCCCCCACTTGATTCGCCCCTTTTGGACTAACATATTTTTCTGTAGTATACACATATTTTGAATTTTTAATATCACCTGGCGTTATAAAAGGCATATTTCCATTCCAGTATTCTTTATTAAAGGTAGAAGGGGTTTTGCCAGTAATGATATTTCCAATTTCTCCCAACCCCACCACCTCCCATTCCTTCGGAATTCTTCCAATTTTAGTATCCTTGAATTCCTTATGTCCGATTCCTTTTGTAAGAAGTTCCTGCATCAATCCTTTTTTAAGTCTTTTTGTCTTTCCAATTGCCCTATCAACCTTCTCAATTGCCTCATTCACCGTCCCCAAAATCTGTGCAATCTCTTTTTGCTCGTGGAGAGGAGGAAGGGGGAGTTTAACTTTAGAAAGTTCAGTTTGATTTATTGATGCTTGATTGACTGCTTTTTTTGAAATATTCTTAAATATTCCCTTGACACGCATGTATTTCAGCCTGTAAAACAAATAATTAGTGATTGTTTTTGTTGTATCTGGTCTTAAAATTAGCAAGTTCATCCCGTGAAGCAGAGTATCTGGAACTCCTTCATATATTGCAGTTTTACCAATATGTTTGAGACTATTTATATGGCTAAATAAGATATCTCCCTTAATAACTTTATAATTTTCAATCTCCTCTTTTGTTATATTTTCAACAAAGCCTACTTTTTCAGGATTAACTTTTTCAGCAGAGATAGTTTCTATTCTTGTAATCGGATAACCTGTTTTCTCTTTATTTTGGATTTTAGTGAGACCATTCCTTAATAGAAGCAGAATTTCTCCTAATCTCACTACCTCCCAATCATTAGGAATTAGCCCAAAATGTGTTTTCTTCTTCATTTTCATAATTTCACCAAAAGAATATTTGTCTCCTCAAAATACCACACCATACGCTATTATTCCTTAGCAGCTTTTAAAAACCTCTCAATTTCATTAAGGATTTCTAAAATTTCTTCATCTTCCTGTTTACCTCGTTTATATTTCTTTATGTTTTCTCCCAAACTGATTGTGTCTTTAAATTTTGGTGAAAATTTGATTAGAGTTAGAAATATACGCGTAGAGTTAATCTCAAAATTGTTCGATATTATTTCTCTACCCACATTTTTCAGGTGGTTCTGGGTAAGTCGTTTTTTAAACTGTCTCTTGTTAGAAGATATCAGATTTTCAAGTTTTTCCATTTGTATATTCATCAAATTACTCTTGATAAAATTGAGTAAATTTTGGAATAGAGTATCAATATCGTTCCTTTTTAGGATTCGGGAAATTTTACTCATTATAAACTGCACCTTTTCCTCATGTTCCTCTTTGCCTTGCACATATTCTGTTACATAATGCAAAAAGATTTTTCCAAAAGGAATGTAAACTAACTCCAATTTCTCCCTTCTATTACTAACAATCTCTTCAAGTAGGGAAGATATATAATAATCGCTCTCTTCAAAAAGCTTTTTTAGTTCATCTTCCAATTCCATTTTCTTTTTCAAAAGATTCATAAGTTCCTTTTCAATATCTCGGTTCCATTTGTCTTTAATTCCATCTTCCAATAGAAACCTGACGGTTTCCTCTAAAACGGCATCACTTCTTTCATCATCCTTTAAATTTCCAAACACTGTCTTTATAAACCAATTTTTGTCTTCTTTGCTTAGTCTTTCAATCAGGTGTGAATATTTATCACTTACGTAATTACTCAAAAGGATATGGAAATCAATCATAATAACAGAATTATTTTTCCTTATCGCATCATCTTCTTCACATAGTTCAATTAAAGTCTCAATTACCTTTTTCTTAAAACCTTCACCTTCTGATTGGTTAATAATTTCAAGACTACCCAAAAAATCGTAAAGTTTGTCAAAGTTTTCTATAATTTTCAAATAAGGTTTTAACTCCATAGAGTTCATCTTACTTACTTCAGCAAATATATGATTAAGCACCCCAGCTAGTTGTTGCCCGTATGGTCCTTCATTGTTTTTCCGTAAGGACACAGTAATATTTGCATTTAACTTCAATGTGTTTTTCACCAAAATCCATAAAAATGATAATATAATAATAGTATGTATCATAGAATCATTATCGATTTCAGGAAGTGCTAAATATTCAAATATTAAGTGTTGATACAAGTTTTTATTCATTGTGACAGCATCAGAGTCCTTTAAACATTTCAGAGTGATACAAAATATCGTTTTGAAAAGATATATGTTATTCTTAAAGGCTTTAGCTCCTGCGTGGGCACTAATATTAAATTGACTATTTAACATGTGTTGGTCGATAAAGGATGAAAAAGCATTTAAAATTCTTTCTGGAGCATCACTAATATTTTCCGCAGAAATTTGAGATAACCAATTGCACATAATATCGCTGTCAACTTTTTCTATTCTGCTAAGTTGTTCATCCTGCAAAGTAGAATTCGCAATTTTCTCACTTATACGTTCGGCAAAAAATAAAACTTCCTCATCAGTCATAATATTATTTAAGAACTCACTATCTCCACTCTCTGCCATAACATTATATAGTTCTCTAAGTAGCCGTTCTTTAGTATCTTTGTTTATTTTATCAATTTTCTCTCTGAGAGATTTTACAAAATCATCCTTTATATCGTTTTCGCGGTTTAGATTAGTAATTCCTTCAATTATGTTTTTCAATTCATTCATCTTCTTCCTCCTCTGTTTCAGTAGACTGTGAAATCTTTATGAGGGTTTCAGTTATCATATTTACAATTTGGTTCTTCAGGTGAGGTTCACTAATTTCCTTGAGCAACAACCCAATTCCTTGTCCTGCAATTGCGTCGAAAGTGTCGAATCTTGCATTTTTAGACTTTAACATTGTCTGCAAAGCACTTCTAAGTCTTCTCTTAAAGAAGGTTTTAATTGCTTGAAATTGTTCTGACTTTAACATTACGAGAGCAGTGTTGCCAAGAGTCCTTATATCTGAGGCCATTGCGGGACGAATCTCTTCGAGGGATAAATTGATAAGTTCCTTTTTGCTCTCTTCATCAGGGATATCCTTAAATATCTTTTCCGCTTTTTCCAGATTACCCTCCTCAAGCGTTTTTTCAAAATTATCTTTGTATATAAGTTCATAAACTCTTTTAGTTTTGAATTTTTGCATCAATAAGTTCTTCATTAACTCGCTCTTATTGGTGTATTCTAGTATCAGTTTAATAATTTCGTTTTCTTCGATATTATTAGTGGGTTTCAAATCTTCCAAATACTTAGTGTCATATTTTGCAACTGCAACATAGACAGCTTGGTGTATTATGTTAATTTTATCCTCCCAATACATATAATTTATAGCTAACTGATTCAAGAAATGTATGATCTCGCGAGGTGTTAAATTCTCCTTGCTCTTTTCAATTCCGCGAAGAAACATCCGCATTATAAGTTCCATGTCAAAAGTCTCAATATTTAAATCTTCTAAGGCTTCTCTAAACTTATCTCTGAAATATTGTTTCCAATTGGATTGCCTTATATTTGGGATTTCGATAGAATACGGAAATATTTTTTCCACAAAATCTTTGGCAAATGTGTTATCATCCGACTCTTTTGTTAAATTCTTGAATATTGATATAATTCTTTTTTTGTCTATAGGAACAACAATTGTAAAAGTTTTGGATCCTGTTTCGTCAGAGGATTCCTTTTCCAAGCCTTCAATAATTGTCTGTATAAGTGATATGAACTTCAAAATTGTAGCATTGTTAACTCTGTCTAGGTTATCTAAAACGACTAACAGAGATTCCGCTTGTCTCTTTTTAGAGTATATCTTTATTATAAAATTAAAAAGTTTCTGGAAGTCGTAATTAGAGAATTCTAGATTTTCAGCAGTAAGTTGGGTATCAAGTACATCCAAAGTTCCAGATAAGAATGGAGAAATTATCTGAGAAAATAGCTCTTTCTTTTTACAAAAAACGCAAAACAAAATTATCAAGACAATAATATACAAGATTGCAAGGACTATCGTGATAGGCTTTCCAGTTCTATCCACTATCAGAGAATTAAAACTAAATCCCAGCATAGATAAAATTAAGATACTCAAAACAAGAAATAAAGGCCATGTCATTTTTATTTTAGGGCTTGTTTCCACCGTTCTATCTGTTATTCTCCTTGTTAAAAAATCTTCAAGTGTAATTTTTGTTTGTTTCTTATCGCTGTTCTGGTTTTCACTAGCTGGCGGATATTTCTCTTGCTCCAACCCAAGAAATTTTGCAAGTTTCAGGAGGAATGCCCTTTTTATAAAATCATCCTTATGGGACCACGAATCAAAAACAAAAACCTTATATCCTTTACTTTTATCTTTAAGAAGATTTATAATCGTGGATTTTCCAGAGCCCCAAGCACCAAAAAGGCCTATTACATTTTTAACCTTTTCCCCTATTGAATTTTCAGAAATTTGACCAATGATTTGTTTTAGTACCTCCAGCAACTTGCTATGAATACCTAACTTATCTACATTAACGGGTTCATCCCTTAGCAATTTAACTCTTCCCATATTTTTTACCCCTTTTCTTGACACTCCTTTGTCTAACTGTCAGGTTATCAAGCCCAATCTTCCTTACTTGGTTTTGTAAACTGTTTTTGAGTCTGCGTTTCTTCATTTTTTGTTTCACCCTCTCTTTTGTTCTCCCCCGTCAAGGATTCCATCATGTTCCTTTAATGCTCCTTCCTCCCCTTTGGCACCCCTTATGCATTTTGGACAACTTTTTTACTGCTACGTATTTTTGGAACCTACTTCTTGGTTTTTCCGGTATTGTTCTTCGCAATGAGCTTATTTCAAGAAGTGGATTAATTATGTTTTTTATGAAAGTTGGCCTGTGTTTCAATCCAAGAAACTTCATTATCTCCTTTAGTGACTTTGCTTCCTTACAGTATTCGAGTACTCTGGCACAACGGTCCATCATGTCTGCAACTTGTTCGGTGACTTGTTCGGTGACTTGTTCGGTGACTTGTTCGGTAAACTCAGCTATAGGATGCGGCAGTATTAAAGTAAATGTGTTGTTATTCGTATTGTTCAGGTATTGCGGTAGCTTTAGACCCTCTTTTCTCAATGCTTCTTCTGTTGTTTTTAGACCCGTACCTTTAGACTCTGCCCATTGAAGGTCATAGAATACCGAAGCAATGCCTGGGTTTCTTAGTTTAGAACCAGGTGAGGCAAATTCTTCAGGATTCTTTAAGGAATATCCTGCATTGTAAAATTCTATCCTATCATTATATATGATTATTTGTGCAGGGCTTGAATCGAAATAATCCTGATGCATCAATTGATTGCTTAGAGACTCCCGCAAGGCATCACTATGTGCATTTTTTTCTATTCTATCGCCTCTTGAATCACTCTTAAAAGGTATAAGGAAAAACCTATCCAAGAAGTCCAATGCAGTTGAACGTAAGGTTAAAAGATTACCCCTCAAATCCCTTGATAGAAAAGGGTCCTTATTTTTCCCCCATTCAGTTCCTTTTATTCTTATTGTGTCAAGCCTTTTTGCGGGAAAATATTTTCTGATTGCTTTCTCTGTACCAAAAAGCATCAATCCTGCGATTGTTAATACTTCAGACCTTCCAATAAGCAAATTATAGGATTTTAACAGGTCCTTATCATTAAATTTTAGTTCAGGAGCATCTGGTTTTACTAACCTTCTTATCGAACGATAAGCAGATAATGCTTCAATATCAATATCGCTGATTGTGCTGCCGTCCATTGGTTGAGCATCGGGTGCCCCTAATCGTGCAAGATAATAACGATGAACGTCGTAGTCCGTGAGTCTTAGGTCTGTTGCTCCAACCCTTTTAAACCCTCCTTTAATAGGACCAGCATCCTTTATATAAATCGGTTTTTGATATTTTGGAGCTTCTTTCACCTCTATTTTAATGACAGGCTTGCCACTATCGTTTTCAATATCAGCAGTTACTATGGGGCAGAAATTGAATTTTTGGCCTACAAGTGATGTAAAATCATCAAGCAATTTCGAAGGATTATCGAGTCCAACTGGAACATATTCATCCTTTTTTCTTTCGTATCCTAATAAAATTAATCCCCCTCCTTCGTTAGAAAAAGAAGAAACACTTTCCCATAAGGACTTCGATAAAGTTGATTTACATAATTTGTACTCTATCTTATTTCTTTCATATCTCTTTGATATTCTAGTCATATGTTCAGTAATATTACCCCCTCTTTATTTTCTTTCATATTTCAATTCCTTTAGGTAGCCTCCGATTTTTTGGGTGATTTTGTTGATCTCGTTATCCAGTTCGTTGAGTTCCATCCACTCCTTTGCTATATCAATCTCCTCAATTTCTTCTTCCGGGAAAACATAGAGAGTAACATTAAGATTGAAATCGTTTTGCTCAATTTCCTTATGTTCTACTATTCTTGAAAATCCTTTTTCCTCTTTAAACTCTTTGTATGCCTGAGTTATTTTTGCTCGATTATCATCACCTAAACGATGCAATTTCCTCACTTCGGGATGTTGCTCAAATTCCTTACTCGCATTTATGAATAGAATTTTATTTTTTCGCTTCTTCGGTTTGTTCTTATTAAAAATCAGAATTGCACCAGGTGCACCAGTGTTGTAAAAAAGCTTTTCAGGTAAAAGAATAACTGTTTCAAGCAAGTCGTCCTTTATAACACCAGTCCGTATTGCCTTCTCTTTTCCACCTCTAAAGAGACATCCATTGTCTATTACAATGCCAACCCTTCCATTTTTGTTATTAGCTGATGCAAGCATATGTTGAATCCATGCCCAATCTGCAGACTGTTTTGAAGAAAAACCATACTTGAATCTGGATTGCCAGAATTCACCTTTTTTCAGAACATCTTCATTATAACCATCCTGATTCCACGGAGGATTGGCAATGATAATGTCAAACTTTTTCAGTTTATCACCTTCTTTGAATTTTGGATACAGCAATGTATCACCAAGAGTAAGCTCAGCATTTCTAATATCGTGGATGTAGAGATTCATCTTCGCAAGTGCAAGGGTTTTATAGTTTGCTTCCTGACCACGGAGGAAGAGTTTATCTGCTACATCTTTTTCCTTTTGTTCTTTTAGATACTGATATGAAAAAATAAGCATTCCTGCAGAACCTTGACACGGGTCATACACAAACTCACCTGGTTTCGGGTCAAGAATTTCAACCAGAAGATGAATTACTTCCCTCGGTGTGAAAACTTCGCCCTCTTTTGCCTTTTGAGGTGCAAAGTAACGTAAAATCCATTCGTAAGCATCACCTAAAATATCAGGAGATACATGCTGCAGGGATTGTGCACTAAATAACTCAACAAGTTGCCTGAGAATCTCCGAATTCTCACGATTATTGGTAAACTGAACAAAATCAACATTCTCAAAAACATCACGCAATTCGGGATTGTGCTCTGCAAGTGCCTTCATTCCCATGGAAAAATTCTCTGGAATTTTTGCCGGGTCCTCTCTGATTTTCTCCCAGAGATATTCGTCAGGAATATCAAAGTCGTGATACACTGAATTTTTTGCCTCTTGTTCTGCTTCCTTTTCGCTTAAACCATCTTTAAGCGCTTCTGTCTTAGCCGTCTCAAATTCCATAGCCCACTTATCAGTTATTCTTTTATAGAAAAGAAGAACCAGAATGAATGTATAGTCAACTCTGGTTCGGATAATATCAGCTGCTTTTTTTAGTAAACCTTCGAGGTCGTTCCTTGATAACCTGGCGAAGGTCTCGGAGATGAGTTCAACCTCACTTTTCAATGTATATATTCTTTTGCGTGCATCCTCAGAATCAAGTTGCACATCCAATAAGCCAGCCCTTCTTAGTTGAGAGAGGGTTAAATTCACCTGCTCAGAACTATCACCTTTCATCTCTTCTTTAAGCACTCTTAAAGCATCAGCAAATCGGAAAGACTTCTTCTGAAAATTTTTCCAAAGGACTTCATATCTATTTTTTACCCATTTTTTCATTTCTAAGGTCCTCTTGTTAGACTGTTTATAACATAAACACTTCTTATTACTAGTTAATATAATATATAAATCTGGATTTGTCAAGGGGTTTCTTTCATCAAGCCAAAAAACTTGGAAGGATAATACAAAAAAACTCAACAAATGTCAAGGAATTGTTTGGGGAAGATTCTTCCATGGTCGATAAGACTGCCTTACTCAGAACGACACTTGTCTGCGTGCGGATATGCACAGGCAGAAGGGGGGAGATTGAAGAAAGATGTTTCGAAGGTATCTTTGATAAGTCGCTTTGCCTGCTGTTTATTCATTGTTTATTTTCCCAATTATTGCCCAACTATTTCCTTTTGTAAAATGGATGTACGAAAATATAGCCATCATGTTTCCTTTGCGCCTTTAGTGCGCCTTTCCTGCGCCTTTTGCGCCTTTAGTGCGGCATAATAAGTACCACGTCCTGTTGTGCCAAATTTCTCTAATACTTTTCTAGAAACTAACTCATTTAGCTCCATTGTAGATAATCTCTCTTTTACATTAGCTATTTTCTGGTATTCTTTATTAGTAATTTTCCCTGTCTTCTTCACATACATAACTGCCTTTATTTGCCTCCTCTTCAAAAAATTCATTAGTCCATAATACATGTTTACGGGAATATATACCCTTATAAACAGGACAAATTGAACTCTCCATATTCTTTGATTGTTGACCTAAGGGTATCTCTGCTCTCTGCATAAACTTCCCTATATCATGCAAAAGGGCACCGAGGATTATTGCGTCTCTTTTATTCATTTTTTTATCACGCAACTTCACAAATTTCCGAATTCATCAATATTCGCCTATATATATTTTTACAAGAAGGAATATCGAAGTGCTCTTATGCGGTATCCGCTTGTTTTTACTGTAATAAATCTCATCTCTTACTTTCTAAAAAAGGAATTACCTCTTCCATACTCATTGATGTTGCAGCATATTCAAGAGCAGCCTGTATATCTTCAACTTTCAAATGAGGATAATCTTCCAGAATCATATCGGCAGAAATATTCTGCGAAAGTTTTCTTAAGATGATTTCTACCGTAATACGTGTGCCCTTAATCACAGGTTTACCTAACATAACACTTCGATTAACTTCTATTCGCTCTAATAAATTATTCATTATTTCCACTCCTTTTAGCTAAATCAAAAACTCCTTCCCAATTGCTTCTTTTTATATACCCGGTGCGTATAACATCCTTTTAAGTAGACTCCACAACTATTTTGTTCCACCATTGCAATTGCAAACAAGTTTCCAAAAGTAGTTGCATCTCTTTCTTTCATCGTATCACAACACCATTAAGCAAAATGTGATTTCTGTCAAGAACAATTTTACTTCTTCATAATTACAGGTTTCTTAACTATGATAGTAGTAACGATTGCAATGATAGCCTGTGCTGCAATTTTAACAATTTCCATTACGATGTCATTATTCTTTTTTGCCGAGCAACAAAAGTGAAACCTTTGCCAAGTTCTAACAAGAAATACTGAAGTTTATCAATGAGTGCCTGTTCTAATTGACTTTCTGTATATGATGTTTCTTCTTTTAAATTAAGGAATTCTAAAATATAGGGATCTTTAATTGCGTCTTCTGGTTTCTCTATAATCTGTCCTTTTTCTGCCATTTTCATTACTGCTTTGGTGTCTTTGCTTAAAGCCAGTCGTTCAAAAAGCATTGAATTGATCTGTCTTTTTAATTCTCTTACAGACCAGTTATTATGGATTGCCTCTTTCTCATAGAAAGACCGAGCAAGTAGCTCTTCTACCTTTAATAATTCACAGTAGTGTGACCAGGATAACATTGGTTCAAATTGGTCAGATAGTGTCTGCCTGATTTCAGATTTCCGAGACACTGTCTTGGATTTTCCAGACACCATCTGGAATTTTCCTTCTTTTAAGGATTTGGCAGACGTTGTCTGCCGAATTGGAAAACTGAGATAAAAACCCCTCATATTTCTCAAGTTTCTCTCTGAAAAACCTTTACCAAATTTCTTAGCCAGGTCATTTGTCAAAACTGCGGGGTCAGGCTGAAAAATAGAAATTGTTTCCTTACAAACTGGTTTCTCGATAACCAGATTCTTCCTGGGTTCACCCCGTGTAATACCATTATGCACAGGACACTTTCCTATTACACAGGGTAAATATGGATAGGATTACTCAGAATGACATACTTGATGTGGTATGCTATTTCCCCTAGTTTCCACACTTATTTGACCACAGGGTATACCCTCTGTATCACATGGTGCAGGGCAGGCAGAGTAAACATTTGTTTCAGGGTTTTAACCAATCCAACCCCAGGTTAAGGTTAAGCTTAAGGTTGAGTATATTTGCCTTCGGCGTATATTCGCTTTGCTGTCTATTTAGTCCACGTTATTTGTTGTAAACAATAAATACAGTACAAATATACTACCAAATATACCATAAATATACATGCTTTTTTCTTGCTCTTTCTCCGAAGTTCCGTCACTTCGTTCCTCTTCTCTCTTCCATCCACGCAGGCTAACCCTGTGTAATACCATTATGTGAAAACATTTTCCTATTACACGGGGTAAAGCCTGCGGCTACCTCGGTTCAGTCTCACCCATTCTCCGATTCTCCGTCTCACCGTTTCTCCGTTTCACCGAATACTTCGTTTCGCTGCCTTTTCTGACACAGAGAAAACGTTTGTTTCAATGTTTTAACCAATTTAACAAATTCAACCAATTAAACTAATTCAACTTTTTCCTTCCCACGTTTACTTCTCTTCTTTTGCTTGACATTTGTGAAAAATTGTGCTAACTTAAAAAAGTTGATTACACAGATGATGATACGATTACACGGATGGATGAAGGAATTTGAATGCGAATAATCAGCGGTATTGCAAAGAAGAGAAAACTGATTTCTTTCAAAGGAAGAGCGCGACCAACATCAGATAGAATAAAAGAGACACTTTTTAATGTTTTGGGAGATATTGAAGGCATGAGTTTCCTCGACCTTTTTGCCGGAACAGGCAGTGTTGGCATAGAAGCCTTATCCAGAGGAGCATCTAAAGTCTACTTTATTGAAAAATCCAAGAAAATGTCAAGAATAATTACGAGAAACATTATTTCAGCAGGCTTCCTTGAAAACAGTAAAATAATAACTACCGAAGTTGGCAAGAAGCTCTTCAAGCAACTCAAAGAGGAAAACATTGGTTTTGACATTATTTTTGCCGACCCGCCATACGATAAAAACTTCACAACAAGGTTCTTCAAGATTATAGAGCTTTCTATTCTCAGTCAAAACGGTATTCTAATTCTTCAACATTCAGAGAGAGAAAAACCAGATACACTTCCCAAAAGAGATATCAAAATAGGCGATAGTGTACTTTCCTTTTACGAAAGGAACTAATTATGATAAAGGCAGTCTATCCCGGGACTTTCGACCCTATAACAAAAGGTCATCTTGATGTGATAAAACGTGCTTCTAAACTATTCTCAAAGATTGTAATCCTCGTTGCCAACCATAATGAAAAGAATCCTTTGTTCACCGTTACGGAAAGAAAAGAGATGATACGAGAAGCAACAAAAATGCTAAAGAATGTCGGCGTCGATTCTTACGATGGACTGCTTGTGCACTATGCAAAAAAGAAAAAGATAAAAGTAATCATTCGCGGTCTAAGAGCAATATCGGATTTCGAATACGAATTCCAAATGGCTCTGATGAACAGAAAAATATCACCAGAGGTTGAAACCATTTTTCTCGTTCCCCATGAATCTTTTACTTATCTAAGCTCGAGTTTGATAAAGGAAATCATATCCGTTGGAGGCGATATTTCTGCTTTTGTCCCTCCTGTCGTAAACGAATATCTCAAAGAAAAATTGAAAAAGAGAAGGAAATTATGAAGTTCGCACAGAGAGTCGAAAATCTTGCACCATCTTTGACCCTGAAGATAAATGCAAAAGCCCGGTTTCTTATGTCACAAGGAAAAGACATAATTAACCTGTCAGCAGGGGAGCCGGACTTTGATACTCCGAAAGTGGTAAGAGAAAAGGCAAAACTGGCAATTGATTCCGGATACACAAAATATACACCTGTTGCAGGAATCGAAATGCTAAAAAAGGCAATTGCGAATAGGTACAGAGAAAAATTTTCAAGAGAGCTTTCTTTAAGCTCCATTCTTGTATCCTCTGGTGCAAAACAGTCCATTTACAACATTGTGCAGACACTTTGCGGTCCCGATGACGAAGTAATTATACCTTCACCTTACTGGGTTAGTTATCCTGAAATAGTAAAACTTGCCTCTGCAAAACCCGTTTTTATTGACACGACGGTTACAAACTATGTCCTCACACCAGAAGCTCTTGATAAAACCATTACAAGAAAAACCAAACTTCTCATTATGAATTCTCCTAATAATCCGACAGGTATCGTATATGATGAAAGCATAAAAAAAGAAATAGCCAGCATAATAAAAGCTCGGGATATTTATTGTATCTCTGATGAAATATACGATGAAATAATCTATACAGATAAACAGCAGAACACTATGCTTGACACACCTCTTCATAGAATTATAACCATCAACGGTGTTTCAAAATCATTCTCAATGACGGGGTGGAGAATCGGATATGCAATAGCGTCGGAAGAAATAATCGACAAAGCAACGAAACTGCAGGCACACTCGACATCTTGCGCGTGCTCTATTTCCCAGTTTGCTGCATTGACAGCATTACAGGAAGGTTCACAGTTTGTTAAAAAAATGGTTGAGGAATTTGCTAAAAGGCGTAAACTTGTCATCAATCTATTATCAGATATAGAAGGGATTTCATTTCCCAAACCACAAGGAGCATTTTATATATTTTTCGATGTTAGCAAGTTCTACAATAAGGAAATAAAAAATTCCGTCGAGATGGCTGAATACCTGTTAGAAAAATATAAAGTGGCAGTTGTTCCAGGAGCAGCATTTGGCGATGACAAACATTTAAGGCTTTCCTACACACAGTGCGAAGATAAAATTAGAGAAGGCATAAATAGATTACATAATGGTATTCTAAATGTTCGTTGACAAAGTTTGGCTAATCGCAATTTCGGGCAACGGAGGTAACGGTAGCGTTAGTTTCAGAAGAGAGAAATTCGTTCCAAAAGGTGGACCGGATGGCGGCGATGGTGGAAAAGGAGGAAACATAGTTTTCAGGGTTGACTTTAACCTTAACAATCTTTACCATCTCAGGCACACTCCAACGATAAAGGCGGGAAAAGGTGGAAATGGGAAGAAAAAGAGAATGCATGGTAGGAACGGCAAGGACGCCATAGTTAATCTTCCTCCAGGAACGACTGTATTGGACGAAAATGGTAAGATTATTTGTGACTTGATTAAACCTGACCAGGAGGAGATAATTCTTTCAGGAGGCAAGGGTGGCAAAGGCAATATCCATTTTGCAACGTCACGTAACCAGGTTCCGGAACATGCAACACAGGGGAAAAAAGGAAGAACGGTAAAACTTACCCTTGAATTAAAATCTATTGCAGACATCGGAATTATTGGTTATCCTAACGCCGGTAAGTCAACGCTTCTTGCCAAAATATCAAGTGCAACGCCCAAAATATCCGATTACCCTTTTACAACGCTGTCTCCGAATCTCGGTGTAGTTGAGTTCAAGGACTTCACCCGTTTAACCTTCGCAGATATACCTGGTGTGATAAAAGGGGCATCGAAGGGTAAAGGGCTTGGTTTTGAATTCTTAAGACACATTGAGAGAACAAAGCTCTTGCTGATACTTATTGATATCACATCAAGAACATTAATCAAGGATTTTTTCTCTATTATGGATGAACTGAGAGCCTACAACCAGATTCTGCTTAAATACCCCAAAGTTATAGTACTAAACAAGATTGACATTATGAAAGAAGAAATACCGAAACCTGAATTCAAGGAAAAAACCTTTTTTGTATCCGCACTAAGTGGAAAAGGAATAACAAATCTCATTAATGAAATCAAAAACATATACAAGAATATTGGAGGAGATAATGGTAAAGAAAAAGAATAATCTCGAAGATATTTTCAGAGACCTTAGAAGCAGCGATATAACAAAAAAAATACGAGCAGTTGATGAACTCGTCGAAAAAGGAGGAAAGCAAGCAGAAAAGGAACTCATCAAACTTCTCGGTAATGAAAGCTGGCACCTAAGAAAATATGTTTCAAAAGTTCTTGGCAAATTTGGTAAACCTATAATCCAACCTATACTTGACGAAGCGGAACAGGGAGTATGGTTTGTGAGAGATGCCGTTTGCGCGACTCTTGGGTATATCGGTGAAATCGACTGTCTTGATCCACTGCTCTCATTCTTGGAAGATGGAAGTGAAAGGGTCCGACTCGCAGCCGAAGAATCAATTATCTCAATCATAAACAAAGATAGATTGAAATTCGTGGAATCATATCTTTCAAAGAAAGATGCGGATTTTCAAGAGTTTATTCTGGAGAAACTTAAAAAGATAGATACAGACCTTTACAAAGACATACTGGATGAAAATGCGTAAAATGGACGAGCGCACACTTGAGTGGATTAGAATAAGCCTCATTGAAAGCATAGGAGAGAAACGACTTAGACTTCTTATGCTAAATCTGAAAGACCCATTTCTTATATACGAAAAGGATACAGATGAACTAACGAAGATAATTCCAAAATATGAAAAACAGTTTAAACTCATAAAAAAAACAAAAATTGACCTAACCGATTATTCAAACAAGTTAAGTGATTATGACATTAGCGTCGTGACAATCCTTGACCAGGATTACCCCAATGCCTTGAGGGAAATTGCAGACCCTCCCCCAATTCTGTACCTGAAAGGCAGTCTGCACAACGACGATAAGTTGGCAATCTCGATAGTGGGTTCACGAAAGGCAAGCTATTATGGAAAACAAATGGCTGAGAAATTCACACGGTCACTTGCGCAAATGGGATTTACCATTGTTAGTGGTATGGCAAGAGGTATTGATACAGTAGCACATCAGACAGCTGTCAAAGAAGGTGCAAGAACTATTGCGTTTTTGGGCTCCGGCATTGATGTAATATATCCTAAAGAAAACAGACATCTCTTGCAGAACATAATAAAAAATGGTGCAGTTGTATCAGAATTCCCCCTCGGGACAAAGCCCCTGGCTACAAACTTTCCCCAGAGAAATCGTTTGATAAGTGGTCTGTCCATTGGAACAGTCGTAATCGAAGCAACATTAAAGAGCGGAACATTTACGACTGTAAAATGGGCATTGGAACAAGGCAAGGAGGTTTTCGCAGTTCCGGGAGATACGCGAAGAATGACAAGTATGGGAACAAACAAATTGATTCAGAAAGGTGCAAAATTAGTGATTAATACCGACGATATCATAAGCGAGTTCCCTTATTTGCAGAGAACGAAATTCGAGATACCCCCACCTGTGGAAGAAATTGAGCTTACTTCCTTAGAAAAAAAGGTCTTAGACAAACTAAACCAAACACCGGTTCTTATTGATAACATCATTGAAGAACACGGACTCCCACCCTCGAAAATATCGAGTATACTGCTCTCCCTTGAAATCAAAGGAGTGGTAGAGCAATTGCCCGGGAAAAGATTTGCAAGAAGAGGACTCTAAATATGGAACCAGAAGAACTCAAAAAAAAGATAGAAGTCATCCTGTTTGCTTCCTCTGAACCCCAGAAAATTAGCACATTAAAACATGCCCTGGATATCGAAGACGAAAACCTCATAAAAGAGGCCATAGACCAGTTGCAGAAGGATTACTTGGGAGAAAAAGGCCTTTTTATCGAAAACCTGCAGGGTGGCTACCAGATATTCACAAGACCCGAATACGATTATCTTTTGGGCAGACTCAGGCAAGAAGAAAGAAAATATAATATCTCAAGAGCAGCTCTCGAGGTCCTTGCAATAGTTGCCGTCTTTCAACCTATTACAAAACCTGAAATAGAATCTGTCAGAGGAATATCAAGTGACGGTGTAATAAAACACCTTGTTGATATTGAACTCTTGAGAATAACTGGTAGACTACATACACCAGGCAGACCTTTGCTCTATGCTACTACTCCGGAATTTACGAAGTACTTTCACATTTCTGACAAATCGGAACTTAAGAACCTATATGAAAAATTCAGCAAGGATTTTGAGATAAAGAAAGAAGAAGCAGGTGAAAACACCTTTAACGAAATCGAAGATAATGCAGAAGAACACAAAGAATAAAATTATTCTTATACCAATTAGAACCAAACTTATAACTCAAAAAGACACTATTGAGCATATTATCAGCACATTCGCTGAAAGTTTTTTCCGTCAGGGAGACATTGTTGTTATTGCAGAGAGTGCACTTGCCATCTCGCAGGGAAGAGCAATACCTGAGGATGAAATCAAGGTTGGAATTCTGGCGAAGATTCTCTGGAGATTCGTAGCAAAGGTGCCTTATGGTGTGGGACTCAGAAGCCCTGAAAGTATGCAATGTGCAATAAATGAAGCAGGAGCACTTCGTATTCTCATTGCTGCCATTTTTTCTGCACTAACAAAGCCATTCCATTTGAAAGGCTTATTCTACAGAATTGCAGGTAAGCAACCTGCAATGATCGATGCTGCACATACAACACCTGTAGAACCATTTGACCGATGTGTAATACTCGGTCCATCCAAACCTGATGCTATTGCACAAAATCTCAATAAAACATTTGGTATAGAATTCGCAGTAATGGACATAAATGATATAGGCGGTTCCTGGGTGATTGGCAATTCAGGAGGAATACCCGTCAGGAAACTCCAGGAGATAATGAAGATAAACCCTATGGGGCAGGGTGATGAGTTAACACCCATCTGTATTGTAAGGGGACTGCTATAGAGACAGAAGAGAGAACCAGGGAAACGGTGAGACGGAGAATCGGAGAAAAACAAGAGGGTAGGCGCAGGCTTTACCCCGTGTAATAGGAAAATGTTTTCACATAATGGTATTACACAGGGTTAGCCTGCGAGAATGTCATTCTGAGTAAGCAACACTTATTGACAAAGGAAGAATCTGATTGCAAACGCACGAAACGTTCTAAACGCTCAAAACGATATTAACGATTGAAGCGAAATCAGTGATTACGAAATTACCAGTTACTAAATTACTTAATTACAGAATGAACTATTCGAACAAGTCTTCCAAACGTTATAAACACTGCTAACTAATGAAATATGATGCGACTCAATAGTTTTATTGCAAAAACCGGATTATGCTCAAGGCGGAAGGCTGATGTACTCATCTCTATGGGAAAGATAAAACTAAACGGGAAAGTAGTGAACCTGCTCGGGGTAAAAATTATTCCAGAAAAGGATGTTGTAGAATACAAGTGTAGAATCTTAAAATTAAAAGAGGAAAACACTTATATCCTTCTCAACAAACCCAAAGGCTACATCACAACGACAAAAGACGAGATGGGAAGAAAGACTGTTCTTAACCTGCTTCCACAACATCTTAGGAAAAAACGTCTGTTCCCTGTGGGCAGACTTGACAAGGACACAACCGGACTTCTCATTCTAACCGATGATGGGGAACTTGCAAATAAACTTATGCATCCGCGCAACAAGATAGAAAAAACATACATAGTCACTCTCAATAAAGCATTCAAGAAAACAGATATAAGAACGCTCCTCATTGGTATTGAAGACGAAGGGGAAATCCTTAAGGCAAAATCACTGAAGCAAAATGAAAACAATCAAGTTGAACTCACCCTTGGCGAAGGAAAGAAAAGGGAGATAAAGAGGATGTTCAGGAAATTGGGATACGGAACAATGGAAATCAAAAGAATAGAATACGCATTCCTTACATTACAGAATGTCGAAGAAGGAAAGTATCGGGAACTTACCAAAACAGAGGTTGACAAACTAAAAACACCATAAAACAATTTCCTGCATCAAAACGCTTCTTAGTAATAAAAGTTACCTTCAACGAGTTGATTGCAATCATCAAAAAGAATTCCTTCCATTTTCAGTAGGGCTTTTTTCATCTTCACTCCCCCTCCAAAACCACCAATAGTTCCATCAGAATGGATGGTTCGGTGACATGGAATTATTATAGGAAACGGATTATTTGCCAATGCATTACCAACTGCTCGCGCCGCCTTCGACATACCCAGGTGTTTTGCAATACGCTTATACGAACTAACTCTCCCACGGGGTATTCTGTGTTCAGCTCGTAATACCTTCTGCTGAAACTCGGAACAAAGAGCCAAATGAACTGTGTCAAGAGAGAAACTTATGTTTTCACCATCAAGAAATGCCCTTATGTCATCTATCACACTATCAATCTCAGAACAGGATGCAGCCGTAGCATAAGGAAATAATCTGAAAAAGCGCTTTTCTGTCGGCACACCCGGTTTTGGGAGCAAGACCCGGAAAACCTTAGGTTGAGTGTCAAAAACCGACCAGACGACGGTCAGTAATCCAAATCTGACATTCGTGAAACAATACCGCAAAGCGATTATTTCTCTTTTCCCCAAACCATACTCGTTTAATCAATAACTATCAAAAGCAATATCCTTATTTGTGCGAGGTTATTTCTAAAACTTCCCTTTAAGAATCGAAAGCATTTCAGAATGAATATTTCCATTACTGCCGACTATTGTGCCTCCAAAAATGTAGTCCTCTTCCCCATTCCAATCCGATACTTTTCCACCTGCTTCTTGTATTATAAGGCTTCCAGCCGCAACATCCCAGGGTGACAGTTTCATCTCCCAGAATCCATCGAGCCTACCACAAGCAGTATAGCATAAATCAAGAACAGCTGAACCTGCCCTCCTTATTCCACTTGAGTTTAAAAACATCTCCCTGAAAATCCTTAAATACATGTCTATATGATTATGCGCTCTAAAAGGAAATCCAGTAGCAAGAAATGATTCACTGAGCGTCTTTCTCTTCGATACATATATCCTTTTATCATTAAGAAAAGCCCCTTCCCCATTCTCAGCAAAGAACAATTCTCTTCGCAAAGGTTCAAAGACCATTCCGAGAACAATCTCACTGTTTTTCTCAAGAGCGATGGAAATGGAAAAAAACGGAAATGAATGTATGTAATTTGTCGTTCCATCAAGCGGGTCGATAATCCATCTGTATTCATTTTTCGTCTCTTCTGGTTTCGTCTCCTCCGTAAGAATATCAAACTCAGGAGTCCTCTGACTTAGAATTTCGACGATGCATTCCTCCGATTCCTTATCCACCTTTGTCACAAAATCATTTTTCCCCTTTGAACCAATATCTTTTTGACTTAGTTTTCCGAGATTTGAAAGCAGTATCTCTCCACCCGCATAGATGGCTTTCTTGATTGTGGGTATTAATTCAATGTATTTACTCATAAAATCCTCAAAACTCTCTTCTGTTTATCTCACGCAGGCTAAAGCCTGCGGCTACACTGTGAGATAATAACCTGGTGGTTCACTTGGGCAACCACAAGGGTTATCCCCTACAACTCGCAAATACCTATACATACTTCAGAAATTGCTCTATTTCCTTCTCGGTGTTATAGAAATGAGGAGAAACCCTTATAAAACCACTTCTTATAGAAACAATAATATTCTTCTCTACCAAATTTTTCTGCAATTCTTCGGATGATATGCGCACTGGTTTAAATGTCACTATACCTGCTCTTTCCTCCTTGATAACCGGCGATGCAATTTCACATCTTTTCTTCCTAATGCCATCTATCAACATATCGGTCAATAAGAATATTCGCTTCTCAATTTCCTCCATCCCCACTTCAAGAAAAAGCTTCAAATGTTCTATGAATCCATATATGCCAATAAGATTTCTGGTTCCTTCTTCAAAACGACTGGCAGAATTTTTTAATGGTGGTAGCTTCGAAAAATCATTAAAATTTTTCCACTGTGCACTCAACCATCCAGTGTTATTAGACTTTAATCGGTTAAATACCCTCTTCGATATATACATTATCCCAACACCCTGAGGTCCAAAAAGCCATTTGCTTGCACCTGCCGAAAAGAAATCCACTTTTATTTTTGATATGTCAATCCTTATTGCCCCGAGTCCCTGAATTCCATCAACAAAAAGAAGTATATCTCTGTGCTGACAAAACTCACCCAGTCTTTCCAAATCGACTCTCTTTCCGGTAAGAAAATCCACCCAGTCAACAGCAATAGCCTTTGTTTTTTTGTCAGCCACTGAAACACATTTTCCATAAAAATCTTCATCCTTACGAAGCTCAACAAACCTCTTCTCAACATCCGGAAGATTATATAACCACGGATATATGTTTGCTGGAAATCCTCCTTTGGCAAGAATCACATTCGAACTTAAATCCCAGTCCAGTGCATTCATCGGCAAGATTAATCCTTGAGAAGTATTTTTCACAATTGCTATTTCACTCTTTTCAGCACCTAACAGTTTTGCGGAAAGTGTTCTGGCTTGCTCTTCCGCTGTATCAAGCATATCCTTTGTAATATCTCCTTCCAATTCGTAAATATCAAGCAGAGCATCCATTGCTTTCCTTGCCCTTGTTGTGAGCGGTCCTGTGGAAGCGTGATTTAAGTAAATCTTTTCTTTCGTAATGGGAAAAAGCTCCCTAATTTTCTCTATGTTCATTTTCCCTTCAATTATTTTCGAGGAAGACTCCTCTGTTGCTTTTAATTTTAATACTTCAACCAATAAAACCAATCCAACAAATGAAACAGACAGAACATTCCAATTAGTCTGTGTTCATTTTTTGCTAAAACCATATTTCCCTTCTATCTTCATTACAGTAAAGTAGTGTGGAGAGAGATAAGTAAGAGGTTGAAATTTCGTGTCATCAAATTTACCGTCAGCCATTATCGCCTTATCAATGTGCGTTCCCACAACCTCTCCCAGGAAAAGTGTATGACTCCCGAGTTCGATGCTTTTAATCAGTTTACATTCCAGATTTATGGGACATTCTCCAATTAATGGTGCATCAACAACTTTTGCCTTTTCCTTCGTAAATCCTGTCTCCTTGAACTTATCAAATTCCTTCCCCGACCTCGTTCCGCAAAAATCGGCTTCTCCCTTGAGACTGGCAGGTGGAATGTTTATTACATATTCCTTGCTATTCATAATCATTTCGTATGAAAATCTATTCTTTCTGATACCCATTGCCACTACTGGCGGGGAGGAACAAACCACTCCGACCCAACTCAAAGTGATAATATTATCCTTTCCGGAAGAACTTACTGTAATAAGAACTACCGGTCTTGGAAAAACCATCGGACTATTCGTTTTTGGAAAAAATTTTTTCATAGTTCCTCCTTTGCACCAGTTTTTCCTCTAACTCAAAAATTCTGTCATTAATCATTAGTTATCGGTCATTAGGCATTGGGCAATAGTTATTAGTCAATAGTCATCAGTCAATGGTTATTGGTCATTGGTTATTGGTTATTAGTCAAAGGTTATTCGCCTGCGGCGTAAATTCGCTTCACTGTGTATTTGCCATGCGTTATTAATTGTAAACAATCATGGTCTATCTGGTCTATTTAGTCTATTTGGTCTCTTCCATTTTCTGCCTTTGTTGGTCTGCAGTCTCTCCGTTTCTCCAATTCACCGTTTCATCGTTTCGCTGATTCTTCTTCCCCGTTTCCCCGTTTCTCCGGTTCACTGTTTTCTGGGTTTTTCGGTGAGTAATATCGGGGCGAGAGGATTTGAACCTCCGACTTCCTGCTCCCAAAGCAGGCGCGCTACCCGGGCTGCGCCACGCCCCGTCATTTTAGATTACTATAAAATATATTCTTTCAAAAGTCAACAATAAAACTAAAAATGAAAACTGTGCAATCTGAATTTTATCTGTGTAATCAATGATTCCTGTTTCTCAGGAATCATTACTGAAAATAAACCTGTCCGCTGTTCTGCAGCGATACAAGCAATTCTTCCGTATTTTTGCCATCCTTTGGATAGGTTGACCACCTCATAGTGATGTTTGTTTTGCTCTGCGAAAGATGTTTTAATCTCGTTACAAGTCTATCACTCAGGATATATACACCATCGGATGTTGTCTCTGGTAGTAACCCATAAAAGAAGCCTTTTGCATTAAGAAAAACATAGTCAATAGTTCTGAGGTTATTCTTGAGAATTCCAAACAGTTTCTCTAAATCCTCAAAACGATTCTCACTTGTGACATCCTCAAAATGCATCTCTATTATAAATATAGAAAAAGGACGAACATACCGTCTCGATCTAAATATCTCCATATCAAGCAGCTTTGCAAAACTGGCATACTCAACGTCCCTTTTTATCATCTCAATAAGGTCAATTTTCTTTTCTCCTGATAAAGTCGTAATTTCACTCCTGTAGTTCTTAAATTCCTTCTCTAATTCAGGGAAACCTGCAAGGGTTTGCAGAAGAATTCTATTATCCTCACCAAAATGCTTTAACAACCTTGAAAAAACACCTTTCACCATTTCACGTCCAGGAGTTTTTCTCAGTCTATCAGCATATTCAAGATAGTTGAGTATTGCTTCACCAACAAACCCTACCTCCATATATACATCACCAAGGATTCTATGTATCTCCTCACAATTCGAATCAATCCTGAGAATTTTCTTACAAATAGCAATAGCATTTGCAAAGAGCTTCTTTTTTCTGTAAAGTTCAACGCAGCTCTCATATTCACCAATTGCCTCTGATTTTTTTCCCATACGACTCAGGATGTCTCCACCAACGTTTCTCAATTCAGGCTCGCTACCGAATTCTTTAATATTCTGAAGGTACAACCTGAATGCTTCCTCGTACCGATTCCCTGTCATTAAACTTCTGAGCTTCTCAACAATTTTGAGGCAACTACTTCCGCATTCCATAGACCCATATATAAACCAAAATCTCATAGTTGTCAAGAGTGAAAAACAGCTTTCCCCATTTTTACTTGACAGTTGACTCAAAATTTGCTATTGTTCTTCTATGAAAGAAATAGAGCCTTCCTTTGAATCAGCCCTTAAGCGATTGGAAGACATTGTTAATTCATTAGAGAAAGGCAATGTCTCTCTTGATGAAGCAATTACCCTTTTTGAAGAAGGCATCAAAACTGCAAAAATATGCAAGGAAAAGCTCGAAAAAGCAGAAGGAAAGATAAAGGAACTTGTTAAAAACTCTAACGGAACTTTTTCCCTTTCCGATTTTCATTTTGAATCAAAATGAAGATTGATAACTTCTTGGCAGCGAAAAAGAAGTTAGTGGATACTGCCCTTCGTAAATATCTTCCACAAAACTCTGAACCCCGTATTATATCGGAGGCTATGAGATACAGCTTATTTGCAGGAGGAAAAAGATTGAGACCCATCCTTGTTCTAACTGCTTATGAGGCTCTTGGCGGAAATGAGGTAGAGAAAATTATGTCTGCATCCTGTGCTGTAGAAATGGTCCATACATACTCTCTGATTCATGATGACCTGCCAGCAATGGACAATGACGACTTCAGAAGAGGAAAACCAACCTGTCATAAGAAATTCGGAGAAGCAATCGCTATTCTTGCGGGAGATGCCTTGTTTGCCAAATCCTTTGAGATTTTGCAAAAAACAGAAGTAGAACCTGAAATATTGCTTGAAGTCAACAGAATATTCTCAAAAGCAGTAGGAACCGATGGAATAGTTGGCGGACAGGTAATGGACATTATCTCCACCTCCGACAGCAAAGATGAGGACTTGCTTCATTATATACATACACACAAAACGGGAACTTTCATTTCCGCTTGCATTGTCATTGGTGCAATTCTTGCAAAAGCGAAGAAGTATCAAATTGACGCACTAAGTAATGCAGGCAACAAGTTGGGACTTGCCTTTCAAATCGTTGACGATATTCTCGATGTTCAGAGCACGAACAAGGTAATTGGGAAAAGCACTGGAAAAGATGCAAGGCAGAAAAAACTCACCTATCCTGCTCTCTATGGATTGAGAAAATCAAAGCAAAAGTCCGCACAATTATTAAGCGATGCAAAGAAAATCTTCAACGACGGTTTAAAAGAATTAGATACATCGAGACTCTCACAGATTGCTGAATTCATTGTCAAAAGGGCATACTGAATCGTAACAGGATGTTTCAATGCAATATCTGAATAACATATTATCTCCAAAAGACATAAAGAAACTCGACATTCATGAAATCAAAATACTGGCAGAGGAGCTGAGGACAAAAATAATCGATGTTGTGGCAAAAACCGGTGGACACCTTGCTCCAAGTCTCGGTGCAGTCGAACTTACACTATCACTTCATTATGTTTTCGATGCTCCGGAAGACAAAATTATATGGGATGTAGGACATCAATCCTACGCCCATAAACTCTTGACGGGAAGGTTCGAGAACTTTGACACTCTAAGGCAATTCGGTGGCATCAGCGGCTTTCCAAAGAGAGAGGAGAGCGAATACGATGTCTTTGGTACTGGACATGCAAGTACTTCGATTTCTGCTGCTCTCGGCATCGTTGCTGCAAGAGATTTGAAGAGAGAAAAGTTCAAGGTCGTTGCTGTCATAGGTGACGGCGCTCTAACAGGTGGAATGGCACTCGAGGGCTTAAACTATGCCGGACATCTCGAAAAGAATATACTAATAGTCCTAAACGATAACAAAATGTCCATAGCAAAGAATGTAGGTGCATTCAAAAGGTATCTGACAAAAATATCGGCAATCCCAACCTACCATAAACTGCGCTCTGATGTATGGGAACTCGTAAATAGACTCCCGACAGCTATTGTGAGCAGTGAAACAAAAGAACTTGCTCACAAAATAGGAGATGGACTCAAGAATCTAATTGTCCCGACAATGCTGTTTGAAGAACTTGGATTTGAATACTTTGGACCAGTGGATGGACATAATATTTCTGACCTCATCGACATATTTTCAAAAGTGAAAAGAATAAAAGGGCCAAAACTCGTTCATGTATTAACAAAAAAGGGGAAAGGCTACTCACCTGCCGAAACGGACCCAACACATTTTCACGGATTAGGGAAGTTTAACAAAGATACGGGACTGTCAGAAAAAGGGAATGGTGCACCTTCCTACTCAAAGGTTTTTGGAAATTTTGTTTCTGAATTTGCAGAAACTGACGAGAGAATAGTTGCAATTACTGCAGCAATGCCCCAAGGAACAGGACTCGATACATTTGCAGAGGAATTTCCAGAACGCTTCTTCGATGTCGGTATAGCCGAGCAGCACGCAGTAACCTTCGCTGCAGGGCTTGCCACTGAGGGGATGAAACCCATTGTTGCCATTTATTCGACATTTCTTCAGAGGGCATACGACCAACTCATACATGATGTTTGTCTTCAGAAGCTACCCGTGATTTTCTGTATTGATAGAGGAGGAATTGTTGGAGAAGACGGGCCCACTCATCATGGAGCTTTTGACCTTTCATACTTGAGAATAATTCCTAATATGATCATAATGGCACCCAAGGATGAGATTGAATTAAAGCATATGCTCTTTACAGCAATAAACTATGAGAAAGGTCCTATTGCAATAAGGTATCCAAGAGGAAAGGTTTTGGGACTCAAACAAGAGAAAGCACAGAACATTCCTATCGGGAAGGGTGAACTGCTAAAAAATGGAAATACAATAATTTTGATTGCAATCGGTTCAATGGTTTATCCATCACTTGAAGCGGCAAAATTACTCGATGCAAAAGGGATGAGCACCGCAGTTATCAATGCAAGATTTGTAAAACCTATTGATATTGAACTTATAGAAAAACACATTGGGAACAAGAAACTTATCGTAACGGTTGAAGAAAATGCGCTCGCAGGTGGATTTGGAGATGCTGTTCTAAAAGTCATTCATAACTTAAATCTGAGAAAGGATGTTCTTACCATTGGCATTCCTGATAGGTTTATTCCTCATGGAGATTCTTCGTTACTTAAAGACACCATTGGACTGAATCCTCGAGGAATTGTCAAAAAGGTGGAAAAATATCTAAATGATAGAAAAAAATAACTCCGTGATTGAAAATAGCAAGAAAGACCTTTTAATCAAAGTTGGCTCTTTAACACCAAGACAAATTGTAAAAAAACTTGATAAATATATTATAGGACAGGATAAGGCTAAAAAAGCTGTCGCAATTGCGCTACGGAATAGATTTCGCAGACAGATGGTAGAAGAGGAATTGAGGGAAGAGATAATGCCAAATAACATCATAATGATCGGACCCACAGGAGTAGGCAAAACCGAAATAGCAAGGAGGTTGGCAAAACTTGCAGAAGCACCCTTCATAAAAGTGGAAGCTTCGAAATTTACTGAAGTGGGCTATGTGGGTCGGGATGTTGAATCAATGGTTAGAGACCTGACAAGTATATCCGTAAATATGGTTAAATCAAAGAGAGCTGAAGAAGTGAAGGAAAAGGCTAAAAAAAGAGCTGAGGAAAGACTGCTTGATCTCCTTCTGCCTCCACCCAAAAAACCTCCTCTGGATACCGCAAACCTCACGGAAACAAGGGAAAAGTTGCGGCAATTACTGCATGATGGAGTTTTGAAGAAAAGAACGGTAGAAATTCACACAGCAGAGAGTTCGGCGAATTTCACAGCAGTAATCCCTCAAATGGGGATGGATGAAATCGACATAAATTTCAGAGAAATGATTGAGAATATTCTTCCAAAGAAGCAAAGAACACGAAAAGTGACAGTAGAAGAAGCAAGTCAAATTCTTGGTCAGGAAGAAATTCAAAAATTGATTGATATGGAAGCAGTTATCAACGAAGCAAAACTGAGGGTTGAGAATTCCGGAATAATATTTATAGATGAAATAGATAAAATCGCAGGCAAAGGATATAAGAGTGGACCGGATGTTTCAAGGAGCGGCGTTCAGCGAGACCTTCTCCCTATCATAGAGGGCTCTACGGTAATGACAAAATACGGATTGGTGAGAACCCAGCACGTACTTTTCATTGCGGCTGGTGCTTTCCATATGACCAAACCCTCCGACCTCATTCCTGAAATTCAGGGTAGATTTCCAATCAGGGTTGAATTAAACAGCCTTACGGAAGAGGATTTCAAGCGAATACTCACTGAGCCAGAGAATGCTCTTATAAAACAATACACAGCTCTTCTGGCAACAGAAAACGAAAAAATCACATTTACGCCCGATGCTATTGCGCAAATTGCTCACTATGCAGCAGTTGTAAATGATAAGGCTGAAAACATAGGTGCACGCAGACTCCAAACCATAATGTCTGCTCTTCTTGAAGACTACCTTTTTGATATACCAGATGTCAAATTCGGGAATATTCCCATAACGAAAGACACAGTTAACAAACAATTGCAAAACCTCGTCGAAGACAAAGACCTTTCAAGATATATACTTTAAACTTGTGTTTCATTCAACAATAAAGTTCGTTGAGAGCGTTTAGAATGTCATCCAACCATTTGACTTCGTAATTAGGTAATTCAGTAGTTAGTAATTTCGTTTAGAGGGAGAATGACAAGATTGTTATTGTGTCGTATTCTTATGCGGTGGTTCCCTGTGTATTGTACCTTGGTGCTCTAATTTCCTAATTTCGTGCTTATGCCTTACTGAACCTGGATGAATCTAATGTAATACTTTTTTGAAGACATAGTCTATGTTTTTAAGATAGTAATCAAGAGAAAAGCACGATTTGAGTTCCTTTGCAGTTAATATCCCCTTCACTTTTTTGTCTTTCAGCAGAAAATCGAAAAACTCCCCCTCACTCTTCCAAACTTTCTTTGCATTGGACTGAACAATCTTATATGCTTCTTCCCTTGTAATACCTTTCTCGATGAGTTTCAAAAGAACCCTCTGTGAAAATATTAACCCATTGGTCAATCTTAAGTTCTTCTTCATTCTCACTGTGTTTACTTCCAAATTATCTAAAATGAAAAGTAATTTCTCAAGGCTGTAATCGAGCAATGTTGTTGCATCCGGGAAAATTATCCTTTCAGTTGATGAATGACTAATGTCCCTTTCATGCCAAAGAGTAATATTTTCCATAGCAACCATTGCATCTGCACGCACTATACGGGCAAGCCCACACAGCCGTTCACATAGAATAGGATTCCGTTTATGCGGCATTGCACTTGAACCCTTCTGACCTCTTGAGAATGGTTCCATAACCTCACCTACTTCCGTCCTTTGGAGATGTCTTATCTCTAATGCTATTTTTTCTATGAGTCCCATAATAAGAGCAAGGACAGAAAGATACTGAGCATATCTATCCCTTGAGATAATCTGACTCGAAGCATAGGATAACTTCAATTTCAATTTTCGAGCTGCATATGCTGCGACTCCGGGAGGCATTGTCGAAAAAGTTCCTACTGCACCAGAGATTTTTGCATACGAGATATTTTCTATCGCATCAACAAGCCTTCTCTCATTTCTTCTTGCCTCGTCATACCACAATAGCACCTTCAATCCAAATGTGATGGGCTCAGCATGTATTCCGTGTGTTCTGCCCATCATCATCGTTCTTTTATATTTGGTAGCAAGTTTCTTGAGAACCTTTTTAACTGACCTCAAGTCTTTCAATATCTCGTTACCCGCATCCCTTAAAAGCAGAGCAGATGCGGTGTCAAGCACATCGGATGATGTCATTCCCATATGGATAAAACGCGCATCCTTGCCAACGTTCTCTGCAACATTAGTAAGAAATGCTATCACATCATGCTTTACCTTCTCTTCTATTTTGTTAATCCTTTTAACACTGAACTTTGCTTTTTTCTTCACCCTCTCAAGGACAGTCTTTTTGACATCTCCCCTCTTCACCCAACCCTCAAGAACAGCAATTTCGACCAGCAACCATTTACTAAATTTGGTTTCATCGCTCCATAGTTCTTTCATAGTCTTGGTAGTATATCTTTCAATCACCTTAACTCCTATTTATGGTTTCTTATACAATATTTTTTATAGTATCGCTTCTTATAATAACAGAATGAAGACACTACGCCTAAAATAATATACTTGTCAGTCATGTTTAGACCCTTAATTGCTTTCTAATCAATTCAAACAAAGTTCTTTTTATTTCAGTATGTCTCGGGATAGGTGCTTTTCGACCGTTCTTCGGATTCATATAAATGTCATGTCTTTTGCCATGTCGAATCAAAAAACAACCTGATTTGGTAATAAACCTTATTAGCTCCCTCCTCTTCATAAGGCTATTGTTAACTCTTTTTGTTTTGGTTTTACTGATAGTTTAGGTAAAGTCTCTGTTTCCATCATCAGTTTATATACTTCTTGAATATTCTCTTCCAATTCTCTTAAGGTTTCACCCTGGCTAAATACACCAGGAACTTCCTTTAACCTACCTACATACCAGCTTTCATCTAACCAGTACTCCAAAGTAAAGGTTCTTTCCATAATACCTCCTTGACTATTATTCTGATTGTCTCTCCTATCAATCCCCCCTAACCCTGTGAAATAGGAGAATGCCCAGAAGTTTATTGTATTTCACGGGGTAAATCCCCCTTTTCAAAAGGGGGAAATGTGTGGGGGTCAGTTTCAAAGAAGCTATAAATATGCGTGACTTTCATTTTCGCTTAATATATACATTAGTAAAATGACATAGTCAAGCGAAATTTGATTGCAAACTACTCGGTCAATGTGAAAAAAGATAAAGATTTCCCCATGTTGTTGGGTCGCTTTCCTTGAGGTTAGGAGGCCAGCACAGTTTCCTCGAAGGTGAATATGAATTTTTCCCGTCTCTGTCATAAACCTCAATGCCAAGACCAAAAACTGTTCTTTTCATCATTTCTCTTTGCACAGGAATCTTCACATCCACAGAATAGCCCCCAATTTTCCTCTCTACATTTCCATATATCCTCCCTGTCAAATCCTTTGAAAAAGCGGATAGGTTATTGCCATTCAGTACAACAGGATTCTCACTCTTACCCACCCCAGGCACTATATTAATTACTATATCATCGTCATTGAGCGTTTGTCTGCAGAAATCACCGCTAAGGTCTGTATCCAGCAGGATAACGAGATAGTCTCCCTGCAGTATATGGCTTTCGTCCTCATAAATAGCATTATCTTTGATATGCAATACTATCCTCAAAAACCCTTCATCCTGGGACAGAAGAAACTTAAAGGACAGGTCGTCTTTATCTCTAAATTCTCTCTTATTGGAATAGTCAGGGAAAACACTGAAGAAATTCGCACTATTTGCCGTTTCTGAGGCAAAGTATGTTATTCCTGGTCGCATATAATATGGTTTAAGCGGTTCAGACAGAATATTACCGTTACGACAACTGTAAAATGTCAATGTTCCTGCAAAAATGGTTTTCTTTTGATTATCGCAATCAACAGGTAAAAAATCAAAGGAGAAGACTTCGTCCTTGCCATCACCATCCAGGTCTTGGTTATTCAAACCACCACTTTCAAGATTCAATACTTCTTTGAATCTATACAAATTCTCTTCGTAACATATATATATATATCCTCCACCTTTTGAACGAAACCATTGAACTTCAATCAACGGAGGAATTTCATCAAAAACTTTCACCAGTTTTATCTTTACATCTGCACTCAACCTGCATTTATACATCTCTCGAAATTCACTTCCAACCTTTTTGAATATTGCCACAATCGTTCCCTGATACTTTTCTGTTCCGAATCGGCCATCTATATCGTAAACACATACTGTCTCTTTCTCACCATCACCTGTGCAATCGTCTTCAATAGTTTGAACATGAACAGCATTTTCCGGGAGAAACACCAGATTGCTTTCAATTTGCAAAAAAAACATTAAAGAGAAAAAAAGAAAATTCAACATTTCCTCCTGACTCAATCAAGAAAACTTTTCTCAATCCTTTTTATTTTAAGGGATAGAACGCACTTTTGCAAGAAAAATCTTATTGACTAATAAAGAAAAAAATGATAAACAAGGAACGTGAAGACTAATTATTTGTTAAAGGAGGTAGTAATGTTTTCAAATATTCTCGTTGCAACGGATGGTTCGTCAAATTCTTTGCGCGCTGCTGAAAACGCACTGGAAATCGCCAAACGTTTCAAAGCAAAAATTACACTTGTATACGTTGTCTATGTACCGCGATTGTACCAGGGAGATATTTCCAGCGAACTGATGGAGAGCTTTGTTGAAGACGGACAGAAAATTCTCAAAGATACATCTCAAGTTTTCAGCAGAGCCAATTATCCATTCACAACCAAACTTATCAGGGGCAAGAAACCAGCTGTTGCCATTTGTTCACTGGCAAAAAAATATGACCTTCTTATAATTGGAACAAGAGGATTACACAAGAAACAAGAAAGGTCATTGGGCAGTGTCAGCAGCTGCGTTATACACTGCGCTCCCTGTCCTGTTTTGCTCGTTAAATGAATTGGGGATTGTCATTCGGAATAGGCGATACTTTCCGACTATTGAAGAATCTAAAACCGAGATTCTTCGCTTCGTTCAAAATGACACCTCATAACAAGACACACCCCGTCAATTTCATTGACACCCCTCTTTTTAGAGGGGACTTAACTTACTCACAATGACAACCTTCTCAGTCATCGTTACAGCAAATGTGTGATTAGTCCGCTGCGGAGTTTTGGTTCAAACCAGGTAGATTTGGGCGGCATAACCTTACCGGCATCAGCGATTGCCATCAACTGCTCTATCGTAGTTGGAAACATACTGAAAGCAACAGAAAATTTCCCTGAATCAACAAGTTTTTCAAGCTCTCCCAGTCCTCTCATACCGCCAACAAACGCAATTCTCGAATCCTTCCTTGGATTTTCAATACCCAATATAGACTTAAGAAGGTTCTCCTGAAGGATACTTACATCAAGACTCAGAACAGGGTCATCTTTGTCGAATATACCTTCCCTGGCTCTAAGCTGATACCATTTTCCGTGCAAATACATTCCAAAATCATGCTTTTCCTGAGGCTTAAAAGGATTGCCTTTTATAGCATAGTCTGTAACAATGAAGTTCCCGCTAACCTTTTTGAGGAATTCGTCCTCTAGATAGTTATTCAGACCAGATACAACCCTGTTGTAATCCATTATATACATCTGGTTATGGGGAAATATTACAGAAAGAAAGAAATTACACTCCTCCTTACCCGTGAAATTCGCAGAACCCTTCTTCCTTTCATCCCTTACCCTTGCTGCTGCTGCCGAACGATGATGTCCATCAGCCACATATAAACAATCCAATTTTGCAAACGCACTCCTGATAGCATCAATGTACTCTGCATCCTTCACAACAAAGAAAGTATGCCTGATGCCGTCCTCGGAAGCAAAGTCGTAAACAGGTTTGTTCTGCATTAGGCTGTTCATCAGGTTGTCAATCTCACCAGTTGCCCTGTAGGTAAGAAAAACAGGACCTGCCTGTGCGTTCAAAACATTTATGTGTTTCGCTCTATCGATTTCCTTTTCAATTCTTGTATTTTCATGCTTCTTTATTTTTCCTTCTTCATATTCATCAACAGATGCAACTGCAACAAGGCCTATCTGCAGATGTTCACCCATCTTTTGACTATACAGGTAAAAACAATCTTTCTCATCCTGCATAAGGATACCCTCGTCAATCAACTTTTTCAAATTCTCCCTGCCCTTATTGTAAACCATTTCATCGTACAAATCAACTGATGGCTCAAGGTCCACCTCAGGCTTAACCACATGCAGAAAACTGTAAGGATTATCTCTGACAACTCCTCTTGCTTCTTCAGAGTTCAGGACATCATAGGGCGGAGAAGCCACCCTTTCGGCAAACTCCTGCCTCGGTCTTAACCCTCTGAATGGTCTTACAATTGCCACCCTTAACTCCTTTCTATTTGTATCTTCCTACTGCTTATCATTCCCTTCGATTTTTGCTCTGCATTTGGGGCACTTTAGATAGACACCACCTCTTCCATATTTTTCAACCATAAGAGGGAATTTACATTCAGGACATTGCTCTGCAACGGGTTTGTCCCACAGCGCAAATTTGCACCCAGGATACTTGCTGCAACCATAGAACACCTTTCCTTTTTTTGTAACCTTCTCAACGAGGTCACCATCACACCCCTCTTCAGGACATTTAACACCTATTTTTACTGATGAAGAATAATCACATTTCGGATAATTTTTGCAGGATATAAATCTGCCAAATTTCCCTCTTTTTATTACCAAATCTGCTCCACACTTTGGACATTTGCCGTCTACCTTTTCTCCATCAAGTTGTTTCGTATTCTTACAATCAGGATAACCCGAACAGGCAAGAAACCTTCCGTATTTCCCCCACTTGATTACCATTGGTTTTCCACAAATATCGCAGGTCTCGTCCGTTTTTTCAATCACCTTTTCCTTGACCTTTTTTACTCCCTTGTCAGCTTTGTTGAGCATAACTATAAAGGATTTGTAGAAACTCTGCAGGACTGATACGATTTCTTCTTTTCCTTCTTCAATACCGTCCAATTCCTCTTCCATCTTTTTTGTAAAATCATAAGAAAAAATGGTCTTAAAATACTCAAGCAATATTTTAACCACAATCTTGCCGAGTTCTGTAGGAACGAGCGCCTTTTTTACTTTCTTCACATATTTTCTGTTTTGAACCGTGCTAATGATAGTAGCATAAGTACTTGGACGTCCAATACCTCTTGCCTCAAGTGCTTTGACAAGAGTACCTTCTGTATATCTATTTGGTGGCTCGGTGAAGTGCTGGCTCAAATCGACTGAAACAAGTAAAACCCCTTCACCAACATCAAGATTCGGAATAGCAGATTCTTTGGACTTCTCCTCCTTCCGTAGAACCTTCATAAATCCTTCAAATACTACTTCTCTTGAATTCGCCCTAAAAAGAAACTTACCTCCGAGAATTTCTGCAGTGATTGATTGAAAAACCGCATCGGACATTTGCGAAGCAACGAATCTCCTCCATATCATCTCATAAAGTCTCAACTGATTTTTCTCCAGATACGATTCTATCTTATCGGGAGTTCTCAAAACAGAGGATGGACGAATACACTCATGAGCTTCTTGTGCGCTCTTCCTCGATTTAAAGGTTCTCTTAGACTTCGGTATGAATCTTTCACCAAATTCGTCCTTAATAAATTTCCTTGCTTTATCTTGCGCTTTTTCGGAAATCCGAACCGAATCTGTTCTCATATATGTAATCAAACCTACAGCTCCTTCTGTCCCAAGTTCTATTCCTTCATACAACTGTTGGGCTATCATCATTGTTTGCTTTGCAGTAAAATTAAGCATCTTGGATGCTTCCAGTTGAAGATTACTCGTAATAAATGGAGGTGGCGGAGATTTTTTCACATTCTTATTTTCATACTTTACTACTTTGTATCTTTCCTTTTTCACCTGAACTTCAATGCTGTTTGCATCTTTTTCGGTTTTCATTTCAGGTTTCTTCCCACTAACCTTCACAAGTTCAGCGGTAAATGTATTACCATTTTCTTTCTTGAAAGTTCCTGCAAGTTGCCAGTATTCCTGCTTTTCAAAATCTTCGATAGCGTCTTCTTTCTCACAAATAAGTCTAAGAGCAACAGTCTGAACTCTTCCTGCGGAAAGACCTCTTCTTATAGTTTTCCACAGATAAGGGCTAACCTTATACCCAACAAGCCTATCCAATATTCGTCGTGCTTGCTGGGATTTGACAAGATTCAAGTTAATATATCCCGGATTCTTCAACGCTTTTTCAATTCCTTCTTTGGTAATTTCATAAAAAAGCACTCTGAAGGGAACTTTCCTGTCACTTACTTCCTGTGCTATGTGAAACGCAATTGCCTCTCCTTCTCTATCTGGGTCGGTTGCAATAAAAATATCAGATGCATCTTTGGAAGCCTTCTTGAGATTACGAATAATCCTTGATTTGCCTGCGATTGCTTCATAGGTGGGATTGAATTCATTCTTCACATCAACACTTAGTTTATTTTTGGGCAGGTCCTTAATGTGACCGTTTGAGGAAAGCACTTTAAAACCTTTTGCATCAAGGTATCTCTGTATAGTTCTTGCCTTTGTCGGAGATTCAACTATTAAAAGTTTTTTACTCATTGCAGTATTCCTTTACTCCTAACCAATTATGTTTATACACAGTTCTTCTGCAAAAACGAAAGGGTGTTTCTTATGTCCACTGGAAGTGGAGAATAAAATGTCATCGTCTTTTTCTTATTGGGATGATAGAAAGAAAGAGCGGTTGCATGTAGGGCTTGCCTTTTTAGTTTCGAGAGAATAGAATCAAATTCATCTTTATACTGTTTCCCAACATTCACAAGTATTGAAGTTTTTCTTCCTCCATAATCAGGATCTCCAACAACCGGATATCCCATATGCAAAAAATGAACCCTGATTTGGTGAGTCCTTCCGGTTTCCAGTTGAGCTCTGATGTAAGTTGCAATGCTAAATCTTTGGATAACTCTGTAATGTGTTACCGCCCTGCGCGATGCAAAAGGAGTTACTTTCATCTTTTTTCTATCAAGGGTATTTCTACCGATAGGTGCTTCGATAACACCTTCATCAGTTGGGACTGCGCCCCAGACAAGCAGCAGATAAACCCTTTTCATTAGCCTATCCTGAACCTGTTTGCCAAGGAGGGAATGAACTCTCTCTGTTTTTGCAAATACGATAAGCCCCGATGTATCCTTATCAAGCCTGTGAACTACACCAGGTCTCGAAACATCATCTGTTTCGGCAAGTTCTCTGGATGTATGATACAGAAGAGCATTTACAAGAGTCCCATTTAAATTACCTCTGGCGGGATGCACTACCATACCTGCTCTTTTGTTAACTACAACAAGAGAAGAATCCTCATAAACTATGTCAATGGGAATATTCTCCGCTTCAATGCGCGAGCGTTCTCTTTTCTCGCACACTATTGCAAGAAACTCTCCTGAATGAACAATATGATGTGCCTTCACGGGGTTTCCATCGACCATCACCGCACTCTGGTTTATCAACTTTTGAATCCTGGACCGAGAAAAACCAAGCCCCAGTCCAAGAAGATATTTGTCAAGCCTAATTTCCCTTCCCTGTCTAATTGATATTTTCTTTTCTATCTTGGTTTTCATACGGAATTAGAAGTTTCCTGAATTGTATCTTATGCGATTGTCAAAGAAAGATGTTCCTGTTGTACTCTTATTATGCTCTCTATTCCATTTTGCGCAAGAGATAACATTCTTTCAAGGTCAGTCGCTGAAAACGGATTCCCCTCTGTTATCCCATCAATTTCCACGAATTTCATATCTGCGTTCATAACAACATTCATATCAACATCAAGATTAGAATCTTCTTTGTAATCAGGGTCAAGAAGTATTTTTTCCCCCATTTTCCCGACACTGACAGCAGCAACAAGACTAATAACAGGCATACTTTCAATCTGCCCAACCGTTAACATATCCTGAAGAAGAATATATAGGGCAATCATTCCACCATTAACAGAAGCTGTCCTTGTTCCACCATCTGCCTGTATGACATCCACATCGACAACAACCGAATAACCTATAATCTTGGAAAGATCACATCCTGCTCTTAAAGACCTTCCAACAAATCTTTGGATTTCCTGGCTACGTCCCGAAAGTTTCACCCTTTCTCTTGGTATTCTGTTCGGTGAACATCTTGGTAACATTCCATACTCAGCTGTTATCCAGCCAAGGGATTTTCCTTCAAGGAACTTTGGGACACCTACCTGTTTTGTAGCAACACACAGAACTTTTGTCAAACCAAGTTCATAGAGTATAGAAGTCTTCTCTCCTTTTATAAATTCAACCGTAACTTTTTGAGGTCTTAACTCATCAAATGCTCTATTCGTTCTCATTAACAGAACGCTTCCTCCTTCCCGCTATGGAAACTATTTCACAATTCCTGCTTGCTTAAATTTCTCTTCCTTTATTATAGGTTTTTTTTCAGACATATTGCAACTTCCATCGAACAAAACACCTTCTTCAATTATCAGTTTCTTGCATACGAGTTCACCTTCAAACTTAGCTCCTGCTTGAAGTTCCACCTTATCTGTGCTGCTCAAATTCCCATTGACATGTCCCCCGATAACACTATTCCTGGTCTTGATTTCACCTTTTAATTGACCGGTTTTCCCAACAATCAGTGTTTCAGAGATGGTCATATTGCCATCAAATTCCCCGTCTATTCTCAAGCTGCCCGATACCTTAATATTGCCTTTGAATTTCGTGCCGCCCCCAAGAATATTCATTAAATTATCCTGCTTCGCCATCACTCCTCCTTTAGATTACCATAGCTTTTAACAAAAAAAAGCTCGGGGTTTACATTTGTACCATTTATCAAAATTTCGTAGTGCAGATGTGGTGCATCCGTTCTTCCCGTTTTGCCAATACTTGCAATGATACCTCCCTTCCTAACAAGGCCACCTTTTTCAACATATATATTTGAACAGTGTCCGTAAATCGTTGTATATCCCTGCGAGTTTGTAATCCTGATGACATTGCCCAAAATTGAATCCCACCCAACGTTTTCGACGATTCCATCCATAGCCGAAAAAATTGCAGTCCCCTTTACCGCAGCAATGTCAACACCTCTGTGAACCCTATCAAAACCCTTTGTAATCCATCCATTTACAGGTATAAGATTTGGCATACCTCTGTTCAAAATCTTCGATTTTTCGAGATATATTTTCATTTCAGGACTCTTAACAAGAGTATCACCATCTTTTATTTCTTTCAATGGTTCATTGATATTGTCAATCATAGGCTCCTCTGTCTGCATATCGCTTTCCATTTTTTTTATTCCAAACACTACTTCAAGCTTTTTTCTTGTTACCGAAATCTCTTCAATATCTTTCTCTATTTGCGAGATTTTCTTGAACTCTCCTTCAAGAAATCTGTTTCTCTCTTCGAGATTCCTTACCTTTAAAGCCTTCACATAAACCTTTCCATAAAAAACCACAAGTGTAATAATTCCAAGAAGAACTATTATAGAAATGGTAGTAAGAAAAACAATGATGGATTTAGATACTCTCTTTGTTATTGCCGTCTTACCATCGGATGAAAAAATCTGCAAAGTGAAATATTTTTTCATTTCCCAAAATCCGTCTTTAGAAACCTCAATATGAGTTTAACACAAGCTTCAACGTCATCGATATCAACCATCTCGGATGAACTATGTATATATCTGCTTGGAATGGAGACTCCTCCTGATGGCACTCCACCCTTTGTTATCTGGATACCTGTTGCATCCGTCGTCCCGTACTCCAGTACTTCCATCTGGTACGGAATCTTATATTTGTGGGCAATGTCTTTCAATCCTTTAACAATTTCAGGATGACAAACAATTCCCCTATCTTTTACCTTGATTGCCGCACCTCCCCCAAGTTTCACAGCCATCTTAGACCCCTCTGGTGTATCACCCGTTCCAGTAACATCAACTGCAAGTGCAATTTCAGGTTCTATGCCGAAAGCAGAAGTTCTTGCACCTTTCAAACCAACCTCTTCCTGTACCGTAAAAACAATGTATGTATCAAGTTTTGGTTTTCTTTTTAATCTTTTGATAACTTCAATGAGAACCGCGCAACCTATTCTATCATCAAGTGCTTTGGCAACAACCCTCTTTCCCAAATCTCTAAACTCCCTCTGATAGCTTCCAAATGTTCCAACAGGAACAAGTTTCTCTGCTTCCTTTTTATCTCTTGCACCAATATCGATATACAGTTTACTCATCTCAATGGGGTCGTTCATACTTTTTCTCCTCTCCTCACCAATCACACCTACAATACCATTCTCAAAAACAATACGAGCAGTTAGTGAATGTATGGGGAAAAAACCTCCTACACCGGAGAATCTAATAAATCCATTTTTATCAATGAAACTTGTAACAACTCCTATTTCATCCATGTGGGCAGCAAGCATAATCCTGCTGCCCTTTCCCTTAATGTGTGCAATGAGATTCCCCAAAGCATCTCTTCTTGCACTGTCAACATAATCCTTGATTTCTCTTCGAATAATTTCACTCACATTCTTTTCGAAACCTGATGGTCCAAAAACCTCGCACAGTTTTCTGATTATTTGCTTCATCTTACCCCCATCTCTTTCCTAAGTACTTAAGAGTTGAATTTGTCAGTTTAAGTGTTTTATTGTAATCTCCCATATCCATAAGACCTACAGGAGAATGTATATATCTTGCAGGCACAGCAATTACTGCACATTTCACTCCTCGTTGAGAAATTTGTATCTTCCCTGCATCAGTTCCACCTATATTCGGTTGCTTCAACTGATATGGAATTCCTTCACGATTGGCAACTTTGATAATCGACTCGAGGAGTTCTCGGTCTGCGATCATGCTCTTGTCCATAACCGTAAGGGTAGGACCCTTTCCAAGAAAGGGAGACCGTGCATTATCTCTTTTAGACGGAAAATCACCTGCTCCAGTTCCCTCAAGAATAATAGCATAATCTGGTTTTATTCGATTTCCTATAACCTTGGCACCTCTTAAGCCAATTTCTTCTTGAGTTGAAAATACTCCATATATAGGAAAGCTGAATTTTTCCTTAAATAGTTCCAATATTAAAGAACATCCTACTCTATCATCGAAAGCTTTACCTTTTACAATTCCCTTCGATGCCTTTTCATAATAGGTATCAAAATACGCATAATCTCCGACCTCAATATCCTTTACATCGCTATCAGACTCTGCGCCAATATCAATGTACATCTCATCAATCTGAGGAATCTTAGTAGCCTCTTCTTTTTTTAGCAGATGAACGGGCTTTACACCTATAACACCCTTGATTTGTTTCTTCCCGAGTCGCAAGGTTTTTGCCAGAATGACCCTTGAATCTATTCCTCCAACTTTTGCAAAACCGAGAGTGCCATCTTTTCTTTTCCCTGTTATCATAAAGCCAACTTCATCCATATGAGCTGCTATAAGAATCACAGGTCTCTTCTTCCGTGCATTCTTGAAACAGATGAGATTCCCGAGAGCATCAACTTCTATGCTGTCTACATATCTTTTTATTTTTTCTTGAATAAACTTTCTCACCCTTCCTTCATCACCAGCTGCACCATCTAAGTTTGACAATTTATGAAGCAACATCTCTCTCTCCTTTGAGCATTTCGAAACTTAAGAAGCTAATAAATAATGAAATCAATCTACCCGTTCTTCTTATGTCTTTTTCTGAAACCACTTCAATTGGTGTATGCATATAAAGTAATGGTATGGACACAAGGATAGTTGGAATGCCTTTACCTGAAATTTGAATAGAAGCAGCATCCGTCCCTGTTGTTCCCGGTTCCGCTTCTATCTGATATGGAATTTCATAGTCTTTTGCAATCTTAACTATAGCATTTTTTAGTCCATTATGAATATTAGGACCTGTTGCAATTATAGGACCTTTTTCTATCTCCGTGATAAAATTGCTTGAAAAATTAGCCTGTTTTCCAAATCCAACATCTATTGCAACTGCTGCATCAGGAAAGACATTGTATGATGAGATTACCGCTCCAAGTCCGGTAATCTCCTCCTGAACAGTGAATACGCCGTAAACATCCCAGTTATGTTTAATACGGGTGAGTTCATCAAAGATATAAAGTAAAGTAGCAACACTGGTTCTGTTGTCAAGTGATTTTCCACTATATCTCTCATTACAAAGTTCAACAAAATTCTTTTTTAAACTCACAAAATTTCCAATTTCCACATATTTCTTGACTTCTCTTTTACTCAAGCCAACATCAATAAAAAGCTCCTCTATTAACAACACCTCTGCTTTTTTGTCTTTTGGGAGAAAATGCGGTGGTATGCTTCCAATAACACCAATCAAATTCTTGCTTCCATGAACAATAACCTCCTGCCCCAACAAAATCCTTTTATCAAATCCACCAACCGTTGTAAACCTGAGAACATTTTCATCAAACGCAGTGACAATTAGACCTATTTCGTCTATGTGCGTTGCTATCATAAATTTTCCCTTACTTTCCTTACCCTTCTTCACTGCAATGAGGTTTCCAACTCGATCTTCACTGAACTCAATATTTAGTTTCTGAAGTTCCTTTTTTACTATTTCCTTCGGTTTTTTCTCATCCGAAGAAACCCCATCTGTCTCTGAAAGTGTTCTCAAAACTTCTTTAATGTCAATCATAATATCTCCTATTACATCTGTGTAATTATATGCCTTCTCTTAATCGATTCCAATAGATAGAACATCGAATATCCTTATAAGGTCATCCTTGGAATAGAATTCAATAATAAGTTTTCCTGCCTTTCCCTTTCTGTTAATACTACACCTTGTCCCAAATTTCTCTCTGAGAAGACGCTCTGCTTCAACTGTAAAAGTGTCCTTCTTTTTCTTTTTTTCCCGAACTTTCCCCCTTTTCTGAGTAAGTTTTTCTATGTCTCTGACACTTAGATTCCTTTTCCTTATTTCATTAACCAGAGACAGCATCTTATTCTCGTCATCTAATGAAAGAATTGCCCTCGCGTGTCCTTCGCTAATCTCACCTCGCATAATCATAGACTGAATGGTACTTGGAAGTCTGAGCAGTCTAAGTCTGTTTGCTACCGTGGGTCTTTCCTTTCCAACAAGTTTAGCAACACTGGATTGAGTAAGGTTAAATTCCTTCAGCAGTCTGTTGTATGCTTTCGCCTCTTCTATGGGGTTAAGGTCTTTCCTCTGGAGATTTTCAATCAATGCAACTTCCAGAACTTCTCTGTCAATTAAGTTCCTCACAACCACGGGTATCTTTTTAAGCCCTGCTTTTCTTGCTGCACGAAACCTTCTTTCCCCACAAACGAGTTCATAAACCTCTCCCCTCTTTCTTACCACAATGGGTTGGATAACACCTTTCTGTTTCACCGAGTCAACAAGAGTTGAAATTTCAGAGTCACTGTAGTCTTCGCGCGGCTGGTACGGATTGGGACGAATGCAAGAAATTTCGACTGAAACAATACCTCTAACATCGTCGCTATCCTCAGACGGAAAAAGTGCCCCCAAACCTCTTCCAAGTGCCTTCTTAGCCATTCCCCAGAACCTCCTTTGCCAACTCCATATACCTCTCCGCACCTATTGAGTGAATGTCATAATATGCAACCGGTTTTCCAAAACCTGGTGCTTCGGCAAGCCGCACATTTCTTGGAATTATGGTTTTATAGACTTTCTCATCGAAGTACTTTTTAACCTCTTTCAGCACCTCTTTGGAAAGATTCAATCTCGAATCGAACATTGTAACAAGTATACCCTCTATAGCCAAATTTTTGTTGAAACTCTTCTGGATAAGCGTAATGGTATTAAGCAGTTTACCGAGCCCCTCCATTGCATAGAATTCACTCTGTATGGGAATGAGAACAGAATCCGCAGCAACGAGTGCATTCAAAGTCAATAGCCCAAGTGAAGGTGGACAGTCAATAATAATAAAATCAAAGACCTCCTTGATATCCACTATTGCCTTTTTTAATCTAAATTGCTTCTCTTCGCTGTCTGCAAGTTCTATTTCCGCTCCGACAAGAGCAACTCTTGATGGCACTAATTTAAAATAAGGCAGGTTAGTTTCTATGATTACTTTATCAATATTTATGTCCGATACGAGGAGTTCATACACCGAATGATTTACACTATCACCATTTAACCCCAATCCGCTTGTTGCATTTGCCTGTGGGTCGATGTCTATAAGAAGCACATTTTTCTCAAAAATAGCAAGACTTGAACATAGGTTGATGGCTGTCGTTGTCTTTCCCACACCACCTTTTTGATTTGCTATCGCTATAACCTTCCCCAGCATTTCCTCCTTAGAGTCTCAGATTGACCATATCCTGCATCAGTTATTTTCTCTAAAAAACTATCACTGCGCATATTCTTCAAATTGTCTTTCACTGGGCAACTCACAATGATAAATCAAAGTTGTAACATAGCTTGCACAGACTTTACCAATAAATTTACAGGATATAAATAGCAAATAAACTTGTCTTTGTCAAGGGAATTTAAGTAAAACCTTATTGTCGTTTATGGTGGGGTTGTTAGATTTAACTTTTCACTTTTACCTTTTTACTTGTTTATTCATACCTCAATGCTTCGACAGGATTCAGCCTGGCTGCCTTGTTAGCCGGATATATACCAAAGAAAATTCCAACTCCACTTGAAAACCCAAATCCAAGTAGAACTGCCCACAAAGGAATGGCAGCAGGAAGGTTGGATGCAACCGATATGATTTTTGCTATGCTAAAACCCAGTACAATACCGATTACACCCCCAAAACCACTTATCACTACCGCCTCCGTCAAGAACTGATAAAGTATGTCCTTGTATCTAGCACCAATTGCTTTTCTTATACCAATCTCTCTTGTTCTCTCTGTGACCGAGACAAGCATTATATTCATTATCCCAATACCACCGATAAGAAGGGAGAGTGAAGCAACACCGATCATAACCATAAACGCAGCACCTGTTATTTTGTTATACATATCCATAAGTGCATCCTGCGTGTTTATGGAAAAATCATCCGGCTTTCCGGATTTCACCTTCCTAATTCTTCTTAATACACCCCTTATCTCATCAATCGCTTCATCCTTATCCGTCGCCAACATCGCAATTGAAATATCTTCCCTCCCTTTTCTTAAGAACAATTTTCTGAAAGTACTGAACGGAATTATTGCCTGATTGTCCATACTATTACCAAGCATTTGCCCTTTTTTCTCTAATATACCCACAACAACAAACTTTGATGAACCTATCCTGACTACTTTGTTCAGAGCTTCGTCGGTTTGAAATAGCGTTTCCACAATGTCAGTTCCGATTACGCACACTCTTTTCTTGTGTGAAACATCCGAGTCTGTGATATATCTGCCTGATTCAAGGTCTCTCCCTGTAATTCTTTGGTATTCTGGTGTTGCACCCTGCACCTGAACTGGATTGGTTCTTTTATCCTTGTATTTCATACTTAGGGAGCGACCATCGATCGGAGCAACAAGGTCTACGCTGCTGCACAATCGTCTTATCGCATCTGCATGCTCCGGTGTTATGTCCTTTCTTCCTCTGTATTTCCACCAGTCATCTCCTCCTGTTCTAACCCAGGGCCACTTCTGGACATATATTACATTCGAACCGATGCTTGAGAACATATCCGTTACTTTCTTGTTGAGACCCGAAATAAGGGAGACAACTGTCACGACAGTCATAACTCCAATAACTATTCCAAGGGTCGTCAAAATAGACCGGAGTTTATTTGCTCTGATTGCATCAACTGCTATCCTAAAACTTTCTCCAAAATGCATCTATGCCTCTCTATTCTCAATAATTCGTTATGATCGTTTCGATCGTTTGGTCATTGGTTATTAGTCAATGGTCATTGGTTATTGGTTTCTGACTTTTGTAATTTCCAACCCTTCGGTCCCGAGCTCAGGGTCGAGGGATTTCGTAATTTCGCCTTTCTAATCCTTTCACACCACGCAGTGCGTTTGTTTACAGCGAAGCGTTAGTTTGACAGGCGAAGCCGTTTTATTACAGTTCAGATTTCCCTCCGACACTCCGTCACTCCGTTTCGCCGATACTCCGTTTTTCTCATTTCCCTTCCCTCTTCTCTCCTCCCTCTTCACTTTTGTCCTCAGTTCCCTCGCTCTTTTCCCCTTTTTCTACCTTTGGTTGAATGACCTTCACATTTTCACCGTCTTTGATTTTTGTAAGTATGGAGTAAGGACCAGAAACAACCTCATCTCCCTCTTTAACACCTTCGATTATCTCCATTTCCGTTTCGCTCTGTATTCCTGTTTCAACGCTAATAAAATGGACCATCTCGTCTGAGATAACAAACACCCCCTCCTTTTTCTTCTCCCCCATACCCCTCTCAACAACGGACTGGATTGGCACCTTGAGCACACTATCTCTTTCCGAAGAAATAATGTCCACAGATGAACTCATACCGGGTCTCAGACGATTGTTTGTATTGTCAAAAGCTACTTTAACCTTGAAATTTGTAATCTCTTCTTGCGTGCCCATAGCTGATGTCCTCCCTGAATTGGAAATCTCCACAACATGCCCTTTAAAAACTGTATCTCCAAAGGCATCTACCGTTATGTCGGCGAGTTGTCCCATTTTAAGTCCTATAATATCGCTTTCATCCACATCGCATTCAACCTCCATTTGCGATAAGTCCGATAAAACCAGGAGGACTGTTCCCGGATTGTTCATCGTACCGGTAACGACGGTTTCTCCTTCCTCGACATTCAGTCTTGTGACAACACCATTGATAGGACTTCTAATAATTGTTTTATCCAAATTCTCCATTGCCTGCTTGAAATTTGCCTTCCTTTCCTCAAAGGTAAGTTCGGCAACTCTTAAATCTGTTTTGTCTGCCTCGAATTCTTCTTTTGATATTAATAATTTTTCGTACAGTTTCTTCCTTCTTTCAAATGATGATTTTTTCATTTCATAACTTGCCTTTGCTGAAAACAGTGAACTGCGTGCGGATTCGACTACTGCTTCTTCTCTCGTTTTTTCAAGTTCGCCAATAACATCTCCTATTTTTACCTCATCCCCCTCATCAACCTTCAGTTTGATTAATTTACCCATTATATCCGAACTTATGTTAACTTCATTCTTCGGACTTACCCTTCCAGGGGCAGAAACAATTGTCTTAATGTTACCTTTTGTAACCTTGTCTACTTTAACACTAATACCTTTCCCCTTGAACTTAACATTCAAGAGAATGATAACAAGCAGTATCAAAAAAACAACAACTCCAATTATGATTTTTTTCTTCATTTTATATACCTCTTTCTTAATTAACCACAGAGAAAACAATAATCAATATTATTGTATTCTTTCACCAAGCATATTGGTCACATAAAATGATGCAAGCAAATAATCGTAATATGCTGAAATCTGAGTTACCTGAGCCTGCTCAAAACCCTGTTCAGCATCCATAAGTTCAATCATTGTTGCTGCACCAAGGTCGTACTTTTCTTGCATCATTCTATAGCTTAAATTCGCTTTTTCGAAATTTCTCCCTGAAAGAGCCAAAGACCTCTTCGCTTCATCCATTGCAAGCAGAGATTTTCTTAATTCTATAGCCTTTTGTGCCACAGCATCTGCCAAATCAAGTTCTCTGATTCTTACAGTTGTTTTGTTTTGTTCTACATTTGCCATTCTCGAAAAACCAGTAAACAAAGGCAATGTTACACTTGTACCAATACTCCAGGAATCGTTTTCTTGCCAATCGTCCTTTGAAAAAGAGAACTTATCACCCGAATATCCATAACTTCCCTGAACTGACAATTTCGGAAGATACTTGCAATATGAAGAAGAAAGTTGTGCTCTGCTTTTCAATATAGATAACCTACTCGCTTCAATGCCTGGATTGCTCTCTTTTATTTTCCCGAGTAGTTTTTCATAGTCTTCCATGTTGTATTCTTTAACCAGAAGACTTTCTTCCTTCACATCAAATTCCGCACCAGGTTCACTGCCTATGAGGTAAGCAAGGTTTTCCCTGGAAAGCTCCATGTCTCTCTTTGCTTTTAACAGATCAAGTTCTGATTGATTTCTGACAACTTCGGAACGCAAAAGGTCCAGCTTCGAAATCGAACCCACATCAAACATCACGTTTGCCTTTCTGAAATTTTCCTCACTTTCTTTGAAACCCAGCTCCTTTACTCCAAGCAATTTCCTCTTTCGCAAAAAATCGAAGAAACTGCTTGCAACGGAGAATTCAACTTCATTCCTCACTGCCTTAAACGATGAAACACTTTCTTTCACCTGAATTCTTGAACTTCTTATATCGTAGATACTCGAAATATCAAGGACCGTTTGATTTAAGGAAATATTCTCCGAATAAGTATCCGTGTATGGATCTATCCCAAATACACTTGAATTTCTTGTTACCGAACTGTTCACATTCGCATAAGGCAGCATTTCCGAGTAACTCAAAAGGTTCTGCGACTGTGCAATCAGAATATTTTCTCTACTTTTCAAAACAGAGAAATTATTCTTTTCTGCCATATCTATGCAGTCCTTCAATGTATAAACGTTTCCAGAAACCATTGCGGGAAAGAGAAAAACTAAAGCTATAAAACCTGGATATTTAGTGAACCGTTTTGTCATCGTGAAAAACATGTTCTTCATAAATTTCTCCAAACCAATCTAATTGTTTCCATTTTTCTCATCATCAACAATCAGACCATCTCGAATATGCACGATCCTATCCGTCAATTCAGCGATTTCTTTCTCATGTGTAACCACTATAACTGTTTTCCCTTTATCATGCAGTGCATTAAACAGTTCCATAATTTCAGAACCTGTTTTTGTATCAAGATTCCCTGTTGGTTCGTCAGCAAGAATAACCATTGGCTCATTTACAAGTGCCCTTGCCACAGCAACACGCTGTCTCTCACCTCCGGAGAGTTCGTTTGGTCTATGTCTCACCCTATCCAAAAGACCAACTTCAGTAAGCACTTCAATTGCTCTTTCTCTTCTTTCTTTTGAGTGCATACCTGCATAAACAAGTGGCAATTCCACATTATACAGACAGGTTTGTCTGGCAATTAAATTGAAAGTCTGAAAAACAAAACCAATGCTCTTGTTTCTAATACTTGAAAGTTCATCGTCATTTAGTTCCGAGACCTTCTTGCCGTTGAGGAAATACTCACCTATGCTTGGCTTATCAAGACAACCTATTATGTGCATTAATGTCGATTTGCCGCTGCCTGATGGACCCATAATAGAAACAAACTCTCCTTCCTTTATTGAAATGCTTACTCCATTTAGAGCGTTCACTTCCAGCTTTCCCATAGGATATATTTTTTTAACATCAACAAGTTCTATCATAATTATGTTACTTTGTTAACGAAATTTACAGACAAAGGTTTCAAGAATATCATAGAAATCAACCAAAGAATATATGCTTGGGTAATACAAAAGCAAGTCCAAATTGCAAAAGGAGCCAAAGCACCCAGAAACCGAAGACTATTCCAAACGACTTTTTCTTGGGAATATTGTAAATCACGGTGCAACCAAGCGAAATAAGTGCCAGATTCCAGATGGTGAATATATCAACCTTTGATAAGGTCTTGAAGAGTGGTGATTTGAAATCCAGATTAGGTGCAAAAAGTGCAAGACTTGTAAATACCTTTGTGCTTCCCTTTATGAGCATCATCGTGGACTTGAGAATAGTCTCAGGTATCCCAGTTAAGAACGCATAACTCACAACAGAAAGCAATTTCATAAAAATGGTCCTTGCTCCAAAAAGCGAGAAAATAAGAAAGAAAACGCCTGTCTTGAGAAAAATAAAAAGAAAAGTAACGAAAGTAATACTAATAGGTGTAAAAATATATAACCTTCCTCCTTCAAGCGATGAAAGTGCTTTGTCCTTCTGTTCCGGGGTCAACTGCTCCATACTCATAATCCTCTTTGCCCCTTCAGGCACTATTACTCTCGGCAGGGCAATCATAGAAAACATAAGAACCACAACAAGCGTAATAACAACCGGTATTATCCAATCAGGCTTCTCGTTTAAATGTTTAAATGTGTTAACCGGACTGAAATACAAATCTAAAATCTTCTTCATCTTACCTCCAACATAGTTGTTGAATTAACCACTCAATCGTTCGCAAATCTCCGTTGCGCTCCACTATTTCTTCTATCACATACCAGCATCTATGTCAAACGAAAATTAATACAGGTCCTACTCAAATGAAAACTAAAGATATTATTGCAGGTTCTTCTTAATAAGTCCCCCTTTCCTAAAGGGAGATTTACCCCGTTAAATAAGTCTATCCATGTAACGGGGTGAAGGGGGATTTTAAGTTACCCTTTTTCTCTAATCTTAATTTACTTTTAATAACTTTCTCTCTTGACAAGTTTCCATCAATCAGTTCTTGGTCACTTTTCACCATCAAGTTATTGTAAAAGGAAATACCATGCTCAATTAAATCGCACTTATCTTCTTTTAATTCAAGAAGTTCATAAAGCAAACCCCGTTAGATATTCTTCCATATCTAACGGGGTAAATCTTCAACCTTAGAATAATTCTCTGTTTTTTCATAATACCTTAGAAGTTTACATTTAGTTTTGTATGTGAGTTCTTGCAGTTCAAACCTGTCCAAAATTTCTTTGATTTTTCCGAAATAATCGGCAACGACCGAATTATCCCCGTGAGTTATACCTTCCAAATATAATTCCAGAGACTTTAAATACTCAGATTTGCTCTTATGAGTCTCTCCTTGAGACTCATAAATTGCAGCTTCCTCTCTCATAAGGTCGGCAACCCAAAAACATTTCTGCATAACTTCTGAATTCCCTAATTTTAATAATTCTATAATGGATTCCGCAGATAAAGAATTGAATAGCTCAGCTTTTAGCCCAAATAATTCTTGAAATGTCTCGTTAACCGTTTCTAATGCCTCGTCATATTGATGCGATTCTTTTAGGCCTAAGATTTTAGTAACTGCTCTTGTAAACTGCTTCACCATTCTCATTATATAATCTTCTCTAATCATAAGCAGACCTTTAGATTATTTTTCTCATAGTATATTGTTCGACTCAGTAAAAGCCAACTGTTTGTCGGGCGATTGTTTTCGTAATAAGGTCTATGCTAACTAACAATATCAAAAGTAAAATAATGTATTTTGTTGATAAGCTCTTTTTAACAATCTTCATCTTATTAATTTTGCAAAAGAAAACTTTTTTACAATCATTAATAAAGTATACATTCTTTTAAACTGAATTTCAAGAAAAATTTGGCTTTTTACCTGCCACTATGACAATTTTCATTCTGAACTGAGCATACCTTGACTAAGGTTAAACTTTCCGCATCTCGATTTTAGAGAGATCCTGAAATAATACTGAAATTAATTCAGCACAGGATTCAGGGTGACATACTCCACACTTTTTCAACAAACTTCTAAGACTTTTGTTCTTGACACTCCAGCCGAGAAATGCTATATGAAAGGCTATGGAAAAAACCAAATGCCCCAATTGCAGTTTTCTAAATCCACCTGAGATGAACTTCTGCGGAAACTGCGGCAAGTCTCTTGTTGAGCAGGAAAAGAACGGTGAGCGAAAAATCATCACTATCCTTTTTGCTGATATCGCCGGATTTACGACTATTTCAGAAACAATGGACCCTGAAATGGTTCAGGATTTACTCAATACGGTTTTTGAGAATATTTCAAACAGCATAAGAAAATACGGAGGAACCGTCCATAAATACATTGGAGATGAGGTTATGGCTCTGTTTGGCGCACCCATTGCTTATGAAAACCATGCTGAGAGAGCAGGAAGAGCAGCTGTTGAAATAGAGCAGTCGATAGAAGACATCACCGAGAAAATACACTTGTCTCTAAATCTTCATATAGCTCTTCATTCCGGTGAGGTCGTACTTGGAAAGGTTGGTTCAGGGGATGTGCAGGATTATACGGTAATTGGTGACACAGTAAATGTAGCATCGAGACTCGAAAATATCGCTCCTGAGAATAATATTCTCGTTAGCAGGGAATTCTATGAAAGGACAAAACATACCTTCCAGTTCGAACCATTCGGTGAAACAAAAGTAAAAGGAAAGGCAAAACCTATAACCTGTTATCTTTTGAAAACCCTTCGAACCCAGCGAGAAAAGATAAGAGGAATCAAAGAATTGGAAACTCCACTTCTTGGAAGAGACAGAGAAATAGACTTCCTTCTTAATAAATTGGAAGAAACAAAGAACGAAAAATCTATGCATTTAGTAATTCTCAAAGGACAACCCGGTATTGGAAAATCAAGACTATTTCACGAATTTGAAGAAAGAGTAAACCAGAAAGAAACTCTCTTTTTTGAAACGCGTTCACTTCCTTTTGGACAGGAAGAACTGCATCCATTCAAGCAGTTTGTAAGAAATATCACATCTATCACAACAGATATGGATGAAGATGAAGCAAAAAAGAGTGTAGAAAATTCATTTAACAGTCTCCTGGGCACAGCAGATTTAGGAGTTCTCGACCTCATTGACATCATCCTTGATTTCACTTCTGTCAAAGAAGTAAATCTTGAACCCAAGAGAAAACATCAGATCTTATACTATATGATAGAAAACTTATTGAGAAAGCTCTCGGAGCAAAAAACTCTTGCTATTGGGTTTGAAGATTTTCATTGGATAGATTCTTCATCCTTGCTTTTATTACGCCATCTTATAAACTTTCTTCAGGATACCCCGATCCTTTTTATACTTATTGCAAGGCCATTGCTGCAGGACGACCCTGTGTCAGATTTTCTTAGTATCTTTCACGATAAGCCATTTTCTTCAAGTCTCGAGTTAAAACCCCTTAGCAAAGATGTTTCCTTAAAACTGATCGCAACATTACTGAGCATTGACAAAATTCCGATACAAGTTAAAGAAAAAATCGTCAAAAAGGGAGAAGGAAACCCTCTCTTTATAGAAGAGCTTCTTAAGGTGTTGATGGAACAGAAACTAATTACAAAGAAGGGCGTAAACTGGATTGCAAATGAGAATATCGATGTAGAAGACATACCTGAGACCATTAATGAAATAGTAATGAGCAGAGTAGACCTTCTTGGCAATATTGAAAAGAATATACTTCAATATGCATCGGTTATTGGCAGAATATTCTGGGACAAACCAATACAGGAAATTTTCAAGCAGACAATGATACAGGAGCTTGTATCTCTCTCAACAAAAGGTTTTGTTCAACAAAGAGTTGAGTCACTTTTTGAAGATGCAAAAGAGTATATCTTCAATCATATCCTTATACAGGAGTCAATCTATTCAAGCATACTAAAAAGGGTGAGGAAGAAACTTCATAGGCAATTTGCAATTTGGCTTGAAGAAAGTTATCCCCAAATGACTACTACCATTGCCAATCTTCTTGCATTTCACTACGAGCAAGGAGATGAATGGGATAAGGCAGGTTACTACTATCTTTTGAGTGGAAAAGAATCGGCAAAGAACTACAACAATGATGAAGCGATTGAGCATTTCAAAAGAGCAATAGGAATTCTTGCAACTCATAAAGAAAATTCCGAACTTTTCTTTAATCTCTACTTGAGTTTGGGAAAGGTCTCGACTCGAAGGGGCAAAAATGAAGAAGCTCGTGATAATCTGCAACTTGCATTCAAATATGCTTCCTTAGAAAAAGAAAAATTCTCCGCTCTTAAATCTTTGGCAAGCCTATATCAAAACATGAGCCTTTATGAGAGAGCAAGAGAAAAACTATCCCAAGCCAAGAACTACATAGATGAGAAACACTCAAAAGAAATGGTCAGTCTGATATTTGAAGAAATATGGATTGATTACCTGACCGGAAATATCAGGGAAGCCTTCCGGCTTCTCGACGATTTCGAGAGAATTTTCGCTTTCATAAAAGATAGCCTTGAACTTGAGGAAAGGGAAAATATGCAGACGGGTTACTACAGCAAACGGGCATTACTTCTCAATTATACTGGTGACCTGCAGGGAAGTCTCGAATACTATTCCAGAGTACTTGACATCGAAACAAAGAACAACTCGTATGGAGGTTTGGCAGCAGTTTATAACAATATGGCAGGTATCTATCAAAGTCAGGGAAAATGCAGTAAAGCGATAAAAATGTTTGAAAAATCACAGGAACTTGACAAGAAAATGGGAAACAGGTTGGGAACAGCTATAGGATGTAATAATCTTGCTGAGATGTATATATTTCTCAATGACCTTGAAAAAGCGGAGGAATACTTAAACGAATATCTTAGTATAAGTAAAAAAATCCACAACAAACTTGGTTTTGGATTTACATATATCAACTTTGGAATAATATACTTGAAAAAAGGTGATAACAACAAAGCATTGAACTATTACAATGATGCCGTGAGCATTTTTCAAGAATTGAAAAGTACCTCTATGCTAATGGAAACGTATAACCAGCTCTCCTGGTTTTATTTGGAAATGAAGAACATGGAAAAAGCAATAGAATACACAGAAAAAATCAATGAGTATCTTAAGCATACTGAAAACCTTGAATTAGAAGCATCTGCAAAAAGGCTAAGGGGAAATATTCAGATTGAACAGGGAGATTACGAAAACGCTGAAGAAATGCTGATGGAAACATTCAGAATATATGAAAAGATGTCAAATACAGAAGGACTTGTTTATCTTTATTCTGATTTCATTACGCTTTTTATGAAAAAAGGTGATGAAAGTGAAATATCTGAGTATAAGAAGAAGGGGAAACAGATAGTGGATAGAATCCTTGAAGGCATAGATAGTGAAGAGATGAAGTTCACTTTCCTCAAGAAAAATGAAGTAATGCAAATCCTGAACTCATAGTTCAAGATTTGTAGCGACACACTTTTGGGAACATCAATAATTTTAAAAAAGCCTATGTTCCTTTGTCTTCTTTATTCTCTTTCTTTTCTTCGCTCTCTGGAGTAAGGGCTTTTTCAACATCCTTTTGAACATCCGCATTGATTGTGTCTGTTAATGCACCGCCTATCCAGTTAAATTCCTCTTCCGCAATTCCAGCGGTCTTGTAAGCCTCTTTCTGCATATCATTCCACTTGAGATTCAGTTCTTTCCATGCCTTCTGGATTTCGGGATGCGCTTTTAGAAAAGTAGTATCGGACATCTGGCTGAGATCTGGATTTACCTTATTCTTGTCGATAAATCCTTTTATGTCCTCAGAATACTTGTCCATTGCCTTTTTTAGGGCAAAGGAAGCTTTTATATATGCCTGTTTTTGACTCTCCATAATCTTACCATCCACAGGTGGAGTGAATTGCTTTACCTCGTTCTGTTTTCCGGTATTTGCACCTGGCTTCTCCTGACAGCCAAATCCCAGGAAAAGAGTAAAAACAAAAAATAAGAGATACGCTTTCTTCATCATCTACTCCTTTTTGCTTGCTTCTTGCTTCTTTTCAATCTTCTTTTCAACCTTCTTTTCAGTTTTCTTATTCACATGAGTTTCTGCCTTATTTTCTCCATGATTATTACCATTTCCATTCGCTTTTATTTTATAATCAGTCTCATAGAACCCGGAACCCTTAAATATTATCCCCATATTGGGCGTAATAATTCGCTCCAATTTACCACCACATTCAGGGCATTTGCGCATTTGTCTGGTAATTTTGTGGAATATCTCGAACTCTTTTTTGCATTTTAGGCACTTATACTTGTATGTTGGCATATTATGTTCTTTGGGAAAAATTTTGCCGACGTCCTCGAGGGCGTCGGCAAATAGCAGTAAACCTATTAGTACATTCCTCCACCATATCCACCACCTGGAGGCGGCATCGAAGACTTCTCTTCTCTCTCTGGCTCTTCAGTTATCATTGCTTCGGTAGTTATCAATAGTGACGCAATACTGGCGGCATTTTGCAGAGCAGTTCTCGTCACTTTCGTTGGGTCAATTATACCTGCTTCAAACATATCCTCATATTTCCCTGAGTTAACATTGTACCCAACATTCTTGCCTTTTGTCTTTGCAGTTTCAACAATCACTGCACCCTCTTCTCCAGCGTTGTTTGCAAGTTGCTTCATCGGCTCCTCCAGAGCTTTCTTGATAATACTAATTCCAATCTGCTGTTCAGGTTCATCGAGTTTCAACTTGTCAAGCGCAGTAATTGTTCTTAAAAAGGCAACACCACCACCGGGAACTATGCCCTCTTCAGCAGCTGCCTTTGTCGAATGAAGCGCATCCTCAACCCTTGCCTTCTTCTCTTTCATCTCAACCTCTGTAGCAGCCCCGACATTGATTACGGCAACACCTCCAGACAATTTGGCAAGTCGCTCCTGAAGTTTTTCCTTGTCATAATCGGAAGTTGTTTCATCAACCTGTATCTTTATCTGAGAGATTCTTGCTCTAATGTCATCTTTTTTGCCCAAACCCTCAACAATTGTTGTATTATCCTTGTCAATCTTTATGGTTTTTGCTTTTCCAAGATCGCTTACCTTTGCGTTTTCAAGTTTCATTCCAGCATCTTCTGATATAACGCGACCTCCTGTCACAATGGCAATATCTTCAAGCATCGCTTTTCTTCTATCACCGTAACCAGGGGCTTTCACAGCAGCACAGCTAAGCGTTCCTCTTAACTTATTAACTACCAGTGTTGCGAGTGCTTCACCTTCCACTTCTTCGGATATGATAAGCAAAGGCTTCCCCTGCTGCGCTACCTTTTCCAACAATGGGAGAAGATCTTTCATCGTAGTTATTTTTTTGTCGTAAATCAAAATAAAAGGCGATTCAAGGATGGTTTCCATTTTATCTGCGTTTGTAATAAAATACGGAGAAATGTATCCTCTGTCAAACTGCATACCTTCAACGATCTCAAGCTCCATTTTTAACCCTTTACCCTCTTCGACAGTAATAACGCCATCCTTACCAGCTTTTTCCATCGCATCAGCAATAATCTCCCCGATTGTCGCATCATTGTTGGCAGAAATCGTTCCCACCTGGGCAATTTCTTTTTTTGAATTTGTTGGCCTTGAAAGCTTTTTCAACTCTTCTACTACCTTATCAACGGCTTTCTCGATACCAATTCTAATAGCCATCGGGTTTGCTCCGGCAGTAACATTCTTCAAACCCTCACGAAATATTGCCTGAGCAAGAACGGTTGCAGTGGTTGTGCCATCACCAGCAACATCACTGGTTTTTGATGCAACTTCATTAACCATCTGTGCACCCATATTCTCAAATGGGTCCTTTATCTCTATCTCTTTTGCAACAGTAACGCCATCTTTGGTTATTGTCGGTGCACCAAACTTTTTATCAATAGCAATATTTCTCCCTTTTGGTCCAAGAGTAACCTTTACAGCATTTGCAAGTTTATCGACACCTTTTTGTATCGCCCTCCTTGCTTCATCTGAATAAAGGATCTGCTTCGCTGCCATACTCATCCCTCCTTTTTCAAGTTACTATACTATTCCATAACTGCCAGAATGTCATCTTCTGACATTATAAGATACTCTTCTTTTCCTATCTCTATTTCAGTTCCTGAGTACTTACCGAAAAGTATATTGTCTCCTTTTTTTACCTGCATCGGGTCATCATCTTTTCCCACTTTTGCTACTGCTATAACCTTTCCTTTCTGAGGTTTCTCTTTTACCGTATCAGGTATGATTATACCACCCTTTCTCATTTCTTCCTCTATCCTCTGCACAAGCACTTTTCTGTTAATGGGTCTAACTTTCATAAGCCCTTCCTCCTTTCTTTAATAAAAACTCTTTAAGATTACTGTATTTAGCATCCTAAAATCTAAATTATTCTCTAATATAATCACAAAAATCCAATTTGTCAAGCCTTTTTTAGCATTTTTTGGGTACTACAAATTCGAACATTCTTCAGTTGTAAATGAAACCTGAGCAAATAGGGCAAAAGAGAAAAAAAGATGGTGGGCGGAACCAGATTTGAACTGATGGCCTCCTGCTTGTAAGGCAGGCGCTCTCACCAACTGAGCTACCCGCCCGCACTCATACTTTTGTATCATAATAAGAATTGACCTGAATGTCAAGGGAAATGTTAGGACTATTCCACATTTTGGAAAACAGCTTCTATGAATGAGACGCTTACCAGCGTTGCCAGAGTTTCTATGGTATGTCACAAAAAGCAAAGGATTCAATCTCATATTAGAACAGGTTGACTATGCGATTGCTTCCTTTCGACGGAGTTTACCCTGAGCGAAGTCGAAGGGCTCCCTTCGGGTCTGAGCCTCAGGGTCGAAGACAGGACAATCTCCATTTGAAGATTCGCAATGACAAATCATTAGAGTTCTTGGTCATGAAAGAGCTTGTTAGAAAAATAAAGTGAGAAGAAATCTTCCTTGAGAAATAGTGGTTTGTTTTTTTGCTTGACTTTGATGAGCTTCTATTATAAAGGAGGGTATGGAGTATAAAAAGATTCTCGATAGAATTATAAAGGAATTTGAAACTCTTCTTGGCGTGAAAAATGTGATTACTGCGAAAGATGCCCTCGTTCCTTATTCAAAGGATGAGACATCCAACGAAAGCGCAATGCCTGATATTGTTCTCAAACCAGAAAACACATCACAGATTTCAAGGATAATGAGAATTGCAAATAACAATCTTATTCCCGTTACACCAAGAGGTCTTGGAACAGGTGTTAGTGGAGGAGCACTACCCGTAATGCGAGGCATTGTTCTAAGTCTTGAGCATTTTACAAAAATACTTGAAATTGATAAGAGCAATATGGTTGCTGTTCTTGAGCCTGGCGTAATAACAGGAAAACTGCAGGAAGAGGTGGAAAAACAGGGACTATTTTATCCACCTGACCCTGCAAGCCTTGATAGCTGCAGCATAGGTGGAAACATTGCAGAATGTGCAGGAGGCCCAAGGGCACTAAAGTACGGCACAACCAAAGACTATGTAAGAGGTCTTGAGATTGTACTTCCAACCGGTGAAGTTCTTTCACTGGGCGGAAAAATTCACAAAGACGCAACAGGTTATAACCTTATCGGAATAATCATAGGCTCCGAAGGAACACTTGCCATTGTCACAAAAATTATCTTAAAACTTTTGCCTCTGCCAAAGTTCAGAGTTGACCTCCTGGTACCGTTCAGGAACTTTAAAGAAGCAAGTAACTCAATTGCAAAAATATTTGAAACTTCGATTGTCCCCGTAAATATTGAATTTATTGAAAAGAAAGCAATCGATGCCCTTAAGATATATCTTGAAGAAGATTTCCCTTTTCCCGAAGCGGGCGCTCATCTTCTTGTTGGAATAGATGGTAACAGAAAAGAGAGTGTTGAAAAGGACTACGAAACCATTGGAGAAGTTTGTCTTAACGCTGGGGCAATCGATGTTTTCGTTGCAGACACTGCACAAACAAAGGAAAGATTGTGGAAAGCACGACGTTCACTGCACGATGCACTGGAACAAAAAAGCCGCATTATGGAGCGGGAGGATGTGGTTGTCCCTGTGTCAAAAATACCTGAACTGCTTGATTTTGTATATAGACTCTCAGAGGAATCAGGACTTGAAATCGTACCATTTGGACATGCAGGAGATGGAAATGTGCACATAAATATTCTTAAAATGAACATACCAGATGAAGAGTGGAAAACCATGAAAGAGAAGGTGGTGGACAAACTTATGAAGGAAGTTGTAAAACTTGGTGGTACTCTTTCAGGTGAACACGGCATAGGTTTGGTAAAAAAGAAATTTATGCACCTTGCGTGGAGCAAAGAAAAGATTGAACTTGCAAAAAGAATAAAAAAAGCCTTCGACCCGAATAATATCTTGAATCCCGGCAAGATCTTTGAATAAGAAATATACATTGAGCCACGGATGAACACGGATAAAACAATACTAGTGTACGCCCAACCACGACCCCAAAGAAATAGCAATCACAGAGCACCAGTGCTCTTTCTTTACACGATTTTCGAAAGACCTATTAAGTTCTTCAAAAAATTTCCAATAGACTTTGCGGTCACAAGTGCGCTCTTTTTTGTATACCCACCACCTAAAACCATCAGTATTGGAATTTTCTTCCCAATCGCATTTTTGAAAACAATCTCATCTCGTTTTATGATTCCTTCTTCAGAAACACCCATACATCCCAATTCATCTCCTTTCAAAATATCCGTTCCTGCAATATAAACAATCAAACGAGGATTTGATTTCGCAATAGCATCGGGTATTGCTTTTTCTACTAAAGATATATATTCTTCATCTTCCATATAAGACTTAACAGGATAATTAAATTCAATGTATCTTTTCGCTTCAGTATCATTTGGATAAATCTCTCTATTGTAAACATCGAGGATATGAATCCTCTCATCGTCCTCGAAGATGGAAGCGTAACCGTTTCCCTGATGTGCATCAAGGTCGATTATCAGAACCGAGAGTTTTGGATTTTTCTCGAATAATTTATACAAAGCAATAGGAATATCTGCATAAAAGCAGAAACCTCCACCGGTGTTTGCCTTTGCATGATGGTATCCACCTGAAAGATTTATAGCCCAACCGTATTCCTTAGCAAGGCTCGCCCCCAATATCGTTCCTCCAGTAGCCAAGCGCACAGACCTTAATAGTTGATTCTGCAAGAATTCAGTCGACATTGAGGCAAGCAAGCTAAGTTCTGCAATCTTTGCAATATTCACAGGATTCGATAGCGATGTAATATACTCCTTTGAATGCACTGATAAAAGTTCTTCCTCTGTAACCTCTTTCGGACTGAAAAAATCTTCAAGCCCACATTCACTTTTCAAATATCTAAAAATTTTGCCATACTTAGTTGAATCAAAAGGATGAAATCGTTCTATTCCTCTATATGAAACATCGTAATATTCTGAGAAAATTATTGGCATTTTCATTTTTCCACTTCTCAAAATTTTCTTGCTTACCTATATGGTCTTTTTATGCCTTTGTCAAGTAAGTTTCGCAACCTGAAGGTTGCGGCTACAAACTGCGGGCGATTCGTAATGTAAGAAGACTGTTCACAATGTCACGATTTCTGACATAAATTCCGATAGGTTATTAAATAAGTTGCTAAATAAGGCTACTTATATTATGGCATACTTATTGCTTGTAAATAATATTGAAAAACATAAGACATCCTATAAAGGTCAGGATGTCTGAAAGTTGGCTTGTTAGTCAATTTTGGCAGCAAGAGTTGTCTGTCTAATCTGTGTAATCAGGTATAATAAATGTTATACCAGGAGGAGGAATGAAGAAAATATTGGTAGTGGATGATGACCCAAACATCCGTCTTATTTTTCAGAAGACGCTGCAGACAGAGGGTTATGAGGTTCTAACAGCATCAACCGGTGTGCAGGCATTGGATTTGATCCTCGGAAATGACTTTAACCTTATGATTCTTGACATCAAGATGCCGGATATTCATGGTCTTGAAGTTCTTGGTTTAGTAAGAGAAGCAGGAAACAATATGCCGGTTATAATGTGCTCCGCGTTTGAGGGAATGAAAGAAGATTTCGTCATCAAATCTTCAAACATCTTTGAGTATCTTGTTAAGCCGATTGATTTGAAAATCTTGATAAGTGTTGTGAAGAAAGCTCTGGCAGATGGACAGGTTGTTAAAGCAAAATAAAGAACTGCCATTTTGGGTGAGCAGTGTTTCTTTGACTATGAGAAAATCTCAATATCTATTCCGAAGATATTCCAATTATCGTTGGTCTGAAAGATTTCTTTTTTCCCAATCTGTTATTAACAAACCTTAATATCAGGAAACTTGCCATCAAGAAAACAACCCCGGTGAGAAGACCCAGAAAGTCCCTTCCAATTAAAGTTATGTATCTTGCCAGAAAAGAGAAACCTATTGCTACTCCAACAAGAAAGAAAACCGCAGGTACAAAATATATCCAGAAAGTGACAACAAGGAGCACACCACGTTCTACACCAATTTCAACCTTATCGCCTTTTTGTGCACCAATGGAATTTTCTACTTCTATCGTAAATTCCTTTCCTTCTTCCGGGGGATTACATACACCACGCGAAGGACAGCGATTACACATCTTCCTTCGTTCTACAAGCACTTTTGCCAAACCCTTTGCTGTCACATCAACCACTTCACCAATTTCCCTATTTTCCATCACAAGTTCCTTCTACCAAATCCCCCTTTAATCCCCCTTTTTCAAAGGGGGAAACGGCGGGATTTACGGGTGCGTTATCTGTGTTATATGGACACCAGAACCTTTGCTTCTTTTGCCAATTTTTGTATGGTTTTTGCAGGACACTTCTCTATGACAGTATCCCAATGTTCACAATTATAAACCTTATCGTAGTCGATTCGAGCAAGCATCCCATCCATATAAAATGAACCATCACCGCAATTTCTCTCGCAAAGACTGCAACCAATGCAACCTACCTTGCATATTTTTCTAACAACAGCGCCCTTATCAGGATTGCTGCATGCAATAACAATAGCAGCATTAGAAATCTTTTTGTCAAATACTTCAAGCGAAATAATATTCCTTGGGCAGGCTTCTACACACTGTCCGCAACCGGTACATTTGAGCATATCAACAACTGGTAAGCCCTGAACCATCTCAATTGCATCAAAAAGGCAGGCATCAATACAGTCACCGTATCCAAGGCAACCATAAGCACAGGCAATCTCTCCACCAATGATATCGGCAACATTACAGGTTTCTCCGCCAACATACTGTGCTCTTTTTGTCCGCAAACTACTCGTTGCTCCACAATGGACAAAAGCAACCTTCGTTACCACTTGCTGGCTTTCCAGTCCAAGGACCGATGCAATCTTATCTGCTACCTCACTCCCCCCGACAGGACAGGAATTTGCATCTGCTTCACCTTTGACGATTTTCCGAGCAAGGTCATAACAGCTTGCATTTCCGCAGGCTCCGCAATTCACTCCTGGCAATTCATCAATGACTTTTTCTATCCTTGGGTCTTCTTTTACATAAAGTTTCTTATTAGCTATTGCAACGATAACCGCAAAAAACAAACCCATTCCACCCATTGCAATTACTGAAATCAGAATAATATTCATTTTTTTAATCCTTTCTTCATTATTCGCAATTTCATTTTCTTTTACACTATTTCGTTCTCCATACATTTGTCATTGCGGAAGAACCGGGAATACCACCGAACCTCTCGCGAGATTGCTTCAAAGGAAATTAAGATTAGCATTAACTCTCCAGCTCACTATGATGCGCTGATTAGTCCTGAAAATCCCATAAAAGCAAGTGCAAGAAGTCCTGCAGTTATTAGAGTAATTGCCGCACCCTTAAATGCTTCAGGAATATCTGCAAACTCCATTTCTTCCCTTATCCCTGCCATAATAAGAAGTACAAGAGTGAAACCGACTCCAGCACCAAAACCAAACACAATACTTTCAAGAAAGTTATACTCTCTTAATACCATAAAAAGTGTAAGACCAAGAATTGCACAATTCGTCGTTATTAATGGTAAGTATATCCCGAGTGCTCTATATAAGTCAGGACTGAATTTCTTGATAAACATTTCCACTATCTGAACAAGAACTGCAATTACAAGGATAAAAGCAACATACTCAAGAAAAGGAACATTAAACTTCAGAAGAATATAATGGTAGACAAGCCAGGTAGTCGTAGCCGCAAGTGTCATTACAAATGTAGCTGCGAATCCCATTCCAATTGCCGATTCAATTTTTGAGGAAACACCAAGAAATGGACATATTCCCAAAAAATACGAAAGCACAAAGTTATTAACAATTGCGGCAGCAATAAATATAAGAATTATTTTCATTGTCCCCTCCTTACACGGCTCTTTTTAATCTCTGGTCAATTACATTCATCAATGCAACAAGAAATCCAAGGGTAATAAATGCTCCAGCAGGGAGTATCATAATTACCCAGGGTTCGAACCAGCTTCCAAGTATCTGGAAATCAAGAATGCTTCCTGAACCAAGAAATTCCCTCACTGCTCCGAGAAGCACAAGTGCAAGTGTAAATCCTAAACCCATACCGAGCGCATCAAGGAACGACCTGTATAAAGGATTCTTCTTTGCAAAAGCCTCCTGTCTTCCAAGGATAATGCAGTTCACTACGATGAGTGGCACATAAGGTCCCAGTGCTTTACTTATGGGGGGAAATTTAGCCTTCAGGAAAAGGTCGGCAATCGTGACAAATGTAGCGATAATTATCGTAAAGGTCGCTATTCTTACCTGATTGGGAACAACTTTCCTTATCAACGAGACGACGATGCTTGTACAAACAAGAACGAAAGTCATCGCAATTCCCATAGATACACCATTCAGAACCGATGTTGTAACTGCAAGTGTAGGACACATTCCAAGCAGCTGCCTGAAAACAGGATTTTCCTTCCAGAAGCCTTTGAAGAATTCCGTATATAGCCTGACACTACTCATTTTCACCCTCCCCCATTGCCTCTTCTTCATTAAGAATTCTTTTTACTTCTAGAACTGTGTTGTTGAGAATTTTCACAACCGAGCGTGAGGAAATAGTTGCACCTGTAATAGCTTGAATTTCATTAGCCTTCTCCTGTTTTTTTCCTTTCACATAACTAATTTCTGGAATGATAGAAAGACCGTTGAATTGACCCTTAAAATCGTCACCTGCTATTTTGGCACCAAGTCCTGGAGTTTCAACAGATTCAAGAATATCAATTCCGGTGAGTTTCTGGAGTTCAGGGTCCATACCAGTCATAATCTTAATAATACCCTGGTAACCACTGCCTTCTGAAATAAAAGCGTAACCAACAAGCTGTCCTTCTTTATTGAAACCTTTAAATATGACGTGCTCACCCTTTTCGAGCTTCTTCACTTCACTGACATCGGGCAAGACTTTGAATATTGCTTCCTCCATTGCTTTCTCCGCATTTATCTTAATCAAAGGTTCAGCATACTGGTCCATATAAACCAGGGAAACACCCGCAAAAAGGCATACAACAGTCAAAACAATAATCATATGTGCTGATATATTCATTTCTTTCTCCCTCCAAACTGAACAGGGACAGTATAACGATTGATAAGAGGAGTAAATGCATTCATCAACAGTATTGAATACATTACTCCTTCAGGCAATCCTCCCCAATTTCTTATAAGAACAACAAGGAGTCCACAACCGACCCCGAAAATATATCTCCCTTTTTTCGTAATAGGAGTAGTTGCAGGATCAGTTGCCATAAACAAAGCACCAAGCATCAGTCCGCCTGCAAAAAGGTGAAATAACGGAGATGCATATTGACCTGGCTTTATTAGGTAGAGTATTGAACTCAACACAGCAACTGTTCCAAGATAAGTCACTGGAATTCTCCAGTCCATATATTTCTTGATAAGCAGGAAAATGGCGCCTATAATAAGTGCAATAGCAGATGTTTCCCCAAGTGAACCACCGATATTGCCAAACAGCAGATATAATGTGGAGGTTATATTGTGGTCGAATTTCAGCATCGAAAGAGGCGTTGCAGTAGTAACGACATCGAAACCTGGTTTTACCCAGGTTGTAAGCATAACGGGAAATGTAGCCATTAAGAATGCTCTGCCTATTAGAGCAGGATTAAAAATGTTCTGTCCTAACCCTCCGTATATTTGCTTGCCAAGAACAATTGCCATTACAGCACCAAGAAAACCTGCCCAGAGTGGTATTGATGGCGGAAGAACGAGAGCTAACAGCAAACCTGTAAGAAGAGCACTACCATCATAAATGGTTATGGGTTTCCTTCTCAGTTTTTGAAACAAAGCTTCGGAAAGCACTGAACCGAAAATACAAACAACAATCAGGAGAAATGCTTTTACCTTAAAGAAATAGATGCTGGCGATTACTGCTGGCATAAGAGCATAAATAACTCCTCTCATTACCTTAGGTGTATCTATCCTTTCTTTTTGATGGGGTGATACCGATACAATCAGGTTTTCTCTCATCATTCTATCCTTTCTTACTCTTAAGTCTTCTCAATGCTAATTTCCCAAGTTTAATATATTGAACAATAGGTATTCTTGACGGACAGGAAAATGTGCAGCACCCACATTCGATACAATCCATTATGTGATAATTGTCAAGTTTTCCCCATGCTTCACCTTTGACAAATTTGACCAAATCAGCCGGAACAAGAAACATCGGGCAGTGGTCAACACATCTTCCACATCTTATACAATTAACCTCTTCTATAATATCCACCTCATCCTCGGTTAGGATGAGTATGCCCGATGTTCCTTTTACGATTGGAACATCGAGATTAGCCTGCGCAATACCCATAAGAGGTCCGCCCATTATAACTTTTGCAGCGTTATCTTTGAGCCCTCCCGCTGCATCGATGACTACACTGAAAGGAGTTCCTACTTGAACCATAAAATTCCCTGGATTGTTTACACCATTTCCAGTTACTGTTACTACCCTCTCGATAAGTGGTTTCTTGTCTCTGACCGCCTCCACTATGGCAACTGCTGTTCCAACATTATGGACAACAGTTCCTACATCCATTGGCAATCCACCTGCCGGAACCTGCCTATGGAGAAGTGCATCGATAAGCATCTTCTCAGCACCTTCCGGATACTTCACCTCAACCAACTCAGCGCTAATAGATTTCTCCCCTCTAACCTTTTCTTCAATAATATCAAATGCATCCCGCTTATTTGCTTCAATTGCAATAATACCTTTTTTCGCAGAAACAACCTTCATTATAAGTTTAAGTCCGAATATACAGTCAAGAGGACGCTCAAGCATAATGCGATGGTCGGCACTCAAATACGGTTCGCATTCGCAACCATTAAGAATCACAGTGTCAATAGGTTTCTCTTTTGGTGGTGATAACTTGACCGAAGAGGGAAAGGCTGCACCGCCAAGACCAACAATACCCGCTTCTCTCACTATCTTCCTTATCTCGTCTGCCGTTATATCTTCCATGACGAGGTTTCCCTTCTTCCATTCCTTTTCCTCAACACCTTCGTCCCTTTCTATCACAACTGCCTCAAAACTGCCAAGGACAGGGTGAGGCTGCTTGTCAATTGATTTGACAGTCCCTGTTACAGGACTATGCACAGGGGCACTAATGAAACTCTCAGACTCCCCAATCTTCTGTCCCCTACTAACTCTATCCTTCTTCTCAACAAGTGGCTTGCAGGGAGCACCAGTATGTTGTGATAGAGGAACAACAACCTTACCGGGCAAAGGCAATCTCTTGATAGACTCCTTGCTGCTCAAACCCTTGAAATATTTAGGATGGATACCCTGTTTGAAAGTCTTTAATCCCATATTCCCTCCTGATAAAATATATGTAAAAGAGTAACCACAGATTGGCACAGATTTTCACAAGATTCTCCTCACTTCCTAAAATTTATGTCTTTTTAGCACAATTGTTGCATTTCGTCAAGAGTTTTTTGTGATAATTATCACAAATTCGAGACAATTTCACCACAGAGTCACAGAGAAAATACATCATCTCAGGTTATTAACTAATAAAAGCAATCAAACATCTTTCCAGCCACGGTTTATGCACGGTTAACATCTATTTCAATGTTTCCCTATAACCCAACCAAATCAAATCAACAGGGAATTGAAGAGAACTTAAAGAGATTTTCTTAATTTTCCAATTTCTAATTTCGTAATTTTGTGCTTCATGGTCTCCTGTCTTATGTCTCATGTCTTGTATTGTTTGTCATTGCGAGTATTCTTCCTTAATTCCTGCCGAAGCAATCTCATAATTCCTTTCGCAGGCTAAAGCCTGCGGCTACACGTCTCTTCTTGTGCTCTTGTGGCTTGTGCCCCTGTGCTCAGAGTTAACTTTTCACTTTTAACTTTTCTTTATCCTTCATCCTTGCAGTTTCGCCGATACTTCGTCACTTCCTTTCTCCGTTTCACTGTTTTCTTCGGTCTCTAGTCTCTGGTCTTCGGTCTGTTGTCTTTCCTTTACTCCGCAGTTGTTTCTCAAGCAGTTTTATTTTATCTCTAAGAAAAGCTGCGTCCTCAAATTCAAGACTTTGAGCAGCCTGTTTCATCTTGAACTCCAACTGGGAAATTCTCTCTATTATATCTATCTTGGAGCTAAATTTCTCTTCTTCATCTTCATCATATTTCTTCTGCTTTGTATCCGCTACAGCCGTTGCTTTCATAACTTCATCCACGCTCTTCACAATTGACCTTGGTGAGATATTATGTTCCCTGTTGTATTTTCTCTGGATTTCCCTTCTTCTATTCGTTTCTTCAATAGCTTTCTTGATACTATTTGTCATCCTGTCTGCAAACATAATGACCTTTCCTCTGACATTCCTTGCCGCTCTTCCCGATACCTGGATCAGGGAGGTTTCACTTCTTAAAAATCCCTCCTTATCGGCATCAAGAATGGCAACAAGCGAGACCTCGGGAAGATCCAGTCCTTCTCTCAAAAGATTTATCCCAACAAGAACATCAAACTTATTCAACCTCAAGTCTCGCAATATATCGACCCTTTCAATTGCATTGATTTCTGAATGCAGATACCTCACTCTTATTCCTAAATCTTGCAAATAATCTGCAAGGTCTTCTGACATTCTTTTTGTAAGAGTTGTAACAAGTACTCGCTCGTTTCGCTCAACCCTCTTTCTTATTTCCTCTATAAGACTGTCTATCTGCCCTTCAGTTTGCTTTACTTCAACTTCGGGGTCAACAAGACCGGTAGGTCGAATAATCTGTTCAACTACTATACCGCTTGATTTTATGATTTCATATTCTGCTGGAGTTGCAGAGGAAAATATCACGAAATTCACTTCTCTCTCGAATTCATCAAATCTTAAGGGTCTATTATCCAATGCCGAGGGCAACCTGAATCCGTATTTTACAAGTGTTTCCTTCCTTGACCTGTCCCCTTTATACATTCCCCTTATCTGTGGAACCGTAACATGAGATTCATCAATAATGGTGAGAAAGTCATCCGGAAAAAAATCAAGTAAACAACCGGGTCTTTCACCGGGTTTCCTTCCACTTAAGTGACGCGAATAGTTTTCGACTCCTGAACAATAGCCCAACTCTTTCAACATTTCAATATCATACCTTGTTCTTGTTTCAAGTCTGTGAGCTTCCAGGTCTTTACCTTCTTCTTTGAATTCAATTAGTCGCTCGTCAAGCTCTTGCTCAATGGACTTAATCGCATCCAATACTCTTGCATAAGGAGTTATGAAATGCTTGGCAGGATAAATTGCAGCCTTCTCAACCTCTTCATAAGACTTGCTTGAGATAGGGTCGAAAAATTCAAGCTTTTCAATTTTATCGTCCCACAATTTGATTCGCAAACCCCTCTTTTCATAGGCAAGATAAACCTCCACGGTATCACCTCTTACTCTGAATGTTCCTCTTGAAAAATCTATGTCGTTTCTTGTATATTGAATATTAACAAGTTGATTTACAATTTCTTCCCTTGCAAACTCCCTGCTTTTTTCAAGAAAAACAAGCATTGCACTGTGGTCTTCCGGAGAACCCAATCCATATATTGCCGAAACGCTTGCAACTATCAGGCAATCTCTTCTTGTTAAGAGTGAAGTTGTCGCTCGAAGTCTCAATTCCTCTATAAGCTCGTTTATTGAAGCATCCTTCTCTATGTATAGGTCCCTTGCGGGAATATACGCCTCAGGCTGATAGTAATCGTAATAACTTATAAAATACTCGACTGCATTATCAGGGAAAAAAGACTTGAACTCCCCATACAGTTGTGCTGCAAGCGTTTTGTTGTGGGATATTACAAGTGCAGGTCTGTTTAGCTTTTCAATAACATTTGCGAGAGTGAAGGTCTTACCCGAACCGGTAACTCCAAGAAGCGTTTGCAATTTCTTACCCTGCTTGATTCCCTTAACAAGTCTCTCTATCGCGCCTGGCTGATCCCCTGCAGGTTTATACGGTGCCCTTAATTTGAAGTGTTCCATTCGGCTCGCATATCCTTGATTTTCCTGCTATATTTTTTATCCGTAAGTGCGAGAATTTCAACAGCAAAGATTGCGGCATTATTTGCACCACTCTCCCCTATACCCATACCTGCAACAGGAATACCATCGGGCATTTGAATAGTTGAGAGGAGAGCATCGATACCACCAAGAGGTGAGCTTGCAATGGGAACACCTATAACAGGGAGTGTAGTTTCGCTTGCAATAACACCAGCAAGATGCGCAGCATATCCAGCACCTGCGATAATAACTTTATAGCCTTCTTTTTCTGCATCCCCTGCAATCTTCCTTGTGCGGTCAGGATTTCTGTGAGCGGACGAAACTATTACATCGAAAGAGACACCAAGTTTTTTCAAGACTTTTCCTGCGGAGGACATAATAGATTTATCAGACTTACTTCCCATTATTATAAGTACTTCCTTGTCCATAAAACCTCCAATCTGGTTTGTGATGAACTGCAAATAAACAAAGATAATGTCGCAATCGAGTAATTCAGTAATTGAGTAATTAGTAATTCGTTTCAATTCATTCCATAAACTTATTGGTGACGGGCATTCGCCTTCCGAATCCAAACGATTTTGGAGTTATCTTAAGCCCCAGAGGTGATTGTTTCCTCTTATACTCATTCCTGTTAATTCTCTGTAATATTCCAGCGACAGTGTGCTTGTCAAATCCTCGCTTAACTATTTCAGCAAGACCAAACCTCTGTTCAATATACAAATCAAGAATCTCATCAAGCACATCATAAGGAGGAAGGTCATCGGAATCCTTTTGGTCGGCTCTCAATTCAGCTGATGGTGACTTCTCAATAACTGTCCTGGGAATTATGATATTCCCCCTTAACTTGTTATAGTGCTGAGCCAGTTTATAAACAATTGTCTTTGGCACATCAGAAATAACTGCCAGACCACCAGCCATATCGCCGTAAAGTGTTGAGTAACCAACAGCAAGTTCGGACTTGTTTCCAGTACTCAAAGCGATAGAACCAAACTTATTCGAGAATGCCATAAGGATGTTTCCTCTAATCCTTGCCTGAATATTCTCCTCGGTAACATCCATTTTTAGTTCCTTGAAATGCTCACGAAGTGTATCCAGATATGATTTATAAACCTTGTTTATATCTACTATTTTGTATTCAGTTCCTAAATTCCGAGATAATTTTATTGCATCATCCAGACTTTCCTTAGATGAATATGGGCCAGGCATTAGAAGTGTAAGAACATTTTCCCTCCCAAGTGCTTCAGCTGCAATCACAGCAGTAATGGCTGAATCTATGCCGCCACTTAACCCAATAACTGCTTTGCTGAATCCATTCTTTCTAACATAATCTCTCACCCCAAGAACTAATCCATCGAAAATATTCTTGACTATATTATCTTCGCACTTAATCTCCTCTGTTTCGAAAGAATCAATAACGACAAAATCCTCTTCGAAGGATTTTGCTTTTGCAACCAACTTTCCCTCTCTATTAAAAACATAGCTTGAACCGTCAAAAATAATATCGTCCTGCCCACCAACCATATTGACGAAGATTACGGGAACATCATTCTTGCTTGATTTCTCACTCAAAATCTTTCGTCTTATTTCTTCTTTACCTGCATAATAAGGTGAAGCAGCGATATTTATTATCAGATTAGCCCCTTTCTTCATCTGTTCTTCGATTGGTCCATTTTCAAACCACATATCTTCACAGATATTAACTCCAATTTTCTCATCCTCAAAATCAAAAATCGGGCTCTCTTTTCCCGGTGAAAAATATCTCTTTTCATCGAAGACATCATAATTTGGTAAATGCACCTTGTAAACCTTCCCGATGATTTTGCAGTTTTGGATAAGACAGGCTGCATTGTGAAGTATAATACTCCTGTGATAAAACGGAGAGGCAATATCGCGCACGTTTCCCTCGGGTTTTCCCTGGTAGAAATCCACAAAACCAATAATAGCACCTATACCCTCTGTCTCTCCCACTATTTCTTCCAGGGTATTGCGATTTTGTTCAAGAAACTCTCTTCTATGGAGCAGGTCTTTTGGCGGATAACCTGTAATACAAAGTTCAGGGAAAATAACCAGTTTCACATCCTGCTTTCTTGCCCGCTTGATGGAATCAAGTATCTTCTGTTTGTTCCCTTCAAAGTCACCAACAGTGGGATTTATCTGGCTTAATGCAATCCTGAAACTCATTTTTTTATTCTATATTTTAATTATGTAAAAGTCAAGAAGAAATTAACTACATTCAGTTTCGCCTTTTTCTTAAGGGACAGGTCCCTGAGAAATGAATATTGTTCCAGGGGGACCTGTCCCTATGTTAAAAAAAAAAGGCTCAGCAGTTGCCGAGCCTTTTTTGTGAGTCAAAGACACTTGTTACTTTACAACAACCATTTTCTTCGAAGTAGTTCTATTCTCTGCTGAAAGTCTGTAGAAGTATACACCAGCAGCAACAGCATTATGACCATTGTCTCTCATATCCCAGTATACCGTTCTTGTGCCTGCAGGGAGATTCGAACCATCAACAAGCGTTCTAACAAGTCTTCCAGCACTGTTGTATATCTTGAGACTTACAGGACACTTGCTTGTTGTCGTATAGGATATTGCAGTGTAGCCGTTTCTGGTTGGATTCGGTGCATTCTGTGAAAGACCAAATACGAGTGTTGGTGTTTTACCCGGCTCCTCAGCAACTCCCTGAACCAGATTAATCAAACCTTCTGTTGCATTTGTTCCAGCACTTGTTGCAGTATTGTATCCACCAGCACAGAAGAATGTGCCCGAATCAAGCGAATCGATAAAAACCGCACACTGTGAATTACTGATTGGTGTTGGTTTGTCAAGGTCCTGATGCCACAACTGGTCTGCCGGGTCATAGTACCATGTATCATAAGCAGCAACACCGTGGTCGTCTCCACACGTGAAGTAGAATTTCTCCTGAACACAGGCTCCCTGTAATCTTGAGCGTCCTGGTGTAGTCGAAGGTCCAACAGGAATATTCGGTCCGGTTGTCCAGGTAATATTTGTCGGATTCGCAGGGTCAATTGCACCTATGTATGTTGATGCAACATAACCACTGCCATTGAATCCACCTGTAACATAGATTGTATCACCCCAGATTCCGCACGCAAATGAACGGTTCTGTATGGGCAATGCGGTTCCTGTTGTCCAAGTGTCACTTGCAGGGTCATATATCTCAACTACATTGTAGTATGATGCTGCCTGACCGCCAATGACATAAATAAGGCTATCATTCCACGCTAATGCTCCGTTGAAGTATCTTGCTGTTGGAAGTGCTGCCTTATCTGTAACGGTTCCGGCAACGGGGTCATATTCCTGATTAAAGGCGTGTGCAGTAAATCCAGCATCGCAACCACCCATTACATAAATCTTCCCACCAACCACTGCTGCAGCATCTCTTTGCGCTTCATGGTTCAAGACAGCAGATGATGTTGACCAGGTTTCTGTAGTGCAATCGAACTCAAAAATGCTCGTGTATGTTGTATTGCCACCAAGAGAATAAGCAGTTGGTGTTCCTGTGACATCGGTATAAACAGCAGCATTGTAATATGATGCCTGCGGCATTGTCGCATATACCTTCCAGAATGCACTTGCAGTCGTTGTCGTTGAGGTCAGGGTATCATTTCCCGGATCAGAATCACCACCGAGGACTGTGTATGCAGTATTATTATAAGTAACACCATTTGGGCCACTCGTCCAGGTATTGAATGTAATTGTAGTATCAAGACCAGCACCAAGTGCAATATTCCTTGTATCGGTGTAAACTTGAGTTCCTGAACTATCAATCGTGAAATAAACATCGAAAGTTTCCGGATTGCTGCCAAAATTTTTGAAGGTTGCAATAGGGTCAATCGCGGTATTCGGAAATTCAGTTGCACCTGGAGCAACAATGGCGATTGTTCCTACATCGTCACTCGGATGGAATATCACACCGTTGATTGTTACATTGTCAACCGCTGCATACCAATCCCAAGCCGGAGCGTAATAATAGAAATAGACCTGAATAAGATTATAGGTGTTATATGCAGAAACATCAACAGAATCATCAGCAGGTCCAAAGTCAGCACTGTATGTTTTTAATGGTGCAACAGTCCATGTAGCACCGTCGTAATACTTAATACCAACCTCAACAAAGTCACCACTTAAATAATTGTATCCGAGTCCATACCATAGCCAGTTAGTTGTTGTTGCATTTGGAATCAACAATGGTGATAGTGCTGTATCAGCAGTTCCCGTGCCGTAATCGTCGGAATCTATCCAGAGGCTAGAATCCTGCGCATTGGGCGGTGTCCAGGTGGCATGCAGTCCTGATGCTTGAACGCCCCATCCACCAGGGAATGCAAGACCATTTGTATTAGTCCATTCCTGCAATCCGGTCTCAAAATCCCATCTTGCTGTATCGGACGGAGGAGGCAAACCTATGTCATAGACCCAGATTTTGTCAGGTCCTGACTGGTCGAGCACATAAATATACTGTCCGTCAAAAGCACAGTCAGCTTCGGAAGCATTCGTCTGTCCTGGGTCACAGTCCCATACATCGAAAGGTGTAGTGTTAGGAACACCTGCTGTCAAAGCATACTGATAGAAATGTGCAGGAGCTGCTTCCTGTAATTCGAATAACCATTGAGGAGCAATACTCGCACTGAAAGCTCCACTCATTCCGCTTGGATACGGGGTAACTGCCCAGGTATTCCAGGAGCCACTCTGAGATGGCTGAGCCCAGGCACACTGATTGGCAGTCCAGTCTGCTGGATATATGGCATCGTCAACTACATTATAACCAAGACCTTCGGCACCCGACCAAGGCAGCGAACGGTAAACAGAACCTGTTCCATTTGAAAGGTCAATTGCATAGATGTTTGCATCGAATCCTGCCATATAGAGGAGGTCTCCACCTGCATAACCTAAACCAAGACGGTATCCTGGAACGCCACTCCCGAGCAGAACCGAATCAATCTTTGTGCAGGGAGATGTCTTCTGAATGGCATAAAGATATGGGTAAGTGTTGCTCCACTGGCTAACCCATAGGGCATCCCTTTCCCAGTCATAGGTCAATCCCCAGCAGTAACCTGTTCCATTCACGGGACTCAGATCTATCGTATAAAGAAGCGCAGGTGTTGACCTTGTTCCTGTATATGTCGAAGGACCTGCATTAGGCATCGTCAGTGCATGCCCAGTAGACGGTAAAACTGCATCTGATGTCCTTTCTGCAAAAGCAAAGGAAACCAAACTAAGAGACAAACACAATGTGAGAATTAAAGCTTTCTTCATTTTTCTCATCCTCCTTATTTAGTTTTAAGGCTTTACTACTTTCTTCTTTCTCACCTCCTTTCGTTAGCAATTTTCGCAAGGAGTTATTTATAACAAAAAATCTCTGATTTGTCAAGTCTTAAACCAATTTTTTTGCGTTTTTTTCCATTTTCGGAGAGAATTTAACATATCCTATTTTACTTTAGTATCTTAACTACAAACAAATATTGCATATTTTTCTTGCCTTTTGAAAGAATATTTTAAGAAACAAACAAAAAAGTAATTTCATAGCAAACTTATAAGATTTCTGCATACAGCATCACACATTTTTTTTCACTTGACAATAATCAAGAAAGAGTTTATATTATCGCAAATGAGAGAATCATCTGGATTAGAGACAAATCTGGAAGAAATTTTCAGGGATTTCAGCAATGTTGTCATCATAATTAGAGACAATTACAATTTCAATTATCTAAACCACATAGGTGTTAGTCTCCTTGGATATAAACAAAAGGACATTCTTGAAATGAGTTTTATTGAACTCCTAACTCCTGATTCACTGGAAAATTGTATTGACAGCATCAGGACACTAAGAAAAACAGGTTTTTCACAACCATTTTCAGTTAACCTTTTGAAAAAGAACGGTGAAATTTTATCCCTTGAGCTATCGGGAATAAAACTTGATGACGGACGATTCTTCTTTACAGGAAAGAACCTCTCTCATGAAAGATTGAGTAAAGAAAAACTCGATTTTCTTGAAGAATTAAATAAGAACATTCTTAATTCCATTGGTGAAGGCATAATTGTACTTGATACAAAAGGATGTATCGTAAACATAAATGAATTTGTGGAGAAAAACTTTCATTGGGTTAAATCTGACCTGATTGGTAAGAACGTATTCCAACTCTTTCCGGACCTAAAGGAAGAGGGTTTACTGGAATCTTTCGTGAAAATCGTTGAGGAGGGAACTTATGAAAGAAAGACGAATATAGTGGGAATAAGACCCGATGGAAGGAAGTTTGTATTGAATATCAGGGGGTATCCACTAAAAAGGTCGGGAAAGACCACAGGCGTTGTGACAATTATAGATGATATTACAAAAGGCAGCGAAATATCAGAACGCATCAAGCGGTCAGTGGTCTTGAGAGAAAAAGTTCAGCGAATTACAGCAGCCTTGATTCCTCTGAATAGCGTTGAAAATATCGTTGAATGCCTGTTGGATGGACTGACTTGCGAATTTGGTTACGAAAGAATTGCAATATTCCTTGCCCAAAATGACAAAAAGACCCCTGACTTACTTAAACTTATTAGTTCCATCAACTCTCCGAATGAAATCAATAAAGCACGAAAAAAAATCTCGGAAGAAACACTGAAGGGCAAAGGTCTAACTATGAAGGTTTTCAAAACAGGAGAACCAAAAATTTTCAACAACGCTTACAAGGAAAAGAACAGTTTAAGAATCTTTTCTGACACTCTTTCAGAGATGATTGTTCCCATAAAAATCAGAAATGTGCCTATCGGTATAATAACTATTGATTCTCGAAGACCCGATGCTTTTGATGATATTGATCTTAAGTTTGTTGAAATACTTGCGAATACTGTGGCAATATCGTTAGGAAAAACAAAATTGTCCGAAAAGCTGCTCAAGAAACTCCACTCTCTTTCTATCCTGTTCGAAACGAGTAAAATACTTCAGACAAACCAAAAAATAACAATTATTTTCAGTAAAGTGCTCAAACATCTTGGTCAGAAATTTCCTGATTATGTGACTCTTGTAATGGGTTTCAATCACAAGAAATCCAATATTCTTGCCTCTTTTAACGCTTCTCTTAGGATTAAGGCAATCCTTTCTACCATTACAGAAAAAACCAAACAATCCTTGCTGAAAAAGATGATTAATGAAAACCCTTTAATAATGGACAGTCTGCAGGAGAACAACTCAACCCTTTCAAGAGAACTGCGAAAACAGAAAATTAGAACAATCTATGTTTTCCCGTTTTTCTCACGCAACAAGGTGGCAGGCTCTTTCTTCCTTTTAGGTTACAAGAAATCATTATTAGATAATGACCATATCTCATTTTTGATTGCTCTGGCAAGCCAGATGTCATCAAGAATTGAAGGATAAAATATGAAAAAAATATCTCGAAAAGACCATTCCTGCAATATAATCACCTCGATTTCTTCAGCCAATAAAATAACCGAGATTTGTAAAATACTAAAAGATTATCTTGAGAAGCACTTTGATAATCTGGATTCTACAATCCTATTGCAAAAGGAAAATAATCTACTTGAAAATGTGTGTAGAAACAACCTCGGAATACCTATTCACTCTGAAATAAAGCATTCAAAAAAGGGTATCATAGGTTGGGTTGCGAAAATGAAGAAAGAATTAGTGTTTTACAAAACGGATAATGAAACAAGAATATTCGAAGGAAATTCGAAATATAAATCCATTGTTGTCCTTCCTCTCATTAAAGCGAAAAAGATGCTCGGTATACTTGTTTTTGCTGCGAAAAAACATAAAAGATGGTCAAATAAGGAAATGCAGGATCTAAGAAAATTGAGGGATGCTGTTATTATTTCTTTATCATTGCGAACTCTTCTCGAAGAGAAGAAAAAACATTCCAATGCAATTTCCAATCTCAATCAATATATCAATAGCATTATTAATGGATTGCCAAGCGGTATAATTACGATTGACAAAAAAGGTAACATAACATTGATAAACAAAAAAGCACAGCAAATCCTTGGTTTTAAGGAAAAAGATGCAAAGAAAATGACAATAGGAAAACTCTTCGAGTACAGGAAAGCTACTACCAATCCCCTTATGGAAACTCTGACCGAAAAAAAACCGTTGATAAGAGTCGAAGCAAATATCCTTGAAGAAAGCGGAAAGAAAACCCCAATAGGTTTCAGCACAGCACTATTAAAGGACGATTCCGGAAAAGTAATCGGGGTAATAGGAATAATGCGAGAACTAACCGAAATTAAGCAAGTGGAAGAACGCATAAGACGACAAGACAGATTACTTGCCCTTGGCGAAATGGCTGCAGGCATGGCTCACGAAATTAGAAATCCTTTAGCCGGCATCAAAACAGGTGTTGAATATCTGGGAAGATTTCTTGAGGGAAAGAAAACAGATTCCGTTAAGCTTATCGTCGGTGAGATCGATAGGCTGAACAGAATTGTAACGGATATGACACAGTATGCAAACAGACCACCCATAAGACTTGATACCGTCCGGTTGCAAGATATTATCGAACTCTCCCTATCCTTTCTGAAGAATAAGATTGACGGAAAAGGAATTAAAATCGTTAACAGAATTAGCAAGAATATTCCCCGTCTAAAACTGGATTGTGACCAGATTAGAGAAGTATTTGATAACATTCTTCTGAATGCAATTCAAGCAACTGAAAAGAATGACAAAATAAGATTGTCAACAAAGTTCCTGAAAAAGGCAAAAATGATTGAAATCATAATAGAAGATACTGGTTCTGGAATATCCACTAAAGATAAGGAAAAGATTTTCAATCCTTTCTTTACGACAAAGAGAGGAGGAACAGGTCTCGGTCTTTCGATTACTCATCGCATTATATCAGAGCATAAAGGCTATGTTTCGATTTCAGGTCGAGAAGGACAGGGAACTACTGTGAAAATCGGACTGCCAACTGAACTATAAGTTGTAAGGAGCTATAATATGGAGAGCACAAGAATAATGATAGTGGATGATGAAGAAACACTGGCAACTTTCCTTGCAAAAGTTTTAAAGGAGGATAATCCCGATTTCGAAATAGAAGTCAAGTTGACAGGAGAACAAGCTCTGGAGGCACTGCCCGATTTCATGCCCGACCTAGTGCTACTCGATATAAGACTTCCTAAGAAAGATGGGACACAAGTACTTGCAGAGATCAAGGAATTTGATAGAGATATACAAGTTGTTATGATGACGGGTTATGCATCTATAGATACGGCTGTAACCTCTCTCAGAGAAGGTGCCTACGACTATATAAACAAACCCTTTGAGACAAGTCAGGTAAAAACAATTGTAAAGAATGCAGTTGAGAGAAGAAGTCTTCTCAAGGAGAGAGAGATTTTGATTGCAGATCTTTCTGAAGCCAATGAAAAACTTGCAGACGCTAATACAATGTTGAAAGAGAAAAGAGCCTTTGCTGATGACGAACTCAAAGAAAAGGTTGAGCAACTTTCCAAACTCAACAAAATCTCATTCAAGATAACCTCGGAAGTAAATATCGAAAAACTTGTTAAAATTATTCCGGAGACAACGAATGATCTTTTCAAGACTACTGGAAGTCTTGTGCTCCTGCTTGATAAAGATAAAACCAATCTCACAATAAAGGGGTGTGCTGGAAAAACACCTTTCAACACTGGTGAAAAGATAAGCACCAAAATCGCCCCGTTCGATGTTTCGGTAACGAAAAAATCCACAGAGCAGATTAAGGAAGTCAAAATTGGGAAAAAAGATGTTGGTCCGATGGTGTGTTCTTCTCTCTCGTCTGGTGGCAAGAATATCGGAGCACTATGTGTTCTCACCGACCAGGATATGGATAAGGACTCCGTTCAACTCCTTAATACACTCTCTTCAACGGCTTCCATTGCACTCGAAAATGCTTCTCTGTTTGACGATCTAAAAAGGAGTTCCCTTGAAGTAATGCTCTCACTTCTTCTAATAAAAGGCTTTAAGGACCCTTCTCTAAAAGACCATTCAGAGAAAGTATCCGACTTATCCGAAAGACTGGCAGAAGAGATGAAAGTGCAAAAAGAAGATATAAGAAACATTAAATATGCGGCATTGATACATGACATAGGAAGAGTTGTTTTACCTGAAGGCACGACTGACGACAAGTTGATATTTGAAAAAACATTTAGCATTGTAGGACATATGCGCTTCTTGAAAAAACCACTGGAAATCATAAAACATTCCGTTGAAGACTTCTCAAAAAAAGGTGAGAAAATTCCAATACTCTCAAGAATTTTTGCTGTTGTAAACAGTTTTGATGAATTGGCAAGAACAGGAAAGAAAATACAAGATGTAATTTCAATTCTTGATAAGAACAAAGGCAAAAAATTCGACCCAAAAGTTGTAGATAGCTTCAAGAAAGTCTTACAATCTTTAACTTAACAGCCAATGAAGTTGTTCATAAACATTATCCTTGTGGGTTTGTTTGTCTATTCCTCGGCTTGTTTAAAGGATAAAAAGGAGAACACAATGAATAAGAACATCCGAGAACCTGTTGTAGCAGGAAAATTCTATCCTGGAGAAAAAGAAGAACTGAAAACTACATTAAAAAAACTATTTCTTAAGGCGACGGCAAAAACACCTAAAGGGAAAATAGTTGCATTAGTATCCCCCCATGCAGGCTATGCATACAGTGGTTGGACAGCTGCAAAGGTTTATAAACAACTTGAAGGTAAACATTTCGATACCGTTATTCTGGTCGGTCCAAGTCATCATACATTTTTCAAGGCTTCCTCAGTTTACAACAAGGGCGAATGGAAAACTCCTCTTGGAATAGTGCCAATAAATCAAGATATTGCCGAGCAATTGATAACAGCAGATAAAACAATAGATTTCTATCCTCAGGCACATACCTACGAACATTCACTCGAAGTCCAGATTCCTTTTCTGCAAACCATCCTCGACAGTTTCAAGATAGTTCCAGTAATTATTGGAGACCAGAATCCAGAGTTCTGCGTGAAACTGGCTAATGCAATTGTTTCTGTCTGCAAGAACAAGAATATACTGCTTGTTGCAAGTTCCGACCTCTATCATGGCAGCTCATACAGTGATTGCTATGCAAGTGATTCCCTTGTTCTTGAAACCGTTGAAAATTTCGACATAAAAGGCTTTAAAGAACTTTACACATCAAAGGAAGAGACAACACCAGTTGCCTGCGGAGCCGGACCCATATATACAGTACTACTGGCTTCAAGGGCTCTGGGGGCAAACAAGGTGACTTTGCTCGAACATACTACAAGCGGTGATGTCACAGGTGAAAAAACAGGCTATATTGTCGGATACGCGGGTTTTGTCATCTCGAGCGAGACAAAAAACAAACCCGATAAGTCAACAGATGTAGAAATTCTAAACGATGATGAAAAATCCTTTCTTCTAAATATTGCAAGAAGAAGCATAGAACAGGCTGTAAAGCATAAAAAACCTCCGCAATTAAAATCACCAACCAAGAGATTACAAGAACCAAAAGGTGTTTTTGTCACTCTTACAAAGAATGGTATGTTGAGAGGATGCATTGGATATATCCAGGCAATAAAACCACTCTATCAGGCTGTAAGTGATATGGCGAAATCAGCTGCTCTGGACGACCCAAGATTTTCTTCGGTAAAAACAGAGGAACTGAAGCAACTGAGCATCGAGATTTCAGTGCTTACTCCACTTGAGCGGATTTACGATACTGAAAAAATTGAAGTGGGAAGGGACGGATTATTTATTAAGAAGGGTATGTATTCAGGACTTTTACTTCCTCAGGTTGCTATAGAATATAAATGGGACAGAACAACATTTTTGCAGGAAACCTGTCACAAAGCAGGATTACCCTCCAATGCTTATAAAGACCCTGATACCGAAATCTATGTTTTCCAGGCTCTCATCTTCAACGAAGAAGAAAATGGGTCATGAAATTCACCTTGCTTTACATCACTCTATGTTTTTTTATACTTATCCCCTCCTGCAAAACCAGAGACAAACCAGAACAGGGCGATATTCCACAAAGTTCAAGCTCCAGCCCCTTCGCGGTCATAAATAAAGACACCCTCCTTATTGAAATAAGCGATACTCCAGAAAAAAGAAAACTTGGCTTGATGTTCAGAGACGGACTTGCTTGGGATAAAGGAATGCTCTTCATTTTCGAAAACGAAAAACCTTTAGCATTCTGGATGAAAAACACACGAATTCCCCTTTCTGTCGCATTCATAAACAGTAAGCGTACTATTGTGGATATTCAGAATATGCAGGTAATGACAGAGGACGAACATAAGTCCAGGTTTCCTGCACTGTACGCACTTGAGGTAAACAAGGGATGGTTCAAGCAGCACAACATTAGAATTGGAGATAAAATTTCCTTTCATTACCCGTAGCACAATCCGCTATGATATCTCTTGAGTTCTTTTAGAATATGGGAATAAAGCTTCTTCTCATTGCATACATATTTCTGGCAAGTAACCAGAGTGACATAAATCTGCTCTCCAACAGATACTTTGACATTTACTATCCCAGAGGGAAGGAAAAACTTGCTGAAATTGTAAGTGACTATTCCGTTACTGAATTTGAAAGAATATCCAGGAATCTACATTCCGAAGGTGAGAGGAGAGTAAATATATCTATCATCGATGAAAAAGAACTGAAAAACAAATATGCCAATTGCCTTCCAGAATGGGGTATTGGTTTTGCAATTCCGGAAAAAAATTTGATAATTCTCAAATTTCCCATTTCTTTTGTCTATCCCAACAGACTTAAGTTCGTTATTGGTCATGAGATTGCCCATATTCTTATTCACAGGAAGGCAAAGACAGAATTTCCAAGATGGTTTGATGAAGGAGCAGCAATTTATCTATCTCGTGACTTCGGATTTGTTGATGAAATAAAACTGTCTCTCGCAGTTCTAACGAAAAACATAATTCCTCTCAATGAACTTAAAGATTCTTTTCCTTCCTCAAGAACAAAGGCTAACCTTGCATACATAGAAAGCGCATCTACAATAGAGTATCTTGTTTCTGACTCAGGACCACAAATATTACCTGAAATACTCAAAGAAACCGCGAGATTTAATGATTTCTCAAAGGGTTTCCTGATGGCAACAGGAGGTGTTGACCTTCCTGCCTTCCAGTTAGAGTGGAAAAATTACATCAAAAAAACTTTCCTTTTGACCTTTTTTCTTAAACCCAATCTTTTGTTTCTTTTTGTTGCAATTTTCGTTCTGTTTGTGGGAATATCAAGAAGATGGCAAAGAAAAAGAACGAGCCGAGGACAGGAAAGCGTTGAAGATTAGCCTTTTATGTTTGGAATCTCGAATCCTTTCGGGGTGCCACTGGACGCCCAGCAGGAATCTCCCTTGTGCATCCTCAAGTTCGACAGCCTCTATCCCTCCATCCATGGCATTAGCAGTTACTTTTAGTCCTTTACCAATGTATTTGGGATTTAGCGATTGATGATGTGCCGAATTTACGAGAACCTTATCTTCGGCGAATATTCTGTGCAATAGAGAATCCTCCTTAATCGTAATCCAATGTTGATTATCAAGAGTTTTGCTCTTCTTGTCATGAATATCGATATTATCTATGTGTTGAATGATTTTCCCTCCAAATGCAATATTCACAAGTTGAAGCCCTCCACATATTCCAAGAACAGATTTCCTGCTTCTTAAGACCTTCTTAGCAAGATATAAATCTGCATCAGCCCTCTGTCTGTGAATGAGTTTAGATGCTGTATGTCTTTTTTCTCCATAAAAATCAGGGGGATAATCGTCACCTCCTGTGAAAACAAAACCATCTGCGGAATCAATATAGTAGTCCAGTTCACTCAGGTCACTAAATGGGGGAATGAGTAAAACATTGCCACCAAACATTTTGATCGCATCCACATACGCAATATGAATGTCATACGAGTCGCGGAATTTCACATTTTCTGGATTCGCTCCACGATACTCTAAATATGACATATTTATTCCAATAACTGGTTTCCCATCTCTCATTGGTTGTCAAGTTCCTTTCTCAAAAATTCACCTGTATATGATTTTCTGCATTTTGCCAGTTCTTCAGGGGTCCCCTCGGCAACTATGTATCCTCCTTCGTCACCACCTTCTGGTCCAAGGTCAATGATATAATCAGCGCATTTGATGACATCAAAATTATGTTCAATTATCAGGACCGTATTGCCCTTTTTCACCAATCTCTCTAATACCTCAAGCAGCATCTTCACATCTTCGAAATGCAAACCTGTGGTTGGCTCATCAAGAATATACAGTGTATTTCCCGTTGCAATCTTTGAAAGTTCTTTTGCCAGCTTTACTCTCTGTGCTTCTCCTCCTGAAAGTGTAGTAGCAGGCTGTCCAAGTTTTATATAACCCAATCCGACATCGTAAAGTAATTTCAGTCTTTTTTTAATCTTATAGATGTTCTTAAACAGTTTGCTTCCCTCGGTTACGGTCATATCAAGAACATTTGCAATATTCTTGGCTTTATATCTTACATCAAGCGTTTCACGATTAAATCTTTTCCCATTACAAACCTCGCAGGGAATATAGACATCCGGAAGAAAGTGCATCTCAATCTTGATTATCCCATTACCGGTACAGGCTTCACATCTCCCACCCTTCACATTGAAACTGAATCTTCCCGGTTTGTATCCGCGAATTTTCGATTCATGGAGATTGCTAAAAAGCTCTCTAATGTATGTGAAAATGCCTGTATAGGTAGCCGGATTGGATCTTGGTGTTCTGCCGATAGGAGACTGGTCAATATTTATAACTTTATCTATGAATTCAAGCCCTTCTATTGATTTGTGTTCTCCCACAGGTTTGCGTGACCTGTAGAAATGCTTTGCAAGAGTTCTATAAACGATGTCATTCATCAAACTACTCTTTCCCGAACCAGAGACTCCGGTGATACATACGAACAATCCAAGCGGAATTTTCACATCTATCGACTTCAAATTATTGTGTTTCGCTCCCCTCACAATCAGAAATCTACCATCAACCTTTCTTCTAATACTCGGGACTTCTATCTTTCTTTTACCCGAAAGATACATTCCTGTCACGGACTTTTTCTCACTAACAATATCCTTAACGGTCCCCACAGCAACCACCTTACCTCCGTATTCACCAGCACCAGGTCCAAGATCAATGATATGGTCGGCAGAAAGTATTGTCTGTTTGTCATGCTCGACAACTATTACAGTGTTACCAATGTCCCTCAGATTCTTCAGCGTTTTAAGTAGCCTCTTGTTGTCTCTCTGATGCAAACCGACACTCGGCTCATCAAGGATGTACAGAACACCCATCAACCCCGAGCCAATTTGTGTGGCAAGATGTACCCTCTGCATTTCACCGCCTGAAAGAGAATCGAACGCCCTGCTAAGCGTCACATAGTCAAGACCAACATTCACAAGAAAACCCAATCTGCTTCGAATTTCTTTAACAATCTGATGAGCTATCAAGCTTTCTCTTTTTGTAAGCACGAGGTCCTCCGAAAAGAATCGGAAAGAATCTTTTACGGACATTTGCACGATATCATTTATATTCTTATTATGAACAAGAACAGAAAGCGCTTCTTTTTTCAACCGAGCACCTTTACAGACAGGACAGGGAAGGACCGACATATACTGCTCAATCTCGTATTTGATCCAATCTGATTCCGTTTCCCTGTATCTTCTCATAAGATATGGAATAATGCCGTCAAAACCCCATTTTTCATCCTCACCGTATAGCAAAATGTTCTTTATGTGTTCGGGAATTTTGCGCCAGGGACTATTTAAGTCAAACTTGTATTTTAAAGCAAGATTATCGAGTTTTGAAATAATCCAATTACCCTTTGGCTCTCCCCATGGTCCAATCGTACCTTCAAGAATTGAAAGGTCTTCATTTATTATGAGAAGCTCCTCATCTATCTCCATTCTCGTTCCGAGTCCCCCACATTCCGAACACGCACCATAAGGACTGTTAAAAGAAAAGAATCTTGTCGTAATCTCACCATAACTGATATTGCAGTGAGGACAGGCGAGATATTCACTAAAAAGAACTTCATCACCACCTTTTATTGTAACAATCAACTGTCCCTCTCCTTTGCCTAAAGCTATCTCCACGGAGTCAGCAACCCTCTTCCTCATTCCCCTTTTCATAACCAGTCTATCGATGACAATCTCAACGCAATGTTTCTTTTTTTGGTCAAGTTTTGGTATGCTATCAATGTCATAAATTTTGCCATCAATCCTTACCCTTACAAAACCTGCCCGCTGAATGGAATTAAATACTTCTTTGTGCCCACCTTTTTTCCCTTTGACAAGCGGGGCAAGAACCATAATCCTTTCATCCTTTGGAAATGTCAGAATTGTGTCAGTGATCTGGTCGGATGTCTGCATTATAATCGGTCTACCGCATTTGTAGCAATAAGGAATACCTATATGTGCAAACAGCAGTCTCAGATAATCGTATATCTCGGTTACTGTTCCAACAGTTGAGCGTGGATTCTTTGATGCAGTTCGCTGTTGAATGGATATTGCCGGTGAAAGACCCTCGATGAAATCCACATCAGGTTTATCCATTATTCCAAGGAACTGCCGCGCATAAGCTGAAAGGGACTCTACATATCTCCTCTGACCTTCGGCATAAATCGTATCAAAAACAAGAGAACTCTTTCCTGAGCCTGAGAGACCTGTAACTACTGTAAACTTATCCCTTGGTATTTCAACATCAATATCTTTAAGATTATGAACCCTTACACCTTTTATGCTTATCTTTTTGGTTGACATAGCTTTTTAAAAACCCCTTGTTTAACTCCTCTCTATTCTCTCCTCCATCTTGCCTGGCAAAAATGGAGCAGAGCGGACTCGAACCGCCGACCTGTGCGTTGCGAACGCACCGCTCTGCCAGCTGAGCTACTGCCCCAATTTATGACTTTACATTATAATAAAAAACACTCACCGTGTCAAGGGTTTTATAAGTAAAAAAGGGGAATTATGATTGTCATTCTGAACCGAAGGTGAAGAATCCATAAAAAAATCAAAAAAACACTTGACAAGAATATAAAAATCCTCTATAGTATATCAAGTTAGTAGAGATTAACGAAAGGAGGTGAAAAATGAAACTATTCTTGTTAGTGATTTCATTATTTCTTCTTTTATGTCTTCCGATTTTTGCTGGTCCAAATGTGGGTGACCCCTGTCCAAACTTCACTCTACCTGATACATTATATAATTACCACAGCCTTACAGATTATCAGGGAGATGTTATTTTCCTAACCCTGGGAGAATCCTGGTGAGGTGGATGTCAATCTGAGTATCAGGTTATGACACAGTTACAGCAGTATTATGATAACCAGAGTAAACCAGTGCAGGTTCTTGTTGTTGACATCCTGGAAAGTATGTCTATCACAAAACAAATTCAGAGAACTTACAACATTGAACCTCCATGTTTGAACGACCAGCCAGGATCTGTTTGGTCTGCTTATCATTGGGACAACTACATTCCGTCTAATTTCATCATCCAGAGAGACCAGGACCAAACACTATTCTACAGAGCACACACAATGACACTATCGTCAATCGAATATTACATCGACCAGGCACTCGCAGTCAATGTCGATGAAACACCGACAACAACCGTCAAAACGGCATTGCAGACCACAAGCATATCCCGCAATAGGGTGGCAATAAACTACAGCCTGCAAAACAGAAGAGATATCAAACTCACAGTCTACGATGCAGCAGGAAAGGTTGTTACAAACCTCACACAGGGAGTCAAAAACACTGGACACTATACTACAACCTGGCATCCCAACCACAATGGTGTTTACTTCGTCAGACTCAATGTCGAAGGTCAAACCTTTACAAACAAGGTCGTAATTCTCAAGTAAAAATCAAAGTAAGACAAAAAAGCCGGATACTTATGTATCTGGCTTTTTTTATAATTTTGAGTTTTCATCAAAACGCATAGACTGTTCTTCCGCTTCCTTTTCTACCCATTAATGTAGAAAGGTTTTTACAATTTCCTTGCTTTTCTTTCCCATATGTATTAGTATTGTATTCAATGGAAAAAAGTAAGAAGTGTATAATTGCCATAGCCGGTAATATTGCCTCAGGAAAATCCGAGGTTGAAAAAATCCTAAAGCAAAAAGGCTTTAAAACCATAGAAGCCGATCTAATAGGATGGGAAATCCTCAATAACAAAAAAGTCAAACAAAAGCTAACAAGTATATTTGGCGATATCCTGACAGATGGAAAAATCAACAGAAAAAAACTGGGAAGAATTGTATTCTCCGATTCTGAGAAACTCAACCAACTTGACACAATAGTGCATCCCATGCTTCTTAGAAAACTCAAGAAATACATCAACAACTCGCAGGAGAAGATTGTTGTCGTGGTTGCAGCACTCATTTTCGAATGGGGAATCGAAGACTGGTTCGATAAAATCGTTCTTGTGGTTTCTCTAAAGAGGAAAAGAATCGAAAGGCTTTTAAGAAACGGACTATCCAGAGAAGAAGCGAACAACAGAATTCAGTCTCAAATTGATGATAAAAAAGTAAAAGAAAAAAGTGATTTTATTATTGAAAATAATGGCACTATTTCTGAACTTACGAAAAAGACACTAAAAATAATCAAGTCTGTTTGCGATTCAAACAAACCCAAACTTCCAGAAGTCTCAGATGCATAAGCCAGAAACCCCATCTTTTTGGTCATTAGTCATTGGTCAATGGTTACTCGCCTGCGGCATAAATTCGCTTCGCTGTGTATTTGCCATGCGTTATTTGTTGTAAACAATAAATACACTACAAATATACAACTAAATATACTATGAATATACACGCCTCTTCTGCCTTTCAGATTTTCCCAATTTCGTAATTTCGATATTATTTTCACTGGTTGAATTGGTTTGATCGGCTTAATCCCTAAATTGATGTCTTCTCTGTGTACTCTGTGTCTCTGTGGTGAAATTTGTCTTTGGTAGGGTGGTAGGGAAACCTTGAATTATTGTTTTATCCGTGTCAATCCGAGGCTAATTTATCCTTTCTCTGCACAAAAAAAAACTGGCAGGTCGACCAAAAGGATTTTTTTGGGTGTGGTGGGATAAAAAGGGGGGATAAGGTCAACCTGCCGAGGTTCTTGAATTCAATTTCAAACATCTATTTTACCGCTTCAGTAATAATATAATGAATATATTGTTATTTGTCAAGTAAAAAAATACTTAATTTCAATATCTTTTGTAACTCATTCTAAATCTACGCTTACATTGTCATTTATTTTTTTTTCTTCTTAAAACTAACCAAACGAAAACGCTAATTGCCTGGTTGTGAAATCACTCTTCAATCCGTTTCCGTTCCTTCCTTTATCGCTTTGTCGATATTCTCCATCAGCCTAAGATACATATTCTCGCTCTTTACGAAGCTCAAGAAAATATCATTCTTCGATATTTCCTGCTCCAGTTTTTTTATTTCGTGTTTTTCTTCAACCTCAACCACTTTGCCTTCTTTTAGCTTTTTCTCCTGCAGTTTTTCCTTGTCTTGCAGTGCTTTTAGCAACTTCTGGATTTCATCATTTTCCTTAAAAATCTTGCTTGCCTTTTTGAATTCCTTCCATTCCTTACTTTTCCCTATTGCTGTTCCAAGTTCTTTTGCCTTGCTTAAAATGTTTTCCTCAGTCATTCCTCCTCCCCTGAATAAATATTGAAATACTTTTCTCCAACATCAAAACTAACCTTCAAGACAGGCATCCAGATAAGACCAAAGAGAATAAGTTCAGCATTGTTCTTCTTCAATTTAATTTCCACAGGTCTTATCTCTTCCAGAGCATCATCATACCTATCTTCTATCTCATCAACATCTTCTTCGAGCTCGCTCTTTAACCCCTCAAGGTCCTGCTCATATTCCTTTATCAATGTCGCAGCTTCTTTTGCCCTCTCTTCAGACATCTTGCTCATTCTCCTTTTTCTGCTTGCAGTTGAAAGACCTCTCATACTTCTTCTCCCAAAAACCCAGCTGAGAGCCGTTTCAGCCCCTGACAGATACTCTTCTCTCTTTCTTGCACTTGCTTCTTTTTCATATCTGTCCTTCTCCATCCTTTTTCTTTCGATCTTATCTTTCAGACGGTCTATCTTCTTTGCATACTTCCGCTGAATCTTATCCATCTCCTCATCCTTGACCTTTTCAAACTCATCCGAACATCGTTCTTCAAATGCATCCAGGGTTTCGCCAACATTTGAATAAATCTTAAGAAGCGCAGAATAGTGAAAAACAATCCCTCCCTTTCTAATTATTTCATTAATCAATTTCCCTTTTGCGAGCTCAACTCCTTCTTTCTTCTCAAGTCTTGGGTTTGTGATAACAAACCCGAATTGCGTGTCCAAATCTGGTGATGATGAAAAACTATCTCTATCAATAAGGTTATTCATTTCCTTCCATACAAAAAACTCCTGCTCCCTGTCACATTTGCAAATGTAATCTTTTTCTTTTGAAAAGGAAATTGGTGGTTTTGCTCTGTCAACAGAAATGTGGCATCTGGCAAAGAGTACCGGTGCGTAATAAGTATTTTTGCCCTTGATATTGTCACTTGCGATGTCGTATTTTTTGAGAATAAAATCCTCAGAAAATTTAAGAGGGAGAAAGAACTGACTCAATTTATCTGAAATCATTGGCCGCACCTTGACAACATTAGTGAGTCTTCCCTCATACTTTTCGCGATTAGCAGTCGGAACAGCATCAACCTTTTTCATCTTCTTGATTTGCTCTTTTGTAAGGGGTCCTCTTAAGTATGACATTGCCCACCTTGTTTTGAAAACTTCAGGTTTCTCATTATGAACATTATGGTGTATGAATACCCTCTTATCAAGGGAAGAAATCAGGTGGTCGAGATACTTTTTTGCAAAAACCTCTCCGCTTTCTGATGTAACGGTTTCAAGCCCCTCAAGCAATCTCTGCTTATCTCTATCCGTCTGAAGTTTACCTATGAACCAGGTCCCAGCATTCGTCAAAACCTTGTAATCAATATCAACAGGATTCTGAGTAGTCAACATTACTCCTGTTCCAAATGCTCTTGCCTGTTTGAATAGCAGCAAAAGAGGTTTTTTTGTAGGTGGATTTTCTGGATATGGAGGTATATATCCAAAGACTTCATCTATATATAGGATGGATTTCAGTTCATTTGTTCCTGGCTGTGCTCTTACCCAGGTAAGCAACTCTTCAAGCAGGAGACTTGTAAAGAATATTTTTTCATTATCACTTAAATGAGCAATATAGAAGATAGAAACTTTGGGTTTGCCATCTACATTCCTCAAAAAGCCCTTAATGTTCATAGGTTCCCCTTCAATCCAGTCACTGAAACTCGGTGCAGCAATAAGACTATTTAAATCAAGAATCAATTTCTGCCTTTCACTGTTTGGAATAAAGGTTTCAAGACTCAAAACACCAAGTTTTCGGAAAGGAGGATTACCGATTGCTCCGATAAGTTTTTCAAGTGACAGATCTTCTCCTCTTCTCCAGAAGTACTCAAAAATATTGGAAATAAGTATATGTTCTTTGGAGCGCATTGGGTCAGTGCCATAATTTATGAGTCCGAGAAGTGCCGATACAGTTCCTCTTATTTTTTCTCTCAGCGTCTCTTCTTCATTTTCCCATGAAAGCTGAGGAACAAGGAGACTCGAAAGAATACTTACCCCGTAACCGGATTTACTACCCGGAGTATATATCTTGAATTCAGCAGATTTGGCGTATTTTCTTATTCTCTCTGCTCCCATCCCCCATTCACCTAAACCTTTCTTCCATATACCTGCAACTTTTTCTGCATAGCTCTTCAAATCGACTCCATTTCGTCTTGCGTCCCCAGTATTAAGCCAGGGAAGGAAATCCTCTGGTAGTAAATCTGGAAATGCAAGTAGCAAGTTTGTCATATCACCCTTTGGGTCGATGATAATCGAAGGAATACCGTTCAAGGTTGCCTCTTCAAGAATATCTATACACAGTCCTGTCTTGCCACTTCCTGTCATACCTATGCATACTGCATGCGTGGTTAAATCCCTCGAATCATAAAATACCTGATTCTCAAGGACTTTATTCTCCTTCATCGAGAATTCTTTTCCTATATAGAAAAATCCGGGCTTTTCAATCATTTTCATCTCCTTCAATCTTATGAACGCTCAGTATCACAAATGCATTATACTGTAAAATTCACAACTGTCAAGAAATTTAGCAGTAAAAACTTGTAATAATTGACAGTTCAAGGAGAGAAGTTCACCAGAAACATTACAGTCTTGAAGTAAGTTTGATGCGACATTAATAGCGACAGAGTAATATGTCATTGTGTAGGAGAGACTTCCCAGTCACGATAAATCTGTCATTCTGAGTAATTTTTCCCATACTAATCCCGGAAGAATCTCATCCTTTAGTCAATAGTCATCGGTCAATAGTCATCGGTCATTAGTCATAGTCAATGGTTATTAGTTATCAGTCATTGGTCATTAGTCATTGGTAATCAGTAATTTGTTATTAGTGACTGCCTTTAGTTTTCTAATTCCTAATTTCGTATTTTCTATTTTCGTAATTTCCAATTTCCCAATTTCGTGCTTCAGAAATGTGTTATTTTGGTAATTTCCAGTTTCCCAATTTCGCCTTTCCCTGTGCTCTTGTGCTTTGTGCACTTATGCTCTAGTGCTCATCTTATATGTCTGTACAGCTTAGAGATAGGAATTGTCTTTCAAAAGATAATTTTTTAAATAATCCTCAATGCCTTCTTCTAATGTGCTTATATGTTCAGCATATCCCAGGGCTTTGAGTTTTGCAATATCCGCTCGGGTATAACTCTGATACTGCTGATTCAATTTCCCTGGCATATCAATATATTCAATGCCTGGTTTCTTATCCATCGAATCAAAAACAGCCTTGACAAGGTCATTAAAACTCCGAGCAATCCCTGTTCCGATATTAATTATTCCATTAACTTCTAAATTGTCATATATAAACAGCGTCATCTTCACAACATCTTTCACATATATAAAGTCTCTTACCTGCTCACCATCGCCGTAATCAGGATTGTTGGATTTGAAAAGTTTGACCTTCCCTGTTTCCTGTATCTGTTCAAATGACTTAAGGACCATACTTCTCATATCTCCTTTGTGGTATTCATTCGGTCCAAATACATTGAAATATTTGAGTCCTGCTATACTTCTGAGATAACCTTTCTCTAATGCCCATAAATCAAAACGATGTTTTGACTTCCCGTAAAGGTTGACCGGTTTCAATCTCTTCAATTTCAAATGGTCATCTGAAAATCCATTTTCACCCATTCCATATGTTGCAGCACTTGACGCATACAAAAATCGTTTATCATTCGTTGAAGCCCAGGATGCCAGTCTTTTTGTGTATTCATAATTATTTTTCATAAGGAATATTTCATCTTTCTCAGTAGTATCGCTGCACGCACCCATATGTATTATTCCATTAATCTCATTGCTGAACTTTTTCTCCCCAAGTTTATCAAGAAAATTCTTCTTGTCCAGATATTTTGCAAAATTAAGGCTTCTAAGGTTTTCATACCCTTCGGTATCAGCGTTCATATCAATTACAAGAATGTCACTGCGACCCCTCCGGTTAAGACCCCAGATAATCGCGCTGCCGATAAATCCTGCTCCACCGGTTACTACTATCATATCCTTTATCCTTTATCCTTGTCATTCTACTTTCTCTCTTTTCGTCATTGTAAGATGGAGATTGTTTCTCATGTATTTTACTCTTCACTTGTTACTTTTCTCTTCCTTTAACTTCATCACATACTGCCCACAATTACTACCTATTTTGTTTTCTTCAAGCTCTCCAATACTTAAAATAACCTCAAAACCTTCTTTTTCAAAATTCCTTACAAGAGATCGAGCTTTATTATCTTGCACCTTAAAAAGGGATTTCAGACTATTCTCTATAACACTTTTCGTAGGGTTAAGTGGTGTTAACTTTATGATGAAAATATCCGGGTCAAAATACTTCACAATAGTACCTATGTCAATGGGGAAACCCTCAGTTGCAGCAAAATTCAGGACAATTTTCCTATCCCCATCTTTGTAGAATCTCTGACCGTAATCAGCAATTTCATCGAAACCCCATTTTTCTACTGGCATAAGAAAGTCTCTTTTCTCAGAATCCGTTGTATGTATAGAAAACTGCAATTGAAAAGCACCAAAAGGATACAATCTATCTTTTATCTCAATTAGGTCTTCAAAAAATTCCTCTGTCCCTGCTGGCGCAATAGTTGAAATGCAGGGCAAAAGTCCAGGAGCATCGTAGGTAGCAGGTAACCTGCTGAGAACCCTGGGTACTTCTCTGTTGAAAGAAGGTTCTCCCATTCGGGCAAACTGTATCTTGAACTTGTGAATCGGCACAACCCTATCGGGAAAACGACTTGTTACAAGATAATCAATCTGCTTCAAGATATCATCCTTGGTAAGCTTCCCACTGTAATCTCCAGAAGCATCACACATCTTGCATTTAACAGGACATCCATACATAGTTGAAACTATCAAAACCCATTTTTCCTCTCTTGGAATTGGAGGTTGTAGCGACTCTACAAATTCAATAACATTACCGTTCTCCATTTCAGCAAGATATACAACTGCAATTTCTTCTCTTCCGAAAGTATCTATAATTTTCATAGATTATCTCGCTTTCCCAGTGCCAGGCAACTCATCACTCCTCTACTCATTCACTTATCCCCTATTTCTCCGTTTTTCTCTTCTCTCTTCTGTCTTGGTATTAAGTCTTATGTCTTAGGTCTTTGTTCTTGTGCTTTTGTGACTTGTGCTCTTGCGCTTTGCTTTTTATTTTCCTAATTTCCAATTTCGTAATTTCGTGTTTTTTGCCGTTCAGATTTTCCTTTTCACTTTTAACTTTTAACTTGTCTTCTGCCTTCCCTTGAAATATTTCCATTGCCACACGCAACCCATCTCCAACAGCAACGCCCACCTGTCTAAGAATCCCCCTGCTCACATCGCCAACAAAATAAAGATTCTTTTCTTCCTCTCCCGTGTCATAAACCTCGATAAGTTTTTGTGAAAGAAATCCGATATTAGGTCCCCTACCGATAGCTATAACAACAACATCAGTGCGAATAATCACATCATTTTCGGAAGAACAATACAAAACCAATTTCCCTCCTTCTTCATTAATCTCTTTTACCTCACATCCAGTCAACACTTGAATATTATTCCGTGCCTTTACTTTTTCAAGCAGACACGGGATACAGGATATTTTCTCTTTTCTGCAAAGCACAGTAACCCTATTTAAAAAGGATAAACTCAATGCATAGTCGAAAGCCACATCCCCTGCTCCAATTATGCAAATATCTTTGTCCTTCACAGACCTTAAACCCTTAACATCGTAAAAAATTCCTCCCATTATGTCTGGATTAACAATATTGAGCTTTTTTGGAACAGTCCCTGATGCAACCACCAGAGTTCTTGCTGCAATTTCCCCTTTATCTGTTTGTAGGATAAAGTTCTTATCATTAAAGTCCACATTCAACACTTCCAAAATGTGAGGAACTATACTATACTTTTCCAATTGCTCGCCAAACAATTTGGCAAGATTAACTCCGCTAATCCCTTCGGGAAAGCCAGGATAATTCTCCACCATATTTGCATTCAGCAAAAGTCCACCTACCTCATCCCTCTCTATTAGAAAAGGTGCAAGACCATAACGTTTTAGCTGAACTGCACAGGAAACCCCTGCAGGACCTGCTCCTATAATGACTACTTTCTCGTTTCTCATACAATCAACCTCTTACATTAAAAATATCGTATTGTCAATAGTATTTTATGAGAACTAATTTTATAATATCAAAATTTGCTCTTTCTATTAAAATCCTATTGACATTCACTTTCATTTATTGTATAAGGAAAGCAGTATTATGCAAAACAATAAGTAAATCATAGATTAAGAGAGTAAAAAATTACATATTTCTTAGTACTAAGTGTATTCTGTGGTTTGGGTTCGCATTACTTTAAACCAAAAAGGAGGCAATATGGTTGAAACCCTTAATGCTATGGCACAAAGCGGAGGACAAACTCAATCAAACCCGCTTACAACCGTTATTTTCATTGTAATGATAATCGCAATCTTGTATTTTCTCCTGTTTATGCCGCAGAAGAAGCAAGAACAAAAGAGAAAACAGATGATTGCAGATCTCAATAAAGGTGATGAAGTTGTCACTTCAGGTGGAATACATGGAACAATTTCAAGGATAAAGGAAGACACTATTATTGTGAAAATTGCCGAGAAAACTGAAATCACTGTTGAAAAGAACTCTGTATCAAAAGTAAAAGAAAGAAAATGAAAATTGTATACTGGGGAAGTTCATCTTCCTCGGCAGAAATTCTGGACTCACTTATTGAAAACAACTTCGATATAGTTCTTGTCATCACACAACCAGATAGGCAAAAAGGCAGGGGAAAGAAACTTTTGCCAACACCTGTGAAGGTGTTGGCTACACAAAATAACATAGTAGTGTTATCTCCTGATAATCCAAATGAAGATGCAACGCTTGATAAAATTGCAAACTGCAAGCCTGACATTTTCTTCCTCTGTGCTTATGCAAAACTTCTTGGAAAAGAATTGCTTCGCATCCCGAATAAAGGGGCAGTCAACTTGCACTTCTCACTACTACCCCAACTGAGAGGAGCCGCTCCCATCCAGAGGGCAATAATGCAAGGATTTGAAAAAACTGGCGTAACAACTTTTTTTATGAATGAATCCCTTGACAGAGGCGAAATTATTATGCAACAGCAAACAAGACTTCAAGAATTCGAAACATACGGTGAACTGGAAAAAAGGCTTACTGACATAGGTAAGACAATAACAAAACAAACAATCGAAAAAATTATGGAAGGAAATTTCAAAACAACGAAACAAGATAATGCAAAAAAATCTTATGCAAAAAAGATTCTGAAAGAGGAGAGAATTATTGACTGGAACCTCCCTGCTATAGAGATTGCGAGGAAAATAAATGGCTTTTCTCCATCGCCGGGTAGTTATGCGTTTTTCAGAGGAAAAAGAATAATACTTCTGAAAGCAAGAACAGGAACAGCGACACAAGGCAAAGTCGGAATGCTCTTTGTTGGAAAACAGCTTCAAGTTCTTGCAGGTAACGGAAAAACTATATTCATAGAGAAACTAAAACCTGAAGGGAAAAAAGCAATCTCTGCAAGGGACTTTATTAATGGGTTTAGAGTAACATCAGAAGAGTATTTTCAAAACCAAAAATAATCATTCTTTTGTAGACAAGAGACTTTACTCTATTTTCCACTTTTTTGCCTAAGAACCTTCTCGATTTTTCCCTTGACTTTCCTTTCTGTTGCTCTTATAATGCACCAAATTTTATGAAAATGGACAGAAAAAATCTGTACACAGTTCGTGATTTGGAAAATTTTGATTATTCGGGTAAACTTGGAAAACCGGGCGAGTTCCCATACACCAGAGGTATTTACCCAACTATGTATACCGAGAAACTCTGGACAATGCGACAGTATGCTGGTTTTGGAACAGCCAGAGAAACAAACGAAAGATTCCGCTATCTCCTGAGTGAGGGACAAACAGGGCTTTCCGTAGCTTTCGACCTACCGACACAGCTGGGATACGACTCCGATAACACAAGAGCAATTGGCGAAATAGGCAAAGTAGGCGTTGCAGTTTCTACTTTAGATGATATGATAGAAGTCTTCTCCAAAATTCCTCTTTCACAGGTTTCGACATCAATGACAATCAATGCAACAGCACCTTACATTTTGGCAGCATACATAATCACTACCGAGAATAGTGGGATTGAAGCAAAAACACTCAGAGGAACTGTCCAGAATGACCCATTAAAGGAATTTCTTGCAAGGGGAAATTATATTTTCCCTGTTCAATCGTCCGTCAGGCTTGCAATTGATATATGGGAATACTGCATCAAGAATGTTCCTAACTGGAATTTTGTTTCCATCTCAGGATACCATATTAGAGAAGCAGGCGCAACAGCGCCTCAGGAACTTGCCCTTACCTTCGGTAACGCAATCTGTTATATTGAGGAAGCAATAAAGAGAGGAATAGAAGTTGATGACTTTGCACCAAGAATCTCTTTCTTCTTCGGTGCTCACAGTAATTTTCTTGAAGAGATTGCCAAGTTCAGGGCAGCAAGAAGAATTTGGGCAAGAATAATGAAGGAAAGATTTGGTGCTGAAAATCCGAAATCCCAGAGAATGAGATTCCATACTCAAACTTGCGGCTCAACACTTACTGCACAGGAACATGAAAACAATATTATCAGGGTAACTATTCAAGCGCTTTCGTCAGTGCTCGGAGGAACACAGAGCTTGCATACAAATTCTTTTGATGAAGCACTCAGCCTTCCTTCTGAAAAAGCAGTAAAAACCGCTTTGAGAACCCAGCAAATCATTGCTTACGAAAGTGGGCTTTCAGAGGTAATTGACCCACTTGCTGGTTCATTCTGCATCGAAAAACTTACAGATGACTTAGAAGACGAAACTCTTGCCCTTCTTGAAAAAATCGATGAGAAAGGTGGTGCAATCGAATGTATTAAGAACGGTTTTTCACACAGTATTATCGAGGATAGCGCCTACAAATATCAATTAAGTATTGAGAAGAAACAACGGAAAATACTGGGGTTGAATTATCCAAAGAAAGAACAAATGGAAACACCGATTTTCTCATTTTCAAGAGAATTAGAGAACGAAAGGAAGACCTTACTTTTAGAGACAAGAAATAAGAGAAACAAAATTTTACTAAATGCTTCTCTTGGAACTTTACAGGAGAAGACGAGCACACAAGAAAACCTTATGCCTTATTTCATTGAAACACTTAGGAACGGTGCAACACTTGGTGAAGTAACAGAGGTTTTAAAAAAGGAGTTTGGAACATATGATTGAAAATGTTGACCATATTGCAATCGCAGTTAGATCAATTGAGAAGACTACTAAGTTATTCGAGATATATTTTGGACTAACTGTTGATCACAGAGAAAAGCTTGAAAAACGTAAGATACGACTTGCAACATTCAAAATAGGTGGGACGAAAATCGAATTAATAGAACCCTTGACGAAAGACTCCCCTGTCTCGAAATTTCTTATGACACATGGCGAAGGATTGCATCATATAGCCTTTAGAGTAAAAAAAATAGAAAAGGTTATGACGGAATTAAAGAAGAAGGGTGTCAAATTAATGGACAGAGAACCCAGAAAGGGTATGAAAGGCAAGAAAATTGCATTTATCTCCCCGGGGAATGTTGCGGGAACACTTATAGAACTCTGTGAATAGCACGAAAATTAACAGGGATTGAAAGACGACACAAGAGATACAAATCGCTTATGGAATCTTTTAAAACATGAAAAACTTAATACAGGAGGAGTTATGAGAATCAACACAAAAGTTGTTCATGGAAAGGGTATGACAATTGACCCAGCTTCAAGAGCAATAGTTCCCCCCATTCATATGGCAGCTGTTTTTAGTTTCAAATCTGCAGAACATGGAGCAAGGCTGTTTACGGGTGACGAAGAGGGTTACATATATACAAGGCTCTCAAATCCAACATTGAAAATCCTTGAGGAAAAAATGGCACTCCTCGAAGGTGGTGAAGCAGGAGCATCATTTGCTTCAGGAATGGCTGCAATCAGCACAACCATTCTTGCCCTGTGCAACAGCGGAGACAACATCATTGTTTCTTCTCCCATATATGGCGGCACATTTGCACTGCTGTCCAAACTCATTCCAAGGTGGGGCATCGATGTAAGATGGGCAAAAGCCGTCAACTTCACAGAAGAGATTGAGAAAAAACATTTAAGGGATGAGAAAACAAAACTTATGCTTATAGAAACACCTGCAAATCCAACGCTTGAATTGGTTGACCTTGAAGAAACCGCAAAATACGCAAAACAAGTTAATATTCCAATTGCCGTTGATACAACATTTGCAACAATGTACTGTCAAAAACCAATCAATATGGGTATCGATATTGTTATATATAGCGCAACAAAATACATCGGTGGGCACAGCGACGCTATCGGAGGAATTGTTGTAACAAACAAGGACTTGATGAAGAAGATAAAGGATGAAACGCTCGTAGATATGGGTGGAGTAATGTCACCCTTTAATGCGTTCCTTTTCTTAAGAGGTCTGGAGACACTGGCAGTAAGAATGGAAAGGCACGAATCAAATGCCACAAGGATTGCGCAGTATCTTGAAGAACATCCAAAGATTGAAAAAGTATATTATCCATATCTAAAATCTCATCCTCAGTACAATCTTGCAAAAAAACAAATGACCGGAGGTTCAGGACTAATCGCATTTATCATCAAGGGTGGAAGAGAAAAGGGAAGGAATTTCCTGAACAATCTAAAACTTTTGACAGTTGCGGTAAGTCTTGGTGCCGTGAATACACTTATTGAGCATCCAGCCTCTATGACACATTCTACCTATTCACCTGAAGAACTTGAACAAGCAGGAATCCCTGAAGGTCTTATCAGAATGTCTGTTGGCATAGAGGATGTTCAAGACCTCATCGAAGATATGGATCAAGCGCTCAACAAAACGTTCTCACAGTAAACGGAGCCAATAAGCTTGTTAAGAAGTTTTGTTCGTTAATGTCGTTTCAAACGTTAACTACGTTGCAAATACTCTAAACAAGAATTGGGATGACTGCTAAATCAGATAAATTAGGATTAATCCAGGTTTTCACAGGAGACGGTAAGGGCAAAACCACAGCCGCTTTAGGGGAAGCCTTGAGAGCCTGTGGACACAACTTCAAGGTTCTTGTTGTGCAGTTTATGAAAGGACAAATAAAATACGGTGAAGTGACAATTACCCCAAAGGTTCCTAACCTTGAGTTAAAACAGTTTGGTCTCCCCACTTTTGTGAAAAAGGGAGACCCATCGGATGAAGATTTGCGTCTTGCAAAGCAAGGCTTTGAATTTGCAAAATCAGCAATAATGGGCAAAAAATATGATATGGTGATTCTGGATGAATTGAATGTTGCAATAGATTATGGACTCATTAAGCTAAAAGATGCCCTTGACCTGCTCAAGAACAAACCGACTGATGTCGAAATCATTATAACAGGGAGATATGCACCACAACAGATTATTGATATTGCAGACTTAGTAAGCAGAATAGAAGAAGTAAAACATCCGTATCAAAAAGGTGTAGCAGCAAGAAAGGGTGTGGAATGGTAGAATCTCTGCTCCGAAAATTGTTTAAAAGGAACAAGGTCGGACTGGCAAAACTCATCACACTCATTGAAAATAACGATGTTGCGACAGATGAGATAATACACCAAATTTACCCCAGAATAAAGGATTCACCAAGAATAGGTGTAACGGGACCACCCGGAATCGGAAAAAGCACACTGCTGGAAAAAGTTATTCTGAATTTAAGGAAAAAGGGTCAAACGGTTGCTGTCATTGGAGTTGACCCATCCAGCCCATTCACCGGGGGAGCAATTCTTGGTGATAGAATACGAATGTCAAAGGTCTATCTTGATGAAGGTGTCTTCATCAGGAGTATGGCTTCAAGAGGCAGCACAGGAGGTATTGCAGACAAAACAAAATCGGTGTGCGACCTCATTGATGCATTTGGTTTTGACTATATATTCATAGAAACCGTCGGGGTAGGTCAGGTAGAAATAGATATAATGAATGCTTCACATATTACGGTAGTCGTCCTTGCACCGGAATCAGGAGATGGCATTCAAACGCTGAAGGCGGGTCTAATGGAAATAGGAGAAATCTTCGTAATAAATAAAGCAGACCGGGATGGTGCTGATGACTTGGCAAATTTAATAAGATATACACTCGAACTAAAACAAGATAAGGAAAACATTGAACCATCTGTAATAAAGACCATAGCAACAAACAATGTTGGAGTCGATAAACTTGTTGACACCATTACAAAACTCTGTAAATCGTTTAAAGACTCCGGAATTTTCGAGAAAAAGAAAAAGAACTGGGTTCTTAAGGAGATTACATCTCTTGTTGAAAAGAGCATTCGAGAAGATTTCTGGAAAGATGCTAAAAAAGCTATGCTTGAGAACTGTGTGAAAGATGTCCTTAAAGGAAAGATTACTCCTTTTGAAGCACAAAAAATTATTCTAAAAAAGAAACGTTAGTTAATAATTTCGTTTCGGTCGTTTAGCCCGTTGAGTTCGTTTATCACGTTTTAACAAATGAAACCAATACAACCAATTAAACTAATAAAAAAGTCTATCAGGCCTTTTCACTTTATCCTTTTTCCTTTATCCTTTATCCTTGCAATGACCTCCTGCAGTTCGAGATATTCTCTTCTTTCATATCACTCTTCACCTTATTTCCAAAAGATTGACAAAATTCTCGATGATTCTCTGGTAAATAAAGGTGAAACAGGCATAAGAGTTATTTCGGCAAAAAACGGAGATGTGTTATATGACAAAGATAGCGATAAATTCTTTCCACCTGCATCAGGGATGAAAGTTATTACAACCGCTGGTGCTGTCTTCTTTCTGAAGCCTGAATTCAGGTTCAGAACACTAATACTTTCTAATGTAAAAGTGACGAATGATACGCTCAGGGGCAATATCCTCTTAAAGGGTCAAGGTGATCCAACACTTAGAGCAGAAACCTTATGTCTTTTTGCAAGACAACTAAGGCTGAAGGGTATTTCCACAATTCTTGGCGATATTGTATTTGACGATTCATTTTTCGATACCATTCCCTACGGCAAGGGATGGATGTGGGACGACCTTGAGTATGGATTCAGTGCACCTATTAGTGCTCTATCTGTAAATGGAAATACTTTGAGGGTTTTTGTGGCACCTGGCAAGAATAAAGGGGATAGTCTCAAGATTGATATTGAACCTAAAACCGGGTTCGTTACGATAAAAAACCAGGCTGTAACAGGAGAAAAGAACAACATCTCGGTCACAAGTGGTCTTCAAAGGAATAGAAATATCATTGCGGTTAATGGTTCTTTAACACAAGAAGCGAAGCAACAAATATTCGTTCGCTCAGTCAAAAACCCTTCGCTCTTCACAGCATCGCTTTTTTCTGAGATACTTAAGAAGAATAGGATAACCGTCCTGGGAAAGATAAGAAAAATATATGCAGAAACATACACAGATACCCTCCTGGTTCATCTTTCAGAACCCCTTGTGAAAATGCTTTACGATATGGATAAGCACAGTTCAAATTTTGTTGCCGAGATGACCCTGAAAACCATTGGTGCTGAGGAAAGAGGTATCCCTGGCACAACAGAGAAAGGAATAGAAGCAATAGCATCATTTCTCAAAGAAAAAAGAATCGCACAATCAACATTTTCTGAAGTTGATGGTTCAGGACTATCTCGTTACAATCTCATCTCACCTGAAATCTTTACTTCCCTGCTTTTTTATTTATATCACTCCTTTGAATACGCACCTGAATTTCTGACGGTTTTACCCACATCCGGGATAGATGGAACACTTAAAAACAGAATGGAAGAAGAAGATTTGCAAAGACGGGTGCGAGCAAAGACAGGCACTATGACCGGAGTTTCGACTTTATCCGGTTACTGCATAACACATTCGGGGAAAATCCTCATCTTCTCCATTATGATGAAAGACTATATTGCGTCACCAACCTATGTTCGTAAAATCCAGGATAAAATAGTAAAAACCCTGATTGAATTTTAATCTTGCAGTTAATTATCTTTGCCTTGATTAAACGAGACCTCTCTTGTCGTCTTTTCTAATGGTAAATTTTATTCTATCAAGATATTCAAGAAATGGTATGGCATACTTTCGTGTTGCTTTTAGTACATCTTTCAATTCTCCCGCACTCAAGGGACCTTTTTCCCTAATCGCATCACCAATCAACTGCTTTCCTTTCTCAATAGCATCCCTGTGAAAATACATATTACGCTTAACTTTGACAATCTCGCCTTCATCCACTAAATTTCTGGTTAGGTCATCTTCCTCTATTTTCTCCGGCTTGAAAAGGTTCTTTTTTAGAGAATTCAAGATTTCCTTTTTTCTTTTTCCTGTTCCTTCATCCAGTTTCGGACTAAATCCAATAAGACTTATGAAATTTTTCTCTACCTTTACAATATCCACTTTTGATAGTAGTGAATCGAAAGCATTTCTTTCAAAAGAAAGTGCATTTCTTAAGACCTCTTTATCCATACCCTTCTTCAATGGATTCTTGTTGTGAAAATCTTTTAACTTTTCCAAGACTGTTTTCTTAGCCCATTCAAATCCCTGTTTTGAAATTAGCTCATCACCAAGCACCGATATTTTCCCTTTCCTTCGAAGTCCATCAATGAGCCTTTCAAAACTTTCAGGATGAATCTGAAGGCTTTTTCTCAATTCCTCTTTTGGCATATGATTATTTTCAAGGAAAAAAAGAATAGTCTCATCATCTTCCGAATTAACCAATTGTTTTAATCTGGATACAGTTTCCTTCGAGAATCTTCTCTTTACGACAGGAAATGCATTGAGCACTACACCACCACCAAGAAGCTTCATCGGCGAATAAAATCTTAAGATAAATCTGTCCTTTCTCAAAGCGACTATCTCCTCTTCCAGAGCAAGTAGTGAAAGAAACTTCTCGTTCCCCTTTGCTTTTCTTTTTCCGATTAGCTCAAGCCTTCCAAGATATTCTCCACTACCAAAATATACTCTGACTCTACTCATATCCTTTATCTCTTCTTTGTCAAGAATAGGCTCGACATAAACAAGCATTTTCCCTGTCGGCGTAAATTCATCAGGCTTTGAGATAACATACCCCCTTTTGACTAATCTCTTCTCGATTCCAGGCAGATTGATTGCAACTCTTTCTCCTGCAGTTACCATTTTTTTCTTTTCATTGTGCTCTTGAATCTGTCTTGCCTTTGTCTTAAGCCCAGGAGGAACAACGACAATTTCCTCTCCTTCTCTAATTGAGCCAGAGAGCAAGGTTCCCGTAATCACCGAACCTATTCCCTTGAGGTCAAAACACCTGTCAATCGCAAGTCGGCTGAATTCATTCTCCGATTTCTTTTCCTTGATGTTGCTGACACTCTCATCAAGCACCTTCTTTATGTCGTCCAATCCTTCCCCTGTTACAGAAGAAAACTCAACCACAGGAGCATCGGCATAACGAGTGTCCTTTATCAGGTCGTTGACCTCTTCTTTTACAATAAGCCTTGTTTCTTCATCAACTGTATCTATCTTGCTTATTCCCACTACTATACTATTTATTCTCAACAGTCTCAGTATTTGAAAATGTTCCCTTGTCTGTGGCATCACACTTTCATTTGCAGCAACAACGAGAATTACAATATCCATTCCTCCCACACCCGCAAGCATATTTTTCAGGAATTTCTCGTGCCCAGGAACATCAATAATCCCTGTTCTACCTGACTTTTCCAGATCAATGTAAGCAAATCCAAGGTCTATTGTCAAACCCCTATCTTTTTCCTCTTGCAGACGATCCGTATCTATACCTGTCAGTGCTTTGATAAGTTCCGTTTTCCCATGGTCAACATGTCCGGCAGTACCTATTATCTTACCCATATCTTAGTTTACATAGTTTACACAGTTTGCTGAGTTTACATAGTTTATCTACCTGCTTTTAGAGCCTGTTGTTAATATTTCTCACAGACCTTTTTTACTGCCTGCTTTATTTCCTTGAATTCTTCAGGGAAAATTGTTCTCGGGTCCATAACAACCCAGTCCTTCTCTATGCGTGCAATGATAGGTGGTATGTTAACTCTTAATAATTTTAAGAGTTTTGATTCATCTATTTTTTTATGTTTCAATGCAACAAGATACGTCGGTAATAGTTCCCCGGGTAGAGAACCCCCACCCATCTCAGAGAACCCATCTTTCACCTGCAAAATGATTTCCTCTCCTATAACCTTGCTTATCTCCGTCTCCAGCATGAATGCTCTCTTCTTCAACTCCTTTTTCGTTAAATAGAACATACTTAAGGCAGGAATATCTTCTATCGGATTATCTGAATACAGATATACCCTTAGAATTGCTTCGAGAGAGGATATCGTGAACTTGTCAATTCTTAACGCTCGTAAAAGTGGATTTCTTTTCATCTTCTGGATAACCGACGCGTTCATTCCAAGTATGATCCCTGCTTGTGGTCCACCGAGTAGTTTGTCACCGCTAAAAGAAACTATATCAATATTCCTTCTCAACACTTCCATAATGGTTGGTTCATCGTCAAAACCTTTTAATTTAATCAATAGTCCGCTGCCAAGATCCATCATCGTGATCAAACCTTTTTCCTTGCCAAGGGACACAATCTCCTCAATCGTTGGGTCGGCAAAAAATCCTACAATCTTGAAATTGCTTCTGTGTATTAACAACAACATTCTTGTATCCTCTGTAATTGCTTTTCTATAATCTTCAATATAAGTTCTGTTTGTAGTCCCAACTTCCACAAGAGTTGCGCCACTCTTTTCCAGCACATCAGGAAGTCTGAATGAACCTCCTATTTCTATCAACTGCCCCCTTGAAACAATTACCTCTTTACCTTTTGCAAATGCATCAAGGCACAAAAGAACTGCACCGGCGTTATTGTTGACGACCAGAGCATCTTCCGCACCTGTTAGGTCCTTTAACAAACCGATAAGATGGTCGTATCTTTTCCCCCTCTTGCCATTTTCAAGTTCGTATTCCAAATTCGAATAACCTGTAAGAATGGGTCTAATCGAATCCACAATCTTCTCTGAAAGGGGTGCCCTTCCAAGATTCGTGCTCAATATTACACCGGTTGCATTGATTACCTTTCTGATATTCTGGTTATCTCTTTTCAAACGCTCACCTAATTCTGTATCAAGCTGGGTGATAAAAAATTCTTTCCTTCTACCGCCAATAATATCCTTTCTAATATCCTGAAGCAACCGTTTGCAAATTCCCTTAACAAACTTCCTCGAATACTTATCAATATAAGGTTTTATTTCCTTCCTCGTTAGAATCTTTTCAATAGACGGAATCTTTCTCAATATTTCTTTATCCTCTCCACGCATAGGCAAAGTATAGAATAGAAATCAAAAAGTGTCAATCAAAAAATCCATTTTTTTTTCACTTGACACCTTGCTGAAATTGTGATAAGAATATGATATGTTTGAACATACAAACTACTGACTAAGTTACAGTTGTTTCAAAGAAAGGAGGAAGTATGGCTTTTAATGAAGCCTCTTATATATGGATGGATGGAAAGTTCGTGAGGTGGAGAGATGCCAAAATCCATATACTTTCTCATGTAATTCACTATGGTTCCAGTGTTTTTGAAGGTATCAGGGCTTACAGAACAAAAAAAGGAATAGCTGTTTTCAGACTAAAAGAACATACGGAAAGGCTCTTTAATTCAGCCAAAATATACAGAATGAAAGTGCCGTTTAGTAAAAAAGAAATCAATGAAGCAATCCTGAAAACAATAAGAAAAAACAAGCATAAAGAATGCTACATTAGACCCATAATATACAGAGGTTACAATCAACTGGGCGTTGACCCATTTCCTTGTCCTGTCAATGCAACAATAGCAACATGGGAATGGGGCAAATACCTGGGACCCGAAGCTCTCAAGAAAGGTGTTGATGTAATGGTGTCTTCCTGGAATAGAATGGCTCCAAATACTTTCCCTGCAATGGCAAAGGCAGGTGCAAATTATATGAATTCCCAACTAATAAAAATGGAAGCAATCAAATATGGCTTCACAGAAGGTATAGCACTCGATGTAAATGGTTTCGTAAGTGAAGGTAGTGGAGAAAATCTCTTTTTAGTTAAAGACAAAAAAATAATCACTCCTCCTCTTGGTTCAACAATACTCCCAGGAATAACAAGAAACTCAATAATTGCAATATGCAAGGAATTAGAACTGGAAGTGATTGAGGATATGTTTTTGAGGGAATTCCTTTATATTGCCGATGAACTTTTCTTCACTGGAAGTGCGGCGGAGGTAACTCCAATAAGAAGTGTTGATAAAATAAGAATCGGTAAAGGTAAGAGAGGACCAATTACAAAGGTAATTCAGGAGAGATATCTTGCATATACTCAAGGGTTAATCAAAGACACCCACAAATGGCTGACTTATGTGTAAAGCAAAACTCTTAAATTAACTCTTTTGATGTAAATATTCTAAAAGACTGATTAATATCTTTTCTGCTTCTGCGTTGTAAAAAAATTTATAATGAAATTCCCACGAAAAAAGACAATATTGGAGAATGCAAAACTTGACTTTGTAAATATCGACAATGTCCTTTCAGCGAGTAAGAAAGAAAGGGCAAGCAAGATTTCAGGCTATGTTTTGCTAAAATACCCGGATAGCGTTGATATTATTTTGCTAAGAGAGGGTAACCCAATTGACTCCGTAAGGTTTATCCACGATAACAGACAGGTAATCCCAATTGAAGATGTTGTCAAGAAGGCAAAAACCGCGTCTTCAGGATTGGTCAGCATTTATGAAACTTCCCCCGATGTAGTGAAAATACTCTACACTTCATTTCGGGAAAAACCAATTTTCAAGGAAAAAGACGCTTCGGAAGTGGATGTCGTAAAACTCATTAAAAAACTGGTCGAACTTAAATACTCAGGGTTTTTCGAATTAAGGAAAGGTATAACTTTCTCTTATGTTGTATTTGAAAAAGGTTATGCAAAAAAGGGATATTTTCAGAACAAACTTGGAGTTCCTCTTTCAAACGAAGAATTCTTGAAGATACTACTAAAATCATCACAAGAAGAAGGAATCAGGATATCAGCCTTCAAAGCGATTCTTCAGGGAAAAAACCAGGCTCCACCCTCAACTATTACTCTATTCCTAAATGTCATTAACGACCTTTCAAGCAGAATCTCAGCTATCGTCGGTGAATCGCTTGGAAAGAGAACACTTGCAATGGCTTTTGATAAAACTAAGGAACTTAATGAGTGGTTAGGTAGTTTTAGTTTAAAAGGCTTCAATATTGAAGGAACAACTGTTGTTTCTTTAGAAGACCTTTCAAATGGATGTGCTTATTTGATTAAAGACTTGATTGAGTTTTACAAACCCATACTTGGACCGCGCATCGATAAGATTGTGAAAGATACACTGAAGGATTACAGATTTGCCTTGAAGAATATGGGTTTTTACGAGAATTATGAAATGAATAAATATGAAGAATAAAGAGAAAGGTGAACTGTTTCTCGTAAGCACCCCCATTGGAAATTTAAGCGACATCACAATAAGAGCAATTGATGTACTAAGAGAAAGTGATATTATTGCCTGCGAAAATACGAGAAGAACACTCAGGCTGCTAAATAAATTTGAAATAAAAAAACCGCTGGAGTCCTTCTACGACCATAATAAGGAAAAAAAAACTCCATATCTTTTAAGACTCCTTAATGAGGGTAAAAAAGTGTCGCTTGTATCTGATTCTGGAACACCCTGCATATCAGACCCAGGTTTCTATCTTGTTAAAATGGCAATTGAAAAGAACTTCAATATTCTTTCGGTCCCGGGTCCAAGCTCGATCCTTTCAGGTCTCATCTTATCAGGTTTACCTACGGACAGATTCACATTCGAAGGATTCCTCCCAAGGAAAAAGGGAAAGAGGAAAAAACGTTTGCAGGAACTCAGTACAGAAAAAAGAACAATGATAATCTTCGAATCTCCCAAAAGAATTCTGCCCCTACTTTACGAGTTCGAAGAAATACTTGGAAATAGAAGAATATCCATATCAAGGGAACTTACCAAAATATATGAAGAAACTTTAAGAGGAACTGTTTCCGATTTAATCAAGCATTTTGGTAGCAAAATCCCAAAGGGTGAATTCATCATCGTTCTTGGAGGAAAGAAGGAATGACCTACAAAATAGTAAAGGAAAAAGCAAGAACTATACTCATTCCTCTTGTTAATCTTTTGAGTAAAACAAGAATTAACCCTTCCGCCCTTACATTCATCGGTTTTTTCTTAAACTGTTTCGTCGCTTATCTTTTTGCTTTTGGCTTCTTCGTCTGGGCAGGAGTTGCACTCATTTTTGCTTCCTTATTTGATGCGATAGATGGAGCTGTTGCAAGGAAAAACGATATGGTTACGGATTTTGGTGCTTTTCTTGATTCAACGATTGATAGATATTCCGAATTCGCTATCTTCCTGGGTATCTTTGTTTACTATGTAAGGACGGAAAACCTATTTTTTATGTTTGTAACGCTTTTTGCGCTTTTAGGCTCGCTAATGGTAAGTTATACAAGAGCAAGAGCTGAAGGTATCGGTATCAAATGCACCATTGGTTTTTTTGACAGGACACTTAGAATAGCAATTATCGTAATCGGAGCACTGCTCGGTAAATTCATATTTGGTTACCTTCTGATAGCGCTTGCCTTTTTTACTCAGATAACCAGTATTAGAAGGATTATTTATACAAGGAATCATTTAAAGAAGAACGAAAGGAGGACAAATGCCTAAGGTCAGGGTTGGCATTATTGGGGTTGGGAACTGTGCATCATCTTTTGTGCAGGGAGTTGAATTCTATAAGAATGCAAACGATACTCAAAGGGTTCCAGGACTAATGCATGTAAATCTTGGAGGCTATCATATCCGAGATATTGAGTTCGTTGCAGCATTTGACATTGCTAAAAGAAAAGTTGGTAAAGACCTTTCTCAAGCAATATTTAGTTATCCCAATTGCACACACAAGTTTAGTAATGTTCCCAAAAAAGGCATAAAAGTATTGAGAGGAATGACACATGATGGTTTGGGAAAATATCTCTCGGAAATTATAGAGAAAGCTCCGGGCTCAACAGTGGATATTACCAAAGTACTCAAAGAAACAAAATGCGATGTTGTTGTGAACTATCTTCCGGTCGGAAGTGAAGAAGCAACTAAATGGTATGTCGAACAGATTCTTGATGCAGGCTGCGGTATGGTTAATGCTATCCCGGTCTTTATTGCAAGTTCCAAATACTGGCATCGAAGATTCAAGAAAGCGGGGGTGCCTGTTATTGGAGATGATATTAAATCACAGGTGGGAGCAACAATTGTTCACAGAGTATTAACAAATCTTTTTAACGATAGAGGCGTAAGGTTAGAAAGAACATCTCAATTAAATGTGGGTGGAAACACCGATTTTCTAAATATGTTAGAGAGGGAAAGACTGGAAAGCAAAAAAATATCAAAAACACAATCTGTTCAATCTCAACTCCCTTATGATATAGGTAAAGGTAATATTCATATAGGACCTTCTGATTATGTCGAATGGTTAACTGACAGAAAATGGGCATATATAAGACTCGAAGGAACAACTTTTGGCAATGTCCCACTGAATATCGAACTAAAACTTGAGGTTTGGGATTCACCCAATTCTGCAGGTGTAATCATAGATGCTGTCAGATGTGCAAAGTTGGCTATGGATAACAAATTGGACGGCTCAATAACAGCCCCTTCAAGCTACTTTATGAAATCTCCACCAATTCAATACCCTGACCCTGTTTGCAGAAATAAAACGGAAAGATTCATCAAGAAATATGCGATAAGAAAAACAAGAACATCCCCAAAAAGAAAGAAGAAAAAGACAAAGTAATGAAAAAAGGATTGTTCATCACATTCGAAGGCTGTGAAGGTTCTGGAAAGAGCACGCAGGCAAGGAAACTATTTTCTTATCTCAAAAAGAATAATTACAGATGTATTTTAACACATGAGCCTGGCGGAACAAAAATAGCTGAGAAAATTAGAAAAATACTCCTTGAAAAAAGTCATACAACACTCTCATCTCTTGCTGAACTTTTTCTCTACCTCGCAAGCAGGTCACAGCATACAGAAGAATTAATAATACCTGCAATCAAAGATGGTAAAATAGTTATTTCTGACCGGTACGCTGATTCATCTCTTGCCTACCAGGGAGCTGCGAGACAAATCTCGCTTACAACTGTTCGTAAACTCAACAAAATTGCGACGAAAGGTTACAACCCTAATATAACATTTCTGATTGACATTGACCCAAACAAAGGACTAAAAAGGCTTAAGGCCAAAGATAGGATAGAAAATGAAGAAGTTGCATTTCACAAGAAGGTCAGAAAAGCATATGTCAATCTATCAAGAAAAGAAGTCAAACGCATAAAGTTGATTGATGGTATAAAAGCAAAAGAAGAAATTTTTCGGGAAATACTCGAAATAGTTAGTTCTCTCTCGTGGTTTCACGGAGAAAAATTCCCAAAAAAGGAAAATGTGAGGTAATTCCAATGGAAAACACCAGCGAAAAGGAGGTCAGAATGCGAAAGAAAAAATTCTATGTGATGCTCGTCACCGTCGTGATAGTCAGTTTACTCTTTGGTGGCTTGGTTGGAACCTATCTTGGTGCACAGTCTCAGAATATAGAAGGTATTACATACAAGATAAAATTGTTCATGCAAATCATTAAAGTCGTGGAGAAGGACTATTACCGTCCGGTAACGGTTGAGAACCTGATTGATTATGCAATTCGCGGAATGTTGTCTTCTCTGGATCCACACACGGTCTATCTTAGCGAAGAAGACTACAAAGAACTCCTCATTGGGACCAAGGGAAGTTTCGGAGGCTTGGGAATTCAAATTGGTATCAGAGATGATGTGCTTACCGTTATTACTCCCCTTGAAGGGACACCTGCCGACAGGGCTGGTTTACTCGCTGGAGATAAAATAGTGGAAATAGAAAGTGAACCAACAAAAGAAATTAATTTACAGGAAGCAGTGAAAAAATTGAGGGGGAAACCAGGCACCGATGTTACAATAGGAATTAGCAGAGAAGGTTTCGATGAGACTATTCACTTCACAATAACAAGGGACATAATCAAGGTTAAGGCTGTGCCTTATTACGGTATGGTCGATAAGAATATTGGTTACATCAGGCTTGCCACATTTTCGGAATCAAGTACGATAGAATTCAGAGAAGCAATCGATTCCCTTGAATCAAAGGGTGCGGCAAAGTTTATCATTGATTTGAGAAACAATTCTGGAGGATTGCTTAAGTCTGCCGTGGAAATATCAGAAAACTTCCTTGATAAAGGAGAAATCATTGTTTCAACCAGGGGAAGAAAAATTGGCTCTTCAAGAGAATACTATTCGAAAAAACACCCAAAATATGGAAACTTTCCTGTTATAGTTCTTGTCAATGGCGGAACTGCAAGTGCATCTGAAATTGTGAGTGGTGCGATACAGGATTGGGACAGAGGTCTAATTCTGGGAACAAAAACCTATGGAAAAGGGTCAGTTCAACAGGTGATACCCATTTACAACCAATCCGCACTTAAAATCACAACAGCCCTTTACTACTCACCTTCAGGAAGGTCTATTGACAACGAAGTAAGTAAGAAAAAGAACACCATCCAATTTGGAGTTGCTCTGAAACCAGCGGATAAAGACACAACAACGTATTACACAAAAAGACTCCATCGAAAAGTTTATGGGGGTGGCGCGGTTGTCCCTGACATAGTGTATGAACTCCCTAAAATGACCGAACTTGAAACACAGATATACCTAAAAGGGCTATTCTTCAATTTCACGGTTGATTACACCTCCACTCATAAGATTGAGAAAGGTTTTTCTGTTAGCCAATCGATGCTTGACTCTTTCAAAGAATTCTTAAGGGCAAAAGATTTAAAATTTGAAGAAATGGATTTTGAAAAATCATTGGATGGAATAAAATTGGACTTGAAGAGAACAATATCCCTGAAAATGTGGGGTTTAAAAAGTAGTTACGAATCGGTTCTCTATGATGACAAACAGGTTGCAAAGTCCGTCCAGATACTTAATAAAACAAAAAAAATGGACGAGCTTTTCTCCTTTATTCCTTCCTCCCAATGAGGAAAGGATAGATAAGAACAAGACCTGAGATAAAACCTCCAATATGAGCAAAAAAAGCTACTCCACCCTGTGCAGTATAGGACAGAGAAAGAAAGCCACTGATTACTTGAATGATAATCCAGAACCCAAGAACTACGAATGCGGGAAGAGTAACAATACGAATAAAATAGAATATGGGAATAAGAGTGAGTACTTTTGCCTTTGGGAAAAGCAATATGTATGCACCTAAAATCCCTGAAACAGCTCCGGATGCCCCTATCTGGGGAACAGTGGAAAACGGATTTACCATAATTTGCGAAAACGTGGCAAAAATTCCAACAATAATGTAAAAAAACAGGAACCGTATATGCCCAAGTCTGTCCTCAATATTATTTCCAAAAATCCAGAAATACAGCATATTCCCTATGATATGCATCCATCCACCGTGCATAAACATTGCACTAAGAATGGTAAATCTTACAGGGAAAAAAATACGCGGTTCTATATCGATGCCTGTTTTAAGCTCGTAAGGAATACATCCAAAACTTTTGATGAAGGTCTCAAGATGTTGCCCTTGCGCAAGTTCAAAAAGAAAGACAGCAACATTCAGTATTATTATCACAATCGTAACGGAAGGAAAGATTCTGATTGGATTATTATCTTTAAGGGGAATCATATTGCCTCCTATTAGCACACTGAGTATGTATTGTCAAGAGAAAAAGAAACAACTCAGGTAAACACAGGTTATGTGGAAAATGTGAACCAAAGAGGCGTAAAATGGACCAAAAGACTGAACAGAAACAAAGAGTTTATGAACTTTTAAGTAAAAACAGTATCTTATTCGATATTGCTAATGATACTAAGGAAAACACGATAAGGAAACTGCTTTCCGTTCTTTCATCAACGGATTTCAAGGGAAACAGAGAAAGCATTTGCAAAGCAATTATGAAAAGAGAATTGCTGGAAAGCACAGCGATTGGGAATGGAATTGCAATTCCTCACGCAAGGGTTGAGTCAATCAATAAATTATGTATAGCACTTGGATTATCAAAAAACGGAATTGCTTTTAATTCCATCGATAAAAAACCTGTAAACATAGTTTTTCTTGTTGTATCAGGCAACCAAGATAAAATAGTGTATATAAGAATTCTTGCCAGACTCGCAAGACTCCTGCACAATCGGCAATTCATCAGCGGACTTCTTAAGGAAGAAAAACCAGAAAAGGTTATCGATTATATTAAGAAGTATGAATGTTTTTAGCAATAGTCTTATTCTGAAAAGGAGGGAATTATGCTTACATGGTCAATAGTATTATGTATTTTTATTCTTACATCGTTGCTTTTTGATCTGGGGATACTTCATTTGGCTTTTCTCATACCCCCCTGGAATGAAATAATACTGGACATTGTGCTACTGTTCATCGTTCTCGGAATCCTTTACAGGTCTGCCACTATGAACAGAATGGGAGAAAAAGAGAAAATGAGAGAAACCATCAAGAAACTTCTCAAAGAAATAAAAGAGCTGAGAGGAGAATCGGAAGAAGAGAAGTTTACACCTCCCTCTGAAAAACCAGAAGTTTAATTTTTTTAGAAACTTAAAACTATGCTTACACATAGTAGTGTAAAAGAAACAAGGTCAATCCTATGGGAATTCCAGTACAAAAGACAGTTCAACTGGCTTACTGACACAAGACAATTCCTTTACAGACAAATTAGTATAGGTAGGTGTAAAAGGATACTTGAAACAGGATGTTCCACTGCATTGGTCACGGAAGAGCTAACAAAAAGGACAAAAGCTACGGTTATCGGGCTGGACACAAACATATTTGCTTTAAGGAAAGCAAAAACGAGAGAGAAAAAACTACTGCTCGTTTGTGGAGACATTTACAATTTTCCTTTTAAGAAGAGTCTTTTTAATTGTGTTCTCTTCCAATTTCTATTACTCTGGCTAAAGAAACCACTAATAGCAATTAAAGCAATGATTGACACCATATTCCCAGGTGGATGGCTTCTTGCACTAGGAGAACCCGATTATGGCGGAAGAATCGACTTCCCTTCTACCGTCAATAATTCTTTCCTCATGCAAGAGAAACTAAGAAAAGAGGGGGCTAACCCATTTATAGGGAGAGAATTAGAGTATCTTTTTATGAAAGCGTCACTTGACAATGTTCAATGGGGACTTTCGTCAATTCCTTTTGGCATTAAACTTTGTAAAGAAAACTTCTCTCTTGAGTGGAAATTTATCAAACTTCTGTTGGCAACCGATAACAACGGTTACCTAAAAGAGATGAAGGACAAAGAAAAAAGACTGTTAGATTTCAATAAAAGGTCTTATTTTATGCCGGTATTCCACTGTATAGGTAGAAAAAAAACAGAGATTGCAGAAAATGGTTGACAAAGCGTAAGTTTCTTTGTTATATTTAATTTTATGATAACTTCTGCAGGGAGGGAAATATGAAAAAAAATATTCTATTCATTGCACTTCTGGCTCTTGTTATTCAAAGTTGCGCAAAGAGAACGGACATAGGGCAGTCGAAAGGTGTAGCCTTGACCGGATACATTTTTAATGTTGAAACAGGAAATCCTGTAAAAAATGCAAAGATATTACTTGCAGGGAGTAAAGATACACTTTCTATTACCTCAGCGACAGGCAAGTATGCTTTCGATGTCCCCGTTGGTGTTTACAATCTAATAATCGAGAAGAAAGGTTTCCAAACAAGTGAGAACAAGATCAAATTAGCCGTTAAGAAAGATTACAACTTCGATATCATTCTACTTACAAAACGAGAGTTAACACCTCAAGAGAAAGAAGCACAGGTTCATCTTACAAACGCAGTTTCGGCTTTCAATGACGGAGACATAAAGAAGGCAAACGACGAAATAGTAACTGCATTCAAATTAACTCCAGAAAACAAAACTGTCGTAGAATATACAACGAAGATAAGCGAAAGACTTGGAACAGCTGTAGATTCCCTGTTTACCCTAACACTTGCATTGCAATCGGAGAAGAAAAATGAAGAGGCACTCAAAGCTTTGGAAGAACTCCTCAAACTGGACCCTGAAAATAAAGAAGCACTGGATAAACTGAACTCGATTAAAACCCTCCTTGCAGAAAAGCCTAAGCCAAAACCGGAACCAAAACCTAAATCAAAACCTGAAGTCAATGTGGAAAGCATATATAAAGAAGGATTATCTCTATTTTCTCAGGGTAAATACAAAGTGGCAATTGGAAAATTCAACACAGTTTTGAATTATAGACCAGGTCACTCGGGGGCAAAAACTTACAGGGCGAAGGCGCAAAAAAGACTGAAAGCACTTGGTGGTTAGGCTTCGCCTTCCCTTTGTTCCCTGACAACTTTTTCTGCTATCTCCTTGGGAACTTCTTCATAGTGAGAAAATTTCTGAGTAAAATTACCTCTGCCCTGCGTAATGGAACGCAATTGGGTTGAATACTTATACATTTCAGCCTGCGGAACGAGGGCTCGAATCTTCTGAAACCTTCCGGAAGAATCCATACCCTGAATCTTGCCTCTTCGCGAGTTCAAGTCACCAATAACATCTCCCATCATGTCTTCAGGAACAACAACTTCGACAATCATAATTGGCTCGAGAAGAATGGGTTTTGCCTGCTCTATCCCTTTCTTGAAAGCCATTGAAGCAGCAATCTTGAATGCGATATCTGATGAATCCACTGCATGGAAACTGCCATCGTAAAGAGTAGCCATAAAATCAATTACAATATTTTTCGAAAGCACGCCTGTTTTTAATGCTTCATTAAGTCCTTTTTCAGCTGCGGGTATGTATTTCGAAGGAATTGCACCTCCGACTACTGCGTTCTTAAAGACAAAACCTTCTCCGCGTTTCAATGGCTCAAAGCGGATTTTAACATCACCGTATTGTCCTCTTCCTCCAGATTGTTTCTTATATTTTCCCTGAACTTCTGATTTCCCTGTAATGGTCTCTCTGTATGGAATTTTGGGTTTCTCAAAACTTACTTCAACACCAAATTTTGATTTCAACTTGTCAGCAATAACCTCAAGATGAAGTTCACCAAAACCTGAAATCAGTGTTTGCTTCAATTCCGCATCGAAGTGAAAGGCAAAACAGGGATCTTCCTCGTGAATCTTGTTCAGTCCAAAAGAAACCTTTTCATCATCTGCCTTCGACTGGGGAACAATTGCAATCGAAATAGAAGGTTCCGGAAATCTTATTGGCTCAAACATCACATTATGCCTTTTTAATGTAAGTGTATCACCCGTCTTTGTAGATTTTAGCTTAACAAGTGCACAGACAGAACCTGTAACAAGTTTTTTTACCTCTTGTTTCTCCTTTCCGTTAAGGAGATAAATCTGATTTACTTTTTCACTTACCTGTTTACTTGTATTAAAAACCTCTGTTCCCGCTGTTAGTTCACCAGAAAACAACCGTATGTAATTCAATTCTCCTAAATGAGGTTCGAATACGCTTTTAAAAACCAGGGCAGTAAAAGGTTCATCAATCTTCAACCGCCGTTCTTTATTATTCTCCATTACCTTCATTTCAGCTCTTTCTTCCGGAGAAGGAAAAAGTTGAACAATACTATCCGAAAGAATATCCACACCAATATTGCGATATGCATCTCCACAAAGAACAGGATGAATTTCTCCTTTCGCAAAACCTTTCTTAAGCACAGAAGCAAGTTCCCCTTCCTTTATTTTTTCGTCACTCAAATATCTTTCCATTAGACCTTCGTCAGTTTCAACCAATCCTTCTACTAAACTCTTGTTCAATCCTTCAACTTTTTCCTTCATATCAGAAGGAATTCCAGTCTCTTCTGCTTTTCCATCTTTATAAATATAGGCTTTCTTTGTAAGCAGGTTTACAACTCCACTAACCTTCTCACCCTTGCCAATGGGAATTGTGAGAGGAACTATTCCTGTCTTGAATTCCTTTGTAATTTCATCAAGAACCTTGAAAAAGTCAGCATTCTCCTTGCTTAAAGCATTAATGAATATTAATGATGGCAAATCTTTTCCCTTTGTCAACTCCCAAACCCATTCTGTCCCAACCTCTACGCCAGATGTAGAATCAACAACTATCACGGCTCCATCACTAACTGACACTGCAGAGATCACTTCCCCTCTAAGATCCGCATATCCTGGCGTGTCAACAATATTTATGAAATGTTCTTTCCAACCAAAATGTCCAATAGAAAGAGAAATAGAAATCTTTCTTTCTATCTCGATCGGGTCATAATCCATCGTAGTATTACCCTCATCTACCCGTCCCAGTCTGTTTCTCTCTCCCGCATTGAAAAGCATCGCCTCAGTGAGTGTGGTTTTTCCCACACTTCCATGCCCACACAACATAACATTTCTTATATTCTTCGCACTGTAATTCATAAAGACACTACCTCCTTAATATTGACTTCAGTTTTTACACACCTTTTCTTATCACACCTTCAAAACATTGTCAATAAAATTCTTCAGGGGTTATTGGGCTCAGGCTTCAAGATACTATTTAATTTCTATCATTTTTTTAAGGGCTTTGCCAGCCCTTTTGATAATATCCTTATCAAGTTCTATTTTGTGCTTCATATCCTTAAGGCTAAGGTACACATCCAAAAGATGAGTCTTCTTCATATTCGAGCAAATGGGTTTCCTCTTTGGTAAATAAAAAGATTTGCCAGGATTTTCTCTTCTTAACCTGTCCACTAAGCCTAGCTCTGTTCCAATTATAAATTCCTTTATATCACTTGTTTTGGCAAGTTCCACCATACCACCTGTTCCAAGAACATAATCCGCCATATTTACAACTGCGGGTTTTGTTTCCGGATGCACCACTGTTTTTGCATCCGGATGCAGCATCTTCTGCTCCGTAATATCGGCAACCTCGATAAACTCGTGAACGTAACAATAACCATACCAGGGAATTATCTCCTTTTTCGTTTGCTTGCTGACATAATCTGCAAGATTCCTATCCGGCACAAAAATCACCTTTTCTGAATCCAGACTTTCAACAACCTTAACGGCATTAGCAGATGTGCAACATATATCACTTACTGCTTTTATTTCTGCAGAAGTATTGACATAGCAAACAACCGCTGCATCAGGATTTTCTTCTTTCATCTCTGTTAACTCTTCCACCGTTATCATATCCGCCATCGGGCATCCCGCATCAAATCGAGGTATCAAAACCGTTTTGTCTGGTGAGAGAACTTTTGCACTCTCAGCCATAAATTTAACTCCGCAAAAAACTATTATGTCTTGAGATACTTTCGATGCTTTCCAACTCAAATCCAGAGAGTCTCCCAGGTAGTCAGCTATCTCTTGAATCTCCGGTCTCTGGTAATTATGAACAAGGATAGCCGCATTTCTCTCTCTCTTCAAACGTTTAATCTCTCCTGCAAGCTCGGAATCTGAGAATTCCTTTGATGCGCCTTTTTCTTCGTCAATTGTAATGGACATCTGCCGAATGTCCTCGAGACTGATGGAATCAATAAAATTCCGAATAATTTTACCTAAACGGTTCCAGTAAAACTTGCATATGCACTTGTCGATTCTATTGCATTCACCACATTTTGCAGGTTCCAAATCCGTTTCGGTCAACCGCAGAATATCACCCATATGTATATGTATAGGCTGTTTTACAAGTACATATCCACCCTTTACTCCTCTTGCAGCCTTAACAACACCAGCCTTCTTAAGTATAATAAAAATCTGCTCGAGGTATTTTTCACTTACTTCTTGTCTTTCCGCAATTTTGCTTAAAGGAACAGGCTTCCCCCCCTTGCTGTGTATTAATATATCAAACAGGGCTCTCATACTATAACGACTTCTTGTAGACAATCTCATTCTTTCTCCTTCTTATTTCATTAATCATATCACAACTCATCCTGCTTTTCAAGTCTTTTTATGAGAAAAAAAGTAATTATCTCATTTTGTTGACTTAATTTTTTTCTTGCTTTTGTTTTTCAAGAAGGCTATATTAAATAAATATGAAAGAGAAAAAACAATTTTCCGTACTGGAGGAGGTTACCGATAAATTAAAGAAAAGCAAGTTTTTTGATTCCTTAGTGTCTGATTTACGAAGGAATGGAAGGGTTCACATAAAACCTGCTGGAAGGCTTCTTAATGAAATACTGGCTACTGCTCTACAACAGGAAGGATTTTCTCCCGCTATATTTATATCCCAGGACGAAGACGAGATGCTTTTCTTGAAACAGGAAATTGTGAACTTATCGGGCAAGAAAACCGGACTTTTTTACTGTTTTAGTGATGAACTATCCACTGACCTGGATGAGATTGAAGAAAGGATTTTGACGCTCAATGGAATCATTTCCGAGAATCTGAAATTTATTGTCACCAATCCCGAAGCTTTGTCATTACACATACCCTCTATTGATGTATTTACCCGAAACAAAATGGATTTCGAAAACGGGAAACACTTTGATTTTTCATTTCTTATGAATAAACTCGCAGAGATGGGGTTTAGCAGGGTTCAAACAGTTGGAGAAATTGGTGAATTCAGCATCCGCGGAAACATAGTTGATATTTTCGGTTTCGGAATGGAGTATCCGAAGAGAATTGAGTTTTCAGGCAACAAAATCATGTCCTTAAGAGCTTTTGATACTTTCACTCAAAGAACCGTAAACAAGGAAAAAAAGTTTTCACTTCTACCAATGAAGGAAAACCTCGGTGAGTGTCCGCATAACACAATACTGGATTATTTACCAAAATCCACAGTCTTAATTTATTCCGAACTCATATTTCTCACTGATGACTATGCCCCCATTCCGGGACTTGGGAACAAATACCAAATCGTTCTCTCCAATGAAGGTATTGACTCGGGAATTAGAAGACCACCTGAATTTCATGCCAATCTTTCTATGTTCAAGGAATACCTCAAAGAAATCAAAGGCAATAGGGTTTACGTTTTAAGCGAATCCGTTGAAGAAACTCGCAGATGCAAATATCTATTAGGTGAAGACTTTCCTGAAATCAGTTTTTTAACGCTTAATCTGGGAGAAGGTCTCCAACTACCGGAATGGTCTATATACCTGTTCACCGACAAGGAAATATTTGGGAAGGGATTTCACTCGAAAACCTTGGCAAAAGAGGAAGTTTCCTTCAAACCAGAAATGGTTTCCGAACTCACGCAGGGTGACTATGTGGTTCATGAAGATTATGGTGTTAGTATTTTTGAGAGTATGGCAAAGATCGAATACAAGGGTCAATTGACCGAATGTTTGAAATTGAAATATGGGGGCGGAGACATTCTATATGTTCCCATCGGAGCAATGTCCAAAGTCTCCAAATACAATGGTCTGGATAAAGGCACACCAAGACTTTCAAATCTATCGAGTATAAAATGGGAAAACAAAAAGAAAAACGCAAAAAAGGCAATAGAGAATATGACAGAAGACCTCCTTAATCTCTATGCAGAAAGAAAATCCATCAAAGGATATGCGTTTAGTGTTGATACAATCTGGCAAAAAGAACTCGAGGCTTCCTTCCCTTATGAAGAAACAAAAGACCAACTCAAGGCAATAGGTGATATCAAAAACGATATGGAGTCACCAAGACCAATGGATAGATTGATATGTGGAGAGGTAGGTTACGGTAAAACTGAAGTAGCAATAAGAGCTGCCCTAAAGGCTGTTATGGACTCCAAGCAGGTCATCCTGCTCTCACCAACCACTATTCTCTGTGAACAACATTATAACACATTTAGGGAAAGATTAAGGAAATTCCCAATTGTAATCAAAATGCTTTCCAGGTTTGTAAAAAGGGGTGAGGAAAAAGAAATAATCAAGAATATTGCATCAGGGAAGGTGGATATAATCATTGGGACACACAAATTGCTTGGTAAAAATATCGTTTTCAACAATCCTGGTTTACTCATTATCGACGAGGAACATCGTTTTGGTGTTACACAGAAGGAAAAAATAAAAAAGAGAAGAAAATCTCTTGATGTTCTTAGTATGAGTGCAACACCTATTCCAAGAACGCTGCAATTTTCTCTTCTTGATATCAGAGATTTTTCGACGATTGAAACACCACCAAAAGGCAGGTTATCTGTTACGACAAGAATCATACACTGGAGAAGCGAGTTAGTAAGGGAAGTAATACGAAATGAGATTAAAAGGGGTGGACAGGTATTCTTTGTACATAATCGAGTTTTCGAACTTCCCTCACTGACAAGAAGGTTAGAGAGACTCGTACCTGAAGCAGTAATATCTGTAACACACGGAAGAATGCAGTCTTCTGCAATAGAAGAAAGAATGTCAGATTTCCTGAATGGCAAGACAAATCTACTCGTTACAACAACAATAATCGAATCAGGACTTGATATTGCTAATACTAATACAATAATCATCAACAGGGCTGATACCTTTGGACTCGCACAGCTTCATCAACTCAGAGGAAGAGTCGGAAGGTCTAACAGAAAGGGATATTGCTATCTGGTTATCCCCAGGTCAATATCAGATGAGGCAAGAAAAAGACTTTCAACGATTTACAATCACAGCCACTTAGGCAGTGGCCTTGCTCTTGCTATGAATGACCTAAAAATAAGGGGTGCTGGTAATCTACTTGGTGAAAAACAACACGGTCACATTTCCAATATTGGTTATGACCTATATATGAAACTCCTTCAAGAAACAGCTGACAGGATAAAAGGCATAAAAACGCCGAAAAAAGTAATAACTGAAATCTATTCGAACCTACCTGCCTATCTTCCAACCTCTTATGTTGAAGATGAAAATTCAAGGATAGATATCTATAGGAAATTGTCCTCTTGTGCTACACTTACATATATAGAGGAAATTGACCAGGAATTGAAAGACAGATTTGGGCCCCCTCCATTGGAAGTGCAAACTCTGCTGACACTCACAAAGATAAAAGTTCTATGCAGAGAGAAAGGTATGAGAAAGATTTCTTTGAAAGAAGATTCAATGGAACTTTTCTTTTCTAAAAACCGTTTCCCATCTAAGAAGAATATTGAAAATCTCTTTCGAAATGTCACCAAGAAATTCTTCATAAATTACTCCGAGGGTGATTTCAGAATAGGATTTAATACATCGCGAAAAAAAAATCTCTCTGATGTGAAAAAAGTATTGCATTTTTTGGACTAATGTGTTATAAGATGATGTTTGTTAAAATTAGGGTTACTTGTTAATTTTTGAACTAAGGAGGTCTTATGCGTAAATTTGCCGTAGCACTTTCAGCCACTTTATTGTTGGCACTTCTTGCGATTTCCGGTTGTAAGGTAAAACCTGCCGAAAAAACCCTTGCCAAGGTCGGAAATAAAACAATAACCGTTGCAGATTTTGCAGCAAGGTACAGGCCAAAAGCCTATGCAAGTGTAGAAGATGAAAAGACAGAAAAGATGAAAATTCTCAACAATATGATACGGGACAAACTCTTTGCAATTGCTGGGGAGAAAGAAGGATTATCCAAAGAAGCCGAAAAGGGACTGGAAGATTACCCCGATAGGCTCGCTGTTACCCAACTGTATCAGGAAGTAGTTGTTAAGAAAGCAAAAGTGGGAGAGGTCGAAATACGAAAAGTCTACAGAAAAATGGGCAAAGAGCTTCATGGAAGACACATTCTAAGCAAGACAAAAGATGATGCAGAAAAACTCTACAGCAAACTCAAGGCAAACGATGCCAAAAACTTCGCCGATCTCGCAAAGACTTCCCTTGATCCAAAGACCAGGGATAAAGCAGGAGATATGGGTTGGTTTTCCTGGGGTAGAATGGATCCTGAACATCAGGAGATTGTATATAAGCTGAAAAAGGGGCAAATAAGCAAACCTTTCGAAACCAGATTCGGGTGGGATATAATGCAGATAGTAGATGAAAGGCCCAAGAAACTGAAACCACTTGAAGAAGAAAAAGAGAACATAACAGGAATGTTGAAAAACCAAAAAATGTCCAAAACTGCCAACGACTATCTTGAAAAACTCAAGAAAAGGGCAAGAATCACTTTTGACACAACAACTATCAATATGCTTATAGCGAAAGCTCCAAAAGGCAAACCGAAAAATCCTTTTGAACCAACACCATTGCCCATTCTCACCGAGGAAGAGGGAAACAAGGTTGTTGCTACATCCATCCTTGGTAAGGTTACGGCAGCTGATTTGCTTAAAAAGGCAGAAGAAACAATGAGACGACCACCTTTTAGTACTGTGGATGCAATAGAAGGCTTCATTGAGGGTGATCTGGTTAATAAATTACTTGTAAATCAGGCAAAAAGGATGCATCTTGATTCCTCACCGGAAGTTATGGAAAAATACAATGCTGCAAAAGACAGTCGAATTGCAGGAGAGTATACAAAGAAATATATTGTTCCGAGAGAAGAAATTCCGGAAGATGAAGTCAAAACATACTTTACTGCTAACAAGGAGGAATATAAGATCGATGAGAAGCGAGAAACAAGAATTGTTGTTGTGAAAACCGAAGAAGAGGCTAATGAAATCTACAAAAGCATAAAACGAGGGGGTGACATTCGCAAAATAGCAAAACAGAAGTCCATACACTATTCGAAGACAAGGGAAGGTCTCTATGGTCCTTTTTCTGAAAAAAGATTTCCTGAAGAATACAGAAAAACAGCATTCAGTCTCAAAAGAGGAGAGGTTTCAAAACCGTTCAAAACCAAAGATGGATATGTTGTTATGAAACTTACAGGAATAGAGCCTCCATCCTATCAATCTTTTGAATCGGTAAAGAAAAGAGTCGAAATGGAAATAAAAAATGAAGAAAGGGAAAAAATCGAAAACGACCTCATAAAGAAACTAGAAGGCGAGATATCTTTAGAGATCGATGAAAATGCACTTATGTCGGTGGGAAAAGAGGATGCTGGAAAGGAGAAGAAATGAAAAGATTATTCGTAACACTTGCATTGCTGTCACTCGTAGTTGCAATGGGCTGCAAGAAGCAGGCAGTCGAAGGTACTGTTATTGCAAAAGTTAACGATGCTACTTTTACTCTGGAGGACCTAAACGAACAAATTCCACCTTATGTAACCGTGCCTGCCGATAGAAAACAGGCATTTATAGACGAGTGGATCAATACCGAACTTGTATATGAAGCATCAAAGAGCAAAGGCATAGATAAAGATGAAAAAGTTCAAAAGAAACTCAAGCTTCTTGAAAAACAATTTCTGGCAAATGAACTTCTTTCACGACATCTCGAAGGAAAAGGTGAAGTTAGCGATTTTGAAGTGAAAGAATACTTCGAAGAACATAACAGAGACTTCAACTCGCAGATTAAAATTGCTCACATTCTTCTTGCAACAGAAGACGAGTCTAAGAAAACCCTTGAAAAACTAAAATCAGGGGAGGATTTCATTAATCTGGCTCGCACTTTTTCTCACGACTCCATAACTGCAACCAATGGAGGACTTTTACCTCGCTACTTTAGATTTGGCGAAATGCTTGATACACCAGAATTCGAAGCAGTAGCCTTTGGTATAAAAGATGTTGGAGGTATAAGTGACATCGTCAAAACAGATTATGGTTACCATATCATTAAACTAATAGATAGGAAACCTACAAAGGAAAAAGTCACATTTGTAGATGTGTCCGCACAGATAAAGCAGTATCTTGCAGCAAAAAAGCAGAAAAAAGTAATGAACACCTGGTTGGACAGTCTGAAAACAAGCGCCAGTATCGAGACACATTACGACCTGTTGAAATAGAAAGTCAGCTGCTGGCTTAACAAAGGACGTTGTAAGGAGAACATCCTAAAAATGGTATTTAAAACATTTAGAATAAATGTAATTGTTTATTCCTTATCTTTTATCCTTTTTCTTCTCATTTTACCCTTATTTGCCGCAGAGGAAGTTACCGGCATTGCTGCCGTTGTTGATAATCAGGTAATAACTAAAGGGGAATTGAGAGAACAACTCGATTTTTTAATGCTCAACGGTCTCCTGAGACCCGAAGACTCCCTAAACATAGACAGCCTAAAATCAGATTTACTAAGCCAACTAATCAATAAAAAAATCCTATTGCAATATGCACAAAAGGAATCCATTGATGTTGCCGAAGAAGAAATCAACGATATGTTTGAAAAAGCACTTCTTGACATGAAATCAAGGTTTCCTGACGAGGAAACTTTCAACCAAAAACTGTCTGAAGAAGGCCTATCGTTCGAAGTATTCAGCGAAAATTATAAGAAACAGATTGGTGAAAACCTGCTGCTGCAAAAGTTAATGCAAAAGGAATTTGGCACAGAAATGCTTGTTTCCGATAAAGAGATAGAGGAATTTTATCAGACAAACAAAGACTCTTTCGCTGAACCGCAAAAAATTGAACTTGCCCATATACTGATAATTCCCAAGCCATCAAAAGATGAAGAAAATAGAATTGAAAAAAAGATAAAGGAACTGTCACTAAGACTGGAATTTAACGAAGATTTTGGCGAACTTGTCAGAAAATACTCTGAAGGAACACTAAAAAACAAAGGTGGAGACCTTGGATTTGTAACCAAACAAGACCTCCCTCCTGAAATTGCGGATGCTGCGCTTTCTCTGAATGTAAACGAAATAACATTGGCTCGTGGAAGAGATGGCATTTATCTTTTTAAGTGTGTCGCAAAAAGAGATAATTCGTCACATCTAAAAAGAATTTTCTTTAGCCTGAGAATAACAAGTATGGATACGCTGAAAGCATTAAAACTTTCCAAGAAGGTAAAACAGCTTGCTTCCAATGAACCCGATTTCTCGACTCTGGTAAACCGATATTCTGACGATATTGAAACAAAGGACAAGGGAGGACTTCTTGGTGAGGTATATCTCGAGCAACTCAATCCTCTGTTCAGAGATGCTGTAAAAAATCTGGAGGAGGGCGAGGTTAGTAATCCCGTTAAAACAGAATTTGGCTTTCATATCTTCAAGGTCTTGAGTAAGCCAAATCCAAGGATACCTGAACTGGATGAAATGATAAATATCGTCAAGAATTTCATAATTCAAAAAAGAACTAAGAAAAAAACCGACGAGTTGCTAAAGAGAATCCTTCCCGATTTCTATGTTAAGAATTTCTTGAAGAAGAATTAACATTTTTTCTCCGTTTTCTTTCATGCCATTTCGAATAACGTTTTTCACAAACAAGGCTTGACTTTTTTTATGGCAGAGAAACTCCGAACATACAATGCATCTTCATACTATAATATTTTAGGGAATAGAAGTCTGGACACAACCTATGAAAATAGGAATAACAATTGGTGACCCGGCTGGCATAGGCCCGGAAATTATACTCAAATCGATTAGCAAACTCAGGAAGATTAGTGGATTCCAGTTCATCATTATTTCCCCCGAATATTGTCTTGAAAAATACGCCCAAACAATCAACAAAAACATTTCAATACCAATTGCTAAGTCTATGCTCGATTTCAGCAAAGCGGTGCAAATTCTTGAAGTTTCAGCAAAAACACATTTCAAGATTGGTCAACCGAGCAAGCTAACAGGAAATGCTGCATTCAATATGGTTAAAAAAGGTATAGAACTTGCACTGAACAAAGAAATAGATGCCCTCGTTACAGCACCTGTCTCAAAATATGCAATAAACCTAACTGGAAGAAAATTTACAGGACATACCGAAATGCTGAAAAAAATGACAGGCGCTCTAGATGTTCTTATGTTTTTCGTATCACCTCAGTTAATGGCAGCTCTTGTTACAACACATTTTGCCATAAGAAATGTATCAAGGAATATTACAACCGAAGCAGTATTTTCGAAACTTCTTCTTCTATCGAATGGTCTAAAGCAATACTTCTCTATTAAGCATCCTAAAATTGCTGTCTCCGCACTCAATCCCCACGCAGGTGAAGGAGGTTATATGGGAACCGAAGAAATAGATTTCATTCTACCTGCAATCAGAAAGGCAAAGAAAAAAGGAATGCAACTTGAAGGACCTTTCTCATCAGATACAATACTTCTTAAAAGAAAGGATTTTGACGCTATCCTATTTATGTATCACGATCAGGCAATGATACCGGCAAAACTCCTCTCATGGGAAAAGAATGTTAATGTCACACTCGGGCTTCCATTTGTTCGCACTTCTCCGGACCATGGAACCGCTTTCGATATTGCAGGAAAGGGCATTGCTTCGCCCCGCAGTTTCATGAAAGCAGTGCAACTCGCCTGCAGGATGCTCGAAAATAAAGAAACAAACACTAAAGAAAAAAGATAAACACAGAAAAGTATGAAAAACCATCATCAAGCGCTGTTTCTGATTTTCTTCTCCTTCATAGTACTAAGCTCTCATTCCGAAGCTAAAACCATAGAAAACCTTGACCCGGAATATTGTATAAGTGAGCTTCAACAACAATTCCCTATGCTTTGGGAAGAACAATGGGAAGAAACGATTACAGGATTCAGAATTAGAGGAGCATCCTTTGACCTCCACACATTGCATATATTACAGCACTGGAAAGGCCAATTCTCTTTTAGTAACTATTTCCTTTTCTGTTTCAATTATTTCACTGACGCAAATGAAAATAGTCAATTTTCTTATCAAGAACTTGAACTTAAATTCAAATTACGAAACAGAAACTTCATCTCCCTCTTTGGATATCCTTTTTATGACAAAAAGGAAAGTGACATTGGCGTAAGATTCTCTTACGAAGACACTCCTCTGGATTACATTAGATTGTCAACGCTACTGGAAAATGCCCCCAATAATTATACCTTCAAGGGTAGAGACCAAGACTCAATGCGAATCTATTCCCACATTCCAATTCTCTTTTCACTCGACATTTCCTTAATCAAGAAACAGAGACAGAAATTGATTATCTCCTATAATATTGAAAAGCCTTACAGAGCAAATTATGAAGACCAAAATGGAGAAGTATTGAATAGAACAGAGGGTCAAAAATCGAACATTTTCATAAAACATCGTTATTTATTACCCGATTCCGCCGTTTTGTCATGGAACATTGGCTTCGAATACAATAAAGAAGACTATTTTTCGAGCAAAAATGTATTTGACAGCACTATCCAATATGTCCGTTTAAGGACCGGTATGTATGCATATAAGAGGATTTCGTCATCCTTCAGTTTAACAATGCGGTATGATTCAGACCTTGAAGAACAATCTCAACTTTCAAGTGCAAAGAGAAAAGCCATTTTGATAGGTATAGAAAGGCATTTTGGAGGGCATTCAAGCATAGGCTTGAATTACTGCAATGGGTATACGAGAAAAATCTTTGAAGACAAAACAAGAAGGGATAACAGACTCATTCTAACTGCTGACCATAAATTCAAAAACAAAGCAAGGGTTGGAATGAATCTCGGTATAGAAATTGACTCAAGAGATGTTGCAAATACCTGGTTCAGAAGGTATGATAAACTTTTCCTTTTTCTCCAATACCCGAACCGCTAAATCATCAGATAACTATAAACCAAGTATCAACTCTATGAATCCGGTAGATTTAGAACCCCTTATTATGTATTTCGAAGCAGTTCCATCTTCATTGACCCAGGGAAAGTAAATAACTTTTCCAATATATTCGGGAAACCACTCCGAAGTATCACCAAGGGCATCTATAAATGCAAGTTGTTCTGGCAGATATGGATTCTTAACATTGGGACTTAATCTTTCCACAATTCCTTTTACAAGCTCCGAATCTTCGGAAACTATGTATGCTGGAAAGTTCCCCTTTTCAGCGGCATACATTTCCACTACTGATTGAAGATTTCGCATATTCACCTTGAGAACAGTTTCTCTTGCCAATGTCATAGGAGATTTCACAAACTCTTGAATGCACAACTCTCTGACATCTTCCGTCACTGGTCCCTTTGTAATTCTCCAGTCCCTTTTGAATTTCTTGAACTCAAACGACATTCTTGCAGTTGTGTCGCCGGCAACCACGAGTTTTGAAAGAACAGTAAAAACAGTATCTTCCTGCAAATAATCATCGATAATGACATCATCTATGATCTCTGTCCCCCACCAATCCTTTATGTCCTTCTTCATTGTCTGTTCTGTAAATTCATGTCCGCAGGATACGAGGCAAATCGATAAACAGAGCAACAGCAAAAAACCCATTTTTCTCACCTTCTCCCCTATCTCGACCTAAAAACACACTTAAGAAATCCTCTGTCAGAGGAACCTTTAATAATGAATCCTGAAGCAGACAAACCATCGAAATCAACACCTACCGGAAAGTAAATCACCTTACCCTCATACTCAGGTAACCATTCGGATGTATCGCCATTTGCCATCATCACTGCTTGTGTACCTGGGATATACGGATTTTTCATATAGTGACCAAGAAGTTCCTTGAGATTGTATGATATTCTATATCGCTTTACATTAAGATCTGCAGGAAACCTTCCATCATTCTCGTTCGCATACTGCATCAGTGCTCGCTGTAAATCTCTCATATTGCTCATAATAATGTTATTTTTTGCCCTATTTAAGGGAATTTTCAACATCTTTCGAATCATCTCTTTCTTCGTCTTTTCATCAACAGGCCCTTTGCTTACCCTCCAGCCTTTTCTGAATTCCTTGAATTCATACGCCAACCATTCCAGTGTGTCATAGCATACAACCATTCTTGCGTTAACTACATACTTCTTCCATACATTAACTGTATCTTCGATTATCACACCTTGGAAAATCTTTGCCGTCCACCACTGTCTAATTTCTTTCTTCATATCCTGTTCCGTGAGTTTCTCGGGCACCCGCTTACAGGAAATCAACGATACCATAAGAAAACATAGAAAGAATGTCGTTCGTAATCTCAGCATATTCATATATAACTTGAACCTATAGGTAGATATCCATTCGTTCCCATTATGCTTACTTAAAACCATCTTCCGGAATTTCTTTGGCTATCTACCTCATCAATGCTATTATCTTCCTATTACCACTATTTTACTTGTTTTATGAAAGCTATAAGCATCAAGCTTCACAAAGTAGCATCCACTCTTAACCTCTTCACCAAGATCGTTTTTCCCATACCACCAAATGCTGTAATCCCCATACTTAATCTTCCGGTTTATCAGGTCCCTAACCTTTTTGCCTGATACATCAAAAATCCTTAGATAAACATTAGTGTTTTTGGGAATGGCAAAACTTATTAATACTTTCCTCGCCAAACAAATACTTGGACGAATTTCAAGAATAGAAGATTTCTTTTCCTTCTCAATCAATTCCACAATTCCCTGTGCAGAAGTCCTGTAAATTTGATTAAATCCTGTCCCGTCCTGTTTCTGATATACTATTTCACTCCCGTCTGGAGACCACTGTGGATAATTATGATTGTAATTATCGCTTGTTAACTGAACTTCAGTTCCCCCTAAAGATGAAATCTTGTAAATTTGATATTTATTCGTAGCATCACGTTTGTCATACACTATCTCAGTACTCGTTGGTGACCACTGTGGATACTGATGGTTGTAATGATCGGTCGTTAAAACAACCTCAGTTCCTCCACCTGAAGAAATCTTGCAGACCTGCTTATAACCCAATGCATCTATTTTCTCATAAGCAATCTCAGTTCCTGAAGGAGACCAGACTGGATGGAAATGGTCGCGAGTATCACCTGTAAGTGACACTTCCGTCCCGCCAGAAGAAGGTATCTTATAGATTTGCCATTTGCCTGAGATTACACGCTTCTGATAAACAATGTCTTCAGCATCTGGTGACCATTCTGGAAATTCGTGTTCAAAGCCGTCGCTTGTCAGAGATGTTTCATTTCCTCCTCCAGAGGAAATCTTATAAATCTGATTCTTACCAAGGGAACCTATCCTAAAATATGCAATAAAATCTCCAACGGGAGACCATTGTGGGTTATAATGATTACTACTATTGCTTGTCAAAACAATCTCAGTACCACCACCTGAAGGTATTTTGTAAATCTGTCTGTAACCAGAAGCAACAATTCTATAATAAACAATTTCCCCTCCAGAAGGCGACCACTCGGGATAATAGTTGTCAAAATTGCTGTTTGTAAGTGCTTGTTCAGTTCCTCCTGCTCTAGAAATTTTGTACAGTTCCAGATGCCCTGATGTGGTTGTCCTGTAGTAAACTATTTCACTGTCATCAGGTGACCATTGTGGATTATAATGATGAAAATTACTACTGGTTAGTGCTATTTCCTGCGTCTTGAGAGGAACGGAAAACATCAAGCAGATAACAAGAATATAGATCAAATTAGTAACTATTTTTCTGTAGACCATTATGACCTCCTTTGCTTCTTTCTTTCTCTTACTTACCAGGCTCCTCATTTTTCCCTCTCATCTCCTCAATAGCCTGTATAGCTTCTTCTTTTGTTCCGTAAATGTTTTGCGGAATATTTGCCTTAAGCGAAGTGGTTCGCACGGTCATTCGAGCTCTATCATTTGTGCCCCAGCGAGCAAAACCCAGTACGTACTCAACAACTGTATTACGTGCCACTTCACCATAGTAATCCGAAATAGGTGCATGAACAATAAGATTGTTAATATTCGAAACAACATACGCTTTTTTCCCCAGATTTTCAAAGAACCTTCGGTATTCAGCGAAAAAAGCATCAACATCTTCGCTTGCCTTGAGTTCACCGTAGTCTTCTGTGAATACTATGTTACTTTCAGTATCATACTCAAAAATTGTATGTATTTCCATTTTTTCTCCCAGCTAAATTGATTGAGAAATTTTATCACACCTAACACATAATGTCAATGAAAATTTACTTGAGAAATCAAATAAAATATTTATCTATGTCCCATCTTTGCTGAATCTCACCTGATTACGGCCCTGTTTTTTTGCACGATATAGTGCACGATCTCCAGCCTTCAGGACTTCAGGCAAACTCTGAGCTGCACTTGTGCGACAGGAAATGCCGATTGATAGAGTAGGCCTAATTCTTCTTTTGCCAGAACGAATAACTGCATTCTTGACCAATCTACGAACACTTTCCATAATCTTCTTCGCTTTTTTGCTATCCCTGTGCGGGAAGAAGATTGCAAACTCATCACCTCCATATCTGCAGACAATCCCAACAGGCACAATTTCGTTTCTCAAGATACGCGCTATCCGTATAAGCACTTCATCTCCCATCCTGTGACCATATGTATCATTGACTCTCTTAAAGTGGTCCACATCAACAATTGCAATGGCAAAAGGCGGAGATGTATTAACCTTGACCTGTTCAGCAAGTACTTTTTCGCAGTAACTGCGGTTGTAAATCCTGAGCAATGGGTCGTAGGATGCTCTATGTTCCATTCGAGCAATCCAATGAACGAGAATACCGAGACTTAGAAACACCGGAGTTATGGCAAAAATGTATGAATCAAAAACCCGCAAATTGGGACTCGAGTGTCGTAAGTACCATCCTCCGCAAAAAAGCAATATCGTCCCTCCCAGGACACCCCCCAAATGAAACCTAAGTTTCATCGCACATACTGAAAGCAGCAAGACTAAGAGTGTTGCCGCCACTGGTATCAGATTAAGCCATTTCAGAACATAAAATTGTCGTACTGAATGAAGAAATACAAAAGATGCTGAACTGAACCTAAGTACATAAATAAAACCCACTTCAAAGAGGAGTATAATAACTGTTACATATTTGGTATAACGGTACTTCAAGAAGGTTGGGAGTAGAGTACTTATAAAAACTAAGGCAATAATTAATTGGTACAAACCAGGAACATAATCCGAGGGCACGGAAAATGAGATAAAACCGGAATATCCAAGAAAAAAGAAAGCAAGAACAACTATGCCAGTAATATATCCGGCAATTAATACTTTCAGATTATGAACTCGGGGATAGGATAGGTAGCTCAACATTGGAACTACTACTCCTGCAGCAATACCGATATAGAGAAAGACTTTAGTGACCAAAAAAGTGTCAAATCGCAAATGCCGCAAACCCAGAAACCAGTATCCACCCAACAACAATATCAGTCCCAGAGCGAAGAGTGAAATACCCCAGCTTCTTCTGTTGTTCATAAATGAATGTTACAGGATTATTACCAAAAAGTCAAATGGATTTAACAGCACAAGAAATTCTTCACTATGTGGCAATCGGGACAACCAATCCATCTGGATATCTGCTTGCAGTAAACGGAACGGCTGCAAAACCAGGTGGAGGAAGCTGGTCTGTCTTCTCCGACGGAAGACTCAAGGATGTCAAAGGCGATTATACTTGTGGTCTCGAAGAAATCGAAATGATAAATCCTGTACATTACAAGTATAAGGAAAACAATGAATTGGGATTACCTTCGCATAAGGAATTCATAGGCGTCGTGGCTCAAGAAATTCAACCTATTATCAAAGATGCCGTAGAAGCGAATGATAGCGGCTACTTACTGGTTGATAATGACCCGATTATCTGGGCAATGTTAAACGCAATCAAGGAATTAAAAAGACAAAATGATTTATTAAACGAAAGAGTTGAAGAACTGGAGAAACGATCAAAAGACGGAAATTGATGTGCTTTGTAGAGTGTTAAAGATGTTATTTTGACATAAACGAATTTAGACCTTCTGTATATTTTTTTCTTGCTTCCATAATCGCTTCATTGTGTGTCCCTTTAATCTCGAGAAATTTCTTTGGCTCTTTTGCTGCCTTAAATAACTTCCGACCGTGCTCTATTGATATCATTTCATCGTTCCTACTGTGCACAATTAGCACCGGACAATTCACATTCTCAATGTAATCCAGTGTATTATAGTTGAAGCGCAATACCAATCTAACCGGTAAATAAGGATATAACTCAGCACCAATATCTTTTATAGAAGTAAATGTGGACTCTACGATAAGCCCCTTTGGCATACGTCCCTGGGCAAGCCATGCTGCGATGGAACCGCCAAGAGACCTGCCAACAATAATAATCTCGTCCGTGGATATTTCACGTTGCTGAATCAGATAGTTCCAAGCAGCTTCAGCATCAGTATATGTTCCCCTCTCACTAATTCTTCCTCCACTCTCTCCGTAACCGCGATAGTCAAAGATGAAAGTACTGAATCCAAGACGATTAAACATTTGAATGGATTCCAATCGATGGGATATATTGCCAGCATTGCCATGACAGAACAGAACCACACCTCTACAATTCTCAACAGGGATAAACCAACCGGAAAGCTTTACCCCATCAGCAGTTTCAAAATTGACTTTTTCGTATGAAAGTCCTATTGCATCGGGACTCATTTTAACTTCACGGCTCGGTAAATTTGGATAGTAAATTAGGTGCGATTGAGTAGCAGTTAAAATGATAGTAAAAACAAAGTATATCCCTATGCAAATAAGAACAACAGTCAAGGAACCCCAGAAAATTCTCTGAACAATCATTTAGCCAAACACACACCTACAAACTTACGGAAACCTGAGCCCAAGCACGAATGCTTCCCATTTCTGCTTAAAAGCAGCCATATCCTCCTCACCCAAAATCTGCTTCAATGTCCTGTATCCTGTTGGGTCTTTTTTTCGGTTTTCATAGAATTCGTGATAGAATTTTACAAGAAGCCCTTTCTCCTGCATATAATAACATAGATATCGTGCTTGTGCATAGTTAGTTCCTTTATCCTGTGTATAGAACTCGTGCCGTTTCATTGAAGTAAGTCTTTTAAAGAAAGGAACAACGCCTTTTCTTATAGCTTCCTGTAAACCTGCGAGCCTCCAGTTTGTTTTCCCCTGTATATGTCCATTTTTTTCACAGGACTGTTCATACAGGGACGCCAATCCTTCATCGAACCAGGGTGGACATTCTGCGAAATCCGAATGCATAAATGGATGAACAATCTCATGGACAAGCGTTCCTCCACCTGTGCTTATGTTCATAACCAGAGCATTATCCTCTTCTGAAAAGTATCCGTAGGGAGTCGTTGGTTCATCACCGAAAATTTCCTTTGCATACTTTCTATAACTATCTTTGTCCTTGAACAACCAGATGTCAATTATGTCCTCTGGGTCCCTGTCGAAATAATCTTTCTTAATCATATCGACAGCCCACTTGATAGTATTTTTGCACTGCATTTCTACCATTTTTTCAGGTTCGTTTCCAATCACAAAGAAAGGTTTTTGAAGAACCACGAAAAATCCTCCGGGGACCTTCTTCTCAAGCTCTTTGAAGTGTTCAGCGTAATCGTTCTCCGTAAACCCTTGAACCGCATGCGATTGCTCCCCCACAGCGTCCCCTTCTGCGCCTTCATCTCCGCATCCACAGGCTGGACAAAACATCAATAAACTTACAAGAAACAGCTTTAAGATATTAAGCATTTCTTTTGGTTTGCTTTCCCAACATAAAATATGAAATGGCAAAGAGAATCCCAAGCACAAAATCAATAACTGCAAATGGCTTCCACATATCAGGTAAACCCTTGATAAACCAATAAGCGAAAATAATAAAGGAATATGCAACCTTTAGAAGAATCCCATATGGAATCATATTTCTGTTCCGCAGAGGATTTCTTGCTATCTGAAAAAACATTATGCCAAAAATAATCAGAACCGCAGCAGGAAACCTGATATACCCCCAATGGTTGGGATATGTCACATTAAAAAAATCAAATCCCGTCTTTGGGAAAATAAGAAAGAAAATGCCAAGAATACAATCATAGAATGCTGAAAAGTAAAAAATCAGTGGAGTGAAAACATTAGTTTTCATCCTTTCTCCTTTTCTTTTTTACCACTTCTCTTAAATGCTCTTTGAATCTTTTCCTTCTCCAATCAGTAAGTTCATCTCCGTAAATTTTGACTCCCAGTGCTCTGAATCCTTCCCTCAATTCCTGAACATTCATATTGGTGGGCTTAAAGTTAATATCAAAAAGCGTGCACTTTTTCCAATCATGTTCATCAAGCAGTCTTTTTTCCTTCCTGAGACGCTCATAAAGCGGCGTACCGGGAAAAGGTGTAAGCAGAGTTATCTGAACATCGAACATTTCTGTATCCTTTACAAAATCAAACACCTCATCAAATATCCCCGGGCCCTGTCCATCAAGTCCAAAAATAAAGCATCCTGTCACCCTTATTCCATAGGACTGAATCTTGATAATTGCATCCCTGTAACTTGAAAAATGCTTCAGTTTCCAGTTATTCTTGAGTTCAATATTATTTAGGTCCGACTTAACGGGACTTTCCAGTCCTATCAAAACCTGAACACATCCGCCCTCACGCATAAGATTTAGCATTTCATCATCTTCACTAACGGAAATATCTGTCTCAACAAACCATTTTATTCTACGCTTCTTGAGTTCAGAGAGCAGTTCTCTCCAGTAAGTCTTGTTTATTATCGCATTATCATCCACAAACTCAATAAAGTGTCCTGACCACAGACTTTTTATCTTATCAATTTCAGCAAGAACCTTCTTGATGGGCTTCTGGGTGTACTTCTTCGTTATAAGGGGAGAACTTCCACAGAACTCGCAGAGATGCGGACATCCACGGCTTGTTTGAACAGTAAGACGATCGTATTTTGAAATATCCAGTAACTCAAAACTTGGCATTGGTGCATCCGCCAAATCGAAGGAATTATCTAACGAACCGTAAAATGTCTTGAGATTTCCGTTTTCAACATCCCTAAGAACATCAAGCCAGCTGAGCTCCCCTTCTCCAATAACCACAGCATTACAGAATTCGGCTGCTTCTTCAGGGCAATGACTTACATGCGGTCCTCCCATAATAATAGGAGTTCCCTTCTCTTTGTATCGTTTCCCAAGTTCGTAAGCTTCGTCTATCTGCGCACAGTAACTTGATATACCAACAAGGTCCCATTGACCCGGAAGGTTATCCAGTTCTTTTATATCCGGAATCTCGATATATTCAACGGTATGTTCTTCGGGTGTCATACCAGCCAGAGTTAGTAAACCAAGACTCGGAAGAGATGCGATGACCTGGCTTCGTTCCACAAATCCAGGAAGTGTTAATCCCAACCTTAACAACTCCTTATCGCATACTCTAATTCCACTCATTGCAATAAGCCCTATTTTCATCATAACAAGCCTCCTAAAATAAATACAAGCGTTCCCACAAGCACACTGAGCACAGGTATAAAAAAGAGATTACGGAAAAACTTCTTGAATGCAGAGAGATAGCAAACAATCGGCATTGTAATAGCACCGATAATCAAAAGGTAAGAAGGCAATATAATAGCGCTTTGGATATTTGCTGAATAAACGGCAAAGGCAAAGGCTAAATTGACAAAACCAATCCCAAAAAACGAGATGTGCGCCAATCGCACCATTCTCCTCTTCCAGGAAGTATACCCTCCTAACCATTCTTCTTTATGGAAAAAAAGACCCTGAACAAGACCTGCTATAACCCCAGCAAGAATTCCAAACCAGGCAGCCTGAGTATTCAACATTACAAAATCCATTCTTTCACCCCCTATCCATATTCACAAAAGACCTTCACTAACTTTATAGAAACCATAATAAAACTATACACTATCTAACCTTTGTGTCAAGAATAAAATCACAAACACCTCTTTAAGGAATAAAGAATAAACATCCACTACAGGTACCTATTCCGCAGGATACACAACTATGGTAGATACGAATACCCTCAATCTTGCCTGAAAAAGTTCTGTTTGCTGTCTCTCCAAAAGAACCTGTTTTTAAGAAATTTAATACCATTGGACCAAACTTGAAAATTTCATCATACATCTGGTCATGGTCCATAGGAACATAAGCATAATCCGTGTAGCCCTTCATAATATCATCGGGTGCAAAACTTAGAGTATCCACATTCAATATTTGCTCAATGTGAAACCTTATAACCTTAGCAGCCCTTGTTTCTATGAGTAAACCTATATCAACTCCACACTCTGCATAATGTGAATAATCAATGGCAGCAATATCGAATAAAGTTTGCCCCCATATCTTCCGCAACAGAAAATCAGGATAGCACTCTTCCACAACAAGGGCAAGCCTTTCCTGCAAAGGGGCTCGGTCAACGACTATTTTGCCCAGGTTGGAAATACTATCCTGCTTCAAAAATTCCCTCAATATCATTCCACCTAAAAGATAGCAGAAAAAATGCACTTTTCTGTATTTGGTAATTTCAACACCGGAAATAAATTGTTTCAGATTTTTTACACACGCACTAAAACCATCTTTGCTCTTGAAATCAGGTGTAAGGACATCGTAGGAACTGTTCTGCTTAAAATATTCTGTTGCTTTCTCAAGCTCATCTGGCGTTGCAGTAAAGCCACCAAGAATAATAAGCGCTTCGTCGGAATGAGGTTCACCTCTGAGTAAAACATTATTGTGTTTGTTCGCAGAAGCACAGGAGAAAAATATGAGAATGAATGTTAAGGAAAAATATTTCAAGATTTTTAATAGTCTTTTCCTGTTCATTCTACGTGTTCAGTTTCAAAAGAGAACAAGTTTCTTAAATCTTCTGCCCTTTATTTTTAAGAAGTACACACCCCTTGTTATGAACGGGAAAGTGAGTGTCTTCGTATTATTCCACCTATAAACCTCACGTCCGGAAACCGAAAACAGAGAATAGGAATCATAACTAACCTTGATAGTTGCGCCCCTTCTAACTATGGATGGAACTGAAATAGCAGACCTTTTTCCTTGAGCAATTTCTTTCACGCCCAACCATGGTGTAACTTCAAAAAGTGAAACACTGGCAGATATGATGGATTGGGTTAGATAACTCCAACCATTCTTTGTGCTATCAGCAGCAAAAATACCTCTATCAACAATGCCTGTCGTTCCATTGAAAGGCGCACCTATGGGCGCATCGTTTGTAATGTTCAGCAAATGGAAACTTTGAATCGAGTCAGAGAGTTGTATGGTCGTCGCGTAAGTAGTATCAAGTGTCTTATTGATAACCATCACTACATACTTCCCATCTAAAGAACGCTTCGAGGACCAGGCTTCGATTCCATAACCTGTGTTCCTATGATCGGAAAAAGACCAAATCAATGTATCACCAAAGTATGTATTGTACATCTCGAGGACATAAGATGCCATTCTTCTGCTTGCCGTGTCCCCTCTTACGATACCAAAATAAGGGAAACCAGAACTGCCCGGATTTCCATCGTGAATGCTGTAAACGGCTGCCATCTCTAATCCTTGATGCATCCAGTGTCCTATGCAGTCCGCAATGAACAAACCATCCAAGTAATTCCACCATAGAGCGTCGGGAACTATTATTATGCCTCCATTGAACTCAAGACAAATCGGTTTAATGGACATTGCCCCGATTGCAGCAAGCGTATCGGCAAATATTTTCGCATACGCTTCGGCTGGAAATATCGTATCGGTTTTTGAAAGCCATTCTATATAATCCGTTGTATCTGCGATTGAATCAAATACACCGGAAGGGTAGTAGTGAAAATCAAGGTAATCTATGAGGTTTATATTGGGTTCAATCACGGGACGAATCCAGGAAAGGTCACCCGCCATAGAATAGATAAACGAAAGCGGAATTGGACTGGCACCTTCCATTTTAGTAACATACAAAGGAATGAGGTTTGCAAAGTCCTGTGGCGTCCAGAAAGAGGAATCCTGCCAGGACCAGTTAGCGAACGGTATCCCGAAGTGCCTGTAAAATGTCCAGTAACCCCAGGGAGGAGTTGGCCACTGACCCCCAGCAATATCAGGTTCATTACCAAGACTCCAAATATTAACGTTGTACGGCTCCGGATGTCCTCTCTGTGCACGCAACTGTCCCATAGCTGTCAGCGTATCTCCATTAGCATATTCTACCATCCTTCGAGCCAGTGCAGTGTCACCTGTTTGCATATTAACGGTCAATATTGGTTCTGAACCTATATCTTCACATAATCTAAGAAATGAATCTACCCCGAAATGGACGGGTTGAAGAATGATAAATGTATCTATAAAGTCAACATACGACATTCCCGAAAAAGAATCACCCTCCCAGTCAAGATATTCAGCACCAATCCCTCCGAACCTCAAGAGTGAAGGTTTTGTAGCAGCGATAAGCGGTCGAGTTTGGGAAAGAGGAGAAAAACAGGCATTCATCTCATCACCCGAGCCAAAGACATATCTTGATATGGCTATTCTTTCAGAATCAGGACGAACTACAATGTGATTCACAACCTGCGGAAAACAGAAAGATGCAAAAATCATTATGAAAAAGCCTATCTTAATCATTCTCATCATTATCCCCCGTGTATTGAGCTCGTAATTTACGCTCCTTTTCTGTCATCCACATTATCTTCTCTCTAATATAAAACTACTCATCAATAATTGCTTGGACTACAGGTTATTATTCGTTTTTTACCGACTTTCATTAATCTTTATTATAGAATTATACATTAAAATAGAGGAATGTCAATACCTCTGCCGATATAATCTTTTATCAACAACTAAAACCATTTTATCTGTATCAAGTGAATTATCCAGGAAAGTATTAATTTTCCTCACATTCGAAACAGCCTCTTTTAGAATATCGTTATAACTTATATACAGAATATCAAAATTCGTCTGGCTTATTAGCCACATTTCAATCTGCTTCAGATGTTCACTGTACAACTTTGCCATTTTCTCATCGCTTACTTCATCGGTTGGCTTCCCTCTTCTCTTCAGCATTTGTTTCTGCGAAGCAAGGATTTCCTCTATCTTTCGTCTCATAAAGATAACTTTATAATTGTGCTCGTCCGGAAGATGTTTTAGCAGTGCAGATATCATTTTCACGACTTTCCCTCCAGCATCTTTTAACCAGTCTGCATCATTTTCTATTTGTTTCACCTTTTCAAATTCGTAATAACCTTTCGGGTTGTCGTCATCCGCTTTTCTTATCTTATCAGTTAGTACTTCCATGCCACCTGCTTCCAGCATGCTCATCATCAAAGAAGTCCCTGAACGGGGCAACCCTGAGACAATTGTAATTATATCACCAACCGTTTTACCACTCTTCGCCATTCACACACCTCTATGAATGTTTATTGACTTCTGATTTTTTCGAGATTTTTCCTTGCATCTGGCACAAATTCAAAAAACACTTCACTCTTAGCCGCATACTATAACGCTCTGTTATATCTGTCTCTAAGTTCCTTCTCCGAAATAAGAGGACGACTTATATCATCCAGTGTTTTTCTTTGCATCTTTCCCTTTTTTATTAGATTATAGCCTGCCTTCTTTACCAACTTCACAATGGCTTCTCCGTCCTCAGTCAATTTTCCCTTCTTCTTCATCAAGAAAGCGTGAGGCCTTAGTACCCCTCCAGCAAAATCAACACTTGAGTTCAGAGCAAGCTCCTTGGCAATGTGCAACACAGTTTCAAAGTTTCCCTTCTCCCACCACCCACCTGTTGACACGAGCGCAATTTTCTTGATATTGACATTCTTGTGGAATCTTGCTCGAGTGCGCCCATTGCGCATCTCAAGGAAAGGTTCAATCAAAGGACACAGTCTGTTGACCACTTTTTGCATTGCAGAGGGCAGAGGAATATAAACGGGAGTAGCCAGAATAAGTATTTCCGATTCTCTCATCACGGGGTAGAGCATTTGCATGTCATCCTTGATACAGCATTCCCCGGGCTTCTCGTACCAGCAAAACATTCCGCTGCAAGAACAGGGTTTGATTTTTAGTTGGCTGGCGTAGAATAATGTAACTTCTGCTCCAGCATCGGTCATACCCTGGATAAAAGGGGTAAGAATCATAGCGGCATTACCTTTATTCATCCGGGGACTACCATTTATGGCAACTACCTTAATCATCATATCTCCTTTGTAATTGAGAATCAATATTCTTAAACCCAACTAATCGATTTATGGCTCTCTAAATTTTATATCACCGAACTCCCTGGAATCCCTGTGCATTATTGGTTTAATATAGAATACTTTTCAGAAATTGTCAAGGATTTTCGCCTTCTGCATCTTCTGAAGCGATTTGACAAAGAAAAGATTTAAACTAGAAAAACTTTAGCAAAATCTATTGTTTTCCAAATGGAATGTGTCCCTATTTATTTTCTATATCTAATCTTACTACCACTTCAAAGACAAGATTTATTAACCTCTCCATTCCCCTAACAAGATCTTCATCCGTCACATACTTCGTGAACTCCTCTCCACCACCGACGATATCAGAAACAAGGAGAAATGAAGCAGCTTCCTTCTTGCTTCTATTAGCAAGATAATAGATGAGACTCGTTTCCATCTCCACTGCCATAATACCTTTTTCTCTCAATTTCTGAACATAATCTGCAGAAGGATTATAGAAAACATCAACACTTGCAATACCGCTGAAGTTGATCTTGACTCCCATATTGAGAGCAACATCATAGGCGGTTTTCAGGATTTCAAATGTTGCATAAGGAGAATGGGGTTCACCGTTCAGGTAGGTTCGCGTGGTTCCATCGTATGCCGAGGCAACGACAGCACAAATAATATCCAATTGTTTCACACCTTCACCTATACCACCGCAGGTACCGATTCTAATGAATCGCTCGACATCAAGTTGAATCAACTCCTCAACAACAATTGCAGCTGATGGACAACCTATCCCCGTTGTTTGAACAGAGATTGTTTTGTCCTTGTATGTTCCGGTATAACCCAGCAAGCCTCTGTTCTTGTTAACCAACCTTGAATCCTTTAATAGTTGACTTATCCTCTCGGCCCTTCCAGGGTCACCAACTAAAAGAACCGTTGAAGCATAATCACCCTTCTCTGCTCTTATATGTATCGGCATCTATCCTCCTTTCTTGACATAAAACATAGACGCACACTACAAAACTAGCAAACAAATGTCAAGGGCATAACGGGGTCAGGCTGAAAACTGAAAATTGGTTTCATTACCAGCGTAGTTTCTCCTGTATCGCTTTCCACCTGTCACGAGAAACCTGATCCTCAAGATAGGTGATTATCCTCGGCACCCTCCCAAGATACCTCGCTATCTCTTTCCGCTTATAACTCGTCCTCATAAGACATAACTTCACAAAAATAGAACGCACCTCCGTCAATCGCCTACTCCTCATCCTCCCACGAAGCTCACCCTCCCCTACACCTGTAAGCTCTGACACCTTCTGCAATATATCACCAAAACTCTTATCTCTTAAAGTGATTTCTTCCATAAGTGATTCTTCACCAATAACTCCCTTTACACCATTAATAAAATCCTCTTCTCCAAGAAAACGCTGGTCTACTGTCCTGTAATACTCCTCCCTTTTTCCCTCTCCTATCCATTCAAGCACAAACTGCTCGTATAACTTGATTGCCCTCTTACGACCACTCGCAAATTGACTGAGCACAAAATCCGTATCTATTAACTTGCTTTCTTCTACCCCAAGATATATCCTGTGACTGCTCCACTTATATGCGGATGCTTCTTTAACTAAACCCGCTCTTATACAGTTTAGATGAATGTATCTTATAAGATTCAACAAATAAACCTTCTTATCGCACAGTATCGCCTTGTATCTACCTTGAAACAGATGCCCAACCGTCCTGTATTTCCCATTATACCACTGGGTGTATGATTGTAAAAGCCCCTGCATTATTCTGGATAATGGCACATCCTGTGTCTCTATGAGTAGGTGAAGATGATTCTTCATAAGAGTGTATGCATAAAGAACAAATCCATACCTCTCCTTATATTCTAAAAGTTTTCGCAAAAACTTTAATCTATCTTTATCATCCTTAAATACAACTTGCTTGCGGTTTCCCCTTGTCATTACATGATAAAACGCACCCGGATATTCTACCCTTGGTTTCCTTGCCATAAGAACCTTATACGATAGTCATCTTTATTTGTCAAGCACAATTTTCAGTTTTCAGCCTGACCCCATATCGCCATATCGCGTCAGAAAGAAAATGTTTGACAGAAGTATCAGAAATATGATAGTTATAGATTATGTCGAGGAAATTAACAATAAAGAACCTTGCTCTTATAATTGTCTGCGGATTATCTTTTCTTCTATTGAACCGCACAATCTCTTTCAATCATATTTCGCATCCTCAGCACAACTGCCGATTCTGGGGAATGGTTTTTACCGGGGAACTAACATTGGAGTGGCAATCAGATATCCAAACACATCTTGATTCCCTCAAGGGTCTAAGTCTGGCAAACAACGATGGTTGGGGAATCGGATATTTTGTATCTCCATATCAAAATAGAATATTACCCGTAATATCAAGGGGTGAGCCAAAAGCGATAAGCGATGCAAGATACGATAATACAGTCCTCGAGATGACGAATTGTGTTAAGAATGCTGTTATTGCCCATGTGCGTAAAGGTTCGAGTGGTCCGACAGGTGGAATACCAAATCCTCATCCTTTCCGAAGAACATCAATAGACACCTCAAGGCATTTTGATATGCTTTTTGCACATAACGGAACCATAAGCATAAACTTACTTTTAAGTCTTATTGACCCAACGTATCTAACCCTAAATCCACCTGATTACAACCCGAATTTTCTTGACTCAGACCTCTTTGCAATATATGTAATGCAAATAGTAGATAACTTTCCTGCATATTCTATTCATCAATGTATTGTAATTGCCGTGAGTGGTTTAGCTCTTCACCTCCATCAAAATGGGCAAAATGCGTTTCTTAACTTTGTGATGACAGACGGTTCAACCATATGGGCATTGCGTTATGCAGATTTTGACACGAATAATTACGGTCTTTACTACTTTCCCGGTACTTTCACCTCGGCAAAATGGGAAGTCGCTTCACAACCGCTCGACAAGAATTTGTCTCTCTGGCAAGAAATTCCAAACTACTCGATGATTACACTTGTTCCCGATAAACCTCCTGTAATTTATTCTTTTGAGACCAAAACCTTTGCCGAGGCTGCCAAGACCTTTGTATTCGAGAATATATATCCGAATCCTTGCGGGGACATATTGAAGATTAGATATTATTCACCAGACAGTCGCAATGTCAGGATAACATTATATGATGTATCCGGTCGTCTGATAGATAATGTATTTAATGGAAATGCCCGGATGGGAATAAATGAAACTCCTTATGTTCTCAGGAATTTATCAAGTGGAGTATACTTTGTTCATCTTGATACTGAAGAAAAACAGATGACCAAGAAAGTGATTTTTCAGAAATGAGCTGCAAAACGAAATTTTCTACAAACCTCGAAGTCCTGAAGCAGGAAGTCGAGATTACTTTTTACAAAAGCAGTGGACCTGGTGGGCAGAGAAAAAACAAGAGGGAAACTGCTGTGCGGCTCTTCCACCCACCGTCAGGTATTACGGTTATTGCTACAAAGCACCGTTCTCAGGCGAAAAACCGAGAATTGGCATTCAAAACCCTACAATCAAGATTGAAAGATTTGAACAGGGAAAAGAAACCAAGGAAAACCACTAAAATACCGAAATCGGTTAAGGAAAAAATCCTAAAAAATAAGAAAAAACAAGCAACAATAAAGAAATTAAGAAAAAAGATTCATAATTCCGACGACGAAAATCCAGGCTGAATTCAAGATTATTTAGATTGCACTGTCTGATGTTTTCTTTTTCTCTCCAGAAATTTCTTGATTCCCATTTTACTCAAGCTTATCGTGATATCATCTTTTTTGCTTTCTAAGTCTGGACCCGGACTAAAAACTGTAACTGAATCCCCGTATTTTGTGTATTGCCATAACTTTCCCGTATTAAAGTCAACAAGCATTGATTCTGCAATCTCACTCAAATTCTGTGGGAAACGTCCTCTTCTAAATCTGTATGTTTCTATCTGACTTGAAACAATCGCAATTCTGATTTCCGTTATGTACATAAGTTTTCTTTCAAGCATAGTTTCGTAATTTGGAGCAGTTATACGAAAGAAAAAATTGCCTCTCTTATAGTCGTCTATTCTTTTATTTAGAGCAGCCATCTCCTGCTCCTCTAATCTCTTATCCTTTTCACCCTCCAGTATATCCCTTTCTATCTTTTCCAAGTCACTGCTAAACGCTTCCATAAATGCCAAAGATTTATGGATAGACCTGTAAGGCGAGAAGAAACTGCGCCAACATAGAAGACGTAATAGAAACATCCTCACAAATCCACCCCCGGATTTCTCATTACCCCAGACAACTGTTGATACCACATCCTTTCCGGCATTCGCTCCAAGAGACAGTTGAGAGAGTTTTACTTCCGAACCAAATGCATAGGCAAGCATTGGCCAGTGTTTCTCCAAATCATCAAGAAATTCAGAGATATTCTCCAATTGTCCTTCACTAAAGGTTCCTGACGCAATACCCATTTCAAGAATCTTCAGTGCTCTATCAACAACGATTGTACCCATCATTTGGTCAATGAGCATTGGAGCACCGGTTGCTATTTGCTTTCCAAAAGTCATAACACTGAAAAGTTCATCGAGCGCCACATCTGTTCTTCCATTCTCCAGGTCATACAGGGATTTTGAGGCTACAAGTTCTGCAGCCTTCCGAAAACTCATAAAATCCGGAAATTCAATTAGAATGCCCTTTTCGTAATCATAGGGATAACAGTAGTAATCCTGTTTAGCACCTTCCTCTATTTTCTCAATTACATCCAGATTATCAAGAATTACCTTCATAACCGCGGGAGTTGCCTCCTTTCTACCGTCACGATACTTCCCAAGTATTTCACCGGTTTCAATTGTTTTGCACTTCTTGACAGCTTCGGAATAATAATCCCAGGCGTTTCCAGGCTCATCCCGTTTCAAACTGACAAAATACAACCGCGCCTCATCTGCTGCTTTCCTGATTGATGGTTTGCTAATCAAATCTGTAATCCAGCCAATGACAAACACCAGCAAAATCAAAACCACAAGCGAAGCAATTATTCCGATTACTATCTTAAAAGTCTTACTAAATCTTCGGCGCATTTTTACCTCCTGCTATAATATTTATTATACCTGTTCTTGAAAGCAGAGGAATATTGATTTTAATCGCATTATCGAAATATATACTTGATGGTTGCGAATGTCAAGGAAATTGTGATTAAGAGAGAAAGAGTGAAACGGAGTGACGGTGAATCGGAGAAACGGGGAAACGGCAGACATAAGACCTGACACCTAAAACCTAACACCTGACACCTAAAAGGCGAAAATAGGAAATTACGAAATTGACTACAAAAGTCGTGTATATTTATAGTATATTTAGTTGTATATTTGTAGTGTATTTATTGTTTACAACAAATAACGCGAAGCAAATACACAGCGAAGTCAAATACACTCCATCTCTACCTTAACCTCAACCTGCCTTTCATTACGCTCTAAACGCAGTTACTAATTACCTAATTACTTGATTACGATGGGTTGCTTCGCAACGATCCGAACGAACTAAACGAAAATTATGGGAATAATTTCTTTTTTTAAGTGTAGATAAATATAGAAAGGAAAAGGAGGTATTATGAAAAGATTGGTCTTAACCGTTATGGTTGTTTTGGGAATGCTGAATTTCGCAGCATTGAAGAGAAAAACACCGGGAGATATACTCTACACAACGGCAAAAAACATATCCGTTTGTAATCCTGTTCGATACAAGAATCTGACGATTTTCCCTCTCGCTTTGTCAAGAGGACGCGACTCGAAGTCAATCATCACTCTTGATAGAGCGTTAGCCAAGAATTACATTGAGATAATCGAGAAGGAATCCGGTGATGTAAATACTGTGATTCTTGTCAATAAGTCAAAATACTATGTTTTCATACTCTCAGGTGAGGTTATAACAGGATGCAAGCAGGATAGGATGGTTAGCGAGGACTGCCTTATTCCACCTCACAGTGGCAAGATTCACCTTTCCGTCTACTGCACGGAACATGGAAGATGGACTGCACAATCACAAACATTCGGAGCAACCAAGATGGCTATCAGTCCGAAAATGAGAGGCGTTGCAAAGGAATCACAAAGCCAGAGCGAGGTCTGGGCTCAGGTTGAAGAAAAAAGGGATGAAGTTGGGGCTGCATCATCACCTACATCAAGGTATATGGATATTGTAGAAGACAAAGAAGTTGCAGGAAAACTCAAGTCCTATGTTGATAAATTTTCAAACATACCAAATGTCAGCGGATGGAATACTATTGGAGTCCTTGCAGCAGTAGGAGATGAAATAGTGGTGGTTGACCTGTTTTCCAACCATAAGCTATTCCAGAGCCTCTGGAGAAAATTAATCAAATCCTATGCGCTTGATGCAATTCACAAATCACCTGAAGGCAAACTCTCAAAAAGTGATGTAACGGACTTCATAAGAGAGCTCAACGATGCAGACCTTGAGGCCAGAAATACCGATGGAACCGGTGATGCCTATACAATAGATGGAGACAGCAGTTTCGGAACAACACTTATCTTTGACGGCAAAATAATGCATCTTGACCTCTTCCCAAGAGAAGAAACAAGACATCCAAAGAGAATCCCGTTACTTGATATTAGAAGACAAGGCGGACGGTAGCTGAGACCACCGTTGCACAGGAAAAGCAGAGTAGAGAAAAGAGAAGAGTGATGAGCGAAGCGGAGAGACGGGGTATCGGAAGAAGACAGCAGACTTAAGACCGAAGACCAGAGACCATAAAAGGCGAAAATACGAAATCCCTCGACCCTGAGCTCGGGACCGAAGGGTTGGAAATTACGAAAATCAGAACAGCAGACATGAGACATAAGACCATAGACCGAAAGACTGAAGACCGAAGACCATGAAAGGCGAAAATGGGATTGCTTCGGCAGAAATTAAGGAAGAATACTCGCAATGACAAACCATTAGAACTCCCGTATCTCGAAAGAACTTAAAAGCAAAGGAAGCGGCAAGTTCGCCAAATTATGAGTTCTAAGCTTGTCGAGCAGATTAAACTCTCAAAATATATATCCAAAAAAACGAAGATTTTGATTGACAAAAGGACAAAGTAACTATACATTCCCCAGAACATTTGAATACAATGCAAAAGCAGGAGGTTTTTATGTTACTAAGTGATTATGTAAAGAAAGAGAATATAATTTCGGAACTGGAAGGAGTGGACAAAAACTCCATTGTAAAAGAGATGGCAGAAATTCTTGCCAACAGCGGCGATATAACAGATAAGGATACATTCATACAGGGCATAATAAACAGAGAAGAAATAGAGAGCACAGCAGTAGGAGACGGCATCGCAATTCCACATACACGGGGTGAGTTCTGCAAGCAGCTTTCCGTCTCAATCGGTAGAAGCAAAACTGGTGTTGATTTTGTTGCGCTTGATTCAAAACCTGTGTATCTAATCTTTATGATTGCAGCACCTGAGTCAGCAAACAAGCAATATCTTCAGGTAATAGCAAAGATTGCAAGATTCTTAAGGCATCCTGACAACAGGAAGGCAATAATGGATGCTCCTGATGCAGCTCGCATTCTCGATGTCATAATAGAGTTCGACTCCAAATTCCCTGGTGTAGAAACCGTCAAGACAAAAGACGGAAGGGTAATACATAAGGAGATGTAAAAAAACAAAGACCACAGACAGAAGACATAAGACCTAAGAAAATAATAAAACGGAGAGACGTAGTATCGGAGAAACAGCAAGACAGACGACAGACCTAAGACCAGAGACCCAAGACCTAACACCTGGAACTTAACACCTGAAAGGCAAAATTAGAAATTGCGAAAATGAGAAAGGCAGAAAAGGCGTGTATTTCATAGTATATTTAGTTGTATATTTGTAGTGTATTTATTGTTTACAACAAATAACGCATGGCAAATACACACCGAAGCGAATTTACAGCGCAGGCGAATAACCATTGACTAATAACTATTGACGAATAACTGAGACCGATGACCAATAACGAATAACCAATTGCAAACCTGACAAACCCGAAAAAAACTCATATTTTTCTTGACTTTTACCCAATATTTTTCTATACTACGGAAATTGAGCATCGGGCGATTAGCTCAGTTTGGTTAGAGCGCTTGCTCGACATGCAAGAGGCCAGCCGTTCAAGTCGGCTATCGCCCACCATTGAGAAGCACAGTAGCAAAACCTCTGTAAAACCGTGAAGAGAGATGAGGGAAGAGCAAAAAGAGAAACAGAGAAACGTTGAGACGGAGTATCGGGGATTAAACGCTAACGCTATTGCTGCACAACATGAGATTGCTTCCCTTCGACGGAGTTTAGGACAAGCTCCATCTGAATACTCGCAATGACAGCTTTTTTAGAGAATAAAACGGCGTTTACTGAATATTTACGAGAAAAGTAATATGAATCATAACGATTCAGATTTTAGAAGAGATATTAATGAAAATAAAAATAGATGGTATAAAAGAATTAGATTTTCCGAAGGGCTCTACTTCCTTAGAGATACTTTCCAGTCTAAATTCTAAAGACAAGAAACGACCAATCGCCGCCAAATTCAATGACAACCTGATTGATTTGACTTTACCAATAGAAACTGATGGCAGATTGAATCCTGTTTCTTTTGATGATGACGAAGGTAAGAGCATATACTGGCATTCGACTTCGCACATTATGGCACAGGCAGTAAAACGACTCTTCAACGATACAAAACTTGCCATTGGTCCTGCAATATCACCTGGTTTCTACTACGACTTCTTTACTGATAAAACCTTTTCGACCGAAGACCTGGTAAAAATAGAAAAAGAAATGCAGAAAATTGTCAAAGACAACATATCTTTCGAAAGAGAAAAAATCTCTAAAGATGAGGCAATCGCTCTATTCACAGAAAGAGATGAAAAGTTTAAACTTGAACTGCTCAGTGAAATTGAGGAGCCTATCTCAATTTATAAGAATGCTGAGTTTGTGGACCTCTGTCGAGGACCTCATATACCAAAAACTGGTTACATAGGAGCATTCAAACTGCTTTCCGTATCTGGTAGTTACTGGCGAGGTGACGAAAAAAGAGAAAACCTTCAGCGCATCTACGGAATTTCATTTGAAACAAAAGAAGAACTTGACGCATACCTCGAAAAATTGGAAGAAGCAAAGGAAAGAGACCACAGAAAGCTTGGAAAAGAACTGGATTTGTTCTCTATTAACGAAAGTGCTGGCTCCGGGCTTGTTCTCTGGCACCCAAAAGGAGCAACACTGAGAAGAATAATCGAAGATTTCTGGAAGCAAGAACATTTGAAGAATGGTTACAAACTTGTAGTTACTCCTCACATTGCAAAAGCAGGGCTGTGGAAAACCTCCGGTCATTATGATTACTACATTGAAAATATGTATACATTTTTCAAAAATGACGAGGAGTTTGTTGTAAAACCAATGAACTGCCCGGCACATATCCTCATCTATCAATCAAAAATACGCAGTTACCGAGACCTGCCTATACGCTACGCCGAACTGGGAACCGTTGTCAGAGACGAACTCTCAGGTGTTCTTCAGGGTATGCTGAGAGTCCGTGAATTCACGGTAGACGATGGCCATATTTTCTGTACAGATGAGCAAATCGATAATGAAGTTTTGGATGTTCTTAAGTTTGCACGAAGGCTTTTAGAAACCTTTGGTTTCCATAATCTTCGTTATGAACTCAGCGTCCGCGACCCTAACAAAACAGATAAGTATGCAGGAATGGACAGAGACTGGGACAGGGCAGAATTATCCCTGATCAAGGCTCTGGAAGCAGAAAAGGTTGATTACAAAAGGATGGAAGGGGAGGCTGTTTTCTATGGACCAAAGATTGACATAAAATTCTATGATGCTATCGGAAGAAAATGGCAGGGACCTACAATCCAGTTTGATTTCAACCTTCCTGCACGATTTGATATCAACTATATCGGGAAGGATGGAAACCCACATAATGTGATTATCGTTCATAGAGCACTCCTTGGCTCTATAGAAAGATTTGTCGCTGTTTTGATTGAACACTATAAGGGAAATTTCCCGGTGTGGCTTTCTCCAGTTCAGGTGAAGATTATGACAATTACTGAGAAATTCATTTCTTACGCCCAGGAAGTAACCGACAAGCTGAAATCAAACTTAATCAGGTGTGAACTTGACACAAGAAACGAAAAGATAAACCTTAAAATAAGAGAAGCAGAAAAGGACAAAATTCCATATATGCTTATTCTCGGCAGTAAAGAGGAGAAGGACAACACGGTATCCGTGAGAGAAAGACACAGAAAAGATCGTGGTGCGATGCCACTTGATATCTTGATTGCAGAAATCGATGAGCTAAACAAGAAGAAAATTGAACCATAAAGGAGGTGTTGAATATTAAATACAAAAGAGAAAGAAAACCACCATTAAACTATAGAATTAGAGCAAGAACCGTGATGGTTATTGATGAAAAAAAGGGGAATCTCGGAGAAATGCCAAGGGATGATGCCATTAAGATAGCAAAAGAAAGAGGATTGGATCTAGTTGAAGTGAGCGGAGATCACCAACCACCTGTTTGCAAATTCGTGGATTTTGGAAAACAACTTTACATAAAACATAAACAACAGAGGCTCGCAAAGAAAAAACAAAGGGTCGTACAGACTAAAGAGTTGAAGTTTGGTCCAAAAATCAGTGACCACGACTTTGATGTTAAGTTAAAACATGCTCGTGAGTTCCTGAGCGACGATAAGAAAGTGAAACTTACAGTAAAGTTCAGAGGAAGGGAGATTATTTACTCAAATGTAGGTATTCAACTTCTTGATAAGATGGCTCAGCAGTTGGCTGACATTTCCGCACGGGAGAAACAACCTTTTCGTATGGGGAAAATCATATCCCTGATGCTTGCTCCAAAACATACTGCGAAACAGAGAGGAGGCGCTGTTGCCAAAAATAAAGACAAAAAGGTCAGCAAAGAAGAGATTCAAAAAAACAGCTAGTGGGGAATACAAAAGGTCAAAGGCAAGTAAGAGCCACCTGCTGACCAAGAAGAAAAAAAAGAGAAAGAAAAACCTCGCGAAATCAACTCTCGTAAGTCCGCGAGATAAGAAAAAGGTAAAAAGACTTTTACCGTAATGTGGAAAGGAAACAAAGATGCCAAAGGTTCGCTCAAAAACCGTTAGAAGGAATAAACACAAAAAATGGTTAAAACAGGCAAAAGGATTCTGGGGTAAAAGAAAAAACCTGTACAGTGTTGCGAGGGTAGCCTCGATTAAGGCTCTGAAATATGCAACAAGGGATAGAAAAGTTAGAAAACGTTCGTTCAGAAGACTATGGATAGTGAGGATAACCGCAGCCTGTCACAATAATGGAACCAGTTACAACAAGTTTTTAAGCAGCCTTAAGGAAAAGAAGATTTCTCTCAACAGAAAAATTCTTGCAGAGATTGCTACCCACGATTCTCGTGCCTTTCAAGCTCTTGTGAAGGAAACAGTTAATCAGTAAATGTTACACCAAGACATAGGCAAAAAGAAAACACATGATTGGTCGAATGATGAAACTAAACGAAGAAATTGAGAAACTGAAAAAACAAATATTGAGCGAATTGATTTCCTCACCTTCAGCAAAGGATATCGAAACCGTAAAGATCAAGTATCTTGGTCGAAAAGGCGTAGTATCTCAGAAACTAAAAAACATCAAGAATATAAAACCTGAAGAACGACCCGTCTATGGACAATTATTGAATACACTTAAGTCATTCACAGAACAGGAGATATCAAAAAGACTCAAGGAAGTAGTAGCAGGGGAACAGGAAGAGAGAAAATTCTTTGACTGGACAATGCCCGGTGATCGCAAATGGACAGGTCACATACATCCGTTAATTCAAACAATGGATGAAATAATAGAAGTATTCTTGAGAATGGGTTTCTCGATTGAATATGGTCCTCAAATTGAAACAGATTTCTATAATTTCGAAGCACTCAATACACCCAGGGACCATCCGTCCAGAGACATTCAGGATACTTTTTATCTTGATGGAAACCTGCTTCTAAGAACACAAACTTCCCCCGTTCAGGTGCGGGTTATGGAACGCACCAAACCACCAATCAGAATCATATCGCCTGGAAGATGTTATAGAGTAGATGCTTTTGATGCCTCTCATTCACCCGTATTTCATCAAATCGAAGGTTTATATGTGGATAAGGGTGTATCTCTTAAAAACCTTACAGCGACCCTCACAGCCTTTGCAAAAGCAACATACGGTTCACTAACCAACACAAAGTTTGTTCCTCATTACTTTCCTTTTACTGAACCGAGTGCAGAAATGCATGTTTCCTGCCCTTTCTGTAAAGGAAAAGGGTGCAGTACCTGCAAACATACTGGGTGGATCGAAATTCTGGGTTGCGGGATGGTTCATCCTCAGGTGTTCAAAAAAACAGGTATTGACGAGAAGAAATACACAGGTTTTGCATTTGGAATGGGAATAGAAAGGGTTTGTATGATAAAGTATGGAATTAATGATATGAGATTATTATTCGAAAACGATCTCCGTTTTCTTGAACAATTTTAAGATATAATGAAATGAAAGTAAGTGTAGATTGGATAAATGAGTTTGTGGACATTGACATAAGTATTGAAGAACTTTCCCGCAGACTCACAGACCAGGGTGTTGCTGTCGAGGGAGTCGAAAGCTTTGGTGATGACCATATACTCGATCTTGAGATAACTCCCAACAGACCTGACCTTCTTTCAGTTTTCGGAATTGCAAGAGAAACAAAAGCTATGCTTCGCAAAACTTTCAAGAAGAACCCTTTCAATCTGCAAAAAGAAATACAAAGAGGTGAAAGCAGCATTTCTATTGAGATTGAGCAACCATCCGACTGTCCGAGGTATACCGGTTTATCGATGGAAAACATCGAAGTGGGACCTTCTCCAGAATGGATGAGCAGAAGGCTCGAAGCCAGTGGTATTCGCTCACTCAACAATGTCGTTGATATTACGAATTATGTGCTCCTTGAAATGGGACATCCGCTGCATGCATTTGATGCGCAATTCCTGAAAGGAAATAAAATAATCATTAGACGGGCAAAGAACAGCGAAACTATTGTTACACTCGATGGTATTAGTAGGCAACTTGACAACGGCATTTTGCTGATAACAGACACCCAAAGACCAATTGCAATTGCAGGAATAATGGGAGGAGCAAACAGCGAGATAAAATCAAACACCAGGAATATCTTTATAGAGAGCGCATATTTTAATCCAACACTGATAAGAAAGGGGGCAAAAAAATTAAGGCTCTCAACCGAATCTTCCTTCAGATTTGAAAGAAAAGCAGACATAAATGCACTAATCCCTGCACTCACAAGGGCAAGTGAACTCATTGGAGAGATGTGCAGTGGAAAAATAAAAGGAGGAATTACCGACATATATGAAAACAAAAAAGACGAAACAAGAAAAGTAAGCTTTTCTATGGAATGGCTTAATGGGTTACTCGGCTCAAACCTTACAAAGAATGACATAGTAGAGCCACTAACCAGTCTTGACCTGAGATTGAGCGGAGAAGGTCCATTGGAAGTTATTGCCCCATCGTTCAGAAGAGACATCGAAATAAGGGAAGACATAGCAGAAGAAGTTATCAGAATGGTTGGTTTTGACAGTATTCCAATCACAAACGAAATTACCTTCAAAAATGTGGCGACAATTCCGGATGAAAAACTTAAACTAACAAAAATAAGAGAGCACTTTGTTTCTTCAGGATACAATGAAGCGGTAAATATCAGTTTTATTTCACTTGATGAGATAAATGTTCTTAATCTCGAATTAGAACCCATAGCGATACAGAATCCAATATCCTCTAACCTTACACATTTGCGACCAACACTTCTTGTAGGTCTTTTTGAAGCGGTGAAAAGAAATTTGAATGCAGGGGCTCGGGACATAAGACTTTTCGAAATAGGGAATGTCTTTGTTCACGATGCAGGCAATACGAAAATTTCCGAGCCAATACATTTAGCCGCTATCACCTCGGGTAAAGCAAAGCACGACGACTGGAGAGGTGAGAACAGATTTCTTGATTACTATGATCTGAAAGGCGATTTGGAAAACCTTTTTTGCAAGACATTGAAGAGAGGATTGGATTTCGGACAAGAAAATGCAAACCTTTCATTTCTTGAAGGTACTACACTGACAATCGGTAATGAGAATATCGGATTTATTGGTTCAATAAAAAGAGAAACAACTGAATACTTTGATATTGCACCCAGGCTCTTTGCACTCGAAATTGACCTTTCCAGTATTTTAAAGCAGGTTTCTCTTGACCGCAAATTCATTGCCTTCCCGAAATACCCTGCACTCCTAAGGGATATTTGTTTGCTTGTGCCAAATGGAGTCACACACTCAAGCATCGTTAAGGTAATAAATGAAACTGCAAAGGGAATGATCGAAACAATACGTCTTTTTGATACATATAGCAACGAAAAGATTGGACCCCAAAAAAAAAGTTTGACTTATTCCCTGTCTTTCCGTGTGAATGATAGAACACTAAACGATGAGGAAATAAATCTAAAAATGCAAGAAATACTCAAAGCGCTGCACACCAAGCTGGGAATCAAACTAAGGGGAGAGGAACAAAATGATTCAGCTTGAAAAAAGAAACTCAAACTGGCAAAAACTGCAGAAGCGAATTGATGAAACCGTTGAACTTGTCCAGCATCTGAGAAAGGAAAAAACACTACTATCGGGAAAAAACAAGCATCTCGAGGAGGAAAAGAAAAACTTTGCTGAAATCAAGAAAGATATGGAAAGAAGGATTACAGCATTGATTGAGAAACTCAAAAACTTTGAGGAGTAAAATAATTATGTTGGCCCGGATCAATAACAATAGGATTTCGTTAAAATGGAAAATAAAAAAACAAGCGTAAGCTTCAACATACTTGGCGAAGATTATAGGATTACAACAGACTTGGATTCAGAGACAACTTTGCGAATTGCTGAATATGTCAACAAGAAAATAGAGGAAACAGCAAAAAAAGTGGGATATGCGTCTTTAACCAAGATAGCGGTTCTCACAGCATTGAACATTGCAAGGCAACTTTTTATTGAAAACAAAACTGCAGAAGACCTTGACGGAAGAATTACAGACACTTGCGCAAAAATAGAAGAAGTATTACGAAGTGAATAATTTTATTCTTGAATATTTTAACGAAGTTTGCTATACTAAACAAACTTGAATACGATAACCCTACCGTGTTCGTGATGAGCGGTTTTATCTTGAGCCAACACCTGAGTAAAGGGAGCCAGTAGTTACTCTTCGAGAGCATGCCTCTCTTCGAAGTGGTAGCCAGGTAAGAGTTGCGAGGCACCCACTTTATTACTTAGGTTCAGAGACGACTTCTCACACGGCACAATGGTAGGGTTTTATATATTAGGAGGTGAACTAAAATGACAAGTAAAATAGCTTTTTTCATATCCATTCCGATTAGCATTTTGATGTTCTTTATCGGCTTTCTCGTAAGGGACCTGATTAGAAGGGCAAATATAAGAAAATCGCAGAACATTGCCGATAAAATTATAGAAAACGCAAAGGAGCAAGCGGAAAACTACAAAAAAACTGCAACCGAAGAAATGGAGAAAAAATGGGCTCAGAAAAAACAGGAATTCGAATGGGAAACAAAGAACAGAAGACACGAAATGACTCAGGCGGAAAAGAGAATTAACGAAAGAGAAATGAATATTGAGCGGAAAAACAATCTGTTAATGAGAAAAGAAAAGGAGGTTATTCAACGGGAAAGAATGCTTATCCAGAAGGAAAAATCTGTCAGAATCAAAGATTCAAAATATAACAACCTCTTAAGAGAAGAAAACGAAAGATTAGAACGAATATCTGGAATGACGGGTGAACAGGCTAAGAGACAACTACTGGATAACCTGAGAGACCAGGCAAAGTACGATGCAGCGAAAATGATAAGGGAAATAAAAGAGAAGGCTACTCGGGAAGGCGAAAAAAAAGCACAGGAAATAACAACATTGGCAATACAGCGTTCTGCGATGGAACATGTATCAGAGTCAACGGTGTCGGTTGTTGCTCTTCCTAACGATGAAATGAAAGGACGGATAATTGGCAGGGAAGGAAGGAACATAAGAGCATTTGAAAACATAACTGGTGTAGAAGCAATAGTTGATGATACGCCTGGTGCCGTGACCCTTTCTGGTTTTGACCCAATCAGAAGAGAAATTGCAAAGCGTTCTCTGGAAAAACTCGTTGCAGATGGAAGAATACATCCAGCTCGTATTGAGGAGATAATCGAGAAAACAAGAAAAGAAATGGACGAATCGATAAAGCTAACCGGAGAAGATACTGTTATGGATATGACAATAACGGGAATTCACCCCGAATTAGTCAGATATCTTGGCCGTCTCAAATTCAGAACAAGTTATGGACAAAATGTCCTTCTTCATTCCAAAGAGGTATCAACAATTGCAGCACTTATGGCAGGAGAACTTCAGCTTGATTCTGATGATGCAAAAAGAGCCGGACTATTACATGACATTGGGAAAGCAGTCGATCAGAACTACGAAGGAACTCATGCGAAAATAGGTGCTGAACTTGCTCTGAAATACGGAGAATCGCAGGTCATCATTAACGCTATCGCTGCTCACCACGAAGAAGTAGACGCTGAATCCCCCATTGCCGTTCTGGTGCAGGCTGCAGATACAATCTCTGGAGCAAGACCTGGCGCAAGAAGAGAAACACTCGAAGCATATATTAAAAGATTAGAGAGACTGGAAGAAATTGCCCTTTCCTTTGATGGTGTTGCCAAGTCTTATGCTATGCAGGCAGGAAGGGAAATAAGAATCGTGGTTGAGCCCGAGAAACTCGATGACTTCAGATGTAAAGAACTTGCTGATAATATTGCGAAAAAGATTGAATCAGAACTTAAGTACCCTGGACAGATCAAAGTAACCGTAATCAGAGAAACAAGAGCAGTGGAATTCGCAAAATAAGTTTTGAAATTTGTATCTGACCACGAATAAGAGATGGTATGCTATAGGTGAGGGGTTTCCTCACCCCCTAATAATGAGATTGTCCTTGGTTACGCAACTGGCTGTATAAAAAACATAGAGAAATGAGAGTACTTGTAATTGGTGACGTGGTCGGCAGACCTGGAAAATACATTCTTTCCGAACTACTAAAAAAGCTCAAACAGGAGTTTTCTGTCGATTTCACTATAGCAAATGGTGAAAACGCAGCAGGCGGATTTGGTATAACAGCAAATATCGCAAGAAAACTTCGCTACTTTGGAGTTGACTGCATAACAAGTGGAAACCACATCTGGGATAAAAAAGACATAATTGAAGTGCTCGATAAAACGGATTTCTTACTACGACCTGCCAACTACCCTCCTTCAAACCCTGGTAGAGGACATAAGATTTTCCATTTGGAAGATGCAAGGAAAGTTGCAGTGATAAATCTTCAGGGAAGAGCATATTTGAAAACCATCGATTGTCCTTTTAGGGTAGGTGAAGGACTTGTAAATGAAGTGAGCGCAGAGACTAATATTATCATTATTGACTTCCATGCAGAAACAACAGCAGAAAAAAGGGCTTTTGCCTGGTTCATCGATGGCAAAGTTTCTCTTGTTTTTGGGACCCATACTCATGTTCAAACTGCGGACGAATGCATAATGCCAAACGGGACAGGTTATATAACCGATGTTGGTATGACAGGTTCTTTTGACTCGGTTATAGGAGTTAAGAAACATGCATCTATTGCTTACTTCCTGACTCAAACTCCACAGAGATTCGATTCGGCTAAAAAGGACAGAAGATTGAATGCAATCTTGGTGGATATCGATGATACTACAGGTAGAACTACGAAAATCGAAAGAATTGAGAGGAGCATTTCCGATGACATCGAAGACAATTGATGGAAAAACAATAGCACGAGAAATCAGGGAACTTCTGCTGCAGAATAGCCAGAAATTGGCTGAAAAAGATATTATTCTTAAGATGGCGATTATCCATATAGGAGATGACCCTGCAAGCCTATCCTACACAAAGTCCATCCAGAGACTCTCTTCAAAACTCAACATAGGGGTAGAAGTCTACAGTTTCAAGGCTAATGACGACTGTGATTCCGTAATTGGGGGAATAGAGAGAATTGCCCAGAATAAAGATATTAAGGGAGTCATCGTGCAGGAACCAATACCTTCGAACTTCAACAGGGAAGAGATTGTTTCAAGGATTCCTCCTTCAAAGGATATTGATTGTATGAACCCTATTAATCTTGGAAGAGTTCTACGAGGAAATTATACCTTTGCCCCCTCTACCCCACTTGGAGTTCTGAAAATACTTGAATACGAGAACATTGATGTCAACGGAAAACACGTTGTAATAGTAGGAAGAAGCAACATCGTTGGAAAACCACTTGCCAATCTCCTCCTTATCAAAGGCAAGGGAGGTAACGCAACTGTTACCGTTTGTCATTCAAGAACGAGAAACTTGCAGGATTTCACGAAACAGGCTGATATTCTCGTTGTCGCCATAGGGAAAGCACGCTTCATAACCGGTGATATGGTAAAACAAGGTGCAATTATTATAGATGTGGGGATAAACGACTTCGTGAATGATGAAGGAAAGCACAAACTTGTAGGGGACGTTGACTTCGATTCTATGATGGGTATTGCTTCATCCATCACACCGGTTCCAGGAGGAGTGGGACCTATAACAACACTCATGCTTCTATCCAACCTACTGAAAACAGCAGGGATAAATAAAGCCACTTCTCCCCTTTGAATATTTAATCGCCCTATTTTTCATATATTTTAAAAAAGGCCCGTTGTAATCTACATCGGGTCTTTTTGCCACATTTATTGTAATGGATTTCCTTTGACAATCTACAGAATATTTGTTAACATCGATTTATGAAGGAAAAAATCTACACCGTTAGACAGGCAACAAGGTTAATCAAAAACTTGGTCGAACAGGGAATAGATTTCCTGTGGGTCAAAGGAGAAATATCAAACTTCAAGGCTCATTCATCCGGACATTTTTACTTTTCCCTGAAGGATGAATTTTCTCAACTCTCCTGTGTTATGTTCCGTGAGGATAACAAGAAAATTCTTTTCAAACCCGAGAATGGAATGGAAATCCTGGCAAATGGGAGAATTGGTGTTTATGAAAAACAAGGTGTCTATCAGTTATATGTTTACGATATGAAACCTGTTGGAATGGGAGAACTTGCCTTAAAATTCGAAGCATTGAAAAAGAAACTCAAAGCCGAAGGACTTTTTGCCGAATCTCACAAACAACCTTTGCCTGCTTTCCCTCTAAAGATTGGTGTGGCTACTGCAAGCACCGGCGCTGCTATTCAAGATATTCTGAATATTTTGACGAGACGGGCTCCTTATGTTCAAGTCATTATCCACCCTGTAAAAGTTCAGGGAAAAGGCGCTGCAGAAGAAGTTGCTGCAGCAATAAAGGATTTCAACGAATATAAGGATATTGACCTTCTAATTATTGGAAGAGGGGGAGGCTCTGTCGAAGACCTGTGGGCGTTTAACGAAGAAGTGTTGGCAAGAGCAATTTATGATTCGAAAATACCCATAATTTCTGCAGTCGGACATGAGATCGATTTTACCATATCTGATTTCACAGCAGACTTAAGAGCACCAACCCCTTCCGCTGCTGCTGAGCTTGCCGTAAAAGATGGAGAAGAAATCACAGAAGGTATCAATCGTTCACTTCAAATTATCAAGAAATCACTTATCTCTAATCTCGAAAACAAGTACGAAAAACTGGGTAACCTCGTAAAAAGATATGGGATTGCAAGGGTTAAGGATATGGTAAGAGAAAGAAAACAGACAATCGACGAGTATTCGAGAAGGCTAAGCTCCCATATGTCCAATTTTTTCTCAATGAATAATCAAATTACCGAAAGCCTCATAAAAAGAATTATGGGATTAAACCCTGAAGCAGTGAAAAAAAGAGGTTATGCAATTATAAGAAAATTGCCAAATGAGAATGTTGTTACAGGTGTTGAATATATCAATCTGTATGACAGGTTAAAATTGGAATTTGCAGACGGCAATCTAAGAGTAATTGTCGATAAAAAGATGAAGAATAAGAAAGAAGGAGTAAAATGAAATGAAAAAGATTGTGATTTTATTTCTGCTGGCTGATATTGTTTTTCTTTATGGATGTGATAAGAAACAGCTTGTTGCCGGTGGACAAAGGGATGTCATCGTTGTTCTTTCTGAAGATGACAGCTGGAGCAAGACAAAAGATGCTCTAAAAGAAGCGCTTGAAAGAGATGTCTTTACCCCAAACAGAGAGACAATTTACCAGCTTATGCACGGATTACCTGAAAACCTTAACTCGTTTATATATGGGAAGAATCTCTTGCTTGTTGGTTATTTAAACGGTCTGTCGGAAGCCTCCAAACTTATATCAACATTACTTACAGATGAGGCTCAAGAAATGGTCCAAAAAAGGCAAGCCTTTATTTTCGATAAAGAAAATCCCTGGGCTGTTGGACAGTATCTGCTGGTGATAGTAAGCCCCGGAAAACCGGAACTTAAAGACATAATCGAAGAAAACAAGGATGTGATATTCAACTATTTTGAAAGAGCCTCTCTAAAAAGAGCAAAATGGTTAATATATTCAGCAGGGCGGGAAAAACAAAAAGAGAAGAAGCTCGAAGACCAATTCGGTTTCTCAGTTGAACTCCCGACTGGTTTCTACTGGAAAGGAGAAGATTCAATAAAGACATTTGTAAACCTTGTAAGACAATTCCCATTTAGACTCATCTCAATTGGCTGGAAAGACAAGGAGGTCCAGAAAACTTCTTTTGAGAGGATGCTGCAAATGAGAGACAGCATTGCTTCACTCTATCTCGACAAAGATATTATTGACAGGAATATGACCAAAGGTATGGATGTCGAATTTCTGGAGAGGAAAGCATATAAAATAGAAGGAATCTGGAAAAACGATGAAAAAGTAATGGGTGGACCGTTCAGAACATACTTCTTTAATGATTCCGCTCAGAAGAGATTCTATGTGATTGACATCCATGTCTACGCACCGGGAAGAAAAAAATGGTTTTACTTAAAAGAACTCGAAGCGGTGGCTTCGACGTTCCAAACTTACCCAGTAAAGAAAGATCAAAGACATGAGACATAAGACCGAAGACCAGAGACCGGAAAAAGCGGAAAAGAGAAGAGAGAGGAGAGAGGCGCGAAACGGAGTGTCGGTGTATCGGAGAAACGGTGAAACTACAACAAACAAGTGAAACTAGAGCACAGGAGCACAAGTGCGCAAGAAAAGGCAAAAGATGTTTGATTTGTTGGATTGGTTACAGATGCCAGATGTTAGGTAATAGGTGTTAGGTGTTAGGAAAACCTTGAATTTGATGTTAACCGTGTAGTAACCGTGGCTCAAAAATGTTTGAAGAAATAGATGATAGCATACAGTGTGAAGTTCTTTTTAAGGGAACAAAAGTAGTACCCCTTAGTCTTGTCTGGAAAAAACACACCTATAAGATTGAAAAAGTGCTTTTAAGATGGGAAGAGAGAGAAGGCAAAGAATTGCTAAGACATTTCTCCGTGACAGACGGAGCCAACATATTCCACATTGTTTTCTACCCAGATAACCTCATCTGGAAATTAAAAGGTATTGATAAGGGCGACTGAGAATGAACAGAGTCATATTACACATAGACATGAATGCCTTTTTTGCATCCGTGGAACAGCAAGCAAACCCCAGGTTAAGAGGTAAACCCATTATTGTTGGAACTGGATTCGGTCACAGAGGTGTTGTTTCAACTTCATCTTACGAAGCAAGGCCATACGGAATAAAGTCAGGAATGCCTTTGAGAGAGGCATTAGGATTGTGTCCGTATGCAGTGCTAATTCCAGTAGACCCTGTTAAATACCAGTCGGTTTCAAAAAGGATAATGGATATATTTTTTCACTATTCGCCATTGGTTGAGGTTTTTAGTGTGGATGAAGCGTTTCTGGATATTACAGGTTCTCTGAGAATATTCGGCTCCGTGGAAAAATTAGTAACAAAAATAAAGGAAGATATTGAAACAGAATTCGGAGTAACCTGCTCCGTTGGTCTCGGACCAAATAAATTGCTTGCTAAACTTGCAAGCAGTCTTGATAAACCCGATGGTTTTGCAAGAATAATGGAGGAAGATGTTTCTATTCTTGCACCAAAATTGAAGGCTTCAGAATTGTGTGGAATAGGACTAAGATTAGCAAAAAGCCTCGAAACATTGAATATAGTGACGATGCAGGACCTTGGTGACTGCGATGAGGATATTCTAATCGAAAAGTATGGAATTATTGGTAGAAAACTTCATCTTATGGGATGGGGTAAGGACCCTTCCCCTGTTCTACCATATTTTCACTATGATGATTCGAAATCAATGGGACACAGTATAACTTTCGCTCATGACACAGATGATATAACAAGCCTCAAACGCACATTATTGTGGCTTTCCGAAAGGGTTGGCAGAAGACTCAGAAAATCGAAAATGCGAGGGAAAAAGATTACCATTACAATCAGATACAGCGATTTTACCACTGCTACCAAGGGAAAAACGATTCTGCAGTATATAAACGATGGATACGAGCTTTACAGATGCGGTTTTGAAATAATGAAAACCTTTCTCATTTCAGGAAATTATGTCAGACTTATTGGAATCGGTGCATCAAGACTTGTAAAAGGTATATGTGAACTCGACCTTTTTGAGAATCTTGAAAAAAGAGAGCATCTGCTCGACGCAGTAGATAAAATAAACGATAGATTTGGCGAGTTTACCGTAAAGAGGGCTTTCCTTCTCGGTAAAAACGTCCGCAGAAGATTTATTAACCCTCTACGACCTGTGAGGTAGGAAAAGAAGTCAATTATGAGAAATGTTCCGAATGTCTGGGGTGAAGGAAATATTTTTGCATTTTCCGGTTTTGAGGGAAAAACCGACTGGTCTTATCCTTTTGTAGGGACACTTCTCAAAGATAGGATTGGATTTACGATAAGAACAGAGAGGGAGAAAACATTCTGGATAGACTTTGGTAACCATACTGGCAAGTTTACTTCAGATATAGTTGCAAGTGATGTTATATCCATAAGAACAAACCGAAGAGAAAACAACCTTCATATACTTATGCTGCCGTTTTCAAAGAACGAGATAAAAATAACTATCACTCCAGAAAAGAACTCAAAAGCCACAACCATTTATCTCTGTCTAAGGGTTGAAGCCTGCAAGAAACTCTTCTTCGGTGATGGTCGTTTTACAATCATGACAGACAAGGACGAAATTTCCTTGTTCCTTAATGGAAAAGCTGATATTTACAATGTTGTCGACTCAATGGATGAAGTTAAAAGGATTATGAATGGAACAGCGAAAGAACGAGCAAAAAACTGGGACGGAGATAAAGAAGTCAGATACCTTGTAGTTGGTAAATCCTTAAAGAAAGAAAAACCGCTTACTGCAATTATTTCCAATAAACAAACAAAAAGTAAGAAAAAAATTAATACCGCGGCACTGATAAGAAAAAGACAAAACTTCTTTGTTCATATGCTTCATAGAAGGCGAAATACAACCCTTGTCAAAGCATTCGACATCCTTAAATCTAATGTCGAGTCACCACAGGGTGTCTTTAAGCAGCGATGGACTACGCCTGACAGATGGCCGCACAGACATCTATGGCTCTGGGATTCCTGCTTTCACTCACTTGGGCTTGTTTATATCGACGGGACACTCGCGGAGGATTCACTGCTCTCAGTGCTCGATATCCAGCAAGAAAGTGGCTTCATTCCACATATTGGAAGACCTGATGGGAATTTCTCAAACATTACTCAACCTCCATTACTATCCTGGGCTGTTTGGAAGGTTTATCAACATACAAAAAACAAAGATTTTCTCAAAAAATGTTATCCCAAGCTAAGAAAATATCTTTTGTGGTGTTTTCAGACAAGAGACAAAAACAGGAATGGTCTTTTGGAATGGAAGAGAAATGACGAGTCAGGATTGGACAACTCATCAAGATTTAATAATGGTTGTGGGTTTGATGCAATTGATTTTTCCTGTTTCCTTGTTAATGACCTTCAATGTCTTACAAGCATTGGAAAGGAAATTGGCAAAGAAGAGCCAAAATTTGAGAATACGGCAAAAAGAATTACTGAAAAAATACAAAATTATCTCTGGGATAGGAAAGCAGGATTCTTCTTTGATAGATACTTAAATGGCGGACTCTCTACCTTCAAGACTGCTTGCGGTTTTCTTCCTCTTTTTGCAGGCATTGCCAACAAACATCAGGCAGAAAGGCTTTTATATCATCTTGGGAGCAAAAATGAATTCAGTACACCATTTCCCGTTCCAAGCGAAGCGATTGATTCCCCCACTTTTGACAACAATATGTGGAGAGGACCTGTTTGGTTGAACTACAATTACTTCATCATACAAGGTTTGATAAAATATGGTCTTGACGATATTGCACAGAAAATAAGACAGAAAACATTAAGGGAAGTGCAGAGATGGTATGAAAAAGAAGGAACAATTTTTGAATTTTACGACCCATTCGGGAAATTATCCCCTACTAAAATTCCAAGAAAGGATAGGTTTGGAGCGATAAAGGAATTTGGCTGGTCCGCAGCGATCTACATTGCGCTAAGTATGATGACGAAAAAAAACATTTGACAAAAAAGATTAATGGATTATACTTCTTTTTGAAATGAAAAAGGAGAAAAACAAAAATGGAGGGGATATGCCAGCAAGTGCTTATGTATTAATTAAAGTAGAACCAAACAAGGCTCATACTGTTTACAATAAACTTAAAGAATATTCATCAATTATACAGGTTGATTCCGTAACAGGTCCGCACGACATAATAGCAACCGTAGAGTCCACAGATGTTTCGGCCCTTGGAAATTTCATAATAAACAAACTTCGAACAATTGATGGAGTCAAGGATACATTGACCTGCCACATAATAAAATTCGGTTTGTGAGCAAACAGCCCTGATTGTTACATCTTGTACCCTATTTTTCTTAGGAATTCTTTTCGCTCCTTGATGTCTTCGTCCCCTTCAATACCGAGGGGTTTCATACCATCAAGAACTCCAAGAATACCCCGTCCATCACCATCCTCTGCAACAATAACCTTTACCGGGTTGGCTGTTGCACAGTAAAATCCTACAATCTCAGGAACCGTTCTCAGTGTCTTCAAGATATTTATTGGGTAAGCATCCTTTAGAAATACGATAAAGGAATGACCTGCACCTATCAAGATAGCATTCTTCATCGCAAGTTCAATCAATTCATCATCCGTTCCCGAAAACCTTACAAGCCGTTTATCCGAGGATTCACAAAAGGCAAACCCAAACTTTATGTTGGGAACGGTATTAACAAGAGCCTCATAGACATCTTCCACTGTTTTGATAAAATGTGACTGACCGAGGATGAAGTTTAGCCCCTGTGGATTTTCTATTTCAACCATTTTAATTTCCACATTTCCCCCTTTCTATCTTATTTCACCACGGATTTACCCCGTGAAATAGGAGAATGGGCAGAACTTAATTGTATTTCACAGGGGAACCACAGAGCACGCAAAGACTTTTGTAATTGAGTAATTTCGTTTAGAGCGTTTCATTCGTCAATATCGTTAGACCGTTGCAAAGCAACGCACCTTCTACATTTTCTCCGGAGCGTTGACGCCGATAAGTGCAAGTCCGTTACTCATCACCTGCTTAACAGCCCTTGTAAGCAAGAGCCTTGCAACACTGAGCGGTATATTATCAGTAACAATTCTCTCCTTCTGATAGTATGAATGAAAAGCCTTGGAAAGATTGAGCAAATAGTAAGGAATTGTATGAACATCCCTTCTCTCGGTTGCATTTTCAACAACTTCAGGGAAAAGCAACAGCATCCTTGCTATTTCCCTTTCCTGTTCGTCATTGAGCATCGTTATATCCACCTCTTCATCTTGAATTCTCTTCTCTCTGGCAAAACTCAAAATATTGCAGGTTCTCGCATAACAGTACTGAGTATAATAAACAGGATTCTCCAGAGATAAACTCTTTGCAAGTTCAACATCAAAATCCAGGTGCGCAGTTGTTCTTCTCATAAGGAAGAAAAATCTTATTGCATCCTTATCAACAGAATCCAGAAGACTATCAAGGGTTATGAACTTTCCGGCACGTTTGGACATCTTTTCCTTCTTGCCTTTCGATACAAGTGTTACCTGCTGAACAATGATTATTTCAAGTTTCGCAGGATCAAAACCAAAGGCTTGTACGGCTGCCTTCAATCGAGCAATATCACCATGATGGTCTGGTCCCCAGAGATTAATTAAATATTCATACCCTCGCTTAAACTTGCCCCTATGATAACTCGCATCCGAGACAATGTATGTATGTGTCCCGTTTTGCTTGATAAGAACTCTATCCTTATCATCACCATATTTTGTTGTGGCAAACCATACCGCTCCATCTTTCTCATAAACATCTCCCTTATCCCTTAAAACTTTTATGACTTCTTGAACAGAGAACTTATCGAGTATTTCTTTTTCACTAATCCAGTCCTTGAAACCTACACCAAATCTGTTGAGGGAATTCCTCTGCTGGTCAATCATTTCATTTTTAACATATTCGGCAAAAAATTCAGTTCTTTCCGTTTCACTCATCCCTTTAAGTTTTTTATCATCCTTAATCTTCTTCACACACTCGGTAATATATTCACCCTTGTATCCATCCTCGGGGATTTCAATATCATTACCATGCAGCTCTTCATATCTCTTCTCAGCAGAGATACCCAGTAAATCTATTTGCCTGCCAGCATCATTGATGTAAAACTCTGCATCCGCTTTATAACCAGAAAAGTTGAAAAGTTTTACAAGAACATCCCCAACAGCAGCAGCTCTCGCACTGACAATATTAAGCGGACCGGTTGGATTCGCACTTACGAATTCAACGAGAATCCTCTTTCGTGCACCTCTTGTGCTGCTCCCGAAACGCTCTCCTTCATCTATTATCCTTCGAAGCCTTCCAAACAAGAACTCTTTATTAAGAAATAAATTGACAAAATTTCCTTTACTTTCCACCCTTGAGAAAACATCTTTTCTCTTTTTGAGTTCCGCTGTTATTTCCCTCACGGTCTCACCCAAAGATTCTTTGAATTTGCCAGAAAGAATGGAAGCCAAATTCGAAGAAAAATCTCCGAAGTTAGGTTTCGGAGAAATTTCAATTACAGGTTCGGATTTAAAACTATGCTTCTCTAAAATAATATCCTTTAAGATACCCCTAATCTCTTCTTTAATGCTTGGCATCTACTTCACCTATTTTCTCCATCGGAGCATCGCCCCACAAGGATTCAAGATCATAAAACTTCCTTTCCTCTTCGACGAAAATATGAACGACGACATCAACATAATCGATAAGAATCCAATGACCATAAGAATATCCTTCAAGATGCCACTTTCTCATGCCTTTCTTGTTAAGTGTATCGACAATATCGTCAGCAATTGCTTTTGAATGTTTTTCACCCAATCCAGTTATCATTACAAAGAAATCCACCATAGAAGAAATTTTCCTTACATCGAGTATGATAATATTACTTCCCTTTTTCTCAAGAGCAATCTTGCCGATAAATCCCGCCAATTTTTTCGCATTTCTGAACTCTTCCAATATGCTACCTCCTAAAATAACTTTTTTTCAAGAACATCTTTCTTGAAGAATTTAGTATAATCTTTCCCCAACAGCAGTGTAACTTCAAGGAACAAAGATGAATCTATCACCGTGGTTGTATTGCTACAATTGATGAATTTCCCCAATAATTTAGCATTTTTCATTCCTTCATCAACCCTTTCAATAATTACAGTCCTTTCCACATCACTTTGCTTTGCATTTGTTATTTCGACAACATCAAAGCCCTGTTCTCTCAAGTACAGCGAAACCTTGTATGCAAGGTTATTCACTCCACATCCGTTTATTACTTCAATCCTTGTATATGGTATGCCCTCATCACCCGGAATTCGTTTTGCTTTCTTCAGGAATTTAAAAGCCACAGATGCAATAAATGCAACAATAATCAAGGTTAGAATAAATATGACTGTTCTTACAAAAAAAACGCTATTACTCTTTTCTTTTCTCTTCATCAGCACCTGAGTATGCGGGGAGCTTGACATTTGGCCTAATCATGAATCTCGAAAGAAGACTATGTGCTCCAATTGTGACATTATCACCTATTATGCAGTTTTCGATTGCAGTATGCGAATGTATCGTGCAATTCTTTCCTATTGTGGTAAGCCCGGTAATGGAAACACAAGGCTTAACAACAGTGTCTTTCCCAATCTTTACATCATAATCGACAAAAGTGGTGGCAGGTGAGTCAAATGTAACCCCATCTTCCATAAATTTCCTCATAATTTTTGATTCCATTATGTCAGTAACCCGAGATAGTGTCCATCTATTGTTGACTCCCATTGTCTCCTTCCAGTCGGGGGTTTGAACAGCCTGTATGTTCCCATCTTCCTCTGCAATTATTTTCACAACATCCGTTAAGTAATATTCTTTTTGAATATTTTTTGGTTTGACCTTTTTCAGATTGCGAAACAGTTTCTTCTTATTAAAAACATATACACCTGCATTTATTTCCTTTATCTGTTTTTGCTTTCTCGTTGCATCCTTCTCTTCCACTATTCTAACTACACTTTTTCCCTCTCTTATAATTCTTCCGTATCCTTTCGGTTCATCAAGATATGTTGTAAGTAATGTAATATCAGCGCGTTTTCTTGAATGCAATTTCAGCATTTTCTCTACGGTTTTACCGGTGAGCAATGGTGTGTCAGCTGCAAGAATTAGGATGGTGTGATTAACATTTTCGAGAATTCTCTCCGTCTGTTTTACCGCATCACCTGTACCAAGCAGTTTATCTTGATGTGCAAAAACCGTTTTTCTCCAGGTAAACTCCTTCATAACCTTTTCTTTCTGTCTACCAACAACAACCACTATTTTCACAGGATTCAAACGGAATGCCATTTTAATCACATAATACATCATAGGTTTTCCGCACAAAGGGTGCAAAACTTTCGCTGTTTTTGACTTCATTCTCTTGCCCTTGCCAGCTGCAAGAATAACACAGACAAATCTTTTCATTTTTTTCCTCTCACAATCACATTATCGATCAGTCTTGTTTTACCAAAATAACAGGCAACTGCAATTAACACTTCACCTTTTATCCTTTTGACACTTTTCAGTTTCATTGTATCAACCATCTTGACATAATCAATTCTTGCTCCTTTCTTCTTTCCTATCAAACTTCTCATCTCTGTCAGTATTTTTTCTGCCTCTTTTTCGCCTTCTCTAATCATTTGCTCTGCCAGTTGCAGAGACTGATAAATAACCTTCGCTTTCTTTCTTTCAAAATTGGAAAGATATACATTCCTTGAACTCATAGCAAGACCATCGGCTTCTCTCACAATTGGACCTACAAGAATTTTCGTATCAAAATTAAGGTCATATACCATTCTTCTGATAATTATTGCTTGTTGTGCATCTTTCTGCCCAAAAACCGCTATATGCGGTCTGACTATATTTAACAATTTTGCAACAACGGTTGTAACACCCTTAAAATGTGTTTTTCTTGTTGCGCCGCATAATAATCTGCTCAAATCCCTAACATAAACCTCCGATTTGAAGTGTCTGTCGTACATATTTAGAGCATTGGGTGTAAAAACTATCGAGCACCCTCGTCTCTTAAGTAATCTCTTGTCCCTCTGGAGATTCCGCGGATACTTCCTGAAATCCTCTCCCGGTCCAAACTGATTTTGATTCACAAACACACTTGCCACTGTAATATCCGCATATTTGTTCGAAATATCAACGAGAGACAGGTGACCTTCATGAAGCGAACCCATTGTTGGAACAAAACCTATTAATTTACCTTGCCTCCTCAGTTCATCAGAGGTTTTCTGCATCCTTTCAATTTGGGTGATAGTCCTCATACTACCTGAACAGTTTTGAGGATCTTGGCAGGAATACTCTCATACCCTTTTCTTCCTTGGCAATCTCATTTAGCAGTATCTCAAAGTCCTCTTCATTATCAATGAAGTCAACCTCATTCACATTGATTATCAAAAGTGGAGATTCCTGGTAGTGGAAAAAGAACTGATTGTATGCTTCATTGAGGTCTTTTAAGTAGTCAAGGGTAATATTCTTTTCATATGGTCTTGCCCGTTTTCTTATTCTCTCCAAAGCTCTTTCTGGATCAATCTGCAGATAAATTACAAGTGAAGGTTTCAGTATTTCCTTCTTCAGAATCTTGAATATTTTATCATAAAGCGACAGTTCGGTTTCATTCAGTGTAAGATTTGCAAATATCTTATCTTTTTCGAACATATAATCACTAACAAGATTCGTCGAAAAAAGTTCCATCTGCTTCAGTTCAACCTGTTGCTTATGTCTCGATAATAAAAAGAAAATTTGAGTCTGAAATGCGTACGCTTCAATGTTTTTATAAAACTCTGCAAGAAAAGGATTCTCTTCGACAAGTTCAAGGACAAGTTTTGCATTGAGCCTTTCAGCAAGCATTTCTGCAAGCGAGGTTTTACCAACTCCAATTATCCCTTCGACAATTAGATGCTTAAATCTTGTCATTTAATTCCTCAAGAAGTTTACCTATCGTCTTCTTTTTCACCGGATGTTCAAACTCTGGAGCAATATCGTTCATTGGTTTTAGAACAAACCATCTATTATGAAGGTCAGGATGTGGAATGGTAAGTCGGCTCTTCTTAATAATCTCATTGCCATAAAAAAGTATGTCAAGATCTATGATTCTCGGTCCCCATCTTTCCTCTTCAAGCCTTCCCATGTCTTTCTCAACACTTTTTAGTCTCTCAAGAAGAACTCGGGGTTCAAAAGAGGTTGATATCTTGAGAACACCATTAAGAAATTCTGGTTGCTTTTTGTTTCCATAAGCTCTGGTCTTATACATTGGTGAAGATAATATCACATCTATTCCTTTAACTTTCTTTAGCATTCTTACAGCCTTCTCTATGTTTTCCTTTTTCTTTCCAAGATTTGTGCCAATTCCAACATAGACAGTTTGTTTATTATTATTTTCTTCTTCTGATTTCGACTGAGGCATATTTTATAGGTCCACCGAGTGGCGGATGCTGCTTTTTTACTCTTACCATGACTTGATATGCAGGGAAAGATTCAAGCAATATATCCGCAATTCTCTGGGCTAATGACTCGAGCAATGAAAAGTTCTCGTTTTCAACAACATTTTTCACCTTCGTGTAAACTTTTGTGTAATCAATAGTATCCTTAAGGCTGTCTGTGCCAGCAGGAGATGAAAGGTCACCCTCGATCTCGACATCTACCGCCCAGTGCTGACCCAGCAACTTCTCAGTTGAATCAAATCCATGGTGACCGTAAAAAACCATATCCTTCAAAAGAATCTTATCCATAGATAAAATATAGCATAAAGAAAACAGTTCGTCAATAGAAAATTTGAGAAAAGAGTGAAAAGTATATATCTTAGCGAAGACTTCCTTTTTTTGTTGACAAAAATCCTTAAATCGACTATAAACATATATATGAAAAATAGAAAACCTTTTTGTGAATTTTTTTTAAACACCTAATCCTTTCAGAATTTCAATCACAATGTGCAATGTAAAGAATATACTCGCTGAAAAGTAACATATTGAAATATTGGAACATAAATAGGTTCTCATGAAAAAAGAGTTATTGGGTAGAGAGATTCGGCATATCAAGATAAAGAGTTTTAATACCGTCCATTTCGTTAAGCAGCTTGAGAAAATGGCTTTTCAGGCAAAAAACCTTGCCAGAGCAGCAAGAATCTATGATAAGATGCTTTCTGACAAGAATTGTTCGATAATACTCACTTTGACTGGTTCACTTTTCAGCGCAGGTCTCAAAACCGTTGTTTATGACTTAATTGACAACAATATGATAGACATTATCGTATCAACGGGAGCAATAATCGTTGACCAGGATTTTTTTGAGGCTCTGGGATTTCGACACTATCAGGGCACCTCGCAAATTGATGACAAGGAGTTAATGAAAAGAAAAATAGACAGAATATACGATACCTTTATTGATGAAGAGGAACTCAGAATTTGTGATAAGACCATAGCAAAAATAGCCGACAACTTGCCACCAAAACCATATTCTTCAAGAGAGTTTGTTAAGTTTATGGGAGAATATTTGGATAAAGAAAAAAGAGGAAAAGGTTCTGTGGTATGGGTAGCATACAAAAAGGGCATCCATATCTTTATCCCTGCATTTTCTGACTGTAGCGCAGGCTTTGGTTTAATATATCATCAGTACAAAAGGGAAAAAAGGGGAAAGGTAGATAGGGGATACCCGCAGATGGTCTTCTCAGAAGCTACGATTGCTTTGCCCTTAATCGTCAACTATGCATATCAGAAAGGCAAATGGAAAAAGCGCAAACGAAAAGATTTTAATCATTTCTTGGATGAAAATGGTTGATTTAATACCTAATAAACTTTTTTTAACAAAAGGGGTAGGGGCACATAAAGATAAACTCGCTTCATTCGAGGTGGCGTTAAGAAATGCTGGAATAGAAAAATGCAATCTTGTCTATGTTTCCAGCATAATACCACCTAACTGCAAAATGATAACGAAAGAAAAAGGACTGGGACTTTCAAAACCGGGTCAAATCACTTTCTGTGTTATGGCAAGAAATGAAACAAACGAACCCAACAGACTAATTTCTGCTGCAATAGGCATAGTCATCCCAAAAAATTCAACTATTTACGGTTATATTTCAGAACATCATTCGTTTGGAGAAGTGGCTAAGAAATCGGGAGAATATGCGGAAGATCTTGCTGCGACAATGCTTGCCACAACTCTGGGTATCCCTTTCGATGCGGATGAAGCTTGGGATAAAAGAAAACAAGTTTATAAGGCTAGCAGACATATTTTTGCATCGAGACATATCTGTCAATCTGCCGAAGGAGATAAGAATGGTTTATGGACTACTGTAATTGCAACGGCTGTCTTCAGCACAGGTCTCAATCAGAATTAGCAAGTCCAGTCTATTTTAAGAAAGTTATTAACCAAAAATGTTGAAAATAGAGTGAAAATATTGTATTTTCACGATTGAAAGGCTGATTTGATGAGAGAAAACAAAGTTAGTTTTGGAGGATTTCAAAGCAAATTTTCAAATTATGAAAACTCAAAAGTGACTGTAGTGCCTGTTCCGTTTGATAAAACCAGTAGCTGGCTTAAAGGCTCTAAGAAAGGTCCTGGGGCTATTATTGATGCATCTTTGCACCTGGAGTTTTATGACATAGAAACCGACTCGGAAGTTTATAAAAAAGGTATATTCACATCAAAAGAAATCCTTGCTAAAACTTCTATTGAAATGGTCAACAAGGTTTTTAGAAGAGTAAAGAATTTACTCACCGACAAGAAATTTACTGTCACCTTAGGCGGCGAGCATACAGTTTCTGTAGGAGCTATTAAGGCTCACGCGGATTTCTATGGCAACATAACGGTTTTACACCTTGATGCCCACAGCGATATGAGAAGTTCCTATCAGGGAAGCAAATACAGTCACGCGTGTGTTATGGCAAGGGTAAGAGAAATAGTTGACAATACTGTATCTGTGGGTATAAGAAGTATGGATTCATCAGAACTTGGAAATATTAAGAAATCTGCAATTTTCTATGCAGCCGAAATTTATAAATCAAGCAAGTGGATTGGAAGAATACTTAAGAAACTTTCCGGGAATGTATATGTTACAATTGATTTAGATGTATTCGACCCTTCGATAATACCATCAACAGGGACTCCGGAGCCGGGTGGCTTAAGCTGGTATCAGGTTATTGGTTTATTGAAGTCCGTTTCAGAACAAAAAAACATAATTGGATTTGATGTTGTTGAACTCTGTCCTTCTAAAAACAGAGCGCCTGATTTTCTCGCTGCAAAACTGGTATACAAGTTACTAAGCTATAAGTTTGCAACAAAGAACTAACGAAAAATGAAGATGACATTTAACCCTAAAACAGGGCATTTTCATTTTGCACAAAATAGGACATTTCTATTTTGCCTTGACACTTATAAAAATAATTCTTGACTTGATTTTTGTTTTCTGATATTGTTCATGATTAAAGTATAATAAAACGAAGAATTATGAAATCAAAATAAGCAATGAGTAATTGGAGTCGGGAATAGATTTGCGATATATACAGGAATTATTAGGTCACAAAAGTTTCCTTCGGCTTTGGATACAACCCCGAAATAGCAGTATAAGCGAACACAAGTTCGTTTATAAGACGCTATACGAAATTACGGCAAAGGAGAGAGAGAAGAAAAATGAATGAAAAACATAAACATCGAAGAAGAATATTGGGACCTGTAGTGAATCTTGAAGAGCATGTTTCTCCGGATTGGTGGAGAAGCATATTCAATTCAATTTACTTGAAAACGGATGCCGATGTAGTGAACGACCAATCTATTACAAGGTCAGAAGTTGACTTATTTTTAAAAATTCTCGGAATATCAGCAGAAGATAGAATTCTGGATTTGTGTTGTGGGCAGGGGCGGCATTCCCTTGAACTGGCAAGAAGAGGATTTCGAAACGTTGAGGGGCTGGATCGCTCCAACTATCTTGTTCAAAAGGCAAAAACGCAAACTAAAAAGGAGCATCTTAATGTCAGATTTAGAGAAGGTGACGCTCGAAAGCTTGTCTATCCAGCGGATGCTTTTGATGTAGTAATGCTTTTGGGAAATAGCTTTGGCTATTTTGAAACGATTCAGGACGACATGAGAGTTCTGAAAGAAGTTTTCAGAGTTCTCAAGCCCCAGGGGCGACTTCTCATCGATGTTGCCGATGGAGAGTATTTGAGGAAAGAGTTTCAACCTAGATCCTGGGAGTGGATAGACAAAAGGTATTTTGTTTGCCGTGAGCGTTCCCTTTCTTTGAACAAACAACGTTTAATCTCACGAGAAGTGATTACCCATGTAGAAAAAGGTGTTATCGCAGACCAATTTTATGCAGAGAGGCTCTATACGCATGAAAGCATGAATGAACTCCTGAAAAAAGTGGGCTTCAGCGACATTACAATTCATGGAGAGATATCCCCGAATTCGCAGCGAAATCAGGATTTGGGAATGATGGAACGAAGAGTCATCGCAACCGCTGTTACGATAAAGGAATGGACACCTGTCAAGAGGAGGAGAAAAGAGTTAATAAAGGATGTAGCTGTAATCTTAGGTGACCCTACAAAACCAGATCCCTTAAAACCATCAAGCGTCTTTGATGATGATGACATCTATACAATTGACAAACTGAAAGATGCATTGAGAAAACAAAAAGAGTACCGATTTACTTATCTTAATAATCACGATACTTTAGTTAATAATTTGATAAAACCTAAAAACAAACTGGATTTTGTCTTTAATTTATGCGATGAGGGTTTTAATAACGATGCTAGAAAGGAGCTTCATGTACCGTCCTTACTAGAAATGCTTGGTATACCATACACGGGGTCCGGACCTCAGTGTCTTGCTTTTTGCTATGATAAATCACTTGTGCGTGGAATTGCAGCGGAGATGAAGATTCCTGTGCCTAAAGCTTTTTTTGTCAAGCCAGAAGATGCTTCTTTTGAACTTCCCTTTGGATTTCCTGTTCTTGTAAAACCAAACTTTGGGGATTCCAGTTTTGGGATAACACAGAGAAGTGTAGCAAACAGTATCGAGGACCTTATTAATGCTATTTCAGAAATAAGGGAGAGATTTGGTTATGATAAACCCCTTCTTGTAGAGGAATTCCTTACAGGAAATGACTTGAGCCTAGGGGTAATAGGCAATCCTCCCGGAGATTATAGAGTTTTACCTATTATCGAAGCAGATTACTCTGCACTTCCACCTGAACTTCCTATGATATGCGGATATGAGTCTAAGTGGCTTCCGGAATCGCCATACTGGAGTATCAAGTCTATTCTTGCTAATTTACCCGAGGATGGAGAGAAATTTATTGCGGAATGCTGTTTAAAGTTGTTTGAAAGACTGGAGTGCAGAGATTACTGTCGGTTTGATTGGAGGCTTGATTCAGAAGGGAATCCAAAACTCCTTGAGGTAAATCCTAATCCCGGATGGTGTTGGGATGGTCATCTCGCCAAGATGGCAAAAATTGCGGGGATTTCTTATGCTGAAATGCTAAAAGTCATTTTAGAAGCCGCAGAACGCCGACTTGGAATTCAAACTACAAACGATGAGAAAAAAGAAGAAGAACATGCTATCAAAACTTTGGCTCGGTCTGACCTTTGAGGGAAGTAGTTAGTGGTTTCGAGAGACAAGAATCGGCGTTGATTAAGGAAGCGACAGGGATATATCTCAGAAATGTTTACGATTATACAATTCAGATGCTTGATGCAATAGAGACTTTCAGGGACACACCTTCGGGAATGCTTGATATCTATCTTTCAAGTATCAGCAACAGAATGAATGAAGTTATGAAAGTGTTAACAACTATTGCAACGATATTTATTCCTCTGACTTTCATAGCAGGTATCTATGGTATGAATTTCAAATTTATGCCGGAACTTGGGTTGCGTTGGGGATATTTCGCTGTTTTATCTGTAATTTTGATGATGACTGGCTTGGATGAAAAAAGGGCGAGATTTCAAGCGATATCAGCTTTCTCAGGAACAGGATTTACAACAAAAGAACCAGAATCCGGCATACCAGGGGGTAAGGAGGATTTAACGTTGTCATTGTGACTAATCCGTTCCATATTGACCCTGGAAGTATCTCGCTGTTTCACCATTTCTAATTTGCCTTGCCAATTCTCAAAAAAAACACTTGACAAAAGTAAGTTTCTTCTATATATTTATTTATAAGATTGAAAAGGAGGTCTATGAGAGTTTATTTGTTAGTTTTCCTTTGTTTGATAGTCTTCTTATCTTTTCTTTCCGCTGAAACTATTACTATCAACGAAATTTACTACACTACAAAGAACAATGGTAATGAAGCTCAATGGCTTGAGTTATATAACAGTTCGAGTCAGGATGTCGATATCACAGGATGGAAAATTAGTACATCAAAAAACTCAAGCAATGCGTTTCTGATTCCAGCAGGTACGATTATCAATTCAAAGGGTTTTCTTGTTTTTGCAGCAAGTAGAGATGTGATGGCTTCACTATGGGGTCTTACGAAGAATGTTATTGAATATGGAAGTGAACTAACCTTTTCGGAGACCGGTGAAGACATTCATCTGTTCGATGCAACCAACAACGAAATCGATGTGATCTGGTATGGAGATGGCGATGAGATGGGTTCTTCGAATGCAGCAAGTACTGCTTCGTTTGGCTCAAGCCTTGCCCGAAGCCCGGATGGAAGAGACACGGATAATCCGTCCAGAGACTTAACGGAGAGATTCCCAACACCCGCTCAAAGCAACAACTTCACAGGCTTTTCGCAAACCACCTGGGGTAAAATCAAAGCCATCTATTCCATCAAGAAAAAACTATTCGGAGTATAGCAAGCAGGACATCAAAGAAGACAGATAAGAAATGCACAAATTAAGGTTAGTATTCATTGTTTTGTTTCTGTTCTTCTTTCTTTTAGCATCCCAAACACTACTTTTATCTGAAAACCAAAAGGCTTCTCTTAGTTACTACAAGGGTTCTGTTTCCATTTTCAGAAACAAAACTGTCGTTTACCCGGAAATCAATATGCCCATCCTGCCAGGTGACAGCATAGAAACAGGAAAAGAGTCAAGCCTTGAAATCACTTATGAAAACGGCACCGTATCCTCTTTAGAGCCCAATTCAATTATAAAGATAAAAGAAATCGAGAAGAAAAACGGACTGTTCACAACCCGAATAAAAGCATTACTGGGTAGTATTTTATGCAAAGTCCAGAAATTAAGAAAGGGAGAAACCTTTGAACTACGAACACCAACAGCAGTGGCAACAGTAAGAGGCACAGTTTTCGAGGCAACGGTAAGCAAAACGCAGGAATCCTCTTTCAATTTGCTTTCAGGTCAACTTTACGCCAAAGCGCTTGTTGAAGGTGCAAAAACATACCTTTTGAAAGACAAACTGAAATATGCTGTCGGAAGAGAAGGAGTTCCCAATATAAGAAAGTTGTCGGAAAAAGAGATAAACGCCTTGAAGGGCAGAGCAAGCGCCTACATACAAAACTTTATTGAAGAAAAGAAGAAAGAGATAAAGGAAGACATAAAGAAAAATGTGAAGAAAGGATGTTTGGGCTTCATCTAAATAGTTGGGAAAAATAGAAAATGGAAACTGCTAAAATCAGAAAATGGAAAAATCAGAATACAGAGCAAACACAACAATTTCTAATTTCTAAATTTCGTAATTTCGTGTTGGCTGACAATAAGGTCTTGAATTCCGTGCTAATATTCTCGCTTTTATTGCTTATCCCGCATACACTTCTGCCTCTTGCCAAGTATGCAGAAGAGTTCTTAAATCTTGGTCTTGGTGCAAGGTCTTACGGAATGGGCGGAGCGTTTACATCCATTGCTGATGATGCAACATCTCTTTACTGGAATCCAGCAGGAACAGCTCAATTAGAAAAGAAAACTGCTTTCTTTATGCATTCTATGCAGTACAAAAACCTTATGACTTATGATGCCTTAACCTTTACTTTACCCGGCATATCCAACGATAAAACACTGTCTTTCGGAGTTCTTTATCTCAATATCCCCGATATCTGGGATACGAGAAATGCATGGGAAGATACGAACAATGATAGTATCCCAGATGAATTTGAAATCGACTATACTAAATTGACCAAGTTCAGTGACAATGAGTTTGCATTTTACTTGAACGGTGCAATAAAGAAAACAGAAAATCTCTTTCTGGGATTCAATGTAAAATTCTTAAGAAAGTCTTTTGCTGAATATTCTGCAAATGGACTGGGAACAGATTTGGGACTCGTTTACATTCCCGTCCAGAGAGTAAGACTCGGTGTAAATCTCAAGGATGTAACAGGTTCATTTCTTTTGTGGAATACAGGAAATAAGGAGTTTATATACCCTAAGATGAGAACAGGTATTACCGTCATTGCCAACTTTTTCTTTATAACGGAATCACAGGTCAATTTCTCGATGGATGCAGAATTAAGGGCTGACCATAGATTGGCACTATCTCAGATTTCTTACAAGAACATCAATGCGGACATATTCTGGGGAATGGAATACTGGTTCAAGAACACCGTTGCTGTGAGAATAGGTGCTGATTCAGGTTCGATATCCTCTGGGTTGGGTATTTCCTACAAAGGCATAAACCTTGATTATGCTATCCTTATGAACGAACAACTGGATAATTCGCAGCGTCTCTCCGGTTCCATTACATTCTAATTCGTCTCTCTTATTACAAAGGTAGACGCAGGCTTTACCCCCTGTAATAGGAAAATGTTTTCACATAATGGTATTACACAGGTTTAGCTTGAGACGAATACTGATATCATTCTGAACCCTGTGCTGAACTTGTTTCAGTATTGGTTCAGAATCTTATAAAGCAAAATTACCCCTTGCAAAAGCCCTACCATTATGGTATAAATATCCTGTGAGAAAAAGCATAAGCTGTATACTCTTATTCCTCTTTCTTAACATCTTTCCCCTTTTTTCCAAGATTATCGTTTTCTATGCACCGGACTGCGAGGACTGCTACCACATACTTACAGATTCCCTTTTTGAGTCACTGGGCTATAAGACAATGGTATTCTACGATATTAATAATATTAACAACTATGAACTACTCCTGAAAGCAGAAGAGATTTACAACAAAAGAAGCACACGCTTCCCTGTAATTCTATCAGGGAAAGAACTTTTTTATGGTGATGAAGTCATCCCAAATTTACCAGTTATAAGAAAAGTTGCAAACGAATCATCCCTTCCGGACTCAATACTCAAAAAAGGTATGAGCGAAAAGAAGCCTCGTTGGGAAGATGCTGCTGCCCTTCAACCATTTATTAACAAGGAAACAAGAAACATTTACATTGCTTTCTTTACAAAACCGGGATGCATAAAATGTGACAGAACAGCCAAGATGATTGAGTATCTTGAGAGGAAATATAAATTCTTGCGGGTAAAAACATACGATACAATGGATAGAGAAAACCAGAAGGCTCAAGAGGCAATGTCTATCGCCTTCGATGTGCCTGAAAACGAAAGACTCATTGCACCTACGATTTTTATATGTGATACGTTCCTCATAGAGAAACAGATAATGGAGCGAAATTTAGAGCTACTCATAACAGAAAACAAGGATAGAAATTTTCCTCCCCCATGGGATAATGTTACGCAATATGAAAACGTGCTTGATGAGCAAATAATCGAGAGATTCAAGAAATTTGGTTCTTTCGTTGTTTTCTTAGCTGGACTTGTCGACGGAATAAATCCCTGTGCTTTTGCAACGATTGTTTTTTTTCTCTCATTTATGACTATTATAGGAAGAACAAAACGAGAGATTATAGCTACGGGTATTACGTTCATCTCCGTCCTCTTTATCGTCTATTTTCTCATTGGTGTCTTCCTATACAAGATACTTGGAATAAAGTTTTTCGTTTCATTAAGACATTTTCTCTACTATATTATTGCTGCCATTTCATTCGTCCTCGCTGGCATCAGTGTATTGGATGCAGTAATGCTTGCAAAAGGAAAACCTGAAAGGTCAATCCTGAAACTCCCAAAGGTTATAAAAAGAAGAATGGAGAGAACTATTATTAAGCAATCGAAATTGCGAAATTATATAATAACCGCCTTGATTTCTGCTGTAGTCATATCGTTTCTCGAATTTTCCTGTACGGGACAGATATACATACCAACGATTTTTTTCGTATCGGGAATATCTTCCCTGAGATTCAAGGCTTTGTGGTTTCTCGTTCTCTATAACCTTGCTTTTATTGTTCCCATATTCCTGCTCTTCTTATTCTTCATAATAGGCTTATCAAGTGAACGGCTCTATGCTTTTATGCGTAGAAGGGCATTCCTCTTAAAAATCGCAACTGCACTCATTTTCCTCATCCTCGCCATCTCCCTCATTCTTATAAGATGAAAGGAAGAAAGATATTTAAAATCCTGCGCTAAGTAACTATTTATATAGTATCTTGAAGCCTGAACCCGTTTTTAGCATACAATATTACTCGTATCTAAGAGCATCGATGGGATTTAGCTTTGCTGCTTTACGTGCCGGATAAAATCCAAAGAATAGTCCTATGGCAACCGCAAATGAGAAGGAAAGTAATACTGATTCCATTGTGATCACTGTTGGCCAATCTCCAAACTGACTTATAATCTTGGCAATCGATATGCCTATGATAATACCAATCATACCTCCACTGAGTGACATAATAATTGCCTCGATAAGGAATTGACTGAGGATGTTCCGCTCTTTAGCACCAATCGCTTTGCGAATGCCTATCTCCCGCGTACGCTCCGTAACCGAAACAAACATTATATTCATAATACCAATACCACCGACAATAAGACTAACGATGGCAATACCACCCAGGAGTAAGGTGAATGTTTTACTCGTTTCCTGTATCATGGAGAGAATTTCTGTTTGAGATCGAACATTGAAATCGTTTTCATCCTCCCCTCTGATTCTGTGCCTTTCATGAAGAAGGCTCGTGATCTCCAAGGTAGTCTTGTCCATATCATCTTCAGATTTTACCTCAACATTTATTTGTGATACATAATCCACTCCGAATAATCGTTTCTGCGCTGTCTTCAGTGGAACAAGGATAACATCATCCTCATCCCGCCATCCACTGCTTCCCTTTTCGCTCATTATTCCGATGACCTGGAAGCTTGCGCGTTTGATCTTTATATATTCTCCTATTGGGTCTGCACCTTCAAAAAGCTCTTCGGCTACCGTCTTGCCCAAAACCGCAATTTTGCGGATATATTTATTATCATCATCTGTGAAAAAAACGCCTCTTTCCACAGGAAAATTCGTCACTTCCGGGAAACTTGGTGTTACGCCTTTTACAGATGTATTGGTGTTTCTATTCCCGTACACAATCTGGCTGTTTTTTGAAAACGAAGCATCAATCTTGTTTACAGATTCAGAGTGCTGAGCAATAGCCTGGGCGTCCTCTAAGGTGAGTGAAGTGATACCTGCACCTGGTCTTGGGTGACCTCTTTGTGCGGACCCAGGATAGACCATCAGAAGATTCGTACCCATTTTACTTATCCTTTCGGTGATCTGTACACCTGCACCCTGGCCCATGCTTATCATTGCTATCACACAGGCTACCCCGACAATGATTCCGAGCATCGTAAGAAAGCTCCGAAGCCTGTTTGAAAAGATAGCAGTCAAAGCCATACGGAGGCTTTCCTTTAATTCGCCAAATGAAAATCCCGCTCTCTTTTTCTGTTTCTGGGTTTCGGACTGGTGCGATGTTTCATCAACTGCAGAATCTTTTGTGTACCTGTCCTCCACTACTCTGCCATCCTTGAGCTTTATGATTCTTCTTGCATGAGAAGCGATGTCCTGGTCATGTGTTACAACAATGAGTGTAATACCCCTTTTATTGAGACCAGTAAGGATTGAGATTATCTCTTCGCCTGATTTTGAATCGAGATTACCCGTTGGTTCATCTGCAAGAATAATAGCAGGATTATTTACCAATGCTCTAGCGATTGCAACCCGCTGTCGTTGCCCTCCGGACAACTCTCGCGGTCTATGGGATGCCCTATCTTCGAGATCGACAGCAAGAATTGCCTGCATTGCCAATTCTCTTCTGTTCTTCTGTCTGCAAGCATAGATAAGGGGAAGCTCTACATTGCCGAGTGCCGACAAGCGAGGGAGCAAGTTGAAGGTTTGAAAGACAAATCCCAATTTTTCATTTCGAATATCAGCGAGTTCAGAATCGGAGAATTCGCTCACCTCTACACCATCGAGGAAATACTGTCCTCCAGTAGGAACGTCAAGACACCCCAGAATGTTCATGAGAGTTGACTTACCAGAACCCGATGGTCCCATAATGGCAACAAACTCGCCATCCATAATTTTCAATGAAACATCCTTCAAAGCAGGTACATCTACCTTGCCCATCAAGTAGATTTTGCTAAGATTCTTAATTTCGATCATCAATGTCCCCCCATTATGTGCATGGGGTTTCTTCTTTCCCGGCTCTGATTCTTGATATCCGTATTCTGACTATTTCCATTGGATACAATCTCGTCCCCCTCTTGTAAACCATGGATTATTTCAATCACTTTTCCGTCAGTAATCCCGGTCTGAACCTCTTTTGGTTTAGGCTTATCATCCATCATAAAGACGAGTTTTTTTTCACCTGCTTCACTAAGGGCATTGCGGGGGATGAGAAGAACATTTTTTTTCTTTTCGACAAGGAATTCGACATTGGCTGTCATTCCCGACGACCAATAGGAGGGCACACTGTGAGCTTCGACCATAACATCGTAAAAAACCACATCGGATATTATTTTTCCTTCGCGAGAAATTTTTGCTACACGTGCTTCAACCCGCTCATCCGGGAATGCGTCGAGCACAATCCAAGCACCTTGCCGGACCTCTATTCTGCCAATGTCCGCCTCATCCACCTCCACACGGGCGACAAGTCTATCTGCGATAACAAAGAGGACGCTCGCCGTAGAGACATTTTGGCCGGGTTGACAGGAACGAACTATAACTTCACCCGATATTGAATTGGTAAGCGGCACTGGTTTATATGCTTTCTGTGCAATCTCGTATGTAATGTTTGCTTCTCTCATTGTTTCTTCGTTTGTGCTCTTTTTCGCTGTTTCCAATTCGGCACGTGCAGCATCAAGAACCGCTATTCTATCTTCACTGGAAATCCATGCGAGAACATCGCCATTTTTCACAATATCTCCTTCATCGACCTCCACGCGGTCAATTCTCCCACTGACCGGTGAACTAACCTCTACTCTCGTATATGGTTCAATGGTACCTGTCGAGAGGACTTTAACCTCTATGTTCCCACGCTCGACGTTGATTATGCTAAAGCTCGGTTGATTGGACGAATTGGAAGTCCTTTTCCATAGTGAGAAAACCGCTATGCCGACTATGACTATTCCTACTATAATCCAGAGTTTCTTCATTGTATCCTCCTGCCCCATACCTTTTCGATTGTTGCGATAGTTATTTGCAGATTATAAAGAGCCGTGCCATGATTATATTCTGCATTTGTAAGGGCATCCTCTTTTTGCTGTAGAAAAAAATAAGAAGTCAGCCCTTGCTCATACTGCAATGCCGTCAGCTGATACATCTCCTGAACTGCCTCCAATGTTTTTTTCACAACCTCGACATTTTTCCGGGCTAATTTGTAGTTAACCCATGCTTGTTCAATCTCCTCTTCTATTTGCTGCTCTGTATTCTGGATTTTAATATCCTCCTCTTTGAGTGCGAGTTTTGCATCAGTGACTTTGGCTTTTGTCGAAAACCCGTCGAAGATGGGCATTGAAATGCCAATACCTACGTTCCAATTACTCCCTTGCTCGAGAAACTCATTTCCTCTTATGCCATATGAAGAGGAAAGGTTTAGTGAGGGCAGATAGCTGCTCTTTGCTTGTGTGATTTGAGATTCTATGACCATTTTGTTGAGCAGCTGCAAACGAATTTCGGGCCTCTCGCTTTTTGCATATTCGATTATTTCCTCAAGAGGTGGGAGCTCAATATCTTTTTCCTTGTGCACTATGGTTATTGCTTGCTTCTTTGGTCTGGCAAGCAGGAGATTGAGCGTAACCTTTGAAAGAGAAAGTCCTTCTTCTGCCTTCATTTGGTCGTATTCTGCTCGAAATAGATTCGCCTCTGCTTCCTTCACTGCAGGAAAACTTTCTCTTCCCACATTATACCTGAGTTTGATAATGACAAGTGCTTGTTTTCTTCGTCCGAGTATATTTTCTATGAGTGCAGCCTGTTCTTGCTGTTGTAGAATTTGAAAAAAAGCCTTTTTTACTTCATAAACAACATTATTCTCAGCAATGCTGTAACTCTCTTCAGCTGCATCAACCTTTACCCGAGCGATTCTGATTCCAGCACGGGTGTCTCCCTTAAATAGTTGATACCTTGCCTGAATGCCGGTCGAATAATTGCCTTTTCCAGTCTGACCATCACCATAACTGTAATTGCTGGAGATGCTGATATCAGGATAGTATGCGGAATAAGCATCCATTATGTTTGTTTCCGCTCTTTCTATGGATGTTTTTGCCTGGATAATATCAAGGTTGTTCTTTTTCGCAAGGGAAATGCAATCCTCTAAGGAGAGTATTTCGGAGGCAGAGCGGATGGGAACTGCAGTTGTGATGATAAAAAGAACCATACAACCGCGTTTTAGTATTCTCTGTTTCATTCTATAATCCCTTCCACAGTGAATATGAAATGATTCATTCTTGCATGAGTGATAACAATATACATGAGGTCATCTGTTTAAGCACTAAAACCTCATTCAAATCCTTAGATGGAAAACATAGTAAAAGGTTTAATAATATTTTTTTCTGTAACTGCAACACCGTTACAAAAGAAAATTACGAGCACTCCGCTCACTCTTTACAATATCAGACTGTTTGCTGTCAGGTTGACACTTTGACACTTTCATTTTTAAAAAGACAACCGAACGTCTGCCCCCTCGATGAAAAATCTTTACTTCCTCCGAAGATTAGGATATACTATATAGAATGTTAATACATTATAATTTTTTGAAATTGCAATAGAAAAATAACATACTGGAAAGTCTCCAATTTTTTCCTTGACATCTCCACATATCATTCATATAATGCCGACCATTATGCGAAGTAAATTTATCTAAACGAACAGGCAACGAAAAAGAATACAAGAGATATAAAAAATGAAGAATAAAAAAGAAGGGAACTTATATGATTTCGAGGGTTAGGTCTTCCGCAGTATTGGGAATCGATGCATACATCGTGGATGTTGAAACAGATGTTTCAAGAGGAATACCAAGTTTCAGTATTGTAGGTCTTGCAAAAGGAGCAGTGAAAGAATCAAGAGAGAGGGTAGAAACTGTTGTCAAGAATATGGGTTACTCTTTCCCTCCCAGAAGAATTACGATAAATCTTGCACCTGCTGATGTTCAAAAAGAAGGAGCAGCATTTGACTTGCCAATTGCAGTGGGGATACTTTCCTCCACCGGTCAGATAAATCCAAGGATGCTTGAGGAGACAGGTGTGTTGGGTGAACTCTCTCTTCTGGGAACCCTAAGACCTGTTAAGGGTGTACTTCCCATAACTGTTGCAATAAAAGAGAATGGCTTAAGAAGAATTATCGTTCCAGAGGAAAATGCTCAGGAAGCAGCAATCGTCGAAGGCATCCAGGTTATTCCAGTAAGGAATTTGAGTGAAACCGTTCGTTACTTAAACGGTGAGATTAAGATTGAACCCTGTACTGTGGATGTAGATGAAATCTTTAATAGGGCTTCCTACTATGGAATGGACTTTCAAGAAGTGAAAGGTCAGGCACATGGGAAAAGAGCCCTTGAAGTCGCAGCCGCGGGAGGTCACAATGCTTTGATGATAGGTTCCCCAGGTTCTGGAAAAACGATGCTGGCAAAAAGACTACCAACTATCTTGCCGAAACTCAGTATTCAGGAGGCTTTAGAGACAACGAAAATCCACAGCGTGTGTGGTCTTATGCAGCCAGATACTGCTTTAATCGGTATACGCCCATTCCGTTCACCACATCATACCATATCGGATGCAGGTCTAATCGGTGGAGGAAGACCACCAAGACCTGGGGAAGTGAGTCTTTCACACAATGGCGTGTTATTTCTTGACGAACTCCCGGAGTTTAATAGAAGGGTATTGGAAGTAATGAGACAACCTCTCGAAGACGGACAGGTTACTATATCCCGTGCTGCGATTGCACTTACATTTCCCTGCAGATTTATGCTCGTTGCCGCTATGAACCCCTGTCCCTGCGGCTGGTTTGGCGACCCATTCCACGAATGCACCTGCACCCCCGGAATAATAGAAAGGTATATGTCCAGAATATCAGGACCACTGTTGGACAGGATAGATATTCACATAGAAGTACCAAGATTATCCAGTGATGAACTCGACCAGAAATTGGGTGGAGAAAACTCGGAAACAATCAGAGCAAGAGTAAATAAGGCAAGAAACATCCAAATAGATAGGTACAAAAACAGAAAGGACATTCACTGCAACGCTCATCTTCATCCGAAGGATGTAAAACAATTCTGCTCACTTGACACTGAGTCAAGCAAATTGCTGCATCTTGCAGTAGAGAAATTTGGGCTTTCAGCAAGGGCTTACGATAGGATTCTAAAGGTTGCACGAACCATTGCAGACATCGATGATACTGAAAACATTATGTCCGAACACATTTCCGAAGCAATACAATACAGAAGTCTTGATAGAAAGTTCTGGCTGCATTCTTGAACCACCCATCCAAAACAATTTAGCCACGGATTTACACAAAATTACGCTGATTTTGCTAATTTTGAATGGTGCTACATTCTGCTATTTTGTGGGGAATGTTCATTTCACTGTAAAGTTTATGCGCAGCAATTAAGTACCTATCTGCCAATTGCTGTATATCTGCAGGTTTTTTTACTTTTCCTTTGAGGATTTTGGCATATTCAAAATAGGAATCAGCAAGCAATTTCTTCTGGCTTAACTCCTTCAATATCTTGACTCCTGCACGGAAATACTTTTCTGCCTTCTTAAAGTCAGATAAAATGAAAAATATTTTACTGTAAGTGACATAGCATTTTCCCTTAGAGAATCTTGAGTCCAGCTCCTCTGCAATTCCCAGTGCATTGTCGACATATTGTAGAGCATTCTTTATCATATCCTCAGTCTTCTTGTCCTCTGACAGAACAGCAAGATTGAACTTCAATTCCGCTAATAATATATACAAATTTAGAAGTTCCTGTCTGTCTTCCATTTTACTTGCAGCCTCTATTAAAATATTTTCGGATTGAGTAAAATACTCTTTGGCTTTCCCGACGTTTCCTTCGTGTTTGTTGATATTTCCAAGATTGAAGTATGCTACACCGAGCATATTTTCGTTATTCATTTGCGCAGAAATTTCTATAGATCGTTCACAGTTTTGTCTAGCTTCTTCATATTCTCCCCAGTCATCGTAAATATGAGCAAGACTGATTGTTGCCTTGACTATTCCGTGTCTAAAACCCAGCACCCTCGAGATTTCCAGTTGTTTTATGAAGAATTGGTGTGCAAGCTTTAGATTGCCAAGGTTGTAATATGAAATACCCAGATTGCCATTTGTTATGGCTGTCCCTCGCTTATCTCCGATTTCCTCAGAGATGGCTAAATATTTCTGGAACAGCTCAATCGCTCTTGTATAATCTCCGCTTAAATAATATGCAACTCCCAGGTTGCTTGTTGTTCTACCTATGACCTGTATGTCACCAATCTGTTGTGAAATCTTCAAACCCTTTTGATACATTGCCACTGCTTTATCAAGCTTCCCAATACTGAAATATGCAACCCCAAGGTTATTCAGTGCACTGTTACTTGTGCGCTTATCGTTTAGTTCTTCTGACACCTTAAGTAAATTTTCCCACAATGCGATTGCCTTCGCAAATTCACCCTTTGTATAGTGAACTGATGCCATAGAACCTACTCCAAGATTCCTTAGTTTCTTTATCTTTCTTGTCTCCACATTTCTTGGATCCTTCAATGCGGCATCATCTAAAATATCAAGGGCTGTTTCGCAGGACTTTAATGCCTTATCCAGCTCTCCTTTTACTTTGTAGATATTACTTCTTAAGTTGTAAATTTCGAATTTGCCCAACATTTCTGATACTGATTTATCACTCAGGACATCTTCTGTTTCCTCGAGTATTTTTAGAGCATCATCCCATTTGCCCAGTATTTCATATACTTCGGCGATGCCTCTTCGTGCTTCAGATGCCTTTATCTTGTCATCCCCCGCATTATGTAACATTGCTTCATAAGATTCCAACGCGAGTGTATTCTCACCTTTTAGTGCGTAAATCGCTCCAAGAGCACCGTAACAATCGCATGCCACACTTCTATTTTTCTCAATGTTTTCCTTTGTGATTTCAAGAATTTGGGAGAAAAGCTTTATGGCTTCATCATTTGCAAAACGGTCCTTTGCTTTCTCGGCAGCCTTTTTTAACCATTCAATTGCTTTCTCTGTGTTGTCGCTTTTTCCATATTGGTATGCCAAGAGTTCGGTGACATCATCAAGTCTGTTTCCATACATTTTTTCGATAACCATGGCAGTTTTCTGATGCATATTCCGACGTGTTTTCCTGAGTATACTATTGTATGTAACTTCGTGAAGCATAGGGTGTCTAAAGGCATATTCCAATTCTGGCTCATTTCCTGTTTTTTCTATATATTCATACTCTTCGAGGACAACAAGGTTGAGAGAGATAATTAAGTGATCCTTACCATAGGTTTGCTCAAGGATTGCTGACCTGAAAGTACGACCAATTATCGCAGCGTATTCCAGCATTTTTTTCATATCAGGCTCAAGTCTGTCAAGTCTTGCCCTGATAACTCCTTGTATAGAATCTGGAATGTCGATATCAGGGAAATCTCTCTTTTTACCAGTGATCGGGGATGCGTTAATATGCCAGACTCCGGACGAGTATTTCAAAATATGGGAATCAATTAAGGAGCGTATTATTTCCTCCACATAGAATGGATTTCCTTCTGCTCGACTGAGAATCCTTTTTTTCAGGTTTTGTGGAATATCGGAGATGCTCAATAAATTGACTATAAGTTGACTGCTTGCATCAGCATTCAAAGGCTTTAGATGAATTTCGTAGTAATTACTTCCAAGCATGCGTTTCAATTCCTCTTTTATTTTGAAAGGTTCCTTTTCTTTTTCAATCCTTGAAAAACCTATAAACGATAAGCCTCTCGGCTGTGGTGAGTCAAATAGGAACTTGAGAACTTGCAGTGATTCATTATCAATCCAGTGATAATCTTCGCAAAACAAGCAGAGTTGTTTGTTCTTGCCAAGCGTCTTGAATACCTTCTTGAGAGACATGAAAATTTGCTTTCGGAGGGTTTGTGCATCCAGATGTTTTATTTTTTCCTCAAGTTCTCCCCGAACAGGTATTGAGAAAAGATAATAAAGATAAGGAAGAAACTCCTCAAAAATCTGAGGGAACATTTCCTTCACTTTTGTCTTGATCTTCTCTCTGGTAGTCTCTCTTGAATCCGAGTCGCTAACTTTGAAAATCTGACTAAAAATCTGTAAAACGGGTAAATACGGTGTCGTTTCGCCGTAAGACAGACAATGACTTTCCAGCACTTTTATGGGCAATCCTAAACGCACAATCAGTTTCTTCACTTCGCTCTGCAGTCGGGTTTTGCCTATACCGGCAGGACCAAGTATAAACAAAACTGAAGTTTTCCCTTTACCTATATGCTCGAGGCAATCTCGTATGATGTTAAGTTCTTCGTCGCGGCCAACCAAAGGTGAGTAAAGTCCCTCAATTCCTCTTTTTTTGTCCGGTTTGTCTTTGATATTCAATGGGCGAAAAATGTCCATAGGTTTGTCAATACCTTTAACGGAAACAGGAGGAAGCACTCTATAGTCAAATAGATACCTCGTCATAAGAAAAATTTTCTCCGATACTATGACTTCGCCCATCTGAGCAACATCCTTGAGTCTGGAAGCGATATTGACAGCATCACCCATAATTGTATACTCTTTTTTCTCTTTTGAACCTATTTCTCCGAGAACCACTGTTCCCATATTAACACCTACATGCAGCCCAATATTGGTTTGACTTTTTAGTTTTCTCAAAAGAATTCTATTTATTTCAGGCATAAGCTCTATCATCTCAAGAGAGGCTTTTACTGCTCTCTCCGGGTCGTCCTCATGAGCCTCCGGAAAACCAAAAAAAGCAATAACTGAGTCTCCCTGATATTTATGAATAGTTCCCGCTTGAGCTGTTATCGGTTTGTTCAAGTACTCAAAACAGGTGTTAACAACTTCTTGCACATCTTCCGGGTCAAGTTTCGAAGCTAACCTGGTAAACCCGGAAATGTCAGCAAAAAGAATAATGAGGTTGCGACGTTCTTCTAATTCCGAAAACATTTTTCTCTGTTAGTATGTTTGAAAAACAGGTTTCAATCCGAGAGAGCAATGTGCTCAATATTCGGCTTTTCTTCGGTTTTTAGGTTTTTCAAAGCCTTCTTATTGATATCGTCCCTGAAATCAATAAACTTGCATTCTGTTGCAGTTAATAACCTTAACTTCATATTATCGGCGTAATCCACTGCAAGTAAATCTGATGCACCAATTCCCTCTCTCAAGTAGTGAAACGCTTTGATGATAAGATAAACCTTCTTATCCTTCTCAACTTCAAATGATTTCATTTCTTACCTCCTGGTATAATTCTCATTATACCTGATTACTCAGATTTTAGAATACGATTACACAGATGTAGGATGTCTTTGGAAAATCTTTCTCTTTCCTTCCAAAGTTTCCCTGATATATCTCATATCTTTTATGAATTCTGAAATCATACTGACCTCATTCTCAACAACTGCCCTCAATTTCTTATCCCTCTTTTCGTCTGTCTTCGTGCTTTTCCATTCACTAATCATAGAGTTGATATACCTCTGATGTTCTATGTTCATTGTATTCAGTATTCTATCAAGTTTAACTATATCAACTGGATTCAGTTTTTCGTAAACAAATCCCTTTTTGAGGTATGCTTCTGTAAAGAATCGCCTGAAGTTAATAATATGGATTGTCTGAATTTTCCTATTATTGTTTACTATGTTCCTAAAAGTCAAATATTCAAGGTGCTCCAATTCTCTCAACAAATTCTTCAACAATAATTCATTGAGTTCAAATTCACTAATAACATTTCTCTTAACAGATTTCTTCTCTAAGTTTAATGATACATATTTGGCTCCGTAGAAAAGAAATAACGCAAGGGAAAAAGCCAAAAATGCAGGAACAAAAATAGACCAAAAATTCACGATAACAACACCTCTTCTACTTCACACAAAACCTCTAAATTGCATCCTCACTCTCTTGAAGTAAAACTAAACTTAAGTATATCAGAGCCTTCTAATCTTGTCAATGTTTTTCAGTCGATTTACCACTAACAGGTTATCGATGGAATAATCTCATATCTATTCTCAGGATAATCAGAAAAGCCTCTTGTGCAATATCTATGATGGTGAAGAGTCCTGAGCAGAAAATTGACCAGCAGTCTACAGGTTTTCACTTGACAAACCCTAAATGTATTGATAGTATGAGGTGTTATGGAAAAGAAAAGAGAACTGACAATGAAAATGATTGAAAAAAACGCACTTTACGATGAAAAAAACAAAGAAAGTCTCAGAACAGCGTTTGGTAAAAGGGAAGAATTCAAAAGAAATCTATTACGCCTGGAATACGAGTGGAATATTGCCGAATTTCCAAAAGAGCTTACAAACCTCCTGGCTAAATTCCAGGATACAGGGAAAATATATGTTCTAATTGACGACAAATTGCGGGTTTCCCTCAATACATATGTAAACACAGTCATTCATATATTGAATAATGAACCCAATAGAGATACATTTCTCGATAGCATAAGAACAACGGCAAACGATTTGGAATCCACTCTAATCCCTTATTTCTCAGAATTCAACAACGAATGTGAGGGTGCAACAAGTTTATTCGTTGTGCTTGTAAAATATATGATATCTTTGATTCTAAGAAATGAACTAAAAGATGAGCCGAAAGATTTTATTAAAAAAACAGAAACTGAGCTTACAAACTTGACCAACAGCCTTCTCCGCTTTGCCAGAAAAAAAGCTCATATTAGCTTGAATGAGAAAACAAGTAATTTCATTGAAGATACTTTGTTGAAAATCCCAATTTCTCAAGCATCTCAGGGGAAAACAGCGTCAGATGAGTTAGAACACCTCTTGAGCACAAAAGGTTTATCTATTAATCTTTTTAATCAAATTTACATTATTCTATCGAAAGAACTGAAGCAAAGCATGGAAAGAGATGTTCTTCAATCTCTCTTTTCTTTAAAAATAAGAAGTAAAAATGAACTATTCAGTAACATCACTATGTCCCTTTCAAGAAAAGCAGCAGAAGAGATCATAAACACCCTGAAACAGCAGGTAGCAAAAAGCATCTCCAACCTCGAAGAAAAAAACCTTGAAATTGAAAAGGAAATCGAGAAAGTATTTCAGGGATTTGATGATTCTGCAAAAAATTTGTGGACTTCAATCAACTCTGAAATAAACGCTATAAAAGAAGGCAAAGACGGTGGAACGATTGATGAGGTAAAAGACCGCTCAGAGGTTCTTAATAGTGTAATAACAAGAAAAATGTGGGCTCTGAGTGGCCTTCTGGGTCGAAAAACAAAACTCGATGCAACTATCAACAATCTTCGCATATTAGGGGGACTATCAATAGATGAATTAGTAAAGCATTCTCAGAAGATGGAAAACACCTCTGAAATTTTCAGTCTTTCCAACTTCTTTTTCGCATATATCAAACATTTTGGTAGAACCGTAGATAAGATACCACTAAAAATCATTCAAGAAGTAGAGCAGATTTTAAAATCCTCTGAAAAGATGGAGAATAAAGAAATCCTTTCCGACTTTATCGAAAGACATTTCATCGGAAAAAAATATCATCCAGATAGACTTCTGCAAAGATTTCTAAAGTGTTTCGAAGACATAATTCTGCCAATTTATATTGGAAATTCCATTATGGAATGTATTTCAATATGGCCGCCAATTGTTATTGATGAAAAATCTGCCAATATTACCTTCCTGGAACGAGAAGCACGCTATGTCGGAGATTTTCTTATCCCGGAAAAGAGATTTCTTTCTCTCGGCAAAATAGCTCTATCCTTAGAACCAGTATCAATAATAGAAGATACAAGCTTGACCAGTAAAATCGTCAAAACATTTTCTTCATTGGTAACTGCCCTGGTCTATGATATAAGAGGTTCAACGTTTATGGGACTGAAATTAGGAAATGCAAAAAAAGAGAGTGAAATACGAAGGGAATTTGGTTCAAGAATGCTCAAGATAGCTGAGAAATATGGAGCATTTCCCGTTAAAGATACCGGAGATGGAGGAATTCTTTTCTTTTCGGATAACTCTCGTGAACTCTATGGAGGAATATACTCACCTGGAAAAATAGGAAACGAATGGATTAGAACTAAACACAAAAAGGAAGAGCTCACACTAAGGGAAGGCGTTGACTGCGCAAAGAGAGCTACACTTACGGCAAAAGAAATGATATTGGAAGCACAAAAATTCGTTAGTGACAACATAAATGAATTTTCGGACTGGTTCAAGGAAGAAAAAGGAAAAAAACTATTTTTTAAGGGTATTACATATGCTCAACTTCCACCTTCGTTCAAGAAAATCTTCCAAATTGGAATCGGGATAGCAAGCGGTCACTCGGAAAAAGACATACATTTCTCTATGAATGCATACGGAGACCCAGATGTAACAGGTAACCTCATCAGAGATGCAAACCTCTACTCAAAGGCAAGAAATCCTGAGAGTTCGGTTATTCTTATGGATAGTTCGAGTTTGCTTAATCTTTTGCTCAACGAAGAAGATATAGAGCCTCTTTCTGAACATAAGAGTATCAAAGGGTACTCGGGCAAGGAAATCTACAGGTTGCTGCTTGATAAAACCTTAAGACAAACGGATTCGCGAATGAAGCAAGTATCCTACAAGATGAAAAAATATGGATTACTCTTGAAAAAAATAGGTCATAGAATCTTAATGACGGATAAAGATGAGAGGATTATTCCTACTCAGTCGATCGATGAATTGGGACTCAGTATCACTGATGCAGGACAATTCAAAGACACCAAAGGTGGAATCATAAAATTTCTGTATGAAGCCTTACTTGAGGAATAGGAACAGTGAAGCAACTATACGACCCTAAAGGTATTGAAGATAAATGGTATGATTTTTGGGAGGAGCAAGGCTTCTTCAATGCGGATATCGACAAAAATAAAAAGCCTTACACAATTCTTATTCCCCCACCGAATGTAACAGGTATTCTTCATGTCGGTCATGTTTTGAATATGACTCTTCAGGATGTCATCATAAGATGGAAAAGAATGCAGGGATATTCGGCTTTATGGCTTCCTGGAGCTGACCACGCAGGAATAGCGACACAAAATGTTGTCGAAAGGGAACTTAAGAAGGAAGGAAAATCAAGACACGATTTGGGAAGGGAAAAATTCATCAAAAAGGTCTGGGAATGGAAGGAAACCTATGAAACGAGAATCCTGTCACAACTTAAAAAAATTGGCTCGTCCTGTGATTGGAGAAGAAAAAGATTTACTCTTGATGCAGGCCTTTCAAAGGCGGTTGGGCAGGTTTTTTGCACCCTTTACGAAAAGGGTTTAATATACAGGGGACACTATATAATAAACTACTGCCCACGATGCAAAACTGCACTGTCAAACGAAGAAGTCGAGCATATCGAAACAAAAGGTAAATTGTTCTACATTAAGTATCCTATAGAAGGGAAAAAAGGATTCCTGACAGTTGCCACAACAAGACCAGAAACGATGTTTGGTGATAGCGCCCTTGCCTACAACCCAAAAGATGAAAGATATAAGACTTACAACAATAAACAAGTTATTATTCCAATAATTGGGAGAAAAATAAAAATTGTGAAGGATGACTTCGTAGACCTATCGTTTGGAACGGGACTTGTCAAGGTTACCCCTGCTCACGATGCAGACGACTTCGAAATTTCAAAGAGACACAACCTTGATACTGTATTTGTCATTGATAACGAAGGCAGGATGACAGAAGAAGCTGGAAAGTATAAAGGAATGGACCGTTTTGATGCCCGTGAAGCACTTATCAAAGACTTGAAGCAAATGGGTCTTCTGCAAAAAACGACCGAGCATACGCATTCGGTTGGACATTGTTACAGGTGTGATACAGTAATAGAACCTTATCTATCTTCTCAGTGGTTTGTAAAGATGAAGCCTCTTGCTGTAAAAGCCATTGACGCTGTGAAGCGTGGAGAAATTGCTTTTCACCTACCAAGATGGAAAAAGGTCTATTTTTACTGGCTTGAGAATGTTCGGGACTGGTGTATATCAAGACAACTATGGTGGGGACATAGAATCCCCGTGTGGTACTGTGATAAGTGCAATGAATTGGCAGTAAGTGTAGAAAAACCGAAAAAATGCGCAAAATGCGGCTCATGCGATTTCAAACAAGACGAAGATGTTCTTGATACCTGGTTTTCATCCTGGCTCTGGCCGTTCTCAACTTTAGGCTGGCCTGATGATACAGAAGAACTCCATTACTTCTATCCTACCGATACACTCGTTACAGGATGGGAAATAATCTTTCTCTGGGTTGCAAGAATGATTATGGCTTCTCTGGAATTCACAGGTAAAATCCCATTCAAGGATGTTTACTTCAACGGAATAGTAAGGGATGAAAAGCGAAGAAAACTATCCAAATCACTTGGTAACTCACCAGACCCGCTTGACATAATAGACGATTTCGGGGCGGATGCATTGAGAATGGGGTTGCTTTTCATTACACCTGAGGGGCAGGATGTGCTTTTCAGTACGGAAAGAATCGAAGTAGGCAGAAACTTTGCAAACAAAATATGGAATGCAGCACGATTTATCTTATCATCCATCGATAAACAGAATCTCAAGCAGAAAAACAAGTCCTCCCATCCTGAAACCGCTGAAGGTGAATGGATATTCTCAAGAATCGAATGGCTCAAGAAAGAGATAACATCAATGTTAGAACATTTCAGGTTCAATGATGCTGCAAAAACCCTGTATGAATTCTTCTGGCATGAATTCTGTGACTGGTATCTTGAAATGGTAAAACCTATGCTTAAAGGAAATGATAAGAACGCAAAACAGAATATTTCCTTTGTAATGGTAGAAACACTAAAAACACAATTAAAGTTACTGCATCCTTTTATGCCCTTTATAACGGAAGAAATCTATCAAAAATTGCCACACAAGGACAAGAGTATTATGATCAGCAAATGGCCCGAACTTAACAAAACCTACGTAAACAAACAGAGAGAAAAGGAATTTTACCTCTTGAAGGAAACCGTTACAGCATTGCGCAATATACGGGCAGAGATGGATATCCCACCCAAAAAACTCTCACCCTGCATTATCACATCAACGAATCCATCTTCTTTGAACTGGACAAGAAACTATGAAATATATATAAAAGAACTTGGCAAGGTAGATAAATTAACTATTAAACCAGATGTCCAAAAACCTCCTTATTCTGCTTCATGGGTTGTTCAGAACATGCAAATATATGTCCCGCTCAAAGACATTATCAATATCGAAGTCGAAAAACAACGTCTGACCAAGGAGATCGGAAAACTTGACAAACAACTAATGGCTCTGGATAGAAAATTAACAAATGCGAAATTCTTGAAAAAAGCTCCAAAGGAAATTGTGGAAAATACCGAGAAAAAAAGAGAGGAATTTCACATAAAAATAACAAAACTTCAAAACAATCTTTTATCCATTACAGAAGATAAATGAAAAAGAAAACCAAGAGAAAAAGAGTAAAAGATAAACTGGCAAAAAGAAGGGGGTTTAAGAAAACAAAAAGGAAAATTCCTCCTCCCAAATCCAAAAAAACAGTTTCACCTGAAATACTAAATAATCTAATGATGAGCACACTCCCACTCGCGAACCTTGAGGGATTAAGAGATATCAAATTTAACGAGGAAAAACTAACAGTTTTTCTTAATTCGGCAAAAACTGCACCCGAACAAAAACCTATTGATTTCATTAGGAACGGAATAAGAGCTACATTAACCCAGGAAATTTTCCGCAAGGTCAATGGAATTTTATCCAAAAACGCACAAGAAAAGGATGAACAGGAGCAAGTGCTCATTGCCATAGATGCATACTTTAAGGTGTTAAACATGCGTATCTCCCCTGAATTCATACCTATGTTTGCCATCCTTTTTGCAAGACAGGTAAAAACACATCCACTGTCAGATGACCCTAATATCTGGAAATATATAATGAACTTCCTTCCCAAAAAGGTCTTAGCTCCAAAAGAAGAAGAGACCGTCATTATACCTGGAACACAGACACAAAAAGAGCAGGGAAAACAAACAGAAGCACATGACAAACGCTATCCACACATCATTCTCCCAAAATAAAAAATAGGTGATATAAAAATATTTAGCAAGAAAGAGTTACTGTTTCGATAAGCAAGGAAATATGAAAAAAACAATCTCAGAGAAGAATTTCATTAGAAAATATGTTGCGAAATCCTTTTTCGTCATTTTCTCGTTATTGCTACTTAGTTGTTTCTTCTTCGACACAAAAAGGGAATTTGTAGTGCAGGAAAAACTTCTCCTGCAAGCCCAAGATGCAGCCATAAATGAAAGATTCATAGAGGCTTTTGACCTGTATAACCTGCTCCTTTCTCTTGATAAAATATCAAAACAAGGAACTTCGGAGCTTGAAAAACTCTACGAAAAATTCAGGGAATACAATAGAGCCATCCGGTTAATCTGCGATTATAAAAAGCTAGTTCCGAAAGACGCAGACTTTGATTCTATACTTGGTGAACTCTATTACAAAACAGGAAATTACGAAAAAGCAATTCCCTACCTCAAAGATGGCAGTATTTCAAGCCTCAAGAAAGCCATGTGTCTTGAGAAAACCTATAGATTGGCAAAAGCAGAATCCATTTATACTTCCCTTGCTCCTTCATTTGAAATTATCTCGGGTTACTTAAGCACAAGGATTGCATACTGTCAGGCTGCAAAGGGTGTTCCAGAGAGTGTTGTAGACCTTTTCCAACGATTGGGAAAGGCAATTAAAAATAAAAAAGAGAAATATATAATTGCAATCGAACTGCTTGATAATTTCACGAAAAATGAAAACTATGACGACGCTTTGAGACTGATTTCACTTTTACAAAAGGAATATATAGAAAAGGAAAACACACTTAATCTTAGAGAAGCAAACATTTTTTGTTCTATGAAAGAAGAAGAAAAAGGATTCGAGCTTTATCATGCAATATTGACTAAAGGAGGTTCGTCCGGATATCAAGCGGGAATAAAGCTTCTCAATGTTAAGAAACTACTTCCCAAAGAATATTTCAAATTTGCTGTTCTTTGCTACAATATGGGAGATTTCAGAAATGCAAGAAATACACTTAAAGACTATGTTAAGGGATCTAACAGTAAGTATGCTCGGTATCTTCTGGCTATGTCATACTACAAACTGGGGCAAAACGAAGATGCCGTCAAAGTGTTCGGGAAACTTAAGAATTCTTATCCAGAAAAAAAACAGACTATTCTTTATTACCTCGGAAAAGCAGAAGAAAAATCAGGTGATTATATAAATGCAATGAAGGACTATACGGATGCTGGAAAGAACAAGGAAAGTAGATATGCAGACAATGCGATTTACCTTTCAGGGCTCTTGAAAGAAAACAAAGGAGACTTTAATGGAGCATTGGAAATCTATAAAAATATAAAGAAGGAATTTAAGCACGGTGATTATATTTACAAAGCAATGCTCCGAGGTGCCATTTTGAGTTACAGGGAAAAGGACTACTCCCTTTCCAATGACTTCTTAACCAGGGCTCTCGAAATGTCCAAAAAGGGAAGAAGTGATTATGTATCAGTACTCTACTGGCTCGGAAGAATAGAAAACATAAAGGGCAATATTCCAAAAAGGGATTCTATCTGGAGTCAGATTAGAACAGCAACCCCTCTTGGTTATTTCGCTTTCCTCCTTGGAAATAATAATATCACCACTTTAGAAAAAAATACAAAAACATGGCTTTCCACCTGGACAGATACCGTCATACACTTGAGTGAACAGGACAAAATATACTGGCAGAGAGGAATTACTTTCCTAAATATAGGGCTTCCTGAAGAAGCAGATAGGTCTTTTTCCAATATCAACATAAAACCTTTCGCAGCATTCAAATTAGCGCAGATGTTTAAGAAAAGGGGATTTGATTATGAATCAATACTGTATGCACTTAAGGTTAAAGGAAACTCACCCGGGAGCTACTTCTCCAAGGCTCCGGAGGAGCTTTTGAAGATAGAATATCCTCTTCTCTATCTTCCAACAATTATTGCTGAATCAAAAAAATATAATGTCGAAACCGACATAATGGCTGCTCTCATTCATCAGGAAAGTGCATACCGGAGAAATGCAGTTTCAGTTGCCAATGCAATTGGGCTTACTCAACTCCTACCACCAGTAGCCGAAGAAGTGGCTTCGAATTATAGAATTACATACTCCGGTCCGGAAGACTTGAAAAACAAACCAGAATTGAGCATTGAACTCGGAACAGCACATTTTTCCGGACTTCAAAATAAATTTCACACTTACGAGTTCAGCCTTGCGGCATACAATGCAGGAGAAGGAAAAGCGGAAGAATGGAAGCACAAATGGGGACAGGATTCACCCACATATCTAGATATGATTACCTACAACGAAACTCGCAGTTATGTAAAAAGGGTGCTTGCGAAAAGGGAAATATATAATATTCTGTGGAATTTGCAACCACTTGGCGTTTCTCAAAAACAAACTACCACTCCCAGTACACATTAGAAAGACACAACAAAACGATCACTTCTGCACACATTATTCTTTTTATGGATATTTCGAGCTTACAGTCTTTTCATACAGAAGTTTCCTGATGCAAACAAGATGGCAGAAATGATAAAGAAACTAAACAGATTTGAGTTCACAGAGAGAGAGGTAAAGGATGAAAGAAAAAATAAGGAAAATCAGGGAATTTATTGAGAAGGAGAAGTTGGGATGCTTGCTCATTGACTCTCCCTTTGAGATACTTTATCTTTTGAACATTAAAAAATCATTCAATTTTGTTGAACTTAATATGCTTCTAATTATTTCACCTGAAAAAATGTTCCTGATTACAAATCCCATAACACTAAGCTTTTTAAGCGAGAATCTCCCGAATGATATCAAAGTTATTGAAACCGAAACACAGTCATATGTAGAGCACCATTCCAGATATATAAAAGAAGCAAGGCAAATTATCAAAACAAATAAAATAGTAGATGTGGGACTTACGAGCACAATGTACTTAGATGCTGCAGAAAAATGTATCAGGGTAATAAACCCTGTCCTTTCACTATCCGCCATAAAATCCAGTGAAGAGATCAAACTCATCAGGAAATCAGCACAAATATTAAGAAATGTGTACAAAGAGATTAAGAAAACTATCAAAACCGGATGTGGTGAGATTGAGCTGAGGAATGAAATAGATGTGTTACTACATAGCCAAGGCTCAGAGAAACGTGCTTTTCCAACGCGTGTCGCTTTCGGAAAAAATACCTCAAACATTTTTCCTGTATCTACTATGAAGAGACTCGAAGACAATGACATAATTTCATTGGATATGGGAGGACTCTATAAAGGATATATGGCAGATTTTGGAAGAACTGTTTTTCATGGAAAAGTCGATGCCGAGAAAAAAGAAATTTATGATATTGTGCTTGAAGCATACAAAAAGATGAAAGCATTTATCAAACCTGGTATCGTAGCTTCTTCTGCCGATCGAGTCGTTAGAGACCATTTTGCTGAATTCGGACATGCGAAGTTTTTCTTTCATCCTCTTGGCGAAAGTGTCGGGTTTGTAAAAGGTGGAATTGCTCTTGCGCCAGATAACAACAACGTCATAAAGCCTGGAATGACTTTTGTTGTGGAACCTGCACTGTATCTACCGAACTGGGGTGGAGTGAAGATCAAGGAAACCATCCTTATAACAGAACAGGGTATGGAGGAGCTTACGGGGGGCCCAGAAAAAGATGACTGAGCTTTTTGTTCAAAATAATGAGAAAATCAAGAATCCCCTTGCGGATAGGGTAAGACCCACCGAGTTCTCCGAATTCATAGGACAGAATCACCTCGTTGGGAAAGGAAAAGCTCTAAGAAAAGCAATAGAAGAAGGAAAAATACCATCCATGATACTCTGGGGTCCACCAGGAAGCGGTAAGACCACTCTTGCTTTCCTGATTTCCAAATACACAAAGGCTCACTTTGTCAATTTCAGTGCAGTGCTTTCCGGTATAAAAGAAATCCGGAGCGTAATTGAAGAAGCAAAAATGCAGCGTCGACTCAAGGGTGCTCAGGTCATTCTTTTTGTGGATGAATTTCATAGGTTTAACAAGATGCAGCAGGATGCGTTTCTGCCTTATGTGGAAGATGGCACCCTTATACTCATAGGGGCAACAACGGAAAATCCATCATTCGAAATCAACTCCGCGCTTCTTTCAAGGGTAAAGATATATGTATTGAAAAAACTTAAGAAAACGGAAATAGAAAAAGTGCTTAAAAATGCTGTCAAATCCAAAAATGGGCTCAATGGAAGTGTAACTCTAACTCACGAAGTATTTGATTTCATAATCAACATTGCTGACGGGGATGCAAGGGTTGCTCTCAATATACTTGATATAGCTAATAGTGTAACAACATCAAAGGAAAAAAGCAAGACAATTGACCTTGAAATTGTGGAGGATGTGGCACAAAAAAGAACACTCTTTTACGACAAGAAACAAGGAGAGCATTATAATGTAATTTCGGCATTACATAAAAGCATAAGGGGCAGCGATCCCGATGCTGCTCTTTATTATCTTGCTCGAATGCTTGAGAGTGGAGAAGACCCTCTCTTTATTGCAAGAAGGCTCATAAGGGCTGCAAGCGAGGACATTGGACTCGCTGACCCTTTTGCTTTGACACTCGCTGTATCGGCAAAGGAAACAGTACACTTCATAGGTATGCCAGAATGCAGCCTTGCGCTTGCCGAAGTAGCAGTCTATCTTGCCACATCACCCAAAAGTAACTCCATTTATCTTGCTTACGAAGACGCAAAGAAGGATGTCTACGAAGTTCCTAATGCAGAAGTCCCATTCAAGATAAGGAACGCACCAACATCGCTGATGAACGAAATCGGATACGGAAAGAACTACAAATATGCCCACAACTTTCCGGATGCCTTTGTTCCCGAAGGTTATCTGCCGAATGCACTAAGTGGGAAAATATACTATAAACCCCTTGAAAGAGGAAGAGAAGCAAAAATCAAGGAAAGATTGGAAAAATGGCGTGCATTAGTTCGGAAAGAACGAAAAAAGAAAAATGGCTGACGAGGCTGTCATTCTGAGTAAACTAATCATATTAGCTCTGGAAGAATCTAAAGTATATCGAAAATGAAAAAATTGATTTATCTTATATGTTTGATGGTGTTCTTATTGGACGTCCTTTGCATTCGGCAACTGAGAACTCAGGAAAAGGAACAAGTTGCCAGAGAACCTACAAAACAGGAAACAACAAAATCTGATGGAGACAAATGGCTTGCGTGGGATAAGTTCCTACATTTTACCGCAAGTGCTGGAATAACGGGACTATCGTACCATTTCTATCACTGCCAGTTCAATAATCCTGAGACAAACAGTGTTTATTTCTCGCTCTCCATTGCAGGCGCATCAGGCATTGGAAAGGAATTTATTGATAAAAACTACAGAAAAACAGGATGGAGCTGGAAGGATATTGTTGTAGATGGGGCAGGAATACTTGCTGGATATCTTCTATTTATTGAACTAAAAAAACAATAAGCAAATGAAAAAAGTCCTTATTACAAGAAAAATTCCTGAAATCGCAATCAAAATGCTGAAAAAGCACTTCCAGCTTCGAATTAACGAAAAAGATAGGCAGTTAACGAAAAAGGAAATTATTAAACAAGCAAAAGATGTGGACGCCATCCTTTCGCTGTTAAACGATAAAATTGACAAGGATGTAATGGATGCATCAAGAAATCTAAAAATAATTGCAAATTATGCTGTAGGTTACGATAATATAGATATAAAAGAAACAATAAAAAGAAACATAACAGTAACCAATACTCCCGATGTCTTAACGGAAACTACGGCCGAGCTTGCCTGGGCACTGCTCTTTGCAACAGCAAGACGCATTGCCGAAGGTGATAGATTTATAAGAGCAGGCGAATTCAAAGGATGGCAGCCAAAACTCCTATTAGGTTATGACATATATGGAAAAACACTGGGGGTTATTGGGGCTGGACGCATAGGAACTGCTTCTGCTTTAAGGTCAAAGGGATTTAATATGAGAGTTTTGTATTTCAACCGAAGTAAGAACATCTTAATGGAAAAAAAACTGAAAGCAAAAAAAGTCACACTGGCAAAGCTGCTAAGAGAATCAGATTTTATCTCACTTCACTTACCTCTAACAAAAGAGACATATCATCTAATCGGTAAAAATGAAATCGAATTGATGAAAAAAACAGCGATTTTAATAAACACTTCACGCGGTCCTATTATCGATGAAAAAGCCCTCGCAAAAGCCCTTGAGAAAAAACGAATAGCAGGAGCTGGTCTCGATGTATATGAAAATGAACCAACAGTAACAAAAGAGCTTCTAAGACTTGAAAATGTAGTGCTGACTCCTCATATCGGTAGTGCATCATACGAGACCAGGGAAAAAATGGCAATAATATCAGCACAGAGTATAATCGACGTTCTAAGAGGAAAAACTCCTGGAAATGTGGTAAACAAATAATATTGTCATTGAGAACAACTCATACTTCAATTCCCCTTTTTGAAAAAAGGGGTTTCAGACAACCTCATCAAAACTTGACTATCCTTCTCGTTTTGGTAAAGTTACCAGCACTCATCCTGCAGAAATACATTCCAGCTGCCACCTTGCTATTGGTTTTATTCGTTCCATCCCACACAAGCTGATAGTAACCTGGTTCACGAACACTGTTTACCAACCTCCTTATTCGCCTTCCGGACAGGTCGTATATGTCAATCGTCACTTTTGTCTTGCGAGGAACCTGATACTTAATACTCGTCCTAAAAGCAAATGGGTTAGGATAACTCTGGTTAAGTCCAAACACCTTTGGCGCATTAATATCGCGTGTATAAACGGAAATCGACATTCTCCAGGTCAATTTCCCTTCTATGTTAATATCTCCAAGCCTGTATGTGTAACTTCTGTTTTCTTGCACTTCGCTATCCGTGCATTCATAAGAATAGCCTTTTGGAGAATTTCCTTCCGAGGGAACAGTACCAATAGTATTCCAGTCCTTGTCATCTCTTCTATCAATTCTCCACAGCGCATTATCCTTTTCACACTCTGTTTTCCATCGAAGCAAAACCTCTCCATTCTCAAAATCACCAGTAAATGAAGAAAGTTCAACTGCGGTGGGAGGCACTGTGCCCCACTTGAGTTTCCATACCTGGTTAGTCTCTGTCCATGACCCAGAATTATCGCCTCCACATACATATATTTCAAATGTATCTGTTACCCCGTCCCTGGCTACAAGAAAATCGTTACGTGTAATAAGCATAGGGTAATTGGGCAAGGCTGTCCAGGTACTTGTCGAAACATCATACTCCCATGCATGGTCTGTAATCGAGCCAATTAAATTTCCTGTGAAACCTCCCACTGCGTAAAGGTAGGGGGTAGTCTGACGATAGATTTGGGTAGCTCCGTTATTGAAGACTGAACCATCGGGAATTCCGCTGCCTACAGTCCATGTAATAGTCTCACAATTTAACGGATTGATAACTCCGTAGTAAAGGGTTGTGTAAAGCAATGCACCGTCGTATCCACCAACGAGCCAGATAGTATCTCCCAATATTGCAACACCTTCCATCATATTAGCTGCAGGCAGGACAGTCCCAACCGTCCAGGAATTCGTATATGTATTGTATACCTGAACATCAGTAGATGGAGCCGCTCCGTTGTAACCACCAAGCATATAGATAAGCGAATCATTGTAAATTACCTGCCCACCGGCAATACGGGCAAGTGGAATATTAGTGCCACTTGACCAGGAGTCAGTCCCTATATCGTAAATGTAGTTGTAGCTGTTAGGCACAACATTGTAACCACCAAATATGTAAATCTTCCGATCCCACTGTATAACAGATGCATCTATCCAGTCTATCGCTGTGGGCATAGCAGCCATCGTTGCCCAGATGTTCGTCTTAGGGTCATACCGATATGTCCAGTTGTAGTATGTGTCATCTACATGATAACCACCAAAGTTGTATATCCTATCACCCATTGGATCGTAACAGGTTGCATGGCACATCTCGGCAGTCGGCCTGTCGGCACACCTTATCCACTGACTGACGAGTGTTGTTGTCGTCTGTTGGATAAGTGTGTCGTTCGAAGTATCCATATCACCTAACAAGACTGTGTATGCTGTCACATCGTAAACGATTCCCTGTGTTGGTCCGGCTGTCCAGGAAGTGGGAAATGTAAATGTTGAAGACATACCAGGATTAAGGGTCAAACTTCCATTATCACTGTAAACCTGTACTCCACTTGAGTCGATTCTAAAATAGATGTTAAAGGTTGCAGGATTAGCACCATAGTTCCTGAACATTGCAGAGGGAGTAACTGTTTCATTTATCAATACAGTCGCTCCAGGGACATTAATAGCCTGTGTTCCAACATTCCACGCCAGAGGTGGTTGATCATCCCTTACATATAAGCCGACAATAGCATCGGGGTCACCCTGAACTAATGCAAAGAGAACATCACAGTTTCTGAAACCTTCATAGAAACTAAGACCACCTGCATAAGCAGGTATAGTAACCGTTGGCTGATAGCCAAAGGTCAGACCTGTAAATGTCTGTGTGGAGGGGTCGTATTGCTCAATCTCTCCAAACCATCCTGTACCGGGGTCATCCTGACTGTGCCACCATATCCATCCACCATCTGACAAATCGGTATCATAAGCAGAACCATACATTGTGTATGTATTGGCAGCGCTCCCAAGATTGGATACAGACTTGTTAAACCAATACACAGGAGCTGCGAAGTTTGCTGCATAGAACCAGAGATTATCATCCATCCAGGCAAGGGCGCGATTGGGATTTTCAGGGCCGGCATATGAACCATAATTGGTCAAAGTTCCAGTTGTTAAATCAACACCAAACTTCTCAACAACGGCATCACAGCTTCCATACAACGTATCTACTCTGTCAGAACCAGCATAAACATTATCCCAGGCAAGATCACGCCATCCCCAGCCAACAGGGGTAAGCTGGTCCATTTTCCAAATTAGGTTCCCGAGCGTATCAAGGACGTATAAATAATTCGGATCGGGATTAACCGTACCACCTCCACCTGTAACATAGAAATATGTTCCATCGTATTCAACACCCAGAAGTTGGTCGTCGCCTGTCGGGGTTTGAACTTCCTTTTCATATATAATATCACCTAACTGCAACTGAGTACTTGTATAGACAAAGGCTGTGTCATTACTCGGATTTTCATCACCGGCAAGTTGTGTATAAATCTCAGTATAAAAAAGCAAATCCTTTCCAAGAGACACGCTTCCAAAATTGTAAACAGAATCAGCACCTGATGGAAAGTTTATGAAGTTCGCAATCTGCGTAAAAATAACATTCCACGCATTTAGTGTATCATAAACATTTGCCGTTACACTGAAAGTTGCTGATGATGTCCCGAAGTTGTGAATCCGACCAATAACATCATAATTGCCCGATACGGTTTTTCCAGCGGGTGGACTCATAACAGTTATGGTAGAAACATCCAATGCCGAGGCTCCTGCCCATTTGAGTTTCCATACCTGATTTGTTTCGGTCCACGTCCCGGAATTATCACCACCGCAAACGTATATTTCAAATGTATCCAACACTCCGTCTCTTGCAACAAGAATGTCGTTTCGGCTAATATTCATCGGATAGTCAGGCAGTGCTGTCCAGGTTGATGCGCCTATGTTGTATTCCCAGGCATGGTTTGTAATGGTTGCCGCATTCTCGAACCCGCCCACTTCATACAAACATGAATTTACACGAACCATTTGAGTAGCCCCATTATTGAAATTGGGGACCGGGAGTGCATCTCCTGCTGACCAGATGATGCTCTCGCAGTTTGCAGGATTTATAACTCCATAATAAAGAGTACTGTAAGCTGCTGCACCGTTGTATCCACCAACAAGCCAGATGGTATCACCATGTGTTGCTACTCCTTCCATCATATTATCTGCTGGTAGAGCGGTTCCAACGGTCCATGAATTCGTATATGTATTATATATCTGAACATCAGTTGACGGACCTACTCCATCGTAACCACCAAGCATATAAATAAGTGAATCATTGTAAACTACCTGTCCACCTGCCATACGGATTATCGGCATATTAGTTCCACTTGACCAGGAATTTGCTACGATATCGTAGATGTAGTTATAATTGTTTGGCACAACATTATACCCTCCAAATATATAAATACTCGAATTCCATTGGATGGCGGATGCATCTATCCAGTCTATCGCAGTTGGCATAGGTGCCATTGTAGCCCAGCTATCAGTTACAGGATCATACCGATATGTCCAGTTGTAGTATGTATCATCTGCGTGATAACCTCCAAAGTTGTATATCCTGTCACCTGCGGGATCATAGCAGGTTGCATGGCACATCTCGGCAGTCGGTCTGTCGGCACACCTTATCCACTGACTCACAAGAGATGTAGTCGCTTGCTGTGTGAGCGTATCGTTCGAAGGGTCCATATCAGTCGCCAGAACTGTATATGCCGTTACATCGTAAATAATTCCGGCACTCGGACCCGCTGTCCAAGGGGTAATGAAAACAAATGTTGAACCTGAAGCGGAATTAAGAGTTAATGTTGCCATATCGCTGTAAACATTTACAGCGCTTGAATCGATTTCGAAATAAACATCAAAGGTTTCGGTTGCTATCCCATAATTTCTAAATGTTGCAGAGGGGTTTATTGTTGTATTTATCAGGATGTTCACCCCCGGGTTATTAATTGCCTGAGTTCCTACATTCACTGCAAGGGGAGGAGAGTCACCTATGTCTATTTCCCATATCCAGGCAGCGTTGAATGCCGTGGTCCAGAGATACTGACCATCATAGGTAATTCCTTCAGGCGTTAAAACAGCACCTGGATGGGCAAACTGATCCAGGAGAATCGCGGTAGCTCCAGAGACATCGAGCTCTTTTATGTCATTTGCACCACTATTATCGGTAATGAACAGCGTTGCTCTCTGTGAGTTCCATGCACAATCCATAACCCACTGAACACCCGCGGATGCGATATCTACGGTCCTGATGGTGCCACCTGCAGTTGAAACAAGATAGGCAGTTCCGCCCGGGGCATCCATTATCCACAGATCCGTCCCGTCATTTGTGATACCCCTGGAATTCGTTCCTGCCGGGGAAACAAAAGAACTTATTGTAGCACCTGTAATCGGGTCTATTTCGTATGTTGTCCCCGTCGTTCCAAAACCCTGAATCCAGAGACTCCCGTTTAGATATGTAACACCAAGGATAAATTCGTTTATGGACGTAGTGATTGTATTTACAACTACTCCCGTATTCGGGTCAATCTGATATACCTGAATAGGCGTAGCAGCATTGGAAGCGTTCCAGAGATATGCACCATCCCAGCCAAGTCCCATATGGCTTGCCCCGGGTGCTGGCACGGAATCTATGACTGTTTGCCTGCCACCCAGATTTAAACCCTGTCTGCTCCTGTCTGTCAAATCGTGATGACCAGATGAGCCGTCTGCTCTCATACTCGCTGTTGTTTTGCCGCTTGAAAACAAAGCAATGTTTTCGAATATAGAATTCCCATAAAAAAAAACGCTTGGTGTCATGAAGTTAGTTATGGGAAAAACATTATGAGGAACAGCCCTATTTGCAACGGAATGTGTTACACCAAAATCACTTTCTCTGTACGCTTCAACATATTCTCCTCTTTTAGAAGAAAGAACATCTTTTTTAGCTGCTTGTCTAAGTTTTTCGTTCTTTTTAGAAAGACCTAATTTCCTGTTTTTCTGAAAACTTGTGGAAGAACTTCTAAGAGAAGTGGTTTGTGAAAATAACACAGTGGTAATAAAAAGAGACAGAATAATGCCCGTAATACACATAAGTTTCCTTGAGAACATACTTCCTCCTTTATTGGTCTAATGGCATATTATAATGAGTTTCTGACATTTATCCTAATATTATGTTTTAATTTTAATGAAGGTTTCCATTTCTTTTTCCAATTTATATCTATAATTATGTGCAATTTTCGTGCCATAGTTTTGGCTTGAACTAAGGCTATATTAATAGTAACTTAGCAATCAATGGGAATACCAAATCTTCTCAAATTGAGTGCAAATTTTGCCCTTTCTGTTTCCCTTTAACTAACTATCTATATTACTCAACTTATTTTTGTTTAAAAAGTGCAATTTTTGCATTCCTGTACATAATTTCCGGCTGAAAAAAGTTTTATCTGCATAAAAACTCCTCTCCCGTTAAATAGACACTGTAAGAGATGAGACTTAGCAATCTACAGGTATTGTTATTTAACGGGGCGAGCAATGACAGAAAAGCTTCATACCGCTTTATTTATTCTATTCTTGATATCCTTAATCTCTTGCATATCTTCAAAACTCCAACCATTTTGCAAGAACGCAATAGAATTATTCTGCCAGAGTGGGTCTAAATCTTTAAAATTTCCAAATCTTTCGAAATCCGCAGAACCAGGGACAGGTGAATATTCACTTACAAAAACCTTTGCTCCAAACCGGGAAACAAATTCTAATGTTTTTATGACATCTTCTTTCTGCTCATCACTTCGTCCTGCCATTACATAGATACCAATATCCTGTCGAGCGACACCAGCATTCAGAAGATTCGAAACTGCAGTCTCAACTTCTTCATCCGTTACCTTACCTCCTGTCTTCTTCTGGAAATCTCTGCGGCTGCTCTCAAACCCTATTCTGATTGTTTGAAAATTGCATCTGTAAAGCATTAGAGCCACTTCTCTTGTTATGAATCTGGCATTGATACCATTAGGTGTATGAAATCTAACCTTATATTTTCTTTTCAATACTTCCTCGAACAAAGGCAGAAAGTGTTTTCCAGGGTTAAAGAGTATCGCATCGTCGTAGAAAGCAATATCTTTAACCTTCAATTTGTTCACATAAATATCAATCTCACTTAGAATTTTTTCTTTATCAACAGGGGAAAATTCAGGCACAAGCAAGTTAGAGACACAATATGTGCAGTGGAAAGGGCAACCTAAAGAGGTCACCATAGACACGTAAGGAAGCACATTGTAAAGATGATAAGCAGGTGAATATGTATTCAAGAACTCTTCTACACTAAATTTGTCTATGCTGTCATCCAATTCTTTAAAAGCAGGATAAGGATTCAGCCCATCAATCACTGCATCTGCCCCACTCTCATTTCTTGCATGTTCTGTTAAGAGTGTGGGATAAATACCCCCAAGAATAATCTTTGCTTCTGGCAGCTCTTCTCTTGCAAGTTTTATTATCTCAAGCACACCCGGATACCAATAGGTCATAATGGAAGTAATAACAACTGCATCGATATCCTTCATTCCTTTTAATTCGTTCTTAACAATGGAATAGGGAATGCCAAATCTTTTGTATTTTCTGCGAATGCTTTTCAGTTCTTTAGGTTTCTCAATCTCTTCTTCATAGAACCTACCAGTGCCGTATCCTCTATTAATAGGTTTAATACCATTCTTAATCATAGCAGGATGAAAACGGTCAAGGCAATCAAGAAATGTTACATCAAAACCTTGTTCTTTAAGAAATGAAGCAATGTACAGAAGCCCAAGTGGCTTTAACCAGAAATCGAATGCAGAAAAATCATAAATCCAGGGATTAATAAGGAGAACTCTTTTCATTGTATTTCATGTGTGGGGGTAGCCGCAGGCTCTTGTCCTGAGCGTAGTCGAAGGGTCAACCTGCGTTGTTTTTCACACCTAACCTCTTAAAAACATTTTCATTGGGCAATCCGGTCCATCAGCGAAGCAGAATAACCTTCTTTACTATAGAATGTCCCTGAGCCGTGAATTTGATGAAATAAACACCTCTTCCAAGATGATTACAAATTACTGGATACTTGTGCCTCCCAGGTGAACCAACAAGTCCAATTCCATTATCGAATCTACCTGAAACATCATAAACCTCTATAAGAACTTCCATTTTCTTGGGCAAAGTCAGAGAAATATTGAAACTATTACCTTTAATTATCGTAGGAATGCTAAACTTGAATTTCGAGTCTTTGCTCTCTGTAATATTGGATTCCATTGTTCCTTCGCTGCCTTTGGAGTTATATTTTCTGAAAGGCTTGAAATCAACTATGCCTAGGTTGTTATCGTCATAATAATCGTAAATAATTTTAGCAATGGTATCTTCTGAATTTGTGCCCCAGCAATTTCCCTGTGCAAGAATGTAGTTTGGGGTATTGTTGTAAACCGCATAGTTTTGTAATGTATCAAGCGTATCATTTACAGTAATGAATAGATTTTGTCCACTCATTCCTATTCCAAAAATTGGCAAGGCATTATCAGTAATAAAGACGCCAGTAAGATTGTTGGTTATCTCATTCTTCCTTACCATTCCAATCGCACAATCGGAGAATACCATTCCCGTACCATTATCATCAAAGGTATTATCATATACAAGTGCTAATTGAAACTTCCCTTCCTCAATCCTGCGCTGGCCATTGTTTACCCCGTTAGAGGTAGGAAAAGAATTGTTTATCTTTTCCGCAATCTCTAATGGGGTCATTGCGAGTAATTCTTCCTTATTCTCTGCCGAAGCAATCCCATAAAATCCCCTCTTGAGAGGGGTGTCATATACCGTATGGTGTATGACGGGGTGTGTAATGAAACCTAACATCTGTAACCTATCATCTCGTCTTTCTCCTTTTAGCACCAACCCCGTTACATTCCCCCTGAATTCGCACCTTTTAACCATATTCAAAAAACCATCATTTATAATTGCACCGTAACCATTGCTTGAAAATTCGCTGTCTGTTATCTTTGTGAACTTTGAGGCTGAACTTATACCAGTATTGGAAAATGCAATCTCACAGAACTTAACCTTAAATGGTTTGTTGAGGGCATAAGAAAGACCCTGTTCTGCGTATTTAACAGTAAGATATTCAACAGTTAAACTTGAATCGGGTGTTTCATATCTGATGCCATACCAATCACCCATATCAGGCTCGACATCATTTGAAGTGAATACAACGGGGATTGAATCATTACCTAGAAGATGCAAATCTCCATTGACAATGAATTCTGCCCTTGCAGTATCAAGACCAGAATGTTCATAATCATAATGAGAAATGAATTTCACAAAAACTCCCGGCTCTATCGTTAAGACAACACCTGAATCCACCCATACATCACCTCTTATCATTATATTCTCAGACCAGGTAGCGTCTCTTGTTATATGTCCGCTGAATCCTTCTGGAATTACCGGAGTAATGTAGAAATATCCCGAATCCGGATACCTTGACATATTCCCAGCAGAATCTGCCGCAATGAAATAATAGGTAATCAAACTATCTCTCGGGAACAGCAGACCTTTCCCCGCGTTGCTTTGGTAGCCGCACCTTTTAAGGTGCGTGACGAAATCTTCGGGAGTAGCAGAGCTTACTCTGCGTGGGTCGTTTTGGAGTAGCAGACCTTGGTCTGCGCCCTTCCGCACATTCTTCGGTTCATATACCAGTACCAATTATCAGCAATACTGTCGTGAGTGGTCCCTATTTCATTATAGAAAAGGCTGTCCATTGCAATGCCAATACCATCGGTAATCTCACAGCCAACAAGATACGTAGAATCTAACTCCATAACAGCAACAGAATCACCAAAGACTGGCGGTATGTAATCATAGACCTGGTTGAGTATCTGTGATGTTCCATTTAAATCAGGTGTTATGTAATGTGTCTGGACCAGATATCTATACCTTTTTTCTCCACTTACAGCCGTGTCTGTGAAAGCCTTATCGGTCAATGAATCTGCAATCACCACAAACTCCAAGCTGTCCTCTTTCAATACTTTATAAAAGATACTGTCCATTTCATAATAAACATTTGCATGAGCTAACAGATTGCCGAATGTAGTATCCTGTGCCCAAATGCTATCCATAACAAGGCTTCTGTAAACATACTTGTTTCCATCACCAAAAAGGTTTACGCCATCACAGGAAAAAATAATGAAAAGCTCATCTGCTAATGTGAGCGAGTCAATCCCCATCTCAATCCAGTTTGCAGTATCGGCAGTAACTTTTATTTCCTGTGGAGGATACACCTCAACACCAGGTAAACCCTCTTCTACAGAATAGAATCCAATATTTACTATCCCCGTATCCGGTACAATCTTTTCAGCATACACAGAAACAGTCTTTAACTCGGCAGGCAGATACTGCGGTGTAAACCTTACGGCAAATGTATCAGCCCCTGTTTCGTACGGATAGCCGGAATGGTATATAAGTCCTTCTGAAGCCACATCCCAGGATATTTCAATCCGTTTATTTGACGTATCTGTTTCACAGTTAGATGGAGGCAGTGCACCCAACACCCAGAACTTGTTGTAATCGATTGCAGGAACTCTGGTGCTATTTCCAAAACTATCCGTAAGTGCAATATAATAGGCAATATCTGTGCCTCTCGGCTGCGAAGGAATCTTATAAATCAAAGTGTCACCCGCCCCTGATGTGTGCCTTACCTTATTCAGTGTGTAATCATTGTAGTAGTATAATGTGTCATATATAGGGGTCTCGTCCGTCGCCGTAATCCTCACTGTGTAGTCCGTGTTTGGATTGTATGTATTTTTTGGAACTTCTATAAACTGGACTACTGGCGGCATTGTGTCAGGCACATAGACCATAAATCCCTCGCTTGAATGAGCAAGGAATATGCTGTCCTTATAGAATGAATAACTTAAGAATGCCGCTCCTCGCTCAAGTCCCGGCACAATGGTTGCCACATCTATTACATTGAAACCCGAATCAGCATTGATTGTTTCGCATAATGCATCATACCACTGGTAGTTTTGTGTAAACCTTAATTTCGCAATGAGACGAATCTGCTTATTACTATTTAGTTTGAAACGAATTTGCATCGAATCACCGGGGACATACTCGTTCGTATCCAATCGGCACTCATAGACATCTACATCATAACCTCGCACATCAAAAGGTTGTGAGGACGAGAATTCTTTTGTGGTATCTCCATCGATATAGAACGCAAAATCGATTGCATACGACCCGCTTGATAACTCGGAAGGAAGCACAAACTGAAACTGGTTCATAAGCGAATCAACCCATAGAGAATCCGAAATAGTGCCGAATGGGTGAAAGTCCGAATGCCAGACAAGTCTGCCCGAATATGGAGATTGGACAGATGCACTTACCGTATCGCCCATATCGTAGACCTGTTTATCGGTAATGATATTGCAGGTATCGTTTCTCTCAAAGACACGGATTGTATTGAGCCATAATCCCCTGCCCGTCTCCGTATAAATACCGTAAAACATAATATTTGTAAGCGAGTCGTAGGGAAATGAGAAACTCTCTGCAAGGTCTACGGGATTGAATGTCTCAATCACTGTATCTCTTACAGTAAGGGAATCATAAACCCTTAGATTTATCCTTTCTAAATATGAAATCGGGTCAGTGAAATCCGTTTTAAACTGGAGCAGCAGAGCTTGCTCTGCACCTATTATCACGGAATCACTCGTCCAGTTTGAGTAATGCTCACTGTCGGATTCAACGGTTCTTGTGGAGAACGAGAAGTTCCCACCGCCTTCAGGTCTAACGAGCAGACTGTCAAACTCTCCTAACGATAGAACAGAACTTATATATGTACCGCTGTCCCCTGTTGCCTTGATAAATTCCGGATTGGAAAAATCGATATTGTTTGCATAACCGGATAGCAGGAAATTCTTGGTCGTAACCTCACCATTATAGTTTGCGACACTGAATCCCTTTATGTTTCTCTCGTTCCGATTTGCGATATCGAGATAGAGTACTGCCGTATCGCCCTGCGCAAAATTTGGCTGGTTAAGGTTTGCATCAACGGAAACCTTATAACCTAAAATGTGAATTGGTAATATGGATTCTTCATCCCCTAACCAGACAGATGCATAAATTATCCTATCATCCATATCCTCTGATATGTATGTTATGAATGTATCGGTCTTCTCTTCACCGGGAATAAGTGAAATAGCCCTTTCATATTCTCCCAATTCACCCATCTGTAGTCTCAATCCCTTTTCTCCAATTGCCGTTCCTCTATTCAGTGTCTTTATGTATATTGCTGCAGAATCACCTATATTGAATGTCAAATCCTCCGGTAATGAATCTAAAAGAATATTGGAAGAAAAATAGAGCGAATCCGTTCGTTCGAACAGAGGCACGCCATTATGCAGTATCTTTGCTGTTAAAGCGTGTTTACCTTCTGTTAATACTGCATTTGTTGTAAATCTTACGGTATCTACTGAAAGTGGTTCAAGTTCCAATCCCTGTGTTTCGTATATGAAATCTGCATAAAGCCCAATATTACCGTAGAATGTATTTGCCGAATTGTTTCTTACCGGAATGTCAAAAATGAGATTACCTGTGCTGTCACATTCCGGCTTCAAGATAATCGAATCGATAATAACATAATCAGGTTTGATAATCTCAACATAGGTTGAACCCTGTGACAATACAACTGTGCTTGACTCTGGTTCTGCAATCCAGTTAAGTGTGTATCTGCCGTAATCAAGGTTTACACCCCATTCACCACTTAAACTGTCACCAATTGGTAGAAGGTTTGTATAACTTACAGAATCGGTGATTGTGCCTGTAGTGTCGGTAAGCCTTAGATGTAAATCAAAGACACAATCAAATTCTCCTGTATTCTTTGCAAAATAAGGAATCAAAATATTATTTTCCGATGATATAATAGAATCGATGGTTATTTCAATTTTTTCTCCAAACCTTATTGGATAAACACGCCTATGCACTAAAGGCTCAATAATCCCTGTGAACAGGGTCTCATTCCTTGCAATGGTAAACTGATGCTCTATTTGCCTGGATTCCTCTGGATATAATAATAAACTGTCAAAAAATTCACTCTCTCCGCAGGCACTCCTGAAAACAATGTTTATTTCCCTTTCCCACCAATTAGTAATTTCTGTGGTTACATCGAAAGGTTTGTGATTGACGCTGTCAGGGTATGTGCTTGAGAATGCGATATAAGGCTCTTCAACCTTGACATCCTTGAACTGCTTTACCGTATCAAGAGCCGAACCAAACAACAAGCCAGAAAGAACGAAAGTATTTGAATCTGCAAGGTTAACAGAAAGCGTGCAGGCAGACTGTGGATTTAATGTGCTGAAGACTGTATCAAAAACCACAACCTCCCTCTTAAACAATTCTAATGAGACATCCTCGTAAATAGAATCTGCATTGTTTACGACAATTGTGGTTGTATTTATGTTCTCAGCGGGATAGTAAACCGTTTTATCCGTTCTCAAACCCAGCGAAATTGGGGATGGCTCGATGAAGAAATTGTGTGTCGCAGGCGAAGGATAATAATGCTGTCCATTGTTCAAATTGACATCACTCCACAAGATAAATTCACCTGTGTCGGAAATTACACCCGCATTCTTCTCGATGAAAAGGGATTCTGTTGGTGCAAAACTTAGCGGAACCGAATCCTGCCAGACTATATCACCGGTGCGTCTTGTCAGATAATGAATATCGAATTTCTCGACATCTGGTGCTCCAGCACCCTCTTTTATCAATACTGCCTTGAAAAATGGTGTGCACTCATAACCTGTCATAGAGATATCAATATAAGGAAGAGTGTCTATTGGTAGCCATTTATAATACTGCCTGCCTTTTGATGGTAAAAATAGCATAAAATACCAATCAATCCTGCCGCCGTTTGCCCATTGTGTGGGTGTAAACTTATCTATATATTTAATTCCGGGAATCCAGGCAAAATCTGTCCTGGTGTAACCCTTAGTCCTTCCAAAATTATCCGCAACATCTCCTGTTACCCAATCGTGATAAACCGATATTTTTGTGCAGTGGAGCAATGTGTCGTTTGCCATAATCTCATCGGGGAATGCCGCACTCAGGTAGTATTCAATTAAATTGCCATTCTCATCATATTTTGCCACCTTCAGACTATCCATGTCAGCACCGTAGAGATAACCCTTCTTATCAACCGTTATCTGCGAAAACTTTCCCCTGCCCTCTGTTCCAAGACAACTGCCCGCACTATTAAAAATATAGACCCTTTCTTTATTCAAATCGGAAACGAAAATCCTGCCCGTGCTGTCCACTGCCAAATCCTTCGGCTCAACAAGCGAGTCTGTTCCAAAAATCATAACCGTATCACCAAAAAGGTCTGTTTTTAACACCGAGTGATTCACTCCATCAACAACATAAAGACTATTGTTAAACACACCAATACCAGCAGGATTTGTAACCTTCCATCGTTTCTCAATCGAACCGGAATTCCGTAACACCTTATAAACATACTCGCTGTCTATATCAGCGATATAGAAGTAGTTTCCATCCATCGCAAACTGATAGATAGATGCAATGTCGGATAAATCATAACTCTCCTGCCATTCTGGATAGGTGCCCACAATTTTTCTTCGGACATCGGTTGTTATTGAACAGTAAAGTTTCCCATTATAAGACGCCATTGCAGTATATCTTATTGGCTCACTCCCTCTTGGCTTTCCTTTGTTCTTTTCATCCAAAACCTTTAGAATCATATCCCTCTTTGAAGAAATCCCCTTACTATCCCTTCCTGCATTCGCCTGAATAATCCACCAGTCAACATTGAAGAGTTTATCCCAACCTGTTAAAGTCACTTTATTATTGGACAGGGTGCAACCTGGTGAATAATACATCGGCCATAAATCACTACCGGGAATAAAAGTCGTATCACCGGGATATAAGCCGTCAGGAGCAATAAAAAGGTCCATATCCCCGTCAAAGTGGTATTCTCCATTCACACAATTTGCCTGCGGCAGCACCGAATCAGCAGGTCTGTAAATATCCTTTGATGTGTTCAAAGTAATATCTGCACTTATGCCATTAAACCAGAGGTCTTGTTCATCCTGAATGGGTATGTTAAAATTCTCCTCGTTGCCTATTATATTCAAATAGTAAGGTCCTTTCATTACAAAAGGAACTGCAAATTTATAAAATGCAAATTCGCCACCAGGAATCGAAAATCTTGCCGTATCAAGGGGAAATGAATTATACTGCAAATCCTGCAACCTTACATCCGTCAACCTCACATCCCCTTCTAATTCACCTGCATTATACAAAATAACCGTCACCGTATCACCGATATCATAATTGGTAGTGTCGGTAGTAAGCATAATATCCGGTGCTCCTGGAATAACTTTATAAAAACAATGGGTTCTTTTTGTGCTAACTCCGGAATGCACATAAGCCCATATGTGATAACTTTTATAAGGACTGCCCGATTCTATGAGTGTCTGAAAATATAGAGTAGTGTCTGTATCCAATGAAAGATTAATTTCAACAGAATCACGATAGTTTCCCCATGGTTTCTCTACTTCTCCGACAACCCATAGTGGCAAGACAAATGAACCGGTGTTTTTTACATTAACTGAGTAATAAAGCGTATCCCACCAATAATAAGTGTAATTGCTACTTTTAACATCAAGTCCTATATTATGTGAAAAAGCATAGCTACCACTTAATGTATCGATAGAGAAAAGTGTATATCGAAAAATGTAATTACCAAAATCCAACGAGTCTATTGGCACTTCGATTGGAAGAGTTAATGTGTCATTATCTTTTAATGTATCTATTGGAAGTTCAAAATCGTAACTTGCACTGGGACTTTCTACCCTGTAGTTTAGTTGTGACCCAACGAGCCTGAGTGTCTCGGGTTCAACTGAAATTGCAAGATTGAAAGTATCTAATCCCCTTATTTCTCCATCAGGCAAAATTGAGCAATGAACAAAACCCGACTTAACGATAATATACTTGTTGCCAATTCCTAATGTTTTACCGTTAGACAAAACCTCAACTCGCAATGAAAAGCGACTATCAGGCAGCATCGAATCAATGTAGAAACTATCCGAATACTGAAAAGTTACCATCGAATCAAGAAAACAACTAAGTGCCAATGAATTCCAACACTTGTTTTCCGAATCATTTAGTTTAATCGAGATTGTGCAAGCCCTTGCTGCATTGCTTTTAACCTCGAAATTGTAATCTATGAATTCTCTCTTACAATACATTTCTTTGTCAGTAAAGACAGATACTTCGCAGTCATAGGGAACTATCCAAATGCCTTTTCTGCACCAACTAATCGCGTTATTGAAATAACCGCTGTAATTTGTAATATTGGATTTGTACAATCCAAAATAAGTCATACCTGACTTATAGACAGGTCGAGAATAATCAAGGGTTATAAATGTGTCCGCTGGTATCTCTATGTTTAACATGCTGTCAATCACAGCCCAGTGGGGACCTTCTCGATTATGAATGGCAATCATCAGTTTACCGTTAAACGGCAATGATGCGGAATTTCTTAGAAAAACCGTGAAATGTGCAATTCCGCCTTCCATAAGATCCTCAGTTAGAGTAGTTACCCAGCTGTTGAAATCCCCAAGCAGGTATTCACCAACTGGTATATCGGTCTTTACTGCAAACCGCTCACCGAGTTGCTCTTCCTGCAACAATAATGTATCATCATAAAGGCTGTAATTTACAGGATAAATTCCTAAAATGGCAGGAGCATTATAATTAGTGAAATTAACTATTGTTGAGTTTCCTGGATAAAGCGGTGGTGAAAGTGTAACTTCTGTTGAATAAATGCTATCACGTTTAGGACTCAACACCTTAATATTTGCCTTGTTCGCTGGCGTAGTGTCGTCGTCTGGATAATAATAGATAGGAATATCAAGAGAAATCGCATTGCCTGCATAATAGTCCCGAATAGGCCCTTCTGCATCGATTGCCCAGGTAACAATATCTCGTATCAAGTTTGCCTCGTCATTTGACCACTGTCCCTGTCCATAAGCCCAATCAGTATATAGTCCGCAAACTAAAACAGTGCCTAATCCGTAATTGTAGTAGAATAGTTCAGGCATCCCTGAAATTCTCCGCTTCATTATAACCTTTGAATTTTGGGGAATATCTGTAAAAAACCCATCAGCATGAGCATTAACGACTACTGTATCCTGTCCTGACAGAATCACATCCCAATCACTGAAATATCCTGCTTCCCTCCAGCAGGATTGATCTTCTCGCCATCCATACCCAGATGGAGAATTGGGGAGAATTTCCCAATCATACCCATACTGCTGGGTTAAACAAACAACATTTCCTCCCTGTTCTATAAAATCTTTTAGTCCTTGCTTGAAACTCGCTACATTCTCCAATCCCATTAGCCCACCAGTGGGTATGACAAGTACAGACAAGTCACTCAGTGAACGGTGCAACTCACCTAAAACCTTCAAATTTTCCTTCTTTACTGCACAAGTATTAATTCTGTATTTCCCTAATAGATGACCAACCCCATCAGAATAGCCGTTGAGTAATATACCTATATTAGATTCTGTATCAAGATACCACGGTGTTGGATAATGCGGATTTACAATTGGTCCTTCATCGGGATGATCCTCTTCTTTTTCCTCATAAGGCGAATAACAATGCTCGGCATTGTCTAAACTCACACCATTATTTGTAAGATTAAACCTGTGATATAGATTACCCTCTGCTCCATTGTTATAGACATAATAGCTCAATGGTATTGTTGCGTTAGCGCCGAGAGTGTAACTATTACCTATTGGCGAGCTTGTCCAACCGCCAGAATTTTCGACATCATCATCCAGATCTATACTTACGCTCCTCTGTTCGCCATTCTTAATACTAATGCTAAAGTTCCCACCACTTCCTTCAGAAAGTAAAGCGGAATAAGCCTTGGGCTCTAATGTAACCTCCGGCAGTCTTGTTGTGAATGAAAAAGGATAATTTCCCCCGGGCTCACCATCCCTATCCCCATCTAATCGAGTCCCATCCTTGTCTTTAACTCCATCCGTTACAGTAACCGTATAATTAGTATAGAATCCCAAATCTTCCTGTAGATTCGTTAATGTCAGGGTTACTGTTTTTCCGCCACTCCATTCTGTACTAAAACCACCGTGAAGCGAAGGATTAAACAGAACCGTCCCGCTGTTTACAGTTGTTTGGTCCATTTCTTTATTGAAACCAATAGTAATATGAGCAAAAACATCTATATCACTTGCACCATCTGCTGGGCTGGTAGAAACAACCCTCGGTACAGAATTGTCTACGAAGAAATTAACTTGAGATTCTTTATCGTTCCCAGCCTGGTCATATCCTTTTGCAAGAAGGGTATGTTCACCATTTGTAACAGTTCTTGAATCCCATTCATAGTTATACCAATCTGCAGTACTGTGCTCATGGGCATCTGTCCCAACCAGATTATCATCAATATAAAACTCTACCTTTTCTGTGCCTGAACCAAAAAGACCGTCAGAAGCCAATACCGACAGTATAAAACTACCTTTTATTGTATAACCTTCTACTGGCAATTCTGTATTTATGTAATGAAGCTCAGCAGATTCACGGAGTTCAAGAGCTTCCATCTGTCTCCATGGCAATAAGGTAATCCAGGTGTCATTTTGAATAATACCTCCGTTATTTCCTGGTTCCCAGTCGTCACCCAACGCTATTTCATAGCAGTATTCAACCAGACCATCACACCTGAAAGTAGCAGTGTCTCCAAGGGGATTCTTATATCCATCCTTCCAATCATACTTGGTGGGACGAAAACGAAAATCTTTTGCTGTTTTTACTATTTTATTTCTCATTATCCAATCCAAGCCTGACATAGTCCTCACACTCCAGAATGTCGTGCGCCAATAAAAGTGATAAAATAAGTTCTCCTGAACACCGCCTTCTCCAATCTCTGTTGTAGATTCTATATCTTTATGTGCCTCCCTTAAGGCAGGGTCTTTTTCTGTAATCCAGTACGAGTAAATGCCGCAATGACCAAAACTCATTCCCATAAAATCGTGCTTCTCTCTATAAATTGCATCCCCTTTCTCGAAATACTCCCTGGCTCCTGCATTAATAAAAACCAGTAATAGTATCAATAATAATGTGAATTTCTTCATTCAGAACCTCCGTCCTGAGGTTTATATTCTTTTCCTGTAAGTTTCTTATATGCATTAAGTAAATGATTGGACGGTTTACCAAATGTTTTTCTCTCTTCTTCTATTGCTATCTTTAGTGCCTCTATCGCTCGTTTATCTCCTATTTTTGCGAGAGCTTCAGCTGCATCTCTCGAATCTGCATCTTCTACATTAAGAATCTTAATCAAGGGCTCTACTGCCCTTTCGTCACCAATGTCTCCGAGAGCGATAACTGCAGCATGTCTCTCATAGTATTCTCTATCATTAAGTTTTGCATTAAGTTTTGCAATCAAAGGCTCAACTGCCCTTGTATCTCCAATTCTCCCGAGTGACGCACAGGCTTGCAACCTTATATCTCTATCCTCATCATTCATCAACTCCAATAATGCAGGTACAGCTTTTTCACCCCCCAGTCCAAGTGATACCACAGCAGTTCCTCGCACCCAGATCTCCTCGTCATTCTTTGCTAATTCCACAACTGCATCCACTGGGAACTTCGCAACCTTCCGAGCAGCCAACCACTGTATACCAAGTACTCCTCCACGCCTGACAGATAGACCAGTATCCTTCAAGGCTTCAAGGAAAACATCAAGCACCTCTGGACCTCCGCATCTCCCAAGCATCCAGAGAGCCTCCTCTCGAAGACGTGGAATCTCAGTTTCATCCTTTGATACCTCTATGAGAGCTTCAATCGCCCTCCTGCCTCCTATCTTTGACAGGAGGTCTATGCATGTACCCCGAAACTGCTCAGCGAACCTTTTAGTCTTAATCGCTCGTACCAGAACAGGCGTTGCTAACTTTCCTAATCCTAACAACCGACCCCTTGCTCTATCATAATTTCTTAATACTTCCTCAGCTTCTTCAGAAGGTTTAGTCTCCTTACCCTCTATTACCTTTTTGAAATCCTGTAAAGCCTGCTCCGCCTCCTTCTCTCCTTTTCCACCCTCTTTTGCCTGAGCAAAACTATCACCAACAAAAACCAATTGAACCAACAAAACCAATGAAACAAATAAGACTGTTGTGCGCTTTTTCATCTTCCTTCCTCCTTTGTATTAAAAGAATATTTACCAATGATTTACTCCTCGTTTTTCCTCCTGTCTTTTTGTCTATCAGAATACACTTTAGTATATTTATGAATTCCTGTCAAGAACATTATTGCAAAAATTATATAATTTCGTTATTCCTACTATGAATAATATTATCCTGTCCTGATAGGAATGTATCCCACAGGTTCAGGTAGCAGGCATACGCATGACAGGACTTATCCTCTCGCCATCCATAGCCTGTCGGTGAACCGGGCAGTGCCTCAAAGACATCTCCATGAGATTGGGTGAAACAGATAAGCGTTCCTCCCTGTTCGGTATATTCCTGCAGCTTATTCCGAAAAGGCGGAAGATTATGATATGGAATTAATCCACCAGATGGAATTACTAAAACATCTAAATCCGAAAGTTCCCTCTCACTTGCACCCAGAATATCAAAGTTATCAAGCACTATTGCACTGGGTATCTTATACCTACCCAATAAATGCCCCATTCCCTCCGCATAACCTGATAAAAGAATGCCCACCTTTGCATAGGGATTGAGAAGCCACGGGCTCGGCATATGTGGATTGGAAATGGAATAGTTCTCATCCAGTCCATGAGAAGGCGGATTGGGTTCTTCATAATGCTCACTTGCCCACACAAGCGCAGTTGCTACCTTTTCCGTTTTACAACACGTCCCTTTAACCTGTGGTCTTATTGAGCCAGGTTCACCGTTATTTCTTACTGCAAAATAAGCTTCCGAGGATGTCTCCTTTGCCGCCACGATTACTGAATCGGGTGTGATTGAATCAATCGTCCAGTTTGCATCTGAACCAATAAGTTGCTCCAGTCGAATTTTAAGAATCCGCGCTTCCAAATTCTTTACAACAACATTTATTGTCCGACCCCTGCCAAGTTCCACCTTTGATAACCACGGGTCAAGACTCAACTCAAACTCAGGACTCCTTGTCTTAAACGAAAATGTATCATCATCTGCTGGTGAGCCCTCACTCTTTCCGTCCTTATCACCATCAAGTGTTGCTCCAAGCGTATCCTCTGCCGTGCCTTTTATCTTTACCTGATACTTGGTGAAAAATTGAAAACCTGTTGTATCATCCATAACAACAGGGTCGTGCGCACGAATAATCATCGTCTTCTCATCACCCTCCCAGTTAATCTCTCTAATCTGCACAAGAACGCTATCATCAAGGTTCATTATCTCCAATGCATTTCTCACCGACGCAGTGTCCATAGTCTTATTAAAGGTAATACTCACCTTCTTGTATATATCCACATCCTCCGCACCTCTACCCCTGCCGCGCTCACTCGGCGGGTCGGTATCTGTAATACGAGGTGGCAATGCCACCCAAAATTTGTGGTTTGTATCCTCTTCATCAGAATTGCCATCTCCATCCGTGTCCAATTTTGCATTTATGTCACCTTCAAATGCGTCCTCTGCATCAACCCGCACAACTGCATTTATTCCACCACTCCATTCAGAAAAGTCGCAAGCTCCTTCCCATACATCATTATCAAATATGTGACCACCAGTAAAATATCCACTTACAGGAATAGAAAAACTACCATCCTCTTCTGCTAACTCCACCTGTATTTTTCCTGGGTCCATCAATGAAGAAAATAAAATCTTGACCTGAATAGGCTGTTCACTGATAACTGCTGAATCCACTGGACAACCACTCAAATCCCCTGGATAATCCCATTCATATGGATACTCTGGAAAAACACCACCTTCGTAAAATCCATAAAGATAAAGTAATCGAAACCCTTGTCTCACCTCCATCCCCACAATACGAGGGGAGTTGTATGTACGCTGGTCAGGCCAGTCACCGTCGTGAACAAAATTCACATCACCGATATCTCCGCCAACCTCATTTTGAGTTTCGCTAAATGCTTCTGAAACACTTTTATTCCGCTTTTCTTCCTGTTGAAAGGCTCAATCTCCTGTTAACCAATCTCTCCCTCCCATCCTATAGAAAAAGTTAAGAACCTCTCTCCTTGCCTTATCAGAAGGCTCAGTGCCAGCATAACCAAGCAAGTTTTTTGCACCCACTTTCTGAAAAGACGGATAGAGATTTGCTGAATAGCAAGCAAACGCAAATATAATGCTATTAGGTAGATCAGATATGTGATCCTCAATAAACTTCTCTGCAACTGAAACCGAATAATGTTCTGGGTGTAGTCCCTGTGTCATAACGATTATTTCATTTATGTTTTGTGGATATTCACTTTTATACTGCTCTCGGTATGAGTCCACAGCATATTGGCAAATACTGTCAGCCTTATTACCATCATATGTCTCAACTGCTACATAATAGTAATCACCTTCTGCGCTTCCATGTGTAATAAAATAGATTATTCCAGATTTGGGTTCGGAATCAAACAAATCTATGAAATCTGCTAAGTGAAGAGCAGGATTAGCCCCTGGAACATGGTCAATTTTCATATTTACTTCATATCCATGAGCTTCCAATATATCATAAACAGGTTCTTCTACGAAAGCAAGATGACCAAAACCCATATCATAAGGTCTATATATTAAGGCGCCTCGACTGTAAGGAACTTCTGGTGGTTCATTTCCAAAAAGTAAAGAAATTATTAATATGAACATAATAATTATGATAATCATTCTCCATCTTTGTCTATTGAATTTCATCGTCCCTCACCTCCCCTAACTTTTACTGACTCCCATTCTTCAGGGTCAAAATTTGACATTATTTCATAAATTTCATCTTGATGTAAAATTAAATCGAGATTATGTACCTTTTCGGATGTACTAAGTTCTTCATTAATCATTATTGTTATAATATCTTGTATCTTTCTTCCAGAACTTGACAACTTTCCTCTATAAGAAAAAATAACTAATCTACTTCTTTCCTCTAAACTCTTCCTTATGGATTCACTTTCCTGTTCTAAATATTTTATTCTTTCTTCTCTCCTTTCTTCCGGTGATAATTCTGGTGGAGGGGGCTGGTATTCGTGGTGAAAGTTAACAAGTAAATCCATTCCGTTGTCATAATAAATCCGAGCCGCAACTTCATTGGCACCCGTTCTTACGGAATCAACTACATCTAAGTTCTTTATATATTCTATTATTTTCTTGTAAGATGTACTTTTGTCATATTTCTGTTTAAATCTGTCATATGTTGCCCATATACTATCATTTGCAATTCCATACTTAGTTTTGAGTCTTCCAACTTTTGGTTTATCTTTTTTTCTTCCCGGTGGAATTAAACGTGGAAATATCTGAACACCATTTATGTAAAGAATCGTATCCCTCATCTCAATCTTATACGGTGGCTTTATGTAATGTCCATAAGCAATTATGTGACCAGTTGTTATTCCCGAATCCGGTGTTATTTGGTGAATATCCATCCTGTAAAGTTCAGCCTCCTCCTCAGAGTATTCCCATGTAAATGTTTGTGCTTTACCCGCAAAACTATCACCAACAAAAACCAATTGAACCAACAAAACCAATGAAACAAATAAGACTGTTGTGCGCTTTTTCATCTTCCTTCCTCCTTTTTGTTAACAAAAATATTTACCAATGATTATACTCCTCGTTTTTCCTCCTGTCTTTTTGTCTATCAGAATACACTTTATTATATTTATAAATTCTTGTCAAGAACATTATCAAAAAAATTATACAATTTCGTTATTCCTACTATGAACAATATCATTCTGTCCAGACAGGAATGTATCCCACAAATTTAGATAACAGGCATACGCATGACAGGACTTATCCTCTCGCCATCCATAACCTGTCGGTGAGCCGGGCAGCGCCTCAAAGACATCTCCGTAAGATTGCGTGAAACAGATGAGTGTTCCTCCCTGTTCGGTATATTCCTGTAACTTGTTCCGAAATGGTGGAAGATTATGATATGGTATCAATCCACCTGATGGGATTATTAAGGTAAGGAGATGGGGTCTTACAAATCAAACCAATAAAACCAATCAAACTGGCATACTCTCATAGTTCTTACTTTTCCGTTTAACCTGTCTTCCCTCGTTTTTGCGACATCATTGCTTCCTTTAGTTTATTCATCTCTTCTGTAAATATTTGTCTGTATTTCTCATCGATGGGTTTACCGGGAGGAAGGTCGATTTTTAATGCATTTACCCACCTTCCAGATTTCTTGATTCCAAAATGCAGGTGTGGACCCGTCGAGAGACCCGTGGAACCAACATAACCAATGACTTCACCCTGTTTCACCTTGACACCACTTACAATACGGTTCTTTATCCTTGAAAGATGACCATAGTATGTGATAAAACTGTTTGGATGATTCACAACTATCAATTCCCCATATCCACCTTTGCGACCAGCAAATACTATATGTCCATCACCCACACAACAAACAGGCGTACCACGGGGAGCGGCAAAATCGACTCCATAATGCGATCTTCTATACTTCAAAATAGGATGCCATCTGCTTAAGGAAAAATAGGAGCTAATTCTCCTATATTGAAGAGGCGTTTTCAATAATTGTTTCCTCAGTGAATTTCCATTTTCATCATAGTAATCCTCTCTGTCAAGAGAATCCTTAAAATAGAATGCGTAGTACTCCCCTATTTGCCCTTTATACAATGCTGCAATTATCTTTCCATCTCCCACATATCTATTCTGTAAATATTTTCTTTCAACCAGAATTGTGAATGTATCTCCGTTCTGAACCTCTGTTAAGAAATCAATAACCCAGGCAAAAATATCGGCATAATCAAAAACGAGTCCAGGAGAATTCCCTAACTTGATAATTGACTCATAGAGACTGCCTGAAATGATTCCCTTGATACTGGATAATGCAATAGACGCCTGCAATTCAATCTTCAAAGTACGATACATCGTATCAGATTTTGTCACTTTAAACCTTAAGAAAGGAGTCTTAACATATTCAAGTTCAAGAAATTTGCCAGAAAGGTCTTTGGTTACGAGAACAGAATCACCAGGCATACAAGTTCTTACATCAAGGGATTCTTGTAGAGTTTCTGTAATTTTATACCTTTCACTGCTACTAATATCCATCCTCTGCAAAACAAGGTCAATATTCTCATTAGTTTTTAGAACGTCTCTACCTGTAACTTTTACTTCCTTGCTCTCATTATCGCAAGGGAGATTTGAATCAAGTCCATTTGAACAGGAAAAAATAATTAAAGCAAAGAACACAAAAAGCGTTTTCGCTGACCTTCTTTTTACATATTTCATATTACTCTCATAGCATAAGTTCTCTAATATTTGCAAGAAAAATAAGCAGTCTTTTAGTTTTTAATTCTCTGAATGTAGACGACCATATCATTCAATTTTCTGGTCTTTAGAATCTCTTGTTTTATTCGTTTAGTATTCTCAATATCCTTGAGGTAGTATCCAATTTGGCCTTTTATTCTTCTTACCGTCTTTTCCTCACCTATACGCTGTTTCAGCATCTCAATATGACTCAAAAGAATATCCATCCTATCACTCCGAGTTACTTCTTTGTTTGAACTTCCATTGTTTATATATTCCTTGATCATCTCGAAAAGCCACGGTTTACCAAGAGCTGCCCTACCAATCATAACCGCATCAACCCCAACGTGTGATATAAGAAATACAGTATCTTCGGGCTTCATAATGTCACCATTGGCTACGATAGGAATCGTAATTGCAGCCTTTAGCTTTTCGAAAATCATCCAATCCGATTTCTGACTGTAATCATCTATTGCCCTTCTTGAATGAACTGTAATGAAGTTTACTCCGCAATCTTGGAGCATCTTCGATATTTCAAGCGAATCATCCTGACTCCAACCCAATCTGATTTTAGCCGAAACAGGAATCTTTACTGCTTTTACAACGGCTTTTACTATTTTCTCCATCTTCTTCATATCTTTCAGAAGAGCGGCCCCAGCACCCGTTTTTATAACCTTTTTAACCGGGCATCCGAGGTTAATGTCTATTACCTCTGGATGGAAATCTTCCTCGACTATCCCTGCTGCTTGTTTCATACTCTCTTCTTCTGCGCCAAAAAGCTGAATTCCAATAGGCCTCTCCTCTTCCGTGAAAAAAAGGTAATCGAGAGTTCGTTTCATACCTCTTCTCACTCCTTCGGCAGAAACCATTTCAGAGAACACCAATTCAGCTCCAAAAAATTTGCACAACCTTCTGAAACTCGAGTCGCTGAATCCAGCAAGAGGTGCAAGTACTAAACCATATTGGAGTTCAATATTCCCGATTCTTAACATTGTAAGTTAAGTGACATCTTTGTTTATCTCGTCTATTTAATTCTTTTAAAGGCACACCAATACTATTTTCTTATTCTTATAATCAGGAAAATCCCGATTATTGCAAACACAATATTTGGCAGCCACGCAGCGAACGATGGTTGAACATTTCCATTGATACCGTATGCTTTTGAAATTTGCAAGAATCCCCAGTAAACAAAACTAATAAGCAGTGAAAGCCCAAATCCAAGAGCAATACCGCTCCTTCTTGTATCCGCAGAAAGAGGAGCACCAAGAAATATTATAATAAAAGTGACAAAGGGAAATGATATTTTTGTATATAACTCTACGAGCGCTTTTGAGGGGTCCTCGCCTGTTTTTCTCAATTTTTCCACATAGCTTTTGAGTTCGGAATATTTCATTTCTTCAAGTGATTTCACTCTTTTGGAAAAATCACTGGGTTTCTCTTTCAATTCAGGGAAAGCCCTTTTCTCAAATGTAATTAATCTCAAATCGAGGCTATCAGTAAAAATACGAATACAACCATCATAGAATTCCCAGACATTATTATTCCATTTACCGCTCTTTGCATCGATTCTTCTTACAACTCTGTTATGCTTATCGAACTTGAAAACGATAATTTTGCTCATTTCCCTTTTTTTACCTTCATATGTTTTTATTGAATAGGTGTAACCACTTCTTCCCAGGTATTTGAGATTGTTCTGATAATGATAATCTATTGCAGGCAGTTTGTTTATCTTCGTTCTTTTCTGCACTCTGGCCAATTCATTCGCATAAGGAACAAGCGTTTCGTTTATGATTATTACAAATAAACTCATTACGAATCCAGTTACGAGATAAGTGAGAAAAACCCTATAGAGAGAAACTCCATTTGCTTTCAACGCAAGTATCTCAAAATTCTTAGCCATAAGTCCTAAAGAGAAGAACAGGGAAAGCAAAGCTGCAACAGGGAAAACAAGTACCGCAATTGAAGGCACTTGATATATGTAATACATAAAAATATCAAATATCATAACTTTCTTTTCAATGAATCTTGCAAGGTCATCAAAAAGGTCTACGATTACGAAGATGAAAACGAAAGCGATAAGTATAAATAGAAGAGCTTTTAGGAAATCCCTGAGCAAAAGTCTGTCAAGTATTTTCATCTTTCTCTTCGGTTTTAGTTACTTTTCCTTCCCCGACCAACTTGTCTTGAAAATCTTTGTAAACCAAACAAAACTGTTTTCATACACACTTCTTTGTGTAAGAAAAAGCCCAACCAGAAAAAACACAATATTGGCGAACCACATCCCCAAAAACGGGGACATTAAACCCCTGTCTGCAAGTTCTTCTCCACCCACCAGAAAAACATAATAAACGACAAAGAACAATATACTCACACCTGTGGCAACTGCAACTCCCCCTTTGCGCGTTTTTATACCGAGAGGCACACCAAGAAAAAGAAACACAACACTGGCAAATGGAATAGAGTATTTCTTCTGAATTTCAACGGCGTATCTGCTTATTTCCTTCCGCTTTATTTTGATTCTTCGCTCAACATCTTTTTGCGGCGATTTACTTTCTTTAAGTTTTTCTATTTCCTCTTCGATGTCAACAATTCTTGCACCCATCGCTCTTGCACTCAATTCTCTATCACTTCTGAACTCACGCTCCTTTTCAACAAATTCATCATTCAAGGGAAATGTTATTGTATGTTTTCCAAATGTAAGTTTTCTATAATGATTTGGATTTTTTAAGTCAATCTCATGCATTTCACCATCAAGAAGCGTCAGAACAACCTTATCCTTGTGTGTTTCCATTCTTCCCTTATTGGCGACTACAACCTTTGTAATACGTCCTTTTTTTGTTTCGTAAATCAAGATATCGTATAGAATAGATTCCTTATGGTCTATCTTCCTTATGTAAATGTCATATCCTTTAAATGGTTTGGTGAAAATTCCCTCCTTCAGTCTCAATGATGGTTTCTTCTCATTTATATCAATGAGAAGATTCTTAACCGTATGATTCGACTCGGGAAGAATATGATTATTAAAATATACCATTCCCATACTCAACAGAATAACAGTCAACAGGACAGGAACGATCAATCTGTAGAGGTTTACACCGCCTGTTTTGAGGGCTATAATCTCAAAATCCTGACTTAACCGACCAAATACGGTAATAACAGAAACCAACACAGCCATTGGCACGGTAAGTGCAATGATAAAAGGGAGACTTAAGACGAATACTTTCAGCACAATATAGGGACTCAAGCCTTTTCCCACAATGTTGTTGACAAGTTCAAAGATCCTGTTCATTATCAACACAAAAGTGAGAACCAGCAGTGCAAGGATAAAAGGCACTATATGTTCTTTTACAAAGTATCTGTAAAGTATTGTCATAATGCCAGTATATCAAGCAGAGACAGTATTGTCAAGCGAAATACTCTTTGCCTATCCTTGGGAGTTAATTACTTTTTTCCTTGATTTTAAATGATTCTGTGTTATATTACTAAGATGAAATAAGGTAATGATAATTTATGAAGAAAGTTTTATTTATTTCCACTTTTTTCCTTCTGTTTCGATTTTCGCTCATATGTTCAGAAGAAATCAACACTGATTCCCTGAATACTGAATCAGTCATCTTCAGACTATCCTGGCAGGACTTTGCAGAGAAATATTTTGGTCCTGCTTCACCGGTAAAGAAACAACTTCACTACTATCTTGAAAAACAGATGATATCATACGAACTTTATAAGGATGATGTTTTTCTTGACTATTACAAGATTCAAAGTATGGATGAATTTCTAAAACACTATTCAGAGATTTCAACAAGAAATTTATGGGCAGAAAAAACAAAAGAATCAATCAGCCAAGAAAAAGGTGCATATTCACAGGGTCTCGTGCCGGACATTGAACTGCCAAAAATCAAGACTCCGATATCCGGCATTATCGGTGAGGGCGGAAAACTCGCAGTTCAGGGTAGCGAAAAGATAGATTTCGGGGGACAAAAAACATCATTCTATGACCAGGTTCATTATCCAAATGAAACCAGGTCCATCTTGCCTGAATTGAAGATGAAACAGATATTGAATGTCAATCTCAAGGGAACGGTTGGCGAAAAGATAAATGTCTTCATAGATCATAATAGTGAATCGGAATCTGACTTGCAAAACAAGATAAAACTGCAGTATAAAGGCGATGAGGATGAGATTGTACAGTTGATTGAAGCGGGTGATACCGATATGAGTTTGCCTGGAACAAAAGTAATTGGCGCTCCACCAAGCTATAAAGGTCTGTTTGGTATCAAAACTTTGCTGAAGGTTGGACCAATAGATGTTACTGCGGTAGCAAGCAAAGAGCAGGGAGAAAGTGACCAGACAACCTTTGTTGGTCAAGCAAAACAAGATACGGTTAAAATATACGATATCGATTACTTAAGGAACTCTTTTTTCTATCTGGATATGAACTTCGGTGCAAACGATACAATTACACATTTGAGTGTTTACATAGATGACAGAAACTATACGAATGACAGCAGTGCAGTATCTGGAAAGGCGTATATCGATGCAGATACTCTTGATTCAACTCTTGCTTATTCAGGAATGTTCGACAAAATTCTTCCTTCAAGCGGATATGAACTCTATAACGATAATGTTTTGCTCCTGAATACCTATCTGGGTATGCAATATGTTCTCGGTATAAGGTATATCAAGAAAGACAAGAACACCGGTCAGATTATTGATACTGTAGGTTCCTTTCCAGCCGGCGATCCACTTGTACTGAAACTATTGAAACCTGAAAATAATGAACCATCCTATCCAACCTGGGATTATGAACTGCGAAATATCTATTCGATAGGTGCATCAGACATAAGCAAAGATAAAATAAGCATTTCAATAAAGAGAATGACATCCGGTGCTGGTATTGATTCATCGACTCAGAAGGGCGAAGAATATGCTTATCTCTTGGGAATTGATGAAGATAAGAATGGATTCGTAGACCCGCAATTCGTTGATGAAATAAGAGGATATATTGTTTTCCCCAACATGTATCCTTTTGCTGACACAATACTCGATTCAACCAATGCCATCATCTATGATACGACATCTACGGAGGAAAGCCTGGCAAAGTATTACATCGAACTACTGTACAAAGGTGCAAGAACTATTATAACAATCGGACAGTTGAATATTATCGAAGGCTCGGAAGTTGTGAAAATAAATGGTGTCACACTGCAGAGGGATGTGGATTATACGATTGACTACAACACCGGTATGGTTGAATTTAAGGGAAATGGAACAACGCTTATGGCACAACCTGATGCAAAATTGACAATAGACTATCAGTATGCGCCATTTTTCTCGACTGCCTCCAAATCCCTTGTTGGTATCCGAGGTGAGTATAATTTGAGCGAAAACAACAAAATAGGGACAAGTTGGATATACAGAAACATCTCAACCTATGATGAAAGACCGAAATTAGGACAGGAACCGAGAAGTGTTGTAGTCGGTGAAATTGATGGAAGCATAACAACGCATCCTAATTTTCTCACAACCGTAACCGACAAAATCCCTCTTATCGAGACGGAAGAACCGTCTCAGGCGAATGTAACTGGTGTTGTAGCATTATCGATGCCAGACCCGAACTCAACAGGGGAAGTCTATATAGACGATATGGAAGGAATAAAACAAACAACGGATATCGGCTCGTCTATGTGGCAGTGGCACTTTGGCAGCATACCTCAAGGTAATGATACGAGTACAATAGGGAAATACTACTGGTACGAACCGAATGACAGGATACCGAGAGGAGATATATTCCCGAACCTTCCAGATGAACAGAAAGATGACCTTACTTCCTATCTGCAATTAGTTTTCTACCCCAAGAATGACGACCCAAACTCCTGGATGAGTATCACCAATCTCATTTCGAAAACCGGCGAAGACCTCTCAAAGGCAAAATTCCTCGAATTCTGGGTAAGAGGTACATCCGGGACACTTCACTTCGATATTGGAAGGAGCATTCCTGAAGATGCACCACGCTGGACAAAAGACGGAAAAATAGTAGGATACAATGGCACAATAGACACAGAGGATAAAAACAAGGATGGGCTACTTGATAAAAATCCACAGAACTATGAGGATACGGGCCTGGATGGAGTTATAGGCAAAGACATCAATAATATCTCTGGTGACGATGGTAATGATGATTACCCGGAAGGTCAAATCAGTAAATCAAACTATCACAAACTCGATGGGACAGAAAATAATAACAGGCTCGATTCGGAAGACCTTGACAGGGATGGTTCTTTGAATACAGGCTCCAGATACACCGAATATTCCATTTCTCTTGCCAATGCTGACTCCAGCTATATTGCAGAAGAAACGGATAAAGGCTGGAGACTATTCAGAATCCCACTTGTTGACACAACAATCAGCAATACAATAGGACAGATGGATTGGGAATATGTCAAGTATGTAAGACTGTGGGTTAACGATTTCACTCAGGAAGACAGTCTCCAGTTTTACTCGCTTGAAATAACAAGCACAACATGGGAGAGCAAGGGTATTTCGTCGGTTGACACACTTGGAAGCAGTACCCAGCCTGGTGAGGAATTTTTTGTAACGCAAAAAAATACTGAGGAAAACCCTGGCTATACTCCTCCTTTCGACCCGGGGCAAGATCAATACGGTAGACCCAAGAGAGAACAATCCCTTGCCTTAGAGTATCAGAATATTGAACCTCGCCACAAAGGTTCTGTCTTCCTACAAACAACAAAAGCTGAAGATTATACAACATACAAGAACATGAAGTTATATGTAAAGTGTGACAAAGGTAACCCCGTTAAATTCTTCATAAGAATTGGAGGGGATTCAACTACCTATTACCAGTTCGAAAAAACTCTTCTTACCTCATGGGAAGAAATAACAATTCCGTTCAAATCTTTTACAGATCTGAAGGTGGAAGCACCGGAGGATTCAACACATTACAAAAAAGGAAACTATTCCTTCAAAAAGAACCCAAGTCTTACAAACATAAAATACTTAGAACTTGGATTTGTAAACGAAAATAATACTTCTACCACAGGTGAGATATGGATAGACGAATTACGCCTAACTTCACCGAGGAGGGATAAGGGAACAAGTATGAATGTCTCTGCAGAGTTGAAGATAGCAGATTTCATAACACTTACAGGTTCTATTTCGAAGACCGATGCGGATTTTCAGCAGCTCAATATGAACAAGATTACACGGTCGAACATTTTGAGTTATCAGTATCAGGGAAACCTTGCCTTTGGTAAATTTTTCCCCAAACTATGGGGGCTAAACATTCCACTATCCTACAATCAAAATAAGTCGATTGGTTACCCTAAATATAAAACAGGTTCAGATATAGTTCTCGACAGCGAACAGGCAAAGAAAGAAAAGAGTATGAATGGAGCAATAACCGAGGGTATCAATTTCAGCAAAGGCTCACATTCAACAAACTTCCTGATACATTTCCTGATTGATCCCGTCAAGATAAACGCAACAAATAAAAGTTCTTACTCATTCACTCCTACAAACCTTGATTCGACAATGAATAGAAGTCTAAGTGGAACTTATGGTTACCAACCTGGACTTAAACCTGTCAGAGTTTTTGGTTTATTTGATTTCAACTATTTTCCGGGAAGTTTTAGCTCAACAACTGGATACAACAAAACTGTTGCAAGTCGATTCACAAACTACGAAACAGGCTGGAAGATGACAACATTCGACCTCAAAAGGTATCTAACCCTATCAAATGGTGTCCAGTACAATCCTATCAATATACTAAGAACCAACTACAGTGATGACAGAATAAGGGATCTTGATATTAATTATGAAGGGGATGAAGAAAAGAAGAGATTTGGGGAACAGGTAAACCTAAATAAATCCTTTTCTTCATCCCTTTCGCCATCTTTATGGGACTGGTCAAGACCAACTTTTTCATTCACTTCAAACTATAGCGAAGATAGAAAACCGGAAAATAGAACTCTCGTAGTCGATTCTTTTCCTGTTAGAAATGTTGGAAATAATAATGCCATTTCTCTTTCATTTGATTTTGCTCTTCCAAGATTTCTGCAGTTGTTTACTCATATCAGAAACGAGTCAAAGGATTCAACTGCTGTAATCGGTACCCCCCAGTGGCTTGCAATCAAACTCGAAGAGTTTTCCAGGCATATTACACGACCGAACATATCCATTGGTAGAAACAGACAGACGGCATTTGGTCTCCTTAAAAATAGACCATCATGGGAATACCAATTTGGACTTACCGAATCCATTCCAACGGAATTACAACATTCGGAACCAAAACAGGGCACACCTTATGACCACAAAAGTGCATCTGATAATTTCACGACATCAAGCGGATTTAATACGAGCTTCTTTTCCCTGACTACATCCTTCACTCAAAACAAAAGCACAAGCATCACTCCGAGTAGTGAACAATCATCAAAATCAAAGACATGGCCCGATATAGGATTACAGTTTCCACAGGTGACAAAACTGTTTCCAAAAAATGATGTTCTTAAAAACGTTTCAACCTCAATAAACTACAGAGAAGAAAACAGCTCGAACGAAATCAATTCTGAGCCGCAATCCGAATCGGAAAATATTTCATGGGGACCCTCTTTCCAGATAACATGGATAAGGGATATCCGAACGAGTATATCGGGGAATTTCTCTACAAACAAATCCAAAAGCATTGCGGCTACACAGGTGAATACGATTTCGGTAACCACTGGTTATAATTTTTCAGTTTCATATTCCTTTAGGGCACCATCGGGTTTAAAATTGCCATGGATTGGACATAAGATACATTTCTCAAGCAACCTTGATGCTGGAATGGACCTTAACTACTCCAAAAACTATGCAACTTCATCAAGTGTTCCGGATGGTCCTACGAATTATATGATAAACTATATGCTTTCTCCGCGTCTTAGTTATAACTTTTCTGAAAACATAACGGGAGGGCTTATTGGAAATTATTCTATGATGAATGATAAGAAAACAAATTCAAGATCAAGCACGACAGGAATGGATGTGTGGGTGGAATTTAAATTTTAGTTCACAAAACCGAAAAGCAAGAAAGGAGGAACTATGTGGCAAAGCTGGGTACTTCTCTATGTAGGTATATGGATTTCTTATTCGGGTTTCTTATTTGGAAAACCCGTCAAATGGCATAATCTTTGTATGGGTATCATTATAATGATATTCTCCGTCTGGATCGGTAGCATAGCCCGAAAGCTCAGGCAGAAGGGAAAAGAAAAATGAAAAAACAACTCACACTCTTGTTCATCTCTATGATGACTCCCTCTCTTTTTGCTGCAGTACCAACACCACAGAATATGAGGGAATTTCTCACCGATTTCAGTGAACCCTTAGGAATAACCATTAATGGTGGGAATTTCAACTCCTCGGCATATCTCTCAGGAATACCGCATTTCAATTTGGAATCCGGAGTGACCGCTCTTGAATGCGAAATAAAAAACCCTGTTGGCGAAGGAAACTTAAAAACATCAATATCTGTGTTCTATGCTAAAGCAACCTTTGGTTTGTTTAAGGGTTTCAATCCAACCACTTCATGGAAGGGTTTTATGGGAATAGAGACAGGAATTAAGGGATACGGTTCTCCTCTATTCGGAACACTTAACAAATATAAAGAAAAGTCTCCTTTTGGTTTGTCTTTGACTGGCAAATTAAATCTTCTCAAGAACAAAGGACTTATTCCTGCTTTTTCATTCTTCTTCGATTATAACTCGCTACTTTCTATGAAATTTCAGTTTATTGACAGACAAACGCACGAAAAAGCAAATTCCTCAATCAATATGTCAACATTGGCTTATCACCTTGAGTTGAGGGAAAGCCTGCCATTGGTCGACATATACACAGGTTTTGCGTGGCTAACTCCATCAATGAAAGGAACATACACCATAAATGATTACGAAAGAGAGATAAACTATACCCAGGGAACTTTGACCCAGTTCCATTTTGGCATTGCCGTTCCTGTAGAGCTTATCGATGTAAACTTGGAAGTAGGGAAGGCAGGCAAGCTGGGTTATTATGGTGCTGCATTAGGTTTTAGAATGTAAATAACTTTAAACAATGCACTATAGAATAGAGGTATCAACCAAATCATCACTTGCCGACCCAATCGGTGAAGGCATCAAAAAAGAAGCATTACATCAAGGTATTAGAAACATTGAGTCTATTCGATTCATAAGGGTTTTCATTATCAAAGCAAAACATCTTGCTAAGAACAGACTTAAACAAATCGCAGAGAATATCTTTTCCGATGCAGTTTCCGATATATATGTTTTTAATGATCATATTATGCACTATGCTGCCAAAAAGAGAACATTCATAGAAATTGCATATCTTCCAGGTGTTATGGACCCTGTCGCTTTGACAACATTCAAACTTCTCACAGAAATCGGATTTACACAAATAGAGGATGTCCAAACAAGAAATCGATACGAAATTGCTGGGAGCCTGAATAAAAAAAGTATTGAGTTCCTTGTAAAAAAACTATTAATGAATAGCATAATTCAAGTATGGTTAAGAGATGAAAACCAGTATTATGGCAGAAGACGAATCCCCGAGTTTAAAATCCGTAAAATAAATATTAGAGACAAAAATGCACAAGAACTACTTAAAATTTCCACCAATGGACTCCTGAGCCTTAATCTGGAAGAAATGAGAACGATTCAAAACCTCTTTGTTGAGAAAAATAGAGAACCAACGGATGTTGAACTTGAAACAATAGCTCAGACCTGGAGCGAACACTGCATCCATAAAACATTCAAAGGAACCGTGTGTTATAATGGAAAGATAATTGAAAATATTCTTAAAAAAACAATAATAAATGCAACAAAAAAGATCAACAAGAAACTCTGCCTTTCCGTCTTTTCCGACAATGCCGGTATTGTCAAATTCAATAAAGATTTTAACATAACTTTCAAAGTGGAAACACATAATCATCCATCAGCCCTTGAACCATACGGGGGGTCTGAAACAGGAATAGGTGGAGTGATCAGGGATACGCTTGGAACAGGACTTGGTGCAAAACCCATTGCGAATACTGACATCTTTTGCTTTGGGCCCCTTGACTTATCAATCAAGAACCTCCCTCGTGGCATTCTCCATCCAAAGAGAATCTTCAAGGGCGTAGTTTCTGGTGTCAGAGATTACGGTAACAAAATGGGAATTCCAACCGTAAATGGAACCATCATCTTCGACAAAAGTTATATCTACAACCCTGTTGTTTATTGTGGAAGCATAGGCATTATACCATCTAACCTTACCTTCAAAGCACCAAAGGATGGTGATATTATTGTGGTTTTTGGAGGAAAGACGGGGAAAGACGGTATACACGGAGTAACCTTTGCCTCCATAGAATTGGATGAAAGTTCTGAGGCAACCTCAAAAGGAGCAGTCCAGATTGGAAACCCAATCACGGAAAAGAAATTACTTGACGCTCTCCTCGAGGCAAGAGATGCAGGACTTTACTCCGCTATTACCGACTGTGGAGGTGGGGGTTTGTCTTCCGCAATTGGAGAAATGGGAAAGGGATTGGGAGTATCAGTTCATCTCGACAAAGTCCCCCTAAAATACGAGGGTCTCAAGTATGACGAGGTCTGGATATCGGAATCCCAAGAAAGAATGATTATATCTGTGCCCAAGAAAAATATTAAAGAACTGAAGGACATATTTCGAAAACACGATGTCGACTTCGCTTTGATTGGAAGATTTGAGGACACAGGAAAACTCAAACTCTTTTACAGAAGCAAAAAAGTGGCAGAACTCCATATGGATTTCCTCCACAACAAATGTCCTGTATCAAACAAAAAAGCAACATGGAAGAGAAAACATTATTCCGAACCTCAACCAAAGAAAAAAATCGACATCGAAAAAGTAGTCTTAAAACTCCTCTCTCATCCCAATATCGCAAGTAAGGAAGTTGTTATTAGACAATACGACCATGAAGTCCAGGGAATGAGTGCACTCAAACCACTTGTTGGGAAACAAAATGATGGTCCTGCAGACGGTGCCGTTTTAAGACCACTGGCAAGTTCAAACAGAGGAATTGTCGTCACAGCAGGGATAAATCCATATTATGGAAAAATAGACCCGTACTGGATGGCAGCATCTTCAATAGAAGAGGCACTCAGAAATGCTGTTGCCTGCGGAGGAAATCCTGAAAAAGCTGCAATACTCGACAATTTTTCCTGGGGTGATGTCGAAAACCCAAGGCTATTAGGTGAACTCATACGAGCTTCTTATGGGTGCTACGACACGGCAGTTGCCTTAAGAGTTCCTTTCATCTCCGGTAAAGATAGTCTGAACAATGTTTTTTCTGTGAATGGTAAAAGAAAATCGATTATGAGCACTCTTTTAATTTCCTGCATAAGTATCTGTGATAATGTTAAAAAAAGTCCATCTTCGGACTTCAAAGAACCTGAAAATCTCATATACATTATCGGCGCAACAAAAAAAGAGTTGGGTGGTTCACATTACTATAAACTCCTCAACAGAACAGGAAACTCAGTACCTCAGCTCAATTTCAAATTGTCACTAAAAACACTGAGAAAAATACACAAATTAATCAGAAGAGGGTATGTGAAAGCAATTCATGATTGCTCAGAAGGTGGTATTGGAGTCGCAGTTGCAGAGATGATGATAGGTGGTCGCATCGGTGCTTTAATAGACCTCGATGATATCATAACAGATGATAAACTGACGAATGATGAACTTCTCTTCAGTGAATCTAACTCTCGATTCATAGTAGAGGTTCGGAAAAAGAACAGCAAAGCTTTCCAAACACTTATGAAAAACATACCTTTTGCATGTTTCGGTAGAGTTCTGGATTCAGATAAATTCATTATCCGAAAAAAACGGAAAACAATTGCCAAACTTGATATCAATCTTTTGACAAAGAAATGGAAACAGGGGATTAGTTGGTGAAAAAGCCAGATGTAATTGTCCTGAAGTCTGCCGGAACAAACTGCGATTTGGAAACGAAAATTGCTTTTGAATTATCAGGGGCAGATGCGGAAATAGTGAATTTTACTGAACTTTTCAGAAAAAAGAAACGCCTTTCTGAATTCCATATTATGGTTCTTCCCGGTGGTTTCAGCTATGGAGATGATATAGCTGCAGGAAAGGTATGGGCAACAGAAATAAACTATTATTTTACCGAAGAAATCGAAAACTTCATAAGACAGGGTAAACTTATACTTGGCATTTGTAATGGCTTTCAGGTGCTTGTGAAACTTGGCATATTACCAGCGTTTGATGGAAACATAAAGCAGTCTGTGACACTCACATTCAATGACATTCCCAGATATGTTGACCGATGGGTGTATCTAAAGAAACGTTCAATGAAGTCTGCTTTCTTCACAAAATCATCGGACTTACTTAACATTCCCGTTGCACATGCGGAAGGCAAATTCATAACAAAAAATTCAAGAATACTTGAAAGATTATTCAGGGATGATCAGGTTGCATTTCAATATGTGGACAAAAATGGCAGGGTTCTTGGTTATCCTACAAATCCCAACGGTTCTGCCAGAAATATTGCAGGGATCTGCGATCCAACAGGTAGAGTGCTCGGAATGATGCCACATCCCGAACGTGCAATCCTGAAAACACAGTATCCAAATTGGAGAAGAGAAAAAGTGAAAGTATCTGCAATGGGCAGAACCATCATCGCAGGTGGTGTGGAATATGCAAGAAGAAATCTACTTTGAAAAAGTCAATGCTTACCTTTTACTGTTTCTGAATATCCTTTATAAGTCCCTCGACTTTGACCATCCATAAAATTGCATTTGTCTCCTCAAGCATACTTCTGATTTTTTGAAGAATATTCAAAGCTCTTTTGTTCTCTCCTTTCCTCTTGAGAACGACAGCCTTGCAGAATAATGTCGAGACAAGACCAAGTCTGTCACCTGTTCTCTCACAGAGTGTTTCCGCCCTTTCAAAATACTTCAGTGCTTCCTGAAATCTTCCTAATCTTCCCTGTAATCTTCCTCCAAAAACTTCGATATCTTTTTCCAAACTCCTATCTTCAATCTGATTCAGGTTTTCCGTAATATCATCATATAGTCTTTCTGACTCTTCAATATCTTCATCAAATGCAAGTTGTGCTCGCAAAAGCTTTGCATGGGCTGTATAGTCCTTAGATTTATAGATTTTATTGAGTTCCCAAGCCTCTTCCACTAAGTCACCCACTGCTTCTTCTTTTCCCTGCTCGAGAAATAGCGTAGAAAGTTCAAACAACGCGGATATTTCACCATTTATATATTTTATTTCATTCGATTTTTCTTTCGCCTTAAAAAAATAGTAGAGCGCTTTCTCAAAGTTATTCTGGTTAAAATATATCTCCCCGATGTTAAGATACGGAATTATAGTAGCCTGACGCTTCCCAAGATTTTCCCATATTCTTAAAGCCTCTTCAAACATACGCATTGCTTTCTCAAGTTCAATTTCCCTCTGATACAGAGCTCCAATGTTATTAAATATCGCAGCAACACCATCCTCATCTCCAATCTTCTTGGATATATTCAGACTTCTCAAATAGTAATCACGCGCCTTTCCTGAATCAAAGAAGGTAAAAACAATTCCCAGGTCGTTATAAATCATCGCTTCTAAGTAAAAATCACCAGTCTTCTCACAACTAAAAAGAGCCATCTTGAGAAATCGTTCTGCGTCACTTATTTTCCCCTGTTCGAGATATACTCTTCCAATATTCTTATAAACAAGTGCAACTTGATTTTCCAGACCACATTTCTTTGCAAGAACCAAGGTTCTGTTGTATGAGCTCAGGGCTTCATCCATTTTCCCCCAGTAGAAGTTGATTTCACCAATAGTGTTGAGCAGATAAGATTTTTCTTTACTATGTTCTGTAGATAATATACCCACTGCTTTCTGTGCTATCTCAAATGCCTTAGTGTACATCCCCTTTTTTAAATAAACACCGGCTTCATCGTTTCCTATCATCGCTGCTTCAACGGAACTTTGATCCAGAAGAACCTCCTTCGCTTTTTTGTAATACTTAATGGCGTCGTCAAACTTTCCTCTTCTAAAGTATATGTTCCCCATTCGATGCAGAACCTTTGCTTTATCGTTCCCATCAATTTCTGGAATCTCGAGTGAATCATTAAAAAATTCCTCTGCAAGAGAGAGTTTTCCGATTCTTTTGTAAAGATAACCTAACCTATAATACAACTCAAAATTGGAAATGACAGAATTTTCTATGTTTCTCCCGATTTTTAACATTTCGGAATAGAAGCCAATTGCCTTCTGGTAAACCATCATTTCTTCAGCTTTTTGAGCACACAGATGGTAGTAGAAGAAAGCCTTTTCATCCATTCCTGCATTCCTGAAATGGTAGGCAAGGTCTTCCAGCCATTTTTCGTGATCCTTGTGCACTAATTCCAACATCTCTCCAATTTTTCTGTGAGTAAGAGCCCTCATACCCACTGATTGCAGCTCATAAAAAACCTTCTGCATCATACGATATAAAAAACGATACTCTCCAATTTCTCCTTTTCTCTCCACAATTATACCTTTTTCTATTGCCTCATCAAGAAGGTCAATCAAGTATCCTTCATTTCCTCCCGTTAAGAATCTCAAATTTTCAACCGAGAACGATTGCCCGATAACGGATGCGGTCATCAACAATTTTCTGGATTCGGAGGAAAGCAGTTCAATCTTCTCTCTCAACATATCACTCACTCTCTCTGGTAGAACAACTTCCTCCAATTTGAAGAAATTCCACGCTCCTGCAGTCCTATAGATATGTCCTTTTTCCACAAGCATTTTCAAAATCTCTATAATGAACAGAGGATTACCATCGGTAATTTCATTTAGGAAATCTACCACATCTTCCGGTACATTCAATAGCCCGAGTACAGCACCTGTTAACTCCCTCACCTCACTTCTAATCATAGGTCCAATGTCAATCTTATCTACCAATGCCTCCCTTGAAAGGGCAAGTATTACTTTTTTCAAAGGATGTTTTTGTCCCTCGATCTCGCTTTCTCTGTATGCTGCACCTATAAGCACCCTGCTCCCAGATAAATTCCTAATAACATAAGCGAGCATCTGGATATCATCTTCTTCCACCCATTGAAGATCGTCCAGTATAAGAAAGATTGGAAAACTTTCTGACAGCTTTGAAAAAAATCTCAAGACTGTCTCGAAAAGCAGCTGTTTTCTTCCTTCAACTGATTCATAGGGAAGGTTCCTGTTTGCATTGTCAGGACCCACCACCACTCCAGAAAAAAACCACTTGAAAATTTCTCCCATTCTGCTAAGAGCTTGAACAACATTATTCATAATAGTTTTGTCTTTTGAACCTTCTTTAATACTTCTAATTAGCGAACTCCAGAGAGAGTATGGTGGAGCAATCTTCTGTGCAATCGCTTTTGCAGAAAAAGTTTCAAATCCGAGCAAGGTGGCATACCGGGATGCTTCACTGAGAAGCCGCGTTTTACCAACCCCAAGCATTCCTCTTACTAACAAAACCTTACTTTTTCCACTAAGTGCAGATTCAAGGCTTGATTTGAATAAAGACAAAATATCATATCTTCCTATGAATTTCTCAAGATTCAAGTCTATCACTTTCTCGACTGTCACTACTTCATTATGTCTTTCAATTCTGTTTCCTCCACCCCTTTTTGCCTCGTACAGACCCTTATCCGCAATTTTGAAAAGTGTATCCTCATCCTTTGCATCCTCGGGATAGCTGGCAAGTCCCATACTTGCCGAGAGTTTCACGCGAGCTCCGGCCCGAATAAGAGAGAATTCCTTTTTCTTCAGCAGTTCAACAATTCGCAACCCACATTCGGAGCTCTGCATTGCATTTGTATGCGGTAGTATTATTACAAACTCATCTCCTGCATATCTACAAATAATATCATCTTTTCTTATATAATCCTTAAGAAAAGAAGAGAACAACTGCAGAGCTTCATCACCTGCCAGATGTCCAAATGAGTCGTTAATAATCTTGAAATGGTCAATATCCATAAGGATTATGGAAAATTCACCGCTTTTGGCGTCTCGCTCTTCCATTCTTTGATGTAACTCTTTATGCAGAAATCTTCTATTGTATATTTTTGTTAAATCATCAATAAAGACAAGAATTTCTTCTCCTGCCATTTTTATCTTAACCTATGAATTTAGGGGTTAATTATAATGAAAAAACGCCCGCTTAAAGCGAGCGTTTTTTAGTTTAGTAATACTTCACTATGTGTGGTGTCAGGAAAATAAGCACCTCTCTCTTCTTGGTAGTTTTCCCTGAATTCTTGAATAGATAACCTAAGATAGGTATCTTTCTCAATATGGGGATACCTGTCTCCGACTCTTGTGTTTCCTCTCTCACGAATCCTCCAAGTACGACAGTCTCTCCATCCCTTACCAGTTGTCTTGTTGTCGCTTCTGTTGAAGTTATTATGAGAGAAGTCGGGTCAACATTGCTTAACTCGGCTTTGATGTCCATCGTAATTTCATTCTTTGCGTTAATATGCGGTGTTACCTTGAGTCTCGTTCCAACCTCAAAATACCTTATAACACTATTCCCTGCCTGGTCAATCATAGAAACAGGAAATTTCTTCCCTCCCAATATCTCTGCTTCTCTATTATTCAACGCAGTTATCCGCGGATTGGCAATAACCTTGGTCTTACCTTCCCTTTCGTATAGGTTAATCAACGAACTGATCTTCGCAAAATTCCTCACACTCCCGAGAGAGAGATTCAGAGCCCCTACCTTGGGCGCACTCAGTGATCCTGAAGCAGCAATATTATATTGTCTACTTCTAAGGTTCTTAGCAGTCCAGGTAATGCCGAAGTCTCTTCCAAAATCAAAATCCATATCGATTACCTTAACTTCAATATCCACCTGAGGATTGGCAGAATCGAGAATATCTAATAGCGCTTTGATATCCTGTTGCTTTGATTCTATGTCAGTAACAATTAAAGAGTTAGTCCTGTCGTCTACTTCAACGGTTCCTTTCTTGGAAATCAGCTTGCTAACATTGACCCTGATTTCCTTTGGACTGGCAAACGCCAATTTATAAACTCTATGAACAACCGGCTGTGCTAATTCACTACTTTCCCTTTCCTTATCGAATGTCGTACCTTGAGCAACACGGATAATACTTCCTTCTTCACGATAAGAAAAACCTGCAGTCTTAACAATAACATCAAACGCCTGTTGCCAGGTAACATTGGAAAGTTTCATCGTAATTGTTCCCTTGACCTCCTCACCAGCAACCACATTCTTGCCTCCATAGTGTGCCATAGCCCTGATAATTGTTTGAATATCAGCATTCTCAAGATCCAGGGAAATCATCCCGGGAACATCATAGGTCTCCTCGTAACTCAGACTTGATGGAGTAACTTCTTGCTCCGAAGCAGTCCACTTCTGGAAAGCAGTCCCTTGAGGATTCTTAAAGGAGATTATGAGTTCATTTCCCTTGACTGCTACCGAATATGTAGCTGTCCCGGTGAGATCGATTGAAAATCTCAAAATTCCCGCCGTATAGAAGGGAATTAATGTAATTGTCTTGACACCTCCTCGGTCTATTGCTTCATACTTGTTTGCCTCAAGTCCACTTTCAGTTTTTAGAAGATCAAAAATTATTTTATTCTCCATTGTAAATTCCGTGTAATTCACTGCTCCATCAAAAGTCGCCGTAATTTCTGTTGTTGCTTCAGTTCCATTTACCACAATATCTAAGAGCTGAGAACCAAAGACTGGACTCAAAGACATAAGCAGCAGAACAAATGGAAATTCAACCTTAAAGAACGAAACTCTTTTTCGGGTCATTTTACCACCTCTCTATTTTAGTTTTTCTTCTTTTTCTTCCAGGATAAGTGTCACCTTTGAAGTCACACCGAACTTTCTAATCTCGAAAGTCACACTCGAATTTGTAATGCCAATCACTCTTCCATCAGCAATTTTATCACCAATACCAACAACATATCCAGTACCTCCTGGTTCTTTAAGAAGAGCGAACCTTCCTTTTGGTCCCCATACAGTACCAACAAGCTTAACATTTTCAACATTTAACTCTTTCCCTTTGAAAAGCGTTTCAAAAGGATCCCTTCTGCCACCACTCTTGTAAACGAACTTTTCAATCCCGAGAGCTGCCTCAAGTATCCTGGAAGAATCTTCATGGCTCGTCGATGCTTCTGCAGCCTTATTGAGTGCCTTAACTCCCTCATTGGTCTTGGAAAGTTCTCCCATCCCACCCGTTTTCCCAGGTGATTGTTTCTTCTCAACCGATTTTGTCATCTTACCGATCATAAAATTGAAAGGATTACCTCCCTTGCATCCATATTGAGAAAAAACAAGAAATGCAAAAAAGAGAACAAACAAAATACATCTTATCATTTTCATTTTCAACTATGCTCTCCTATTTTGAGGGTTTCTTGGTTCCCTTCTCACTTTTTTTTACATTTTCTCTCAAACCGGCATATACATAACTTGAAGCGGTAAATTCTGTTTCAATTCCACCAGATTCGTCCTTTTTCCCCACCATTTTGATATCGCCAATTCTAATGATTCTTTTAAGATTACCAATATCGCTAAAAAAGTGTCCAATATTGTGGTATTTTCCAAGGACCTTGATACTGAGAGGATATTCCTGGAAATTCTGTTTTGCACTAAGTTTCCTCGGCTTAAAAGAAAGGATCTTTATGTTATTTTCCGTGGCGGATTTTGACACAATACTCAACAGTTCCTCGGTTTCAGTTTTAGCAGGAAGCATTCCCTGTGCCACAACCCATTGTTTCTTCAGAAAATTATATTCTCTCTGGGTTTCAGGCAAGCGATTTGCAATTTGTCTCGCTTTGCTCAGCGAATCACTAACAGTACTATATGTAATCTGCAGCCTATTTATTTCCTTGGAAGATTTAGAATGGATGAGGAATATATACAAAATAATAAGAACAACTGAAACAGCTATGAAAATAATGAATTTTACTATACCTTTCATTTTGTTGTTCCTTTCTCAGATTTTTTTACTTTGGAAGTATCTGGTTTTTCTTGAGAAAATCCTGTCGATGCTCCGATAAGTTGTATTCCAAGGTCGAATTCCATAACATTGTGATTGTCAACATCTTTACTGACAATGCCCTTTAATTCTATGTTTTGGAAAATTCTCTCTCCCTGAAGCCTCCTCATAAAAGCAGCAATAACCTGATTCGAGAAAGTTATACCCTTTATGGTTATTGCATTTACTTTCACATCCAAATTTTGAATCCAGCAATAATCAGGGAGTATTGAACTAAGTGTGTAAAGAAATTTTGACTTCTCAAATCTTCCTCTGTTGAGTCCTCTTATTATTTCTATCCTTGTATTCAGGTCTTTGCGTTTCATGTCGAGTTCCTTCACAAGTTTAACAACCTCTTCGAGTTTTCTTAATTCCTGTCTTGTCTCCTGGATATTCGTATTCAATCGTGTAATGCTTTTCTTCTGCCCAATATGAACAAATGATAGGATTATGATGACTAACACGACAACTCCTATGCCAATATAATTCTCTATCCCGGTCGGCATCTTTATCGATGGACCCGTAAAACTACTTCTTTTTCTAACCTTGTCTTCTTTTGGAAGAAGGTTTATTCTAACCATAATTTCTCCTATTTTTGAACTTATCCATTTTTAACCTCTTAAAGCAAGCCCCACCGCTTCTGCTATTACAGGTGAAATTTTCTCTGGTCTATCCTCAGCAAAAATAGCCGGGTCATATTTAATGTTCTGTAAAGCGTTAATCACAATTACTTCAGTATCAAATCTGCTTTTCAAGTAATCGACCAATCCACGAATCAGTGCACCACCACCACATAACACTATACGGTCGATTTTTTCCTTCTCACCAGGTAGGAAAGGTATAACTTTGTCCAGCCCAACTGCAACTTCTTCGGCAAATTCCTGGAAGAATTTATCGACACTTTCAGAGCCAATCCCTTCAACATCTTCACCTCTTATTAGCTGTTCTGCCTGAGCACGGTTGACACCAAGTTCTCTCTGTATTTTTTGTGAGCAGCTATTGGTGGCAGAAAAAACATCCCGGGTGAAATGATTTACATTGTTTATTATGAAACTGATATTTGTTATCTCCGAACCAATTGTAACGAGCGCAACCAGTTTATCCGGTAGAACTGGATAATTGTATTCATAGACATTTTGCACAGCAAATGAAGCAATATCAAGTACAACTGGATTAAGCCCAATCTCTTTAATGAGACTCATATAAGAATTTACAACTTCGCTCTTGGCGGCAACGAGAAGAACTTCCATCTGTCCTTCTCCTGCATCTGGATTTACAATCTCAAAAGCAAGAGAAACATTATCGATATCAAACGGCACATGTTGCTCGGCTTCCCATCTAATTTGTTCCTGCACATCGCTTCGCTTCATCTTATCCATTGCTATCTTCTTGACGATAACCCCTCTACCAGAAATCGCTGTGACCACATCCTTTGCCTGGATGGCGAACTTCTCAAATAATGTTTTAATTGTATCAATGACAACCTCTCTGTCCATTACCTCTCCATCAACGATAGCGTCAGGCAAAAGTGGAGCAATTCCAACCTTCAAAATTGAAGTTGCTTTTGGATATCCCGTTAGTTCCACAACCTTTATCTGTGAACTTCCAATATCAAGACCCACAATTGCTTTCTTTTTTCCAAACATTTTTTCCCCTATTCTTTAATGAAATTGATGATGTTTTTTCCCAGTATATGCCATCTTCTACCAATCTTTTTACCTTTCAATTTTTTGCCTTTTGAAAATTTCCTTATTGTCTGGGCACTAAGGTCCAGGAAATTTGAGATTTCCTCAATCGTATAGAATTTGTTCGGGTCTATTTTCTTCAATGATATAGCCATAATTATTAACAATAGTTTATAACTATCTACTCTTATTGTTATTTCAATCCTATTATACAGAAAAATTGTTTTTTGTCAAGAGAAAAATAACCCCTTTTCAAAAAACAATTCACCTGTAGACTTTAACTATTGTGAAATACATAACTTAGTTCACCACACTTTTTTTTCTTGACGAGAGTTCCATATTGATATATATTATTTAAGAAACTTGAAAAGGAGAAAAATGAGCATTACTGAGAATTTAAGAGTTGCTATTTGGAATGAACATAAAGAAGTAAAGAAACTCTTTTCATTTGTCTTACACCCCACTGAATTTGTTTTTCACCTGACAGACAGCAAAAAAGACGCCCACAGAAAAAAAACATCAATTGCTGCAAAGACATCAACCGAGTCTCCCGATTTTGGAGGAGAATTGAGAAATAGAATTGGTTTTGTTCTTGGAATCCTTGTCTTTGCAACCCTTCTGTTTATTCATCCTTCTCGAGGTATGAAAGTTGAAGGAGCAAAGATTGTCCTGAAACATTGCGATGAGGAAGTTGCAGAAACACTTCTTTCCTCTGCTGGCATAGAAAAAATCTCACTTTTAAGTGGAGACAATATCCAAGAATTGTTAGACCAATCATCGGAAATTCTCGTTAGTGTTCCAAGGAACTTCTCTGTAACAGGTATAAAGGGAATCAAGATAGACAATCAGGGAAAACCTTTATTGTCCATAATTACAAAACAAGCATTTGGAATCAGAAATACTATAGCGCTCGCAATCCTTATGGCAATATTCTGGATATCCGAGGCAGTTCCAATCCCAATTGTTGCGCTTTTCCCGATGGTTTTCTTGCCCCTCCTTGGAATAGCTCATTACGACAATTCTTCGCTTCCGGGTTACTTTCCTGCATTCAGCCCTTATATGCATTACCTTGTCGTTCTTTTCATAGGAGGTTTCACCATAGCGGAGGCAATGAAAAAATGGGGACTACACGAACGCATTGCCCTGAATTTCGTGAAAATTATTGGATTTTCACAGAAAAGAATAATATTGGGATTGATGATTGCTACTGCCGTTGTCTCAATGTTTGTTTCAAATACGGCAACTGCGGCAATGATGATGCCCATAGCATTAGCAATAATAATTCAGGCGGGTGCAAAACCAGGTAAAAGTAATTTTGGACTTGTCCTGATGCTTGGTATTGCATATGCAGCATCCATTGGTGGCATTGGAACACTAATTGGAAGCCCTCCAAATGTGATACTTGCAGGATTCCTTGACACATTGCTTCACAAGTCAGTAACATTTGCAAATTGGCTGATTATCGGTTTACCCCTTGTGATTGTTCTTTTACCTGTAACCTGGCTGCTCCTTATAAAAATAAATCCAATGGAGAATGTTAAAGTCGCCGAATCTAAACAAGTTATTATGGACAAAATCAAATCATTAGGCAAACTAAAGGGTGGGGAAAGAAATACATTCATAATCTTCATACTGATTGCCCTTATGTGGATTACAAGGAAACAATGGACATCTCCACTACATCTCTATTGGGTTAATGACTCTGTGATTGCAATTATTGGCGTTATTCTTTTCTACATAATACCTATTAATATAAGGAAGTGGAAATTTACTCTTGATTGGAAGACAAACCTCCGCATTCCATGGGGAACACTTCTGCTTTTTGGTGGAGGAATAGCACTTGGAAAGGCTTTAGCCAATACGGGTGCTGCTTCCTTCATTGCTATGCATCTTACTCTCCTGAAGAATCTACCATTCATTCTTCTATTATTTGCTATCGTACTTCTCGTTGATTTCCTGACGGAGATTACATCTAATACGGCAACAACAAATATGATGATGCCCATTCTCTTCGCTCTTGGCATTGCATTGGGCAAGGACCCTGCGCTTATGATGATTGCAGGTGCAGTTGCAGCATCTATGGCTTTTATGTTACCGGTTGCCACACCACCGAATGCAATCGTTTTTGGAACCGGCTATATAAAAATTAAGGAATTGGTAAAAAATGGTTTTGTTCTTGATATTGTAGCTGCAAGCGTCTGGACAATGCTTCTCTATTTTATCATCCAGCACCTTATACATATTTAAGCTAACTCACCAGCATGTACTATGGTTTTAGGTTTTAGGTTTGCTGTTCTGATTTCCCTAATTTCCGTATGAATTCTACCACAGAGACACAGAGCCTGTCCTGTCTTCGACCCTGAGGCTCAGACCCGAAGGGAGCCAAGTCGAAGGAAAAATATTTGTTTCAGGATTTTAACCAATGCAACCAATCTAACCAATTCAACTCCTTTCTTCTCCATTTCTCCATTTCCCTTTTCTCTCTTCCCTCTTCTCCTATCGGTTTTTTTTCTCCGATTCACCGACGCTCCGTTTCTCAGTTTCCCTCTTCTCTCTTCCCCCTGTCCTTTTTAACTTCTACCAGAACCTTTTTGATTTTCTGATTGTCCATTTCCTTTACTGTTAATCTAAATCCTTCCTGCTCTATAATTGTATCCTCGGTAGGTAGTCCCTTGAGATGCTCCATAATGAAACCGCTTATTGTATCATAATCGCCTGGTGGTATACAAAGATGTAATTCGTCGTTTACCTCTTCCACTCTACTCAAACCACTAATGATATATCTTTTACTATCTATTTTCTTTATCGTCTCTTCGGTGATTCTTAAATCAAATTCATCCACTATCTCTCCTAATAGTTCTTCAATTAAATCCTCCAAAGTTACAAGACCTTCCGGTTCTCCAAATTCGTTAACCACAATAGCCATATGAGTTGCTTCATCCCTTAACTCTGGGAGAAGTTCATCGCACTTCATATTGGGAGGGACAAATTTCGCTGGTCTTAGCATTTTTCTTGTTGGCCGAGTCCCTCCGGTAAAAATATCTTTCAGGCTCAGTATCCCTATTATCCTATCCGGTTCTTTTCTATACACAGGAAAGCGTGATAAACCTGTACTTTTGGCTACCTGAAGTACTTCTTTTACTTCGAAAGGATAGTTTATCATCTTCATTTCGACCCTTGGCACCATCACATCAGAAACAGACCTCTCGCTCAACTTGAAAATTTTTGTGATTATCTCCTCGTCAATCTTCTTTATTTTCCCACTTATTTTTGTCTTGTTCAAAGCCCAGGATAATGTTTCGCGGTTTATTACTCCCTTAAATTGCTCTTCTCTCTCGGCAATTGTTCTAAACAGAAACAGTCGGGAAATTGCTCTGACGCTCCATGAGAATGGTAGGAAAATTCTGTGAAAAAATTCCAAAAACGGAGAATTAAACATTGCTACTTTATTCGAATGTAATCGCGATAACGACTTAGGAATAATTTCACCAAAAAAAAGTATTACAAAGGACGTAAGAAAAGTTGTGAGAATTTTTCCTGCCAGTCCCCAGTAAACTGACAGGGCTCTCGTGACAACAACAGTCGTCGCAACAACAAAAAAATTGGTTCCGACGAGAATTGTGGACAAATAATCTTCAGGGTGCGAAAAAAAACCTACTATTTGCTTTGCTCTCATATTCCCTAATTTCGCAAGATGTCGAATCCTGAGGGGGTTTGCAGATATCAATGCAATTTCGGAAGAAGTAAAGAAAATGACGAACAAAAGACAGATAAAGATAAAAAGAAAATAGACCATTTATTCTTCACTCCTGCTCACAAGAATTTTCTCTAACTTTGCACCCTTCAATTTTACAATAGTAAAAACCAAATCTCTATAAACAAAAGATGTGTCTTCGGTGGGCACTTCTCCCATTCTTGACAGAACGAATCCACCAACTGTCTCATAATCTCCGTGAGGAAGCTGACTGGAAAAGCTTCTTGGAAATTCCCCAATTCTAAGTTCAGCATCAACAATAATCTCGTTTTTTGAGATGTATCTATACTTTGCAATGTTCGTCGGATGATAATCATCCTTTATGCTCCCTACTACCTCCTCCAATATATCACTTACAGTTACGATACCCTCAGTTCCACCAAATTCATTGACAACGATGGCAAAATGAACTCTTTTTCTTCTGAATTCACAAAAGAGATCTTTCAACTTCATTTCCAAGGGTACGAACAAGGCATTCTTTAAGAGCGATTTCACCTGCCTATCTCTCTCTTCCCTGTGTATGAGAATATCTTTCAAATAGAGAAGTCCAATTATCTTTTCCTCATTCTCAGAGTATACTGGAATCCGCGAGTAGGGTCTCTTCTTAAGGACTCCATATACGTCTTTAATCTTTGCATTCTCATTGATGGAAAATACTTTTACTCGAGGAAGCATGATATCAGACACCTGAGCTTCACTCAGCGTGAATAGAGATTTTATGATCTCCTTCTCTCTATTCTTTATCACTCCCTTCTCCTCACTAATCTCGAACAAAGTTTCCAGTTCACTATAGGAAATCTCCTCATGTTTTCTTGACTTAGTAAACCTAATTATCCATTCACTTGTTAAATTCAGCAAAAACACTATCGGCTTTAGAAGTACAATGAAGTAGAAAAGAGGAATAACACTCATCCTTGATACTTTCTCTGGTTTTTTGAGAGCATAAAATTTTGGTGTAAATTCCCCGAAAACCAAAAGAAACGATGTTATCAAAAATACATCAATGACCATAGCAAGCCGAATATCAAAATCATGTTGTGGTACAAACTCAAGAAACATAAGTGTAAATAGGAACGAAAAAGCGACATTCACTATTGTGTTGGATAGGAGAATTGTTGTAAGAAGATTGTGAGGTATTTGCATTAGCATATGAAACAATAATTTACTTTTTCTGTCTTGGTTCTTCGCACTCACTATTTCGGACTCACTCATCGAAAAAAGAGCCGTCTCCGAAGACGAAAAGAAAGCTGATAGTAGAAGTAAAATAAAACAAACAAAAGACATAACTGTAACTTTTAACATTTCATAAATCCTGGTCAGTAACTCAGGGAGAGATAGTATTTTGTTTTCTCATCCATCTTTTTCCTTTCACGACCCTCTTTATCTTCATAGTTCAGAAGATGGAGCAGGCCATGAATAAAAAGCAGTTTTATCTCATAGGAGAGACTCACCTTAAAACTTTTCGCATTCTCCCTCGCCATATCGACGGAAATGTAAACATCACCTAATAGGTGCTCTCTGAAATCACTTCCCACGCCTTCAGTAAAAGAAAATGCAAGAACATCGGTTGGGAAATTCCTATTTCTGTACTCAGAGTTTAAATCCTGGATGTGAGCATTGTCAGTAAATACACAGCAGATTTCTTCAGAGTTCTTAATACCCTCTCCTTTTAATACTTTCTTCCCTAACTTAAGAAGAGACGTAGAATCAATCTTTTCTTCTGTAAGGTTGCTAAATGTTATCATCTTAAAGTCTCTATCAGCTTTCCCTTTGCCCTTCATGCAATTTTGCAACCATCTTGACAATATATTTTCAAATACTAATTATTTCTTTCTGCTTCAATATAGCTATTGCTTGAGTGTTTTTGCCTGACTCTCTTTTTTGGGATATTCAACTCTCAAGTGGTGCATACCCACCAGAATAGGTAAAAAACTTTCACCAATTTTCGTTAACTCAACAAGCGTTAGCTGGGATTGATTCAGTTGTCCCGTTTTGAAACGTTCCTCGATAATTTCACTTACGAGAGATTTTATTTTTCTTGCGCTTGGCTCTTCGATACTCCTTGACGCTGCTTCAACGGAATCCGCAAGCATAACTATACCAGATTCTTTTGTAGACGGTAAAGGGCCAGGATACCTGAAGGCGTTTTCATCAACATTGCCATCATGTTTCTCCTTCTTTGCCTTTTCAAAAAATGGGACAATCAACGAGGTTCCGTGATGTTCTCTAATAATGTTTATAATCTCTTTTGGTAAACCTGCTTTTCGTGCTATTTCGACTCCTTCTTTAACATGTGACATCAAGATGATGCAGCTTAGACGAGCTTTTAACTTCGCATGAGGATTCCTACGTCCCATCTGATTTTCAATATAATATTCCGGCTTAGCCATCTTCCCTATATCATGATAGTATGCTGCAACCCTTGTCAATATTGATTTTGCACCAATTGCTTCAGCTGCAGCTTCTGCAAGATTTCCAACAACAATACTATGATTATAAGTCCCGGGTGCCGTAACCGATAATTTTTTCAAAATTGCCGAATTAAGGTCTGACCACTCAAAAAGAGTGATGTTGGTTGTAGTCTCACTTAATCTTTCAAAAATCGGGAGTAACCCAATCAAAAGAAAGACTGATATAACGGCACTAATAAACCCAAGAGACGAACCAAGAAAAATATTATGCATTGTATTCCTGCCAAAAGACTCAAGTCCAAAAGCTAAAAGAATATTAATGCAGGAAACAAATATCAGAGTCCTATATAATTGTGATCTCCTTTTTATACCCTTCACTCCAAAAATACCGGCGAAACTGCTGAACATTAGAAAAACAAAAACAGGAAACCTCATTCCTGAAAATACAGCAATAATAGCTGCAAGAAGAATAGAAGCCATTACACTCAGAATCTCGCCATAGAGCATTGCAATTACCATTGCGAAAAAGGCAATGGGAATTAGGAAAAGAAAAATATGTTCTAACCTAAAAAGAAACGAACTGAAATATAAGAAGATAAAAGCTACAACTTCTATAATCAACAATTTCTCACTTTCTTCCCAGAGTTTTCTTCTGTAGAGAAAGATAAAGAAATAAAAAAAGAAAAGCATAAGAAGAACTATGAGGTTGAGCCCAACACGCAGCAAGATTTTCTCCATTAGACTTCGTTTCCCACCCAAAATCTCATTTAAAGAATTTAGTTTCAGTACTGTGTCCTCTTTAATCTGATCGTGAGCCCTTACAATCATTTCTCCCTTCAAAACAAGACCTTTTGTTTCCGAAATAGACGCGCTCGCTTCTTTTCTCCTTCTCTCAGTTTCTTCAACATTAATTCTCAAATTGGGAGTATAAAACTGTGATGTAAGTTCGTCTATAGCTTTGATGATTTCCTCACTCTTTTTTAACGTTGTAAATGCTCTATTCTTGACCACACTTCTCGCCTCTTCAAGGCTATAGAAATCCTCCGACGAATATATAACTTCACCACCCGGTTTTCTTGCAGATATGCGTTTTACCTTCATATAAGGAATGTTACTCTTATCATAGATTATACCGTTCATAACCGGCGTAAGTAGTATTTCCTTGAGTTTCTCACTTTTTCCTCTTATGCTCTTCTTGAGAAGAAAGGAAATGGTTCCCTTTGAAAACTGAAAACCGAGTTCATCTAACTTCTTCTGCTTTGAATCAATTTTTTTCACCTTTTCATAATATAGTATATTAAGTAAAATATTTATTTTGTCAACCATCTGCTTTGTTTTACCCTCATCATAATCAACAACTGGAAGCACACTTTCAACCGCCTTCTTTCTTTCCATTCCCATCTCGAGTGAAGCCTTTTTAATGGGGAAAGTAAATGGAGCAACGATATCCTGCTGGGCAATATCTCCAACCTGCAGCAAGGAGACATACCGGTTTGACTGTGGATAGATTAGATTAAGCACAATTACTATGACAGCAAACTTTAGACACAGGCTGAAACGTTTCGACAGTATATTTCTTAAAGTATGTCTTATGTCATTTTTCCGCTTTGTCTGAGTATTTCTCATAAGCCTCCACAATTTTCTGAACAAGATTTCTTCTCACAACATCTTCCTTTGTAAGATAAACGAATTTCACTCCTTCCACATTCTTTAGTATTTTCTGAATCTTAATAAGACCTGATGCTTCTTTTCCGACAAGGTCAATTTGAGTAATATCACCCGTAACTATAGCCTTGGAACCATTGCCAAGTCTTGTAAGAAACATCTTCATCTGGACAGTAGTTGTGTTTTGCGCTTCATCAAGAATAATGAAGGCATCATTCAAAGTCCTTCCTCTCATAAATGCCAATGGTGCAACTTCAACTGTTTGAGTATTATAAAGCTTTGTCAACTTTTCCCTGGAAACCATATCAATCAGAGAATCATACAATGGTCTCAAGTAAGGGTCTATCTTTTCCCTGTAGTCACCAGGTAAAAAACCAAGACTCTCGCCTGCTTCTACAGCAGGCCTTACCAAAACGATTCTTTCATATTTTTTTTGCATAAGCGTTTCTACAGCCTTCGCCACAGCCAAATATGTCTTCCCTGTTCCCGATGGTCCAATACATACCACAATGTCTATCTCCTCAATTGCCTTGATATATATCTTCTGTCCCGATGTTTTTGCACGAATTATCTTCTTAGGTGTTTTTATTGAATGTGATTTTTCCTTTCCTCCTTGCCCTCCTTCTTCACCACTAAACATAGAACTTACGGTAAACTTATCCAAAATCTCACCTTTTTCTGCCATTAACAGCAGATTTTTGATTCCTTCTCCATATATCTTGATATCATTATTATTCCCAATCAATTTCAATTTTTCGCCCCTGACAATTATTTTCCCTGGAAAAATATCCTGGAGCAATCTCAAGTTTGAATTGTTGCTTCCAAGAAAATAGATAGGAGGAAAATCTTTTAAAATATAAATCTTTTCCATTGAATCAATGGTTTACTTTCAATGTTGAGGGAAATATTTCCAAAATAGATTATTAAAAAATACCAGGCAGTCAAAAGAAAAAATTATGACTGCCTGGAAAAAAGTTCCAATTTATGGTCTGGGAATAACCAGTTTCCAACCTGGATAAATCAGATCTGGATTTTTTATTAGATTCTTGTTTGCCTTGTAGATTCTTTGCCATTGAGCATAGTTGCCATGACCATAAACTTCAGAATATTCTGCCAGTTTACTCATCCAATCCCCTGGCTTTACAACATAGTAATCATTTGCTTCTTTTTCGGTATACTTTGCTATCTCAGTCTCAAGTTCTGAAATCTTCTTGTCCAGTTCTGCGACAGCATCCTTCAAAGGCTCTACCTGAACTTTAAGTTCCTCAATCTTTGCTCCATATTCCTCCGCACAAGCCTTGTATTCTTCTATCATTGCAAGTGCATCTTCCTCCTTGATATTTTCCTGCGCCATAGATATTGAATACGAAGCGAGAAGGAAAAGAGACAAAAGCACAACCAGTAGTATTTTGGTTTTCATTTCCATTCAACTCCTTTCATTCGAATCTTATTATTCGCCTTTCAACTCCTCGAGTTGTTTCTCGAGCTCTGCCACTTTTGCTTCTTTTGCTGCTTTCTCATTTGTCAGTTCTTCTATTTGCTTCTCTAACGATTTGACTTCTGATTTTGCAGATTCACATGCACTCTTTGCTTCCTCCAACTGATCAAGCGTTTCCTTGGATGCATACTTGGGCCCACAACCAGTTAACCCAAAAAACGAAACCAGAACTGCAAGAACTATCGCTAATGTGAGTATCTTCTTCATTAAGAGCACCTCCTTTCACAAGTTTATTGGGAGAGTATATCAAAGACTATATTCTTTGTCAAGAAAAATCTAACAAAATTGGAAAAAAGTTATTTTTTTTTCCTTGACAATCCTGGATAAATATGCAATTATACTGAAGTAAATACTTAGCCAAAGAGAGCTCGCAAAAGCACCGAGAGCAAAAAATAACGCTCTTTCTGTTAATCTCTGGGAACTCTGTAGTTTTTTATCTTGAATTGAAAATCAGGAGGTAGAAATTGGCGGCAAATAGTGAAGGATTACCACCAGAAATAGAAAAATTAAGTGAGAGATTGGCAAAGGACCCAAAATCATTGGTTTTTTCACCTCTGGCCAATGCATATAGAAAGAACAATATGATCGATGAAGCTATTGAGATTCTCCAGAAGGGTCTGGAGATTCATTCCAGTTATGCGAGTGCCAGAATTGTTCTTGGAAGATGTTATCTTGACAAAAGGATGTACGAACTGGCAAAGGTTGAATTCACCAAGGCTGTAGAAATAGATCCTCAGAACATAGTAGCACTTGAAAAACTTGGTGAGACATATAAAAGTCTTAATCAGCTCGAGGATGCATATAAAATCTATAAAAAACTTCTCGAACTTGACCCTATCAACGAGAATTTTAAGAGGGAAGCAGAATCCCTTAAAAACCTGACAGGAGAGATAGCACCGGATTCAGAGCAATTCGGCACCTTTCAGTCAATACCCGAGCAAAAGGAAGAAGGAAAAACCGAACAGAAGGGTGAGGAAAAAGTCAAGGAAGAAGAACCAGAAGCCGAGGGTCCAACTCTTGAAGATGTTTTCGAAGAACCACAAGAAGATGCATCCCCTAAAGTTGATACTCCACCTTTGGAATCACAGGAGGAAGAATATAAAAAAAGTGAACAACCCACTTTGGAATCTCCCATGGAAATCAAGACAGAAGAAGAAATAAAAGAGTCAGAAAAAAAACAGGATTTCGAGCCTCCCTGGCAGGAAGAACAGTCCAGAATGGAAGATCCAGTAGTCAAAGAAACACAACAAGAACTTGAAATCCCTGAATTAGAAAAACAACCCGAAGAAAAACCCGAATTAAAAGCTGAGACTCCAACTCAGGATCAGCAAGTCAAAACAGAAGAGCAACTTGGAGGAATAACTTCTCTGTTCGAAGAAACCAACTCTCTGTTGAATGAAGAAAAATCTGTAACAGAAGAGCCTTTTGAAGCAAAGGAAAAAATTCCAGAAACAACAAAGGAACCAGAAATAAAGGAAATTATTCCGCCTGAAGAAAATCACGAAACATCCATTAAAGAAACTAAACTCGAAGAAAAACCTAAAAAATCAGGTGCAACCGAAACACTGGCAGAGATTTACCTAAGCCAGGGCTTTACAGATGAAGCCATCAACATATATAAGGAACTGCTGTCAAATGACCCGAACAATGAAAAACTGAAGAATAAACTGATGGATTTGCATAAACAAACTCAAAATAAAAGCCCATCCCAGAACAAAGAAGATGAACCTGCCTTGGAAAAGCCAAAACCTGAAAACAGTGAAGAAGACAACCACCAACAATCCAAAAACCTGGATAATTTTCAGGACTGGTTAAATAAGTTTCAGAAGTGAACAGTATAAACCTTTTCAAGAATCTACCCAAGAAAACAAACTATTTCCTGATAACGAATCTCAAGAATATCCGTTATCTGAGTGGTTTCTCGGGTGAGTGGGCAGTTATTCTTCTTTCAAAGAAAAAACAATACTTTCTAACGGATTCAAGGTTTACCGAGCAGGCTCTAAAGGAAACATCTGGTTTTGAAATCATAACAATCATAAAACCGCTAACCATTTACTTGAAACAATTGATAGGAAAATCGAAAAATGTAGCCTTTGAAGCAGACAATCTTCGTTACAGTAGTTTCACCGCGATACGGAAAAAACTTGCAGGAAGAAAGTTTGTTCCCACAAGCGGGATTGTAGAAAAACAGCGGATGATAAAAACACAGGAAGAAATAGAGAAGATTTCAAAAGCAGCCATAATAGCTGACAAATCTTATTCAGAAATCCTTAAATCCTTAAAACCAGGTCTCAAGGAAATTGACATTGCATCCGAATTTGAGTATATACTCAGGAAAAATGGCTCTGAGGCTCACCCATTCCCAACCATTGCTATAACCTCTGCAAACACATCCCTTCCCCATGGACAACCAGGAATGCGTAAAATAAAGAAAGGTGATTTTTTTCTTTTAGATTTCGGTGCAACCTACAAAGGCTATGTTTCGGATATGACAAGAACCGTTGTAATTGGAAAAGCCACTCAAAAACAGAAAAAGATTTATGATATCGTTCTAAGAGCGCAGATGTCTGCTATAAAAACTGTGAAGTTGGGAATGAAACTTAGTGCTGTCGATAGCTCTGCAAGGAATATTATAAAAGAAGCTGGGTATGGTGACAACTTTGGTCACGGACTCGGACACGGCATAGGACTTGAGGTGCACGAGGCTCCAGGTGTTTCCTATAGAAGCAAAGAAACAGTTAGAGCGGGAATGGTATTCACAATAGAACCTGGTATTTACATTCCAAAGTGGGGCGGTGTGAGGATAGAGGATGATATAGCAATTTATGATAATAAAATAAGCATTCTGACAAAATCCCCAAAAGAAAAATTAATGGAGCTTTAGTTTAATGGCAACCACTGCAGACATACGAAAAGGGCATAACATCCGTTACAAAAATGCAATCTATTCGATAATTGAATTTCAACATGTAAAACCTGGTAAAGGTGGAGCCTTTGTAAGATTAAAACTTAAGAATATGGAAACAGGGCAGGTGTTGGATGATACTATAAGGGCTGGTGCAACCATAGAAATAATCAGAATTGAAAGAAGACCCTATCAGTATCTCTACAGTGATGCTGAGAACTACTATTTTATGGATAAGAACTCTTACGAACAGGTTCCTATTGAAAAACATTTTTTATCAGGGATAGGTTTATACCTTAAGGAGGGCACAGATGTGACCTGCCTTCTTGCCGATGAAAAACCTGTAGGTGTCGAACCACCAATGTTTGTTGAGCTCACTATTGTTGAAACCGAACCAGGTCACAAAGGGAATACCGTCTCCTCAGGTACAAAACCCGCTAAAACCGAAACAGGTTTAAAAGTTAATGTGCCTTTGTTTATAAATGTTGGAGATGTACTGAAAATCGACACCCGCACTGGCCAATACATCGAGCGGGTATAGTTTACTTATTTAAGAACACCTATTGCCTTCTCTACTTCTTCAAGTATTTCACCTGATTTTACAACTTCCGTTAAACGATTTATGTCATCGTAAATTGGTCTATCCTCTTTTAGATGCTCCACATATTTTCTAACAATATCATGTGCAATCTGGACACCCTTTCCCGGCTTCAAAGGTTTCCTGAAATCCAGTGCCTGTGCTCCCGCCATTAGTTCTATCGCAATAACCGCATTTGCATTTTCTATGATTTGTCTTGTTTTTATCGCCGTTGTCATTCCCATACTCACAAAATCCTCCTGGTCTGCTGCTGCAGGAATGGAGCCTATTGCCGCAGGATGGCAGAGGACCCTGTTCTCGCAAACAAGCGAGCCAGCTGTATACTGTGAAAGCATAAGACCTGAAAACATTCCAGCACCTTCTGTGAGGAATGCGGGTAAACCCATACTCAGATGTGGATTCATCAGTCTATTGGTTCTCCTCTCAGAGAGTACACATACTGTGGTCACTGCGGTTCCCAGTAATTCCAGTCCAAATGCAAGTGGCGTCCCTTGAAAATTCGCACCTGTAATTACCGTACCCCCATCATCTTCAAAAAACAGAGGATTGTCGCCAACACCATTCAGCTCAATGTTGAACATCTCTCTTGCAAACTTGAATGCATCCTTTGCTGCTCCTACAACCTGAGGAGTGCTTCTCAAACTGTATGCATCCTGAACCTTTTTCCCCTTCTGTTTCAACAATTCACTATCTTTTACGAGTTTTCTAATATTCTCAGCAGATGTAATCGCACCAGGGTAACCGCGCTCTTTGTGTATTCGCTCATCGTATGCAACCATATTTGCATTCAGAGATTCAAGTGTCATTGCCGCAGAAATCTCGGTTGTCTTTAACCATCTCTCGGCATCATAAATCTCCAAACTACCTTTACCGGTTATAACATTTGAACCGTTTATCGTTGCAAGACCGTCCCTTGCTTTAAACACGATTGTAGGAATTCCTGCTGCTTCCATTGCCTTTTCCCCGCTCATTCTTTCACTCTTATAAAATGCCTCGCCCTCTCCAATCAAGACAAGCGCCATCTGTGCCATTGGCGAAAGATCGCCAGAAGCTCCAACCGAACCCTTTTCACACATTACAGGGGTAACACCCTTATTTAGCATCTCTTTCAGAGTCTCAACAACAATGGGTCTACACCCAGAGTGTCCGTGAACCAAGACATTTATTCTGCTGAGAATAGCCGCTCTTACTTCCTCAATGGGGAGCGGTTTTCCGTATCCTGCCGCATGGCTGTAAACGAGATATCTTTGATACTTCTCTACCTGTTCTGGCTTTAGAACAACGTCTGCTAGTTCTCCTATCCCTGTTGTCACGCCATACATAATTGCCCTTTCTTTCACTTTTCTTTCCACTATTTCGCGGCATTTCACAACCCTGGCCATTGCTTCATCCGGAATCTCAATACTTTCGTTGTTTCGTGCAACTTTTATAACATCCTCTATCGTCAAATTCTTGCCTTCAATCTTCACTGCCATAAAAGTCCCTCCTTCTTACATTATCTTTACTTAAATCACAAACATTCAAAACCGCCGCAGACATTCCATCCTTATATCAAACTTTCCTCTTTCTGTCAATATACTTTTCGCACCCTAAATATTTCTAGAAAAAAGTTTGGCGTTTCTTTTATCTTATTCAAAGCACTTTCGTGATCCAAGAGTCTTAACAGTTTCTCATTGCGAGTATTTAAAATGTCGTCTATCAAATCCCCCCCAGTCCCCCTTTTTCAAAGTGGGAGATAGCAGCATTTAACGGTGCAGGATGCGCAATGACACTTCTGTGGCACATTATCACATTCCACAGCAATTCTGTGATGCCACTCTTGAGTGGCTTATTCTTTTACGTGTTTATTTTACTTCTCACATATGGAACAAGACCGCCAGCATCAAGGATGGAAAAAATAAAATCAGGGAATTGTTTAAATTCAATGCTTTTCCCTGATGGAAGCTCGATTACGCCTTTTCTGAAGTCAACTTCAATTTCATCTCCATCATTGACTCTGTTAATTGCTTCATCGGATACCACCGTGGGTAAACCTTGGTTTATTCCATTGCGAAAAAAAATCCTTGAAAAGGACTTCGCAATTACAGCGGATATTCCAGCAAATTTCAGGCAAGTAGCTGCTTGTTCTCTTGAACTCCCGCATCCAAAGTTTTTCCCTGCCACAATAATATCGCCTTGTTGAATCTTATTGGGAAAACCAGGGTCAAGTCCTTCCAGTGCATGAAGAGCCATCTCTTCTGCATCTATTATTGGAAGGTAGCGACCTGGATATATTACATCCGTATCGATATTATCACCAAGTTTTATCACCCTGCCTTTAAGTTTCTTGAGCATATTTTTCCTCCTTAAGTTTGTTTAGTGCAGATAATTCTTTCGTAATTAGGTAATTAAGTAATTAGTAATTACGTTCAGATCGTTTGAACATTTGGTTCGTTTTGATCGTTTGACGACGAGATTCTTCGAGGGTTGTTATTAGTCATTGGGTAATAGTTATTGCTCATCAGTTATTGGTTATTTGTCATCGGGCGTTTCGATTTTCGTAATTTCGTAGTTTCGCAATTTCCAAATAAATTCTACCACAGAGACGCAGAGAGCACAGAGAACATATTTATTTTAGGGTTTCCCAACCACCCCACCAAACCTTTTTTACCACAGATTCACACAAGATTAACACAGATTTTTCTCTATTTCCCCAATCCTCTATCACCTGACATCATTATCTCAGATTCAAACCAATCCAACAAATCAAACAAATTCAACTAATAAAACCTTCTTATCCATTTTCTCTTTTTTACTTACTGCTGTTCTTCCCTAATACTCCGTTTCCCCGTTTCTCCGGTTCACTCTTCTATCTTCTCCATTACATTAATCCCGTCTCCACTTTTCACTTCTCCACCCTTTAATATTCTCACAAATATCCCTTCCCTGGGCATTACGCAATCCCCAACCTGCTCATAGATAGCACAATGGTCATGACACTCTTTACCTATCTGAGTAACCTCGCCGACAATCTCATTTCCAATCATAAGCCTTGTGCCAAGGGGCAGGGTAACGAGTTCTATGCCTTCTGTTGTTAGATTCTCTGCAAAATCCCCGGGTCCCACATCGAGTCCAAACTTTCGCATCTTCTCAATGCTCTCCATTGCAAGAAGGCTTACCTGCCTGCATGTTCCCGCATGTCCGTCGCCAATAATTCCAAATTCCTCTTTTATGATTGCTCTGCCCACATCCTTCTTTTTCTCTCCCCTTTTCTCGCTTACACACACAGCTACTATTTTTCCCATATTTTTTCCTTTCTCCTGCGCAGGCTTTAGCCTGCGAGCTTAATTCAATAGAATAATTACGCAACCTAAAGGTTGCGGCTACCTTTGCTCCACTCCGTCTCGCCGTTTCTCCAGTTCACTCTTCTATTTTTCGCTCATCGCCCTTCTCCGCTTCCCGAACAAAGTGTCCACTCTTCCCACCTCTTTTCTCCAGGAGCATTATCTCCGATATTACCATCTCTCTATCCACCGCCTTACACATATCATAAATAGTCAAAGCAGCAATGGCAACTCCTGTTAAAGCCTCCATCTCTACACCTGTTTTTCCTGTCGACCTTGCAGTGCATACAATCTTCAAGGAGTTTTCTTTGCTATCCATCTCAATATCGATGTTGACATTTGTAAGAAGAATTTTGTGACACATAGGAATCAGTCCCTCCACCCTTTTTGCAGCCATAATACCTGCAACCTTGGCAACGGTTACTACGTCACCTTTTTTTATCCTGTCTTCGGTGATAAGTGACAATGTCTCTGGTTTCATAAGAACCTTGCCCGTTGCAATTGCATACCTCTCGGTTTCACTCTTACCACTAATATCCACCATTCTTGCTTTCCCTTTTTCATCAAAGTGTGTCAACTTACTCATCCTATCCTCCTATAGATGCCATTGGCTTTCCAATCTTTTTGTACCCTTTGCTATTATCCGGAGACAATTCCTTTAAGAGAACTGCTCTCTCTATTATGTGTTTCATTTGCTCTTCGTCAGCACCTTTGCGGAGCGCATCTTTAAGGTCCACAAATTCTTCGCCCATAAGACAGGGGAACAATCTACCATCAGCGGTCAACCTCAGTCTATTGCAATTATTGCAAAAGCCTTTGCTCATAGGTGCAATAATACCAATACTTCCCAGGGCATCTTTGTATTTTACATACACAGCAGGACCGTTTCCTTTTATATCCGAAACAGGAATAAGTTCTCCAAGTTTCATAAGTTTATCTCTTATATTGATTAGAGAAAAGTAAGAATGCGGTTTCAGTAAGGGCATATGTTCAATAAATCTTACACTCAAAGGTTTCTCTTTTGTAAGTTTCGCAAAATCCAGTATCTCACTATCATTGACACCTTTCATAACAACAATGTTGAGCTTTACAGGAGAAAAACCTACCTTCAGGGCTTCTTCAATTCCGGTAAGCACATCATCCAACCTGTCAAATTTCGTAATCTTTTTGTATGTTTCCTTTTTCAGTGTATCAAGACTTACATTTATCCGCTTCACACCTGAATCAAAAAGCAATTTCCCAAATTGCTTCAGGAGGATGCCATTTGTTGTCATCGATATATCATCAATAGCACCAATATTATTAAGCATTAAAACAAGATGAACAAGGTTTCTTCTTAAGAGTGGCTCACCTCCTGTAATACGAACTTTGCTGATGTCTAAATCCGATGCAAGTTCTACAATCTTCGCAGTCTCTTCAAGCGTCAAAATCTCTTCCCTTCTGAGCGGCTTGAATTCCTCAGGTGTGCAATATGTGCAGCGCAAATTGCATCTATCGGTTACAGATACTCTTAAATAATCAATTTTTCTTTCAAACCTGTCGATTAATTCGTTATTAGTCATCAGCTATCAGTCATTGGTCATTAGTCATTGGTCATTGGTCATTGCTGAAGCAAAATAACTCACCTGATTGTGTATATGAATAACTCTTCAACTCTCTAACTCTCCAACTCAATAACTCTTTTCATGAGTTCTACCGCCATTTCATCACCTTCGTTTATACCTTCTCTATCCTTGGCTATATGAAGTAACCCATCCGCTTGCACGAGACTGCTCAATATTCCTGCACCCCTCTTTAAAGGAACAGCATAAACTCTACCATTCTTATTTGAAAGTCTCACTCTGACCACCTCATCCATCCCAAGTTTTGATGCAATATCTTCATCAAGTATTGCGTTTATTTTTTCCTTTTTTGGGAGCAGTATCCCAAGAGCCATAGCGATAAGTTCTTTCACAAATATGTCAAGTATAACAAACGCACTTACAGGATAACCAGGTAAACCTATTACAGGTTTATTTTCTATCTCTGCAAGGATTACTGGTTTACCAGGCATAAGGTCAACGCCATGAACAATTGTTTTTCCCATCTCTTCAACGACAGATAGGGTGTAATCTTCTGTTCCTGCAGACGAACCGGCAATCACAATCACCATATCATTCTCTGAGACTCCTTGACCAACCGCTTCTTCTATTTCTTCTTTATCATTTCTTACAATACTATGCCTAACTGGAACTCCACCCCACTCCTTTATCATATTTGCTGCAATATACGAATTGCAGTCAATAATCTCACCTATTTCAAGTTTTTCCTTTGGCTCGACGATTTCCGAACCTGTGGGGATAATAGATACCTTCGGTTTCCTCCTAACCTCGACATCCAACACTCCGCAACTGAGCATAGCTCCTATATCAATTGGTCTGATAATGTGATTTTCCGGAAGAATAACATCGTCAGCCTTAAAATCCTCTCCCTCAAAACAAATATCCTTCGCGGGTGGAACAGAATGTCTGATTTCAACCCTCGTATCATCAATTGTTATAACATCTTCTATTTTTATCACTGCATCGAATTTTTTCTTTATTGGATCACCGGTATTTATGAATTCAACATCCGCCCCTACTGTAAAAATCTTAGGATTTGCAGCAGATGCGCCAAAAGTATCTTCTGCCTTAACCGCAATGCCATCCATTGCAGCTGAATCATAATGTGGCAATGACAGTCTTGCAGTAACACCTTTAGATGTTATCCTGTGAAGAGCGTCTTGCACGGGTATTATTTCGGCAGACAGCGGGTATGCGGATGAAAACTCGTCGTGTAACATCTGGAGTGCAACCTTCCAATCAGTCTTTTTCAGATACACAGTTCTCCTCATAAAAACATTATAACATAGAAACAAATAAATTTCAATAGAAAATGACAATACAAGACCTGAGACATGAGACCGAAGACCATGAAAGGCGAAATTGGAAAGACCTAATAACCGATGACTGATAACCGATGACTAATTGCCATTACCCAATGACCATTGACAAATAACTGATAACTAACACCTGGCACCTGAAACCTAAAGGCGAGATTCTTCCAGAGTCAATATGGGAAAGATTACTCAGAATGACACTATTTCTGTTAGATTATTATTACTTCTACGATTTTACCCTTTTCTATGCCTTCACTTTCAAGGTCAATCCTGACAAGACCATCAGATTTGGAAAGACTTGAAATAATTCCTGAACCTCCGGGAACTGGCTCTGCCCATATCTCGCCACCTAACTCCTTCAAACTCACCCTTATATATTCTTCCCTTCCAGAAACAGAAGGAACATTCACAGATATTTTTGCTCTTAGGAATTTTCTCTCAGGATATTCTTCCTTATATGACAACATTTTGAAAATGATTGGCCTAACCATAAGGTAAAAAATCACCATACAGGAAACAGGATGACCTGGGAGTCCAATTACAGGTTTTCCGCCAATCTCTGCTAAAATTGTTGGTTTGCCAGGTTTCAATGCAATCCCATTTGCGAAAATTCTCGAATTATCAAAAGAAGATATACATTCAAGTGTGATATCCTTCACACCGACAGAACTCCCTCCAGATATAACAACTATGTCGGATAGCGATAATCCTTTTTCTATACTTGTTTTCAACTCGTCCAACGAATCCTTCACAATACCAAGATTAATGGGTTTTCCCCCATACTTTTTTATCATAGTGTAAAGTGTATATGTATTTATACCCCTTATCTGACCAGGTTCAGGCTCCCGCTGTGGCAGAACAAGTTCATCACCTGTAGAAATGATAGAAACAAGAGGTTTCTTGAAAACTTCGATCTCTGTAATTCCACAAGCTGAGAGTGCACCTATATTCTGTGGCTTTATCTTTTTGCCTGTTTCAATAAGCACGTTACCTTTCTTGATATCACTCCCGGTCTTTGCCACATTCTCGCCAGGAGCAACAGACCTTCTAACTTGAATTTCATTCTTGTTCTTCTTTATGTATTCAATCATCACAACAGCATTCGCTCCTTTTGGTAGCATTCCTCCAGTTGGAATCGACACCGTCTCACTTTGATCAATCCCCATTTTCGTCTCGTGACCCATAAGCACTTCACCCATTAGATCGAGTGATACAGGTGATGTTTCCGTTGCAGAGAATGTATCTTCTGCAATTACTGCATACCCATCCATTGTCGAACGGTCAAAATTTGGTACATTGCAGGAAGAATGCACTTTGAATGCAGAAATTCTGCCTAAAGAATCCTGAACCTTCACCTTCTCTGTATCTGCTCTGGAAATATTTGCAAAGCGTGAAAGTGCTTCTTCTCTTGTAATTACCTTAAAGAACTTCTTTTGCACAACAACCCTATGTTTTTTTTGTTTCCTCTTTTTTGGGTTCTTCTTCATCCTTGCTTATCTCGGACTGAATTTCCTTCATCCCTTTTTTGAACTCATTAATACCTTTACCAAATGAACGCATAACCTCGGGAATTTTTTTCGCTCCAAAAAGAAGCAAAACTACAAGAAGAACAAGCGTTATTTCCTGCCAACCGATTGCTCCACCAAACATTTTTAATCACTCTCCTTTATAGAGTTCTCAAGACATGAAATTGAGAAATTAGAAATTTGGAAATTAACAGGCAAAGATTTCAGCATAGTGGTCTTATGTCTATTTTTATAGCGTTATTTTTACCTCAATGCTCTTTATTTCTTCCTCATCTATCTTCAGACTTGTAATAATTGCCTTATTTACTTTGGCTATAATTGTCTTCACAAACTTATTCATTGCCACATCTTCACCGTTTACCTTTAAGATTATTTTCTCATCCATTTTGTTTCTCCAAAAAATTCACAATGTTTTTTATGTCGTCTTTCTTGAAAACAGGTTCACCTGTACTAATGTTCTTATCAGAAATAACTGCTATAGGTTTTTCATCCAACTGCAGTCTTTGTTTGTCATTACCTACAACCTCGATCTTTTCTATCCCCTTCCAACTTTTTCCACCCTCTACAATAGCGAAATCGTTCTTATGAAAGTACTTTTCTATCAACTGTTTTGGGTGCTTACCATTCCTTTTTTCAAACAAAACCATTTCTTTCTCACCCAGAAGAAGAACACTATCTGCTCCCTTTTCTCTGAATCTCTCGGAATCCTTCCCTATTCTATCAACATCAAACCCCTTGGGACAATGTTTGATAACTCCAACCGAGTAATTTCGATTCCTGAGTTCAGATATTATTCTTGTAATAAGAGTTGTTTTGCCTGAATTTGAATTACCTACAAAAGAGAATATTTTCATTTTAGTTTTTAGTAAGCGGATTTATGAGATTGCTTCGGTTGTCAAAATGAAAGATGACTCGCAATGACATACTTTTCTAAATTTTTGTTTCGATGATGTTTATATTCTAATTACTCCCTACTACATACTCTTTACTTAAAAAAGGGGCAGATGTTGAAATCTGCCCCTTTTTTCAATTTAGAAGAAAACCTGGAACTGAGCAACAACCTGATCGTTGTCTGGCTCTGTTGCGCCTGCCGGTACTTCCTCTTTCTTCATTATGTAGTTCAATGAAACCTTTGCGTGGTCTCCGTCTATGAAGTAGTTCAGTCCACCGGTAATCCAGCTTACTGCATTATCGTCAACATCGGTATTGCCGTCAAAATTTTCGTATCTTCCGAGAAGTTCTATCTGAGGATTGACCCTGAAACACAACTGTCCATAGTAACCGGCGCTATTCATTGTTGTATCAGCAGTAATATCATCTGCTCCCATCACATACTCTCCCTGAATCGAAACAGACATCTGGTCATTCAAAGGTTTCGTAAATTTGACACCACCTCCATACCTATTTGCAGCAAGGTCTGCATCGTCAGCCATAAGCATATTGCCAAACCAGCCATAACCAAAGATTTTGATAAATTCAACTGGTTTTACTGCACCTGCAACGAGCACATCCTTTGCATCGTTGTCATCGTTCCAGTTATTCTTTGGATAACCATTGAATACACCAAGATTGAAGTCAACATAGTCTGTTTTTGTTGCAGTTTGTACACCACATTGACGCCACATTGCATAACCGCTGACAACCAGTGGGTAGTTTATGAAATCAAGTTTTGCCGTTGAACTCGGCATATAGTAGGTGAAATTCGGTAGGAATCTTCCGATGGTGATGCTCGTCATCGGGATGTAGTTCAAGAAAATGAGTTTTGTGTCAAGCACATACGGTGAACCTACACCCTCGGTCTGGATGAAATATTCCACCTTATCGCTCATAATCGTTCCCCAAAAAAGAAGCCTTGCTCTTTTTAGGGCAAATGAAGTTTGAATATCAAGAGTGTCCATGTTGTAGGTAAATGTACTTTGAAGTATTCCGCCGACTTTCAGTGTGCCGTAATGTGAAAGCACGGCTTCATCCTGTGCAAATAGTGGTATTGCAAAGAGGACAATGCATATAGCTGCCAGGATAAATCCCTTCATTAAAACACCTCCTTTTCATAGAGGTGAGTTAACTCGTAACCCACCTCTTAAATGATTTTGATGCTTATACGGCTGATGCATTAGCTTTTCTCTTCTTCTTTTATCCGTTCCTGTCTAACTGTCTTAAGATAACCTATGGCAAGACCTACCGCCGCCGCAGTTAATGTTGCAGCACTGTAAGGTTTGAGAAGCCCTTCAAGAAAGCCAACATCTTCAGGAACTTTAGGATTTTTCGGAAGATCGTAGAAATCAAGACCCTCCGGAAGTACATAAATCGAGCGTTGTCCTTTTAGCTCGTTGAGCCCATAGACGTATGCATTCTTCCCCCCTGCCTTAAGTTTTGTTGCAATCGCCTTTGCCTTCTTTACAAGTTCATCCCTGTCCCCAAAAATTAATGCACCATTTGGACAGGTCTTAACACAGGCAGGCTCGAGACCTTCTTTAACCCTATCGATGCACATTGTGCATTTTTTGGACTTCTCTTGCTCCTCATCAATATGAGGGATTCCATAAGGACAGTATTCCGCACAGGCTCCACATCCAATACAACGTTCTTCGTTTACATAAACAATCCCTGTTGCCTCGTCTCTACTCATCGCTTTGGGTGTCACAGGGCATGCAGCTATACAGGCAGCATCGGTGCAATGCATACATTGATGTTTCCTGAAAGCCCAGATAAGACCATCTGCTCTTTTCTCCTCGAAAAACTTAACCAGAGTCCAGGTTTTTGGAGAAAGGTCTTTTGGATTCTGATATCCAGGACCACCAAAGAATGTGGTCTTCTCACCGGGGAGACCATTCCACTGCTTGCATGCTACCTGACAGCTTCTGCACGCCATACACTTCGAAAGGTCGAAAAGTACTGCTTTTCCAGCCATTTTCTACACCTCCCTTAAGCCTTTTTCACATCGCAGAGAAATGCCTTAAACTCTGGTATGAGAGTATTGGCATCCCCCGCATATGGTGTCAGGCAGTTTGCACTTGCACCTTTACCCACGCCTATGTAACCAAAGTGCCATGTCAGACCAACCTCTTCAACAACCTTGTCCTTAAGCTTGAAAGGTTGAAATCTATCTGTAACGAGTGCATAGGCCTCTATTTCACCTCTTGTATTCCATACTTTAACCTTATCTCCGTTCTTGATGTTCTTCTGCTTTGCAAGAGATTTGCTCATCTCACAGAACATATTTGGCATAAGTTCAACAAGCCAGGACAGATTCCTTGTCATTTGACCTGCCTGCCACAGTTCTGTCACCCTGTAAGTTGTTGCAACAATCGGGAACTCATCACAGGTTCCTATTTTGTTGCAGTCACTAACACAAACCATTGCTACAGCAACAGGGTCATTTTGAACACTGGACAGAAGGTTTTTCACAGGAGCTTCAATCGGTTCATAATGCTCTGGAAACGGACCATCGGCAAGACCCATCCCGAAGATGCGAGCATGCCCTTCCGGCTTCATTATGAATGCACCAACATTCTTCTCTGGAGAAGAGGTTTTTCCGTAATCAGGGACATCGCCAACCCACTCCTCTCCGTTCCATTTGATAACATACTTGTTGGGACTCCATGGATTTCCTTTGCTGTCGCAAGACGCACGGTTATAGATGATTCTCCTGTTAACCGGCCAGCACCAGGACCATTTGGGAAATAGCCCAATGCCAGTCGGGTCATCATGCTCCCTTCGAGCCATCATATTACCATCTTCTGTGAAACTACCCGAATAGAGCCAGTTTCCAGACAGTGTTGTCCCATCGTCTTTCAGTTTTGTGAAGTTTGCTACCAGTTTACCCGTGGTGATGTCATATCCGTTTATCTCTTTGGCAACAACCTCCGCTTCTGGTTCCTCTCCATAGTTCCATGATAGTTTTGTTATAGGCTCCGGATACTTTCCACCTCTTTTCTTGTAAAGCTCTTGAACCCTGGTGAAAATTGCATTCAGAATCCAGAGGTCCTCCTTAGCTTCTCCGGGCGGATTGACTGCCTTGTATCTCCATTGTGCCCATCTTCCACTGTTAGTAATACTACCATGCTTTTCAAACGATGCCGCTGCAGGAAGCAAGAAAACTTCTGTCTTTATCTTTTTTGCATCAGCTTCCGGACCCTTCCAGAACGAGGCTGTCTCTGTTTCCCATAGGTCAACTGCCACCATCCAGTCAAGATTCTCCATTGCCTTTCTTTCTGCTCTTGCATTGGGACCACCAACTGCAGGATTTTGCCCCATAAGAATAAGCCCCTTGATCTTATCAGCTGCCATCGCCTCAAACATTCTAATGTGAGAATAGTTGCCACTGTTCTTTGGAAGATAATCATAGGCAAAATCGTTTTTCTTTGTAGCAGCATCACCCCAGAATGCCTTGAGAAGACTTACAGTGAACTTGGAATAGTTCTTCCAGTAGTTAACACTTTTCGGATCTTTTGAAACAGGTGTATAATTTTCAAGATATGTAGCAAGGTCCTTGTCTTCTGCCTTTGGAGTTTTTAGGTATCCAGGAAGAATGTGAAAAAGAATACAGTGGTCAGTTGAACCCTGAACATTGGATTCTCCTCTCAGAGCATTTATTCCTCCTCCTGCAACACCAATGTTGCCAAGTAGTAACTGAAGAATTGCATAACTCCGGATATTTTGAGTTCCATTTGTATGCTGTGTTGTTCCCATTGCATACATAATTGTACCGGATTTCTCCCTTTTTCCTGTATCGCAGTAAGTTTCCGCTACCTTGAGGAATAACTCCTTCGAACACCCTGTTACCTTTGATACCATTTCTGCATCATAACGGGCATAATGGTTTTTCATAAGTTGAAAAACGCATTTAGGGTCAGAAAGACTCTTATCTTCTTTCGGAATTCCATTTTCGTCAAGTTGATATTTCCAGGTTGCTTTGTCGTATACCTGTTTTTTGGAGTCAAAACCCGTGAAGTATCCGTCATTAAACCCAAAATCAGAGTCGATAAGATGAGCGGCGTTTGTGAATTCAGCTACATATTCCTTGTTGTAAAGTTTATTTCTCAAACAGTAGTTTATCATTCCTCCGACGAAAGCAACATCGGTTCCACTTCTCAAAGGAGCATATATGTCCGCTTTCGAAGAGGTTCTGGTAAATCTGGGGTCAACGCTTATGAGTTTTGCACCCTTCTCTTTTGCCTTCATTACCCACTTAAAGGAAATGGGATGATTTTCCGCCGCATTGCTACCAATTATCATTATACAATCACTGTTTCCAATGTCAATCCAGTGATTTGTCATAGCACCTCTACCAAACGACTCTGCCAGAGCCGCAACTGTAGAGGAATGTCATATACGAGCCTGATGCTCGAGGTAAACAACACCGAGCGATCTCATCATTTTTGTATAAAGATAACATTCTTCGTTATCGAGGGCAGCTCCACCCAATCCTGCTATTGTCTCAGTTCTGTTAACAATGTAGCCTTTCTTGTCCTTTGTAACCCAGTACTTGTCTCTTGTATCCTTGATTCTCTTAACAATCTGCGTTAAAGCCCAGTCCCAGGTGACTTCTTTCCATTCGTTTGAATTAGGTGCTCTATACTGCACCTTAGTAAGGCGCCTGTCATTGTTTGCAATCTGGTAGATAGCACTTCCTTTGGTACATAGAGAACCCTGGTTTATTGGGTGGTCAGGGTCACCTTCCGTGTTGATGACTTTACCGTCCTTCGCTGAAATAATGAGCCCACAACCAACTGCACAGAAAGGACATATTGTAAGCGACTCCTTAGCATACTTTATCTTAAAAGGCTTTGCGTAAACGGACTTTGGCCTCAAGAGATTGAATCCAAAAGTCCCCAGAAGTGCCCCTACTCCTGTTACCCCGGAGATTTTAAGAAAGGTCCTTCGAGATAACTCCATTACTACACCTCCTTTCATTTATTTTCATAAATAAGATTGGGAGAATTACTTTCACCTTCTTACACCAAGAATTTTAATATGTTTAAAACCCTCTTTGGCTGCAATTTTATCCAAAAAGAGGGTTCTTGAATCCTCAATCTCAAAAATTGTTTTCTCATCATTGCTTCTTTTTCTTTCATCGACTGTCTTGATGTAACCCTTGCATTTGTCACAAACATCAACCCTGTAGGGACTCTTCTCGTCAAGGTAGAAAAATCTTAAGAGTTCCTGGTTTTCATTTTCACAGAACGGACACTTGACCCTTCTATAAACCCATTCTGAGCCACAAAGGGGACACCACAAATATCTTCTACCCACTTCCTTTTCAAGTTTTGCCATCTTCGGCCTGCCCCCACAAATTGGGCAATACCCTTTCTTCCATTCATAATCCTTTATGAGATGCTTCTCCTTTTCTGCTGCAAGTTCGAAAATGGGTCTAAATACCATAAGAGCAATAGAGTACAAAATTTCCTTGCTCGTTCCAAGCTTTTTCGCAATGGAAGCAAAATATCTGTTTTTTCCAAAAACAAGACTTTCTTTCAATTTGTCAAAATCAATACGTTCATTCTGGATAGCCCTGTTTATTTTTAAAACCTCGTCTTTCTTCTGGTCTTCAAAATCAAGTGTTACTTCACACACCCTGTGAAAGAGAGACTTAAGGAAATCCTTATCAATGGCAATCTTTGAGAGGTCTGCAATCGGCTGCACTTGTTCTATCCCCTCTTTTAAATCTTCTTTAAATACAGAAGAGCATTCGATGTTTTTCTTTGCTTTTCTTTTTACCTCCAAACCAAGTTTCAATGTTGCTTCGAGGTTTGCCACGGACTTTTCCCCGAACTGGTTTGACCTTCGGATGCTGTTTATTGCCTTTTTTATCTGTCCCTGTGTTCTTATTCCCACCTAAACTGTCTCCTCGACAACACGTGATTTGTTTGAATAGATATTCATTCTTCCGCTTCGAGCAAAACCAATCAGCGTTATTCCAAGTTCCTTTGCCATTTTTATTGCAAGGCTTGTCGGTGCTGATTTTGAGATTATGATTGCTACACCCGCCGCACCAATCTTTCTGGTTATTTCAGAAGTTATTCTCCCGCTGGTAAGGACAACTCCATCACTGGTAGAAATATTGGATAGAAAACACTCACCTATTATTTTATCTATAGCATTATGTCTTCCAATATCTTCCCGGAATAGAATAATTTCTTTTCCCTTAGCCAATGCCGCTGAATGTACACCTCCCGTTTTCTTAAATTCAATCGATTTACTTGTCAATTCACCTATCAGGTGCATAACATCATCCTTCGCAATTTTTATACTTGACTTGGTTTTATCAAAATTCCTTATGTCCCTCTCTGTATAGAAACTGGTCCCTCCGCAACAACCTGATGTAATAACCCTTCGAGAAGAAAGTCTCTTTGAAATATCACCGTTACCGTCCATATTTACATTCACCACTCCTTTGCTCTTGTAAAATCTGAGAGATTCAATATTACTTTCTCTGTTCAAGATACCTTCCGAGAAAAGAAAGCCAACAGCAAGTTGTTTCTGAAAAGAAGGAGTAGAAAGAAGCGTAACGACCTCTTCGCCATTTACAAAAATCGTGAGTGGTTCTTCCACACTCACGAAATCCCTTAGTTCCTCACGGTTGCCTTTTTTAATCCTTAAAACATCAACGGTTTCAATTCTTATTGGCAATTCCCATCTCCAATGCCTTATTGTAATCTTCCTCTGTGTTTATGTTAAAAAACATATTTTCTCCAAGCCTATGTATTTCCTCATCCATTACGAAAAATACAGAAAGACAGTTAAAAAGTTTATGAACACCTAGCTCCTTATTATTTATACTCTCGAGCATTTTACCCTTCGCATTCTGTGAATAGATAGCATGCAGGGGTTCACATCTTCCTTTTAACATTGGAACAATAACATCGTGATTCTTGTTGATTTTACCAAGCATATATTTTATCAGATGAGTATTAATGAAAGGCATATCACAGGCAAAAACAAAAACAAACTCTGCTTGAGTCACCTCAAGAGCTGTATAAATGCCACCCAAAGGTCCCATACCCGGAAAAATGTCGTCAATACATTGAATACTCAGCCTTGAGTATTTTTCATTTTTATCCCCTACAATCATAATGTCTTTGAAAATGGGCTTTAGTTTTTCTACTATGGAGTCGATAAGATACGAACTTCCAATGGATAAAAATGATTTGTCTTGACCAATCCTTTTGCTTTTTCCACCTGTTAGTATTACAGCCCAAACATCGCTTTTCAACAACCACTCCAGGTTAAATTTCTACTGGTTTAGTATAGGATAAAAAGAAAAATTTGTCAAGGGTTTTTTTGTGAAATTTTTCTCAAACTTTTGGCTGGAAACTACTCAAAAATGGATTTTCTCCCCCTAAAATCCTCTAATCTTCTTCAGTATAATCTCCTGTTGGTCCTCCGATATGACTTTGTATCTATGAAACTGCATCGAGTAAACAGCCCTTCCCTGTGAAAGCGAACGCAGTACGGTAGCATATCCAAACATTTCCGAAAGCGGGACAAGCACCTCAATGATTCTATATTTTTCTCTCTGTTTCATTCCAAGAACTTTTGCTCTTCTTGACTGAATATCCTTCATTATTTCACCGGTATAGGATTCTGGCGAGACTATCTCAAGTTCCATAATAGGCTCAAGCAGTCTTGGAGAGTCATTCTCCATTGCCTTGTAGAAAGCAATCGAACTCGCCCTTCTAAATGCAATATCAGATGAATCGACGGGATGGTAGGAACCATCAATAAGTGTAGCCTTTATATCGACTACAGGAAAACCTGCAAGAACTCCATTTTTCGCTGCTTCAAACAACCCTTTTTCCACTGATGGGATAAATTCATTTGGGATGACTCCCTGTTTGATTTTGTTCTCGAAAACAACCCCCTTTCCTCTTCCGAGAGGTTCGATCTGCATTTTCACATGAGCGTATTGTCCCCTTCCACCAGTCTGCTTGGCAAACTTCTCCTCGACAATCTGGATGCTTGTGATTGTCTCTTTGTAAGCAACCTGTGGATTACCCACATTTGCCTTAACTCCAAACTCACGCATCATCCTGTCCAATAGAACTTCGAGATGAAGTTCTCCCATTCCAGAAATTATCGTTTGACCTGTTTCTTCATCATACTTCACAGTAAAAGTTGGGTCCTCATCCCTCAAATTTTTAAGTGTGGAGTGCAACTTCTCCGAATCCTTCTGAGAACTGGGTTCTATTGCAACAGAAATTACAGGTTCTGGAAATATTGGCGTCTCGAAAAGAATGGGATGTTTTAAGGTCGAAAGCGTGTGACCAGTCCTTGATTCCTTTAATCCAACAAAAGCTGCGATATTTCCACAGGAAACAGACGGTATCTGTATACGCTTGTTTGCATGCATTTGAAGAATTCGATTTACCCTCTCATGCTTTTTAAGATTAGAATTATAGACAGCCTTTCCTTCCTCTATAGCACCTGAATATATCCTGGCAAAAACCAGCTTCCCAACATGAAAATCTGTGGCTACCTTGAAAACCACCGCAGAGAAAGCTTCGGTCTTTTCGGGAAACCGTTTTTCTGTTTTTCCCGAAACAGGATTCACACCTTCAATAGGCGGAATATCCAATGGAGATGGAAGGAAATCAACAACCGCGTCAAGCAGTTTCTGCACCCCCTTATTTTTAAAAGCTGCTCCACATAGAACGGGATGAATCTTATTATTTATTGTTCCTTCTCTAACAATCTTCTTGATTTCATTTTCGGTAATTTTCTCCCCTTCAAGAAATTTATCTGTAATAGACTCTTCGAGGTCACATATTTTCTCTATAAGCAGTTCGTGAAACTCTGTCGCAATATCCAAATAATCGTTAGGGATATCTTCTTCATAAAAATTTATACCCCACCTTTCCTCATACCACTTCACAGCTTTCATTCTGATAAGGTCTATTACTCCTTCGAAGTTTTCTTCCTTCCCAAGTGGAATTTGAAGAAGGATGGGATTGGCTCCCAACCGCTCTTCCATCATACTTGCAGTTCGTGAAAAATCTGCACCCATTCTATCCATTTTGTTGATAAAAGAAATTCTTGGAATTTTATACTTGTTCGCCTGTCGCCATACTGTTTCAGATTGTGGTTCCACCCCCTCAACCGCACTGAAAATCATAATTGCACCATCAAGAACCATCAATGATCTTTCTACTTCAGCCGTAAAATCAACATGACCTGGTGTATCTATTATATTGATCTGCGTGCCTTTCCATACACATGTAGTTGCAGCAGATGTGATTGTAATTCCTCTCTCCTTCTCCTGTTCCATCCAATCCATTGTTGCACAACCTTCATCAACTTCTCCGACTCTGTGAACCTTACCCGTGTAAAATAGAAACCTTTCGGTTGTTGTAGTTTTGCCAGCATCAATGTGAGCCATTATACCGATATTTCTTACTGATTTTAGAGGAATTTCTTTCATTTCCATAAGGTCAGGGGGAACTTCTCCAAGAACGGTGAACAGTCTAAAAGACTCGCAGGCTTTTGCCTGCGCTTTTCTCTCTACATTTGTATACTATGAGCAAAATTTACCACTTAAAATGCGCAAATGCTTTATTAGCTTCAGCCATCTTGTGTGTATCTTCTTTCTTTTTCATTGCCGCACCCTGATTATTGTTTGCATCAATCAGTTCAATCGCAAGCTTTTCTTTCATAGAATGCCCAACTCTTGCACTTGCCGCCTTCACAATCCATCTAATTGCAAGTGTTGTTCTTCTATCAGGTTTAACCTCCATTGGTACCTGATAGGTGGCTCCACCAACCCTTCTGGGTCTAACTTCAACCTTAGGCATAACATTCTGAATTGCCTTCTCCAGAATACCGACACCCTTTTTGCCTGTTTTATCCCCGATTATTTCGATCGCTCCTTCGACAATTCTCTCAGCCACACTCTTCTTCCCGTTTTCCATTATGTTATTGATAATTCCTGCTACCAGAAGACTATTATAATGTGGATCTGGCGAAAGCTTTCTTTTTTCAGCTCTTCTTCTTCTTGGCATTATCGCTCCTCACATTTTGTAACCACAAGATTAACACAGATTTCCACAAGGGAAATAAAAGGCAAACACATAGTGTCTTGGGTTATCATTCCTTACTTTGTTTCTTACCTCTTTTTGTCCCGTATAATGACCTGCTCTGCTTCCTTCCCTGAACACCTCCCGTGTCAAGGACACCTCTGACAATATGATATCTCACCCCAGGTAAATCCTTCACCCTTCCCCCACGAACAAGTACTATTGAGTGCTCCTGAAGATTATGCCCTTCTCCTGGTATGTAACAAGTAACTTCAAATCCACTTGTAAGTCTCACTCTCGCAACCTTTCTTAGGGCGGAATTCGGCTTTTTCGGAGTAGTCGTGTAAACTCTTGTACATACCCCTCTCCTCTGTGGACAACTTACTAAAGCAGGGGTTTTGTTTCTTTTTGTAATTGTTTTTCTACCTTTTCTAATCAACTGATTGATCGTTGGCATTATCCCTCCTTACTGAGCTTCTGTACTCTTTACCGACGTTGCTTCTCGAGTATCTTTCTTTTCTTTGTCATTTTCAACTTCCTCTTCATCCTTCTCTTCATCTGTCTTCAATTTTATGTCCAAGAACTCCTTTAGTCCTGTTCCAGCCGGAATAAGATTCCCAACAATTACATTTTCCTTCAGTCCAAGTAAGTCGTCTCTCTTACCTCTCACCGCAGCATCAGTCAAGACCCTTGTGGTCTCCTGGAAAGAAGCTGCAGAAATAAAACTCTCCGTGCTTATTGCTGCTTTTGTGATACCAAGCAAAAGAGGCTTGAAAACAGCAGGTTTTCCTCCCTCTGCAATTATTCTCTTGTTTTCTTCGTTAACCCTCCATTTCTCAACAATATCCTCCTCAATAAAACCTGTATTTCCGGGACTACCTATCAGGATCTTCTGAAGCATCTGTCTCACAATGACACCAATGTGCTTATCATCTATTTTTACACCCTGCAATCTATAAACTTCCTGAACTTCATTTCTCAGATACTCCATAGCAGCAACTGTACCCTTAATCGCCAGGATATCGTGTGGGTTGATTGGTCCATCACATAATTTGTCGGCAGCCTTGACCTTCTCTCCCTCATGAACAATCAGATGTCTCCCATACGGAACCTTGTATTCTTTCTCGTCACCTGTATCACTATGCACAAGAATAGTTCTTTCACCTCTCTTTATCGGTCCAAAACTTATCGTACCATCAATCTCGGAAATGATTGCAGCATTTCCAGGAATTCGAGCCTCAAACAATTCTGCAACCCTTGGTAATCCACCTGTTATGTCTCTTGTTTTTCTTATCTCTTTGGGTATTTTTGCAAGCAAATCACCAGGAAATATTTTTTGACCATTTTTTACCAGGAGGTAAGCACCAACAGGAATTGCATAACTAGCCTTATTCTTGCTCTTACTGTCAAGAATATCGATTTGAGGATGAAATGTCTTTCCTCTTTCTCGAGATTCAACAATTACCTGTTGTCTTCGTTGTGTCCCGGAATCGAGTTCTTGAACCATTGTAACATTCGCAACTATGTCCACAAACTTTATTTTTCCTCCATCTTCCGAAATGATGACAGTACTGTAGGGATCGATACTGAAAACAACATCTCCTATTTCTATCATATCTCCATCTTTGACCTTGAGTATAGCTCCATAAGGTACTTTCATTTTCGTTTTCTTCTTAAGAGCCTTGTCTTCTATAAGGATAAAACCACTCCTTGAAAGAACTTCTATTTCTTTGTTAACTCCCTGGCAATATCTTATGTCCTTGTATTTAACCTTGCCCTTACTGGTTGAATCGATTTCCGATTGCTCTGAAATTCTTGTTGCGGTACCTCCAATGTGAAAAGTTTTCAGAGTTAACTGTGTTCCTGGCTCCCCTATACTTTGAGCTGCCATTACCCCCACTGCCTCACCAATCTCTACGAGTTTTCCGGTAGCAAGATTCCTTCCATAACACTTTCTGCATAATCCCTTTTTTGCTTCGCATGTTAGCACTGATCTTATTTTAAGCGATTGAATTCCCGATTTCTCTATTTCTTTTGCTTTTTCAGCTGATATGTCTTCATTTGTCTTTACGATTATTTCATTTGTGAACGGGTGGATAACATCTTCAAGTGAAAACCTTCCCTCTATTCTGTCACTCAAGGGTTCTATAATCTTTTCTCCTTCTTTAAGTGCTGTAATATCCAAACCAAGCACTGCGCTGCAATCTTCTTCGGTAATGATGACATCTTGAGCAACATCAACAAGTCTTCTTGTGAGGTAACCAGCTTCTGCTGTTTTTAATGCTGTGTCTGTCAAACCTTTACGCGAACCATGTGTCGAAATAAAATACTCGAGTACAGTCAAACCCTCCTTGAAATTATGAAGAATAGGAGTTTCAATAATTTCTCCAATCTGTCCCGTTATCTTTTTCTGCGGTCTCGTCATTAAACCTCTCATTCCTCCAAGCTGCCTGACCTGTTCCGAAGAACCCTTTGCACCAGAATTGCTCATCATAAATATCGGATTAAACCCTTCTTGATTCTTGCTCAACTGTGTCAGGAGAGCATTTTCAACCTCTTCGATGGCATCTGTCCAGGCATCGACAATTCTGTTGTATCTTTCAATGCCTGTGATGATACCCTTTTCATAGTTCTTTTGTTCCTGGTCAATGTCTTTCATCACCTTCTCGATAATGTCCTCTTTCTCAGGCGGTGTAATTATATCATCAATTCCTATCGTTAGTCCAGAATAGGTTGCATATTCAAAACCCAGTTCCTTGAGTTTGTCCAAAAACTCAACCGTTTTACCGTTGCCAAAGGTCCAGTAACATTTCCCAACAAGATCAGCAAGCGAATCCTTGTCCATCACCTCGTTGACAAATGGTATTCCCTCTGGTATAATCTCATTGAATACAACTCTTCCTGCTGTTGTTTCAATAATCTTGTTACGAACCCTGAACCTTATCTTTGAATGCAGTTCTATTACCTCACTGTCCAGGGCAAGGTGTACTTCGAGTACGTCGGAAAAAGCTTTGTTTTCACCTTTACAATTTTTCTTCTCCTTCGTGAGATAATAACAACCGACAACGATTTCCTGAGTAGGAGATATAAGCGGTTTCCCATTTGCAGGCGAAAGAATATTGTTCGTTGAAAGCATTAGAAACACCGACTCAACTTGAGCTTCATAGGACAGAGGAATATGAACAGCCATCTGGTCACCATCAAAATCCGCATTATAAGGAACGCAAACAAGCGGATGTATTCTTATTGCTTTTCCTTCCACCAGAACAGGATTAAAAGCCTGTATTCCCAGTCTGTGCAATGTTGGTGCACGATTCAGCAATACCGGATGATCGGTTACAATCTCCTCCAAAATATTCCATACTTCGGGTGACTTCTTGTACAGTAATCTTTTTGCTCCTTTGACACTTTGAGCATAACCTCTTTCTTCGAGTTTTCTTATAATGAAAGGCTTGAAAAGCTCCAGTGCCATTATCTTCGGAAGACCACATTGCTCAAGCTTAAGAGCCGGGTCAACAACAATAACTGACCTTCCTGAATAATCTGTTCTTTTACCAAGAAGATTTTGTCTAAATCTTCCCTGTTTCCCTTTGAGCGCATCCGATAGCGATTTAAGGGGCCTATTGCCTCTACCTTTTATTGGTCTTGATCTTCTTGTGTTATCAAGAAGTGCATCAACAGCTTCCTGCAGCATCCTCTTCTCATTACGCAGAATAATATCCGGAGCTTTTATCTCAATCAGATTCTTGAGTCTATTGTTCCTTGTTATAACTCTTCTATACAAATCATTTAAATCGGATGTGGCAAATCTTCCACCTTCGAGAGGTACAAGCGGTCTTAAATCAGGAGGAATCACAGGGATAACCTTTAAAACCATCCATTCGGGTTTGTTTTTTGATAAGCGAAATGCTTCAACGATTTTTAACCTTTTAAGTAATGATTTTTTCTTTGCAACCGATTTCTCGATCCTCAAATATGTTTTCAGTTTAGCTGAAATCTCATCAAGATCAAGTTCGCAGAGTAAATCGTATATTCCTTCCGCACCCATTTTTGCAAGAAATCCATCAGGATACTTAAGAGATAACTCTGCATGTTCTGCTTCGGTTAAGAGGTCACCCTTGTTTAGTGCCGTATCGACAGGGTCAACAATAATATATGACTCATAATAGAGCACACGCTGCACGACTTTTGGAGAAATTCCAAGTAAATAACTGATACGAGATGGGATCGTTTTATAGAACCAGATATGCGCAACCGGAACAGCGAGTTCGATATGCCCCATCCTTTCACGCCTAACCTTTGAAAGAGCTACTTCCACCCCACATCTTTCACAAACAACACCTCTGTATTTCACATGTTTATACTTGCCACAACTACATTCGAAATCCTTAACTGGTCCAAAAATCCTTTCACAAAAAAGTCCTTCTTTTTCCGGTTTCTGTGTCCTGTAATTGATAGTTTCTGGCTTCTTAACTTCACCATAAGACCAACTTCTTATGACCTCAGGGGAAGCTAATTTAATCTTTATAAAGTCAAAATCCTTGGGAGTTACATTTTTACTCTGTATTCCTATTAACAACTCATACACCCCCTCTTAGATTTTATCCTTGCCAAGTTCAATGTCAAGGCATAATCCTTGCAGTTCTTTGATTAAAACATTAAAAGATGCGGGTAAACCTGGCTCGGGTGGATTTTCTCCCTTTATTATCGCTTCGTATAGACGAGTCCTTCCACTAACATCATCAGATTTCACTGTCAGCACTTCCTGAAGTGAATATGCCGCTCCATAAGCCTCCAGTGCCCAAACCTCCATTTCTCCAAATCTTTGTCCACCAAACTGTGCTTTTCCTCCAAGTGGCTGCTGTGTTATTAACGAATACGGACCGCTGCTTCTTGCATGTATCTTATCATCAACCATATGCGAAAGTTTCATCATATATACGTAACCAACAGTAATCTTGCTCTCAAAAGGTTTCCCAGTAAAACCATCATAGAGTACTGATTTTCCATCTTCTGAAAAACCCGCCGCTTTTAATTCACTTTTTATTTCATTTATTGTTGTCCCTTCAAAAACAGGAGTCGCTACTTTATAGCCAAGCGCTGCAGCAGCCCAACCAAGATGAGTTTCCAGAATTTGTCCAAGATTCATTCTCGATGGAACTCCCAGTGGATTTAGAATAATCTCGATTGTTCTTCCATCCTCCATATAAGGCATATCTTCCTCAGGAACAATCCTTGCAATTACTCCTTTGTTTCCATGTCGCCCCGAGAGTTTATCGCCCGCTGAGAGTCTTCTCCTTTCTGCAACAAAGACCTTAATCTTCTGTATAACCCCGTAAGGTAATTCATCTCCCCTTAGCACATTTTCTTTCTTTAACTTATAATACCTATCAAGTTCGGCAATACGCTCGTCATACTTTTCAAGAATCTCGATTATGTTAACATTATCGTAAACAGAATCGTCAGGGAAAATACAATCATTAAAATTAATGCTCTCTAACCTTTCCTCTGTGAATATTTTTCCTTTCAAAAAGATGCTTTTCCCTTGTTGGTTCTTGAGAGTTGCTACACACTTCTTTCCTTTGAGCAAGTCAATTATGTATGCTTCTTTCTTGCTTGTGAGCTCCTTTTTCTCTTCTCTTATCTTTTTTTCTATACCTTTCAACAAAAGAGTATCTTTTTGGTCCATTTTGTCTCTTTTTGATCTTTTCTTTAAGACCTTAACATCGATAACAATGCCTGAAACCCCTGGTGGGACTCGGAGTGATGTATCCCTTACTTCAACCGCTCTCTCTCGGAAAATTGCTCTCAAGAGTTTTTCTTCAGGGGTAAGTTCGGTTTCACCTTTTGGAGTAACCTTACCAACTAATATGTCATCTGATTCTACCTCGGCTCCAACCATTACTATTCCATCTTCGTCAAGATTCTTTACAGATTCCTCGCTAACATTAGGAATTTCTCTTGTCAACTCTTCTGGTCCCAATTTCGTTTCTCTAACTTCCGTTGTAAATTCCTCAATATGAATAGATGTTAATTTGTCATTTTTTAACATCTTCTCGGATATGATAATTGCATCTTCAAAATTATATCCTCTCCACGCCATAAAAGCAACAAGAAGATTAGTACCCAAAGCAAGTTCGCCTTTATCTGTCGCAGCTCCGTCGGCAATTACTTCATTCTTACTCACTGAATCACCAATTTTCACCAGTGGCTTTTGATTGATACATGAGTTCTGATTGGTTCTTTTGAACTTCCTCAACTCGTAAACATCCTTTGAGAAAACGCTATTTCTACGTTTTTCCTCACGCGGTTTGATTTCAATCAGGTTCGAACTCACCTTTGTAACAATACCTGCCCTTCTCGCAGTAACCACGGTTCCTGAATCAACTGCAACACGAAACTCCATTCCCGTTCCCACTATAGGTGATTCAGGAATGAGCAAAGGAACAGCCTGTCTTTGCATATTGGAACCCATCAATGCACGGTTGGCATCGTCGTGTTCCAGGAAAGGAATCAAAGATGCAGATGTACTTACCAACTGTTTTGGAGAAATATCCATATAATTTATCTTATTTGGTGCAACAATCGGAAAATCTCCTTTTCTTCTGGACAAAATAGCATTTGAAGTAATTTTACCGCTTTTATTCTTTGGAGTATTGGCTTGAGCAATTGTATATTTGTCTTCTTCATCAGCGGTCAAATAGTCGATCTCTTTTGTGACTTTTCCTCCTGATATTTTTACATAAGGTGAAATAATAAATCCATATTTGTTAATCTGTGCATAAGTAGATAGGGAAGTAATCAAACCGATGTTTGGACCCTCGGGAGTTTCAATCGGGCAAATTCTTCCATAATGACTATAGTGTACATCCCTTACCTCGAAGCTCGCTGTTTCTCTTTTCAAGCCTCCGGGTCCAAGAGCCGAAAGCCTTCTCTTGTGAGTTAATTCGGAAAGCGGATTTGTTTGTTCCATAAATTGTGACAATTGACTTGTAGCAAAAAAGCTTTTTATCGAACTGGACAGGTATCTCTCATTAATCAAATCGCTGGGTGTTAGGTCTCCCTTGTCGCTCAGAAGCATCTTCTCTTTTATGGAACGCCCCATCCTTGTGAGGATAACCCTGAACTGATCGTTTAATAACTCCCCAACACTTTTCAATCTCCTGTTTCCAAGATGGTCGATATCATCAAGATAGCCATCTCCCTCTGTCAGTTTGAATATGTATTTCACTATATCTATTATATCCTCTTTCGTGAGAGTGAAGGGTCTTTCCTTCATACTGTAGCCAAATCTATTAGCCATTTTATATCTTCCAACATCACCAATATTATACTTCGCCTCGGAAAAATATGTATTGAGAAGATACTTCTTTGCATTTTCTGGATTAGGAGGTCTCGTTCCTCTTAAAATAGAATAGATATTTTCCAGAGCAGATTCTACTCCGATTACGCCATCTTTCTTGAGTGTTGTAGATAAAAGTTCTATGGCGTCATCAGTTTCAACATCTACGATCTCGACTTTCTTTATCTTGGAAACCACCAATGAATTCAGGATTGATGGTGTAATCTTGTTCCCAGCTTCTGCAACAATCTCTCCTGATATTCTGCTAACAACATCCGAAGAAACATATTTCCCTAAAAGTGGAGATTCCGCAAGATTTGTTTCTCCACCAACTTTCACTTCATGAGTAGGGAAAAGATACTTTATTATCTCCTCATTTTCCTGAAAACCAAGAGCTTTCAAGAGAATTGTGACAGGGAATTTCTTTCTTCTGTTGAGATTTACATAGAGAATATTTCTTGTGTCAAATGAAAACTCTATCCAGGAACCCCTGTACGGAATAATCTGGGCAATATAGATCCTCTTACCTGTTGGATGGACAGTTGAAAAAAAGTAGGCTCCGGGTGAACGATGCAGCTGACTAATTACTACTCTTTCAACTCCATTAATAATAAATGTTCCAGTCTCTGTCATCAGAGGAAGATCACACAGATAAACCTCTTGTTCTATTGCTTTACCAATCTCTTTTTCCTTTCCAGGTGAGATTAGTCGAAAAACACCCTTAAGTGGAGCTGCATAGTTTACACCTTTTTCAATAGCCTCTTCAGGTGCATAATTTGCACATCCGATGGAATATTTCACGTACTCCAGACTGTAGCGACTGTGAGTATCTTCTATCGGAAAAGCCTCTTTGAAAACAGATTCTAACCCTTTGGTTTTCCTTGCTCCATGAGAAACATTGGGTTGGAGAAAATCGTTGAATGAGTTTACTTGCAGCCTGATAAGATTCGGAACATCAAGTAAAGAACCTACCTTTCCAAAGTTCTTTCTTTTGATGATCAAATGAAACTCCTTTATTTTATAGTTATAACAGCGTAATTCACGATGGGTTGTTGGAGCCATCGACGACAAACACTGTCAATTTGCACGAAGAATCGAATGAATTAGTCTTACTTAATCTCTACAGCAGCTCCAACAGCCTCGAGTTGCTTCTTTATGGTTTCTGCTTCTTCTTTTGATATCTTTTCTTTCACCGGTTTCGGAGCACCATCTACAAGTGCTTTTGCTTCCTTCAATCCAAGTGCTGTAATTGATCTAACTTCTTTGATTACTTGAATCTTCTTGTCTCCGAATTCTTTCAGAATAACATCAAACTCCGTTTGCTCTTCCTCAGCTTCTTTTGCACTGTCAGTAGCAGCTGCTACCTGCATTACAGGAGCCTGAGCTTTTACATCGAACTTCTCTTCTAAATCTTTGACAAGCTCCGAAAGTTCCAGCACAGTCATACTTTCTATTAAGGTCATCACCTCTTTCTTCGCATCTTTCTTTGTCTTAGGCATCTTTCCTCCTTATGATTTTTTGGTTTTTTCTTGCTTTATTCTTTCTTTTCCTTTTCTACTTCCTCTTTTTCGCTCCCGTTTGAAGTTTTCACCTTTTCCTCTTCTTTGGATTCACCTTCCTCGGGAGATATTTCGTTATTCTCAATCTCAACCTTTTCCCTCTTCTCTTTCCCTAAATCTTCTTTGCTTTCTTTTCCCTTTCTTATCTCATCCAAAACTCTAACAAAATTAGTCAAAAGATTACTTAAAAGATAAACAAACCTTGTTATAGGATTATTTATCAAATTTAATACCTGGGCAATTAACATATCTCTTGATGGGAGATGAACAATTTTTCTTACGCCATCCGCTGCTAACCACTGTCCCTCAATATAACACAGTTTGATTGTTGGAAGTTTATGCTCTTTATAGAAATGGTCGATCACTTTGGCGGGTCCAACAGGATCATCATAGGAAATTGAAATTGCATTTGGTCCAACCAAAACTTGTGATATTTCTTTCAGACCAAGTTTTTCACTGGCAAGTCTCAAAATTGTATTCTTGACCACAAAGTAGTCAAAATCATCTCTCTTGAACCTCCTTCTCAAGTCGTTCATCTCATTTGTGCCCAGACCATTGTAATCTACTATGTAGAACGCTTTTGCCCGGGCAAGTTTCTCCTCTAAGTCTTGAACCTTTTTCTTCTTTATTTTTAATGCTGCTCTTTCCATATTCTTCCCCTATGTGTTCAATTTATATCCTAATGGTGCAACGTTTTTGTAACTTCCCCAACACTGAGTTTAATTCCAGGTCCCATTGATGAGGAAATATAGATATTCTTAATGTATGATCCTTTTGATGTCGCTGGCTTCAGTTTTGCCACTTTTCTCAAAGCTTCCAGCGCGTTTTCCTCTATCTTATCCTTACTGAAGGATATTTTTCCAATTGGCATATGAAGATTAGCTGTTTTGTCAACCTTAAACTCGACCCTCCCTTTTCTTGCATCATCTATCGCTTTCTTGACATCCTTTGTAACTGTTCCTACTTTTGGATTAGGCATTAAACCCTTCGGTCCAAGAATTTTGCCTATCTTTCCCACTTTTGCCATAAATTCCGGAACACTAATGGCTAAATCGAAATCTGTCCAGCCTTTCTGTATTTTTTCAATCAAATCATCACTACCGACATAATCTGCACCAGCCTTCTTTGCTTCCTCTTCCTTCTCTCCCACTGCAAATACAAGAATCTTGATCTTCTTACCGGTTCCATGAGGTAAAAAAGCAGTTCCGCGGACCATTTGGTCCGACTTTCTCGGGTCGATTCCTAACTTTATTACAAGTTCAACGGTTTCATCAAATTTGACTTTTGAGTTTTCCTTTAAGAACGATATCGCTTCAGATAAAGCGTATTCTTTTTTTTCCAATTTTTCTTTAATCCCTCTAACTCTCTTGCAGTATTTCATGCTTATTCCTCTCTAAATAGTTAGGTTACAATAATTCCCATGCTTCTTGCAGTTCCTTCGATGATTTTCATAGCACCTTCAATTGTATTGGCATTAAGGTCCTTCATCTTCTGCATTGCTATTTCTTTGACCTGCTCCTTTGTAATCCTACCAACCTTTTCCTTGTTAGGTTCCGGAGAACCTTTCGCAAGCGAAGCAGCTCTCTTCAATAGTATCGAAGCAAGTGGAGTTTTTGTAATAAACGAGAAAGTCTTGTCGCGGTATACGCTAATTACAACCGGAATAATTAGTCCTTCCTTACCTTTCGTTTTCTCATTGAATTCACGGCAGAATTTCATTGGGTCCTGCAAATGCTGTCCGAGAGCAGGTCCAACAGGGGGAGCAAGGGTTGCTTCGCCGCCAGGAACATGTAATTTTATGAGTCTTATAATTTGCTTTTTTGCCATAATACCTCCCTCAACAGATAACAGATGACAGAAGACAGACAACAGATGACAGATGTATCACCTATTAGGAATTTTGTGACCTGATTTCTGACTTCTGACTTCTGACTTCTATTCAATATTATTTCTTTCATAATTATAAGAGTTTCAGTTGTAAGAAGTTTAATTCGACGGGAGTCTGTCTTCCAAAAATCGTTACGACAATCTTGACCTTTTCTCTATCTGGATAAACGTCTTCTACTACACCATTAAATTCAAGGAATGGTCCATCAATTATCCGAACCGAATCTCCCTTTTGAAATGGGATTTCTCGAGAAATCCTATTTACTTTCGTTTCCATAATTTCAACCATTTTCCCAGCTTCTTCTTTTGACAATGCCTGTGGATTTTCGCTACCAAGAAAATCCATAACACCTGCTATGTTTCTTACAAGTCTAAAATTCTCCTCGATAGGTTCCATCTCAAGAACAATGTATCCGGGATAGATTCTTCTTTCGGTGACAACTTTCTCTCTGTTCTTGATTCTTGCAACATTCTCAATCGGAATGTAAACATGCTCAAATTCTTCGCCTTTTCCCTGAATGGCGATTTTCTCTTCAATCAGTTTTTGAATCTTTTTTTCCTGCCCGGTGAAAACCTGAATAATATACCATTTTTTCATACTTTCACCTTGAATAAATAAGTGATACAATCTTATATATTATCGTATCGATAACCCAGAGAAAAGTGGCAAGTATAATTGAAAGTATCATGACTACCGTTGTTGAGCCGACGAGTTCATCCTTTTTGGGCCATGTAACCTTGATAAGTTCTATTTTCACTTCTCTAATAAACTGAATTACTTTTGCCATATGTCAAACCTTTCTCTAATCTCTCTTTTTCAATTTGCTGCCAACTATGGCAGGCCTGGGAGGATTTGAACCCCCAACCCCCGGATTTGGAGTCCGGTGCTCTATCCGTTAGAGCTACAGACCTACCTACCGCGTCTCTTTGTGCTTCGTGTGCTTCCTGCAAAAAGGACAGTATTTTTTGTGTTCTACCCTTTCAGGATGTTTTTTTTTGTTTTTGGTTGTTGTATAATTTCTGTGCTTGCATTCTATGCATTCGAGTGTAATAATTTCTCGCATTATTCCACCTATTCGTTAATTTTGGTAACCACTCCAGCGCCTACTGTCCTTCCACCTTCCCTAATCGCAAATCTTAATTCCTTCTCCATCGCTATCTCGGCTATTAAATTTACATCCATATCCACATTGTCTC